>Ga0307514_10000121_pt1 | contig 219192 bp, 238 predicted proteins | sample 16_EM_MG_FD_203088 | JGI IMG/M metagenome (GOLD analysis project Ga0307514, IMG submission 203088) | Populus trichocarpa ectomycorrhiza microbial communities from riparian zone in the Pacific Northwest, United States - 16_EM | ecosystem: Host-associated > Plants > Roots > Unclassified... | reverse complement strand
ACGCCACCTGCGCCACCAGGTGACGCTGAGGGAAACGAAAGTTATGAAATAGAAGGTATGCCATCCAGGTGTGTGTATATGCATTCTCCACTTCCAAACACTCAATTTTTCAATCATAATGCATTTGCCAAGGAAAGCAAGCGCGATAAAGATTATAATCCAGATTTGCTGAGTACACTATCTGCTGCGTGGAAATACCGCTGACATTTATTTCGTAGACGACAACAGCCTTTTGGGCGAATCTGAGGGTGGGGACGAGAATTGATTGAAAGTAACGGGAGGGACACTTTACTGTATATTTTAAAGGATATATTTATATGCACAATTAAAGAACAATGTAGTGATAATGAAAACATACATGAAACGGATAGAACAACTGTCAAAACACTGTACTTGATAATCTATGCCAAAGTAACTGGTTGCATAATGCGGATACGCCTGTGGCAAAATGAGCGTCAACGGAGCGTCAACGATTTTTCGTCCTGTAAGTCAGGTTATTAAAATGTGAATTAACCATTGTTATCTATAATCATTGTATTGGCCGCCTTTTTAGGCAAAAGAGAATGCTACACTCTCCCTGCCCCATCTTGACAATGAGCGTCAACAGAGCGACAATGATTTTTGGTCTTGAATCTTGGGTAATCTTGGTGGTAAATGATCGTAGAGATCTATAAACAAGGTTTTGGCTGCCTTTCTAGGCTAATAAGCAAGAGGTCGTCCCGCGACAGCCTCCCGGACAATCACAACTTAATTCATTTTCAATGCTGCAACTCAGTGATCCTAAACGTTTTAGCCAATAAAACCAGTCAAAACTCCATATATAGACATTAGTGGCTATCTCGCGCTTTGATTAACCATCCTGCAAGGCCAAAAATCGTTGACGCTCCGTTGACGCTCATTTTCAGAATGGGGCAGCGAGCGTATTTCTTTCTCTCTTGGGTTGGAATACCGCCAATACATCGTTTATGATCGTTTGCATCCAATCGCCATCTAGATTACTCATGATGCAAGACCAAAATGCATTGACGCGCCGTTGACTATCATGTTCAGGATGGGGCAAGGAGCGTGTCTCTCTTGTTTTTAGTTATAAAGGCTGCCGATTCATCTGAAAAGGTCAATGATGTGCAAAAGTTAATATTTTGCGATTAACAGTAGGGTATCTAAATGCGACCATAAATAGAAAAACCCGAAACACAGAACCGGAGATTGGAACCGACGGATCTAGCCAAACCCGGCAAAACCCGCGGGTTGACGGGTATGGGTCCGGGTTTGGCCCGCCAAGATGCTGCGGGTCGGGTTTTTGGACGGTTCTGGAACCGAACCGAACCGTTTTTCCGGTCTGAACCTGGACCGCTGGCGGGTTACCCGGACCCGTTGCTAACACTAGTCCAGACGAGTGCTAGTAACCATAAAAAGCAAACTATCAGGAAAGTCGTAGCATTCAGCAAGCAACCAGCCAAGGCGGACCCCATCGAAAACACGACTTCAAAGACTGCAAAGGCTCCGAAAGTGCCACAAAAGCAAGCACCGGCCCTTGATACTGGAAACTACGAAGTCCTCGGAACCAGCCAACTCGATTACACTATCCTAGCCGGTCAGAAGAAAGAGACCGGCGAATTGACCTTCTGACTCCTACCAAAGGCTAAAACGGTATCAGTTCCCAAGGACAAACAAGTTACTGTCAGGACCCCGGCTGCACCAAAGAAAATCGGAATCGCTCCCATTTCTGCCTTCTCCAGCCTAAAAGATCTCGCAGGATACACCAAATTCCGCTACGCTAGGGCCTTTCCAACAGTCTTCGGAAAGATACACAGACACGAACGTCCCACGGTCATCGATGGCGGATCTGAGATCTGCGTGATGAGTGAAGAAGTCACCAGGGAGTTGAACATCGGGTGGGAACGTGCCGACTGCAAGATGATCACTGCCGATGGCAATCGGTTTGATTTGTCGAAGGTGGCCGAGTCCGTGCCCGTCAACGTCCATGGTATTGTCATTCCCGTGCCTATCTGTTTAGCAAGATACGGATCCGAACAGGTTATCGTGGGTTGCCCCTGGGAATTATACGCTCGGAAGTCTGAGAGGAACCTGGACGATGGCAGTTGCAAGATCACCATCTCAGCCGTCGATGGGTCAGAGCAGGTGACGTTTGTCACTACCTTTCTGGGAGACAAGAGGGACAGATTAGGCAGCAGCTCGGGAAACTTATATGCCAAGTTAAAGTAAGGGCAACTAGGAAGGATAGGGCCCGGCACTACGAAGGAAAGAGGTTGGAGAGTTCTGGGAGGAATGATTGGAATGAGAAAGTCTCGAAGGGTAGAAATAGAAAAGAGAAGGTGTTGGTTGATAGGGAGCGGGCGCTTGCAGGGAAAGTGGAAGGATTATACGGCAGGAAAGAGCAGGAAACGTTCAAAAAGGAAGGAAAACAGTAAGTCAAAAAAAGGGGGCTATCGAAGGCGGCAAGGAAGGTAATGGGAAGAGGCGTGAATTGGGAGGATGAGTGGGAAGAGGAGGAAGGACTGGTAGTCGGAGAGTTGGGTAGGAGGATGGTAGCAGAAGAGTGGTCGATGGGAGAAGAGGCTCTGGTGAAGGAAAGGAGGGTAACCGGGAGAGAGTCCACGGCTTTGGCGTGGGTTTCTAAAAATCGCATTGCTCCGGAACATAGTCATATACAACCCTTTTCCTCGTACCTCGATTCGGTGAATTGCAACGTAGACGAAAACACCAAAGCAGCCTGGGTGTGCGCCCGCTACAAATGTATTGCCCAGAAAGTGAAACTTGTCCCCTTGTCGGACGGAAGAATACCAGATGCCGGACTCGACTTGAGAGGAAGAGCTATCGCTCGGGCCGGACCAATACCACGCCCCTGGGAGAAGTGGTTTATTCCCAAATTCTCCCATGGAGCAAGAGGCGGAAGGTTGACACCTGAGAGATTACGAGAGCTACAGATAGGGAGCATATTATGGCCGAAGGAAAAGGAAGCCCTCCTGGGTATGCTATGGAATAGAGAATACGTTCCCTGATGGACATGGGAGGAACTGGGAATGCTCAGTGAGGAGATTGCGCCACCCGATGGTATCCGATCGGAGTCTGGTCATAAGGTCCGGAAAGGTCGTGTATTCCGCATACCGAAGAAAGTCATTCCCGTGGAAAAAGGAATGATTGAAGAGAGAGTCCGCCAGGGCCTATTCGAGCCCGCTTGGGGCCCCTACAGGAATGCTCACTTACTAGTTCCAAAGAAGAATGGGAAGTACCGCTTCATCATCTCTGCCGTGAGCGCGAATCGGCATACACTGGAAGACGCCGGGATACCACCTAACATTGAAGAGTTTTCTGAAGCCTTCGCTGTACTGCCCATTTCTTCACTGATTGACATTCATTCTGGGTACAACCAAAAAAGGTTGCCCAAGGATAGCCGGGACTATGGCCTTCCAGACTACGCAAAGCTTGTACTGGCCGACCGGACTAGTACAAGGAGCTACCAATTTGGTATCAGCATTTGTCAGAGTATCTCGGAAAATACTAAACCCTCACCTGGGATCAATCGTGGAAATATTCGTCGACGATGTCGGAGTGAAAGGCCTAAAGAGTTGGTACAGAGAAGAGGAGGTGGAAGGGTTGCCTGGAGTTCAAAGGTTTGTTATGGAACACCTCCAGAACCTCGATAACCTACTTCGCGATGTGGAGAGAGCTGGAGCTACCATTTCCGGAGAGAAGTCTGACTGGTACTGGAACGGGGTAGTAATAGTCGGGTTTCTCTGTGGGGAAGCAGGAAGATGGGCGCAAGCGTCCAAGGTCGACAATGTATGGAATTGGCCCCGGTGTGAGAACCGTACTGAGTGCAGGGCATTTTTAGTACTTTGCACATACTATCGAATATGGATCCCCGAATGTGTAATAGTTGCAGGCCCCCTGTTCTGAATCTTGCCGAAGGACGTCGAGTTTCAATGGGAGACAGAGGAAAAGAAAGCTATGGTAATCTTGAAAGAGGCTCTCTGCAATGCTCCTGCGTTGAAGACGTTAGACGTTAGCGATGGCGTCGGGCAAATAGTCATTGCAGTTGACGCCAGTTTAGAGGGGTGGGGGGCGATCTTGCAGCAGGAAGACGAAAATAAGGACCAGCACCCGTGTCGCTATGAATGCGGGCTCTGGAACAACGCCGAAAAGAGATATGACGTGGGAAAACATGAGTGCCGTGGGCTGATGAAGGCGCTTAAGAAGTTCCGCAACTACGTATATGGGGTCAGATTTCTCGTGGAGACAGACACTAATACATTAGTGCATCAATTAAACTTGCCCGCCAACGACCTGCCAGGAGCACTAGTCACCCACTGGACTGTGTGGATATGACTGTTCGATTTTGACGTGAAACACATTCCAGGGAGACTGAATGGAGTACCTGATGGCTTCTCATGGCGGCCACGAGGGGAAGGGGAGTCTGAGCCAGAAGAGGAGGATGATCTAGAGGAAACAATTGAAGCAAGGTTACGAGGAATACAGGTGGAACAAAGGCCGGACAGAAAGAGGAGGGAGAGATCATACGAATCATTTGTTGGGTTAAGACTGGCGGAGGAATACAAAGGGAGATGGATGGAGATAGGTGAGTTTCTGGGGAACCTGAAGCGACCGGAAGGAAAGACTACGAAGGAATTGCAGCAGTTTTGACGGGGAGCCACGAAACACCTTGTTTCAGATGGAATACTCTACCGGATGTGACAAACCGATGAACCGCCGGCAAAGGTGTTAGTGAGCGCGGAACAGGAAAGAAAAGCAATAGAAGCTGCACACGAACTGAGCGGGCACCATGGAAGAGAAGGAATATTACGAAAGGTAGTGAAGCGGTACTGGTGGCCGGAAATGTTTGTCGACGTCAAAGACTGGGTGAAAAAGTGCGAGCAGTGCGAGAACAGAGTACCTCTACGGCCTGATGAACCCCTGAAAAGCCTAACCATCAGTCACCTATGGCAACAAGTAGGGATGGATATTTCGTACATGCCCAAAACGGAGGAAGGATATCACCTACTAGTGGTAGGCAGGGAATAACTCAGCGGGTGGGCAGAGGCACGACCACTAAAACAGGGTACATCGGAGGAGGTAGCAGAATCATTTACGAAGAGGTAATTTGTCGGTTCGGAACCCCTGAAAGTGTGGTAGTGGACCGAGGAGCAGAGAACAAAAAATGGACTGACCTTCTCCTCAAACACTACAATATCTGGAAGATCACCATAACCCCGTACGATGCCGCCGCTGATGGAGTAATCGAACGAGGACACAGACCGATCGCAGATGTAGTATCCAATCTCACAGCCTGCTCAGATGAAACGAAAGAGATGTGGATCGACCACCTACTGGCAGTGATTTGGGCCAACAGAATCACCGTCAGGCGTACAACTGGAGATTCGCCATTCCGCCTTATGTTCGGCCAAGATGCAGTACTACCGATCGAGCTGGAGAACTTAACAGGGAATACCGCCCACTGGATCCAAGGAATCCACGATACGGCATGGCTGATAGCAGCTAGAGAATAGCAGCTAGAGCAAGACAGCTGGAACGACGACGAGAGGATATCGATGTTGCGATACAAAACCTAAAGTAGTCGAGAGATGCCAACAAACATTACTTCGACCAAGCAGCTAACCTGCGAGCTGATGATCTCCAAATTGGTGACTTGGAACTCGTATACGAAACCAAGAGAGAACAGTCCCACGGTGCCAAACTGGATGCCAGGTCGCGAGGACCCTACTGTGTCACAGAAATCGCCCAGAGCTTGGCGACTTATTGACTGGCAGAACTAGATGGAGCAGAGCTTGCGGGCTGGATAGATGGTAGTCGACTCAAGAAATTCTTCACTCGCAATGAAGGAGTACACAGTACTTGGGAAATAAGTACCCCTAGCACCGCACAAGAGGAGGAATCGGAGGAATTCGAGGAATTCAAGGTGGAGGCAGTAGCAGGGCGGAATTATATTGAAGGAAGATGGATGTATTTAATTAAGTGGAAAGACTGGGAGAAACGATCGTGGGTATGGGCGGAGGATATGGCGGAGAGTAAGGAACTAATGAATAAGTGGAACGCCGCACATCCGGTGCCGGCAGACCACCCATCCAAACAATGATGGGAAAGACGGATGGAGGGGGAAGAAGGGGGGAAGGGAGCAGATTCATTGCATGGACCATGACGAAAAGAGTTGAAGATACCAAAGCCACACCATTGAAGTGGAGTTGTGAGATGGAGGGAGAATATCGAATCGACACAATTGCGTGGAATTGCAAGATGGAGGGGGAAGAAATATTCCTATTGGCTGAGTTGCACCCATGTTAAACCAAAAATTACTACCATTCTCCCCTAACCCTCTAGTAACCTCGAGACAAGAGAGACGACAACTATTGCAGGAGTGGGCAGAAAATTCACCACCAACAACCGAAATGATGAGCAAGATATTCCAAACCACGGAGTAAAAGCAGAGAAAGAGCAGGGGAAGAAGCAAAGAAGTTGTGGAGAGATACGAGAAGAGCATACTAGGGAAACCGGGAACCACATAGAGACCAAAAACAGAAGGATCTAGCACTAAGTGCCCCTCCAGGTATATAAAGAGCCCCCCCCCTCTACGTTTCTAAGGAAAGACAACCACCTTCTGTACCATTCATCTCCCTCTGCACATTGACGATTGCGCCCAAATTCGCCATTTCGACCATAACCGACGACCGACATGCCATTTACATCAATCAACGACATTGCAGCAGTACTCGACGATGCCATGGATTTTGAAGCCTCCTTAACCACTTCCACCGCCGCTACGAGCCTCGACTGTACCCCCGCGGCAGCCACCACCACCGCAGCCACCACCACCGTGGTTACAGCGTATACCCCCTTCTCGGATATCTCTACTATCGCTAGCGACTCCTCTCCAGTAATCCTATCGTCGGAGACACTATCACACCTCAGCAGGGAATTCTTCGCCAATAGACCTGTCGGATCGCTACAAGTAGCCGTAGAGATCGCCGCCCATGAACTCGCCCCCCACAACCAAGCGAATTTCATGCTCGAAATCTACGATCTCTTTGGCCACATTCCCAATGCTGCCTACCCCCAGGTCCCTTGGCTGTCGAACTTCGGGGAGAGAAACCTTGACTGGAAGAAGTTGAAATCCAAGGGATACAATGACTTCCTTAAGGCTCTCGACAGCTCTGGCAGGGTAAGGGAGATGATGAAACAACATCACTCTGCACAGCAGAGGAAGACACGGGCAACGAAGAAACTGGGAAACCTCTGGCAACACTATCCAGAACTCCAGGAAATCCTAAGCGACTCCAGCGGAAGTGAGAAGTGGGTGCGATTAACCGCGATCGCCAGCAAAATATCCAGGGATTCCGGCCTAGCGAAGAGATGCCTCAATCGTGCCTACGTCAACCGTCTCCCCAAGCTAAACCGGAAGTTGAAAGCGAACAAGTGGTATACTTCCGGTGACTTCCAGGAAGCTACAAAGTTGTTAGATAATGGCTGCCCTCAGCTGGAAGAAGAAATCGACTACGAAGCTATGGGTCTGAAATGGTACCGGGGGTTAGTAATGCCACTCAGTTACTACCCGGGCATGGATGACCGCAATATCGCCAACCGGCTTCGTACCATCTCACCATCAGTACCACCTGCTGACCCTGGCATACCGCTTGCTGACCATGGGATATCTGTACCACCTCCATCCCCCGAAAAAAGCAAGATACTTCTACCGCCAACACCGTCGACCAAGGGAAAAGAAAAGGAAAAGATTGAGAGCAACGTTGGAGTGCTTTTGACGGACCTGGCCGAGGAAGGATCTGAGTACGGAACCAGCACTCCTACCGAGAATGACACCTGTACGGTCCCGCCAGTGCCCACTGAGAAAGACGCCCGTACAACCCCGCCAGCGCCGATCGAGAAAGAGTCCGGTACAACCCCGCCAGCTCCAGCTGGGAAAGAGGCTGGTATGACCCCAGACAACCCTACCGATCCTAAGCAGAAGGGCACCCCAAGACCCGACCAGCCTGCCACTCCCGGCAGTGAGAGTAGCAGTTCCGATGACGACGACACTGAGGATGAAGAATACGTGAGCTGCTTCCTAGAATGGCTCGGCCTCGACCCCGACTGCAAGAGAATGTTGGACAACGAGACGAAGATGTTGGTACACCACGAGAGAAAAATGGGGAACAAAGCCGTATCTATTTTCCAACAAGCAGTGAACGAAGACCCTGAGTTGTTCATACAGGCCCGGACACAGATCACAGCAGCCGGGTATGCGATGTGTGAGGCGATCGTTTGATTCGATACTCGGCTTGGCAACATCTCATACTTCAGAAGCAGGTGGACACGGAGTGAGAGTCTTAATGTTTTTTCTTTTGGGTTTATGGGTTTCCTTTATGTTCATGGTTTTCGTCTGGGTCCACATCTGTGTCTTTCCTTTGTGTTTATGGTTTTCTTTTGAGTTCATGTTTTTGTCTGGGTCTACGTCTGTATCTTCCTTTGGGTTTATGTTATTCTTATGTTCTTTCGGGTTTTTGCGTATACGGTTATACGGAAGAGGAGAGGTGTGCTTCACACAAAGGGCCAGGGAGAAGTTGTGGGGGGAAAATCCGGTTCTCACCACCACCGCCACTCAGCTTGGCAGAGGATTGAGCTACAGCGGGTGTACGGAAATCCAGGGATGATGGAGACGGATTGGGCGACGGGGGCATATGGGGATCAGGGGTGGCAGAGATGGACGGAGTGACAGGGGGGGGTATATATTCGGGAGACCCCGGGGTAGTTAGCTTGCATCGCATCTGGTATCTCATCTCATCTCATACCATCTTATCATGCAACGAACTACACACTCCATCTTTCGCATCTTTTGATCTCACTCACTCTTTCCGAGACTTCGTGTGGATCCACGCAATTGCGTGGGTCCTCGCAGCCGGGTTGTATAATATCTTGTCACCCTCTTCCTACGCTCCTCGAGCCAGAACCGCTCTTTCTCATGAATTTCTTTTTGGATGCCGCGAGAGGTGGGGCGGAGTGTCAACGATGGGCTCTCTGTCCTCTAGCTTTGCCGTTTCACCACAGCGCCATGTTCACCAAGGATTCGACGTGTTTCGACATATTCCCTGTACTGTGTGCGACCTCCCTAAGCCTGACCTCCTCCATACAATGCAGATCGGCAAGCTTGACCACCACCAGAAGTGGATTATCCACTTCATGAAGACACATGAACGCCTCGACAAGTACAATGCAATCTGGTTATCCGTGCCTGCTTACCATAACCTCACACCAAAAAATAAGTCATATGAGGAAGATTCTCAATGGAATGGGACGGAGAGGAAGGAAATGAGCCGGTACTTGCTTGGAGTTGTAACTCAGTCTCTACGAGGCGGAAGCCCTGCTCAGCATCCCATATTCAATCGCGCAATTGAGTGCTTACGGGCATTTTTAGAATTCTATGTGTATGCTCGATAGAAATCCCACGATGATGCAACATTGCGCTACATGGAGGACGCCTTTCGTCGTTTTCACACCTTCAAAGATGTTTTCTTACTTGGGCGAGCCGGCAAAAAGGCGAATGCTAAAGCCAATGCCCTGAGCATGGAACTCGTGACGAAGAGAAAGGTACATGAGGAAACAAATGCTGAATCTTGGACGCCGTCCAAGAAGCGGCGGGAAATGAACGCCTGGCGGGATTATATCAGCCACGAGATACATATTTCCAAGGAGTTAGATGCCGACTTCAACTTTCTGACGATCCACTTGATGTCTCATTGGGCCGAACAGATTCGTTGATATGGAGCCTTGCAACAGTATTCTGCCGAGAGACATGAACAAGCACATAAAACGAACCTCAAGGACAGTTGGAATGCCTCCAATCACAATCTCAGCTACCTGTCAAATGTAAAGCCCGAATTCATGGAACCCCAAAACCACTGTGATGGAAATCATCCTGACACTATGATTAATGACTTCAGAGCATTACTCGGCAACACGCAAGACGCCACGCACTGCGTGGCAATATACTGCGGCCCGCAGCGGGTTTTCAAGCATACGAGTTGTAACAAGACGTATATATTGGACGAACAACTGCACGCAATGGAGCTCTGTATTTACCATCGTATTACGCTTCAAGTTGAGGGTTTAGATGGTCAACGCATATCTCCGATGTGTCGATGCACTGGGAGCCAGAGCTGGTGCGGAGGGGACGGATGGAATGACTGGGTGAAGGTAAAGCTATGCCCGGAGAGGTGTTATCGCGCGCTGAATGGGCGTCTTCCGTGGCAACTGCAACGACTATTCAAAATCAAGCTCCAAAACGAGGATGGAGCTTTCGTTGAGTACTGGTTAGCCCTGGCGCTCACCACAATACCTGAAAACTCAGGTAACTTGGATCCCATCTCGAAATTTGTACAGGTGAGAAAAGCACCCGCAGCCGTTGCTTTCCAAGTTTTCAGCGTAGAAAACATCATCGGCTGCGCGCACGTAATTCCAGAGATAGCTACCAGTAAGACAGGAGACGGATGGAACGAGCGATCGCTTGTAAATAGCCACATAGATCTGGCGACTTGGAATGATGTATATAATTAGTAAAGAGAGAATTGCATTTTGCACACAGGTAGAAGGAATGCGAGGAGAGATTATCACAATGTCACCCATTGTATTGCAATCCAGATGCATGCATGTACCTAATGAACCCATTCCGACGTATGGGTACAGTTGGCCTCAACGCCAGAGTGTTCATTTAAAATAGGAGACCGACAGAGCGAGCAGAACCGGTGAAACAGTGATTGGAGGGTGATATGCAACACGACGCGTGGTATTGAGACAGGGGGCGGAGTAATCCGCCACCGGGGTGTCTCTGACGGCTCTGACGGAGCGCATCTACTCTGATGGAGCAATTCTGCCCGGACTGAAATATTTTTTGCTGATCTCTGTAGCGGATTTAACCACAGGGCGGTAGAATGTGTGGAGAGGACGAAGGCTACAACGTTCAAGGCAGCTGGAGTGGAGGTTAACGGAGGAAGTACTAATGAAGGTTTTGAGGAATTGGGAAAAGATTTGGTCAATCTAAGCAGGATGGCGCATTGGTTAACAGACAAAGTTTTGTTTTGAATACTTTAAAATGTATTGGAATTTTGCCATTGACACTTAGTCAGGTGGAGGTATTAGAAGGATCAATGGAGGGGAAACATTCAGTTATAATCTGTACATTGACCATGAATGACGAAGAGATACCTACACATATACTGATTGATTGCGGAGCTACGGGTATTGCATTTATGGATCAGAATCTCGCTCGCCATCATCCAATACCCTGTTACGGCATTGGTGTTAGAGGTATACTTTCAGGATCATATAGGATCACTCGATAATCCAAATATGGATACTTAATCTGAAATGATGAATTGTCACTCAGATTTCCTAATTGGATCAACCTTCTGGATTTGGTCACCTATTGGTTATATCTTCATTATCCTACCTTCATATCAATAAATCAATGACAGCAATCAAGCAAAGTGCACATAGGATGTGTATTATCTTGAGATTGGTATTGGGCTTCAGATCACAATTGTTAATGGTCTCTCCTTATTAGCAGAAAGCCTTATTCCTAGTTGCCGAACAAATGGCTACTCTCTTATGCTCCGATGGTTTATTTCGTATGAGATGAGATGTTGTCAATATCAAACCACTACTGCATCTTGAGATACATCAGCAAAAACTAAATCTCCTTCATTAAATTTAATTAGTTTATTGTACTCACAAACTCAAAAAAATGAAATCAAGGTTTCCCTGAAATATGGCATTGCTTTACTGTTCCAGAGTGTTCTTTGAGTCGTCGCGATGCTGTTTTCAAGCGTCACGACCAGTGAACCCATGCTTGCGAATGTGACAACGAGCACTTGACGAACAGTTCACACTTCCTTCGGCAATATCACAAATCATCTCTTGGCATACTTCTATGTCGCCCAATTCGATTAGTCCTCGTGATGATGATAGTACTCGCTTCATACATTTAATGAAGTGTGTAGTTCTTGTTTCTAAAGACCCCCTTGGCTTAATTTGACCAATAATAGTTACCATGCAGAAGTGGTTCAAGATATTGAATTTGTAGATACAAGATTGTTAGTAGCTTGCTGTTCATTGCGGAAGGGTTATGCATCGTCGCCATTATCATTTCGTGCATTTGAGATCAGACTTCAGTAAACCATCAGTTCTATTACATTTACTACTATTACGATATATCGACGAAACCTAGAATAAAATAGCACACAAAGGAAATCCTAAATCCGATCACTGACACCGTTCCTAACCTCCAAGCGACTTCGTACCCTCTACAATCGTACGTCCATCGCCTGATCCCGTATTTTCAATGCTGGTGATGTTGGTGATATCGTTGCTGTTGCTGTTGCTGTTGCTGCAGGGGATGGGCTGGCTGCTGCCAGCGATGGCAGGCAGAACAGCTGAGAATCGCATACTAACTTCAGTAGCACCAACAAAGCTGCTGAGATGATTAAAAGAATTGTCGGGCTGCTCTATCAGCTCCTCCGGGACGTAATCAAAGAAGTCCTTATCAAAGCTGCCCTGATCGTTGTAAGGTTGTGCCATCGCCGGGTCTGTACCAGCTGAGTGGGTCCTTTGGCGGATCATGCTGCGGATAATGTCTATCTCTTTGGCTTGAACCTCTGGCGAGAAAGAACGAAAATCCGCGTCGAGACGATGACATTGAACTGTGCATGCATTATTTACTGCGTGATCAATGTTTCTTGTATCCCACTTACATTGTGCTCCACCTCCTGGATCACGCTCTGGTGGGACTCTAAACTTGCCTGTTTTCCAGGCCGACAGACAATGGTGGATGGCCGTTGCAGTGAGGGCAATGAATGTCGGGTTGATTTTATCAATCAATGATCTATCTTTCATTCCCATTTGTCGTATGCCATAGAAGTATGTGCGGTGAATAAGATCCACAATTTCAGTTGCTGCAAATCGAAACTTGCACTCCTGAATTGATTGTCAAGACCACGATTAAACAAGAAGGGAACTTTGAACCTACCTCCCGAATGTTTGTGGGGCATGTAAACCTGTCCTTGGCCAATAGCCAGGCAACTATTTTCCGGATCGCTGTAGGTGACTGTGTTCGAAATCCGTAAACACAGTCGATTGAGATCATCCAGCAGTATACCATTGCTGTATGGGAGCAAGTAATCTTTGCGAGAGCCTGATGAACAATGTCAGTGATGAAAACAATCGTTGAGATGATTCATTTACCACTGAAATGTCGGCACGTGGAGGGTCTGAGTTTCTCTGGGCTGGATCAATCCTGCCAATTTCCTCATATCACCAACTATGAATCTGGGCGGTCTTCAGCACATTCGTGGCAAAGGGATTCACAAACATCGCATAATTGATAGCGATAGCCTTCACACATGCCATGACCATCGCCGGAACGCCTGACAGGGTTGTCTAGGCGTAGTATTCTGCACCGACAATGAGGCCTGTCACATCGTCAAGAAAGAGCTCATATCACCACAGATTTCCAGCTGTGCATGCAACCAATTGCTCACCGGCTTCATTTGAATCCTTCTTCTAGTAAATATATACATTAGCCGGCGGATTCAATCATTCAAACGCTTAATTGGACACCTTCATGGATGCCAGTGGTGCAGGCTCGCGTTCATACTCCTCCTCCGAGACAATATAGACATCCTGACACTCAGGATGTAGGGGTTGTAGCGACGCAGGAGTCGATAGAGTTGCTGCGAGTCATTTTCCACATACTGATGTGAAGGAATATTTTGATAGCTGCTTGCACATTGCTTTCCTGAATGGTCGCCAAAGAGGCATGTTGTCGGATTCTGAATTGTCATCTCAATGATCATTGTAATTGTGGGGTATCGTACTGAGATCATCATCAAGATCCTTATTGTGGATAGATCGTCTGCTTCTTCTGGTGCTGGAAAGAAGAGGAGGAGGTGAAGTGTGGCGCTGTCTTGTCATGATTTAAAAAGGTGGCAAGTGATAAGTACGAAAAATGAAAGGAGTGATCAAAGGAGATGTGAATGAATATAGAGTAATTGAATTAAAGCGTTATGTGAAGGAAAGAAAGGGTTGATAGGATTAAAAGCACCGTCGTGATGCGTCTTTTTATCCTGTCGACGATTCAAGGATCTTGGCTTGTCCCGCCACCCACACTTCCAACTCCTTCGATGGACGGAAACTCAGAATGAAGAATGGCAGGTGACAAGCATGCCGCAGGGTTGTTGATTGGCTTCCTTTGACGAAAATTGTGATTGGAATGAGCTAAAAAGAGTTCGCGTTTCACTAATCATTTGGGTTAACTTCTGCTGGGTAAAGATACCGAACTACCAATCACATGATAGCCATACACAGAGTCCTCTGGCTGCCACTATGCCATTCCCAAAAATAAACGTCTCAACGATTAATCCCAATATCGTGAACTCTCAACACAGCCCTTTATACATGAATATGAATGCTGTAATAATCAAATAAACAAAACACCAAAAAGCGACCCAAAACCTCACCAAAAAACTCCATATTATCACCCATCCATCCACCCTCCAAAGTACCAGAAAAATACCCACCCACAACTCAAATCCTTGAACAACCATCCACCCAGGGCATTCCATCCTCACAACGACTAATTTGCAGGTGGGCGGCTGCTCGTACACTTCCTGTTGGCCAAAGGGCCTGCAGTGGGAGGATTCACAATGTGATCGTGCTCGCGTAGTCAAGCCACATCCTCCTCAGGAACAACCCTTTGCTCGTAATTGGCAAAGAGACCAAGAGCACAGTTTCGGATGACTTCAATGTATTACTGCTGTCTGATAATCCTCTATTGGAACTTCTGTTCAAATTTTTGGACGCCTGTTTTCATCATTGGCAAGATTCTTGGATTTGGGCGCCGTGTCTCACCATCGTCATCCGATTGCTCCCTGATATCGTCAATCATATCCTTGGCTGGAGGTCGGAGGATGTCATACAAAGGAAGGTAGCTGCGGCCACCACACATAGGCATCTAGGCACCATCTGTGCTGTTGGCTTGTTGGCCACGATAAACGACGCAAAAAAGTGTTGGGTTGCTTAATTTCATTGCCACCTTTCCCCATCTGGCAGCAGTATTGTTATCGAAGATTGAGGTAACATTATGGGTGTACAGACCACCATCTCCATTAGGCTCCTCCAGGCAGCTGCAAAGATCTTGGATTCTCCGGCTGGGATCTGGCAGACCGGCGATTACAACATTCACGATTGACAAAATGGTTGAATCGACAATTGATGTAACTATCGATTCATAATCCACAGGCCAGTGCAATGAGAATAGCTGAGTATTGTTTTCACCCACCCTCTTCTCAGCAATGTTGGGATCCGCATAGGCGATGGTAAAGCTAAATGGCTCGACAAGCAAATAGTTCGAGACATCGCAACCCACCTTCATTAGCAAAAAACATTTCCGTCTGCACGGAATGGCCACATCAGAGTGGACGCGGTCCGTCAAAGCCGTCAGAGACACCCTGGCAACCGATTACTCTGCGCCCGGCTTCAATACTGCACGTCACGCTGCATATCGCCCTCCAATCGCCGTTTCGCCGTTTCTTCTTGCTCTTTTGGCCTCCTCTTTTAAACAAACACTCTGGCGTTGTGGCCAACTGTGACCATACGTCGGAATGGGTTCATTGGGTACACGCTTGCATCGGGATTGCAATGGGTGACATTGGAAAAATCTCTCCTCACATTCCTTCTACATTAAGCTCGAGGAGTGTAGGAAAAATGTGATAAGATATGATACTACCCTGCCGTGAGGATCCACGCAATTGCATGGATCCACGAAATCTCGGAAAGTGTGAGTGTGACTAAAAGTTGGGAAAGATAGAGAGTGTATTTTCGTTGTATGACAAGATGAGATGAAAATGAGATGCTGTCTATCTACCCCAGGGTCTTGCGAATATATACCCCATGTCGATCATTCCACCTCCGTTACCCCTGTATCTCCATACACCCACCGTCACTCCATAACGATATACTTGGAGGCCATGATCGAGCTAGTTTGGAGATGTACTTGGAGGCCGAGATGGAGTGAACTCAGAGATGCACTTTGAGGCCATGATCGAGTGAGTTTGGACATGCACTTGGAGGCCGAGATCGAGTGAACTCAGAGATGTACTCTGAGGCTGTGACCGCATGAGTTTGGAGATGCACTTGGAGGCCAAGATGGAGTGAACTCAGAGATGCACTTGGAGGCCGTGGTCGAGCGAGTTTGGACATGCACTTGGAGGCCGAGATCGAGTGAACTCAGAGATGCACTTGGAAGCCGAGATCGAGTGACCTGAGAGATGCACTTGGAGGCCGTGATTAATCGAGTTTGGAGATGCCCTGGGAGGGCGTGATCGAGCGAGTTTGGAGATGCACTTGCAGGCTATAATCGAGCGAGATTGGAGGAGTACTTGGAGGTGGTCAATTTGGAGGGAGGCGCAACGGCAGCTGAGACTCTATTCATTGGTTAACTTGTAATTGTGGGAATGTAGAGAGTTGAGTACAACATCCGCCGAGAGATGAGAAACTGGCTGGGAGCGGGAGACTGTCTCTCTTGGGATGATGCTGTACTTGGTGTATGCTGTACTTGGTGTTAACTCATGATTATGGCATGGAGAGAGAGAGAGGGATGACTTAACTTCGTGTTCTGAAGTGATGGTAGAGTTGAGCACAAGAAAGAGAGAGATCAGAGGAGATGGGGGAAATCATCATGAGAAACTGGGACTTGTGAGAATTTTGTGTGCGAGTCAATTGACCATCCCCGATAGGGCAGGCACGAGTCCTGATCTGGCAGGTAATAACACTGATACATGGTCTTCTCAACCCAATCAGGCCTCGTCTAAACCCAATCAGGCAAGTCGTACTCCTGATTTCTCATAGCCACTCGTATTCTCCATATCGCTCTCATCTTCATCCCCCATCTCTCTCTTTGTTGTCCACAACTCTGCCATCATCGCAAGAACACAAAGTTGAGTCATCCCTCTCTATCTCTCCATGCCATCATCACGAGTTAACACTGTGTGCAGCATACACCGAGTACAGCATACACCCAAGATTGTCTGTCATTCCTACATTCTCACGATTTCGAGTTGACCCCTGAATATTGCTTCAGTTTCCGGCATACCTCCCTACCGATCCACCGCCACCAGCCAGTTTTCTATAAGAGCGTCAAAGGTAAAGTCACCTCGTCACATTCCCACGGTTTCGAGTTAACGAACTGATGAATAGAGTCTCGGCACCTGGCGCGCCTCCCATCGACCGCCTCTAGATTGAAGTGCAGGTCCGAACTCGCTCGATCATGGCCTTGCAGTGCATCTCTGAGTTCACTCAATCTTAGTCTCCAATTGCATCTCCAAACTCACTCGATTACGGCCTCAAAGTGCATCTCCAAACTCGCTCGATCACGTCGATCACGGCCTCCTAGTGCATCTCTGAGTTCACTCAATCTCGGCCTCCAAGAACATCTCCAAACTCGCTTGATCATGGCCTCGGAGTGCATCTCTGAGTTCACTCGATCTCAGCCTCAAAGTCCATCTCCAAACTCGCTCAATCACGGCCTCCAAGTGCATCTCTGAGTTCACTCAATCTCGGTCTCCAATTGCATCTCCAAACTCGCTCAATCACGGCCACCAAGTGCATCTCCAAAGTCGCTCGATCACAGCCTCGGAGTGTATCTCTCAGTTCACTCTATCATCCTCTTCAGGCGCACCTCGAATCGCTCTGAATCACCGTGTGCTGCCAGTCCAGATATACCGTGTGTAGATAGGTAGCTATATAGATACATAGATACATAGATGAGAATACAAATTGAATGCATAAGTTTTGAAAATCGTTTAACGATAAGTAGTAGCTATGATTTCCAGGCGCACCAGCAGCATTTCCAAAGAAGATGTTTTTCCCAGACTGCTCCCAGGTGCTCCCAGGTGCGCCTGAAGACCGCTACATCGGGCCAGTAAACTCGGACCCGTCGCCTGGGTGACTGGCAGCGTGTAATTCTCTGTCAGAGTATACGAGGTTCCGTCAGAGCCGTCAGAGCCGTCCGGAACACCCGGGTGTTTCTGAGGGAAACTAGAGTTGTTGCTGATGTTTATTGGCAAAGACCTGTGACCCTAGTGTTCTTCCTCGTCGTCTTCTGGATCAACACATCATCAGGAAGAGCAAAAGAAGCATCGGGGCGATGAAAAACATACCAACGTGCATGAGTTTCCTTTTCTTGGTCTAGGTTTCTTTGAGCATAATCTTCCTTTGGCGAAGGCCAACCTCCGGTAACTCGTCCAGTGCTGCCTTGACTATCACACCATCGATGTTAGTCTTGTCTGCCATGTACCGATTCCAAAGCGGCCTTTTAGACACCAGATCACTGATTCGAGTAACGCAACGATCGATTAGAATATCCCATTGCTCGGGGCTGGCGCCTTGCTTGTTGATGATGCTCATGGACTGGGCAATCTCCCAGACATGCTCCCTCACTTTATTATCTATCCGTTGTGTTGTCAAGCCACACTTATTCTGCCAAATCCCAATGGTTTCTGCTGCCCATTGGCTGACTCCAACACCGGTGTTTTCAGCCCAGACGCGGACTTGTAGAGTTGGCATCTGGATTGTATTAGCTTCTGCGATGACTGATTTCGGCAACCAGAAGGCATCACATTACATTTTAGGTTCTCAATGGTGGGTAATGATTGAGTGGTGGATATCGAATGCTTGTTACTCAAAACAAGCGTCGGGAGTATTGAATATATCGTCAAGGGTGATGCGATGCAGTAGAAGAGGTGAGGAGGGCATGCCGAAAATTCTGGAGATTGTTTGTAAGGTGGGCAGGCAAGGCAAATGTATAAATGGGCTTGGAGGGTTTTCTTGATCCGGCGACATCATCTTGGCTGCAGTTCAGCTAGGAGGCAATTTGCTTAGCATTATCGAAGCGCCCTGATTCGTTGACTGAACGCTTAAGTTCATCCCAAAGACAACTAAAAGCATGCTCTGCAGTCATATCTCACTCGTTTGCCCTTGCTCTAGTTCTTGTACCCGAAGATGAAGTCGCTGACTCGCTATCTAAGGAGAATGCATGGTTTATGCAAGGTATGAACTTAACATAAAGTGACAACCATAAGTCAGGCAATGGGCATAGGAGGGTCTTGTGAGGGTGCAAAACAATCGCCGTGATGAGCTGAATGCCGATATGGTATGCTTTTCGAGATCCAAGGGAAGTTAAAATTCAGGGAGTGAGTAAACACATCGCAAATGTGTGAAGGAGGATGAGAGAAATCCTACGAGAGTGGTACTAGGACCCGTTTTTGGAAAAAGTAAATCACAGTGTGGCTTTTTCCGAAGACAGCCGGCTTGTAATGGTGTGAGCTGCTGAAAGACCGTTGAGATGCTTCTTAAAGTTGTTGCGGCATTTCATTTTCCTAACAAACAATGAATCTTCGTTAACGGTGTCTGTACTGCTTGAAGAGGTACTCCTACATCGGCGGTTACATCACTTAGATCCGTTGCGACCACAATGAACGGATAGTATATGTATCAGCCGAACATCAGCCAGATGATGGTTTTGCGATTGAGCACGATAGTATTCTACTTCCATTTTTCCATGAACCTCATCGCTACCATTTTCTTCACCCTTCCGACGATGATTCTAGCGATACAGAAGTGGACCGTGAGAATGCGTGTATTGATCCAGAGCAACCTCCAGCTCGGACACCTATTTGTGGTGCTTCACACTTGGACAATCTTCTCGCTGGCAAGCCTAGTAGTAACGAGTATTTCGATATCTTCGACGATGAAATTGATCTATACACACCGTTTTCTTGCGTGGAGGAGTATCGATTAGCGCACAGGTGGGTCAAGCACAACTTGAGCAGAGCTGCTATCAATGAGCTTTTCAGGAACCCTATGATGGCAACCATCAGCAACTTCACTTTGTCCCACACTTTATTCAAAAGGTTGAATAAAACGTCCTACGCGATGGGCATCGAGTCTTGGAAATTCGGCACAGTATGTTACAATCGTTTGGCCGATCCAAACTACCTTCGCGGCAATGATTACGCACGTTTCGTTTACCGCAGTCCTGTTGAATACGTTGAGTTCCGCATGCCACAGCCTGCGTTCAGGGAACATATGTCGTATGGTCCAGCGACGGAATTCAATGATGCTGAGAAACGTATCTACTCAGAGGTGAAATCAAGTGACTGCTGGAGTAATGAACAGGTACATTAGTTGAATTTCGTCATAGCTACAATGATTTTGACCGCTTCATTAGCTACTGCAGCGGCTTGGAGCTACGATTGTCCCTTAATTTGGCATTTCAGACCAGACACATCTTACAAACTATTCGGGCGAGAAGAAGGAATGGCTAGTATATATGAGTCTCGGAAACATCGACTCGACAATTAGATCAAAGCCTTCAAATCTTGCAAACATCACTGTTGCCCTTCTTCCTGTTCCTCCAAAATATCAATTTAAAGGACATGGAAAACCAACTGCCATGAAGAGACAACAAGTCAACAATCCAGAGGTTTGAAGGAAGGACTTCGAGCTTAGTTTTCGTCCTCTTGATACGCTTTTAAACACTGGAAAGCATATGCTTTGTGCGGATGGTCGAATGCGGCAATGTTATCATGTTATCTGTGCATGGACGGCTGACTACTTTGAAAACATTCACTTGCATTCAATCAAGCAGCCCTATTACCCTGCGTGCGAAGCACCGAAATTGTTGTTTGGAGAAGGAAATTCATTGTTGTGGCAATTGAAAGACTATCGGCTATGTTAGGGGTTCTCCTGTAGCAGCGGTAATGATACATGTTTGAACGAAGCAGGTACATGTGACAATATCTTGAGTAATGATCATATGCAAAACACCTACCTACGAAATATGTGAACATGGTTGGCAGTCAAATGAACCTTAGTGCATTTACATTTGAGCCACGTGTGGATCAATTATTGGAGGCTACAGTCACACTAGCAGATTCAACTATGATGATGCAATTCTGTCGCCATAACTGGGAAGTGAAAAATGTTCAGCAGTATGCATAATTATTGGCCACACCTATTATACCTTGCCTTGCGGGGCAACACACAGTTGAGTTGCAATTATGCAGAACTACGTGTGCAGTAGCCATTATTGCATTATCCGAATATGAGGGATCTGCAAGCTCATGCGCTTAGTGGTGAGAGCACTTGTGGTACTCCCCAGTCATCAGAAGGTTGAGACCTAAGCATGCAGTGTCTGAGGGATTAATCACATTGGCTGAAGATAAGAGGCCAGAAGCAAACAGGCTGATTAAGGTAAGACCGAATGCATTGCAACGTAATACTCGTTGTAGATATGAGGTTGACGTGTCATTGTCTACCCTAGCGGAGTGTCGGTTGGTCGTCGATTAAATCTCTGACGCAATGCTGAATAGCCAAATTAAAAGGTGAGGCATTTAATAGTGAAGAGCTATTGAAATATATTGCGATAAGCACTGATAACACTAAGGTGGTGAGATGTTCTAGTGACTGTATGAATGGGAAGTGAGATGTCGAACACGAAGTTATGAGCTGTCATTTATTTGCATTTGATATCATGATCATGAGAATGGCCTGTGAGGGAAGTAACGTCTTAAAACTGCTCATGCATGACCACGATAACCAAGGGGAATTGTTGGCACTATCAATGGAGCAGACCAGTTATTTCCGGAGATACGCTATCAAGCAATAATGGTGTCATGATGGAAAAGCTAAAGGCAAGCTTGACCTGAGGAACCGATTATAAAAAGCTCACACTGTCCCAGACAATGAGAAGAATCAAGCTCTAGCAGCAATTTACAGTCAGACATTTACAGTGAAGAACACCTTAAAATATTATTAAGAATTCCATCTACTATTCAAAATTACTTCCCTATTCTCTCTCTGTAAATGTGCTCTGTATGTGTTCGTGGAAACCAACAGATTGTCAGTACGCACACCAGAGGGTCGTTGAAACTTTCGGCGATCTCATTATACACTACAACAAGCGGGGTTTTACCCACATCTCCCAAGCACTTTCGTACTCGGCCATTATCGAAGGGGTAGGATACGATGTGCACAGGTACAGTACTACTGGTCCGTTGCCTTATGAAGAGTGGTCTGAAGAGCAACCTTGGACCGAAGAGGAAGAGTGATAAGCTCTTATTCATAAGTTGAATAAGAGATAGAGTCTGGGAACACAAGGAAAGGGACAAGGAGATAGGCGGCTGTATTTAGTCTAATAAATGTTGTATTGGTTATTGGGACTTAAAATACCCCCGTAACAGACTTTACTTCCAACAAATGATACTCGTGACTGAGGGAGATAAGACAGAGAGATGGGAAGGAAGGCAATATCTGGAAGATCGAGCGGTTGGAACCTCAGAAGGCGTCTTCTGGAATATGAAATGCATCTGTCCAATGACTAGTATCGCACCCAATATTCTTCATACCGTCTATCTCGGTATGGTCAAGTATTTGATGGACAGGGTAACGTCCTTCGTTCAACAACATACCAGGATCAACAAAATCAACCAGCTCTGGGCGATGATGCCTCCATATCCTGGAATCCCTCGATTCAACAAGCCATATAGCCAGGTGACTCAATGGAGTGGTCAGGAGATGAAAGCACTTGGGCATGTGATTGTTCCAGTTTTTGCGGTGACTCTTTTATACCCTTTGGCGAGCCAAAGGATTCCCTTCACAGAAGCCCTGTTGAGCGTCAAGAACTTAGTGTATTTTCACCTTTTGGCACAGTACCGGTACCATACTGAGGCCATGATCGAGTACATGGAGATTTATCTGGAGGAGTTTCATTGTCCCAAGGATGTTATCAGTCAATTCCGCACTAGTAAATCTACAATGAAGGTCTTGGAAGCCTTGAAAATGTAGCTTACTTTGGACAACCAGAAGAAACGGGAGAGTGACCCCACTTGGAACAATCTTTCTGCAGCTGCAAAGCGTCGTCGTATTGGTGAAGATAAAACGCAGATCGAGTCAGAAATTGCACAACATCTTGTTGACAAATCGGATTTCAACTTTGTGAAGATGCATCTCCTGAACCACTTCTCTGATCACATGTGCCAGCTAGGCAACCTCTTGAATGTAAGCTCTGAACTCCCAGAAATAGCGATGATGGATCTTAAATAAGTGTACCGACAATCGAATTGTAATGAGGCGGCCTTACAGATTTTGTGAATGAAAGCCTAAAAGGAGGTGTTTCAGCATCGAGAGCTGAATGCAAACGCTGCAAAACAACGTTGCGATAATGATATGCCTCTTACCAAAGCGCCTATCAAGCAAATGATGAAAAACCCGCAATCAGAAATCAAAACCCTTAATGACTTTGCGGAGTGGTGTCCAATGCCAAATGGGGAGCTACAGAATCACATTGCTTGGTGTTTTAAGAGATTTGCCGACTTCACAGACTAGGTTGATCATGTTCAGTATTTCAGTCCTCTGAACGATACAAAATACATTCAGTACAACGCAGTAGGAATTCCAGTCACATCTTTTCATTGCGACAAGCAAGCAGTTCATATGGTTCGTTGCACTGGGTCCACAAGGTGGAGAAAGCATAAGCCACCAAGAAATGATACTGTGCTTCTCTAGATGGGGACAAGTCCGGATAGCCACTTCAAGTCGACAGTGGGACGCATTGCCGCATGGTTGAAGTGTCTTTTCGTCGTCCAGGATGCTGAATCGAGCTTTAAAGGGCTTCCTGCCTTAGTTCAGACGTTTGCAACAGGGTCGACATATCAGCCTACTGGTATGGTGACTGTCGAGGAGAGGTATTAACCTTCGATGCAACTCTTGCATGATGGAAGCGACTGTTGTAACCCTCATTTCGGTGTCGGAACCACTTATATAGTCCCTATCAGCGCGATCCAAGGAGCTGTACACGTTCTTCCGCTGACGCCGCAGCCAGATAGCTCCCTGTGGTACTTAAGCAATACGATTGACTTCAATGCTTTCAATTTGTTTTACATGTAGATTATTCCACTCCATGCTTGAAGTAATTGTTGCAGCGACATTAGTGTTAGCAACAGTTTGGGACCATCACTTTGGGTCCGGGTCTGAGTCCACACCAAACCGTTGCCAAATTGGCGGTCAGGGTCGTCAATAAACCCGAATGGCCCACTTGGGTACGGTTCCATGGTAAACTCCCAATCCGTCTGAATTGGGTGGGTTGTCAGCTGGTCGCCCAGCGGGTCCATCTATACATTCATATAAGGCTCTTGTATTTGCCCTGTGTTAATAGTATCTTATCAAAATCGCCTTTTCAGCAACCAAAAATGTGCTTTTGCTTGTTGAGCAGTGTGCAATATCGATTAATTTGGTATCTGGGTTTCACCTTCGATATATGCTATTTTTGCCTAGCAAGGCGGTCAATAATACAGTTACACATGCGAAGATCTGCGGGGTGCCTTCATTACGAAATATGCAAGTCCTCAAACTGTTGATGCTCAGTTGACGCTCATTTTCAGGATGCCGCAGGGAGCATCTCGCTGTTGTTTTTGCCATTAAAGGCTGCCAACATCCCATAAATGGATGTCTGCAACCAATCGGAACATAACTTACCCAAGGTGCAAAGCTAAAAATCGTTGACGCTCCGTTGACACTCATGCTAAGCATGGGGGCGTGACCGTATTGCTATCTCTTTTGCCATTAAAAGCTGCCAATATGTCCATTATGCATAATAACAACCAAGTCACTTGTGAATTACCATACTTACATGACCACAAATCGTTGATGCCCTGTTGACGATCATTTTAATGTAGTGTCCATTCAACATCTGCTGCTGTCGATAATTGTTTTCATCCTGATTTGACTTGATCGGCTGTTATTCTGCCTCATTGAGACTCAGCCCTGTGGCAAAGCCGAGGGGCGTAATAATCTTGCACTTTTCACTCTCACACAACTAAAAATGATGTATCATGTTAAAAGATTCATTGTGCCTGCTATACATCTATTAATAAACCGATATTCACGATCTACTTGTTACCATTCGTCCATAATATATCTCTAACTCAAACTGTCGGTCATGCTACATAAAGCTGGTGAACCATTGACACATTCTGTCCTACTTTTTCTTCCCTGCTTTTTTTCTCTGCGTTTCTACTGCATTGACCGTCACCAACACCTTTGCAGCCTGTCTCATTAACTTCCGTGTTGGCCAAACCAATCCGGGCACATTTGGTGGGGCGCTCACATCCTGCTGCTCTGGGCATTCCCGATCCTCAATGCCATTGTTGGGGTCAATATCAGATTCATCGTCCGCTGCGCAATCATCTTCGCTGTGATTTGAATTATCCAAGTTGCCATTCCAGTTCACCCCATCATCGGTGTCTGAAATGCTTTCAGGTGCGCTATTGTCATCGCTTTCGGCTGAATGACGGTTGATTCTCCGGACTCGGTGGACATTTATGATCTGAGTTCGTCCTCCAGGGAGGTCCTTTGCAGCCAAAGCTGGTGGCAAAGGTGATCTTTCTGACAATTAAAATGCAGCAGCACCATCATGTTGAATGAGTGACCATAATGCTTTGACGATCTCTTCAGTGTCCGAAATGTATCTTACGGTGGTCATCTGCTTGTTTTGAGCGCAAGATTCCTGCTGGGTAGCACCTAGGTTTTGGCTGCCCTGCCACATCTCCAAAAAGTTGTGAACCTTGGCCATGCTGTGCGATTTCCTTTCTTCTGCCTCTTTCTTCATTTCCAAGTCGTTTTATGTGTTTGTGTTATCCAATTCTGGGTCAGTGCCTGCCAAAATCCAGTTATTGGCTCGAGCAAACTGCCTGACAACGACATTTTTGTGAAGGGTCTCGCCTGTGGGTTTTGACTGGCTCCATCCAATAACATCTCGGCCAAGGGAAAAACTGGCCTCCACTCCGACACCAAGTGGTATGATAGCGAATATATTGCGAGCCACATTGGAGAGATTGGCGTACTTTGAGTGCGTTTCCTCCTGTTGGCGCCACCAATCGGTTATATCCGGTATCGAAAATGTACTGCTAATCTCCTTTTGGTCGGAGTGGTAATCATTGAGATTTGGATTAATTTGTCCCCAGTTCTTAGGTGCTTCATGCAGCGAATTCAAATAGAGCTTGGCAGTGGTCAATAAGCGGGCTGCGCAATTGCTTCATCCGGGTGTCGTCTCAGCCACATTGTTAGGCGTTAGGTATTCCTCATCATCGATGGACAAATCATATGGATCAAAGGATAATTAATAGGACCCTGATGCCATTGCAGAGGGGACAAGATTCCTGCTCGGTACTGTTTCGAGTTTATTGACCGGCGTACGTCGATGATTGGCGCAGTATTCATTCTCCACATACTTCAGAAAGGCCTCCTGGTATTGTGTAGTGTACGATGTCTCGTCCTCAGGATTAATATCCATTCCCTTCTCCCACTGTCTAAACGAGCACAACTTCCGGAAAGGATCAAGGATGTGTGCGGAAATCAGAAGCATGCGCGTCGTTGGAGTGACTTCAGCGTAGTATTTGGAGAGCTTCTGCCGAGCTAACTTCACAGCGAAGAACAAGTCTTCCTTCCATTGAGTCTTCTTCTTGGCCAAAGCTCACATCACGCCATCCATGTGATCAAACATGTCGTTGTACACTGTGATAACGTGATGCAATGTGACTGAATGCCTCTTTCACATCCAGTGGGTCCAATATCGAAATGACCTCAACACTTCCATGACATACTTGACAATCGTCCATTCATCCTGAGTTGTAAATAATGGCCGGGATTCAGCGTATTTTGGGTTTTGAAGCCACTGGCAGGTGAATTCCCGTAAGGGGTAGGCGCGTTCGAGCAACTCCAGAGTAGAGTTCCAACGTGTCTTTACATCCATAATCGGAAGTATGACAATACGGACTTTGGCTTTTTGACAGTCAATGAACTCATTTCGGCAACCAGGTGTCAGCATAATTAATACAGCAAGCATTCTCTGCTATATGAAGGTCAGCTTCAGGACTTTCAAATTATCATGAAATACGTACTTTGTCAATTATCTTTGCTAAACCTGTGTAAAGGCATACATCCGTGTATGGCCTCTTATGAATGCATATTAGTAGATACAGTTGTACACGTGGATGTCAATATTGTAGAGTAGTATAAAGGTAGGTTAGGTAAGATTATCGCTAGAGATCAAAGGCTCATGGCAAGCCGACTATATAAAGCGGGTATTGCCCGGCCCTGGACACGTCACGTGCAGCCGTGCCATTCCATTATCCCCCTCTTTAGGTGCAGACCCCCTGGGCTGCATAAACCCGTATCCCTTGGATCGTAACTTTGGCATTCCCGGCCCGTTTGGGCATGGCAACCGACTCCCCACCTGCAAATATTTAGCGATGCAACCACAACTCAGTGGGGGTGGCCTGGGAGCATTATAAACTTACTTTCTTATGTCTTGAGAGCACTTTGGCAAAAATTAAGGATTGTACAGAAATGGGATGCTGATAAAAAATGCAGTTTTTGTTGGGAGGGTTGTCTCAAGATCAGCTCCCAAAAAACTCGAAAATGTCACTGTGCAGCCCAGATGGACAACTCTGCCCATAATTCACCAAAATATCCTTCAAGTTCAGTGCTAAGGACATGCTCTGAAGTCCCAATATCATTACACACAAGGAATTCCATCTGCAATGTGCCTGAGAGTTGAGACTCTGAGGGTGGATACCAATACCCATCACACAGCTCTCATAGTGAACAAGGCTATAACCCACTTTATCAAATATCAAAGAGGGCATATCTTTACCCCTCAGCAAGAGCTGGAGTTGTGGGCAATTTTCAGTACACCTTGAGAAGGGAAAGTAACTGAGATGGTGCTTTGCCTACAGGAAAGCCCAGCCAGAAATACCAAATCTCTACCCAAACTTTGGTAAGCATGTTCAAAATGCAAGTAACTGTGGTGTCTCAATAATGAAAGGCATCATTTTCTGGAATTCAATCACCTGTAAAGGAGAAAGGTGGGTAGTGGTGCATAGACATGGGGTGGGTTGCCAGTTCAGAGAGCGAATTTTGGTGGGGCAGTAAGACTTACAAAGTCACACCACATTTAATTTACAATTCACTTTGAAAGAAAGTTTTATTTGCTACTAAAGAAGACTTGATAAAAAGGATGGCCTCTGATGACCATTTTTGGATGTGTGGTGAGGTGGTTGCGCGGGCGGCCCGTATGGGCCGGGAACCGTTACGATCCAGGGGATATGAGTAGAAAAGGAAAGGAAACAATCTAACAACTGTTCAACATACGCAAACGTACGAACCCATAAGTCCCATAGCCGATCAGTACCATATGGTAGCCATTCGGCGGATCCGGCGTACGGGGAAACTCCACCTCCACTTGACTTGTGTCCAGATGTGGTAAAAACCCGTGCCGACGCCATTTGTACTGGGCCGAGATCCAAAGAAGTAATAAAGTAAAGAAGTAAACAGACAAGAAGAAAAGAAAAAGAAGGAACATCCAAAGTGACACCGTCCTCCATATCTCCACTTCTGGAATGTCCGGCATCCGACTATCCAATCTCACACTCGTAACTTGTACCCAGTCTAGGTCGTTGTCGGAATTAGACACAGTAATCTTGGTGAAATCTCCAATCATAGTATGAGCCTCGTCTTGACTCGGCGGCATCGGTGGTGGCTTCCGCTCGCTGCTCATCATCATCATCGCCATCACCATCGCATCGGTATATCTAACTTGTAAGCATCCCAGTAACCGGTCATACTCACTGTACTTCCAAGTGTGCTAGCACTCGAGCTGTCCGAATTCCTTGTGAACAATTCCGCATGCCCAGCCCATCAGTGATCATTGTGCTGCTTTGGACGCTGCATCGGTAGTCATTTGCGCTCTGTCAGCATGGATGAAGTGGGCTTGACATCACGGAATGGATTGTAGCTTCTGCTCTCGGTATCATATCCATTGGTGATGGGCAACCATATATGACCTCGTATCTATCTCGTAAGCTTCTCATCAAATGGTCATTAATACCATGTATATTCAAGCGCGTTTCCGCTCTCCTGACCCTCGTGCATAGCTTTGTACACCAGCCTCGATATCTGATATCCTCTGTTGCAGCCGGTGGCCTCACACGGTGCACACCAGTAGTTATATTCAAACTCCTTCAGCATCGGCCAAGCAGGCTTATAGGCCTCCAGTATGGTCGTTCAACATTCAGTTCGGTAAGCCGTTTGGTAAACATCCCAGTTGGTGCCTTCGGTAGAGGGCTCCCAATAATCCTCTTATTCAATCCCAATTTGGAGTCCTTTGGCCGTGATCTTGGTCGCTGCGAAATCTCAGTGATCATCTCTTGGTAGTTGTCTCAACTCTCTCTCATGATGGCATTTGGTGACTGTCTCTCGCGTTGCCGTTCGGTAGACTATGTGGTACGTTCAGAGATCATTGTCGGTTACGTTCGGAACTGCTTCGGTAGACATAATTGCACTTGTTCGTCATAGATCAAGCAAACTTGATCTTCTCATCTCTCCGGTGCTCTTGCAGTCGCACTGATCATCCTCCAACTCGGTGCACTTGTAGATACACTTGACATCCGCCCTGTACTCGGTGCACTTATCATCTCCACTTGCTCACCGGCCTTCCTCCGGGTATGCTTTCCGCTCCTTCTCCAGGTGTGCTCGCTGTCACTTGTCTGGGTATCCACATCGTCGTTTTTGCTTGTTGACTCTTCTCCACGTACACATGTTGACTCTGCTAGTGATGTCTTCCAAGGTACGCTCATTGACTAATCTCCAGCTGCGATTCTCTGCCGGTAAGTGCGCTTTAGTGCTTCCTTGCAGCACTTCCGGTACGGTGATTGCTTGCAGTAGGGGTTGCTTTTGATTCCGGTACGGTCATCCCCGTTTTGTATGTCGTAGCTCTGCCGACGACTAATCTATTTCGGCTTCTTCGGGTGCCATATAGGTTGGTAAGACTTGATTCTGAAGTTGATTTCCAGTAGCAGCTGTGTATCACGGGATTGTCGAGACTGAATCGGGATCGCCGAGACTGAGTCGGGATTTCATTCGGGTTTGTAACTTGTGCATGCGGCTACTTCATTGATCTGTAGGTGCGTTTGCCATCACTTCCTTGCGTGCACTTTTCGCCGTTCTCGAGGTACAGTTGATGCTTCTCTATGTGCAATTGCAGCTGCTAGCCATCTCTATTGGAGAATGAGATTGACGGTGCTTTGTTCATGCACTTTCGGTACGGTAATTGTTCGCGGTAGGGGTTGTTGCGATTCTGGTACTGTCATCCTTCTCTTTAAAGATCGTTGCTCTGCTGACGACTTATCTCATCCTGCTTCGAGATCTGCGGTATCGGCATTGTAGCTGATTGACTCGGGATCTGATTCGGGGTCGTATTCGACATTGTAACTCCATATCTTGAAATCAAAGTAACTGATCTTGAGAAGGGTATAACTTCGTATGGCCTCAATATCTTCATGAAAGGGAAGGAGATTGACTGTCATCCGTCTCCCGTAATCCATCTCCTGTCATCCATCTCCTCCATAATCTCCGTCTTCCATTGACTATTCATCGCATTCCCATAATCCAGTGACATATCGTCCATCATAAGAAACTACCCACTCATCGATCCGTCCATATGGCATGGGATCTTTAAGTCCAAATCCATGATCCAGCCGTGTGAGCAAGTGATCTTAATCCACGCAATTGCGTGAATATCGCTCAACTCAACTCAACTAAAAACTCCGTTCAACTAAACTCCGCTCAATTGTAATCCACCCATATGGCAAATTGTGACCGGGCTCCAAATTGATTGCAATTGACCGATGCGGCAGGAGTGTCTCCGTCTTGGATTTGCTGAATAACTTTCACGAAATCTCTGTATATCGCTGGATCTGTCCTCCATCCTCTGTAGGCACTAAGTTTGTCATGGTACTGGCTCCAGCTGCAAACATTCGTTCTCAATTCATAATAGATTGAGATGGAGCGGTAAGGAAGAATATCCAGGAGCCTGGATTGAAAACGGTTTGGCACAATAGGGCCAAGCCCCACCGTCCAGTACTCCCTTCGTGTCTCAGCGTGCCGGTAGCAGTCATTCAAGGTTCCCATGTGGATAGTGTTAGCAACGGTTCCAGACCATCACTCCGGGTCTGGGTCCGGGTCGGAACTGAATCCTCGCCAAACTGACGGTCCAGGTCGTCAATAAACCCGAACTATCGATTCGGGTATGGTTCAATCGACATCTCCCTACCCGTCTGAATTGGGCGGGTCTTTAGTGCGTCCTCCAGCAGGTCTATTTGTAAATACATATACCGCACTTGCCTTAGCTATTTGATAACAGTACTTAATCAAAATTGATTATTCGACATCCATGAATCCCATTTTGCATGTTTTCTAGGGTGCGAAATCGATAACATTTGAATTCATATTTTTCCATTACTAATTAGTATTTTTGACCATGGAGGAGGTCAATAGTTCAATTATAAGGTCAAATATCCATGTGATGCATTCATTACCCAACATGCATCACGAGAAATTCATGACATTCAGTTGACACTTAGTTGACGGTCAATTTCCGAATGGGGCCATAACGGTATTACTTTCTTTTTTGCCAATGATGGCTGGCAATACGTTCGTTATGGATAACAGTGAGCAAATCACTTACCAATTATCGTATTCAAAAGGTCAAATTTCTTTGTGGCTCCATGGACGCTCATTTTCAGAATCTGCAGGTGACCGTTCCACTTGCTCTTTTGATGGTAGAGGCTGTCAATATGTTGGTTACACATAACAGAAAGCATATCCCGTTCCAATCACCAAACATACATTACCAAAGATCGATGACACTCTGGTGACGTGCAGTTCAAGGTGGTAGCGATATCGACACTAACTATATTGCAAATAAAGGCTGCCAAACGTCGACTATTCATATAGGACATAGCGCAACTCTTGGATTATACATCATGCAACACCCAAAATAGTTGATGCTCTTTTGATGCTCTGGTGACGCTCATTTTTAGGTGTAGCGAAATCGACTCCAACCATATTTTCCCTAATGGTGGCCAATACTTCCATTATTGGTAAATGCCATACTTGAACGGCCCTTGGATTACACAACTTGCAATACCCAAAATCATTGACACTCTGTTGACACTCTGTTGAAACTGTGTTGATGCTATGTTGACACTCAGTTGATGCTGATAGTCAGGTGTAGCGATATGGTCATTAACCATATTGCCTATAAAGGTAACCAAAACTTCAATTATGGATCACAGCCATACTACAGCCCTTGGATGACACAAGATGCAACACCCAAAATCATTGACGCTCTGTTGACACTCATTTTCAGACTGCGGCTGTGACCATGTCGCCTTCTCTTTTGCCCACAAAAGCTGCCAATATGTTGATTATGGATAAATGCCATAGCACAGCCTTTGAATCATACATAATGTAACACCCAAGATTGTTGACGCTCTGTTGATGCTCTGTTGATGGTCTATTGATGCGCTGTTGATGCTCTGTTGACGCTGTGTTGACAGTCTGTTGACGCTCATTGTCAGGTGAAGCGACATCGACATTAACAGTTTTGCCTATAAAGGCGGCCAATAAGTTGATTATGGATAAATACCGTAGCGCAGCCTTTCAATGATACAAGATGCAACACACAAAATCGTCGATGCTCTGTTGTCGCTCATTTTCAGACTGGGGCTGTGACCATGTCGCCTTCTCGTTTACCCATAAAGGCTGCCAATATGTTGATTTTGGGTAAATGCTGTAGCACAGCCCTTGGATTATACAAGATGCAATACCCAAGATTGTTGATGCTCTGTTGACACTCTGTTGATGCTCTGTTGATGCTCTGTTGATGCTCTGTTGATGCTCTGTTCCCGCTCTGTTGACGCTCATTATCAGGTGAAGCGACATCGATATTATCCATATTGCCTAGAAAGGCGGCCAATACTTCGATTATGGATAACAGCCATACTACAGCCCTTGGATAACACAAGATGCAACACCCAAAATCGTTGACGCTCTGTTGACGCTCATTTTCAGGTTGGGGCTGTGACCGTGTCGCTTTCACTTTTGCCCACAAAGGCTGCAAATACATTGATTATGGGTAGATGCCGTAGCACAGCCCTTGAATCATACAAGATGCAACACCCAAGATTGTTGATGCTCTGTCAATGCTCTGTTGATGCTCTGTTGATGCTCTGTTGATGGTCTGTTGGCGCTCATTGTCAGGAGAAACGAGGTCGACATTAACGATTTTGCCTATAAAGCCAACCAATACTTCGATTATGGTTAAAAGCTGTAGCACAGCCCTTGGATGACACAAGATGCAACACACAAAATCGTTGACGCTCTGTTGACGCTCATTTTTGTACTGGGGCTGTGACCTTGTCGCGTTCTCTTTTGCCCACAAAGGCTGCCACTATGTTGATTATGGGTAAATGCCTTAGCACAGCCCTTGAATCATACAAGATGCAACACCCAAGATTGTTGATGCTCTGTTGATGCTCTGTTGATACTCTGTTGACGCTCTGTTGATGCTCTATTGGCGGTCTGTTGACGCTCAGTTGACGCTCTGTTGACGCTCTGTTGATGGTCTGTTGACACTGATTATTATGTATAGCAACATCGACATTAACCTTAGTGTCTATAATGGAGGCCAATACCTCCATTATGGGTAAAAGCCGTAGCACAGCCCTTGTATTATACAAGATGCAATACCCACCATTGTTGACGCTCTGTTGATGTTTCTTTTCAGAATGGCGCTGTGACTATGTCCCTTTCTGTTTTGCCAATACAGGCTGCCAATACATTGATTATGGATAGCAACGAGGAACTTGTGTTTCAATTAACTTACAAGACCAATAATGGTTGAAACTCCATTGACGCTCACCATAATTATGTCTTAACTGTTGTTGTATAGTTAATCATTCTGTATATATAATCATATAGTCATTATTGGCAGCCAAAGTACAAATTATATGAATACTCAGTTGCATGCAAATGCTTTGCCGCGTGTCAATTTCTGATCCACTGATGCACATGATCTACAAGCAATGGATAATGTAGCGCTGTCACATTTCAGCGCTTTCAGCTGGCAATTTACTGCATTTTGATCCATATACTAATGTTTCATCAATATAGCCCAATTTGCGTATTTTGCCTTATCCAGTTGCTTCTCCTTGATTTCCATGACCTACTATAAGCAATTTCCAAAATTTTGACTATGTGCACCGGATTGGAATGCAGAGTGAAGTCGTTGGATTTGTGGATGAATGCTACATGATGGTGGTCATTCCTACAGATTCGCGTTGTGCATTGAGCACTCCTTCTATGACATGAATGCTATCGCGGACCGATATTTTGTTAGTAAATTTTGTCTTCAATATAGATTGTGCATTCTCATGTAGGTGTAGGAGGCATAACGATATCATGTTGATTGATTGTCAATCAACTTGGTTTGGAGTCTGGAAAGTTCGTGTGGCACATACGACCCTTGCTCATGCACAGACACATTATCGTGTCTCACCATTTGGTCACTGAAATTCAAATAATGCCGACACGTTGGAAACAAGGTCCACAAATTACTTTTCACGGAGATATGTAGTCAATAACCACATATTGTGCAGGTAGTGTAGAGATGACAAACAAGCCAGTACTCTATGTTCATTGGAATTCAATTCCTGTATGGTAATTGGCTTGAGAAGTTCTATGCAGGGGTAACGGCTTACGTGTTTAACATGTTTTGATTTCTTAATTGGTAACCAATGGAGTAACGCGTCAGGTGTGAGAGCCCATATGGCAACTTGTGACTGTGGTTTCCCGGGTGCTAATCTCAAATGGCCAATTTCAGCCCGTGAAGTTCCTTGTGGCATTGCGATTCTCTGTTGACACTATCATGTATCTCTCCATCAGCTCACTAAATTTTGTCAGCGCAGTAGCAGCAGCAAACTGATCCATTCGCGGCTTGATTACCACCTTAACTGTCAATATGGCTGTTCTGTACCTCAAATCTTACAAATGATGCAAGACAAAAGATCGTTCACACTCTAATTCAGGATGTAGAAGGGAGCATCTCTCGGCTTATTTTGATTATAATGGCAGCCAATAAAACTAAAAAAGACAATGATGTATCAGAGTTGATATTTTGCACATAACAGTACGATATCGGAATGCGACCATAAATAGAAATACCCGAAAACGGGAACCGGAGATTGGACCCAACGGGTCTTGCCAAAACCGGCAAAACCCGCGCGTTGACGGGTATGGGTACGTGTTTGGCCCGCCAAGAAGCTGCGGGTTGGGTTGTTGGATGGTTCTGGAACCGAACCGAACCGTTTATCCGGTCCAAACCCGGACCGCTGGCGGGTTACCCGGACCCGTTGCTAACACTACATGTGGACGCTGTTCTGCCGCAAATACTGCCGCTGCTCACTACTCATCCGTCCAGTGCCTGGTGCCTATCTCACCACTAGAGATGCTTTCCACAGTCACTCCTAGCAGCCCTATACAAACTCCCACTCCTAGGAAGAACGCCCAAACGACCTCCTCACTGGCCAGTTGATCGTCAAAGGTAGTGGCTCCAAGTATTAGAATATCTGGAACACTGCCGCCTCCTTCGGAACACGCCTCCTCCCTAGCCGTGATCCAGGTACATTCCTGGGGCATACCTGATAGCCTGCCCGGTCCACTGCCACCTCTTCCGCTCACCCTGGGGTTTGCAGAGCCAAAAGTCGAATGCTTTGCAAGTTGACGCTAATTCTCCAGCTCACACCATGCGTCCACCGCAGATACCACCAATTTGTATGAATAAGCTCCCTCAGCGAATGACATACTTGTCACACCCAAATGGGACTGTCTGACAACCAAATACCGTCCATTCCCATGTGGGGATACAACATATCAATTGAACCTCCACGCGCCTTAAATTCATGCTGAATCCGTCTCCTGAGAGTCCCCACACGGTCCATCCGGTAGCCCCATGGATCCTGAGAATCCCGGCTACAAATAAACATCACCACTGGATTCCTAAAAACCCTCCTCAGATGCCATCGTATGGGCACATATCCGTAGTCGCTCCCTGGCGTATGTTTGATGAAATTGAATAGAGTTGGCGCAGATGGCTCTCTCTCCTCAGAGCGATCCGATTCGGTCGTCCAATCAGGTGCGGTGATAATTGACAACAGTAATTGTGAATCGTATCTGCTAGCCACTTTAGACCGTTCAGGGGGTATTGTACTTCGCAATCAGAACTGCCACACGATCTGCGATTGCTGCTCCACTATCTTGAACTATGTCCATTGATCTATATATAGCCTTGTAAGACTTCTGTAGCCGCTGCGGTAAACTCCGAACATCATCCGTAACATAGATAATCCCATTGAGTCTTGTAGAAGGAAAGTGCAATTTCAACAGCAATCGGCGATGTGAATCGACGTGAATCGCATGTAATTCGTAAACCGCCTCTGGAGAATGACCTGTGTTGTCTCGATAGTGGGCATGAGATTTCAATCATCAGATAAGGAGCGAAGAAATCTCCCAAGAAGGGCCAGCTTGGGCATTGCCGGTGACGTGACTCTTATGGGCGTATGGGCTCTGGCATCGTACCTGTAATCATCAATTGACTCAATTGGATGGTAACTTTTCAAATATCATTGATGTCGCAATTGGTAGCCTCTGGGTTCTCATATGATGCATTTGTTGCAATTGACTTCGACTGACTTCGGCACTGACGCGTCGTCCGGCCGGTTGGCCTCCGGTATCACCTCGGAATGGTCTCTGCCACTGTTAACCTCAATTGGCTGGGCAATTCATGCCACTTTTGAATCTGCAATTTGTAGATCTCAAGTCCGTATGATTTCTCGTCAGTAGGTGTCGCGATGCGTCTCTGGCCGATTGGCCTCTAAAATCCACACAAAAGCGTCTTTTACCGTTAACCTCAATTTGATAGACTTATCAGGACACTTTGCTTCTGCAATCAGTGCTCCCAAATCTGTATGATATCTCGCGTGTAGACTGCATGTTGTGACGTCGGAAAGGGGTAATTCTTGAAATCCAGTATGCGAAACGTTTCTGAAATTGTAAGCACGATAATAGTGTAAAGGCATACCTCCGTGTATGGCCTCATATGAAGACATATCAGTAGATACGGTTGCACACGTGGATGTCAATATTGTAGAGTACTATAAAGGTAAGTTAGCTAAGATTATCGCTAGAGATCAAAGGCTCGTGGCGAGCCAACTATATCAAGCGGGTATTACCCAGCCCTGGACATGCCACGTGCAGCCGTGCCATTACAATCTGGTTTCATGACCGACACCTTGTTGATTCTAGCATTGCCCTCTTTTCGAAGTCTTTGACTCTTCCCAATATCTATGCTTTCATTCTCTCCAAATTGCTAATCGCGCTCATGGGCTTCCCAAGACTTGGTGTGGCCTTTCACACCGAGACTGCTCATGAATGCACCTAATGCCAGCTGAATGATGTGCACCATGCATGGTATGTGGTTCCTCAATGCCGGCCACTCAATTCCAGAGGCCTCAAGTGTTGATTGCAGCTCGCGTGTCATCGAGTAGTTTGACGAAGCATTATCAGTTGTAATACCAAGCAAACGGCCGCCGGTAAGCTCAAAACGATCAAGCACGTCTTTCAAATGTACAGCTAGCCTTGCTCCAGTATGTTGGCCCTTGACCTATCATCATTAATTAGCTTTGGAAACGGGAACCGAACAGGCGATCAACCTCATCGAAAGCGAGTTGAACTTCACGCAATGCCCAATTTCAATCTATATAGTATGCAATGACCGAAATTATGGCTAGTTTGTTTGTTGATATCCCTCCGTCCAAAGCTAAACTCACTTTATTTCATATCGGCAGTTACTTCTGAATTGCATCCACAGTGAGTGCATATTCCCACCAGTAAATGTTACTAAGGGTCGTAGCGGACAGTAGGACTAGGTCGTCGCGTAATGCCTTATATGACCATCGTAGCTCAAGATTTGAGATAGCGTTCCATGGAATATGTGCCGAAACAAATCCTAATATGAGGTAGCAATTCCACATGTCTTGGTGAAATTCGGAAGTTTCAAAGTCCTTATCTGCCAATTTGGAACGTTTTGTCTGTCATTTCGGTCAGTATGGATTTAATTGGATATCAAATATCATTTTCCTTGGCACACTTACTATTGTGATTCCGCAACTTCCTTGTCTGTGTAGAACGGCAAAAGCTGTTTCATCCACCATCGAACTAGTAAATTCAGTGACCTCTGACTCTGTTAATTCGTATAACTTTGCGATGTGAACTTTTGCCAGCAAGTGTTGCCCCATTGAGCTGGTCCCATGATCTTATGGACGGCGAAGAACTTGATGACACACGTTACATATGATGCCAGGGCTGCCAGTCTCCTCAATTCCACAGTGCAAATAGAATCGCCACGAAGCCACATCTCTAGGATTCTTCCATGCAATAGGCCGCTTCAAGCCTACATTCATTGAAGCCCACCAATCATCAAAGATTATTTGCAATGTAAGGTCGCTGAAATCACAAATAAAGACTAGTGTTAGCAATGGTTCCAGTTTTGGATCCGGCCGGGTTTATATGTCTGCGTGGCAACGGCTTGTGTTAGCAATGGTTCCAGTTTTGGACCCGGCTGGTATTATCGGTCTGCGTGACAACGGCCTTACCCCATCAAAAATCTACGATTTTTTAAGCGAACCATCACTTTAAGGCCACAAATATTGATTAGAGAGTATAGTGTTTGGTGTGTGAAATATGCAGCTTTGCACGGCGCATCTTTTGGCCGTCTCCGATTTTCGATATCTTTAAATCTCAGCAAGCGGCAGCCCAAAAACCTCGTTTTTACGCCAAAAATGACCATAATCTCAAAGCCGCTTGATGTGGTTGAAAGATATCAAAAATTGGAGACAACCAAAAGATGCGCCGTCTGCAGCTGCATATTTCATGTACCAAACACTAAATTATCGGTTAAATATTCGTGGACTTAGTTAAGGGAACCGTTTTGTACAAACCCGTACCAAACCGGCCAGGTCCGGGTTTTCATGGAACCGCTCTATTAGAAACGGTCCGAAAACGGAAACGTTGCTAACACTAGCAACGGCCTTACTGCATCAAAAATCGACGATTTTTTAAGCGCACCAGCGCATTATGGCTACAAATATTAATCAGAGAGTTTAGTATTTGGTACATAAAACATGTAGCTTCGTACGGCGCATCTTTTGGCCGTCTCCGGTTTTCGATATCTTCAAATATCAGCTAGCGGTAGCCCAAAAACCTCGTTTTTGGGCCCAAAATGGCAATAATTTCAAAGCAGCTTGCTGAGTTTTGAAGATATCAAAAATCGGAGACTACCAAAAGATGCGCCGTCCAAAGCTGCATAATTCATATACCAAACAATAAATTATGTGATAAATATTCATGGACTTAATTGAGGGAACCGTTTGGTACAAACCTGGACCAAACCGGCTCGGGGGGTGTGATGTTGGAACCACTATATTAGAAACGGTCCGGAAACGGAACCGTTGCTAACATTAATAAAGATATATTAATTTTTTGGAAGAGATCATAACCTTGAGTAATGAGGTGTTCAAAGATTGTGTATCCGACATGGTGGTAGAAAGTAAAAAGCTGGGTATTCTGACTCGAGAGACTGCCAAAAATAACGATACAGTAACACAGAATGCGGGTTCTTAAATATTGACTCTACAGCTACAAGGAAATTAATGAGATCAGTAAGACATTGCATGCATATTTGTGAAGTTGAATACAAGGACAGATTGCAACGACTGACCACGTATAACTCCATTTAGGAACAGCATAATGCAGTTTATTGCGGTGTAGCGTTCAGAACCTTGATGCACCGTGGGCGCTCAATTGTAGGAGGCGGACGCGATATTGTCACTAGCATTTTTGCACACAAAGGCTGCCAATAGGTTCATTGTGGTTTATCTGTGCTCCATTCCGGTTAGATTATCCAAGATGCCAGCGCACAAATCGTTGATGCTCCGTTGACGTTTATTTTGGGACATGGTTACGATCTTCTCATAAGCATATTTGCCTAGAAAGGCGGCCGATAGTACGATTATAGATCATTGTGGTCGCATGGCCCAGTGATTCTCCAAAATAGAACGCCTCAAATCGTTGACGCTCCGTTGACGCTCAGTTTCAGGACATAGTAACAATGTTGTCAAAAGCATTTTTGCGTAGAAAGACGGCCGATAGTTCAATTATGTGTTAATGTTGCCGCACTCCTGCTGGATTTTCCAAGATGCATGGCGAAAAGTCGTTGACGCTGCGTTGACGCTGATTTCTAGGATATAGTAGCGATGCCGTCGCAATCATTTTTGCCTAGAGAGGCAGCCAATGATCTGATTATGGCTTAATGTCGCCGCACAGCCCTAGGATTTTCCATAATACAAGGCCCAAAGTTGTTGACGCTCCGTTGATGCTCATTTTTAGGATATAGTAGCGATGTCGTCACTACTGTTTTTGCCTAGAAAGGCAACCAATAATCTGATTATGGCTTAAGGTCGCCACACAACCCTAGGATTTTCCATGATACCAGGCCCAAAGTCGTTGACGCTCATTTTTAGGACATAGTAGCAATGTTGTTGCAAGAGGTTTTGCCTAGAAAGGCAGCCGATAGCGCGATTATGGGGTAACGTCGCCGCACAGCCCATGCAACTTCCAAGATGCGAGGCCAAAAGTCGTTGACGCCCTATTGATACTCATTTTTAGAACATAGTAGAAATGTTGCCACCACCATTGTTCAATAGAAAGGCGGCCAATAGTTCGATTATGACGGACTGTAGCCGCACAGCCTACTGGATACTTCATGACACAATGCCAACAATCATTGACACTCCGTTGACGCTCATTTGTAGGATGTGGCAAGGACCAAGTCAGTGACTTTTTTCGCAATAACTCAGACCTATACATTCGCTTTGGAAGGATGGGACAATGCTGTCCATTGATTGCTGAATTTGTAATACTTGAAATTGTTGACACTCTGTTGACGCACACATTAATCACATCGAAACAGCCTTTGTACACTCAATAATTGTATGCAACAAATCATATACGCATTTTTGACATCCAGTATTGCGTTTGTGTGTATCATCGTTTGCATCCAGGTGTTTAATTACCTCTCAATTTCTGATTAACTGCTATCTACGCTATCTGAGTGAGAAATGTCGTGGCCCTATCACATTCCTGCGCTTTCGTCTGGCAATTGACAGCATGTAGATTATTTCACTAGTTTTTGGTAAATATAGCTCGATTTCCTCACCATTCCTTATCCAGCTCCTTCTCCTCTATTTCCATGACGTACCACAAGCAATTTCAAATATCTCAACCATGTGCACCAGGTCTGTGCGGAGAGTTATGCAGTTGGATACATGAATGAATGTAGCATAACGGTTGTGGTTCAGATCGATTCGTCATGCACACTGACCGCTCTCTCCATGACACGTATGACATCACTCACTTAAATTTTGTTAGCACATTTCATCACTAATATTGCGTTTGCTTTGTCACTTAACAGTCACTTGCAGAATGAAATTGAACGTTTTGGCCGTCTTACAGTGCAATTTGCATTCTAGAACGTTCAGATGGTGCGTTCGACCCTTCCACATACACAGATGAATTATCATCTCTCACAATTTGGTCACTGAAATCAAGAAAAAGCTGACATGTAGCAAAATTGGTAAACAACTTGCTTTTCCCCGCGATCAGACGTCAAAAATTACAGTTTGCATATTTAATCTTCCGCAGATGCAGGAGCCGTCACCATCTCTTCGTTGGACTCCGATATCTATATGGTAATTAGCTGGAGGCTATATGCATGGGTAAAAGCTTACTGGTTCAACTGGCTTCGTTTTCAGCAACGGTGACGAATCAGGCTCCGCAGCTTGCTCACCCCTAGGTATGCTCAATTTCGACTGCGGCATCACCGAACCTAGCCTGATATGACTACTTCCTGGTCAAGAAGTCCCTTGCGATATTCCGGAGGCAATGTCAAGACTCTCCATAAGCTCTGCAAATGTTGACGGTGGATGCGGCGGAGCATCGTCATTCGTTTACGGCTGAACGACTGACAGAACCCTCAATTCGGATGTGCCGTACTTCTTATCTCATTGACGGAAGTAGTTGGCTGCATCCTCCCATCCCGGTTGAGTCAATTCGTCGAACTTCATGTACCTCTGCCGAAACCTCTCCATGTGCTGCTGTACTGTTTTAGTGATTGTGCCCATCACCCTGCTGGGTGTGTCATCTTCGCTCAGCTTGCCCTGCTCAGTCTCTTCATCATCCCCATCTTCCCCATCCTCCCCATCATTGGAACTTGCAAAATCACTCAGACTGTCTCCGATAGCAACCAGCATCTCCTCAAACATCTTTTCGGGCTTTCTGAATGTCAATCCCGCAAGTTCAGCATGCCTCATATCGTCCTGCTCTTGCTGAACCGCTGCCTCTGCGTCTTCAACTAGCTTTCTTGCCCCAGCGGTCTCTGTCTCAACATAATCCTGAATCCATTTATCTTTCTCTTCATTGCTTAAGATATGCATTTCTCGTCATTCTCCGCTGCTAGCTTCTTTTTGGATCTCACGCTGGGCAATGCCCCAAGGGCTCGGACTCTTTCTGCCTCGAAGCCACTCTTGCCTTCATTCGCTTGATGACGTCATTGGGTTGACCGCTTTGTCAATTTGCCGTTTCTGCCAGCCGGAAGTGGCGAAAAGTTCTTTTTTGGAGCATTGACCATTGTAGCTTGCGTGGACTGTGTTGTTAGGCAAGATGTTGGATGTTGCAAGTTATGGACAATATGGAGGCAAGCTGCATCTTTTATGTCAAGGTTGGTACGTTTACTCATCTTGAACAAACCAAAATCTTCCTCCTGACTGTCAATAAATCAGGAATAGTGATGCTAACCGTACAACATGACCTGATTGTTAGCATCATTTTCATGTAATATCCTGGGGATTATTTGAGTCAAACATCAGCAGACGTTCTTTCCCTTGAACTACATCATATTTATGTCACGCGATTAGGCGATTCCGGCAGTCCTCCACCACAATTTATCTGTGTTACGAAACAAACAACATCAGACCGACTTTTCGCAAATTGCGGGGTGGTGGGGAACCCCTGCAAGTTGCAGCCATACTCAGCAGGATTCATCATGAGCATAACAGTCATGTTAGCTGCTACGTATTCCATTCCAACAAGATGCTAACTATATAGTCCTCAGGGTTTCCCACTTCCTCTCGTTATCATCTTCCTCTCCTATTCCACACCAGCACATCATCAATACACAACCACCTCTGCCAGGTAGGAGCCGATCGAATACCGACCCATTAGCGGGCACTGTATCGTATACGGAACTTCTCGGCACACAACAAGAGCGCAGACAGAAGTTAACTCACCGCGACGCTGCCAATGCAGCCACCAAACATATGAGCCAGGATGCACATTTAAAAATCATCTGCAAGACTGGAAGCAGCAAAAATAAGAAGCAGCATGCAGTTGGATGTGAGTATATCTATATGGAGGCAATCAGCAGTCAATTAACCATATAACGTACAGTGGGTGTCCATAGAGAGCTACGTAACGAATTTATCACTGCCTGTAATGGGAAACCTCCATGGTCGACAAAGGCATTTGTCCGCACAATCCGCGAAATCGAACATCACGATGTTGTCAGCTCTGTGAGTTTCGCAGATCAATTTCCTGATAAGTATCCCCGTGAGTGGACAAAACTGGCTTTAATCACTGTATAGGAGGCTACAGAAGTATATATGGTGGAGGTAACAGCCAAATTTCATTGTTAGAAGCAGCAACTAATGTCTTGTAGGTTTTCAACATGTCTGCAACTATGGCAAGGCAAGGAGGTCGGGTACAGCTGGAACAGTCCGACATGTGCCTGGCGTTGAATATGGCCAAAATGATCAAAGAAGGCTTTTCGCGCGCCGCGATTGAGGAATCGAAATATATTATTAAGAAACCACGCGCCGAGGTCCGAGAAGAGAAGAAGCGGGGTGTTGAGTTTCCTCGGCACAATGAGGTGAAGGCTGCAATACAAAGACACCAGGCAATGCTTTGTCAAAACCAAATATCCAGCTGTCTTCCTTGCCATAATGGCACCGCAAAGAATCCGCAGACACACTGGAGACGCAAAGGAACAGGTGCACCTCCACCTGCCCGATGCAGAGAGCTGATTCCAGAGCCAACTCCACCTCCCCCCGGCACGCCACCTGCCCCAACCGGCAACACTTCCGGAGCTGAACCTGCTGAAATCGTCAATTTGCCGGCCGGATATACGTATTCCCATACAGTTCTTCCCTGTGCAGAATTTTTCGAAGATGATGAGGATACTGAGCACGATACTGATTTTGATCCAGATATGCTGACTGATGAAGGTTAGTACACTCTCTGTGGTGTGGTAATGCAGCCAACATTCATTTTGAAGACAAGAGCAGCGAATTGAGCGATCCTGCATCTGATGACGTGTATTGACCGAAAGACACGGGATTTTGGAGATTATTATTATATATATCTATGTATCATTAAAGAACAACGTAGTGATCAAGAAGAATGTAAATGAAAACGCAAGAAAGGCAGCCAAAACAATGTGAATGATGGACTGTGCCAAATCCAATGAATGTATATTGTGGATACAGCTATGGCAAAATGAGCGTCAACGGAGCGTCAATGATTTTTGGTCATGCATCTTGGGAAATCACACTCCAGATACGTTGTCGTTAGTCATAAATGATTTTTTGGCTGTCTTTTTAGGCAAAACAGATTGCAATACCCTCCCTGCCCCATCATGAAAATGAGCGTCAACGGAGCGTCAACAATTTGTGGTCATGCGTCCTGGGAAATCACACCTCTGATAGGTTGTAGTCAGTCATAAAGGAATTTTTGGCAGCCTGTATAGGCAAAACTGACTGCAATACCCTCCATGTCCCATCATGAAAATGGATGTCAACGGAGCGTCAACAATTTTTGGTCGTGCGTCCTGGGAAATCACACCTCTGATAGGTTGTAGTCAGTCATAAAGGAATGTTTCGCTGCCTTTATAGGCAAAACAGATTGCAATACCCTCCCTGCCCCATCATGAAAATGAGCGTCAACGGAGCGTCAACGATTTTTGGTCATGAGTCCTGGGAAATCACACCTCCGATAGGCTGTAGTCAGTCATAAAGGAATTTTTGGCTGCCTTTATAGGCCAAACAGATTGCAATACCATCCCTGCCCCATCATGAAAATGAGCATCAACTGAGTGTCAATGATTTTTGGTCATGCATCCTAGGAAATCACACCTCCGATAGGCTGTAGTCAGTTATAAAGGAATTCTTGGCTGCCTTTTTAGGCAAAACAGATTGCATTACCCTCCCTGCCCCATGATGAAAATGAGCCTCAACGGAGCGTCAATAATTGTTGGTCAGGTATCATGGGTCATCTGGGGGGCGACAGGTTGCACATTGTCATAAACTGATTATTGGCTGCCTTTATAGGCAAAAGTGAAAGTGAAACGCTTCCTGCCCCATCTTCAAAATGAGCGTCAACAGACTGTCAACGATTGTTGGCCTGCCATCATGGTTAATCACAGCACAATGTGGCGGTTATTGTCTATATACATCGTTTTGACTGTGATCATACGCTAAAAGGCTTAAGAATACTTAGTGGTAGCTCTGTAAATGGAATACGTTGTTACTGTCGCGGAGGATGTGGCTAGAATATCCCGTACATATCTGCCTATAAAGACTGCCATATCCTTCTTTATGGATGCTTTTGATCAAGCACCACTCATATTACCGAAGATGCAAGACCAAATATTGTTGACGCTCTGTTGACACTCTGTTGACGCTCATTTTCAGGATGTGGTTGGGCGCATGAGTATGCATGTTTTGCACATCAAGGTGGCTAATATGTCGAAAATGAACTGTGACGTACCAATGTCAATATTTTACGATTAACAGTAGCATATCTGAATGTGACCATAAATGTGAAACCTGAAATGCAGAACCGCGGATTGGAACCTACGGGTCTAGCCAATCCCGGCGAAACCCGCAGGTTGATGGGTACAGGTCCGGGTTTAGCCAACCAAGAGTCAGCAGGTCGGGTTTTTAAACTGGTCTGGAACCGAGCCGACCAGTTTTTGCGGTCCAAACCCGGTCAGCTGGCAGGTTACCCGGACCCGTTGCTAACACTAAGCGACATATAGACATCTGCTGAGTTTACTCTGGGTGCCTTAATTTTTGTAATGGGAGTTGTGCAAGTTTGTGTATAATCGATGTCTCAAGGGATTAAATAGTTAAGAATATTCTTGAAATCAATGGAACAGTTCAAAAAACCGTCGAAACAATTAAAATCTAGATGACCAACATGAAAGAAACAAGAGCAATAAGTTAGCTTCAATGACTGAACACGTTTTGAGATGTCGCAACGATGCAATCACATCATTGAATGCTTCGAAGCATGGTGGAAGATTGCAAATCAGTTGCTCAGATTATTTTTGGAGAATTTGGAGAAGAATCAGTGCGCGGAGTCCATTTCTGAAACCAATTTCACTTTTTGCTGATGTATGCAGAGTTATATAGGAGATAAGTAGTAATCTATAATCGATATATCTGAGTCCTGTCGACAGAAGGGACTGATACGAATCAACCCTTATTTTGATCACACCTTTTGGGGTCTGGGCGAGTAGGACTTGGGATTCATATGTCCTAAGTGGCGCGGGATACTCTCCGTTCAATATATGGTAAAACAGCTCAGTTGCAGAATACTGTATATTTGGCTCCAATAAAGTGTAGTAAAATTATGGGTTCTGTCTTTTGGCGCAATCATTGAACCGTTATGTACCCGGTGGTTATATGAGAGGGTGCTCTGACTGGCTCTTGGTGACAAGAATCTATTTGTCGATAATTGGCTACAGATAAGCTTGTAACTATACGAGGTATCGCCAATACCAATAGTGTCGCAATACGGGCTCCTTACCTAGATGGGATAGTTAACACTCATGGGAGTTAGAACTCGACCATCAATGGTAGAAGGCAAGGATGACAAGGCAGTTACTTATCTGTACTCTGAAACAGGCTTTGGCAGTCTTAGGATTGTTAAGGGGGTGGATCATTTGTTACTGGGGTTCTTAATCCCAATAATCAATACAACATTTGTTGAATTAAGTACGACCGCCTATCTAATGATCTCTTTCCCTCCTTGTCTTATTCTAAGACTCAACCTCTTGCACCGTCACGCAAGAGCGCGCCAAATCAAATCTGCTCCAAAGCCCGTCTCCTTGTTATAAGACGATTAAACTTCCCCTTTGTACAGCCACTCCTCGGCCAACTCCTCGAATGGTGATAGACCGGTGTTCAGATACTTCAACACCAGGTACTGGATATTCATTAACTCACAGAAACGAAAAACGACGTGGTAGGTGTGGGTTAAACCATCTTCTGCCAACTGAGAAAGTAGTTCGCCAAATAACATGACAACTGATTGCAGAGCGAATTCGGATTGTGTTAGTCGTTTTCAAGACATACGTTGCCTGGACTCGAAGGTTGATAAGAGATGTAATTTTGAATATAGAAGGAATACTTAATAATATTTTAAGATCGTCTTCGGTGTTCTCTGAAAGCTGTTCTGCTTGCTGATGTCCCTTTCATTCCTTCGACTAACACTGGCCCTTTATAGCCACCGTCCTGCCTCAGGTGTAATAGCGTTAGCTTCGCCACGCTCCTTAGCGCACGGTGATAACTTGCCATGACACCCTCAGGTAGTTCCGTCCTTGCAATGTGGTTTGAAAGCGTTACGCTCCTGATAAGAATCAGGCCATCCAGCGTATGATATCAGCTTATCCTTTCCTAACTCAGATATCTTTCGCAATCGTACGAGTTGGTAGTTGGAATATCTACCAACCAGATTGATAAGGCTTATCGCCACTTAAATTCCTCATGCAATGAGTTATTGAATTGCGTCATAGATTTAAACGGCGACCAACTGACACTAGGCCAACGTGGATTAATGACGTATAAGCTCGTATCTGATACGAGATTACATTGCGATCCAGGCTAATCGAGTCAACGTATAGTGCTTGCTCTAAGCCACTGCCTATGTCATCAATCCCTCAGTTACATCATGATAAGATGGAGACTAGTCTCTAGACCGGAACGTGCTTCTCCGAATCCTAGCCCATTACAGGTAGGGGAGAAGAGTCCTCTTAATCGCATTTGACTAACTACTGCCGAGCATGATTACCATGCTAGTCCCGCATAGTTTCCGGGTGTGAACGACATACCAACACTTCGCGCGACTGACATGAACCCCCGCTAAGGAGCATGCTACTGATCACTTGATGTCACTAGCATAGGTGTTATACATAATATTATTATGTATGCATCCTTGTTATATCAAATCAAGTATCATTATCGCTGCTTGGGAGAACCCCTAACATCGCCTCATATATATCAGTGATACCGACATGGCGGAAGGACATTGATGACCTACTATCGAACATACAATCTACATTAAGATATATGTACGGATACCTATTGACCTTCTTGATCTGGGGGTTAAGCGTTAACTGTATTTCTGCGTATTATCTGTTAGTTCTATATCGAAGTCAACAAGGATACTTCTCTGTTGAAGTCCAGAGTTGTCCGTTCATCTCCAGTTCTATATCACAGATACATCAGCAAAATGTATTTTTGTCACTGGAAGCCTCCAGGAGTGTCTAAGAGGATGTGGAGTGTAAAGATAGATGCGTCAATTTCAGGAGAGTATCCAACCCTAGGAGGGCATTTCTGCCGGAATTTAGAGCAACTGGGAGCGCCGGCAACAAGCCTGGAAGCACCTGGGAGTGCTGGTGACAAACCTGGGAGCGCCGGTGACAAACCTGGGAGCGCCGGTGACAAACCTGGGAGCGCCGGTGACAAACCTGGGAGCACCAGCGACAAGTCTGGGAGCACCTCAAATCACAGTAAAGCAGGCTGGGAAAAACAACATCTTCTTTGGGAACGCGGCTGGTGCGCCTGGATATCATAGCTACTACTTATCGTTCAATGATTTTTAAAACTCATGTATTCAGTTTGTATTCTCATCTATATATCGATGTATCTATATAGCTACCAATCTACACACGGTATATCGGGACTGGCTGTAGGCATTGCTTGAGAGCAATTTGAGGTGTGCCTGAACATGACGATCGAGTGGACTCAGAGATACACTCCGAGGCCATGATTGAGCGAGTTTGGAGATGCACTTGGAAGCCTTGGTCGTGCGAACTTGGGGGCCGTGATCGGGTGAGTTTAGGGATATGATTGAAGGCTGTGATCAAGCGAGTTTGGAGATGCACTTGGAGGCCGTAATCGAGCGAGTTTGGAGATGCACTTGGAGGCCATGATCAAGGGAGTTTGGAGATGCACTTTGAGGCCGTGATCAAACGAGTATGTAGATGCGCTTGGAGGCCATGATCAAGCAAACTTGGACGCTGTATTCGTGCGAGTGTGGATATACTGTTGGAGGCTGGGATCAAGCGACTTTGGAGAAACAGATGGAGGCCGGGACCAGGAGAGTTTGGACGAGTACTGGAAGGCAGTCGATGCACGGCGCGCCGAGTATTGACACTCTTTTCATCCGTTAGTCAACTCGCAACCGTGGGAATGTGACAAGGTGACTTTACCTGTCAGCTCTCATGGGGAGCTGGCTGAAGGAGGTCGATTGTGTAGCGAGGTACGCCGGAAGCTGAAGCAACATTCATGGGTCAACTGGTAATCATGAGAATGAAGGGAAGACACACAATCTTGAGTGGATACTGTACTCGGTGTATGCTGTACTCGGTGTATGCTGTATTTGGTGTATGCTGTACTTGGTATATGGTGTACTTGGTGTATGCTGTACTTGGTGTATGCTGTACTCGGTGTACACTGTACTCGGTGTTAACTCATGATCATGACATGGAGTGATAGAGAGAGATGACTTCACTTTGTGTTCTACGATGATGGTAGAGTTGTAGATGAGAAAGAGAGAGATGGGGATGAAGATGAGAACGATGTGGAGGATATGAGTGGATATGAGAAATCAGGGGTAAGAATTGCCTGATAGGGTATAGTAGACCCTGTATCGGTGTTATTACATTCCAGATTAGGACTTAAACCTGCCATATTGGTGAGGCAAATTAACTCGCACACGAAATTCTCTTATGTTCCAATTTCTCATGATAGTTTGTCCCATCTCCTCTCATCTCTCTCTTTCTCTTCCTCAACTCTATCATCACCTACGCACACGAAGTTAAGTCATCCCTCTGTATCTCTCTATGCCATGCTCAAGATTTAACACCAAGTACAGCATACACTGAGTACAGCAGACACCCAGTACAGCATACACCAAGTACAGCTTACACTGACTACTGCATAGACCATATACTGCATCATCCCAACACTGACTGTCCCCCACTCCCAGCCAGTCTCTCATCTCTCGGCAGACCATATTGTACTCAATTCTCTACATTCTCACAATTTCGAGTTAACCAATTGATAGATTCTCAGCTCCCATAGTGCCTCCCTCCCAAACTACTTCCTTCAGATTGACTGCCTCCAAATATTACACCAAACTTGCTCAATCATGGCCTCCAAGTGCATCTCCAAAATTGCTCGGTCATGATCTCAGAGTGCAACTCTAAGTTCACTCGATCATGGCCTTCAAGTATATCTCCAAACTCGCTTGGTCGCACCCTCCAAGTGAGTCTCCAAACTAGCTCGATTACGGCCTTCCAATTCCATCTCTGAACTCGTTCGTTCACAGCCTCACAGTGCATCTTCAACCTCGCTGGAATTACGGCCTCCAAGTGCATCTCCAAATTTGCTCTATGACAGCCTCCAAGTCTATCTCCAAACTCGGTTGATTACAGCCTCCAAGTTCGCAGGATCACGGCCTTCTGAGTGCATCTCCAAACTCATTCGATTATGGCCTCCATGTTCGCATCATCACAGCCTCCAAGTGCATCTCCAACCATGCTCAATCACGGCCTCAGAGTGCATCTTTATGTTCACTCGATTATGGTGTGGTGAAACGCTGAAACTGGAATGCAGACAGCCCATCATCAACACTCCGCTGCACCTCGCATGTCATCTGAAAGGAATTTGTTCGAAACTGCGGTCCTGGGTCGAGAAACATAGGAAGTGGGTGAGAGGATATGAAGGAATATATGGCCATGATGAACCGCACAAATTCCGTGGATCTATGAACGCTTGGCAAGAGTGTGTGAGGGTCCACACAAATTGCGTTGATCTACAAAGGCTCAGCAAGAGTACATAGGACCACGAGCTGGCAAAAGTTAGAGTGTGTATATTATACATTGAGATGATGTCTATCTACCCTAGGGTATTCCAAATATATACTACCTGTCGCTGAGTCCATCTCCATTATCCCTGTATCTACATATGTATATATATACAGTGACTTAGATAATACATGCCATATTATGATGTAGTGAATCTTGTGACTGTAACTGACCAAGATGATCAATGAAATACCTTGTGGTTATGGAACTGTAAGAACCTCTGGTGTGAGAATATGGCACCAAGTCTCCCGCAGAGCTTGTGCAAAGGTCTTACCTGCTTTTGAAGTCTCCCGTTGACCTGCGCAGAGGTCTCAGCAGCTCCAAAGTGTGACTATTCTAATTGTCAAATTTTGTCGGGAAAACCTTTGGTGCAACTGTAACTGACATTTGTTATCGCTGTTACCACTGTGTTACGGTTGCTTCGTATGGATTATGACTACCCACTCTATACTTTGGCCATTAGAGTGGAGTTATGACAATGTTATGCGGGTATTATCATATATAATATCAAATTACAGAATGATGCAAGTTCCTCATACTGCATGCATTCCATCAACCCCCTTTTTTCAATCGTCATCTTCACCACCACCATCACCACCACCACCATCACCATCACCACCATCACAATCACCAGCATCGGGTATATTACTTTTTGAATATTTTTTCACTAAATTATGTAATACACTCCTACCAGTGAAGCCCAATCCACCACTACCAGCTTGCTCCCACTGAAGCCAGATCCACTGCTACCAGCAAAACCAGATTCACCACTAACTGCTTGCTCCCAGCGAAGCCAGATTGTCAGAGAGGTGAGAGTGGTCATTCCACCGCTAAAAGCTTGCTCCCAGCGAAGCCTGATTGGCAGAGAGATGAAAGTGAGCATTCCACCACTACCAGCTTGCTCCCGGCACCAGATCCACTGCTACCAGCGGAGCCAGAACCACCGCTAACTGCTTCCTCCCAGCGAAGCCAGATTGTCAGAGAGGTGAAAGTGAGCATTCCACTGCTACCAGTGAAGCCAGATTGTCAGAGGTGAGAGTGAGCATTCCACCACTACCAGCCTGCTCTCAGCGAAGCCAAATCCACCATTACCACCTTGCTCCCAGCGAAGTCACATTGTCAGAGAGGTGAGAGTGAGCATGTCAGAGTTGGATTGGGAGCGAGTATGTCAGAGTTGTGAGAGTGAAAGTGGAAGCAAGTATGTCAGAGAGGTGAGAGTGAGCATGTTAGAGTTGGAGTGGAAGCGGGTATGTCAGAGTTGTGAGAGTAAATGTGGGAGCGAATATGTCAGAGTTGTGAGAGTGAGCATGTCAGAGTGGTGGGAGTGAGCTTGTTGGAGTCATGAGCATCAGAGTGTACACATGTCAGAGTAGTAAATAAATAAGTTACACTTGAATATATAGTATTATCCATAAATTGCAGTATATAATACATGTGCTACAGTTGCATTACAGTAATAATACAGTTATGCTATCGATAACTTACAGGTGTATTATTGTGCAGTACCAAAAACAGCTCTGGGGTATTTTTCATTATGTGGTGTTATCGGTATTACGGGAGGTTACGGTAGGCTATATAGTCTGCAGTAGGTTACACGTGACAGAATATGTTTTTCCTGAAGTTCGTAGCATTCTGAATGCACCTCCATTACTGTAGGTGCTTTCAGTAGTACATGAAAATGCTCTTGCACAGTCTGAGAGCACTTTGCAAAGCTCCAAGGGGGGCTGGGAGCATCTGGAAGTACTTTGAAGGACTGGCAATGGCTTCCGGAGTATCTGGGAGGTTTGTGTATTGCTTCCAGACCAAATTACATTTTGCTAATGTACTCTATCTGAAGCGCGGCTGTCTCAAGCATGGCTTTCAAGCATGGCTGTTAGAAGTAGGCATCCAAGCAGGCTTTAAAGCAGACTCTGTAGTAGACTCTCAAGTGCTAGTGGGCTGTAAAGTGGACTTACAGTAATAGTGTGTACACTGTATAGTACTTGTACTATAACAGTATAGACTTTAGATAGCAATGACAGGTATAGATCCATCTCTAGCTGCCAACCGTATATAGTTCCATAGGCCCATATACATATCTCTATGCATCGACTATAGATGACTATAGGCTGTGCATTCCATAGGGGTTCACAGGAAGCTTGCTATAAGCTGCGTATGTATGCATCTACACATAGCGCAGCCTATAGTCTATTTGCACTTTTGCAGATGCAACTCTACCATTAATAATTGCCAATTTCACCATCATCACTATCACCATCACCAATACTATTATGATTATTATTACAATAATAATTATCATATATAGCAGCTGCATTTCTTATACCTATAAATATTCATAAAAATTATAAAAGTAGTGAGAATGTAATCTGGAGATTACAGTAGATTCTAAAAGTGATAAATTTATCATTTCAATTTCATCACTTGCTGCTATATCCTACCGCAAAGTTTGAAAGCTGGTATAATCTACAGCTCTATACTGTAACTGAAATTTTTTTTTTTTACCGCAATACCTCCTACTAGTGACAGGTTGATGTCAGATTGCTAAACCTATGAACCTAATCACTGTACTAGCATTATATACCGCTGAAAGCCTATCATCTCTACCAATCTTCCTAGACTTGTGCTGCTATTAAATGAGACAGGCGTATATTTTGGTGTTGGTAACAAATTGATTTTTCACTTATCAGCCTGCAAATTGAAACAGCACCACATCAATCTAATAAAATATGATAGCCTTACTTCAAACCCATGGAGGCTTATGTACTTATTTGAGCCTCCCGTAGTGTAGAGAATGCAGATCTATGCCATACAATACTAGTGCCAGTAATGGTGCTCCACAACCTATATAGACTATACACATCCAATTTAAAGTTGACAAGATCAGCTGATGTAACATCCGTTCCACACAGTAAACTACAATGGGTCTGTGACACTGTTCATCCATCAATTGCATACATCCCAATTGCTAGCCTAGTTGTGGGTAAAAAATACCAATCGAGCACACTCGGCTTTGACAGGTTGCTCTGACAAGCAAACCCACCCTGAAAAGAAATGGGAAAAAAGCAAATGGAAAAGGGAGGGGGCAGGGAAGGGGAAACTGAAAGGGTAGAGGGGAGGGGAATGCGGTTTAACTGTAGTTGATAACGCGCCTATAGGCGGCATGGAGGTTGGCGTTGGTGATAAGCAGTGACTGCTGCAGGTTGATGTTGGGTGTATTGTGGTCGAATAGTACAGAGAGCGGGAGCGAAAGGGTTGGTGGTCCTAGAAAGGCTCCGTCCGCTTGGATTACCGTTTGAAGCTGACGAGGGACGGGCCCTATTTGTGGTGGAGGGTTTGGGTTTGCGCGGGTGGGTCCGCCGGCGACTGGCCCAATCACCCACAACTCATATGCCATGTATGCTGAAAATCTGCCAACACTGACGATAATAACAAGGCGGCATTCGCCCGCTGACCGAGTTAGCCAAAAGGCTGCGTCCTTCCTGAGCAAGGCAAGCGATTCCGAAACTCCAACCTCGACAACAAATGATGGGAAATGTGTAGTGCATCTTCTCCCTTGGGGCATGAAGGCCTGGTCGCTTTCCTTTGATCGTGAGGATCCTGGTCCGCGCCCCTGGAAACGGGTGGTTCCCACCCACGCATAATCATCTTCGCTAATTCCTATAGTGTCAAGAGCCCTGGTTATATGCTGCACCAGCGTGTTATGTGGGATTTCATGTTTCCCGCCAGACATTTTGATGATCAGTAGTTCCGCATCAGGTTCAAAGGAGAACCGTAGTTGTTGCGAGAGTTTTCCGGTGTCGCGATAATAGTCTATTTCCTCCAAAGCTTTGCTGTTGACGCCCGTGATCGCCAGATACTGGCCTTCTTCAGATTCTCGAAACCTTTCTTCCTGGTCTGCAATCCACGCTTGCAGAACCTTCGCTGTGCTGAACAAGGTCCTATATTTGGCATCGATCAAAGTGAACAAACTTTCAGACACTACATTTCGGTTAGCTACATACATCAGGTAGTGGCATGGAATATACACTTCTATGTCTTTGACGTGTTGACAGCGAGATCCTCGAGGAGGTGAGAGGGCGCAGTAAAAAGATACAGTCGGCACGGGTGGCAATGAATAGGTGAGGAGAGAGTCGTGACGTCGAGACAAGTGGTGGTCTTTTAAGTTCAAAAGAAATGGTTGCTTTGATAGCTATAGGAAAGCATTTTAGTAAAGCTTAAAATAGAGTGAGGCTCTGCGGGATATCACCTGCTGACACTTGAAAGTGCTTGTGCAACCACTTCTCCACTCCACAAAGAAAAAATTTCATCCCTGTCACTGCCATCTCCAACGTAACCATGCCCCATCACTAGTGAGTCAAAACGTTTCGGACGGCATGGCAAACTTTTGGAAAAGAAATCAGATTTTTGCTGATGTACCGAACCAGTGCAAAATTTTTGGAGATGAAGAGTATAAGAAAAAGGTCTACACCAGTTACCGGAGAGTATGGGTTGCAGAGCCTGTTGAAAGAACTTGGAAGCAGCCCAGGGCCGGTGTAATTTAATTAAACTCAAACTCAAACTCTACTTTGAGAGCAAGCATTGGCCAGATGGTGGTTGATCCGCTGTCCCATCCTGAATCTCTAACTTGCAGGTCTATGGCCGCGTGCTCCATATATCAAGAGAGGGTTAAAGCAGGCTGGTGAATTTTCTTACTTCTCTCTTCACTCATTTTCTTGATTTATACAGCAGCTGATGACTTTGTGTCATTGGGCTTCTGCTTATTCTCATTTTGCCTTTGCCATAGTCTTGCCCTAAAATCAGTTTGTTAGTTATTTGACAATCCCTGGACCTAACGCTTACCCATTACACTAGAACGAGTCCCTATTGTTCCACAAAATATCAAATGTGCATGCACCCCATACAAGGGTGTCTTGAACCTTGCTCGACTTCTTGTTGGGTGTACCTTGCCTACAAACCTTATTACGGTTCGAGACATCTGCGTTGACGAACAGAAACGGTTAATGGGATTGGACATCTATGCTGCCTCGCACCGCTACTACTACCACTTGTTACGATATGGAAGTTGGGGAGAACCGTGTGCGTGTATTCTATGGTACAGAGAAGAGAGAAGGAGAAAAACTCGAGATATATGGACGAGACGTCAGCCCCTGCAGCAGTCATCGTGTATCAGATCTGTAACATATCTCCGGCACAAGTATACCTGTAACACCACCACCACCACCACCACCTCTAAATAGCGACTAATTGAACCCACAGCCATCAATACCCCCGTTACTACCCCGACAAATGCATAACACTGATCCAACTACGCTATACAATGCCCTAAAATATCTCTAATCAATGGGAAAGTACCTAGAGAGCCGTTTTATGGACGGCAAATAAGATGGATACGGAGAAAACGTGCAGCGAGGGCCGGTAGCGACGAAGATTTTAGCGAATTCGCTAATACGGCTACCGAAGTGTCGAGAGACGTTTCAACGTTCGCCTCACAGGTTGCAAGGGCGTGGCCGATTATCTCAACTAGAAAATAGAGTACCGTCGTCAACTTCGCGAGCATGGCTGTACTGTTTGCGATAGTCTTTTTGTCGCATCAATCCTCAGCGGTCTCCTACAGAATATCAGGCACTTGGTCTGTGATCTCTTTCAAGATAATCACGTTCATTAGAACCCCTCTGAAGCTTATAGAGCTGCCGCATACCTTGAGAAGGTGGATAAGTTGAACTTTCTGCGAATTGGGCTTAGGATGCCCTGATTATAAGATCGACAAGCCGCGGAACAAGTCCACTTTTACTAATTTAATACTACACATGAACTCCCGATAGCGTCAATCGGGTCAGGGGCTCCGTAGAACTTTCTACTAACCATTAAAAGAGGTTCCCATCGCCTGAGATGAATTCAAAGCAAGATGCTCTAAGAGATGCTGCTACCACTAACGGTGAGCTGGGGGCTACATTACAGAGCTTGCTGCATGCATCTCAGAAGGAGGTCGACGGTTTGAGGGCAGTACTCGCGGAATCAGAAGTGAACGATCAAAGGTTTAAAACAAGAACTCAAAGCCACTCAGACGTTTCACTGCTGAATAGAGCTAAATTCTCTTTTTGCAATGCGTGTAAAACTAAACCAAAATACGTACTCTCTGGAGATTGAATAACCAAAAATTTCATATGTAACGAACTACGTATTGTAAGTGAGACTACCCACCGTCCAACTCCTCCTCCTCGTCGTCGTCGTCCATCTCATCCTGTGGAATAACCTGCATCCCATCCTTCGTCCTCGGTCCAGTATAAACCCTGCCCTCATCAGTACACACCACACAACGGAATAGAAACACATACTCTCCCGCGCCAGCCCACCTCCACCACCCAAACGCAAAAAGCGCCACCAGAACCGCCACAAACACGCCGTAGTTCATATTATACCTCGTCACCGGCCATTTCGGCGGGGAAAACAGGACGACGGAAATAAACAGCACCCAAGAACTGGCGACGATGTTTATCCGTCGTCCCCAGCGCCCCAGCGTAAATGGCCCCGCAACGAATGATACCTCGGAGGAGTACCACATGCGTGCGATGATCACGGCAACGTAGGAGAGGTCTAGCGCCGGCGCTGTCAGCGAGAATATCGCAACGATCGTTTGCTGCGATCCAAGCCCGATGCATGTCAGCAGGATACAGAAGCACACGACTAGCCAGACGCTGTGCAGCGGCGTGTGCGTGTGCGGATTTATCTCGCTCCAGAAGCTGAAGTGCGGTCAGCGGGTTATTCGCAGCGACCATCGGAGGGTGGGGAGGGGTTGGGATACTCGGAGAATGGAAAGCCCCCATCTCGGGAAAACGCATATGCCATCCGCGTACACGCTAGCATGGCAGAGATGCCGGTGAAGAATTGGATCAGGATCACAAAGGCCCACATGAATGTGCCGCCAGACTTTCCGGCGGCGTTGAGGAAGATCTGTGCTACCGGCATGCCGGTGGGGGTGTTGATGGTTGCGTCTAGGTCGCCGAGGCAGATGCAGAAGGTTATGGTCAGCAGCCAGCCCAGGAGCCCGGAGGAGATCACGGCCGTGTTGATGGCGATCGGCCCGAGGATGGCGGCGTCGTGGGTTTCTTCGGACATGCTGGTGTGGGTTAGTTGGTTGCAAGAGGAGGATGGTGGGTCTGAATTACTGGGTGGTTCCGTCGTAGTCGGTCATGGTCCAGGCTACGGACAAGAACCTGCAGAGTACGTTAGCATACTTGATATCGGGATTGAAGCGGCATGGAGTACCCAAGTAAGAACGAGAATCCCTTGCTCCCCCACCCGCTCCCGTCGGTGAAATGCGTAAACACCCAAGTCAGATCGTGTTTATTTGGAGTGAGCACCAGTAACGCAATACAGATCCCTACTGACGCGAGCACTTTCTGGGCGTCAGCAGTCGCTGCATCCTCCTCGGCCTATAATGTAGCATCTGCCATTTCTTACATAGCACGCTGGTGCTAAAACACATACCGTTGATAGGAGCAAACCACATGACGACTCTGTGTAAACTCCTGGTAGTAAGGGAGCATACAAACCCCATCACACACAACAAAGCGAGAGCCAGCACAACCGTCTGCACCGCAGTCCTGAGGCGCGAGTGAGTGAGCGCTATATGCATTGCAAACAAGCGCGGCATACATACGGCGAGAACGAATACCTCTCCCCCTCCAATCTCGAGTTCATGCTGACAGCAGCAAGCAGCATCTGACTGATCGAATACGCCAAACTCGAGACCCCCGCCGCCTGGCCCAGGAAATTACACCACCCCACGACCCACGACAACACGGGAACATGCCGCTCCGGCACCACGTGTTTGCACACGAAATACATCCCACCCGCCGTCGGATACGCGGACACTAGCTCGGACACGGAGGCGGCGATACACGTCGCCATGCAGCTTCCGACGAACCAACACCAGATTGCGGTGGCGGGCCCGCCGGAGGATATCGGCATGTTGAAGGTCGCGGGAACGGAGCCGAGAACCCCGAGGATCGAGATCGCGTAGGATACCGTCGACCATTTTGTGAATTCGCGCCGGAGCTCCTGGGTGGGGTTAGGCACGAGACTGTGGGGGAGGCCGGGAGTGGTACTTGCTTGTAGCCGATACGCAGGAGCATTCGCTCGTCGTCATCTTGGGACATGACCATCTCTGCGCAGTCTTGAATGTCTCCTTATCACCCCGCGCGGGGGTCTGGCTGCTCGCCCGCACCCGACTCCGGTAAACTTACGGCTCCGTGTGCTTTCGGAAGGCCTATCCCTCTTCTTCCGGCCGTTCAAGTGCGTGCACTACTACCCGTATCTAGCTTTGGGGGTAGAAATCTCAGAACAGCGCGAGAGACGGAAGGAGGTGAGGTGGTTGGTGCCTGCTGCATGATGCGCTCATAGATCGCACCTGCGTTAGACAGGGATATGCTGGTATTTTCGACGTCGCGGAAGACATGGTTCATCACTCGGAGTCTCTTTCGCTTATCCTCGTCGCTGCTGTCCCTATGGCCAAATTTACTGCAGTCTACTGAAATTGGGTGTTAGTGTACATGAAATTACCCAATCCCATTAATTTCATGCACGACATCGTTGAAATGGTATTTTGACCACTTTACCGCACCATAGGGATCTAGGTTGGTATTATTTTTGAAGCTGCGGATCGCGAAGTGTCTGTACACCTGTGAAGTTCTATTAGCCAGAGCATAGCGTGCTCAAGCAGTACTCGAACAGTTTTGTGGCAACTCGAATACAGGCAAATGTATTTATGAGATAAAATAGCGGTAGGCTGTCGGACTAATGTCGGATGTCACTAGAACTTCTTTCTTCCACAACAGACCGAGCTTGCGAATGAGGTAACAAGAGGCTGGGTGCTGATAAATGGCAATTATGAGAGCCTGTAGGTGGCAGATATTCTCGTACCCAGACTTTCCGCCTCGCTCGCAAGCTCGCCTACGGAGTTTACAAAAGCGTAGGGGATGGCAAGTGAGATCAGGTGGCAGAAACACAATCTAGATGCCGGGGTAAGGGAGGGATGAAAATAATAGAGAAAGAGATGGGTTGATAAACGATGATGGTTAGGGAGGATGATACTGTATTGAGATTGCGAGTTGTTAATGTTATTCGAGCTAGTGAGTTGTGTACATCTAAGTATTCGCTAGGGTTTTGACTCAACCTTAATATGCTGTCTATACTTGCTTTCGTGCCCAGACTTTTTCGTCTCGCTCGCAAGCTCTTTCTCCACGAAGTGAACCCGGAAAGCTGGTATACAAGAGCAGTCTATACTTAAGTAAGTGCATGTACTTAGTACCTACTATGCTAAAAAAACCCCGTTAATTGATGTGACTGCAGTGCCACATTTACCCGAGTGCAGCATGACTCCCAGAGTCTAGTGATTGTAGCATATTACTAAATTTAAGATTCCAATTACTGGAGAATAGCTCAAAATACCACAGTAATACAAGATACCAGCAAATATGACATTGTAAATGATTGAGTATTTAGTTGAATGGGGTAATATTGGTCAATTGAGCAGCATTGAACATTTGCATAGATGTGGCAGGCATTCCACATTCTTGTCACAATGATGTGACAGTAATAAACCAATATACTTACAATAGCCCTAACATGATGTTATGTTCAGCAAACTACATACATAGTGTAGTGGTTAGTAGGTGTGTACAATACCCATTGAAATAGGTTTGAATCATGCCAGAGATATATTTTTTACCATATGTCAGGCAGCTAGCAGCATCAGGCCAGGAGGCAAGCCATTGGGCATGCATGGGCATGCACAAGCGTGTGCAGGCATGTGCGGGCGTGTGCAGGCATTTGCAAAATATACACATGTGGAGGTAATGTAGTATAACTCTACTATTTAACTCAATGCACATCATTTTGAATATGTCAGTAATCCAGCATCAATGTGGCATCAATATACCATCCAATGTGGTCTTCTGTGCTACATTATTGTGAAATTGATCCCACATTCAAAACAATTGATATTGTTGCAAATTCCGAAATACCCCACAAGTTCAGCCAATGTATACATTTATAAAGAATTCAACATTAATGCAGCATTAACTTGGCATCAATAAACGGGGATTTTTTGGTACAGTAAGTACGTAGTAGTAGTAGTGGCTGTCTAGTCTCGAACGCTGGGAAGCACACTCCGAGACTAGTGGCTGTCATGAAAGAGGAATCGATGACCTAAGTAGGGTACCTTTCCCACAGCAGCACCCATAGACTTCTGCTTCTTGAAACTTCACCCATTAGGCGAAGTCGCGCAGGGCGAGATGCCAAACGCTAACAGAAGAGGAGATTTAGTAGGTTCCGACAGCCTTCATCATAATTTTGATCTTATTTAACGACTTTTAATGTACAAAAACGCCGAGAGAATCCCTCCGACCATTAGCGAAGCAGAGACCGCAGATATTCCTCCAAGCAACAGTTTTCTGTCTACTTCGCCCCCAGGCTAGAGGTGCCTGACCAAAGCATTATTAGCGATCGACAAAACTCCAACTAGCTGAAGTAATCTTCCCAGTATCCTTAGGTGCTGTTCTGAGACTGTTCTGAGTTGTTCTGACTGTGATACCTAGACCTTAAGCTCATGGGTTTCGTACTAAAGTCTACTTCACACTCTCCGAATAGAGTTGCCGTGTTTCGCCTAATTGCAACCGCACATCCAGTAATAGAGCGTTACATGTCTATCGTCAATTCATTTGTTGAATGAATACATACTACCTTCACAGACGAGGCAGCCATGGGCTTGGAGATTGCAGCGACCTTCGATCCATTGCTGAATCCGCGGGTTGTGCGTTGTCGGTGATACAAAGCAGACAGGAATTAGACATATCGCAGACGTCCAGACGCTTAGAACTGCTCGGGACTCGATAAGATACTCCAGTTCATTAGCTGCAGTTACAATACCGAACGGGATTGGAACGCTGGGCTGCGTAGTCAAGAATGAAAGCGCGAAGCAGTATGTCTTGATATGCGCACATCTACTGGCATCCAAGCTAGGAATTGAGGGCAACCCATTACATACACTTGTCAAAATGCCTTATACGCCGCAGCAACTCATAAAATTCTCCTCCTTGATCCCATCTAAAGAGACCTTCCAAGACCTATTAATTTCGATTCGGAGTGTCAGGATGTATATGCGGAAAGAGTACGTTATTGGCAGTCACAAACATAAAATTCTATTCTGAGTCAATCGCTATTGGAGAATTTACTGGTACTCTAAAATGCTAGACTACGTATTGATGGAGATAACTTCGTCCCAACAAGCTATCAATTCCAGCAATTCTCTTCAGTTACGGGGTATCTGTTGTGTTTCTCCGGTAAGGAAGTCTTTAAAACAGAGAGAATTACCGGGTATGGTCAAAGGAATTATGGATGGAGTCAAAGGTATTTTCTATAACAGAAGGTACCCTAAACTTTTTTTGCGGAATACTGTGATTGGAAGAAGCGGCCGTGACTTTCTTGTTCCTGGAGATTCGGGGGCGGTTGTTGTTGATGAGGTGGGGGAAGCACCGTATAACCATGCAACTGCAATCGGTCATGGAAATGGGCGCTAAACGGGGGGTTTGTCTGGCTTTTATGATTTGAAAAGAGGTGAAAAAATCGCGTTTGTTCTCTTGTGCGCTTGCGGTTTTCTCGGTCTGACTTGTATTCTTTCGCGCAGCTCTTCAAATGATATTGTATGGTGATTGATGGTGGCACACATCCAGCTCTGTTGCTATAAGTATGTGTTTCGTATCATGCGCAACCCTTACAGTTCGAGAACTACAGTCATCAGTTCGCGACATGAACCTCCCATCTCACGAACAGGCGAGCATTTGCAAACCACAAATGAATTTCTCCTACGTACAGTAGCCTTTAGATGTTGTTCACTCAGCAAGCAAACACCTTTCTACTCTGTGCGGTCATCTAGACAAACCAAGCTTTTGGTCTGATGTAAGGCATCACGATCCAAGGTGGAGGACGACCTAGTGGCTTCCTCACCTGCTGTCTCATTCGCACATAAGTCGCATTGTCGTTATCCCGTGAACCGCAACATTTACAAGCAAAGGTACCATACGCCCACCCGCCATTTGCCCCCTTCAAGTTCCTCCCCAGAACAGCAGTCATCAACAATGCCACTCAGCGCCCGGCGGGACTCACCCGGCATAACCCATGTCATAGAGTGCGTTATAACGTGCTGATAGTAGGTTTGCCCATCACTCCTATCAACTGCCTGCCAGTATGACGCAGCATGAAGCTCTTGTGTGTCTTTGGACGTTATGAGTTCCATGGGCTTGTGTGGCTGCATTGCTTCGGTGAGAAGGTTTTGAAATAGGACTTTCCACCGGGGGTGGTGTATTGATTCTATTTAGGGTGCTCTGTACGGAGTTTATTTGTGGCTTGTTGTCGTCGTCCTGAGATGAAGATTAGTAGTATTGCGCTGGCGGATGGGGGAGGTTACCGCCAAGTGGCTCCTTTTGGTGGACATGATACAAGGGGGAGAGAAGATAGAGGGGGCTTATAAAGCCATGGTGTGTGTTTGACCGTAGTAATTAGTGGAAACCGGTGGAATGTTCTCGGCCCTACCATAGTCCAAACCGGGGGCCCTAGAAAAAGCTCTAGTTACACTTATCTCGCCTTCTACCATGTGCGACAAACTCGTGGTGATCAAGGAGCGGGTATAGATGAGTTTCACTAGGGCGTCCTGATGGTGTAGGACAATAGAACCTTGGCTCTGGGAGGACAAGTTGCTTGGTGACGAGATGTTGTTCTAAAAATGGGCGAACTATGCTAGTTGAGTACGCAGGTGGAGAAGCATATTACAATTGGTTGATCGGTTCTTTTGAGATTTTAAATAGATACTTGTTGATGCTTCTTTTTTTTAATATCCCCGTTGAGGTCGCTGTGTTGCACCCCATATGCGGAACCACTCCATCCGCTGATGGAGTGTCAATCATAGAAAGGTTATTAAATTGTAAGCTCTTGGGCTCTAGTGAGTATTTAAAGTACGCAGACCCAATAAATATATTGCCCTAAAGTTAGTCTGAATTCTCTCAAACCTCGCAAACTTCTCACAACCGAGCTTGCGAGGTTTGAGCGAATCTAGACTACCATAAAGTACTGCTGCATGAATCGACTCCAAACTTCCAGGTGTCATTGAGGATTTCTTGGAATCAATCATTCCTTCTTAGCCACCTGAATTTTGGGTGTCACTGTCATACAAATCACCAAAATACCATATGCATCTAGTAGATTGTAGTCTTTCAAACACTTTTTCTTAGATATTTAGATACTTACATCATTCAAAATGGCCTAAAACTAAGTCTACACATCTGTAGTAGGTATATGTATGTTCACCCCATCTGAGGACTTCTGCACAAGGGATAAAAGTATCCTATCTACGGATAGGGTGCAAGGAGCCGCCCTATCCACGGACGGGGTGATTCCGCGTATGTGGTGCAACAGTTGGCCGTTTACCGAACGGTTGGAATATTTAAACAGGTTGAAGAAGTTCAGGGATCTGGGTAGCCATGGCTCTTTGTGCATATCTGTGCCTCTAATGCTATGTACGACAATCCCGCAATGTCTAATTGAATGTACTGTTTCATTTCGGGATGTAAGTATATGCTTCATTCGCAAACAAAGGGGATTGTGGAGATAACTGGGAATCACTCAATCAAAGGTATAGTACAGAAATCATTCAAGTGGCCCTCACAGTAGAAGCATTAATGTCCGTCCATTCATCCGTGTTATCTCTAACAGGTACCCAATTCCAGCGATGCTTATATACTGAGTACATCTGTGTATCTTACGCAACAAAAGTTGTTACTTTGGATGGTTCGATGACTTCTTGATTGAGTTGATTGGTTCTCTCTATCTCGAGGGCCAAAGGCCCGTATATGTAGAATCTCCCATATGCGTACACGTATGCTCTATTGACCTGAGACGCATCACCCTGGTCCTGATGCATATCCTGATACAGCCACCATCTTCATACAAGTCTTCATTCTCATACAAGACATCAGACAGTGCTGAGACTCACGATCCAAGTACACATGCAACAAAAGTGGCATTAAGTATTAACGAATGCAAAATCGTGATCCTCTGAGCGAGACATTGGGTATAATTAATTAGCTTGGGATCTTATGTGGTTGGTATTAGAAACAACGGTCGGGTCGGAACTCGAATGGTACTCTACCTTGTATACGTCTGCGCAACTGATCTCAACAATAAGAGCCCGTAAACTCCTGCATTCGATGTCAGCATTTGCGAATTCTGAATGTCCGTAGTCGAATATACCTTGAAATTCTTTTCCAGTAAGCAGATAACATTTGCATGAACTTCATCTTTGAACTCTTCGCTGAGCAGGTTTCTTGCATTGGTCATTCCTTTTATTCCGATAGTAGAACTAAGCCCATTGATGCAGCGCCATACAGCAAATCCGTAATCCTCACCAGCTTGGGTAGAAAGTTCCCCAATGCGATGCTGCGCGGTTTCAAAGTCGGTTGTATCTTTGTCTTGTTTGTCAGCGTTTTGGATTTGATGGGGGCTTCTGAGGTCTTCGATATGCCGTTCAAACCAAAGTTCAATTAAAACGATACCAAGTGAGAAGAGCGTTTTGTCGCATTGAACCAGGGTCGAACGGGGTGAAGTTAATTGCTGCAGTGGGCAAAGCGTTCCAGATGTACCAAACGTTTGACGAACGAAAGGTTGGTCCATCTCTGGCTCTCTGACAAGTGCGACACCACCATCTACTGTATGTCGAGGAACGGCTTGTTGAAGGAAGAAGATATCTCGTTTCCCCCAGCCCCTATCCAACCATGCTGAATCGTGTAGCTGCATCATTGCGGATGCCAGTTGAGTCCCCAATTGCAATCGCACCCGCTTCCCCAGGCATCCTGGGATGAGAAGTTTATCAAGTGATATGGCGTCTGTCAGGTAAGATGTCGAAGTCGTCTGAGGCCAGATGCGGTGCCACCAGCCGTTGCAGTCATCGACGAGGATTCCTATGCAAGAATTCGAAACTTTGCAGATTATCGTTTGTTCCTTGATCATTGCACACAGATCTTCTATTCGCTTCGTGGAAATATCGGCTACCGTGGGTAGTGGGGGGGTTCGAGGTTGAGTGAGATAGGTTGGTTGCAGGAAGGAAACACTCTTCTTTGCTTCCCTACAATGGACAGTCAGCTTGCACTTTAATCATACCAGATCTCGAGTCCCTGGATAAGCCTTACCCTCTGTACTCCTTTCTAATGTCTCCACCTGTGCGGGCAACCATTGAACCGATGAGGGTGCTACCCCGCAGGGCGTCTCCAATTCTGCCGAGTCTACCCCCGCGTTCTAGGTTAGGCGAACAGCTGGTGTGAACGGTCGGGCTATCCGGCTTGTGGCTTTCATCGGAGTTCGCAATTGACGCTTTATCTTTCTTCTCTGTGAACTGTAGGCTGTCCACCGACTCAAAATCCAGTGCGCACCAGTCCGATCGAGCTGTATTTGCTGTTTGGGGAACGCAATCAAAGAGCACTTTCAGTCGAAGATCCCCGTCGTCCACTCCATCAACCGCCATGTTCTGTAGTCGTAGGCCCGTGTTGTGGGGCGCCTGGCATGAACATATCGCAGTACAGAACTTCTCCAGGAATACGTCGTAGAGGCTTTTCGCCTGGCACCGTATGCGATTGTATTTCTTAGCAGCTAAGGATTGCCGCTTGTGCGTCTGGACTGAGGCCGCCGGGGTTGGTTGCGCCATTAGCTGCGCGAGGTCCGAGTTAATACTTCTGATATCGCTCAGCGAGGTCCCATAATTGTCTTGTTTAAGGATGAGCTTGATCTTCTTCCACTGCCTCCTTTACGTCCTTTTATCAAGCAATGCTGGCTACATGGAGTCAATTAGTCCAAATAGGCAAAATACAATGGCAGCACTTACATGACTTTCTTCGTCAAGCCCAAGTTTATCACCTAGTTCGTGAAGAGACAAAGTCAAGGCACCCACAGCCTCTACAAAAGCCCTTACTGTCTTCGGCCGCAGGCGTTCCCGGAGGATCTTCTGAAGCTCAGGTTCCTGCCACCCCTCGCCTCTCACAAGGGTCACCATGCTTTCTGTCGGCACCGTTCCTTCAAGAAGTGTCTCGCAGGTGTTTTCGAACTTGGTCTGTTCCATGCCGATTTGGCGAACCAACCGTTTCAGGAGCCCTTTGTAGTCTTTAAAGTCTTTGATTTTCTGGGTCCCATCGAGGTAGAAACTGAGGCCTTGGACGACAACGGGGAAGATCGCGAGAGCCAGGCCAGCCGCTTCAAAACCAGTCGGCATGGTATCGAACTGTTCATCGGCAACATAGATTGATGTTGGATGCTCTCAGCCTCAAACCCCGCTTTGGATACCGCTGCAGAAAAGGTCAGCAACATAGGTTAGGGTTGTGGACGACACTTCCCCTCTTCGATCATCCTAGGCGCCTGCTCTTCGACATTGGTTCAATTTAAATGCCATTAGGTCATATCAGCATCTATAAGGCGCAAAATGCTTCTCAGCGTCAGTAACTGCGAGGTAACAATCGCGTCGGTCTATGGCGACTGCATGGAATCCTTTAGCGGACTTCTCGACTTGCTAAAGAGTAATGGAAACGACGCTGGAACCTACTTCGCGAGGCTTCGGGAAGAACTGGGCAGACTACAAGTGTGGGCGGGGAATTCCGGGGCACATAGAAGTGGGAGTGTCTCGCTTGACTATCGACTTCGTGATGCGTCAAAGGTTAAGCGAAAGGTGATAGAGCTTCTGGAAGGGCTTCAGCAGGATTTGGATGATGGTAATTGTCAATTATTCTACACAGAAGAGTCTGAAAGGGCTGATTTAATCCAGCTATTTCGATCGTCTCCGGCGATTCTCATCTTAGCGATAGTGAATCAGTGTCCACGGATTCGTCTCAATCGTCGTCCGGAGATGAGGAGTTACCGGCTTCGGAAGTACAGGTGAGGCCAGTCAGCGGGTTGGAGGAATGCTTTATAGACATTACCCACGTTATAACGTGCCTCTACGAATTTTCCATCACCATCAGAAATCCAGCGCCCCGAGATAGGCTTGAAAAGTGTTCGTCAATTCCTGTTTCCCACTTTGAAGATTTCGATATTCAACACGCATCACACAAATTTCCAAACACCGCGGAAAGGTACTTGGTTGAGCGTCTGGGAAAAGCGAATACACGGCGCCGACAATTGTTAAAGTATCACTCGAAACACCACGACAAAATTGCTGGTACATACAACAAACTAGTCTTAAATCCGGCACAGGGCTTAGAAGCGAAAAAACATGATGTCGAGGGGCAGATAAAGGGGGTTAAGGCCATCGATTTCGATGGCCATGAATCTGCTCCTATTCAAGTTCCTGAAACCATAAAATCCGCAACCACCACCACGATGAGATCACAGACCACCGTGTCAACTTTCGTGCAAAGACCTGACAACTTTGATGCGTACTCCGATACTGATAATTCACAAACTTCTTATGCATCTTCTTCGGGAGAAGATAGTCTGTACGTTCCACGTCTCCGAGTGCCGCCCCCTCCAAACCAGGATTGCGCTTTCGAAGGCAAACCATTTCAATGTCCGCTTTGTTACCTCATAATTTCTATCTCCGAACAGAACTCTTGGAAGTATGCCTGTCTCCAAACAAATTTTTTTGCACTGTTGGAAAAGCTGACCATGGTATCATCTCCAGGGGACATGTCTTCCGAGACCTTCGTCCTTATGTTTGCACATTTAAAGACTGTGACAAGTCTGATTACCTATTCGAGAGTCGAACAGAATGGTATAAGCACGAAGCCTCGTTTCATCGCGTTGAATGGTTCTGTAATGCCTGCGTGTCTGGAGATCATAGATATCAATCTCGCTCGGTCTTTGAGGAGCACCTGCAAAAAACGCATTCCGATCTTTTTATACCCGACCAGCTTCAGACAATCATCGACCGTTGTGAAAGGCCCAAATCAACGGCCCAGACATGTCCTCTATGTGGAGAGAATTATTCCCCGGATCGCCTCCAGCGCCACCTCGGAGGACATATGCAACAACTTTCACTTTTCGTCCTGAAGCAACATGCACTAGAACAGGGGGAGATTGACGATTTCGAATCTGTAGGTGCACAGGCTGATGAGTCGGACGACGAGAGCTGGGGCGCAACGGGAAGTGAAAGGCTTGAATTTGAGTCGAACCCCTCGCGGAATAGCGATACCGATAGTATTGGATGGGTAGACGAGCACATGCAAAAACCAGGGTCGCTTCCTGAATATACCCCTGAGACTCTCCGTCCGTTCAACGGCGCCTACAATACTCCCATATATGTTTCTCTTCTAGGAAAAGTTTTTGACGTCTCTCAGGATCCTCATTATAAGCTAGGGGGACTATTCATGATCTTTGCGGGTAAAGACACTTCTCGGAGATGGGTAAGCAGTAATTGCATCGGCGAGAGTTTGTGGAAAGATCATGATAAGCCGCTAGGGTTGCAAGACATTAACGACGACGGGGAGAAACAGACTTTGAAGGAACGGGCTCAGCACTTCGAAAGCCATTACCCGTTGGTGGGGACATTAGCGTATGAGGAGAATGCAGATAACAAGCATAGCTTCGCCAGCACGGTACCTAAGCGCGCCGAGATGCAACAAGAAGATTTCCCTAAGGAAACTCCAACTTTAGCGGCGGATCTTAGTCTCGGGACACCTCAGGAGGGGCGTCGTGTCGCCATAGCGATCTATGATTATGAAGCAAGAGAGGACAATGAACTTACATTCCCGGAAGGCGCACTCATCGAGGATGTCGAGTTCTCTGATAATAATTGGTGGTTTGGTACTTATCAGGGAAACCAAGGAGTTTTCGTCAGTTTTCAGTTTCGTTCTAAGAAGTACGAGAAGCGGAAGCTGACTCCATGCGTGACAGCCAGCAAATTACGTCAAGTTGCAGGCTTCATCGTCGAAACCGGTCCCTATTACCACCCGGATCTCGGTCGGCCTTAGCCGTCCGCTTATGCTTACAATCGAGAAGGCGACTAAGTTGTTGAAAGGATTACTAAAAAACGCAGGCAGTCGTCTCTTTGATGGGCTGGAAGGTCTAAGAACTGTTTTGCAGCATGTGTCCGAGTCTCTCCAAATAGACACGTTCGATCGGAATTCTATTTTTCTCGCGATGCTTGATACCTGCGAGAAAGATGTAGGACTTATTTGTCAAGGGTTGCAAGAAGAGGTACTGGGATCCACGGGGAGCGACTCATGGCTTTTTGGGGATCAAAAATTCGAAAAAACCATAGAGAATCTTCGCTTGTGGGCTGAAGCATTTAAATTTTTACTTACGACCGATAATGGGTTCGCATCTTAACCCCGATACCGTCCATAATCTCTCTTACTAACAGCAATAGTGCCCTATTTTCGGAAACCACCGCTATGCTCGAGACAGAGCGCCATCAGATAAACTTGCATATTACAAAGATCGAGGTGGCGACCGAAGTGCCTAAAGATTTAAAACGAGGGCTCGACGGCATCGGAAGAGTGCTAAGGTTGATAGCCCAATTCGATCCTGGCACTGATTTGGACTTGATAACCCCCCATTGGGCAGCAGAACAAGGGCAAGAAAAGGTGCTGCAAGGATGGTTTCGACTTGGCGCCAATATCAATGCTCCGGATGCGAAGGGTCGGACGCCATTATACTTTGCGTCTGGTAACGGCCACGTGGCTGCTGTGCAACTGTTGCTGGCCCGAAGTGATGTGGATGTTAATTCGAAAACTGTAGAAGGGTGGATACCAATTCATGTGGCGTCCTTCCATGGCCACGAGGCTGTGGTACAATTGCTGTTGGCTCGAAGTGATGTTGATGTCAATTCAAAAGATAAATATGGGCGGACACCATTGTACCTTGTATCTGGAGTCGACCATAGGGCTGTAGTACGGCTACTGCTGGCCCGGAGTGATGTGGATGTTAATTCGGAAGATAAAAATGGGCGGACACCATTGTATCTTGCGTCTGAAATCGGTTACGAGGCTGTAGTACGACTGCTGCTGGCCCGGAGTGATATAGATGTCAATTCAAAAGATGTCAACGGGCGGACATCACTTTTTAAAGCGTCGGGATGTGGGCACGAGGCTGTGGTACGACGGCTTCTGGACCGGAATGATGTGGATGTCAATTCGAAAGATAAAGATGGGCGGACACCATTGTACTATGCGTCTGAGAACAACCACGATGCTGTGGTAGGGCTGTTTCTGGCCCGGAGTGATGTGGATGTCAATTGGAAAGATAAATATGGGTGGACACCATTGTATCTTGCGTCTAAAAGCGGTTACGAGGCTGTAGTACGACTGCTGCTGGCCCGGAGTGATGTGGATGTCAATTCGAAAATCGACACCGGGGAGACCCCGCTGTTGATTGCGGTCAGGCGTGTAAACAAGTCTATAGTCAGATTATTGCTTGAAAACGGAGCAAACGTTTACGCGAAGAACGACTCTGGCAAAACGGCACTGCACTTCGCAATCGTCCGTGCGGCTTTGGATATGGTAAGATTACTGATCCAGCACGGGGCTGATGTCAACGCTCGCGATAGGCAGGGAAAGACCCCGCTACATTTCGCCGTCAAAATAAGCACGAATAGGACTGCTATCATAGAAAAGTTGATTATGGCTGGGGTAGATATATACGCCCAGGATTATGATAGAAATCAGGCGATAGATCCCAACGATAGCGATATAGCAGAATTGCTTCAGAGGTTAAAACAGGCAGAAGGTTGGGCCGCGGATAGCTGATACAACTTATGCCCAGATGCAGGTGAGGACGGTTCGAAATTCGGTGAAATAACCTAGCTAAACTATGCAGACTAGTGTCGTTTGGATCCTCCTCCCATTGGCGGAACTCTAGGGAATTTTTATAATTAGTGGAATGGAGTTGTTACTTTTCTCTTCTTCATGATTCATACTCTATCGAATTCTGGTCGAATTTTGCTTCCATTTGATTCCCTTTTAAAGTCAGCAGCAATTGATTATGTAGTTATCTGTCTTCCTGCATTTCTATTTCGAGTATTCTCATTCACTTCGCGTTACGTATATGGAGGACGAATTTCATGGGACGTTACTTATTTTGAAAGGTTTTGTTTTGTAGTGGGTAAATGTTGGATTAGATTGGGTGCCATGTGTTTTGTTGTGGGGAGAACCGTTTGTGTTCATTGTGTGTAAAGGGGGTTCTAAGCTTATGTATACGGGACCGGGAGGCGATTACCTACCTAAGTACGTAGTATGTACTAGCCACTCAAGCTATGAGATAGTTTCTCGGAGCGCCTCAAGTTTGACTACTGTACCAATTTAAAGCAGAGTACAACCAATTCTACAACGAAAGTAGTTCTCGTCTTCCTGGACTCACCCTCCGGGCGAACCGATTGCGGGACCAATAAGGATGGAATCAAGATCAGACGATATGATCTTGTAGATCTCGCTTAGAAGGGTCTTTGATTGTCCCCATAATCTAAGAATTTGTTGGACCAATCCTGGTGCAGAGGGAAGCGTACGTCGACTTATGGTGCAGCTGCCAAATTGGTGATGCGTATATTGACTTGTCTATTCATCTATTTGACACGTACTGTACCAAAAAACCCCCGTTTATTAATGGCGAATTCGTGCTGCATGAAAGATAGATTCTCTGTAAATGTACTCATCGGTTTAACTTGTGGGGTATTTCGGAATTTGTAAGAATCTAAATTGTATTCAATGCTGGATCAATGCTACAGCAATGTAGCACTAGAGACACATTGAAATGTTCCACTAATACTACGTTGAATCTACATTGATCTCACATTTAGAACAATGCACATTGATGCAAATATGGCAGTCATACTATACTAGTCCTGGATGTATATATTTCTTGATGTCTGCACATCTCTGCATATACTGTCTACTGCCTACCATATGCATCAGATAGCTGCTGCCACTGTTTTAACTGCAAAAATAATCTTCATAGCTGCTTATACTGGAATTTGAACCCATGCTCTTGAGTATAAGTACAGCTTTGTAACTACTACACCATGTGGTGTATTGCTACTTTGTTTTGCTAGGGCTCTATGTAACCCGTGTTTATTACTCTTGCAGTAATGTAGTGAGAATGTGGACTGCATGCCACATTCATGCAAATATTCCATACTACTCAATTCACCAATACTACCCCATTCAAATAAATGTGTAATTGTTTACAATGTCACATTTGTTGGTATTCTACATTACTGTGGTATTCTGAACTATTCCCCACTAATTGAAATGTTAAATTTAATAATATGGTACACTCACCGTACTCTAAAAGCCATGCTGCACTCAGGTAAATATCGCACATCAATAAACTGGGGTTTTTTGGCATAGTACACAAGTAAAGTGAATGGGGCTCTGCCACTCAACTCTACACCACGTGATGACCGCACTCGAAGTCCACCCAACAGAATTAACCTATCCTAGTATCATGATTTGAAATCCTATCCCTTGGTCACAGGCTCACAGCTAAGTACTTGTATAATTCATGAGTCTATTGTTGAAATACTGATTGCTAGAAACATTGTATTCTCAAGTACATGTACATTCGTGATCTTATATACGGCATTCAGAGTATGCCCTGCACACATACATGTGCACTCAGCTGGCATCTCCAGGTGAGTCTGGAACAACCATCATCTTAAGGAGATTATGCATCAGCTTAGCTGAAGCCCATATATGCAACACTCCCCCCTTTTGCTACACTCTGTGGAGCAAGAAACACAAACAATAAACAAATAAACACACATGTGATGCCCATAGTAGCCTCCTTAAAACCCTGCGTGGCAAGTGAGCAGGGAAAGAGTACTACCGTAGCCTGAGGATGGCCATCCATATAAACAAAGAAATCCCTATTCCCAAAAAATAAAATAACCTTAAATTGACCTCCAATTACCATAAACCCAGTGCTTGCGTGAGTATATCTGCAACATTTTCGGCTGTGTGTCTGTAGGAGTAGTTGACTATGCCTCCGAGCAGGTGATGAACTCGGCTTTGAGAGTTGACTTGACGATGAGGCTTTGCTTTCGAGACTGCCACGAGATAGCTTCAGTACTGGAAAGAAATACATCACCTCCCAGAGATTTGCGGTCCGCGCTGTTGTTGGCTCAATTGGAATCTGAGTACCCTGCGAAACCATTGCCAATGCCAATGCCAATGCCAATGGCTTGCCGTTCAAATGTGGTCGAAAATGGGTTCTCAATTTGAAGTAGAAATATCTCACTGAGTTGCAAGTGCTGCATTTATTAGTGATCCCACGACTGCTTAATAGTCTTTGATAGCTTCCAATTTTTTCTCCCCCTGATCCTCGGCCAAGTCTAACATTATATTGGGATCGAGACTGATTCTGTTATCTTGGCAGTGGATTTCGGTGCTGACAAATTGGTATGCCAGGCCAAGGTTCGGAATCATATATTTCCCTGAGAGTTTCCCTTTGACTTCGATTGCAGCTTTGGTAGCGGCCTCCGGGTACGACATGAAGATATCATCGACTTTCTTCCTTCATGGCTCTATTCCGGCAATCTTGTTCAGGGCTTGACTTCTTGTAACATGACTCGCTATCGGTGGAGCTGAAGACACTGGCAGTACTTGTCTTCATTTCTTGGTTACTTCCCCTGAATGCTGGACAGTCTGATCCTCTCTGCGGAGGTGCTGGCTGTGGGTGTTTTCTCCTTCTGCTGCCGAACGCTAGGCAGTCTGATCCTCTCTACGGAGGTGCTAGCTGTGGGTGATACATTGTGCTTCTGCTGCCAAATGCTGAGCAGTCTGATCCTCTCTGCGGAGGTGCCAGTGGTGGGCGATTTCTGCTTCTTCTGCCGAATGCTGGGCAGTTTGATCCTCTCTGCGGAGGCGCCAGCTGTGGACAATACATTCTGCTTCTGCTGCCGAATGCGGGGCAGTCTGATCCTCTCTGTGGAGACGCCAGCTGTGGGCGATGCATTCTGCTTCGGCTGCCAAACGCTGAGCAGTCTGATCCTCTCTGTGGAGACGCCGGCTGTGGGCGATTTCTGCTTCTGCTGCCGAACGCTGAGCAGTCCGATCATCTCTGTGGATGCGCTGTCTGTGGGCGATGCGTTCTGCTTCTGCCGCCAATCGCTGGGCAGTCTGATCCTCTCTGCGGAGGCGCCGGCTGTGGGTGATGCTTTCTACTTCTACCACCAATTGCTGGGCAGTCTGATCCTCTCTGTGGAGGCGCCGGCTGTTGAGGATGCATTCTGCTTCTGCCGCCAATTGCTGAGCAGTCCGATCCTCTCTGCGGAGGCGCCATCTGTGGGTGATGCATTCTGCTTCTACCACTAATCACTGGGCAGTCTGATCCTCTCTGTGGAGCCGCCGGCTGTGGGCGATGCGTTCTGCTTTTGCCGCCAAATGCTGGGCAGTCATATCCTCTCTACCGAGGCGCCGGCTGTGGGCGTTTTCTAACTGCATAGGTTGACTATCTTGTCCTCAGAGAGGCTCATCTCCAGTATCTGTTTCCTTGACACATTCCTCATCTTCTGGTAATCCAAACATGTCGACTGCATTGCTTCCATGCTGACACGACATGTTAGCATTTCTTTCTTCATCGAAGACGACTTCTATTTGTGCTTTCACCCGCTCGAATTCGGGATCCCATATCCTCCACATCTTTAAATCCTGTCCATAGTTTAACATCTTGCAGGGCTTTGACCTTGGGCCAAATTTTCCCTGGCAGTATTGAACTTTGGGAATGAGTCTACTGGTATAGTATCCTAATTGTCGTAGTTTGTGGAGAGGAGCTTGATATTTCATTTTGTTGCCGGCGGCATCTTACATAGGTTTGCCAAAGCCATGTAGCATCTCGTATGGTGCTTCGTAGTGCGCTTGACTTGCACTGTAATGTACTGTTGCTTGTACTTGGCCTGGATGCAGACTGTGCATTATGGCAGTCGAAGGTGCTCTTAGAACATAGGAAGCAGATGGACTTGTATATGCGATCATGGTGCCTCTGAAGACTCGATTGTAGAGGAGCATTTTCTGTTCGGAAATAGCCGTATGCCCACCAAGTCCAATTGGTTGATTAAAGGAGGGAAAGTCGAAAAGTAGGAGTATGGAGAGCTGGGACTTGGTAGTCCTGTATGACGTCGACGAAACCGTAATGCATAGCGGTGACGGAATTGTTGTCTCTGAGTTCAATTACTATAGCAAATGAGAGCATTTTAAACTTTGAGAGGTTTGGGGCGGCAGCGGTGGTGAGAGTACGAGCAGTTAGTCTGAGAGGATCGCAGTTTCTGGCCGTAGAGAGAGCTGCTGTAATGATGGCTTTCTTTGCTCTCCACCACTCCCTGACACGGTTGTAGGCGGCGCAATTGACTTTGACGGGGCCTAGGAGCCCGCACTGGTACCAAATGCACTCATCGCTTCCTCAGCTGTTTCCTCCCTCCTGAGGGTGTTTCTGTTTTCTGCGTGCATCTGTAGTATGGCTGTCAATTTTGCAATAGGTGCACTTACTCTGTTGCCCATGGCCGTGGCTATCTCTGCTTTCACTGCATTCACCGCATCCACCACGTTCACCGCATTCACCGCATCCACCATGGACTCAGCCTTGGTCTTGGCTACGATAGCCGCCATGTTGGGTGAAAAGGGCAGCCCCTGAGGGGTAGTATTGAGGAAGTCATTGTGAGATTGTGGAGATGGCTCGTGATGATGTTGAGTTCTAGTGCTGTTTATGCGGTTGTTGCTACAGTGACAAGGTTTAGAGTTCTTGAGGCTCTTTTGGAGATCGTGAAAGAGATTGTAGGAAACATCGTGAGATTTTTAGATAGTAGCGATAACCGGGCTCATAACCTGTTGAAATACTGATTGCTAGAAGCCTTGTATTCTCAAGTACAGGTACATTCGTGATCTTATATATGGCATTCAGAGTATGCCCTGCACACATGCATGTGCACTCAGCTGGCATCTCCAGCTGAGTCTGGAACAACCATCATCTTAAGGAGATTATGCATCAGCTCAGCTGAAGCCCATATATGCAACATCTATCACTTGGTAATCTCCGTCGCGGTCCTGATTTGCCGGTACGTCGGTGATAATCGGTAGCGTTTTTGACTCAGAAAGTAGGAGTGAAGGGATGATCCTGACGACGGGTCCTGTAGATATGTTAAGTATGTTAAAGAGAATTATATAACTCCATACCATATTTTTGTACACATCATATATTACTTCATGTGCCTTTCCCGTGAAATTGTGGTAGTTTGTCTATAGTCTTGTGACGGAGCCCGGAACGGCCCAGAACGGCTCGGAGAGTGTAGAGTAGCACTTGGTGATTATACTATCGAGCAGGGAGACGGCGAGGGCTGTGGCAATTGCGAAGAAGATGTTGGATGCCTCGATGTCCTAGAATACTGCGTAGCTAGGGAAATAGCTATAGGTTCGTAGCGTAGATCGGTGGTTATTGTATCGTAGCGTTGGTTTACCATTTCCTCGGACCTTATGTAGAGTATCTGGAAGGGTGCACCTATGTGAGACCAGAATGCAAGCCTTCTATCTAAGCGAGATCAGTTGTAACTGCAGAGGCGTGTTTGGCGATTGTGGTGCATGCGCAGAGTCAATAGCTCTACACCCACCCTCACTTGCCATTGAAGCTGGAACCGCACATTCACATATTTCCGCACACATTTATAATTCATTCCTTCTTCCTCCCTCCCTCTCTCCCTCCCTTCCTTCCTTCTCCTCTCTATAGACACCCTCTTTTTCGTAGACCGTCAAAATACCACTATTCCATCAATCAAACAACCACTTTCGTCTACAACTACAACCACAACCACAACTACAACCCAAGTAAGTCCCGTCCAATCTCTCATCATTAACCCCAACTAACATCCACCAGCATGGCCAAGACCAAGACCACCTCCCACCCTCCTGCGGCATCATCCCACAAGATGTCGACCCGGTCCCGCGCCCGCACGGCCGCAGCACCCAAGGGGGTTCTGAAGAAGAACCCCGGTGCTGCGAGGGGCCGGGTCAAGTTTTCGACAAGATACGCGCTCTCGGCAAAGGACGTCGAGGGCCTGCTCGAGGCCAAGAATGCCGACGAGGACCCGGAGGACGCCCTCTGGATCTTCTCGGAGGGGATCTTCGAGAAGATCCAGGGGGACGATGAGTGTCCTCCTGGGAGGGTGGAGGTGGTGGTAAAAGTCCCCAGGGGATTTGGATGGCTAGAGTGGCCGGGGGAGATGAAGGGAGTGGAGGCGGAGGAGGACGAGGAGGAGGAAGTGGAGAAGGTGGCGGAGGAGGTGGTGGTGGAGGAGGAGGTGGTGGAGGAGGCGGAGGAGTAGTTTTTTGTGTGTTTGTGTGTTTTTTGCCCGGCCAATTTGGCCATCTACTGGGCGGCGTTTGTGGGAATCAATCTGTTCATCCAAATTCGCTCTCCTGTGCACGTGAATATATCAAAAGCTTTTGGTAAACTTTGACGCAGTTATAAAAGCCCATGCAACAACAGTCCACCATGTCAGTGACTCAGACAATTGATGCAGAGTGAGACGCTATCACGCTGCACATCTTTGAACTTTCACTTTTGAAAAAAGAGCAGTAAACGGTAAGACGGAGCTGCAAGTGACAATAGTACTCGCAAATATATTACTTCAAGGCAACTCACAGCAGTGCAGCGGTGGTCTAGCCCAATATTCTTCTATTCAACATCAACCGTATCTTACTCCTCGAAATCTGCCTTAAGCACAAACCGATACGCCGCCTCACCCTTGTCCATCCTCTCCACCGCGGTCTTAACCTCCCTCATCGGCAAAACCTGCACCCAACTCCTCACCCCCTTTTCCTCAACAGCCCTCAACATCTCCTCCACCTCCTTCTTCGACCCAACATTACTCCCCCTTATCGCCAGATTTCCCGTTGCAATATCCGCCCACTCAATCGGCGGTAGCTTCCCCTCCGGAATCCCACAAACCACCAACGTCCCCCCAATCTTAAGCAGAGAAAGGTACTCCCGCAACGGCATATCGGTTGAGAAATTCGTGCTGATAATCAGATCCAGCGTCCGCGTCCGCTTCTCAGTCCACCCATCACCAGTAACCCAGAACTCGCTTGCCCCCATCGCCAGCGCATCCGAGCGCTTCCGCGCACTGTGCGAGATCACGACGACTTCGTACCCGAAGATCTCCCGCGCAAACATAACGCCGAAGTGTCCCAGCCCGCCTAATCCAACAATCCCCACCCTCGCGCCTTTCGGTAACCCACTCCGTTTCAGTGGCGAAAACATCGTGACACCAGCACACAACATCGGTGCAGCGACCTCCGGAGCAATCCCAGCGGGGATGGGGTAAACAAAGTTCTCGTGGATCCGAACGTAGTCTGCATACCCCCCGTACGCCAACGACCCGTCTTTGTACCGCCAGTTGTAAGTCTCAATCACTTCCTTACAGTAGTTCTCCTTCCCCCCCTCCAGTCCACCGGCGCCTCCGAAGCCATGTTCACCCGACGCGTCAAAGGTGGCATGTTTCTGACCCACATCTTCACCCGCACACGCGTCGCACCCGCCGCAGGACCATGCTTGCGCACCGACGCCAACGTAGTCGCCGGGTTTTAGGGAGGATACGGAAGGACCGACGCGAACGACGCGGCCGGTGATTTCGTGGCCCGGAACGACGGGGTAGATTGTTGGGGACCAGCCAGAGCGGAGGACGTGGCTGGGGGTGTTAATAAGGAGGAACAAAGAGCGGGGTAAGGGTAGGAAAGGGGAGGGGAGGTACAGATCACTACCGCAGATACCGCAGTATTCGACTTTAATGTCGACGTCGTAGGCGTCGAAGGGTTTGGGCGTGAATTTGTAGAGTTTTAGGTCGGTCCAGTTTGTGGCTGCTGCTGTGTGAGCGGGAGTCCCCGAGGATGCGGGGCAGTGGGTAAAAACCGTCGAAGGCGGCGTAGCCGGTGAACTGCGAGGGTACTTCTTGGGTCGACATCTTGGTGGGTGGTGTTGAGGCTCCGATGCCCAAGTACTGATTGGGTTCGGAGGTACAATAGATTAGAGTGGTGTAAAAAGTTTGCTGAAGAACTGCAGGGGAGGGTGTCAGGGTTTTTTCGGCGTCCGGCAGCTCGGACTAATCACACAGCAATGGTGCGGGAAAATGCAGGGTTGTGGATGTCGCCATTCGGGTGGTGCCGAGATCCTGGCGCTAGTAGTTCCCGTGCTTCGGAAGCTTAAATGGTCTTCGGGGAGCTGAAGACGGAAGCTGTTCGCGATTGGAAGTGGGAGCATGAATAGAGAATTAAAAGAGAAGTATGGAAGAGACGGTTGTGTAACCGCTAGGGTTCTGAGACTACGGTTGTGTTTACTCTTGCGCTCTCTCGGTTTGACTTAGGGGAGGGGGGTATCGAACTGCACGAGAAACCCAAAGAACTACGAGCAAGGACTTCAGATGAAGAAGTAAAGTACTTATGTTCCGGCGAGCACGGGCTCAGGGCTTTGGATCTGGTTCCTTTGACGTTTACACTCCACAACCACCCACCTCCCAACTCCTTGACGCTTAACGACACCCTACCTAACATCAATGCCCTTGTGGCGAGCAACAAATCTTTCTGACAACAAACAACAAGCGAGTCTACAGGGGTAGTTTAGGCAACCATCTTAAGAATCTGAGCGACACCTGTAGCTGGGCTTGCGAACATCTGGATACTTCTTCCTGTGGATGTGAGAGGCTCTTGAACACAGTGTCCACTTGCGCTGCTCGCTAACTGGATCAATGTCATAGCCCATCCGAGATCTGTCAAACTACTCGAAATTGTCGTAAACTCTCGCTTGCACGTTCGGCAAGGAACTAGGGACCATACAAACTCTCACGCCTTCTAAAGCCTATAGTGATGGCTCTGTCGAGTTTTGTTCAGTGGTGTCTCAGGTACATTACTCACGAGGGCGTAAAATACGGATATGTCCTTATAGACCGAGAGTTTGTTGCGGGCAAGTATGGGAGGACGTATTTGTCACGACTCCAGATCACAACCATGATTCCATCGACAACAAGATCCCTCCACTCGGTAACATCGGTAGCGACGCATCGAGCAGCGGTCTCGGCGCCTCCCGCGGCGGTTGTTCTTATTCTAGCACCAACGACGACGACGCTACTCTCGCGGCCAAACATTCGACTTCTGGCAACCACACTTGTCTGTATCAGGCAACAATGTGGAGTGATAAACAAAGCTTTCGTCATGCCATATCAGCTCTCAGCAGCAACCAACAGCATTGCCAAAGAGAGTTTCAAATATAAGAATTATGATCTTGCGAAGTTGTAGGAGAAATGGATTGATGATGAAGCTACGGCTGCGACTGAAACCCCGAGACAATTATTGAAGATCGCAACCATGCAATAGTGGTCCGTTGAGCGTATCCCTCCGCCGCCTCGCACAGATCAAGTCACGACAAACGCCAGACGAATTGTTAATTTTGGCTGTCGAAGTGGAGGGAGAATTCACGCATTATTCATTATTACATATCGTAGATACCATACGCGACAGCGGTGTCACACCGAGTGGATAATGTCAAAGTTTAGACAAAAGCCCGATGAATCTATGGCTTTTGCCGTGGAGATTGAAGAAATGCTTCAAAGTTGCACATCTTGCCAGAAGAGACTTCAGTCTCGAGCAGATATTGAGTGAGCTAAATCCTGTGGAGCCCATCAGCCATGGGTATGCTTCGTAATGTATGCTTTTATTCTTAATTCAGCTGAAATACTATGGAACTAATCGGTGAGTCGACATAGATAATGGAACGTGCGCATCAACCATCTGCTTGCACATGATTGCGAGGATATTCAAATTGGAAGCAAGCGGGAAACGAGGAGAGTGGAAGGCGGAGGATTCTTGGAGGCTAGTTCTATTTTGGGTGTCACAGTTTCTGTGGTCACTGTATGCAGGCGGCCTAAAACCTGGGCGTTGGTTGTACCTGGGGTGATCTAGAAATCCACCCACGTTCTTGGATATAGCCTGATGTTTTGATGTGTGCTTCAAACGTGACTTTAAATTTCATCATTTCGCTCTGCGTCCGGTTCTAAAAGTGACAATGTGGGGGTTTAATGCCGAGTGATGTATTATGCAACATTCGTCCAACTATCATTACCTACTTTGTACACCAGCACGAATCAGAAGCTTCCGGCTACGCCGAAAGCTTTTTTCCACCGCCGTTGAAACAAGCGAATTTGTGAAACCGTCATATGCAACATTGCACAAACACGATGCGTTTATATCGCTACTTTACAAACTACTTAACTCCCTTCCTTCTCCAAATCCTCCATCACGCCTTTCATCCAACGAAACATCCACAATGAAATTCCTCCTCTCACCAGTTTCTGTTCTCTTATACTTCCTCTCTCTTGCCGTAGCCCAAAGCGGAGTCTTAAACGTATGTACCCCAGTACCATATCCCATCGTTAAAACTAACACCCGCAAGTTCGAAGACATACTCATCTCTAACGACGGCTCTGACTGCGGCTACCACATCTTTACCTCCTCTGAGAAGTATCATGTCTTCCTCCACCCTCCATCCACTCTCCCACACTTCCTAACAACCCCAGGGCTTCCACATATCCGCACTGCAGCCTTTCCCAGGTGCATGGCTACATAACACGTTCCCCCCCCACCCCCCTTCTTCCCCTCCTCTAGCTAACCCTCGCAGAACCCAAACACAGCACTGCCATGTCCACTCCTCCGGCGCCGGCCCGTGGACCAAAGCAGTCTCGAAACCAAACGTGCTCCAGGGTTATGGCGAGCAGCTGACGTTTGAGTCCGCGATTGATAAGGATTTTGAGATCACGGGCCTCGGAATGGCGAGTCATGATCGTTCTGATGTATCCCTCTCTTCTATCAACCTTCGATGAGAGACTGAGAGGAGTAGTATTACGAACTGGAATCGGATCCGCTGGTGGTCGTTACGTACACTGGGTACAATGAGGCGGGATCGGTGGTGAAAGTGGAGGAGAGGGTTTATCATCCGAGGCTAGGGGATGGGACGGGGCCGTGGAAGGTGGAACTAGAAGGGTTTGAGGGGTTGAGAAAGTTTAGGGTTGCGGCGAAGTGGAGGTTTACGTTCCAGGGGGCTGGGAGGGAGGTGGTGGAGAGGGCGTCGGTTTATGTTGATGATGTAGAGTTTGAGTTTGCGTGATTGTATAGGAGGATCGGATTATGTTGGGGACGGTGGTTTTAATTTCTGTTTGCGAAGATGGTAGTTACAATTCCGGTCCTGTATGTGAAAGTAACGAGCCGGTTTGAAGTACAGATGTGGAAGTTGAAAGCGGAGGGTTGTTTCCCACAGTTCAAGAATCTACACGTGATCAATGCATACAAGAAGTGTTAGGAATAGAAAGTCCACGGGGTCTAGGTTTTATGTAGAGTAAATCAACGGGATGAATCATATAGTATTCCAAAGTGGACAAAACTCTAACTCATGTATGTTTTCAAATTTTCAAGTGTTTTTGAATTTACACTATGTATACTAACCCAAGCAAAATCTGCATACATTAGGGTATGTGAAGATATGATGGTATACGCAAGCACCTGTCGGCGTACGCAGCTTTTGATTGTTTTCATTGTTTTCAATTTTCGAAATGGGTTTTTTGTACTACATTGCCAGGATGATGTTCTCGAGTGCGGCAGCATGATTGGACTAACACTAATTTGGTAGGCATATCCTTGGTGATGTAGCATAAGAACCACTTTGAAAATTGAAAGCACATTAGAATTAATAAAAACTGCATACGCAGATATATACTTGCATATGGCTACACACACAAGCATACGCAGGTTTAGCTTGTTGGTGAGTTCAGACTGAACTTGAAAACACAGAAATTAGAGTTTTGTCCACTTTTGCCTGCCATAAAGAGTCAAAGTATCGATTTTTTTCTTTTTTTCACAATATTCCGACGACTACTCAGCTGCTACTACCCCGAGTCTATGCAATTCAATCATTAAAATCCATTCGGACCTGCAATCCAGCTCGCCAACTACCATTAACTTAATAGTGTTCACCCTCCGATATACCTAGCCCACAGTCGCACCGATGCCCATCGATAGTATCCACAATTAACGCCAAATAATCCAAAAATCCAAAAAAATCACTTAGAAAGACAAAGATTAGAGCAAAGGAATTTCGAGGGTGTTGAGATAAAGCTGTAGCTAATTCTCCGGTACGGGCCCCGTAATATGTATCGGAAACCACAACCTGCGATAGTCGTCAGCTAGCCAGTCGGAAATTTCGAAAATCATTGTTGTACGTAAATAAAACTGGAGGAGTAGAAGGTAAGGGTAACATACGTTCTACTATTGCGATCGCTCTTGGAGTAGTTCGACAATAGCCATGCGATTCCATTCTGTAGCCCGGTGCAGCGCCGTCCATCCATCAATATCTTGAGCACCAACGTGGGCGCCACAGTCAAGTAGCAGCCGGACCGTGGCCTCCCTCCCGCATTTAGCCGCCCAGTGCAACGCCGTCCATCCACGGGAATTCTGAGCTTCAATGTGAGCACCGCAATCGAGCAGTAACCGAACGGTGGCCTCGTGTCCGTTTGCGGCTGCCCAGTGCAATGCTGACATTCCAATGGAGTCACAGAAGATGTCGGAGGGGTGAGGTGACCAGGCTATACCGATGTGCTTGTCCAGGACTAACCCGAAGGGCTGATCGGAGGGCGGCTGTTTGCCTTGAAAAATTGCGTCGAAGTCTTCAAGGAACTTTTTAATTTTTGACAGAGCCTTCTCGGTGTCCATATGGTCAGAAGCTACTTCGTGGTGGATCGGTTGAGCCTGGATGTCAGCGCCACGGTCGAGAAGAATTCGGACCGTATCCTTGTGTCCGTTCTTGGCGGCCAAATGCAATGCTGTGCACCGTTCAAAAGTGTGGGCCTCAATGTGAGCGCCGCAGTCAAGTAGCAACCGGACTGTGGCCTTGTATCCGTTTTTAGCAGCACAATGAAGGGCTGTACATCCACTAGAATCCTGAGCATCGATAAGAGCTCCTCGGTCGATTAGCAGCTGGATCGTAGTTACTTGCCCATTCTCGGCGGCCCTGTGCAATGGTGTCCATTGGTCGTACCCCGTATTCTGTATGTTGGCATGATAGTCGAGTAGCAGCCGGACTGAGCCCTCGTGCCCGTTCATGGCGGCACTGTGTAATGCTTGGCATTGGTCGGAATCCTGTGCATGGATGTGAGCACCGCGATCGATTAACAGCTTGATTGCAGCGTCGTGCCCGTTCTGGGCTGCCTTGTGTAATGCTGTGCAATGATCGGAGTTCCGAGCCTCAATGTTGCTGCCACCGTCAAGCAGTAGCCGGACGGTAGCATCGTGCCCGTTCATGGCTGCCCTGTGCAATGCTGTGCACTGGTCGGAATCCGGAGTGTCGATGCCAGCGCCACGGGCAAGCAGCCGCTGGACTGTGGCCTCATGTCCATTCTCTGCAGAGACTTCTAAGGGTGTTTTTCCTTGCAGGCGAATGTCAATTTGCGCGCCAGCTGTTAGTAGCACATCGGCTACTTGATAGTACCCAGTTCTGGCCGCAATCCACAAAATGTTATTTCTGAATTTCGATGCAGTCTCACGCTGTAAACTGTCAAAAAGGACTTGGTTCAAATGATCTGAAACCCAATCCCCAAACACATATCTTGCAGGGTTACCGGCAGGCAATTTCTTAAGTTCGGAAATGAGGGAAATATTCGAATTCATGGCTTCAGGGCATCTGCATATGTGGGTTTGAAGATGCTCAAGTGCATAATTGATTAACGGTCTTTCGTGAAGATACTGAATGTATGTAACGAAGTTTTCCAGCATCCAAGAATCAAGAGGCGGAAGTTCGAATTCATCTCCCTTGGAGGTAGTTTTGATGGTAACACGGGGGTGCTGAGCGCAAAAAACGAGGTACTGGATACAAATCGTACTTATCATACGATGAGCTTCGTACTCACTCATTCTAAACTTGGAGTTTGCCACAGAACCGTTTTGTCGCAGGAAAAAATCTCGTACTGTTTGATGCATTACTTGAACAATAGGTTCTCCTTTAAATTTTTGGCCCTTGACTTCTAGAAAGTTGCGGCCGCAGTGCACGATGCGCTTCTCTATGCCGGCAATCAGGCCGTCCTCAAAGAATTCATCCGAAGGAGTGATGAAGGTATCAGTAGTAGATTCAGTACCCCCGCAATCCGTAATAGCAAGTGCATGTTGGAGCTCAGGAACCGTAAGTGGACGACAAGCAAATAGGACCAGTTGGAATATCCTTTTTCCAATTGCAATATCGCTGTCGTCTCCATTCGTTTCTAGGTCTTCGAGAATACGTTGATAAAGACCCTCTAGATCTGTCGGTAGACATTGCATAAAGCTAAAAATCTCACGCCTCGAGTATCCCTTTTCGACATATTTGGCCAGTTCGTGTCTCACCAAGTACACCCATAGAAATACTCCTTGAGCATGCTCAAAGATGTACTGCTTGACTTGGTGGAGGGTATTTTCTGGAAGTTCGAGCTCAGGCCCTAAGAAAGAATGCACAAAGCTCTCTATGTCAGGTTTGTTCACCTCTTGCATTGTTATTACCGCCTGTGACTTCCTGAAAAGATCGAGTTCATTCGTAGGTCTGCTGGCGACTAACACTTTGATAATGCAGCGGTTGTGGCTGTTAGAGCTGTTGGAGAGTTCGAACAATAGCTGAAGAATATCCCGCCGGTCTTCATTGCTGGATTCGTCTACAGCATCGATAAGGAGATAAAGTCGTTCTTTTATCTGATGTTTTCCTATGGACCGCAAGATGGTCTTTAAAGACTCGTAATCAAATTGTCCAAACCCCAAGGCGAGGCATTTCCGGAACTCAGGCTGGAAATGATAAAAGAAGCTTTCATTCTGTTTCAAAATGTCGTAAAGGATCGACCGGAGCATGTTAGAGTGGTTTGTTTGGGTTTCACCCTCTCGACAACTGTAACAGAAGCTAGCTATAGTAGCTGATCTCGCATTTAGTTCTCGTTTGGGGAGGTTGTTTCTGATGTATTTCATGAGGGTGCTCTTCCCACTCCCTGGCTTTCCTGAAATGTAAAAAAGGTGCGAACGGTCTGATGACCACTTCTGGTACTCCTTATGTGTCCAGAGCCACTTTAAGGAACCTTCATGCTCCTTTGAAATTTTGCCGAAATGTGAATTATCGAAACGCAAGAAATTAAGGCATTCTACATCAGTTACGTAACTTGGTAAGATTGACTCAAGGAACAGAGGGGGAAATAGTCATACCATTTCTTTCCTTGTCGTATTCAATAGACAGTATTCCCTTCAGCAAGGCCTTAATGTCATCTTCTGGACGGCTTGTAAGTAACGCATTAACCTTCCCCTCCAGACGCTCGATAAATAAACGAATCCCTCCAATGATTTTGTCCTCATGGGTCTCCGCCTCTTCTAAACCATCAACGATAAGTAACAGACGCAGGTTATTTTCACTATTAATAACTTGCTCCAAAGCACCCCAGAGGTCGCTGTCAGATGACGCATCAATGACGGCTTCCATTGTCATCAAATACCCCTGATTAGGATCAAGAGGCGACTCCCCAGGCCTCCTTTTAATTGCCTTGAGGAGAGTGTTAAGGAATACAGTGACGGCTGTTATCCCATCATCCGGCAGTTCGCGGATGATTTGGCAGAGAAGTGTGTGAACAAAGACAGTAGTATTTGATACTGACCTAACTGACCTTCTCCCCTTTCTGGTTAGAGTAGAGCAAAAAAAGTACAGTACCAAATCCCCCGTTTCTTGGACTTCCTGACTGTTCGCTAGATTCGCGAGATGCCACGAAACTTGTTGAAGGTTGCATTCGGACGGGCCAGATAACCAAAGAACTGGAGACGTAGCTAAAGCCCATCGCTTGAAGTCCATATTCTGAAAGATCCAGTAATACTTAGGTTTACCGGCATCAAGAGGCGGTATTTTAGTTGTATATTGATCTTGATCGATTGCAGAGAGTGCCATAAAGAACTCTTCCAAATTCACTTTATCTTTTGAGAACTGCAGCTCGGGTACGTCCTGAGTTTCTAAGATATCATATTAGTTTCAGATTTCGAGTTGTACTTCTTACCATCCCCAGACACTCACCAATACACTCATTCATGTGTTTCACAACCTTCTGATATGTTGAGTCAACTGGAGAGTCAAATTTCACTATATCCGTATGGTTTTTGTTGACTGGGATCCGAGGACCAAATTGCAGATGTAACTGAGCAGAAAACTCTTTCACCATTTGAACTTCTGGCCCATCTCTTACAATATCACCAGATTCCAGCTAAGTGACGTAAGTAATTGTTCAAGCTAGAGCCCGGAAATATTAATTACCTTTCTTATCGACGGGGTCGGCACGGTCTCGAAGAATGTAATTATTTTCCCGTTAAAATCAGCCCATATACGTATGAGATCGTCCTGTTGATTGTCCAAAAATTCTGAGTCCTCCCTCATTTGTATGAGCAAGTTGTGACTTTGTCCATTTGACTCTGTGTCTACCGCCGCTTCTAATTCCTCGGTCCGAAGACCGTGGAACGGCGTTCCAAAGAAGAATAGTTTTTGTGTTGAACTCAATATAGACTTGTAATGAGTATTGCGTTCTGCCTCCACTAAGGTCTGCCATCGATCATTGTAAGATGAGGTACGAATATTGGAAGCATGTAAACTTGCCTGCAAGACTAGAATGCCCCCTAGGCTATGTGCTATGAATATAATTGGACGATTCTGATATTAGAAATAAAAATAAAAGTCGTCAATCAGTGCAAATTTTCGAACCTTACAGACAGCTCCTCCATACCTTGTCAGAAACTCTTGCAAGTTCTAATTGCTCAATAAAACTTCTTCTGTAATTGGACATTTTTGCATCCCTCTTCTTAAGACTACTACTATAACCGTAGGTCATGATTCTGATGTTCTTGACGTGTGTCGGCAAAAAGTCCTGGAGCCACATTTGTTGCGTCTTACGGCTCCTCCAAGACCCGAAGGCGTGGCCTGCGAAGCCTGTCACTGCAACTACACTGCGTTTAGTCCGAAGTTAGTATATCTTTGGTGGATTTAAATAGGTATATTGTCTGCATAGAACTAACTCTGCAACTATTCCACCTTCAGGAAAGTTTAGTGGTGTCAGGTCATAAAAATGACTGTCGATCACAAGAAGAGTTCCATCCAAGGTCTTCAAATAGTTGAAATCATCTGAAATAAGGCCCTGAAAGTATTCAGTACAAGTGCCTAAATTGAGCAAGGCGGTTTGAGTCTGAGTGGAGTCGACACACGGGTAGAGGGAAATTTGGGGTTTTTGGCTCTCGAGGAAAGGGTCGGCGTCCCTAAGAGCAGCAATTAACATATCTTCGCTCCAATTTGGTGGTACATTGGCTATTCGAAAGCATTTTGGCCCCGAATCACCTGCATGGATAATTTTGAGATCCGGAGTGCCGGAAGTGGAGACCGAAGAGCCGCTTGGTCGCTTGAGCATTGTCGAGTTGGAGATCTAGTAAAAGATTTATATGAAGCTTGTGATAACCGAACTGCTTTGGTCGAGTTTCGTTAGAATCAGCGCCTTGACTAAAGTGAAGAAAAGCCGAGAAGTGGGCGATTGTTATTTTTTGTATTGTTGGAGTTTTAGCAAAGCCTTCTTTTAAACGGGTTACACAGCAGAGAAAACTACGTGTATCACCTCCAGCCAACCACTCCTTCTTTGGTACCCAGTACCAGGGCTGTGAGTAGCGAGACCGTACTCAAGTACCGTACCAATATACCACATACAAGCGTTTAAAGTAGTAATGCAAGCGTTACCAAACAAGTATGTTTGACGGATGTTGCTGCAGAAGGTACGTATACTTCAAAAAAGTGCACCACTTTCTAAGCCTAAATTCTAAGCGCGAGCAGTGATTACGTTCACCTAACGCGCTTCCGCAGCCGCAGAGGAAGCATCTGTTCGAGACTAATCCCAATTATTAATAGTGTCATAGCGGGATATAATTAATCGCTTTGTTACTCTAAGCCTCGAAACGAACTTAACACTGCTTTGCGTGTGCTACGCACCGTCGAGCAGCCGTGCGTGGCAAGGCAAAGCTCGGCATTTCCATCAAGTACTACTGTTGTGAAAATATGGTGCGGTAAAGTGGTCAAAATACCATTTCAATGATGTCGTGCATGAAATTAATGAAATTGAGTAACTTCATGCACACCAACACCCAATTTCAGTAGTAAGTATATTAGCACTGCATCGTGGTATGATTTTTAATTTGGTAGTACTGGTGGTCAACATTATTTGACAACATGTACCAACTAGTGGAATTCAGTGTTTATGCACATGAATTAGGAGTTTTGGAACTGGATGCAGTAGGCTGGGCACGAGAAAATGCATCAGGTTCCTAAAGTCCTTATTCATGTGCACTAGCACCAAATTCCACAAGTTCAGGCATAACATCGTCAGCTATATATAACATCATGCAATGGTATTTTGACCACTTTACACTGCCATATGAAAAAGTATGACTTGCTTGGACGTTAGCTTAATGTTCAGGCACAGTTTTAAGACAGTATTAGGTTTCAAAACGTCCGGTCGATGTCTAGATCTGCCAGCTGTCCCAAAACCATATGCTAATGTACTTAAACTGTTAGTAGAATTGATTTTATTTTCCGACAAGGCTTGCTCTCGTGCCCAGACTTTTCGCCTCACATAATTGGCAGGGCTTGGCAAGCAAGGTCAGACAAGGCTCTTAACGACCAAAAAAGTCTCTCTCGTTCACAATAGTTATACCGATGGCGCCCACTCCTTAATCACCACCACAGCATTTTCTCGTGACCAGACTGACAAATTAAAGTTTGTGCACGCGAGCTTGCGAGTGGGAGGAGTCTGGGCACGAGAAAAACCACAGCACCCATTTTCGTGTTCATGTCCAATGTTCCGAAATAGTCTATCATACGGCTTTGGTCGCTGGGTACCGCAAAAATCCTACCAAACCGTCTGACAAACTAGTCCCAAAAGCGATCCAATGTCTTCCCATGCTACCACGGGGATGTATAGCACTAATTGCCCAACTCATTATCCTTACCTCTCCTCCCTCTCCTCTCTCTCCACTCTCCACCGCATCCCACACTTCCTCTCCACAACCAGCAACGGCGCCATGCATGCACACACCCCCGCCACAAATGTAAAACACCAGCCCCTTCCCATAGCCCTCAACATACTCTCTATCACCGCTGTTCCTCCGGCACCCATCAAACACCTCACAAAATTATTACAAGCCGTCGCACTACTCGGCTTCGTCGGGTACAGATCCACAATCAACGTACTCAATATCGTAAACGCGCCTGTTCCAAACACGCCGCACATGAACTGCAGCACCAGCGGCACCGCAATCGACTATATATCCATATCAGCATTTCAGAGTACGGGTGAGTGGAGGTGGAGAAATAACCGTTTCAACATGCAGCACCCACCCATAGCACAAAAGCATAGCCACATATACCCCCAGCACCCAAAAAATACTCCTCAACCTCGCCTTCTCAATCGGGAACTTTCGCATATCCTCCCCCTTCTTTTTATCTACCGCAATCCCTTCCTCCCTCGCAAGCACGCGGTAATCTCGATCAATAATCTTTCCCGTTGCCAAGCACGACACCGCACAACCCGCGCCGAACGAAAGATAGCATAACCCCACTTGTAACTCGTCTAGCATATAGATCTCGACGAACAGCGACGGAAGTGACGTCATCACTGCGTAAAACGCGACATACAGTATCCCATTCACGAATAGGACTAGCGCCATATCTTTCTGGAATATGAGCCGTAGTGTGGGAATTGGGTTTGGCCACCGCAGCACCGGTCGGGCCGCCGTCTCCCGGCCTTGAACACCCCGGAAGAGCTGCACGAAACTGGCGTTTACACCACGTGGATGCTTTGACCCGTTACCGACTACTGCCCGGCTCGTTTCTGGAAAGAATAAGAGTAGCGGAATAACGTATGCCCCCGCCAGGATCGCAAGGAGATAGAAGATCCACCACCACCCCAGCTTCTGTGCCAGCACGCCCCCCAGCACCGGGCCGATTGCCGGCCCAAACAATGCGCCGAAATTGACCGCTCCCTTTTCCCATCAGCCATGATCACCGGAACTGGGGTTGGGTGAATAGTTAAACGGACCATGTACACCCCCCTCTCCCCCGCATGCGCAATATCCGCCACCACCCCACTCGCCAGTGCAATCACGCCGGAGCTCCCGGTACTCTGCACCATGCGTAGCACAAGCAGGGCCGGATACGACCGCTGCACCGCCAGCCCCACATTCGCAACAAGATATATCCCAAACAGCAAGATATACACGGGCCTCCGTCCCAGCGTGTCTGCGAGCTCGCCAAAAAATGTCGGCGCGATACCTTGGAAGATCATGTAGCTCGTAATCGTCAGGTTTATCAACTCCGTCGAGACATGGAGTTGCTGGGAGAGCGAGGAGAGCGCGGGGAAGTAGGACTACTTCTGTTAGCGGGGAGAGGTAGTGGGGAGGGGGGAAGGACAGTAGCGCTTAGGGGGGAGAAGATTGAGGCTATTGCCGCTAGGAGGACGATCCCACGTTTTTGCGGGGGGGTAAAGACGGAGTATGCTTCTGGGGGGGTGTGGGTGAGTTCGGGGTCACGTGACTTGTCTTCGCCGTCTTCGAGAACATTTAACTTTGCTGGTGTTTGAGTTGTGGTGGTTTCAGTCGACATCATTGGATTTCCGGGGGCTTGGGAGCCATCTTCTTGTCTTAAGTAGGGGCGGGAAAAATAGGCCGCCGGTGATTTTTTTGTAGTCAGAGGTTGGATACAGGGAAGAGGCCGAGTTATCCGTGATCGAGAAACGCCTGATGATGCGGGTGGCCATAGCTCGGAGTTTAGTGAGGTAAGTCCGAGATTTATAACTAGCCAAGTATCGATAAGGATAACGATATTCTGACGATGTAGGATGGTAGCACGCGACTAAACGAGTAGATTCGGGATTTGCAGTGATCTGCCTTTTTTGTAATACGAGGATGAACTGCAATAACTTCCCCGCAAGTCTCCACTATGACGATCAGTTTGGAAGGCGGAGGGTTGCCAGTCCTCATCAGGCGCGGATATCCGGCGATAAGGCAGCTCGACAGTTAACTTTGACTCACCAGAGCGGGGATTTGCATGCAGGTTCAAAGACTCTATCAAGTATGTACATTGAACTCGCAGAAGCCCGAAATTTCAACTTTCGCATCTCTCAACACCAGCTCCAAATGTCCATGTACTTCCCCGAATTGACAATACATAACCGTACAACGTGCTCTGAGACCACAAAAAACTGCAGCTGTGCCAGTCGGAAAAATATCGAAGCCTCATCCCTAACGGTCCATTTCGCCCCACCAGCTCCTCTTCTCCATGTGAAATAAAGCATTGCCTACTCAAAGCTTTTTGCCCTATGCCGAGGGTGGTAGAGAGCCCAAGTCGAATTTCGTCCAGATTGATTTCTTGCAAGTTTTCAACCCTGAGCATGGCTACAAGTCCTATAGCTTATGTCATGAGACATATTCCATGTCTCACCCGCAATAATGAATCCCTCGTGATCCAAGGTCCAAGCAATTGATGGCCTTCTCCGGATTACCATCCACCATCTGATGAGTGGGGTTTTTGAAGTTGATGAGATTTATTGAGTACGACCACTGACGCTCTGAACTTTCCTATTAAAGATTTGTTGTAGCGCTGGCTACATTCTAGGAGGCCTTGAATTTTCCCACTATTTAGTTCAGGCGATAGTAGCGGGAGGCTGTTGAACAGCAGTATCGGTAGTAGACATTGATGCATCTTCTTGACGGCCTCGAGTTCTTCTGAAACAAACGCGACGTTGGTACAGCCGGAGTTCGAGCCTTCGTCTTCTTCTCCAGGTTAACACATGTCAGGAGACGGGATGGGTCTATCACTAACCATCATCATCTTCAGCACTCAATTTACTGTGCGGTAGAAGCTTGAGCTTGGATTCGTCCTTCATCGGCGGACGCGGCTGCTTGATTAGCTTTAATCTTGCGCGGATAACGGGTAAGACAAGCTACCATCTTTTGAAATGCCGCAGCTATTGATTCATAGCAGGCCATCCCTTATATGACTTCGAGGAACATGTGAAGACACATCTTTCCAAATAAGATCGAACTGCACTTCTCTTCGCCCGCTCGCAAAGTGACCAAGATGCTAATATGTTCTGCTAATGGAAACCAAGACTCTAAGAGTGTACACTACATGCAACCGGCCAGGCGGTACATATAGACCAGTGTGACCGTCTTTGTAATCCTAGGTGTCAGATACGTAAATACATTCGCCCGGCCAGTCAGGTGTTATCTCTTGAGCAGTCGAGTCCGTGAGAAAATATTATGGCTAGTCGTCTTCGTTGAGTGAGAAGATGTATCTTTCATATGCTGAAGAAACAATGCAGTCCTCTCTTCCCATAAGTTTCGAGAAGTTGCGGCTGAAGTAATCTAGCCACGGATTCTGCATTGGAATTGCATTTCGGCACCACTCACTGCAGTCAAGAGTGCCAGTGTACCAGTGCAGGTATTGAACCCTCTCCGGTTGATATGGAGATCGCAAAGGGGAAATTTTGGGTAGATATTCGAGCTCTCCTACAAAGTAGGCGGGGATTCTTCGAGTTGGGAAGTGATGCATGCTGTGCTGCGCTAGGACTGATTTGTAGATACCCGGCACGAGCCCGATCGTCCTTATCCTAGCAAACAGTTAGACATCCAAACGAGCGCCGGATAGTCTGCTTTCCCCTTTTCCTCTCGTCTATGGCAAATATATTCTCGGATTGCCGTAGCAAACGCCTGTACTTTGTTTGGCTAAATATCGCTCCATCGTAATAGCCGCTCCAAACCCTTCGAATCTATACACACTGCCTAAATTGGGGCTTGCAACTGGCTGGCGGTAGTCAGGCTGACTCGGCCGCAATTTCGATGGTACGGCCCAGCCAGGTCCCGTTTGAACAGTCATCGTCGTACTGCGGGATTGCTGTTTGGAAAGACGACATAATGTAGAGTACACGTGAGTAGATGTGGCTGTCAAAGGTTGACTCTAATGGGGGATGCTCTGGGTGTGCGTATCATAATGCATATATAGGAAGAAAGGAAGGGGTATTTATGGTGACCAAATAAAGAGTCCGTCGAACATCGAGTATGGGGCTGAAGGCAGCAAGTCACGGGCTGCACAACCCTAACCCTCACGCAACTGCATCTTTGGTTTTGGCTTGTAGAACCCATTCACACGACATTGGTTGGGTCGGCGCAATGCATAATTTCCGCGTATAATCATCCATAAAGATTTGTCCTTAGGCGTTAAGATTGTACTCTTGCTTGCTAACAGGAGTTAAAGCGTTCATAGCAAATCATGTGTTGTCCCTCGTCGTCTACCGTTTTTTCCCAACTCCGTCATAGGTCTCGAACGCTGGGAAGCACTCCAAGACTAGGAAAAGTGCAGGCTTCTGCACTCCATATCACTCGTGTATAAATCCAGTCTTGGCTTCTGCCCCACATATCATGTTGAAGACATAGACGTACCCAAGGACTTTTCTACGTCGAATAGCCACTTGACCAGCCTTTGAAAGTCGACTATCAGTGCACCCCATTTATCCCCATCACCCATCCAACTATCCAAAGTCCTTCTCAACACAATTCCATCTTACAACCACAATGTTCTTCAACCCCTCTTCCCAACCCCTAACTCCCGCCTACTCCTCAGCCGTAATCCACCTCCGCACCGGCGGCAGACTGTACTTAGACCAACGCCACATCTCGCCCCCTCGACGCCCCTTCCTCCGCTCTCGCCATACACCCCACATCTCCATCATCCCAACAGGCTCCTACCGTCTCCCCCTCGACTTGAGAACCTTCCTCTTCGAGTACCCCGGCCTCGACCCCCCGTGTCTTCACGAGTTCAGAAGAATTGCAGAAGAGATGTGTAAGAAGCTGCGGCGTGGGGAGGAGACTGTGCTGGGGGATCTGGAGAAAATGTTAACGCTGCTGAGGGGGTTGGAAATAGAGAGGCCAAATGAGTTGAGAGGGAATTGGGATCGGATTCAGGAGTGGAGGGAGGATTTGGAGAGTGCGAGGAGGGGAGTGAAGGCGGTGTTTAGAGAGGGGAGGGAGGTGTTGAGAAGGCTGAGGGGGCTGAGGTTATTAAGGTTGGCGTTTGAAAGAGAGGGGAGAGAAAAGATTGAGGTGGTGAAGGAGAAGGTGGAGGAAAAGGTGGAGGAGAAGGTGGAGGTGATAGATGAGCATGAAGAGGCCGTGGTGCTAAGTGAGAAGGTTGGTGTGCATATGGAGGTGGAAAATTGTGGCGTTACTGCGGGATAGGCGATGAGGATTTACGTATATATACGGCGAGTGGCTATCTTGGTTGGTGATTTTGGCGTCCTCGGAGAAACGATAGGATTCACCCGACTTGGGTTGAGGAACGGTACAATACTCGGCGCCGCTACTTCGACTTCACAACACTGTTCTTCAAGGCACGGTTGGCAGTTGTTTAGTACATTCTCGCGAGTACCAGATGTTCATCTCGAAACATTTGATGCACACAGCTGGTACACAGGTCTTCCAATCCTTTACTGTGTTGTTTCTCCGCCCTATTGCAGGGCTTTCTATATATACACTGATAATTCCTCGGAAAAAAACCGTACACATGTCAAGGGTGAGAACTTGCTGAGTCGGAGATTGGGCGAAGTGTACTGGGTTAGAGTTAATAATTACAAGTGCACGTTACTGGCTCCTTCCAAGGAATTCCTATGGTTATAATGGCGTCAATGCCAAGGACGAGTGTATAACTTTACTATGCACGTGATGACGGAGGTCTTTAAGAAGCCTTCTGAGGGCAAATAAACAATCATCATCGTCCAGAAACACAACATTAGTGTACACACCCAACCACGGATAAACTCCAAAAGGAAAACTTCATACAATGCCCGCTAAAAATATAAGTAAGATCGCTGTCGCTCCCATGCATTCATGTATGAACTGCCGGAACCACCAACTCAGCCTCCTGCAGGTTGTGGAACTCTCGACGCTAGAACCTCTAGTGGGCGCGGTCGAAGAGGTAGGAGGTATAGTTGTGAATTAGGTAATGGGTACGTGTCCTCCACCACCACCTTGCCTGCATCCGCTCTAAATCTTATACCCTCCGCCGTACCAACCACCGCCTCTTCGTGCTCCGATTCCTCCAGATCCGCCTCCACCACAACCTCATGCCGCAGCCCACTCCCTCTCCTCACACAATACGGATCCGTCTTCAGCGGTGCATACACCTCCCAAGGCAACAACGTCTCCTGCGGTACCACACTCGCAAACCTTTCTCCCGCCCGCGGCAACCCACCCGTATCCCCCCTCTTCACCGTCACTATCCGCTCCCCATCTCCCTTCACCCCCTGCCGCGGCAACTCCTCCCAACCCCCCACCACCCTCTCTCCGCCACCCCCCACTGTTCCCCGCCCCACCATCCCCCCTACCCCCTCCCAATCCTGCAACCGATCAAAAAACTCATGCCTCACCCCCAACCCCTCCATCACCCTACACCGCCGCCTCCACATCCTATCTACCTTCTGCGTAAACCAACAACACCCTCCATCCCACCTTCGAAGGGCAAGATGGAACCTTGAATCCGCCACCTCAGGCGGGGGGGAGAGGTATGTACTCGTGTCCCCCTGCGCGGGATACAGCAGCTCCGGCAGGATGTGCTGCAGGATGGTGTTGAACACGGCGGTCCGCTCGATGTCGATTGAGTAAAGATCGAGACGCTGCTCCTCGAAAGAAACCTCGACGAACCCGAGGCCCCAGTAGGGGTAGGAGCAGGAAAGGTGGAAGCGGTTGGTTATCATGTGTGTGGTTCGGGAGACGTCGAGCGGGGGAGGGTCCAGGATGTGGTGCTGCTGGAGGCGGAGCTCTTCGAAGGAGAGTTCGCGGGTGCAAAGCCCCCAGGCCGGGTACGCACTGGTTAGGAGGGTGCCGTCGGAGATCATTGCGGCTATGCGGGAGGCATCGGAGCGGCGTGGGCGGGGGGGTGTTTGGGTTGGTGATAAGCGAGGAGTTGGCGTGGGGGCGGCGGTGGTCATGGTGGCGGTGATGGTGTGGTGGTTGTGGTAGAGGCATGCATGGCTTTATTAGGGGGTGTTGAGTCATGCGTGAGACAAAGGGCGACGTGTCACGGCACGAATGCATGCGATCGATAACTTTAAATTTCGGGAAGGGTTAGGGGTGGCTAAGCACGAGACGGATTACCGCATTCGGGGGAGTGTTCCGCCAGATGACGTTGGACGCCTGGACTCAGACTCACATTTATTGGCACTCGCAGCGGATTCGCAAATCGAAATGTGCAGACACTGACCCTAGTACCGATCTGCACCTGATTCTGTACCGGCCTAGAAACGCAGACGTGACCACCCTAGTGCGGGTGTAGAGAGGGTACACAACTAAGGCGATGTTGTGCCCCGGTGGCGTGAAGCCCCAGTCGACGGATACGCTGACGGTTACGTTGGTGGTTCCAAATCGGTTTCGCTTCCGAGTAGTGAATGACGCCGTAGGTTTTAGGGTCTACCAATTCGTACTTTTGGCATGCGGCATAGAACCCGTGAGCTCAATGATGTCGGCTATCTCTTTCGCGAAACCTCCTTCGAATTCCCAGACTGCCCATACCCTCTCAATTTTGACAATTCCTCCTCATGTGACAAATCATATTTCAGCTTGAGATAATAGTCGATGGGCAACTCGAATAGCTTGAGATCTCCTACATTCACAACCCAGATCTGTCGTGCATTTGCTGGTATGTCAAATGGAGCTGCTCCTAGACACTTTTGAAGTGAAACAGTGTTGATCAATTTGCAATTTCTTGGATCGCTGGCATCTACCATGGGCGATTTGGGAGGTACAAAATTAACAATACAATAGAAGTTTACAGTCAAAATGGTAGTACATCCCTGCTGAGTTTGTCTCATTTGCTAGAGAAAGCTGTCTGACATTGCCTCAGCTGTCACCAGTCCACAGCAATGTGACATCCTCCGGCACCTTCATGCCGTCTTCATAGTATGCTTAAATATTAAAAGTCGGTTATCTGTAATAAAATTCGTGGCGGAGGATGAAAGCGCACATCTATGTACAGACACTAGACCTGTGGCAGTCATTACATCCTCCACTCCGAGCACCTTGCTTAAATTCCCCCTTTAATGCCCACAACCTTCGCGAGAAGTTCGATAACGACAGTTTCTCCCAGGTTGTTGCACGTCCCTATTTCTTCACATGCCAATGGCCCACATATTCTCGTAATCTTTTGCCCTTCTCCCAATATTGGTAGATAGCATCAGAGTTCGATGTATAGTCCCACGTGCCATTCCCGAGAGCATTCCACTCCTTTGTCGACATTTGTAGGGGCTCGGTGTGTGACGTTGACATAACGATACCATACAGATCTGCAGTCACCTGGATTTGATGTCGTCATCCGCAAACATCGAGTCCCACATAGCCAGCCATAGAAATTACCTTCAGGCGGAGAAGCTCAAACACACAACTGTAAAACTCGTGGTGATAACCGGGACCATACTCGCCGCGTGGAAAGTGGTCGTTCACCCAGCCGATCAGTGCAGGCTACTCATCGTTGAGAAAGATACAGCGGTATTTAACGGAAGGCTTTCCTCGGATGGGCATGGTGTTCAACACAACACATAGATGCTACTGTACTGATGAGGTGATACGTCCGCCCAGTAATACCATATACATCAGTTAGTCCACATTCTTTTCATTACACTTAAGTGAGACACATACAGAGAAACTCCAGTCTGTTCCAAAGCCTCGTGAATACCATAAATAGTTCCACACTTGTCGCTGCCGACAATATCCAACGCCAGTGACATACCAGCAACAAGGTTCTTCACACCTGTGTTTAGAAGCATTCCCATTCCCTTTATCTTGGAAACATCCAGCGTCTTGGATGAAATTAAAGAGTTAACTAATGTTTGAATTTTTAATTGTGCTAATGATAATGACGGTTTTACGCTACTTGCTTTGGTGGTGGGATTAGTGATTGAGATCATTAAATTCTATCCTATCACTATTCAGAAGTTTGCGAAAAGATCATGAGCTACGCCAGGGGTAGTCTAGATTGGACACTAGACATGACGTCATGGTGGCAGAAGTGGCAGACATGACAAAACGGACGGCCAGTAGCGCATATATAACTGTTGAAAATTAGGTAGCCCTATATTGTCGTACGTACTCTTTTCTATAGCTCCTCGTTTAACCCTTTCTCGCTGCAGAATTGGCGTGCGAAAACAGGGATCACCGACCCCGTCTACGGAATCTGTGAGAGGAGACCCTCATATGTAGAAGTGACACCATCTATATATAGCTAGGTGATTCCACGTATGGGATGCAATAAGATCGGTGAAGTGAAGCTCTCCACAAACGTTTCCGCTCTCGATGGGGGGTCCGGTACCAAGGATAATCTGTTGATGTTCCTTGTAATTCGCGGGGTGCTCTGATCTAGCCGGCCATGAGTAAATTATAAATCTCCTAAGTAGAGAGATGGAATCATCCAGAAACGATAGAGATGGAAGAGGATAATATGTTGAACTTGGGAGTCAGTGGGGCGCTGGTAGTTGAGTTGGGGCGTACATTGATCCCGTGATCTTGCGTCATCAACTCAATTAATCTAATCAATCTTATCTCATCTCATCAATCCAACAGGCACATTCCAACCCACTTCGTCTTGTCGACCAGTGCCCTTACCCAAACACTACCAAACCCACACAACACCTGATTTCATTTAACGGGAGAAGTTTTGAGGGATACTATCCTTCAACAGGAGTTAACTATCCACGACACAAGCTGCAAAGAGGAGCCCGATTTAGAAATTCTCCCTTGAACTAGAACACGGGCGGAGCACCCTCGGCTCAGAATTCCGGAGTCACTGGAAGGGAGCGCCGAACGGGGATGCCGAACGGGGGTGCCGAACTGGTTTCAACATTGTTTTGGAGAGCTGAAAGAAACGAATGACGGATAAACTTGGCGCCAGCCACAACCTCTACCTTTAGTAGCAGCCATAGATCTCTACACAGTACAGAGGAGAATGAAAGCGAAGAAATGTTCGGTAGGAGATCTGTATATTCATGCTTATGAATAGACCCTCAGAGAGAGAAACTCACCCAGTTTTTCATCTCAGTATTTCCGGGGTTTTATACAACAGTACCTCGATCATTCCTTTCTTTGTTTCAAATCGATGAGGCCAGTGAGAATAGCCTCCGTCACTGTCAATTCTTTGTTCGTACCTGCGATAGTCAATCCACTATAATATGGTCTGCCAATTTGCGCCGCTGAAGCGCGGCAATCTGGCCTTTGCGACCTCTTTTCTCCCCCGATAATTTCTTTTCTATACTAATCTCACGGAGGTGCTACGGTATTGCAAGCCGGATTGACTACCATACACCAAGCAAATCTACTGCGACTATCTCAACATACTGGAATGGATGGAGGTTTTATCGGGTTTGGAGGATAGTATGGAAAGCCGCGAAAAAACGGAGATCAGCACTACCAGCGTGGCGCGAGAGCCAATTTTGCCTGAGTCCACCGGTCTTAATGACGACTTCGATTCGGACAGAGAGTACGATACTGGTTCTGGAGACTTGGCCAAGTTGCCGGAAAGCTTACCGGCAGAGGGAATTCTTTTGCTGGGGGAAGAACACAACGCTGCCGGCGCCGAGGATGTTGCGCCAATCTCGAGGGAACAGTCGAAAACTCAAGCGAAGCACACTACGGAAATTTGCGGCGGTAAACGTAAGGCCAACAGACTATTTCTTCCCTATAGCTCGAAGCGGCATAAGATCGACGCCACATGGTGCCGCACGGGAACCATACTTCGATTGCGCGGCGGTGCTGGTGGACGTCTACGGCCCGAATTCGACGGATTAAAATACGATGGCGGCGAGCCCGCCCAAGGAGATCCTGGTCCTCCACAAACACTACCGTATTTCTATGGCCCGCGACCATGGCGCTGCCGCGAGGAGATTGTGTCTGGCGCTACGGAGATTGAAAATACAACCCTGATCCAAGATACGACTCTCTTGAACCGAATCCTGGCACCTGAGGAGTTTACGGATAGACACAAGGCCAGACGGGTACAAATTTTTGGACCGTGGAATCTTGATAACTACTGCGTCAGCTCAGTCACTTTCGACGACGAATCGCAATTTCTGGACTCGAACCCTGCGCTTAGGTTGGAGAAAACACACAAGAAGTGGGTGACAGAAGTGGGCAACAGGAAAACCTGGTTGAGTTCGGAGCTTGGTCCCATCGTGTTTGACGAGGTGTTGCGAAAGTTGCTGGATAGAGGAGAATGTGATGTTCATCTTATTGGCCGGCAAGATTTTATGAATCATCCGTTCAGAGTTACGTTGACACAGAAACGCTCCGAACACTTTCGGTATTATATGTCTGGACTCGAGGATCGGGTAGATGAAACCCCGGATGTTCACATCCAACAATTACGTCAGCCTGGTAAACGGTTCTGGGTCTTCTTCATGCACAATGGGATCGAAGTAGCGGGTTGGAACGACGATCTCCGGGTGACATTTAAGGTTCGCGGTCATGAACAAGATCAGTGTAAGTCATCAAACTGACAGCGAACTTGCGTGGCATCGACTGACATACTGGCAGCCAAACAATGGCGGGTTAATATTCAAGTAAAAGACAAGTTTAACTTCGAAAGGGTCAGCGCAGAGCTCTCTAAACTCGGTGTGGACATGAAAGATAATTTATACTATTACATCGAAGAAGAAGAATTCCGTTACAACATTCTCGGCATTCCCCTTGCTCGACAAAGAGTCTTCTACAAACTCGAGAACGACACGGATGTGAAAGTCCTACGCTATAAGCTACAGCATCTCGTAGCTTCTGGAGCCAGCTACCTCCGAGTTGTTGTTGGACAACTGCCAGTTGGAGCCCGAGTAGAGGAGGTCGACACTGAATTCGACGAGGAACAGAAAGGCCGCGATAACGACCACTTTTGGCTCGCAATCTTCGATACGCACACCGGAGAGCTGTTCGACCATAATTCGCTAGATGATGAGGGTCGTGACAGGGTGCTCATGGGAAACTTGAGACGGAATATCAACCGTCTTAGCGATCATTATTGTCTGCGGTTACCACGAGTTACCAGAATCATAGATGCCCAGTACCACATCCAACAAAACGGTTATGATTGCGGGTATATTGCGTTGAATGCTTTGCTTCAGTTCATTGTTTGTCGCATCGCAGCATCTAAGGCTCCAGCCACAGGTCCTATGGGCCAAAATAATCCCGCGGCTAAGCTACTTACTGTTCCAAAGTTCAGCGAAAAACAGGGCGGTGCCAATGATTTCAGGCGGACGTTGAGTTCCATAGTACACATATGGAAGAGGAAGCAAGAAGGGGTGTTTAGAGGGGAGCCTATTGAGGACGCAGAAGTTAAGGAATCCGAATTTGAAACCGCACTCGCGGAAAAGCAATACTACAAGATTCCTACACGGAAATGGTATGTTACCAATGATGAAAGATGGTTAGAGACGGAAGATCCATTTGAAGAATACTGCCAGCTTAACTATTCTCGGCTTGCGGGAAAGATCGAAAGGGCTTCGGAGATGGCTCTTGCTTTGGTGGATCACCACTTGGGACATTATGGCCAGATGGAACGTGTGCGCTATCATCTTGATCATGCTGGAGGAGTGGTGTTCTCGTTCAAGCGTTCGCCGGATCCATTGAGTGTTGCGCAGGGAGAATGTCCGGTACAATGCCCTCACCTCTTGGATATCGTGCCAGTGCCTATGAATTGCAAAGTTATTCTGCAGCCGTGAGTGACCCTCCAATTCGAAACATTTCCATGCTAACCGGAAGACAGATACAAGCCCCAACCCGGTGACCGCACCGCCCCCACAGACCAAATGGCGCGATTCCGCGTCAACAATCTCCTCCAACGAAACGACAAAGTGATGATCGGCCACTGCGAGTCCGGCTTCTTTGCGCAAGCCAACTCCGGCATGCACAGCAACCGTACAACACTCGAATTCAACGGCTACCCCCTAGCAACCGGTATCGACAAGAAGCCTGACATCTTCCGCGTCCTAAAACTCCCTCAAGTCGGCTACTTCCAGGTCGGTGATGTCTTCTGGGGCTTTGTGGGCTGCGGTCTCCCACAGGATGCAATCCCAAACGACTGTCTTCGGATCCCCGATAGGATATTCTCCGCCAATCCCGCTCTCACTAGTTGCAGAGAAAACGACCTGCTTATTGGACGGTACTTGTCGCTCCAGGGAACGGGCCCCGCGCTCAGAGCGTGGAAGGCTATCGGCGGCGGAGTGTACCCTACCGATCATGCGCGCGGGGTTAAAGACCTCCTTCTACCCGAGGGAATAGCGTGGAAACCAGGATCCGACGACTCTTCTGACTCTGAACCGGAGCCTAGTGGCGACGGAAATCCACCAAAGATCCAGAAACCAGATAAAAAACCCGGTAGCAGCAGTGGCGATAGTCTTCGCGACATTCCAAGCGCAATTAGAACTTTCCCTACTACCCGCGTCCAACAAGACGCCGATGAAGACCTCGACGCTTCCCAATGGGATATTGATAAGTCCTCAGAAGCTCGGCAAGACCGCATCAACAGATACCGCGAGCAGGCGGAACGCAGCTGGAAACGGCAACTCGAGAGACGGAGGAAAGTGGAAGCCCGCACACCCGAATATGATTCCGAAAACTCGATTGATCATGCGCTTGACAAGACCTCGCGTGGAGGTTTGCGCCCGAGGAAAAGTCCCCGCAGAGATCCGGATACAAACGCGGTGATATATGAATTTTCAAGCTCGGATGAGGATGATTGGACTGGAGAGACAAGAAGGAAGAAGAGGGTGAGGATCGCGGAGACGCTACTAGGCGCGGCGCATCCAGCGATTCAGAGGGATGTCGATGTTACGTCGGTCGTTCATCCTAGTCATCCGCTGAGGTTCTTTACGATTATGGCGACGGATCAGACGCCACCTCCGGATAGCAGACCGGTGGGGCCATCAGGTGGAGATAATGGTACGACGTCATCGCTGAAGGATAAACCGAAAGATACTACTTCGCAGCCACCCAAGCCTAGTCCTGAGGGGGATAAACAGGTGAAGGAGCCCGTGAAGAAGCCGGAAAAGGAACAGGGGGTTGTAATAGACCTGACACAACCAGTGATCAAACCAGTGAATGAACCAGTAACGGGCATCGTAATAGACCTGCTAGAACCAGAGAATGAACCGGAGACGGAGCCCGAGAAGACTCCCGAACTGCAGCCAGAGCCAGAAACACCCAGGCCAGTTACACCGCCAACGACGAAAGACCCACAGACACCTATACCTCCGAAGAAGGACCCGAAGCCGCCCAAGCTCGTCGACAAGGAAGATATTTCTGAGGATACCTTCAAGGCTGCTAAAGCTAAAGGGCTCGTTTTCTGTCCCGCCTGCGGAACCTCTTTCAAATCCCAGAAAGTTGGCGTAAGTGGCTATCCCCCCCCCAAGTCTTTCAGAACTAACTCTCTCAGCCCGCTATCAAAAACCACGGCCCTGACACGCTCTGTTGCCTCCGTAACTGGAATCGTTTAGTCAAGGCGAAAACCGCGGAGATGGACGCGAGGAAGAAACGCTTTACGGCGCTTAGGAAGAAGGGGATCACTAAGAAGAAGGATATTCCAAAAGGAAACCCGGATTATTCACCCCCCGCCAAGCTGTCCGTGGTACTTATCAGCGATGATGAGGGTGGTGAAGAGAGTGCGAGCGATTATTCACCCGTAAAAGAGCCGCCCAAGAAAGACCCTCCCACGAAGCCTACCACACAGAAGCCACCTAAGAAGGACCCTCCCAAAAAGAACCCTTTCGAATTCCCCGAAGATGACCCCCGATCCGAGGCGGTATTCATGGCTACACGTGCTGGAAAGAACGGGAGGAAGATTTGTCCACACTGTGGAGCAAGTCTCGCATCGCAGGCCTATAATGTAAGTTTTCACGCTTTACCTAGGATGTAGGATGCTAACAGATGATAGGCGGCGATGATGAATCATGGTCTTGGTACGAGCTGTAATGTCACGGATTGGAATATGTTGGCCGCGAAGGCGACGCAGGAAATGAAGGATAGGAAGAAGGAATTGGATAAGGAAAAGAAGAATAAGAACAAGAAGTAAATGGTAGAGATGTGGGGGGTTTTTTTTTGGGTTGTTGCTGTTGTGTCGATGTTTAATTTGCTGGGAAATAGAGAGATGGGAATAAAGAGATGGGAATAGAGGGTTTAGATTCGCAACTGGGCGGCAGGTGATAAGTGTTTCCGACCCTCAAGGACTTGCCCTCATGGTGTCTTCCACGCAGTGCGTACTCTAAAGCCGATGAACATGGGTGTGGTTGCAAGGATACGAATGTGACCACCGACCCTAACCCTGACCTCAACACCCTTCTAATGCCCGTGATGTTAGTGTCTAGTCCGTGCATGTGAGGCTTCCCCACAGCGGCAAAAACGTGCTCGGCGCCCTGCAGAACCCCAAGCCCTACGTCGGCTAAAATCGCAACGTTACCCTGCGTTTCCACACCTATATAATCACATCTTCCCTCACTTGTTTCCGACCTTTTTTCTTTAGCTCTCTTTGGTACGTCTATTCATACCCCTACTATCACCACAACAACTGCTAATCATTCCCTATAGCCTTTTGGCTTAGATCAAGTGTAGTATCTGTTCTTTTCAGTTTAATATCTGAAACGTCACTATATGTGGCTTCTTATATTAATCTTATTTTTGCACCTCGGGGGCTGGCCGCTGTGCTTGCGCATGTTGGCTCCCACTGTGTCACCGGTATTGCACTGCCTCCGGTTGACGCGATTTCTTTCATTGTTGCTTTGGCTTTCGAGCGAGAGGACGAGGAAGGAAGTAGGAGGTTTTTGAGGAATGTATCTGTTTTTCAGTTTAGTTTTTGAAGCACTAGAATTGTCCTGCTTGCGGTTGTTTATGATTTGGAATTCGGGGCCTAGCCGCGCTGTTAATGTGAGGTGAGGGGCGCGCAAGTGAGATGAAATACTGTACGCCCCGCTCTTGCCAAGCTTCTAAGTGCCCCAGCGCCCGCCGTTACGCTTGTCCCTCACATTGCACATGACGACTCAATCTGTGTTACCAGCATTACCCTTTTTCATTATTGTCTTGGCTGCATGCGAGGAAACAAGGAAAGAATCTTCCTATCCCAGATTAGTTTTATCTCGGGGAGTTCCGTCTGCCCCGCCCATCAGCTCCTCGGCCACGGCATTGAGATAAATTGTAAAAATCAATTACCTGTTTAAATACTTCGCGCCTCCCCCTCCCCTATGTAGTCTCAACCCTTGCTCTAAAGTTGGCGGCCGAAGCCAAAGTTGATCATTTGAGTGCCTTGGATGTGCAAGTCACGGCGTACTCAAGCTACACCACTTCTCTTTCTCGCTCTTCTTTCTCTCATTTGCATACATTTTTCTTCCTTTCACTGCTCCTTAGTTGATTGCCACCTCCGTATTGTTCTGTTGTCTTTACAAGACTGATCGCTACCTCTGGCTCCACCACCGTTCCAAGAGCAGAAACGATATTGGGAATGGATTAGAAACCATATGAAGAACATAAATTTGTCGTAGGAAGTTAATCAGTGGTGGGGAAAGCAATGGTAAACATATTTTTGGTGGCTTTCCAATAATCCTCAGGGTTTTCTGTAACGCATCCGCGCCAACCACCGCTAATCATCTGAAGTAAACGCCAGAACTGGGCAATGTCAAGATTTGCTGATAAATTACTTCCAAGCACCTAGGCCTCGGTAAATCCCCTCGTACTTAGGCTTTCATGATCATCGTCCATGATAATGCCAAAGATGTAGCGACATCAGCATAGTATAACTCCATTCCTACGTATTCTATAGCATATACCATAGATACACTGCCTCCTTTGCTTGAAGCGATAGTTCACTTTTGCCCGTTTTGTTTTCATGACGAAGAATCAGTGTTCCAGTCAGATCCGGCCGGGCTGTGGGAAAGCCGCCCTTGTATAAACCGGTAGATCAGGCGTCAAACAGTCTGGATATCTGAAGATGGCTGTGGCATCTGCCTTGGCGATGATATCTTTGGATATCTGTAGATCTCTGCAGGCATTTGTAGATATCTGGCGGTTATCTGGGAGATGTAGGCGGAAAGTTCTCCTTTATATAGAGGTGAAGCCGAAAGTCAGTGCTCTTAGAATAAGTATTACTACAACTTCCTAACGTCTAAAGCTTCGCGTTTAGTATAGTAATATGAGGAGCGGCCATTCCAATGCACAATGCAGCACTGGTTTGTAGCTATCTACAGGCAAGCTAGATCGATAGCGGTAGATCAATAGATCGGCTAGATGTGAATTCCAAAAGTCACCCTTGGCTTAGACCGGCTTGCTAGCCGTCATATCTGACTGGACTGACCGGTTAGGAATACTTCGAGAAATACATATTGGTCTACTCGGCCTATGTGCAAGGTACCCCAAAGACGCTCTGCCCCGCCATCGTATATGCTCGGTAGCTTTTGTACACAGTGCCCCTAACGGGCTGGGCCGGCTGGATTTCACCATTTTGAAGCTGGCCGCCCTTAGCGCGAGCTTAGCCCGGCCGCCCTGCGGGCACTAGCGAGCCGAGTGACCACCTATGACCACTCCAAAGCTGTATACCACTACTAAAAATAGTACATTTTCCACAGAAAATAGTCCACCCACCACTAAAAATAACATCGTGTGCTACCCATACAGGATAATTGTTTACCGATTTTCATGTTTCAGGAGCCTGAGTATAACTCTAGAACCGTTGTCAGTCTTCCTAGTTGGTCGCAGTGGTCTGGCTTCGGTAGAGCTAGTTAGCAGCCGCGACGTTAGAGCTGTGCCACGGGGAACGTTCTTTGACTTGTTGGCACGGGGCTTGTCAGGGACAGTGTTCCTAACCGGTCAGATCGACCACCGGGAAATCTACGGATCTGTAGTCCGGTCAGATGCGGCCGAACTTTTTGCAGCTGCCCTTGGCCCAGACCGGTCAGACAGAGGACCCAGAAGCCTGGATATCTGGCAGAAAACTGTAGATATCTGTGTGTGACAGTTGATATCTGCACTGGCGAAGATAACTACGGATGGCTGTCAATATCTGCAGACGATAGATCAGTGGCGGCAGATCCGTAGACCTGCCAGTGTTCCTAAGCGGCCAGGCCAGCCTTAGCGGCAGCTTTTTTATTCAGGCCGGGCCGGCCTGAAGGCTTTTCCGGCTGGCCTGCGGGCTTTTCCGGCTTTTCAGGCTTCTGCAGGCCGGCCGCCGCTAGCGCTAGCTTTGGAAATGGAGGCCGGGCCGCTTAGGAACACTAAGGCCGGCAAGATGTGGTTTATGAAAGCCGCCCTTGGAATAGACTGGCCCGGCCGTTGACGTATCTGACTGGACTAACCGATTAAGAACACTGGTCAGAGATATATGCGTGACATCGTGGATATGGAAATGGAAGTCGCCTAGCGTTTGTTTCTCGGGGGCTGTAAGGAAGATAGTAAGGATGGACGAATTCTGAAGATTTCAGCTTCCGCCTGCGCAGTCCACCGATGTAAAGTGGTGGGTGCGACATAGCCGATGAACTAGTACATACATAAGGTCAATTAGTTACCTTGAATCAAAAGTCATTAGCAAACTAGTTTGTGATGGCAGGTATCAACATACGAGTATGCAATGATAGCTTGCGTGCGTTTAGTAAGAATCTGTACCAACAACATCGACGGACCACTTCTCCATCATGTACCACTTCAGCGTTCCCGAGGTAGTTAGGAGTATGCTTAACTCGCGGGTCAAAGAAATGTTGAAGCTACACCCATCGCACATGCCGGTTGCTCTTAGTCTTCTTAACCTCTTAACCGCTGAGATCCATTCATCTTGCATCTCGAGTTCACCTCCAAACTTGATGTTTGTGCGAGGAGGCGGCGGATATCGTCGTGTAATTGGGTCAGGTGTTTCGGAACCAGTTCTGATGGTACGAGCTATCGCGAGGCTGGGGAACTATCGGCGAGATGTCCCAAGGTTCTGTGGTTGTGAGGTAGCTGGAAACAGAGGGTAATCGAGATCGCCTTCTACCCACCGGGTGGAGGCAGCACCACCCGACGTAACTGCTGGTGGAAGAATGCCGCGGTTGATTGCGAAGAGTGAAGTTCGACATCTGAGTGAATCTGTGTGTGAGACACCTCTCGAGAGTCTCTAATATCTTTGTTCAAGGCTGGGACTGTTCGATGTTGGATTTTCGTATGCTAGGAGGGGCTTGCTGGTGAGCAGAAAAAGCATTGGGGCTAGCACTAGTCGTTGGTGTCGTATGTGCATACTTAAGTACTTCAGAAGTATGTAGGTACTTGTAGGTATGTAGACCCGGTTGTGACTTTAGGATCTTAGTGGGGTTAGAACCCTACATTAAGCAACATAAGCGCCAGGTAGAAGCTGGTGCACCAGTGGGGCTTGTCTCGCACCCAGACGTACCCGGCCAGCGGAACCCCCAGCCCTAATTCGCTCCGCTGGGCTGAAGATTTCTCTTCCGGCGAACGTAGTTATATAGCGCCGAGGTACGAGGCTCAAATCACGTGAGACAAGGAGGTGCGAGACAACAGTGGGGGCATCTCGTCATCCTTTATCACGATAGTCCTTCTAAGCGCCACTAAGGGCTGGTCACACCCCCACGTGACCCCTACTCCGCTCAGAAATCAGATCGATAAGTGAGATGCCTCGCAGGAGGACGCATCGGCAGTGATCCATATTACAAAATGCAATTGGCCCGCTGCAAAGAAGAGGGGGTTTGTCGCTGGTTGTGCTTAAGTAGGCCGGAAACTCCTTTCTTCTCCTCTTACTATTCCGCATCAGCGAACAGCCTCAAATAAAGTGACATTCAGGGTTCGAATTCACCTCACTCTAATTCTCCAACAAACGATAGCGAAACAAAGGATCTGTCGGTAAAAACATTATTCTTGATACCCCGGCCTCGATATGTCTTGTACAGGTTCGTGTCTATGTCCTGCAAGCAGAAGAAAAAGCTGACATCATTCCGTCATGTAGGTTATTGCAGAACCGAAGTCACCGAGCTTTCCGCCGAGAATACTCGGTTAAATGACGAGAATACGCGACTGGCCAAAGAGACAAGTCGACTGAGCTCGGAGGCCGCGCGGTATGCGCGGATTTCAGCCGAGAACATTCGGTTGAATGATGAGAATGCTCGGCTAGGCGCTGCAACGAGTCGGCTCACTCGGGTTTCTGCTGAGAATTCACGGTTGAACGAAGAGAATACAAGGCTGACCGAGGAGACATGTCGGCTGAATTTGGAAGTTGAGAGATTGGAGAAGGAAGTTTCCAGGCTACAGGGGGGGTGTTCAGGTGGTGGAGAGAATGCTACGCGAGCAGTGCCGCTGGAAGATAGTAACGATCAAATTTGGATTGGTAGGATACGGCGAGCCGACATTGACGGACTTTCAGATTCAAAGAAGCAGGAATTGGATGATGGGATTCGTTCAATTATGCAGACGGAGGTTTCGGCGACCAGTGATAGTGGGGAGAATGTGAAATTGCTCTCCGATAACCTTTTCAATAGTCTCGGTATTCCGATCGATTACTTCTGGAAGGGAAAGCGTTCTGCGATGGTAACGAGTGCGAATACGGTTCCACTTAAGTTTGAGTATCTAGCGATATTTTGTGGTTACGGTTTGGATTCATTTGATAGTCAGAATTGGTATAATCGAAGTATTGCGATATATACTATGCTTCTGGTGGGTCGGTATAGAGGAGTTATTGTTGATCAATGAGTGTTTTGGTGAGAGCTAGAGGGATTTTAATTATTGGTACCAATAGTTTTGTATACATGTTTGGATTAATTCAGGATTGAGATTGTCGAGATTAACGTTATGTGTTCTACTTTGAAATGAAGGTTTGAATTTCTCGTGTATATTAGAACTCTTTACGCACATCGAACTCGTCATTTTGGTTTTAGACGCAGACAAATCGGCCATTTTCACCAGGCCATACGAACCCCATCTGTGGGTACAGTAGAACTGGAGAAACGCGACAGCAATAGTACGGGCCAGTTACCTAGAATGGAACGAGATGCTATAGTAGGGTTAGTGAAGGTAGGAGGAACTCCCGAGCGAGAATACTGTTACAATGGCTTCTGGCTACTAGTATTAGAGCAAGTATCTAGTCCATATGTATTTTACATGATCATTATTGTTTTGTAGGTGATCAGAAAAGAACGTTGATTCCCAAGTAGGACAAAAGTATTCCAAAATTATATACAGACGAACTTCATTGTGGGCTGTGTCCAACTTCTTCATTACGTCGCAAAACCCCTGGTATTTTATCTCTATGCAGGTCACCGACTATGTATATTTAACACTGCGTGCAAGAACCTATCTAGCCACACACGGAGTCAACCCGTCACCGGGTTACAGAGTCTTCGGCCATTCGTATGCGGCTTAGATATGAATTTGCGAATGGAAAGGTTTTAGTTCCTGCGGTTCAGTAATGACATATAAATGAATAAAGCTGGGAAGATAGCAGCAATATTCTAATACGCATTAATAATGAGATATTTGTGAGACGTAAACCGTTATAGGTGAACATATGTGTGCAAGCAGTGCAAAGCGAGAGAGAATCGAGTGTATCGTATGTTAACTAAAAGTTGCCTTGCATCGTTTTAAACTGCAATGAATCGATTGAAGCCTTCACTTGTGAACGCTTCCTAGCGTGGTCTATCTTCAATCGTGAGAAATTATGGGATAACGTAAATTGATCATGCGTCACTTTCCCTAGGTAACCTCGTCCTAGACCAGTCCCCAGTGATTCGCGAACACACTTGCCCACTCACCCAGTTGGTCCAGCACAGCCGGGACACTACTGTACCGGCCGAGCAAGTAGGTACGGACGTCATATCCCGGACTTAAGAACTCCTTGGCACTACGGGGAGATGACCTAGGACTTTGTGAGTGATATACTATAATGGCAACGCCATGCAGTAGCCTAATTTCACCCTGTTATTGCTGTAAAAAATAGGTGGTGCTTTGTATTGAGGGCCGTTTATCCACCGGGTGGAGACAGTACTGCCCGCCAGCAGGAGGTGCACAGAGATATGGCACGCGGAGGGATGCCGCGGTGGAAAACTTGCGGGGTGTGGAATCTGGAACTGGGTGACTGTTGAGGTGAGTTTGTGTGCGAAATATCGCACTCATTTCTCCGATTAGCAGGAATATCCTGTCAGAGGCTGGGACTGTTCTGTATTAGATTTTCGGATGTTAAGAGGTGCAGCTGGTAGTGAGTATTGAGCTGAAGCGTTGAAGCGACAATGGTTATAGATCTAGATCAAGTTGTGGAGGATCTGAGGACTCAACCGGCATTACAACCCTACAAGTGATGTGCCAGCCAGCGGCCTGTATGGCGGATGAAAAACGGAGCAAATCGCTAAAGGTCGTTTATGCCAACTTCAATGGCGAATATTAGAGTGTTCTGGTTTTTGGTTTGCGTGCGCCATTGCAAGAGAGGTGATATCCTGAAGCCAGTTAATGATATAATTCCCACGAGGCTTTCAGTAAGAGGGGCTGATCGGCCGCAGGGCGGCTTCCAGTCCCTCGCACCTCCACCTTTGTACTCGGGACAGGCAACAACGATTCGGACACACCTTTTTGGGTAATGGATTTTGCTGTGAGAGCAAGGTATTGACCAGGGGGAAGAGGCTGAGCTTGAAGTGAGTGCACACGTACTATGCTGTTTCTGGTGAAATTCAAACCGTTTTACCCAAAATTGCATGTGGCGCTCTCAATTATTGCCAGATCCGCGTGGTTACTGCCAGAACAGGTGTGTCCGAATCTTTATTGCCTGCCCCGAGTACCACATTTCAGTCTCGATTCCAATAAACGACTTATACTTGTACGGTGGTCTTGGAGAAGAGTCACATTTCATGATCCGTGAGGGGTAGTTAAATAGGCTAAATATGTACGCATCGGAGTCATTCTAAGCTTATAAATTTTAGATAGATTAAGTCCTCTCCTGCAACCACTAAGCAGCAACGGGTACATGTATACATTGTTGAAATACTGATTGCTAGAAGCCTTAATTGTACTATGTAAGAGGGCCACAAGGCCATATATATACGGTACGAGCACGTACGTACTCATCTAAATGTAGAGACGGCTGAGCTCAGTCAGCCCGTATCAGAGCCATCTCCGTCAGCCCGTATGAGATCTATTTATGCAACATACATGCTAATCGTCAAATCATCACTTGTGCTGCACCGTCTTCTAGGCAGCACTGAGGCTGGTTACGTCACACTAATACCCTTGCACCGCAACGGAATCAGATCGATAAGGATTGTGAGCGGCTAATCAACAGCGCGTAACGCGGCGGAAGCCAATTGGGCCATATAACGAGACGTGGTTGGCCACTGAAAAGGTGGGGCATAAGTTCTTAAATAGGCCGTAAACTCCCAAGAACCTTTCTACTCCTCTTACTATTCCGAATCAGCGAATAACCTTAAATATAGCGATACTCGGGGTTTAAAATTCACTTCACTTTGATTGAGTCCGCCACTCCTCAAAACGATAGCGCAGCAAAGAATCTTTGTAACATTCTTAATACCAAGGCCGATATGTCCTGTGCAGGTGAGTACCTATGTTCTGTAAAGAGATGAAAAGACTGATTTCTTGTAGGTTATGGTAGAACCGAGGTCGCCGAGCTTTCCGCCGAGAATACTCGGTTGAATGACGAGAACGCACGACTGGCAAATGAGATAAGTCAATTTAGTGTGGAGGCTGCCCAGTATACCCGGATTTCCGCCGAGAATATTCGATTGAATAACGAGAATACCCGACTAAGCGCTGCAACGGGTCGAATGAGATTGGAGGTCGCTCAGCTTACTCGGGTTTTAGCCGAGAATTCTCGGTTGAACGATGAGAATACTCGGCTAGCTGCAGAGACAAGTCGATTGGAAAAGGAAGTTAGCAGGCTACAGGGGGGGTATCCAAGAGGTAGAAAGACTACCACAGAAGCTATACCTCCGCAAGATGATCAGGTCTGGATTGGCAGGATACGACAAACTGACATTGACCGACTATCGGTTTCGAAGAAGCAAGAATTGGATGATGGAATTCGTTTGATTTTGCAGTTGGAGTTCGATGCGTCTAGTGCCAGCGCGGAGAAATTTAGACTCCTCTCCGATACACTTTTCAAAAGCGCCGGGATTCCGATCGATTATTTTTGGAGGGGAAAGGGTGTTGAGGTAGTAACGGCGACTGGTAGTGTTCCGCTCAAGTTGGAGTATCTGGCGATATGGTGTGGCTATGGTTTGACTTCAAGCAATACTCCGGGTTGGTATGACCAAAGTATTGCGATATACACTATGATTTTGGTGGGTCGTTATAGAGGGGTTATTGTTGATTAATGAGGTGTGTGTTGAAGGAGAGGCTTTGTTTATTGGTACCAATTGTATTGCATTGGGGGTGAGATTGAGGTGGTTGAGTTTTCGTGTCCAACTTTGATTTGAAAGTTCCTGTCTACTTATATATCGTTTGTGTTACATTTGTCTTGGGTACCAACGTTCTCTTCTGGTTACTAGTAAAATAATAATGATCATGTCGTGTGGGCTGGCCGATTGTGCTGGTAGTAGTAGCTAGAAGCCATAAACCATGGCCGTATGCCCGTTCTGGAGCTCCTCCTACCTTCACCGGCCCTACCATAACATTCCATCTCATCCCACGTAACTTGCCCGTACTATCTCACCGATTACCACTCGAGCTCAATAACAGCAGCTTACCGTATGCCAGACCTCCCAACGGTGGAAACTGGTTGGAAAATCGGCACCAAACTGCACTATATTGTTTATACCAACTGTTTAAGAATTGAAACTGGACTGCATGCGAAACCAGTTTAGTAAACTAGTTGGAACTAGTTAAACTGTTTGTACTGGTTTTAACTGTTCAACTGAACTGAGCCAGTGCAAACTGCTCCATGCAAAGTTGTTGGCTGTAGAGAGCGCATAATATCTTACTCAGCACAAATAATTTTGATATTGTACTGACAATTTGCAGAGCTCAGGCAGGTTAGACCCACTGTAAACAAGTTCGCAGCGGAAAAACGATGTCTAATCAAGATTTCACCCTTCCACAGTCTTTTCTCCATGTATTTCCTCGCATCCATATTAACCGTAAAACTGTTGGTGTACTAGTTATTTTCAAATGCCAAACTGCACTCCACTGAACCGCAAAGTCTTATAAACTGCACTGCACTGCCAAGAACCAACTATTTAACCCACCAGATTACCGCATCCAACCAGTATACTGCTTCCACCGTTGGGAGGTCTGCCGTATGCTCACGTAGTTTTGTCCGCCGTTAGTACGATGTCGAAAAAATCGGACCAATTCTGTGGCCATCATCAGTCTCATACTCATCTTAACCTTGTTGCAACATCCGGCAAATATGTCTGAACCATGGGGTTGTACCTTTTAGGTCCACAAAGGCTACGAGGGATAGGTACGTGGGTACACGCGTAGCATATAAAACGATGATGGCTTGTATACATGTAAGATTCCTGCATGAAGCCATAATTCGAAGGATCTAAGAAACTCACTATCAATAATAGGCCACCTGCAGTCCTAATTCCCAGGAATTCGTATATACCGGGATTTTATCCACTCGTGAGATAGCTTGACGAGATTCGTGGGACCAAGGTCCTGGGTAAAAAACCTACGAATTGCGCTATGGAGAGCTAAAACACCCATGCTAAGGACTATTTCATTCCTCATACCGGGGATCACGCTGGCAGGCAAAGAAAAGCAAACCCACCAAACAAGCGCCGCACATGCTGCTGCTTCTTCAAACCATAATACTCGATGTGTGAAGGGCTGTAGAGTTAAGAACCAATCACAGGATGTCACACCACTAACGAAAGCCCTGGACTGTTACGATATGGAAGTTGGGGAGAACCGTGTGCATGTATTCTATGGTACAGAGAAAAGAGAGAAGGAGAAAGACTCGAGATATATACAGGAGGCATCAGCCCCTGCAGCAGTGACTGTGTATCAGACCTATAACATGTCTCCGGCACATGTACACCAGTAACACGGACATCCCGCTCTTTTTGCTCAGAGTGAAAACATACACACTCGGCGCAGGGCACACACGCACACTGTCGAAATTTCTCTCCGCTGCCAGAGCCACATGACGGAACCTGCGTTGCTGTACTTTCCCCCTACATCTAATACTTACATGCACTCAAACGTCACGGTATGTGTGAATCTATGTGACACTGAAACATAACCTCTCGAACTCACAGAATCTCAGTGAAGAGTCACGCGGCCCGTCGGCTTTTCGTTCAGGCCGGGCCGGGCCGCCGTTAGCGCAGGCTTTCAGAATGGAGGCCGGGCCGCTTAGGAACACTGGAATCTCCCAGACACTTCGATTTCTAATCCTTTCAACTTCTGGATCTCAGCGCAAAATCTATCACCACTTGTTTACCATGGCACTCGATATTTTCTCCATACCATCAATGGACAGCAGGAGTTGAAAGATTTCTTGCGCATTGAGGTAGAGCTGCAGCGTGTTGAGAGTAATCACTAAAGCGAATGAAATGTTGCGACAATGAGGGGAGAACCGTGTGCATTGGCTATTGTGTGATAACTAGGTACAGGTCTAAAGGTTCAAGATGCGTAGGGAATGGAAGAGTAGTGTGAAGTCTAAAAGAGCAGTCACGAACCTTAGGCTCTATCAACATGAAAGATGCTGATTGTCTACCGTACAAAGAGAGAATATGATAGACATAAATAAGAAATCAAATCATACCTGGAGCGAAGCTCCACTCAGGCGCGGAGGCTCACGAGGAGATAGGAACCGCACCAAGCCCGAGGCTTGCCGGGAGATAGGAACCACACCAAGTCTCTAATCTTGTGGCCGCCTCGGTCCCAACGCCCAGCGGGCTAAAGCCCGCGGCTAATCTCGTACCTGCCTTGGCTCCCGCCTTAGCTCCAATGGCCTTCGGGCTGAGTCCTTAGCCAACACAGTGGAGTGTATGAAGTTATGTGACAAGTCACACATTGGACTTGCGCAGGTTAATGTGATCAGGGCAACAGATTATGGGGTACGGAGTGAGGATAAACCAGAGATGGATTTGCATGAAGGAATAATGGTGAGATGGATTAAGTTTTTGATGTGGTTTAGTATTTCTGCTTCGCTGTAGCTTGTGCAATAGAACATGATTTTTGGACTGGTCCAGTGCAAGACTGCCGTTTCGTGGTCAAGCCCAGTCCTATCCCTCCGGTAGACCGGACCGTACTGAGCCCTATCGCAGACCAGGTCCGTCTGGACTGTTGAGAACATTTGTCGATGACATGCCTGTCCTCACTGGCAAATGCCACTGCGATAGTTACATTAAAGGGAAGAATGCTCGGAAGCCCTTCGCACCGATTTCCAAGCGCGCTCGCAAGCTCTTGGAACTCATTCATGGTGATATCTGCAGTCCAGTTGAGAGAGCTATTGGAGGCGGTCATTACATGCTCCTATTCATTGACGATGCGACGAGATGGACCGCCTGCTACATACTGGCCCACAAGTCGGAGGCCTTGGCGAAATTCCGAGAATGGGTGGCACTCGCGGATAAGACTCATTCCAGTGCTGGGCACAAAGTCAAGAAGTTCCGTACAGATGGTGGAGGAGAGTTCACATTGAAGAAGTTTGCAGAATATCCCAAGGGGGAAGGTATTGTCAAAGAGACTACGACACCATACACGCTGCAGTCGAATAGAGTCGTTGAGCAGGCAAATAGGACGATCTTCGGTCGAGCGAGGAGCATGCTCAATGATGCAGGCCTCTCCAAAAAGTACTGGGCTTTTGCTGTTGAGACAGCAGTTAGTTGAAGAACCGAACCTCATGAGATCGGTAGTCGGTAAGACACTCTTTGAGGTATAGCATGGAGATGGAGTGCAGTCTATGATGTAGCACATGCGGGTTTTTGGCTGCCTAGCTTTCGTACTCTGGGAAAAATGACCTTGCACGACGCGCAGCTCATAGAGAAGCTGTTTTTCGGACGGCATTCCATAGGATATTTGACGCGTGGCTCTATAAAGTCCTATGGACCCGCGCGATAACTATGATACGCACGCAGATATCTGCACTCGATACTATACATGATGCTGCGTACTCCACGCTTCCAAACGCACTTCATTGGACGCTCCCAAGCAGGCATCCCAATAGTCTGTCCCGTCAGTTCAAGGCTATGCCCGGGACCAGATGACAATTTTGTGGCTCAAGATCTTAGGACTGGACGGACCAGGGCACTCAATGACAAGAATACAAGACTGCGAGCCCTACAGCCCATTAGCTGGCCGCCACAGAATTGAGCTAAATCAGCCATGCAACTTAACGAAGCTTAAAATCCCCGATTCGGTACAACTGCGTACATCTTGGCTGAAGATATGTTCCAGGATTGATGACTTTACCCATGCGGGTAGAATTTCTTGGTTCCGGAAGTCTCCTTCCTAAGCCGGATATACTGTATCCAACCCTAATCAAGACTATATTTGACCCTGGTCAAGACTACGGTCATTTGTACCGGACCCTGGCCTTAGAGTTTCCCGCCAGTCTGCCGAACTCATGCCCCAGACCGGACGAGAAGGCCGGGCCCCAAAGGATCGTAGTCTGCCTGGACCGTTGAGACCCCTGCTCCCAAGTACGCCCCCAAGGATGCTCAATTGCGCGCTTCGAAGTTCATTTGACTGTACGCTCAAGACTGGCTGAGGTCTATCGACTACCGTACTACATACCAGCCGGCGTACATAGTTCTATAGGCCCACGCGTAGATGTCTATGGACCGACTATGGACGGCTATAGACTGCGCGTCGCGCAGAGGTCCACGGGAAGCTTGTTATAATCTGCGCGTAGCGCAGTCTATAGTCGATTTGCACTTTCGCTGATGTCAATTAGGTTAGCGTTCCTACTACAGAATTATATTGCCCAAAACCGGCCATTTATTTGAGTCTGCATTTTATAATCTCCGCTTTCCGGAGAGTGTCATATAAGGAAATATCTGGGCTGCACAATCCGTGAAGGGATGGTTAAATAGGCTAAATGTGTACGAATCTGAGCCATTCTAGGCTTCAAAATCCGCGCATACCTACTTATAAATTTTTAGATAGGCTAAGTCCTCTCCCGCAACCCCTAGGGTACATGAATCTGGTGTGGTGTCGTGTCATCTAAACTACGGGAGCCTTTGATATAGTGGAAACGACACAACGTAGTGTACGTATCGTGAGGTTTAGAACTCACAACACTGACACGACGGACGAAAATATGTAGTGCCAATAACACAACAGAATGTTGTTTGCACTACAATTAGAGTTCCAACGCTATGATAGAAGGTTGACACGACAGACCTCACGACAGACGGCACTACAATGTTGTGCCAATAACACCATAAAAGATTGCCACGATGCATGACACTACAACTTGGAATGAAACCACCGACGACACTACAGATAAAGTGCAACCACTAAGCAGCAACAGGTACATTCTAAGCGTCAAATGGAATTATCGTGCTGCACCGTCCTTCTAGGCAGCACTGAAGCTAGTTACCTCACATTCAAATCCTTACACCACTCTAGAATCAGATCAATACAGATAGTGAACGTGTGGTTGATCAACAGTGAAGGACGTGTTTGAGTGTAACGCGGTGGAAGCGAATTGGACCGTATAACAAGACGCGGTTGGCCATCAAAAAGGTGGGGCATAAGAACTCAAGTAGGCCGTAAACTCCCAGGGAACTTTTCTTTCCTCTTACTATTCCGAATCAACGAACAACCTCTAATACAGCGACACTCTCAAATACAGCGACACTCGGGTTCGAATTTCATTTCACTTTAGTTGGGTCCGCCACTTCTCAAAACGATAGCGCAGCAAAGGAATTTTGTAACGACATATTCTTAATACTCAGGCCGATATGTCTTGTGAAGGTGAGTACCTATGTTCAGCACGGAGAAGAAAGGACTGATTTTTGGTAGGCTATTGCAAGGTCACCGCTGAGAATACACAACATATTCTTAATACTCAGGCCGATATGTCTTTGTGCAGCTGAGTGCCTATGTTCTGCGAGAAGAAAGGACTGATTTTGGTAGGTTATTGCAAGGTCACTGCCCAGAATACTCGATTAAAAACCGAAAATGCCCGACTAAACGCTGGGATAAGTCGAATAAAATCGGAGATCGATAAGCTTACTCTGGCTTCAGCTGAGAAATACGATGAGCATACTGATAATCGGGTCTAGATTGCCAAGATACGGCAAGCTGATATTGACCGACTACCGGAAGATAAGAAGCGACAATTGGATGTCGGAATTCGTTCGATTTTGCAGTTGCAGGTCGATGCGACTTATGCCAACACGGAAGTATTGGGAAATCGCTCCAATCAACTTTTCAAAGACGTCGGTATTCCGATCAATTCTTTTTGAAAGGGAAAGGGTTATGAGGAAGTAACGGCAGCGGGTAGTAGTATTCGGCTCAGGCTGAAGTATCTGGCGTTGTATTGTGCTTCTAATACGAAATATCCAGAATGGCATGATCAAGGTATCGCGATATTATGGTGGGTCGCTATAGAGGGCTTATTGATTAATGAGGTGTGTCGAAGGAGGGGTTTTGTTCATTGGTACCAATTGTTTTGCATGATTGGGTGAGATCGAGGTTGTTGAGTTTTCGTGTCCTACGCTGATTTAAAAGTTCTCATCTGTTCATATATCGTTTGTGTTTATAACAAACTTGAAGTTTCTGTGGATTTGCTTAGCACGTGGGGTTCCTGAAACAAGTGATAGTGACGTAATCCCGCTTGAATTGCGCTGTGCCGTTGGTTGTGCCATTGCTTGCGGCAGGGAACTTACCCCACAACTAGACAGTGTGGACACTCCAGCAGCTAACAGGTCTCTTCCCTGCGACTCTCGTCTAGACAACGTCTTTGTGTGACGCGGTAACCGTCTTATCCATTAGCGAATCGCAGTTTCCCATACGATGTCATGTTGACTGAAGGCATCCGAGGGAAATAGACACTTGAGCACCTTTAGAACATGCTTGTTTTACGAGATTACGTCCCATAGTTAAACATTATCTTCCGTGTCTTTTCGTACAACTCGTTCAAGTTCAAGTCCCAATTACTGCCCAAAGGTGCTCGAGTGATTCGTCCCGTGTTCGTTCTCCTTCCAATTTAGTCCTGCCCTCTTCCTCGATCTCCTCTTCCGCCCCTTCCGCGTCCTCTTCCGCGCCCTCTTCCACCCCTCCCGCTGTCTCCGTGTTCATATACGTATCCTCCTCTTCCTCCTCTCCCTCCTCTCCCCCCTCTCCCTCCTCTCCCCCCTCTCCCCCTTTCACTACCTCCTCTTCCCCTATCTCCTCTTCCCCCACCTCCCCACCCCCCTCTTTCGCCATCCCTGCTACGCAGCAACCCACCACTTTCTTCCCTTTTCCGTAACCCCCCCTCATCCGGATCTCCAGAACCATTGTCCACCAAAAGTTCTGCGCCGGTATTTTCATGTTCTAGCAGATGTTCCGGCATGCTCGTGGCATAGTCACGTTTCCCTACCCTATATGAGTCTCTCTTTCACACCATGGGAGAGAAGCGTCTTACAAATACCACTAACTGGGGCTCCAAAAACAGAGAGCACGGAGAGCGCAAGCGCAAGGAGGGTGTAGAATGTAGTCCGCATTGTTACTGTGCTGTTGGATGGAGGGAGAAGGATAGGCTCTTATTTATACGCGGATGTGCATCTGGGCTGCAGGTTATGGCACCGCAACCCTGCTGTTGTTGGTGGCGTTCATGGACTAGAGTAGTGCGGTTGTTCAGCTGGGAACGGCAGAACGGCACGCCAGTTGTATGCGGCTAACAGGAACTGTGTTGGGACGTCATCGTTGTTTGCAATCAATGTGGGTCAATGTGGGTTGAAAGCCGGTGCATGCAAGTATGAAGTAGCCATGAGGTTTATATAGGTTTAGGAAACATTACCAACGTCGGTTTGTTCCGCCGCTGGCGGGTATTATTTGCTAGGTACTAAATTTCCCCTACAGTAGTGGGAAGTGCTGCATTTTACAAGTACCGCTTAGTATGCCACAGAGGCTCTAGTTGATGGAAACGAGCACTATTCGGTTTGAGATTTGGCTAATATATCTAGATGCAACAAATTGGAATTCTTACTTTCACCACTGCTGGGAAAAGCCACTACAGTCGTTTGCCTTGGGAAAGGCCCGTGGCATATCTCTATGATGCCGCTCAAGCAAACGAGGAAGCCCAACAGTAGGTGAAACGAGTCAGCAGAAAAAAGTCCCTCCGACCGGAGTCGAACCGGTGACCAACGGATGACAACTTAACATTACAGTCCGGTGTGATACCAACTACACCACAGAGGGTCGGTTACACACATCAACTGTCTATAGGTTTATAATTTTGCTATAGAATGTCTAGAACCCTCTCCGTCGCTATCCATTAAGGTGTTCATGTCAAGGCGTGCAGTTCTGGAGTGTATTCGAGGTAGTTATGTAGTATTATTAGGCTATTATGCTAGATCCCCTCCCGGTCACGATATCGCAACTGTCCTGCGTTTGGCTGCCGAAACGAGCAACAGGGGAAGTTCTCGCCCCTCGATTCTAGCAACAGACGAATGTTGCTGGTAAACTTCTGGAAAACGTGGCAGCGACTTCGGGGCGAACCCTGAAACATCGCGACGTTTTCGACGGACAAAATTGTCAGATTTCATTGGGGATTGGTCTAGTGGTGTATGTGTATTTTGTTTTCTTTTAATCTATAGTGCTCGTCAGAGTGTCATCGCTCATCACTCGAAAGTCATCATTGCCTCAACAAGCCAATGATTTATTATACACAATGAACGTATGTACGGATGGAATTGCACCGTTCAGATAAGGTTTGGGTCTAACGGGTGTAGTAGCCGTTAAGAGCTTAGAACAGTTCACTTAACCTTCCGCACCCAAACCGAACATCATCCCCGCGACCACCCAGAACCCATCATTATCTTACTTTTAACAACATCTTTCAATATATAATCTCCATGATACCGTCAAGCTGAACGCTTTTATACACTGTCTGTAGCTTTTATACACCGTCTGTGACTACTGTACCGAGCACGATGCTTCAGATGTCACGCCCCGTCCGAAGATATTTTATTGAGGATTCCGTGCACTCTTGGCCTAAGTCTTAAAAAGTAACTGCAGACACAGCTTTGGATGGCGCTCTATCTTTTCGGCTGCACGTTTTGAAAATATGTCAAGGTAGCATGAACGCCATTCCCCGTCTCTCTCCCGATGGATTTTTGCTTTCCATCGCGCTATTATCCACGTTGCTCGGCACCGTTGCGGGTGTTAAAGTGGAAGTTGAAATTTCATTGAATCGATATACTGTAATGGTCATTAAAGTTGGGATGTCAGCAGTCATCAAGAGGTGTCTGTTCCACCTTTTTTACAGTCAGCGTCAGCGACATGTGTCCCGCATGAATTTCCACCATACAAAGTCTGTCAGTTACATCCTATCCCACTGAAAAAGGCTGTCAGGAGTAGACCATATCTCAACCTTAATAACCAGTAAGTATCTCCCGCAGTGGTTGCTACTGCAACCGAATGATATCAAAAGTAGGGCGTAAATGGGTAACTCACACATTTCTTTCTGCCCCGCTATATCTCAGGCTTTTTGATGGGAAACTGAAGTAGACGAGCAGAAGAATGGGTGACCTAAAGCTCATTGAAGAGTGTTGTCTACTGTCTAATATTCAAACTTTGAATTTATCCAGATAACAGAACTATACTCTGCTTTAGCGCCCGCGATTGACGTCGGTCATCATCACTAAACGGCACTAACACACTATCTCCCGCAGTGGTGAACAGTGGTGGCATATTTACAGAGTGTTTGTATCTCCCGATCAAATACACCTGTCAGGGTCAGAACCACATTGTATCAAAGATTTTTGCTGTCAGAACCCAAAATAAGATGTTCAGTGCGGGGACTCCAAAGCTACTGCGGATTTTAGGCCCTCAATATAGACAATGCCCCAAAAATCGTCATCATATGTGGGTATGTATCATATCTATATTGTGTCAGTCACTACCTGTATCTTGAAAACTATAGGTCAGAAAAAAAAGCGTATCATCCGCAATTGCCGGTACAGTAACCTGCACTATTCATCACTGCAGGAACTATCTAGAGGGAGAGAAAGCCATAAGAGATAATTTGTCATGCCGTAAGTTTCTCCAGTGGCTGGCTGCGCTATCTGCCTGAATTGTTTCTAGTTTACGCAATACCTGTATTCTTTTCCAATCGACGTCATTATCAACTGATTTCGTATGACCTCTGTGCTTCTTGAAGTAAGCATAATCCTACGATTGGTTATTATTGGCATAGCCAGAGGAATAAGCATTCGCACCCTGTCGAAATAGCCACCAATCAAACAAACCGTGTGTATGACACTAGTGTCGCAATTTGTGCGGCCAATCGGGACTTCCCGGTTTCTCTCATGCGCAGCCGATAAGCTAGATCTATCTGGTGTGGCGGGTGAAGCGATTTTTGAATACATGTATGGTGCGACAGCAATATGTGAGACAGCCGCCGCCACTGCAACGGATGTGTGTCCAATACATCACGCGCCGGGTATACATATGCGCGGGAGCCCGAGTTGGGTCTGAAACATACGTGGTTCGCACCCCGCAAAGAACGAGTTGCTGAACGGAGAGGTGAAAATGAATTTCTCCAGGCTCTCCCACCTTCCACTTTTCCAACCAGCGTTCCTGATACTGCTATTACTGCCCTCTACCGCCGACTTCCAAACACTCGCCTCGTTCTTGAGCAACACCCTGCGCTTACGACATTTTGTTTTTGAGGCTTCTCCCTGCTATATATAGATCTTCCAACATGATCAACATCAAAGTAAGTCGCGTTGTTTCATTGGATTTTCTTACCTGTGTGGTATCATATCAGATCTAGCTGAAAGCCACAGCTTATACTTGCTAACACTTATATGAGGGAACTGCACATCGCACATCCGAGCTCTACAATATCCTTATCACGCTAATAGTCATCGATATTAATGATCTTACAAGAAGAGACGATTTTTACCTCTTCGACCGTTGCACGTACGACCTACTTGGCATACATGGACTGTTTCTGCAAGCAAACTATGCAATTGCCGTTGAGGACATGCATTTCTACATGAACAAAGGATGGAGGTTGAAACGGCCTGTCGATGTCCATTTACCGCCGGTCGATATTGCAGAAGCCTACCGTCCGTTGATCGACACCTGTGTCGAGACCCGGGATGATTATTCGGAGGATGGTGGTTTATGTTGCTGGCAAGAGAATGTGCGGATTCTCTCTGCCAACGTCGATCTGTGGTTGGTTAATATGCACCAGGTCAGCAAATCGGACTCGCATGGCTCATCAGGATGCTGTACAGCTTGTACGGAATATATTCCCAGAGTCAGGATGCTAGGGGGCTTCGATGGAATATCTGCCGAAGAAAAATCCGAGCGCATCCGAGTTTGGGTTGACTGTGGAACTTACGGCGTAAGTCTCAGTTGTACATTGAACGTCAATAGGCATTGTAGATTGCATGACTGACTGCAGCAGTTGACAAAGCAGGGACATCGGCCAGAGGATATCAGTGCATGGGTTCTCCTTAAGTTTAGAGTGAGAGACAATCGAAAGACGCATGACGAAGATATTGCCCAAACACTGGAAGCTATCAATTCCTTGTCGATTACCGAGGTCGTATCAGGTACGCCGGATTATACTGCTAGAAGTGGATCGCAATATGGAAGCATTCAAGGAGCAACGGGCTCTCATGATGGCTCTAATTTGGGGTCAGGACAAGATGAACGGCAGCCAAAGAGGCGCAAGACGTCTGGTAATGGAGGTGAAGGAGAGGGAGAAGGGCAATCTCAAGGCGATAAAATACCTGGCGGTGGTAAAGATCCATTGGTGTGTTCTCTCTGTCAACATCGCTCCCAAACGTTGGATGCATTGCTGTAAGTTCACCAAATCTACAAAATTGCTGAATATGAATATCTCTGATATCCGGATTTAGGCAACATAGAGTGAATGTTCATTGTTGCCCTATATGCGAAGAAAAACTTGAGGGAAACGCTAATAGTGGTTGGGTCATTCCGAGGAACATCCAACTTGAGAAGTTATTATTCAAGGAAAACACTTATATGAAGTATATTCCCAGCTATGTACGTTGACGAAATGGAGGATGATGATACTGATAATGATCCAGAAACCACATCTTTACTACTCACTTGAAGCCATTTCAATGCCAAGGGTGCAAGAAGCGGTTTGAAAAGCGGGCACTAGAGACCCACATGAAGAGCTGCAGGTACATTGTTCAGGATTCTAACAGGGAGATAATGTTCGAAGGTTCCTCGAATATGAACTATCACCTGCTCACTAATCTGGTGGAATTGTTCCACGGGTCGCCCACGAAGGCCCAAATGAGAGGATACATGTATCGAAACCGTGTGAAGCTCTATGATTGTGAAATACAACTCGGAATCGTTGACAGTAAGTACTTTCACCGGGCGGATATTGTGGGGCTCTGACATTCGCGTCGTTGTAGATCTGCAAACACACTCTGACATTCCCCATGGTCAACGGGTAACTCAACAGCGAGGCCGACGAGCCCGACGTAATCCGCTACATAGACAACCGGGAGTCTCCGATAGCGGGTTCGTATCTCTTCAGCAATCACCCAACTCCTCCGACGTGAGCGGCATGGCTATTGGTGACGCGTCGCCGCCAGCAAGCAATAATGGAAGTTTTGTACTTGGATCTACGAGTGCAGTGCAGAGCCATAGCAATAGTGAGATTATTCCCGGTGCATGTGTTTCCCGAGGGTTGTGAATGCACTAATCCCCGAAACTCACTCAGGACTACAATCGGTTTTTCATAATCAACCAGGGGTCCAACAACATTTCCAACCAGTTGCAGATTCACAGGACAAGTCAACCCAATTGAGCATAGAGCTTCATAGACTTCAGCAAATCCCACAAGCCGGATACCCAGACAGAGGATCAGTCTTTTCTCCTCAAGCACACCCGTACGCAAACACGAGTCGCTTCAACTCAAATACAGCAGATGGGGGATCTACTTCAGCGTACCACGGTAGGAGCTCGCAGGAAATCATGCGTGCGGCGAGTCCGGGACAGGAATCATTCTTTACCGAGTTTATACACGACTCTCGCAACCTGTCTACGCAAACATCCCGGCCAGCCTCCGCTGGATGTGATTCCAGAACGACATTTCCGAGCACTGGCCCAAAGGGTATTTTCCAGTCCTGGAATGAACAACGACCGGAGTACGCCGAGCCTAGACACCATAGCTCTCCACCAGGCCCAGCCTTTGGCGTAGCTCCAGCAGCGCTACGGCAAAACACGATGGACCCGGTTGATGAGTTTCTGGAAATGCCAACGCCTGAACAAAATGCAGGAGGAGAACCACCTCCTGCAGATGTACTATTCACTTCCGCAAATATACCATCGGCCCCTTTAGATGGATTATCTTCAGCTCTGGCACGCGAGCAAGATATAATACCAAACTCTTCCACTTCAGCCAATCCAACAAATGAAGACCAGAACAGTGGAGAAGACACTATGAAATACGGGCTCACTGAGACAGAGCTCGATTCACTGGGATACAATGTCTGGAATATTCTGGATGACGTCATGATAGTGTGGCAAAAATCGTCTGTCCGGGCCCGCGCCGCATCTGCTGGAAATGTCCTCGTAAAGCTGCTCTATCGCGATTCATGTCCGCTGATTGACGCAATACTTACCCACGGGGTGGATAAGGGAGTAGTGAATAGGAGTGACGTATCCCAACAAAGACCGCCACAAAGACCTAGTGAGTGCACATGGACCTCCGAACGGGTGGGAATACTGATTTAGTCTGTAGGCTTCGAACACTCAACAACATTGTCGTGTCCAGCCACGGCATCGAGAGAATCCCCGGCTGGAGACCGGCCATCTTCCGCTCGAGCGCCTGGAAAGGATATAGCAACGACCTCCACCGATATAACCGACGACAACAACGACTACGAAGAAGGAATTGTAAAACATGGGCTCACCGTGACAGACCTCAACTTGTTAGGTTACTTTATATGCAAAAACCTAGACACCTTCATGAAATGGTGGCAAATATTGTCTGCCAGCGCTACGGACAATGGAAGGATAATCGCGAAACTTCTTTATAGCGATTCATGCCCGTTGATCCAAGCAATACTTACCCATGGGGTTGACAAAGGGGTGGTGAATTGGGTTGACATTGCTCCCCGACAGAGAAGCCTGCCGCAAAACCCTGGTGAGTGCATAGTAATATTGATGAGAAGGAGGATGCGGAGACTGACAGACAGAATTCTCAGGTCGCGCGGAGGTATCGGTTATCGACAGTGCTATGGGTGCTTCCGTCACTGTTCATCATTCGTCTGAACTTACCGATCCTTGAAGCCGGAGTTAAGTGATGCTGTCTGCATACATGCGCCATTCATGTTTTCCGGAAACACTCTTTGGTATTAGTGTGGTAATGTAGGCTCGTTTATTCACAGGGTTTGGGAACGAAGATGCATCTTTTTAGCTGGATATACGGTGCCTGTCTGCGGGAAGGAGAATGTTATCACGTTTCTTGTCATAAATTGCCCGGAGATGTACATATCGGTCGAAAGTTTCTAGGTTATTATTTGTATTTGACATGCGCGAAAAAGGGGAGGGATAGATATAGGGCACACCAAGGATTCCCAGCCTTAGATGAGTAGGGACAAGAAGTTTGTACATATATTGCGAGAAGAAAGGTTACGATCTGATTGTTGGAAGTTGCGTTTCACACTACGTCTGTTAGTATTATCTGACTACATTTGCTAGTGTCCAAAAGAACCAGCACATACTAAGTAGTTAAGATCCCCCTAAATATCGCATGCTCGTCTAAAATAGCACACGATGTATGATGAAGTCGTGAGAGATGATGAAGTCTAATCCCGAGCCCACTCCCTGACAACAAGTCTTTCTCAATCTAATCAATCTCATCTGAAACAATCTCATCATCGCGTTAATCAATCTGGACTAAAAGAGTTAGGGGATTGATTAGATGAGATAGTGTTGATTAGATTAGATTATCTTCACTAATCGATACATGACCATGAAGAATCCAGCCACGCATCCAGCCCCAGTACCGCCACAGACCACGTGACTTGCTCCTGCACGACCACATGTTCAGTGCTGCATGCCAATATTATTTATGGCTTTGCCATCGACGTTTAGGACCACTGACTTCTTGGGGGATTGCTCCTGACTTTTCCTATTATCATTCTTGGTACCTACATTTTTATTTATCCCCGAGCTCTGGCCAGTGAATTTGAGTTTTCAGCGCTGCGGGCTCAATAACACCTAGAAACACCAGAGGTAGAAAAATTAGTGCGGAGTATGGTGTTAGAAATTCATTTGGAATGACTCAAGGGTAGCCCTATGTCTGGCCGAACGTAGTTGAAATTCATATATTCTCTGGTCGGAGTCTGTAACCACATCCGGAAAAAAGGTTGGCGTGCTATGTTGTTCTGTACTGACAGCAAACCTAAAGTGTCCCAAACTGCAATGCAGAGCTCGCCTGCGTTTGAAATATCTATCTATGACGCTCCTAAGTCCGTGCTTGTAGTTGCTCCAGTTTAAACCCCAGAACTATAAAGCACTTATGTCTTACATTAATGATGATGAGTTATTCCGCTTCCTGACGTTGATCAAGAAGCGTACCGGACGTAAGTGTCGAAGTGGAAAGCGTATTCTTTCTAATTCTCTGTACAATAACATAGAGCGTGCTCCGATGCTCTTTATATAGTTAATCCACTCAGTCACCTGTCCGGCCGGAGTCCTGCCGGTATCCGCGAACAGGAGGCGCTTCGACAATCTTAACCGGAGTCGTCGGCGTTGCATGTTGGCCGTGGGCGGCAGGTTGGTGACAAATGCATAAGACTGCGGCGGTCTCAAGTGTAAGTTGGGATTTCCCTGATGCCTCAGATATCCGGAGGAATAGTAGTCTTTGAATTTCTTTCTCCGTAGAAATGATATACGATGGTGGTGGTGGACGCTCGAATTGTCTGTGAATTTACGGTTACGGTCCATCGAATTTCTTACACGTCCTTACCGTGAATATGATGTGGATGCCAATGAGAGGCCCAGCTGCAAATGACTCGTCCTTCGTGAGATACACCACAGAGGTTGTGGTTTGACTGCTGCAATTCGCGAACTTTAATGTAGCTAGCGGTGCGGAATATATACAGTCGCTATATAGATTCGATTGGTTGCGAACAATTCTAGTGCAAAAACATAGTAGCTACTTAAGTAGTTGATAAATACTTAAGTCCTTTAGGTACGTACATACCATACTGACCCCGGTACTGGGAATCTGGTAAAAAAACCGGTTCTTGTCAATATGTTTATAGAGAGACCGGTACATAGTAAAAGACAATATCGCTTTTGGACTTCTCACTGCCCACTACTTCCAATGCCCGGGGGCTACAACTTCCAGTAACCCTATAACAAGAATAGAAAGTAGGGGAAGAAATTTTTGCCATTTAAGGCTCACAATAAACCTCTACCTCAATGCTGTCCACAACAGTCATCATGCCCGCCGTGACCCAGGGGTGGACATTGATGACGTCACCCGCCTGAATTGCTTCTAGCCATTCTCTCACGCTAGGGGTGGGGTCTCTCACGTCCCACGTGACCATCTGGTAGGAAAATTTACCCCCACCCCCACGCACGTTAGTCTCAATAAGTCGAGGTGCAATATCTGGACGTGGGGGTGTGTCGCGTTGGGGGGTGGGGGCTTGGATTATTCCGTCAGTGCGTGCACGTGGCCGTGTAACAACCGCCTCGCACCAACCCAAGGAACCTTCGTACGGGTTGGGCGCAGTCGCTTTGCCTATAGTTTAGCAGGGTGAGTGAAGTGTATTCCCGGGAGAGGCAAGCAAAGCTAGACATACTACAATCACATGTAACAATTTTAAAAACGATCTTCTTTAGCGATTTGCCGTTTATAGTAATCGAGACATAAGGATCCTTGTAAGTGTCATCTATCCATGTGAGCTCCCGACGGGATGCGACAGTTCGGACCCAACCGGAATGAACATCGGCCCGCTGCAGCCCTTCTGGTAGTTTGATCCGCCTCACATTGGCAGGGATGCTGAGCGCGCTATCACTCAGCACTTCTTCCGTAATATCCGGCGGAACAGCAACATTGTGATCAAGGAGGTATCCGAGTATATCCCAGGACCGCAGACTGAGCGCTATATGGAAACAAGTCCTCCTACTATAGGTTTCGGCGTGGATGTCGGCACCAGCAGCAACTAACGCTTTCACCGCCTCCAAAGAGTTGCCTAGTACTGCGCAGTGGATAGGGGTTGATCCATCCTTCCCACGTACGTTGATATCGACTTCGTGCTTGAGGATGAGTGGAAGCAAGCCCGGTACATATTGGGAAACAATATGAATGGCCGGTACAATTGACGGCATAATACCGAACGCTGAGGGCCACTCTCCAGGTTTGGGCACGTACTTCAATAAAATATCGTAAATTCTTCGGCCTTCGTCTTCTTCTCCCAAGAATGATGTTACCCCGAACATTTCATAAGATGGAAATTCTTTGTTCAGATCGGCTCCCAGGTTTAAGAGGATTTTCGCCATTTCTTGGTTACCGGCCACCGCCGCAATCCTGAGGGGCGGGCCTAGATTTCGCACGTCTCGATCTAACAACCCCGGTCTTTTTCGTAGAATGCATACCGTGACCCATCTTAGATCTTCCTTGATGATATGGTAGAATAAGGCATCTGACAACTGATGGTCTTCATGGTGTTCGTGCATGTAGACGACTCGTTTATTTAATTTCCTGCCGCTGGGTGAGTCGTAGTAAATGACCTTCATCATCTGCTCGTAACTGCGGAGATGATTTGGTGAACCAAATACGAAGCTGTCAACAAGTTCGAAAAGATCCTCGTCTTCGAGTTCGACTTTGCGAGTGTGATACAGCCAGTACAAAGAACAATAGGGATAAAACTTGTACTTCACAAGGCGCTCGTGGAGCTGACTATCCGAGGCGCACGGTTCTGAGAAGTCGTTAAGGAGAAGATATTTGAGCGTCCATTTCGCAAGACTGCAGTGTGCTTCGTTGGTCCCCTTCTTGGCAATAGCGTAGTGGGAGAGTGTAGTGTGTGTACGCAAATAGTCCGAAACAAGGTACTCCTATGGAGACAGTGTTAGTAATCATGGAGTTATAATGAGAAGAAAAGCGATATAGGGTGTGGTGTGAGGTACCTCAACGGTGTAGTGGCACAACCGTATTCCTCGATAAGATTTGTCTTTGCGCTGCGCAGGTGCATATGCCATCCACCACGGAGATTCCTTTGTTTCCCCATCATAGATGAGGCTGCTGCAGATCCTCAACAGGTCTCGGGGGTCGGAGAATGTTGAGCTAAAATCAAGTCGCGTGTCGCTGTGATTCACCGCAAGCGCTTCAACCAGCTCCTCAATTGTCAAAGGCCTCTCCGAATGAACGATTAATTGAAACGCTTTGCAGGCCAGCTCCACCGAGTCTTCTTCGATATACTCCAACATTCGGTCGTACGTCTCAAAAAGAGTACGAGGAAGCCTTCCTAGAGCTTTCCTGATAGCCCTTGGAGTCGGAAGCCTATTGAGAAGCTCAAGTTGACACTGTAGCCACCGGAACCTGGAAGACGTAGTAACAATTAGCACCGTTTGCGCGAAAGTTAACATGTCGCCTGAAAGAGCTCACTCACATATTCTTTCCGGAACCCAGAATGAGGCTCTCCGTTATCTCATCCTCCATGGTCTGAAAGCGAGGGGCCCACTTCTTTGTATTTTCAAACTCTTCATTGATCAGTTTCTGCATGTCTTCCTTGAGATTAATTTGCTCATCTTCCAATGAGATAGTGGGAAAGGCTTGGAGCTCGTCTTCAATATCCACCTCCTTCCTGCTCAATACCAGGATGCTGGAGATTGATACCAGAACAGTAATGAAGTCTAAAAGCCTCCAACGTAGTCGTACAGCACACTCATCAAGTCCATCAATAACAATAACCGACCGGGCGTACAATTTGATGATAGTTGTAACATCCTCTGTGAGGATTTTGCAATCGATAGGAGGGCCATGTCCTTTCGCCATTTTCTCGAACAAGTGACCTGCTGACTCCTGAATAGTGGAGTAGTCGAGACCATAGAGAAGTTGAGCCAGTAGGGTCCTTATGACGTTGGAAGGATCTTTCGTTTCTTCCCTGTTGTATTGGCAGTAGAAGTAAGCGAAACCGCATCCGCTGCCCTTGGGGAATTTGCCGTCGATTCGATCGATTACGGATGATCTGTTTTTACATCAGCCTGTCAACCCATCCCCAGGGTGGGAAGAATCTCACGCCAAAATAGTTTTCCCACACCCTGGAATACCGTGAATCCAGAGCCCTGATCGAGTTGACTTTTCCCACTCCTGATAGATTTCCTTTTCAAACAGCCATGTTCCGGTGTCTTTTTGGTGCTTTTCGACCGACTCTTCGTGTATGACGTTATAGTGCAGTGGAGAAAGCCATTTGACAAGCTGGTCAAGTTTCTCCTCTAAATTCTTAAACGTTAACGAAAGTGATTCCGTAGCGCACTTATTAGCTGGATATATACATACGATTTGCTTGATCAACTCTGTCTTGGATGTGTTTCGATTGTTCCGAGTGAACTTGTCGCGCCTCTGTTGTCACTTCCCGAAAATCGGTCTTCACTTCTCGGACGTTCGTCTTGACTTCGTCCACATCCGTTTTAATTTCCAACGTGAGCGATCTCAATTTAAGCTTAACTCAGTTTCGGGGCCAATAACAGAACGTCAACTGGGTGACGGGACATTTTACTTACGCAATGTCAACTTGAAGGGCACTCTGAAATGATTGGTGATATCTGCCCAGCCGAGTAATACAATCCATAACATCCGGTTCCTTAAGAGGCCACTTGAGCTGTCTTCCGATTTTCGACCTCAGCTTATTTCTGAAATTACCTTCCAACTCCTCCAGAAGCTTCCCTAGCGTAGTCTCGCATTCATTGAGCTCGGAAGCTAATGAAACGAGCAATGGCGGGGTCCGGCGGATGCCCGGCGTTTGTGCCGCCGCGTCTAAACGATCCGCTATTGTTCGCAGTCCGTCGAGCGTTTTTTGAACGGCGGTAAGGTCACGGTGAAGCTGCGAGACGGTTTTTGGGCATCCCTTCGCCGACTTTGCGTACTTGTAAACCGCCGCGCACGTTTTCGCTGCTAGGTCGACAACTGCGATAACGTTTGCAGCTATACCGAGTCCTTCCATGCCTCCAGTGACCAACGGTTTCGTCTAAGAATTGGGCTAGCTGTTAAAGCATGCAGGCGGGCCTTGCATAGAAGATTTTACGTACCGGTGTGGAAGACTTTGCTACATCTGCATCATCCCCAGATATAGTGGATGGTTGCCGTGGCGAAGAAATCGTGTCATCAACCTCTGGTTCTAGGTGCGTCTCGAGCTTGTTCGTTGGTGACGTTTCGGCGCGGTCTTTTTCTGTCTCACACGCTGGCTCAGGGATGCGGTCATTCCAATTGTTTACTAGTTGCAGCCCTCCAACCGTCTCAAATGTCTCGAGATGGTATTTCAGGCTCGTTGAGGAGATATCCTCTGGTGGTTCTTCGACAATAGTATGCATATTATCGTCAGGCGGATCAAAGTCACCGGATAAGTGCACATCATCACCGTCGGACTGTCGAAGAGAGGGAGGCAGTGCCATTAGCCGGATATCCTCCAGGTGATGACCGACATGCAGATGCCACTTATTTCCCGGGAATGAATCAGGTTCCGAACAGCCGAACGGGCATCGACATTCAGATCTTCTTCCATGAGATATCCAATCATGGTCGATCCAGTCGCGCCGTGTCTTGTAAGACTTCCCCGATGCCTGGCAATCGGTCTCTAGGCACATGTATGGCTCAATATCGATGAAAACATGTTTTCTGCCCCAATCAGTTATCTAGTGTAGCACGTATGTGTGTCGGCATAATGACTTACTTCCATTGCTTCTCTTTCGTGATTGCTTGATCTTCGTGGCAAATCGGGCACGTGAAGAAACCTTTCGAAACATTTGGCATGGTGGGTGTCGCGGGCCGATCCCTTCCACCTGTAAGTGGTAGCTGGTGGGTATCAGATTGCGAGTAAACTGACTCCGACGGGGGGGGGCGAATACCGGGATGCTGAATTACTGGAGTGCCGATAACAGTGGGTCGAGTATCTAGGGCCATAGACAGAGGTGAGGGGCCAGGACCGAGAGAGTCCCCCATCGCAGAGTCTGGAGCGGTGTCTGTCTTTCGATCTCTGTTAAAGCTGGTTCCGAGAGACCCTCCAAACCCAGAGTCCTGAACGGAGTTTGTCTTCAGACTACCAGATATCGAAGGTTGACATGTTACAGGAACGATCACTGGTAAGTTCTGTGTTTCCCTCACAGCAGCCGTCTCACCCCTGTAGTTGACGGACGCTAACTGATAGTAACGATCTAAAGTACCTTGGGCCACGAGCCGAACAAGGCTTGACTCAGCTTTCGGATACTTTGCGCTGACATGGTTAATATACAATCCTAAGAATGATGGAAATTCGGAAAGAACAGCCTGCTGTCGTTCTTCGCGATCGAGTACTTTCTCAATCGTTTCTTCCAGCATGGGTGAAAATCCGAAAAGAGAGTCCACAATACAGTCGAGTTCTTCAATGCGCGAGATTTCAGAGCCCTCGGGGTCACTTCCAGGCCACAGGTCTTGTTGAGATGAAATCTCGTCATCACTGTCCGAATAACGATCCTCCCAAGGGTGCTGCTGTGACGAGTCTAGCACTAATTGCGAAAGTGCATTCTTCAGACGGCCGATAGCACCACGTTCGCAAACTTCAGAGATATTTGTTAGCTCTAAGCACTCAATATTTTTGTGGGAGCCAGACGGTATCCGAATTCCTCAACTACGATCATGACAAAACTCGAAAGGAGCTGAACAACGGCTTCCTTCAGCTGTGGGGTGTCATCTAGGAGTTTGTCCAAATGGCATTCATCAGTGTCAAAGCTCAGTACCCAGAGCCGGAATCTCTCAAATGTAGGCCTAGCCAGCAGAACTTTGGATGAAGGACGCGATCGACTTCGTATGCCATTGTCCGTAGCGCAAGATAGGAACCCTAAAGTAGCTGCTAACAGCGGCTCCACGGGACCCAGCTCGATAAACGAAAGTTCCGAATCTTGATCGAAGGACTCAGAACTCATGGTAACTCTGTAAATATTGAGATGATAGGTGCTACAGTCGTGAAGTTGCAGCAGTGCTGGGCTGAAGTGGTTCAGCCGCATCATAATCTCTACCCCGCATCTTGCGCCCACAATCTGCTTGTCCCACATTCGCAATCAACCTCATCCCTAGACTGAACGTCCATAGTTGAACTGCATAGCTACCCGTAGTCTCCACCCGAAAAAGTTGGTAAGCATGTAACCCCACTGCACTCAATCTCAAGTCTGAATTTTTAGTTCTCGATAATCTACACCATCGCCTAACTCGAGAACCCCGCACTGCACCGACGTGCACCCTTTTCGTGTCGATGAGATAGAAGCTATAGCACAGTCATTTGTCACAAATTTGACTACGATCGTCCGCGATGTTGGAAGTGGCCGGTTTAGCTGTAGGGATTCCGCCTCTAATCGTCATGACGTTCAAGGCCTTCTCGGCAGTACGGAGGGTTATCGAGGAATACCAAGATTTCGACGAAACCCAGCGGATGATATACAATGATATAAAGATCCAAGAGATACGATTCACCACTTCAGTTTCCAGTATACTTGAAGGAATTATCGATGACGAGACGAGGGCACGTTTGCTTAGCATAACAACTGGGGGAGAAAGGAAGAAACATTTGATATGTACGAACACAGAATACTGGTCGGATGAGAAGATCATGGCCCAGATCGAGACCAAGCTTGGCAGTGATCTCCTTCCACGAACCCTCGAGAATGTCCAGATCGTTCTTAGGAAAATCACCGAGTGCTATCCGCCACAGACCGAAGTCGCCGTGAACAGCACTAGGATGTCGAAAGCGCAGCGGGCACATCAAGTTGTAAGTGAAACACTTACCCACCCGCTATATGTTTGCAGCGTAGCGTATGCAGCCGAAAGCTAGAGTGATGGGGTGGTAAGACTCTATGTGCCTTGCCCCCGAGCCCAGTGACGCGCATCACTCCTCCACTCATCATCTAGTTGGGAGCTTCGTCCGTAACACAGTCCTGCTAACTTTAGAAGATTGCAGGGATCTTGAACAGGCGCACTATTAGTAGAAGACAACCCGAACCTCCAAAGTCAATGAGCAGTACCGGCACCTCAGTCCGCGGAAAGCTCACAATGATGTCTAAGGAAGCTCACAGTCATCTCGATGGCTATCGCCGCGCACTAGAATCTTACAATAATACTCTCTCGTTTTGTTTGAAGCAGAAGAGAGATCAGGAAAAGAGAGATAAGGGGTCTGTTACTAACAACATCCCGAAACCGAAAGTTTTATCCACAACCTCCGAAACAGATCTTCTTTCAAGACAAAAATCAACACAGATGATATCAACAAAGCTCTACCAGGCTCTTTCGAAATCCTTACTTTGCAACTGCACTCTATTGTATCTCTGTTTGGACACTTGTAGCGAACCCGAACGGACTCCCATGACAACCACCACGATTCAAAGTGTTACAAGCCCCAGCCACTTGCGAGCAAGCGTTCGGTTCTCGTTGTTAGTAGCCTCTAGCGGAATGTCGACATCAGGGTATCCACATAATAGCCACCATCAAGACACCGTCGTTGACAGAGCTGGCCAAATTCATTCCCTGGAGATTTTCAACTCATTACCAAGCGACGACTTGAACTATATTTCCATGTCACCATGTCCTAACAACTTATGCGTTACATTATTTGCAAATCAGTCCGGAAGCCAAGGATACACACTGGAGAATTTCCTCCTCCGATGTCGACACGATCAACTGCAGCAAACAAACATTACTGCAAGCACAGCTCAGACCCTTCGCGAGCTAATTCGCGATAAGAAACTGAAGGATAATTATGAGAAGTACATCATTGCGACGAAGCTAGGCAACGCTGCAGTGTTATTTCATTCATCTCCTTGGATAAAGACCTGGGACGTCGAAACGGTAAAGTTCTTCATCGACCACAAGAGTTCGAATACTCTAGCTTCCTGGACACCGCATATTGCAAGCACTTTGACACCTGACCATCTCCATCTACCAAGCAATGACATGTACGCACTTGGAATGATGTTGCTAGCGATTGCGGATATCACATTGGAGGTTTTTCAGTCAAATCCGGTGGCTCTTACGAAAAAAATGGGACGCCAGTACAAGAATTTTGTCCAGAGGTGTTTCATGGCTGAGAATGCGAAGATTCAAGGCACTATTCGAGAATGTGATATACAAGACCTTTGTGATGACATCAAGAAGGTACACGATATGGCTGTGATATTTAGCCAAGGAGGTGAGCGAGTTCATGCAACATGGTTAGACCGTGCTGATGATTCTGCCGTAGATTGATAGGAAGTTAGTGTGAGTAAGTCATTGACCAGATCAGTGCAGAATGCTCGTACGGGATGTCGATTCGTTGGTGCATTGGAAAACTTGAGGGTTGCTAAAGCTTGAGACATCAATCAATCTATTGGAAGTATCTGGTATTTGTCGTATTTGTCGGGCTGGAGAGAGTTTGAGCGGCCAGTTTCGAGTTTCTTATGTATAATTGTAACTAAGAGTGATCATATAAAGTGTATCATGCTTCTGGAAATTCTCAAAGTACCTAAAGGGCTCATTGTCTTGTTTCTGAGATATTGAGAGTAAATGGGGTGGCAGCATGTGAGGCGGAGTTGTAATGTTAGGGAGGGGATAAGTGTCGTGGCCGGAGACTGGTGTGTCAGTTGGGGCTCCATTGAGCAAGGTTCACATATCTCACCATCTACTTTCAATTGTGCTCGTAGCACTTGCATACTCGGGTTACGCGGCACCGTGTTTCGGCCAATGATACGGCCGCGGAAAAGCAAGTGAATAAACATTATGCATATGTGACTTGCAATTTTAGGCAATATGTGCGCATGTACTCGTACATACTGACGGTACGTGTATCATTTACTTAATGTGAAATGCTAGATCTTCAGGTATCTATGAAGAATTGAAATCATAATGTACACTAAAATATATGTAGTTGTACTGATATACATACTCGGGGTGCGCTAACTTACGTTAGTTTACTACGCACTCCGCTTCTATGGATGAGGACGCCGTAAATTCCTCTGAAGTGGCCCGGATCTGCACGGATTTCGCGATTCATTTTCGATCTAGACGGGGGATAATTTACAATTGGGGATTCCGGGTTGGAACGAAATTATAATATGCCGATTTAGAGTACAGCAGTAACTGGTACTTAAAATTGCGTATTTTTGACAGCTCATTCACCGTCGCACCCCTCTATTGCAATGAAGGCTTGGCAGCGGGGATACGATGCCGGCGTCGTGACTGAGTCTACTATTCCTTACAGTGCTGATGATGGGAGATGGAATGTATATAGGATATGCACTTGTACCAACGTACTTTGAATCCTCGATATAGATGAGGCACAATCTTATCTATCGTTGCATCAGTATTTTTCGTCGCTTAGAAAAAATAGCACATGAATCGCACATGACTACTCCAAAATGTCCTCAATATTTTGGTCAAAGTAAAACTCATGTAGTTAATTGAGCTCAAAGTGAGTGTGGCTATGAGGTGCCCCACTAGGTGTGGGCGCTGGACGCGCCTACGCCCCTAATAAGGCGCCTGGGCCGTATGCATGAGGTGATGGAGAGAAGATTGGAGACCGCAGTATGATAGGTAACTGCAAGGCCTACATATGCATCGAAAAATCAAGTCAAATGGACCAATTTTGAGCAAGTTGAAAATGTGAGTGAGAGTCCATGAAGCTGGCGGATTTTTTGTCTTTCTTTTGACTCCCTGTTTTATCACCAATTGTAAATCAAATTTGCTAGTAATGATATCAGAGCATATATGGCTTGCTGGCTGTCAATTGGTACTGGTATTGGCATATTTAGATAGGTGGTTGTTGTAATAGATACAATTTTGAAGTTACAATACTGGGAGACACTCTACAGTATTATAACTCAGGGAATTATCACCCCAGTGACATTATACACTATTTAGAAATTACCAAGCCGACCCTGAATAGTCTTCTGCTATGCATAAGAGACGCTGGCAGCAAGGGCACTGAATTCCAACCTGCATTAGTGGAGAAATCAAGTGGGGTAGGTAGTCCTCCTTCTTTTCCATCTGCCTACCTACCAACCACCCCCATAAGTCTGCCAATTCTTGGTCAAATTCCATGCCCATTTGCATAGAGTAGCTCTACTATATGTATATCGATTCTGCATTATCCTTGGGCAGATTCTAGAACTGTCTGTGAACAGGTTCAGGTCACTACATTTGTGTCATGAGCTGTCACTCATTACAGATGCACTTTACAGGTTGAAATGTACTTATTGCTAGAAGCTTGTATGCTTAAGTACAGGTACATTCATGCTCTTATATATACGGGTTTCAGAGTATGTCTTGTATGCATGCACATGCACTCAGCTGGCATCTCCATATCAGCAAAATGTAAAATGGATTGGAAGTCATAATGGAACAACTCAGCAACTCTGAATAGCCACACAGATCCTTCCAGATGCTCCCAGATGCTCCCAGATAGGCTGAATGCAAAGCGATGTGCTCTCAGGTGCTCCGAGAAAACTTCACCGGGACTTCTGAATACTACGGAAGTTGTGGAACAGAATCCAAGAATGTCCTGAAGAGTGTATAGTTGTCTTCAAAATGCTTCCAAATCAAACTATTATGATTCGCAAATTTCAGAGCTATTGGGAATATTGGCCGTGGCTCCGAGAGTATTCTGGTGCACCTCGACACTGCAGCCATACTCTGTGGGAGTGATTGGTATAATGTTTATATCAAATAGTACAATTCAATTAACTATCTTCTGCACATCTTGATTCAGGCATTGTAACTTTAATACACAGTCCAGTAGGTATCTAAATCAACATGATTATTTACAAGCCATATGCTATCGATTCTATCTGATGCAGCATTATTGTCTCGCACCAAATGTGCGGGTTCAACAATTGCTCCGACAGGTACAATATGAATCTTATTAGTCTGTTTGACAACCTGGATGAAACCATCAACACAATCAGCCCAACCATGTGGATCTTTGTACTTTGTTGGAATCACCACTGCATAATCTTGAGGTTGAGGACGTAATATCCATTGTTGGGTCTTCTTGCACCTCATGGAGAAGGTGGATAACGATTTTCCGGCGGGTAGGCATTCCTGAAATTGGAGGATCTGATTCGTTGGAGTCCAGCTGAAGTATAATATAGGAAAAGAAGGAACTCGGCCTTGGAAGGTGTTATCGAGGTCACTGTCCGTATGTTTGACCCAGATGTTATGAGATTCAGGCATGATCCCATGGTTGGCATCCGTATATTCTACCTTGCAATCAAGTCCCAGTGTCTCAACAGATGTAGGGCAGTGAAATGTTTGACGGCAGTACAACAGCCCAATCTTAGGTTGAACAAATATAGTGTCTATCAGTACATTCTGATCATATCCGAGCACCAGTCCACTAACTTCATGTTACCTGTCTTCTTCAATTTGTATACGGAATACCTGTCCAAAGTTGAGATTTCCGAAATCTACTGATGCCTCTTTTAGTGAGGGTAATTTGATACTTCTGCACACGCCGCAGACATGAGATTCACTCAAATGATGTACCTGTTGTGATACAGGGTGGAAAAATGGCTCTTTCTGACAATTGTGGAGGTGAAAATGATGGGCTTGGCGCATATTTCGCCGTGTATTGGCACCTTATAGTAGGTTGAAAACTTTAGCAAAGTTAATATCGTACCAGCCTTGAAGGGCAAGATAAGACAGTATCTCCTCCATATAGTCAAGACAGGTACACCGGTCATTGTGCTTGAGCATCTGTTGAATGTAATTGACTTTGTTGGTAGATTGATAAGCCTCTTTCACATTGCGGTTATGTAGCCGTTCAGAAATATCAGTCGTGAAATTGTCGCCGGACCCTATTCGCCGAATTGACTCTAATACATGGATCAAAAGATGCATCTTGGGAGATCTGCAATGGATTACATGCTGTTCGATGGTTTTCCGGAGCCCCTGAACGCCGATTGCCTGCCACCAAGCTTCCAACTCGACCAAGTGGATGGAGAATTCCTTTGTGAACAGCATCTGGTCTTTTAAAGTGATACCATACATCTCTCTCTCGACATCAGCAACAACTCTAGTTTCCATCAGAAACACCTGGGTGTTCCGAACGACTCTGACAGCTCTGACGAAACCTTGTACCGTCTGATGGAGAATTACATGCTTCCTTTCGCCCACACAACGGGCCGTGTTGCATAGAAGATCACCTGGGAGCGCCGGCGACCTGTCTGGGAGCACCTCGAATCACTGGAGAGCAGTCTGGGAAAAACATCTTCTTTGGGAACACTGCTGGCACGGCTGGAACTCATAGCTACTACTAATCGTTCAACAATTTTTAAAACTCATATATTCGGGTTATATTCTCATCCATGTATCTATATAGCTAGCAATCTACACACGGTATATCTGGACTGGCTGCAGGCGGTGCTTGAGAGCGATTCGAGGTGCGTCTGAAAACGACGATTGAGGGAACTCAGCGATATACTCTGGGGCCGTGATTGAGCGAGATTGGAGATGCAATTGGGGATTGAGATTGAGTGAACTCAGAGATGCACTGGGAGGCCATGATCAAGTGAGCTTGGAGATGCACTTGGAGGCTGAGGTTGAGTGAACTCAGAGATGCACTTTGAGGCCGGGATAAAGCAAGTTTGGAGATGCAATTGGAGACTGAGATTTAGTGAACTCAGAGATACACTCCGAGGCCATAATCGAGCGAGTTTGGAGATGTACTTGGGGGCCGAGATCGAGTGAACTGAGGGATGCAACTGGAGGCCGTGATCGATAGAGTTTTAAGATGCACTGGGAGGCCGAGATCGAGTTAACTGAGAGATGTACTTGGAGGCCTTGATCGAGCGAGTGTGGAGATGCACTTGGAGGCCAAGGTGGAGTGAACTCAGAGATGCACTTTGAGGCAATGATTGAGTGAGTTTGGAGATGCAATTGGAGACTGGGATTGAGTGAACTCAGAGATACACTCCGAGGAGGTGATTGAGTGAGTTTGGGGATGCACTTGGAGGCCGAAATCGAGTGAACTGAGAGATGTACTTGGAGGCCGTGATCGATCGAGTTTGGAGATGCACTGGGAGGCCGAGATCAAGTGAAGTAAGAGATGTACTTGGAGGCCGGGATCGAGCGAGTTTGGAGCTTCACTTGGAGGCTGAGGTCGAGTGAACTCAGAGATGTACTTGCAAGGCGTGATCGAGCTAGTTTGAAGATGCCATTGGAGACCGAGATTGAGTGAACTCAGAGATACACCCCAAGGCCGTGACCGAGGGAGTTTGGAGATACACTTGTAGCCGGCTATGATTGAGGGAGATTGGAGGTATAGCTGGATCTGGTCGATCTGGAGGAGGTCGATGGGAGGTTCGCCAGGTGCTGAGACTCTATTGATGTGTTAGTTAACTCGAAACCGTGGGAACGTGACGAGGTGACTTTACCTTTGAAGATCTTATGGAGATCTGGGGGCCGGTGGTGGATCTGTAGGGAGGTACGGCGTAAGCTGAAGCTACATTCAGGGGTCAACTCGAAATCGTGAGAATGACGGGACGACAGACAATCTTAGGTGTATGCGGTACTCGGTGAATGCTGTACTTGGTGTATGCTGTACCCGGTGAATGCTGCACTCAGTCTTAACTCATGATGATGGCATGGAGAGATAGAGAGGGATGACTTAACTTTGTGTTCTTGCGATGATGATAGAGTTGTGGACAAGAAAGAAAGAGATGGGGGATGAAGATGAGAATGATATGGAAGATACGAGCCGCTATGTGAAATCAGGTGTACGACTTGCCTGATTAGGCTTAAACAACCTCGTATCCATGTTATTACCCGCCGGATCGGGACTCATACCTGCCGTATCGGGGATGGTCAATTGACTTGCACACGAAATTCTCTCAAGTCCCAGTTCCTCATTATGATTTCCCCCATCTCCTCTGATCTCTCTCTTTCTTGTGTTCAACTCTACCATCACCTAAGAACACGAAGTTAAGTCATCCCTCTATATCTCTCCATGGCATAATCATGAGTTAACACCTAGTACAGCATACATGAAGTACAGCATCATCTCAAGATTGACCGTCTCCCGCTCCCAGCTCTTTGTTGTACTCAACTCTCTACATTCCCACAATTAAAAGTTAACCAATGAATAGAGTCTGAGCTGATGTCGTGCCTCACTCCAAATCGCCTGCGGCCAAGTACTCCTCCAATCTCGCTCGATCATGGCCTGCAACTGCATCTCCAACCTCTCTCGGTTACAGCCTCCGAGTGCATCTCTGAGTTCACTCCATGTCAGCCTCCAAGTGCATCTCCAAACTGGCTCTATTACGGCATCCTAGTGCATTTCCAACTTTGTTCTACGGTGTCCGGTGTCCTGTGTCCTGAATCTCACTATTGACCTAAACTCACTGACTCTCGCTAAGTCTAATTGACATGTATACAAGAACAAAAGTGATGCGGCTCCGCCGTGCACAACCCTAAACCAACCCACGTGATGACCGCACTCAAATCCGTCCCCAAACTCCTCCAGGGAGGTATCACGACCGTAGTGCTAAAATCCAAAGAAAACCAAGATAGAGCTTGCCTGAAGCTCCTCCCAACCAACTAACCGTGCCTGTAGCTTCTCAGAAGCAATTATCCCCTCACTCGATATCTCTTTCCTGCAACTTTCACATCCAGCCGGAATAACTGTCCCATCTGGAGTGCCACGCCCACGAGACTTCCTCAACCTTGACCGTTATACTTTGCCGGCGCTTTGTCGTATATCTTGATTCCATAGCCATTGACAGGGACAATCCGTAGTCCCCGATCCATAAGCCGCGATTGTGACAGCGAGTTGTGTGCTCCTTCCACATGCAAGACGTTTCTCACAACAACCTCATGTTTTCGGCCTCCTGGTAATCGAAGTCTCAGTCGTACATCACCATGCCTAGTGTTAGCAACGGTTCCGGACCGTCACTTCGGGTCCGGGTCCGGGTCCAAACCGAACCATTGCCAAATTGGCAGTCCGGGTCGTCAATAAACCTGAACTGCCCACTCGGGTACGGTTCCATGGTAAACTACCAACCCGTCTGAATAGGGCGGGTTGTCAGCGGGTCGCCCAGCGGGTCCATCTATAGATTCATATAAGGCTCATGTATTTGCAGTGTGTTAATAGTATCTTATCAAAATCGCGTTTTCAGCAACCAATAATGAGCTTTTGCTTGTTGAGCAGTTTGCAATATCGATTAATTTGGTATCTGTGTTTCACCTTCGATAGATGGTATTTTTGACTAGAAAGGCAGTCAATAATACAGTTCTGCGCGCGAAAATCCGCGTGATGCCTTGATTACGAAATATGCAAGACCTAAAACTGTTGACGCTCTGTTGACGCTCATTTTGAGGATGCTGCAGGGAGCATTTCGCTGTTGTTTTTGCCAGTAAAGGCTGCCAATATCGAATAAATGGATGTCTGCAACCAATCGGAACATAATTTACTCAAGATGCAAAGCTAAAAAGCGTTGACGCTCCGTTGGCGCTCATGCTAAGAATGGAGCGGTGACCGTGCTGCTATCTCTTTTGCCTATAGAAGCTGCCAATACGTCCGTTATGCATAACAACGACCAAGTCACTAGTGAATTACCGTACTTACAAGACCACAAATCGTTGACGCTCCTTTGACGCTCATGCTAAGAATGGGGCGGTGACCGTGTTGATATCTCTTTTGCCAATAAAAGCTGCCAATACGCCCGTTATGCATAACAATGACCAAGGCACTAGTGAATTACCGTACTTACAAGACCACAAATCGTTGATGCTCCGTTGACACTCATGCCAAGAATGGGGCGTCGACCATGTTGCTATCTCTTTTGCCAATAAACGCTGCCAATACGCCCGTTATGCATAACAACGACCAAGTCACTAGTGAATTACTGTACTTACAAGACCACAAATCGTTGACGCTCCGTTGACCCTCATGCTAAGAATGGGGCGGTGACCGTGTTGCTATCCGTTTTGCCAATAAAAGCTGCCAATACGCACGTTATGCATAACAACGACCAAGTCACTTGTGAATTACTGTACTTACAAGACCACAAATCGTTGACGCTCCGTTGACGCTCATTTTAATGTATTGTCCATTCAACATCTGCTGCCGTCGATAATTGTTTTCATCCTGATTTGACTGTACTGGTTGGCTTTCTGCTTGATTGAGACTCGGCCCTGTGGCAAAGCCGAGCGGCGTCATTATCTTGCACTGTTCACTCTCACACGACTAAAAATGATGCATTATGCCAAAAGATTCATTGCGCCTGCTGTACATCTATTTATGAACCGATATTCACAAGCTACTTCTTACCATTCGCCCATAATATATCTCTAACTGAAACTCTCGGTCAAGCTACATAATGCTGGTGAACCATTGACGCATTCTGTCCTACTTTTTCTTCCCTCCTTTATTTCTCCGCGTTTCAGCTTCATTGACAGTCATTAAAACCTTTTCAGCCTGTCTCTTTGACTTCCGTGTCGGCCGAACCAATCCGGGCACATTTGGCGCAGCGCTCACATCCTGCTGCTCTGGGCTTTCCGGATCCTCGATGCAATTGTTGTGCTCTATATCGGAGTCATCGTCCGCAGCGCAATCCTTCTCGCTGTCATTTGGATTATCCAAGTCGCCATTCCAGTGTAGCCAATCTTCAGTGTCCGAAATGCTTTCAGGTGCGCTATCCTCGTCGCTTTCGACTGGATGACGGTTGATTCTCCAAATACGGCGGACATTCAAGATTTGAGTTCGTCCTCCAGAGAGTTCCTTTGAAGACAAAGCTGGTGGCAAAGGTGATCTTTCTGACAATTGAAATGCAGCCGCACCATCATGTTGAAAGAGTGACCAGGATGCTTTGACGATCTCTTCCGTGTCCGAAATGTATCCTATGGCGGTCATCTGCTTGTTTTGTGCGCGGGACTCCTTCTGTGTAGCACGTAGGTTTTGGCTGCCCTGGCACATCTCCAAAAAGTCGTGAACCTTGGCCATTCTGTGCAATTTCCTTTCCTCCGCCTCTTTCTTCATTTCCGAGTCGTTGTCTGTGTTCATGGTATCCAATTCCGGGTCAGTGGCTGCCAAAATCCCGTTATTGGCTCGAGCGAACTGCCTTACAACGACTTTTTCGCGAAGGGTGTCGCCTGTGGGTTTTGACTACCTCCAGCCCATAACATCTCGGCCAAGGGAAAAACTGGCCTCCACTCCGACACCATGTGGTATAATTGAGAATATGTCACGCGCCACATTGGAGAGATCGGCGTACTTTAAGTGCGTTTCCTCCTGTTGTCGCCACCAGTCGGTTATGTCCGGTATCCAAAATGTACTGCTAATCTACATTGGGTCGGAGTGGTAATCATTGAGATTTGGATTGATTTGCCCCCAGTTCTTTGGTGCTTCAGGCGGCGAATTCAAATAGAGCCTGGCAGCGGTCCCGAAGCGGGCTGCGCAATCACTCCGTCCAGGTGTTGTCTCAGCCACATTGTCAGGCGTTAAATATTCCTCATTATCGCTGGACAAATCATATGGATCAAAGGATGATTGATAAGACCCTGAAGCCGTTGCAGAAGGGATAAGATTGCAGCGCGGTACCGTTTCGAGTTTATTGACCAGCACATGTCGATGTTTGGTGCAGTATTCATTCTGCACATACTACCGAAAGGCAGGTTGGTAATGTGTAGTGTAGGATGTCTCGTCCTCAGGATTAATATCCATTCCCTTGTACCACTTTCTAAACGATCGCAACTTCCTGAAAGGATCAAGGATGTGTGCGGAAATCAGAAGCATGCCCATCGTGGGAGTCACTTCGGCGTAGTATTTGGACAGCTTCTGTCGAGCTAACTTCACAGCGAAGAGCAAGTCTTCCTTCCATGGAGTCTTCTTCTTGGCCAAAGCTCGCATCACGCCATCCATGTGATCGAACATGTCATTGTACACTGTAATAGCATGATGCAATGTGACTGTATGCCTCTTCAACATCCAAAGGGTCCAATATTGAAATGGCCTCAATACATCCATGACATACTTGACAATCGTCCATTCATCCTGGGTTGTGAATACTGGCCGATATTCAGCGTATTTTGGGTTCTGAAGCCACTCGTGGGTAAATTCCCGTAAGCAGAAGGCGCGCTCGAGCAACTCCAGAGTAGAGTTCCAACGTGTCTTCACATCCATAATTGGAAGTACTGCAATACGCACTTTGGCTTTTTGACAGTCAATAAACTCGTTTCGGCGACCAGGTGTTAGCTTAATTAATACAGCAAGCATTCTCTGCTTTATGATGGTCAGCTTCAGGACTTTCAAAATATCATGAAATACGGACTTTCTCAATTATCTTTGCTAAACCTGGTCTCATGGCCGACACCTTGTTGATTCTAGCATTGCCCTCTTTTCGAAGTCTTTGACTCTTTCCAATGTCTATGCTTTCATTCTCTCCAAATTGCTGATCGCGCTCATGGGCTTCCCAAGACTTGGTGCGGCCTTTTACACCGAGACTGCTCATGAATGCAACTAAAGTGAGCTGTATGACGTGCGCCATGCACCGCATATGGTTTCTCAATGCAGGCCACCCAATTCCAGAGGCCTCAAGTGTTGATTGCAGCTCGCGTGTCATCGAGTAATTTGAGGAAGCATTATCCGTCGTAATATCGAGCAAACAACCATCGCTAAGCTCAAAACGATCAAGTACGTCCTTCAAATGTACGGCTAGCCTTGCTCCAGTATATTGGCCCTTGACATATCATCATTAATAAGCTTTCGAAACGGGAACAGAACAGGAGATTAACCTCATCGAAAGCGAGTTGAACTTCACCCAATGCCCAATTTCGATCCATATAGTAAGCAATGACTGACGTTATGGCTAGTTTGTTTGTTGATGTCCAACCGTCCAAAGCTAAACTAACTTTATTTCGTATTGGCAATTGCTTCTTAATTGCATCCACAGTCAGTGCATATTCCCTCCGGCAAATGTTACTAAGGGTCGTAGTGGATGGTAGAACTAGGTCATTGCGTAATGCCTTATATGACCGTTGTAGCTCAAGATATGATATAACGTTCCTTGGAATATGTGCCGAAACAAATCCTAACATGAGGTGGCGATTCCACGTGTCTTGGTGAAATTCAGAAGTTTCAAAGTCCTTATTTGCCAGTTTGGAATGTTTTGTCTGTCATTTCGGTCAATATGGATTAAACTGGATATCAAATATGGATTTCCTCTGCAAACGTACTATTGTGATTCCACGACTTCCTTGCCTCTTCAGGATGGCCAATGCTGTTTCATCCACCGTCGAACTAGTCAATTCAGTGACCTCTGACTCTGTTGATTCGTTTAACTTTGCGATGTGAGCTTTTCCCAGTAAGTGTTTCCCCATTGAGCTGGTCCCATGTTGTGATGGATGGCGAAGAACTTGATGACAAACGATACATATGATGCCAGGGCTGCAGGTCTCCTCAATTCCACAGTGTAAATAGAATCGCCACGAAGGTGCATGTCGAGAATTCTTCCAAGCAATAGGCTGCTTCGAGCCTACATTCATTGAAGCCCACAAGGCATCGAAGATGATTTTCAAAGTATGGTCGCTCAAATCATGAATAAAGACACGTTCACTTTTGGAAGAGATCATAACCTCTAGCAATGAGGTGTTCAAAGCTTGTGTATCCGACATGGTGGTAGAAATTCGTAAGCTGGGTAATCCGACTTGAAAGACTGCCGAAAATAACGATACAGTAAAGCAGATTGCGGGTTCTTAAATATTGACTCTACAGCTACAAGGAAAATAATCAGATCAGTCAGACATTGCATGCATATTTGTGATGTTGAATACAAGGACAGATTGCAACGACTGACCGCGGAAACATCCATTTAGGAACAGCGTACTGCAGTTTATTGCTGTGTAGCGTTCAGAGCCTTGACGCACCGTGGGCACACAATTGTAGGAGGCGGACGCGATATCAACACTTGCATTTTTGCCAATAAAGGCTGCCGATGGGTTCATTGTGGTTTATCTGCGTTCCATTCCGGTTATATTATCAAAGATGCCAGCGCAACAATCGTTGACACTCCGTTGACCCTCATTTTGGGACATGGTTACGATCTTGTCAGAAGCATATTTGCCAAGAAAGGCGGCCGGTAGTACGATTACAGATCATTGTTGATACATAGCCTCATGATTTTCCAGGATGGAAGGCCTCAAATCATTGACGCTCCGTTGACGCTCATTTTTAGGGCACTGTGACGATGTCGTCAATAGCATTTTTGCCTAGAAAGACGGCCGCTTGTTTGATTATGTGTTGATATCGCCGCACTGCCCTTGGATTGTCCGAGATGCATGGCCAAAACTCGTTGACGCTCCGTTGACGCTCCGTTGACGCTCATTTTTAGGACATAATAGCGATGTAGTTGCAACCCTTTTTGCCTAGAAAGGCAGCCGATAATGTGATTATGGGTTCATGCCGCCGCACAGCCCTAGGATTATCCAAGATACAAGGCCAAAAGTCGTCGACGCTCTGTTGACGCACATTTTTAGGACATAGTAGCGATGTTGCAAGAGGTTTTGCCTAGAAAGGCGGCCGATAGCGTCATTATGGGGTAACGTCGCCGCAAACCGCATGCCTTTTCCAAGATGCACGGCCAAAAGTTGTTGATGCTCTGTTGACGCTTATTTTTAGGACATAGTAGAAATGTTTTTGCCACCATTGTTCAATAGAAAGGCGGCTCATAGTTTGATTATGATGTGCTGTTACCGCACAGCCTACTGGATGTTTCATGACGCAACGCCAAAAATCGTTGACGCTCCGTTGACGCTCACATTAATTACATCGAAACAGCCTTTGTACACTCAATAATTGTATGCAACGAATCAAATACACAGTTTTGACATCCATGATTGCGTTTGTATGTATTATTGTTTGCATCCAGGAGTTTTGTTACCTCTCAATATTTGATCAACTGCTATCTATGCTATCTGAGTGAGAAATGACGTGGCCCTATCACATTCCTGCGCTTTTGGCCGGCAATTGATGGCACATAGATCATTTCACTAGTTTTTGGCAATTATAGCTCGACTTCCTCACCATTCCTTATCCAGCTCCTTCTCCTCGATTTCCATGACGTACCACAAGCAATTTCAAATATCTCAACCATGTGCACCAGGTCTGTGCGGAGAGTTATGCAGTTGGATACATGGATGAATACGACATGACGGTTGTCATTCAGATCGATTCGTCATGCGAACTGACCGCTCTTACTCTGACATGTATGACATCACTGACGTAAATTTTGTTAGCACATTTCGTCACTAATATCGCTTTTGCTTTGTCACTTAACAGTCACTTGCAGAATAAAATCGAACGTGATGGCCGTCTTACAGCCAGATTTGGATTTTAGAACTTTCACATGGTGCGTTCGACCCTTGCACATGCACAGACGAATTATCATGTCTCACAATTTGGTCAGTGAAATCGAACAAAAGCTGACATGTAGCAAAATTGGTAAACAACTTGCTTTTCACCGCGATCAGACGTCAAAAAGTACAGTTTGCACCTCTATTCTTCCACAGACGCAGGAGCCGTCACCATCTCTTCGTCGGAATCCGATATATATATGGTAATTAGCCGGAGGCTATATGCAGGGGTAAAATCTTACTGGTTCAATTGGCTTCACTTTCAGCAACATTGACGAATCGGGCTCTGCAGCTGGCTCACCACCAGGTATGCACGATTGAGACTGCGGCTGCACCAAACCTAGTCTAATACGACTACTTGCGGGATGAGAAGTCCCTTGCAGCCTTTGAGATATTCCGGGGACAATGTCAAGACTCTCCATCAGCTCTGCAAATGTTGCTGGTAGAGGTGCCGGAGCGTCATCATTTGTTCGCGGCTGAACGACGGCCGGAACCCTCAATTTGGTGGTGCCGTACTTCTTATCTCGTTTATGGAAGTAGTTGGCTGCATCTTTCCATCCCGGTTCAGTCAATTTGTCGAGCTTCATCTGCTTCTGCCGAAACCTCTCCATGCGCTGCTGGAACGTTTTGGTGATTGTGCCCATCACCCAGCCGGTTTTGTCATCTTCGCTCAAATTGCCCTGCTCAGTCTCTTCATCATCTTCCTCTTCCGCATCCTCCCCATCGTGGGAACTTGCAAGATCACTCAGACTGTCTCCGATAGCAACCAGCATTTCCTCAAATGTCTTTTCGGGCTCTCTGGACGTCAATCCCGCTATTTCAGGATGCATCATATTGTCCTGCTCTTGTTGAACCGCTGCCTCTGCATCTTCAACTCGCTTTCTTGCCCCAGCGGTTTCTCTCCCCACATAATGCTCAATCCATTTCTCTTTCTTCTCATTGCGTAAGCAGTGCGTTTCTCGTCGCTTCTCCGCTGCAAGCTTCTTTTTGCATCTCAAGCTGCGCAATGCCCCAAGTTCTCGGATTCTCTCTGCCTCCAAACCGCTCTTGCCTTCATTCGCTTGATGACGTCGTTTGGTTGAATGCTTTGTCGATTTGCCATATCTGCCCGCCGGAAGTGGAGTAAAGATCTTTTTCGGAGCATTGATCATTGTAATTTTCGTGGACTTTCTTGTTGCGCGAGATGTTGGATGTTGCAAGTTATGGACAATATGGAGGTAAGCTGCGTCTTTTATGTCAAGGTTAGTATGTTTACTCATCTTGAACAAAGCAAAATCGGTCACTTGACTGTCAGTAAATCAGGAATAATGACGCTAACCATACATCATGACATGATTGTTAGCGTCAGTTTCATGTTATATCCCAGGGATTATTTGAGACAATCATCAGCAGACGTCCGTTCACTCGAACTACATCCTATCAATATCTAGCAATTGGGCGATTCCGGAGGTCTTACACCCCAATTTATCCCTGTCAACAAACAAACAACATCAGACCGACTCGTTGCAAATTGTGGGGTGGTGGGAAACCCCTGCAGCTTGCAGCCATACTCAGTAGGATTCATCTTGAGCATAACGGTCATGTCGGCTGCTACGTATACAATTCTGACATGAAGCTAACTGTATAGTCCTCAGGACTTCCCACTTCCTCTCGTTATCATCTTCCTCTCGTATTCCACACCAGCACAACATGGATACACAACCACCTCCGCCAGGTGAGAGTAGATCGAATACTGGCAGATTGGTGGGCGCTAAAAGAAATATGGACATTCTGGTCACACAACAAGAGCGCAGACACAAGTTAGTTCACCCCGATGCTGCCGATGCAGCCACCAAACATATGACCCAGGATGCACATTAAAAATCGTCCGCAAGACTGGCAGTAGGAGAAATAAGAAGCATCATGCGGTGGGATGTAAGTATATCCATATCCATGCGATCAGCGGTTAAATGACCATATAATGTACAGCGGGTGTCTGTAGAGAGCTACATAACGAATTCATCGCTGCCCGTAACGGGAAACCTCCATGGTTGAAAAAGGCATTTGTCCGCACAGTCTTCGAAATCGAACATCATGATGTTGTGAGCTCTGGGAATTTGTCAGATGAATTTCCTGATAAGCGTCCCAGTGAGTGGACGAAACAGGCTTTAATCACCTTAGAGGAGGCTACGGAAGCGTATATGGTAGAGGTAACAGCCGAATATCATTGATAGAAGCATCAACTTATATCTTGTAGGTTTTCAACATGTCTGCAACTATGGCAAGGCAAGGAGGTCGGGTACAGCTGGAACAGTCCGACATGTGCCTGGCGTTGAATATGGCCAAAATGGCCAAGGAAGCCTTTTCGCGCGCCGCAATTGAGGAAACGAAATATCTCATTAAGAAACCACGCGCCGAGGTCTGAGAAGGGAAGAAGCGGGGTGTTGAGTTTGCTGGGCGTAAAAAGGTGAAGGCTGCGATACAAAGACACCCGGCAATGCTTCGTCATAACCAAACATCAGGCTGCCTTCCTTGCCAACATGGCACTGCAAAGATTCCGCAGACACGCTGGAGACACAAAGGAACAGGTGCACCACCCCCCGTCTGACGCAGAGTGTGGACTCCAGAGCCGACTGCACCTCCGCCCGGCACACCACCCGCCCCAAGTGGTAACACTTCCGGAGCTCAACTGTCTGAAATCGTCAATTTGCCGGCTGGATATACATATTCGCATATAGCTCTTCCCTGTGCGGAATTTTTCGAAGATGATGACGATACCGAGCACGATACCGATTTTGATCCAGATATGCTGACTGATGATTGTTAGTACACTATCTGTTGTGTGGTAATATGGCTAACATTCATTTTGAAGACAAAAGCAGCCGATTAAGCGATCCTGCAACTGATGACGAGCATTGACCGAAAGACACGGGATTTCGGAGATTATTATTATATATATCTATGTATTATTAAAGAACAACGTAGTGATCAAGAAGAAAGTAAATGAAAATGCCAGAAAGGCAGCCAAAACGAAGTGAATGATGGACTGTGCCAAAATAAATGATTGCATATTGTGGATGCAGCTATGGCAAAATGAGCATCAACGGAGTGTCAACGATTTTTGGTCATGCGTCCTGGGAAATCACACCTCCGATAGGTTGTAGTCAGTCACAAAGGAATTCTTGGCCGCCTTTATAGGCAAAACAGATAGCAATAGCCTCCCTGCACCATGATGAAAATGAGCGTCAACGGAGCATCAACGATTTATGGTCATGCGTTCTGGGCAATCACACCTCTGATAGGTTCTAGTCAGTCAGAACGGAATTTTTGGCCGCCTTTGTAGGCAAAAAAGACAGCAATACCCTCCCTTCCCCATCATGAAAATGAGTGTCAACGGAGCGTCAACGATTTTTGGTCATGTGTCCTGGGAAATCACACCTCTGATAGATTGTAATCAGTCATAAAGGAGTTTCTGGCTGCCTTTGTAGGCAAAACGGTTAGCAATACCCTTCCTGCAGCCTCATGAAAATGAGCGTCAACGGAGCGTCAAAGATTTTTGGTCATGTGTCCTGGGAAATCACACCTCCGATAGGTTGTAGTCAGTCATAAAAGAATTTTTGGCTGCCTTTATAGGCAAAACAGATAGCAATACCCTCCCTGCCCGATCGTGAAAATGAGCATCAATCGAGCATCAACCATTTTTGGTCATATGTCCTGGGAAATCACACCTCTGATAGGTTGTAATCAGTCATAAAGGAGTTTCTGGCTACCTTTATAGGCAAAACAGTTAGCAATACCCTCCCTGCCGCATCATGAAAATGAGTGTCAATGGAGCGTCAACGATTTTTGGTAATCTGTCCTGGGAAATCACACCTCCGATAGGTTGTAGTCAGTCATAAAGGAATTTCTGGCTGGCTTTATAGGTAAAACAGATAGCAATGCCCTCCCTGCCCGATAGTGAAAATGAACGTCAATGGAGCGTCAACTATCTTTGGTCATGCATCCTGGGAAATGTCACCTCCGATAGGGTGTATTCAGTCATAAAGGAATTTGTGGCTGCCTTTATAGGCAAAATTGATTGCAATACCCTCTATGCCCCATCATGAAAATGAGCGTCAACGGAGCGTCAACGATTGTTGGTCATGTATCATGGGTAATCTGGTGGGCGACAGGTTGCACATTGTCATAAACTGATTATTGACTGCCTTTATAGGCAAAAGTGAAAGTGAAACGCTTCCTGCCCCATCTTCAAAATGAGCATCAACTGAGTGTCAACGATTGTTCGCCTTCCATCATGGTTAATCACAGCGTGATGTGGCGGTTATTGTCTATATAAATCATTTTGACTGTTATCATAGTTTAAAAGGCTCAAGAATACTTAGTGGTAGCTCTGTAAATGAAATAAGTTGTTACTGTCCCGGAGGATGTGGCTAGAATATCCCGTACATATCTGCCTATAAAGGCTGTCATATCCTTCTTTATGGATGTTTGTGATCACACACCACTCATATTACCGAAGATGCAAGACCAAATATCGTTGATGCTCTGTTGACACACATTTTCAGGATGTGGTTGGGCGCGTGAGTATTCTTGTTTTACACATCAAGGCGGCTAATACGTCGAAAATGAACTGTGATGTACCAAGGTCAATATTTTACAATTATCAGTGGCATATCTAAATGCGACCATAAATGTGAAACCCGAAATGCAGAACCGGAGATTGGAACCGATGGGTCAAGGCAAACCCGGCGAAATCTGCGGGTTGACGGGTACGGGTCCGGGTTTGGCCCGCCAAGCGTCTGCAGGTCGGGTTTTTGGACGGTTCTGGAACTGAACCGACCAGTTTTTGCGGTCCAAACCCGGACCGCTGGCGCGTTACCCGGACCCGTTGCAAACAGTAGTCAGAGCTTGGCCGTTGGTTTGCGATTGATTCGACAAGGTAACTTGTGGCTGCGGGGCAGGTCCGTACCGGTGGAGGTGGCGGCCCCTAGGCGATCTTTGAATCATCCGTGCGGTCAACTTTGAGCCTGCTGACGTTAAGTGTGTCGTGGATTGTCATGTCGTTTGGGAGATCTAGTTCGACGGTGTTTCTGGGTATTCGTAGGATCTCGTCTGGGCCAATCTAGCGGTGTACTAGTTTGTGTCGCATGGGGTTGACATTGGCGTATGTGATTGGCAAATCTTTTGTATCTCAAAATACTTTCGCACTGGCGGTGATGGCGGAGTCAATTGGGCGTTGTGACTTATTAGCCTCAGCCGTCTGTTTATCTTGAGCATCGCAGAGCTCATCCATGGCAACTCCCAAAATGCACTGCAATCGTTCGACAAATTTGTGGCCTCGTAAGGTGTTCGCCGATTCATTGGCCTGCGGTCATTGGTGGTCTACAATTAAGTCTAGAGGCAAGGGCGGCTCATAACCAAGATCAAGTTCAAAAGGCGTCTGTTTCGTTGAGTGGTGTACTGAAGAATTGTAGGCATACTCTGCTAATGGCAGGTAGTAATCCCAATATGCATGATCGTGAGTTGCGAAGCCACGCAAAAAGCGTACACCCATCTTGTTTGAGTTTTCAGAGAGACCATCAGTTTCTGGATGGAATGCCGTAGACATGAGCAGCTTCGTCTGCAGAATCCTCGAAACATCTCTCCAATAGTATGCTGTGAAACATACATCGCGGTCCGATACAACCTCTTGAGGGACTCTATGTAGGCGGAACAAGTTGTCCATGAATATGCACGCGAAGGCCGGGGCGTCCATTGTCGTTTTGTAGCCTCGCCAATGTGCTCTCTTCGTCATGTGGTTGATAAACATTACAATGCAGTCGTGGCCATTTCCTGAGGTCGGCAGGTCAGTTATGCACTCGATGCCAATTCTTTGCCAATGGCCTTTGGCTAGTGTTAGCAACGGTTCCGGGTTATCCGGCTTCGGTCCGGGTTGGACCCGAACAGAAGGCCCCGGTCTGGGTCAGGAACCACCAAGTAACCCGACCCGCTCTGTCCTGGCGGGTTTGTTACCCGGATCGGACATAAACCCGCGGTTTTTTGGCCGGGTTGAACCCGGACCGCTGTTCCATATTACGGTTCCGCCAACTTTCGCTCCAATTAAGTATTTGAGTTCTGATCGTGTCACGATATGATCAGTACGCAGATTATGCAGTTTTAGCCGCTCTTTCACCTCCCGCTGTCAGATTTGCGATCGGACCAATATTCATTGAATCGCTGTGAAATAACGCCACATTTTGGGCGAAATTCGCGGGTTTTCGATAGCGACTCGACGAATAATGGTCCAACTACAAATCTGAAAGCGGGAGGTGAAAGAGGGGCTAAAAGTACACAATCTACCTACTGATCATATCACGATACGATCAGAACTCAAATACTTAATTGGAGCGAAAATTGTGGACTTGTAATGCCGGGTTTTTGGTGGTAAAACCGGCCCAATGGCAATGGTCCGGGTTTTCATGTGGTAAGACCTGTTGCAACGGTTCGGTTCCAGGTCGGAACCGGACCCGGAACCGACCCGGCGATTTGGAACCGTTGCTAACACTAACTTTGGCTATTGGAAGTGGATGTAGGAGGCCCATGGGTTTTCCACTCCGGTGGTTAGTTCGGTGGCACAAGTCGCAGCTTGCAACATATCGCTGGGTATCGCGCCACATTTGCTTCCAGAAATACCGGTCTTTCATACGTATGTACGCTCGGTCAGCACCGAAGTGTCCCCCTGCTGGTGTGTCGTGGGCTTCATGGAGCATTCGTCGCTGCATCGTCCTTGGAATACACAACCGTCCTCTCATATCTGCCTTTCCGACTTCCTCCTTCTCTTTTGCCCTTGCTGTTTTGTTTACCTGTGTCTTTTCCAAATCTCCACGTAACCACAGAAGCCCATTATCTTCCAAATAGAATCATTGCACTGCCACCCATGATTTGCGTTCCTTGGTAGATGCAGTGGATGGCTGGGGGCGGGGACTTGGGTTGGCCAAGCAATGTACAATAGGCCAGAACCATTCATCATCAATTATGCACGCCTTGATGTCATCAACCAATTCTCCAGCCGCAGTAACTTCCGGTGTTGTTAAAGTGCATCGCTCCCGTCGGAAATCCGGGTGGCGAGACAATGCGTCCGCAACCCGACTCTTGACACCTAGAATGTGCTTGACCTCCCAATCAAAATTCTGTAGGACTGTCAAGATATCCATCTGACGTACAGTGAGGTGTGGTTGTGTGAGGATTCAGCGCAAGGTTGCATGGTCCATGTGTACCAAAAATGGCTGCTCAGCTCCGTGTAGGTTGAATTTCCCGTATAACATTGTGTCTCGGATGCCCAATAGTTCTCTGTTGTATGCAGGGTATCGTGTCTCTGCATTGTGTAACTTACGGCTGAAATATCCCAGTACCTTCTCTGTCATTTCTTGCACCTGGGAGAGCACCGCGTCCAATGCATATTGGCTAGCATCGACGTACATGCAGTATTTGGCTTCGGGGTCTGGTAAAGTAAGGACCGGAGCAATGTAGAGTGCCTTTTTGAGCTTGTCGAAAGCATTCTGGCACTCTCTATCCCAAGCGAATGGAGTGTGCCTGACACTCCTCGGTTCTCCACGTCGCCGCCCCAAGTCCCCTTATACTTTTGGAGTAGTGCCAATCGCGTACAGCGGCATCGCAATGTGAGCGTAGTGTTCAATGAATTTTCTATATTATCTGGTGAGGCCCACGAAGCCTCTGACGTCCTTACAGTTCGCAGGTTGAGGCGAATCCACTACCGCACGAGGCTCATGCTCCTGGGCGTGGATGCCGTCTTTGTCAATGTCAAAGTTGCAAAAATCAACTTTCTGACAAGCCCAGGCGCATTTTGCACGTTTGTCCTTCAGACCATGTTCTGTCAGCAAAGTAAGTACTTCTCGGACATGTACGTCATGTTCCGCCAAGGTACGCCTGTGAATCATAATATCGTCATGGTACACGATGATGAATTTGCATTTCATTCTTTCTAGGATGCCGTTCATCATGCGCATGAACTGGCTGGGTGCGTTCGCCAGGCCTAACGGCAGGACTCGCCACTTGTAGAAACCAAATTTAACGGTGAAGGCCGTCTTTTGCCTGTCGGCTGTGGCGATGCGAATTTGATGGTAACCAGCCGCCAAGTCCAATTTTGTGAACCAGCATGAGCCGTGCATGGAGTTGAGTAAATCCTCGATGGGTGGAAGAGGATAACGATCCTTGACGGTTATGGCGTTTACTGCACGATAGTCTATGCACATGCGCAGCGTACCTTCAGTCTTTGGCACGAAAAATACCGCTGAGATGAAATTGCTTCGAGAGGGCTGAATTCATCCACCGCGAATCACCTTGTCGATCTGCCTCCGAAGTTCTTCTTCTTCCCGCGGGGAGATGCTGTATGGTGAGCGGAACGGTATTTTGCCATTTGGGACCGTTTTAATTTCAAAATTGGCCTGCCTTCCATTCTGCGAATTTTCAAATGTTGGCTTGCCGAGGAGGCTCTGGAATTCTGTCAACATCTACCGATACTCACCATGCGGTTCGTCTGTCTGAAGTGTACTGCCATTGCCGCAGTGGTGTACTTTGATTAGGAAGGCCAGTTTCAACAAGTGGGCAGACACCTTGTTAAGTTCCGCCTTCCGTATGATATGTGTACACATGAATTGGGCCTGCTCCACTATTCCTTCGTCGACGTCCAAGGGGCGTAGGCCAGCCAAGTACTGTACTCGGCCATCCTCTCTCTCCTCCCAGAGGTTATTGGCAATGAACATTTCATTGCTGTCATGGTCAATTTGATATCGTAGGTTGATATCACCCATCCCTCATTTACCTAGCACAATATGAAAGCCCTTGACTTTGTAGATCGTAAATTCAGCCTCATAGATATATGACCCACCGAGTCGTAGTTTCAATTTCAGTCTTTGATGTTTCTCGATGCCATCCTCAGCCTTGATTTTGGCCGTCTTCACAATCATCCATCCAGCTTCTGTTGCCTGCACTGCGGCCCCATGGTGTTTTAGTTCCTCAATGAACTTCCGCCCCACATAGTTCTCTGATGCACCATTGTCCTTCACTACCCTTGCCTTTTTGCTGCTCCACCATCCTCCTTTCGTTTGGTATCTTATCTTCCCATTAAACCTTAGCAGGTCGACCACTGAGTTATCTAGTTTACTAACTTTCAAGTGGTGGTAACAGGTGAAAAACTTGAATTGACTATCTGGCACCAATTTGCCACCCTTTTTGTTTGACGATACCGTACATGATGGTGATTTTATGGGAGGTACAGCCGCAGCTACTGAACTCGTTTGCCATTTCCCGCTTCAGAGTCCGAGTCTGAGAGGCTTTCGAACTCGCTCTCCGTTTCACTGTTTGTCTCCTGCTTAGCCTACTTTTCCTCAGCAAGCCGCCCACTCTTCTTTCTACCGGTTGGTGCACATCCCCGTTTCCTATCTTTACAGAGGCGTCTAGACCGGGCTTTTGCAGCATCTTTGCCTACAAAAGCTTGTTCGAGTAGCTTCTTCATCAAGTCGCAGTTTGGGCAATTGCGAGAGATACGACCCAGCTGGCCACAGTTATAGCAGGTCAAGCCGTCATCTTTGGCCGGGCCAACTGTGCCAGTTATACCTCCTGTCTTAGAGTCTATCTTCCTAGCTGAAGCTTTCGTAGTTGTGGTAATGTTGGGGCCACTTCCAGACTGAAACTTGTTGAGAGATGTGTCGGGTGCAGCGAGGTGTTCCATGCACTGTTCGAGGGTTGGAGTCCTATCGCGCATGCCAATATAACGAACCAAGTCTTTATAAACTCCCTGGTTGCCCTTTTCGATCTTATGTCCATAAGCGTCGGCTAACATTTTGGCAGGCATAGGCTGGTGGGGGTCCAACTTCGAACGAAGGCGACGGAAACACTCGTTAAACTCTGTGATGCGTTCTCCCTTCTTTGGGCTGGGTTCTTCCCATTCGTGTTTGACCAGGTTGAAGGCGTTGGACTGAATAACTTTAGCTTTCAACTCTGTGCAAAAGGTGGACTATTCGATCGGCGCACTCATTGGGATGCGGAGCATGGCCCAGACTGCTGTGTCACCTTTCAATTGTAGCACTGCTTGGTCTCCCCAGCCTGTCGTGCCGACCCATCCAATGGCCTGGGCTTCATTCTTGAAGTGTCGCTCCAAAGGAAATAGGAAGGCGGTGACATCGTCCATGGTCCGTTTGCCCTCACACGTTAGAAGGTTAGATGACTTGACAGAGAAGCCACCGCTTCCAGACGAGCCAGGGGTTGGTTCGGCAGAGCCACGGATCCCGAATTGGCCAGAGGTCGGTTCAGAGGAGCCAGGTATCATGAACAGGCCTCGAGGCGGTTGGGAGGTGTTCGGTGCCGGAGTCGCATGTACATGGTTAGTCGTCAGTCGTTGAATGACGCGTTCGAACGCTCTCAATTCGGATTCCAGGCTGCTCTACACTGACGAGAGATTTTTGACTTGATGCAGCAGCATGTCCTTCCTCAGCCGGAGCTGTGCGATGTCTGTCTGCTCCGTTGTCTCCAGCTCCAACTTGCACTTGTCGAGCCGTCTCTCCAACTTGGCAGATGGCCGTTTCTCGTTCTCAAGATCTTCCTCCAACTTCTCAATTTCCCTCTGAGCGGCCGCTAATTCCCTGCTCGGGCCGTCTCGGATGGGCTCAGTAGCCTCCGAGTCCTTGACTGTAGCGGCGAAGCTCTCGTTGAGGTCGCAAATCTTAGCAAATTTCTCGGCTTGTTCAAGGCTCTCAGAGAGGTTAGTATCAATGATCTCCAATTGGACATCCTCCATAGCCCTGATGCAGTCGATTGCTTGGTCAGACAAGACCCCAGGGCCGTCGTTGATGATCTTCATTTGGTTGGTGATGTATTCTGTTGTGCGAAGTTCGTTAGGTTGGAAGCCCGCGGTGGTTGAGATCTTAAACCTGCTGCGCAACCGAATTGAGTCGGCTTTCTAGATTTTGTCGGTAAAACTGACATCGTGTCTGTGGTGCGTGTCGTGCATAGCAGGAAGTGCCGTGAAGTCGGAAATTTCCTGCGATGTCTCTGAGCCGCCTGCAGTCCACTGGTTCGAAGATGAATCAAGTGAATCCACCATCATGCGTTGTGTTTCGATCGCTTCTGATGCTTGTGACGCAGTCCGAAGTCGAGTGTTGCTACCAATCTGGGTAAATTGCTTCTCCGTACGTATTGAAGTGAATGTTATTGATGATCTAGCTGACATTTCGCTAGAACTAACTAATACGCGAATCTCCCACAGAGCCGTACTAATGCCACAGAGCAGCACCTAATGTGACAGAGCCGTACCTTAACATGACCAGAGTCGTCCACCTACACCACCAGTTCGGGTCTCGGTCCGGGTTGGAACAGAACCGTTTCGAAATACGCTGTTGGCGTCGTCAATACACCCAAACTGTCAATTCAGATATGGTTCGATTGAAATCTCCCAACCAATCAGAAATTGGCGGATAGTAAACAGGTTGTCCAGCGGGTCAGTCTGTAAATTTATATAATGCGCTTTCTTTTGCTATTTGATAATTGTATTTGATCAAAATCAGTTAGTTAATATCCAGAAATACCTTTTTGATTACTTTGCAGGGTGCGACATCGGTTATTTTGGAATTCATGTTTTGCGTTTAATGATTTCTATTTAGGAGTACTAAGGCAGTCAATATTTCAGTTGTGATCTCATATATCGACGCGACGTCTTGATTACCTAATGTACAAGACAAAAAATCGGTGAGACTCCATTGACACACATTTTCAGAATGGGGCTGGAAGCGTGCTGTAGTTGCTTTTGAAACTAAAGGTGGTTGATACCTTATTTATGGATGTCTGCAACCAATCGCCAGTTAGATAACCCAAGATGCAAAGCCAAAAATAGTTGACACTCAGCTGATGCATATTTTCAGAATGGGGTAGTGACTGTGTCGCTCGCTGTTCTGCCTCTAAGAGTAGCCAATACAATGGTTATGCTACATGGTAATTAAATCGCGATACAATTACCTTGTTTACAATACCAAAAATCGTTGATGCTCCATTGAAACTGATTTTCAGGATGTGGCAGGAAGCGTGCCGCTGTTGTTTTTGAAGATACAGGTGGTTAATATCTTATTTATGGATGTCTGCAACCAATCGCCACTTACATAACCCAAGGTGGTAAGCCAAAACTCGGTGATGATCGGCTGATACTTATTTTCTGAAAGGGGCCGTAACTGTATTCCTTGCTGTTTTGCCTATAGGAGTAGCCAATACAACTGTTATGCTACACGGCAATTAAATCACAATCCAATTACCATGTTAACAAGACGAAAAATCGTTGACTGTCCATTGACACTCATTTTTGAGATGAGGTAGAGAGCGTGTCGCTATACATTTTGCCTATAATGGTGGCCAATACTGCGATTATGTATAACCATGACCTAGTCAATTTGGAATCACCAGACTTATAGGACCAAAATTTGTTGACGCTCCATTGACGCTCAGTTTGCCTCGGGTGTATCTGCAATATTCAATCATTTGATTCGGCGTTGTCTATTATTCACATTGTTGTGCTAGCCTTTCTAGCATTTTCATTTACTTTCTCCTTGATGACTACATTGTTCTTTAAGAATACATATAAATATATTCTTTAAACTATACTTTACAGTGTCCGCTAATTGTAGATAATAATACACTCTAAAATCCCATTCGTTTCAATCAATACTCATCATCACTTGCAGGTTCACTCAATAGGCTGCTCTGGTCTTCAACATAGATGTTAGCCGTATTACCACAGATTAGATAGTGTACGAACCAGTGGATGTTCCTTTATCAGTCAGCATATCTGGAACAAAATCTGTATTGTGCTGGCTATCCTAGGCATATGCAGCGGGAGTAAAATGTTTCGCGCAGCGAAGAGAAGTATGCGAATATACATATCCGGCTGGTAAATTGAGCATTTGGGAACAACGAGCTCCATCGTTGTTACCAGGTGGTACCGGTGGTATTCTGGGCAGAGGTGGAGTTTGCTCTGGAGTCGGCTGTGTGTGTCCATCGGGGGGAGGTGCAGCTGTTCCTTTGCGTCCCTAGTGTGTCTGTGGATTCTTTGCGGTGCCATTTTGGCAAGGTAGGCAGCCATCTATTGGGCTTTGACGAAGCAATGCCAGGTGTCATTCTATCCCAGCCTTCCACTGGTTATGCGCTACAAACTCAACACCCCGCTTCTTCCCTTCTCGGTCTTTGGCGCAAGGTTATATAATCACATTTTGCGTTTTCTCTGGATAAACACTTCAACCTGTTCTTCTTCCACTATCTTTAGCTATTCTAAGACTAAACCTATTATGGTGCGCAAAAATTTTCCTTTGGCCATTTAGGCTATATTTAAGGCCAGGTGCATGTTGGACTGTTCCAGCTGTACACGACCTCCTTGCCGTGCCTTAGTAGCAGTCATGGTAAAAACCTACAAGAGATGAGTTGCTGCTCTAACAATCAGATTCGGTTAATACCTTGATGATACACACTTTTGTAGCCTTCCCTAAGTAGTGTTACCAATGGTTCCGGACTGTCACTTCGGGTGTGGGTGCGGGTGCAAACCGAACTGTTGCCAAATTGGTGGTCCAGGTCATCAATAAACCCGAACTGTCCACTCGGGTACGGTTTGATGGCAAACTCCCAACCCATCTGAATTGGGTGAGTTGTCAGCGGGTCGACCAGCTGGCCCATCTATTGATTCAAATAAGACTCATGAATTTGCAGTTTGTTAATAGTATCTTATCAAAATCACGTTATCAGCAACCAATGATGGGCTTTTGCATGTTGTGCAGATTGCAATATCGATAAATTTTGTATCTGTGTTTCACGTTTGATATATGGTATTTTGCCTACCAAGGCGGTCAATAGTGTTAGCAACGGGTCCAGGTAACCCGCCAGCGGTCCGGTTTTTGCCTGGCGGTACGGTTCGGTTCGGTTCGGTTCCAGACCCTGCCAAAAACCCGAATCCCCTTGTCTTGGCGGGTTTGATACCCGGACCGGACATAGAACCGTGGGTTTTGGCCGGGTTGGAACCGGACCACGGTTTTAAATATATTGTTCCCACACCTTTGGCTCCAATTATGTATTTGAGTTCTGATCGTATTGTGATATAGTCAACACGTAAATTGTGCAGTTTTATACGGTCTTTCACCTCCCGCGTTCAGAATTGCGATCCGACCAATATTCATAGAATCGCTGTGAAATGAAGCCAAATTTCGCCCGAATTTCACGGGTTTTCGATCGCGACTCAGTGAATAGTGGTCCGATCGCAAATCTGAAAGGGGGAGGTGAAAGAGGGCATAAAACTGCACAATTTACATATTGGTCATGTCATGATACGATCAGAACTCAGATACTTAATTGGAGGCAAACCTGTGGTGTTGGAATGCCGGGTTTTTGGAGGTAAAAGCGGCCCAATTGCAACGGTCCAGGTTTTCATGTGATAGGACCCGTTGCAACGATTAGGTTCCGGGTCGGAACCGGACCCGGAAGCGACCCGGGAATTTGGAACCGTTGCTAACACTAGCGGTCAATGATACAGTTATGCGTGTGAAGATCCGCGGTATGCCTTGATTACGAAATATGCAAGAACTACAACGTTTGATGCTTGGTTGATGCTCATTTTCAGGATGCGGCAGGGAGCATGTCACTGTTGTTTTTGCCAGTAAAGGCTGGCAATATCTGATAAATAGATGTCTGCAACCAATCAGAACATAAATTACCCAAGATCCAAAGACAAAAATTGTTGTACCTCGGTTGACGCTCATCCTACAAATGGGGCGGTGACCGTATTGGTATCTCTTTAGCTCATAAAACCGGCCAATACGTCCGGTATGAATAACAACAACCAAGTCACTGGTGAATTACCATACTTACAACACCACAAATTGTTGATGCTCTGTTGATGCTTATTATAATGTATTGCCCATTCAATATCTGCTGCCGTCAATAATTGTTTTCACCATAATTTGATCTGATTGGTGATTTTTCTGTTGGTCCGATTGAGACTTGGTCCTGGGGCCAAGCCGAGTAGTGAAATATTCTCGCAATGTTCACTCTCACACCACTAAAAATGATGTTTCTAGCCCAAAGATTTATTGCGCCTGCTATTCCTTTGCCGTAAGTGGGCCCATGAAAGGGCCCTCTTTCGAGTGTGCTGCGCCCTGTCGCTTATAACTACACAGACACCCACTTAAACCCCCCCCTAGAATATTAAGAATTGAAATATAATCGGTAGAAGTTTCTATTTATGAATTCTTGTAGCAGTGTGACAAGTTCTGTGGTGCTGAGTTGCATATAAATAGCAGTACTTTGGAGATTGTGAGAGTACCATCCTCCAGCCCAGTGGCAATCACCTTCCCACTTCCCATCTACCACACCACAACAACCATGAGCAGAGCAGCCCTCAGACATCATAATCTTAATGTCAACTACATACAGCCACCACTTATACTCTCATCTCCACCATCGTCACCAATACATGTTAACAACAAATTGCCAAGTATCGCATCATGGAGGATCACTCTGGTCGAAAGCGCACCACCTCTCAACCACCACTACCACCTACAGTGGCACAGCACTGACCTGCCATTATAGCTGATTTGTCGTCACCCACTACTGAAGCTCCACCTGCAATGATCAATCTTGACGTTAATTATAGCTCCTCAGGCAAAGCATATAGTGAGTCAGCCGGGTCGATCACAGCTGATCACTCCTCCATCTAGCATAAGAAAATATTACTATATGATCTGTAAGGAAGTCACCTGTACTGAGATCGTCATATTGACTCACAGGTTACGGACTCATAGATCATAGCTCATCCACAAGTCTTCACTCGCCACCACGGGGATTTGCAATCGTGAGCTTCCATGGACTTCCATGGTGTTCCAGACTCTCATGTATATAAAGACAGAGCTTCTCCTTTGATAGTAGAATAGACTTTATCAGCTTCACATTTGTAACAGAAAACACTCCAAAAACTAATTCAAAATTTGACAGATTTTCCTGAGCTTCCCACATTCAACCCTTTACAACCTATTGTCCCCCCTCACAAAGCATTGAACTGATTGCCCATCTTGTTCTCTGAGCTGGATGCCATTACTCTAATACAAATCATCAAACTCTTTTTTACCAACTCCATTATGGGACAGTATGTAGCCAACACCAATTCCTATGCCCAGCGGCAGCTTCTTGGGCAAGAGAAGGAGTGGCAGCATTCCTGGCAGCCAGTTACTGCTCAGGAGCTTTATCGCTGGCTGGCAATTAAAATTCATACGGATCTGATTGGAGTTCAACCCGAGATGTACTGGATGAAGGATGGAGTTTGCCTTCCCAAGGATGAATTACCACCAGCAGCCTACCTTGGCAAGACTCACTTTCAGGAGATCCATTGCTTCTTCCATGTCTCTCCATAAAATTCACCAACTGAAACTTTTGAAGGCTTGCCTTGTTAGCTCTCATCAATCGCCTCATAATCACTCAAGATTTTTTAGTAAACACAGAGCGCACTGTAGCGCACTTTGACTTCTGTCTCTCCATTGTCTGTGACCTTCTGCAAGCTGGAATTCCATCAACAATGAAAAGTTCCTCTCGCATTCCGGCTTCACAAAAAATCCCTTGGTCGGCTCCCACCACACAATCTGCCTTGCCCCCACTGCCTACTAGACTAGTTACCAAGCACACCCCCCTTCCCCTCTGCCAAAAGGTACCAGAAATGCATTCCCCAATGTGGATGGAGAGTAGAGTAGGTTGTTTCCTTTGCAAGTGGAGAGGAAGTCAGGGTGGTAGTGGAGAAGGCATGAAAACCAGTATAAAGTGTGAGGACTGCAATGAGGCTTTGTGTTTCACATCCAAATGAAATTGTTTTTATGAATTTCAACATATGTAGAGTATTTTTATTTATTCTGGGGGCATTTGGCTTGATTGTGGTTGTGTGATGTGTATTGTAAAAGCGGGCCCATCCATGGGCCCAAACCCAGCTACCGGCAGAGGGATACATGTGTTTATCAACCGATATTCACAACCTACTTTGCACCATTCGTCCATAATATATCTCTAACTGAAAAGCTCAGTCAACCTACATAAAGAAGCTGGTGAATGAATGACCTATTCTGTGCTACTTTTTCTGCACTCCTGAATTTCTCCTCGTTTCTATTGCATTGACTGTCACCAACACATGTTCAGCCTGTCTCTTTGACGTCTGTATTGGGCGAACCAACCCGTGAACATTTGGCGCTGCACTTACATCCTGCTATTATGGGCATTCCCAATCCTGGATGCGCTTGTTGTAATCTATATCGGATTTGTCGTCCGCTGCACAGTCGCCCTCGCTGTCATGTGGACTATCCATGCAGCCATTCCACTTTAGCCAATTTTCGGCGTCGGAAATGCTTTCAGTTGTACTATCCTCGTCACTTTCGACTGGATGATGGTTGATTCTCCGGATTTGCCTGACATTGAAGATTGTAGCTCGTCCTCCATGGAGGTCCTTTGCAGCCCAATTTGGTGGCAACGGTGATCTTTCTGAAAATTTAAATGCAGCCACACCATCATGTTGAAAAAGCAACCAGGAGGCTTTGAAAATCTCTTCTGCGTCCGAAATGTATCCAACGGCTGCCATATGCTTGTTTGGAGTGGGAGATTGCTTCCATGCAGTATGAGGGTTCTGGCTGCCCTGCCACATCTCCAAAAAGTCGTAGACTGTAGCCATTCAGGGCAATTTGCTTTCCTCCACATTTTTCTTCATTTCTGAGTCGTTTTCCGTGTTGGTCATATCCGATACTGGGTTGCTGCCAGCTAAAATCCTGTCATTGGCTCGAGCAAAATGCCTGACCACAACTTTTTTGCGAATGGTCTCGCCTGTGGTTTTTGACTGCCTCCAGCCAATAATACCTCGCCCAAAGGAAAATCTGGCCTCCACTCCGACAGCATGTGGTATGATAGTGAATATGTCGCCTGCCACATGGGAGATATTGTTACGGGGGTTTTTAGATCCCAATAACTAATACAACATTTATTGAATCTAAGTACAGCCGCCTATCAAATCTCTTTCTCTCCTCGTCTTATCCCAAGACTCAACCTCTTGCCCGTCTCGCAAGAGCTATCTCTTCCCTCAGTTGTAAACTTACGGCCGCGTCCTCTAACTCGGTCAAGTTAAACCGATGCCAATTCCCGTCTCCTATATAGACGAAGATTAGGCTTCCCCGTCGAACAACCACTCCTCGGAATATTCCTCGAAGGGTAAAGCGCCGGTGTTGATGTATCTCAGCACCAGGTAGTCGATATTCTCGAGTTGACAAAAAAGAAACACCACAGCGTAGATGTGGGTTAAACGGTGCTCTTCCAACTCGGAAAGCAACCTGCCGAAACTCTCGACTTTCTGTTGCAGTGCGTACTCGGCTGGTGTGTAATGATGTCCAGGCATACAGCACCCAGTCTCGTGTATTGATTAGGGAAGTAATGGTAAGATAGATAGAATTCTTAATAATATTTTAAGATCGTCTTCGGTGTTCTCTGAAAGCTAATGTGTTCGCTGATGTCCCCAATAACTACGTCCAACACTGGCTCTTTATAGCCGGAGACCTCTCACGCCAAGATAAGAATTATTCCGGCCACGCCCTCTTAGCGCCCGTAAAATAACTCATCGCAACACCCTCAGGTAATTGCGCCATGGCTGCGTGGTTTGAAAGCTTACGCTCCTGATAACAATCAGGCCATCCGTTGCCCGATATCTGCTTCACCCATGCACATTCAATAATCCCTCGCAATCTTTAGAGTCAGTAGTTGGAACATCTACCAACCAAGTTGATAATGCTTATCGCCTCGAAAATCCCTCATGCAAGTGAGCGTTTTTCTTACGTCATAGATTTAGTCGGCGACCAACCGATACTATGCCAACGTAGATTAATGACGCGTAAGCTCGTATCCGATACGAGGTTACATTGCGATCTGACCATAAGAGGTGCTCGCTCTAGGCCCTAAGCCTACATCATATAATCCCTCAGTTACGTCATGCTAAGGTCGAGACTTTTCTCCAGACCGGGACGTGCTCCTCCTAGTCCTATCCTGTTACAGGTAGGGGAGAAGAGTCCTCTTACTTGCATTTGACTGTCAACTGCCGTGCGTGATTACCACACATGTCCCGCATAGTTTCTGGAAAGTGAACAAAGCACCCCCGCTTCGCGCAACCGATACGAGCTCCCGCTAAAGAGCGTATCGCTGACCAACTTGATTATCACATGCATAGGTGTTATGCATATTCACAGATATGTATGCATCTTGTAATAATTCAAGTATCATTATCGCTGCTGGGGAGAACCCCTAACAGATATTGGCATACTTTGAATGCGTTTCCTCTTGTTGGCGCCACCAGTCAGTTATGTCCAGTATCCAAAATATACTGCTTATCTCCATTGGGTCAGAGTGGTAATAATTGAGATTTTGATTACTTTGCCCCCAGTGCTTTGGTACTTCAGGCGGGGAATTCGAATAAGGTCAGACGGCGGTCAATTAGCGTGCTGCGCGATCTCCTTGTCCACCTGTCATCTTGGCCACATTGTGAGGCGTTAAGTATTCTTCGTTATCACTGGACAAATCATATGGATCAAATAATGGTTGACATGATCGAGAAGCTGTTGCAGAGGGGACAAGATTGCTGCTTGCTAAGCTTTTGGGTTTATTGACCGGCAAGCGTCGATGTTTGGCACAGTATTTGTTCTGCACGTACTTCAGAAAGGCCTGTTGGTATTGGGTACAGGTATAGGATGTCTCATCCTGAGGATTAATATCCATTTCCATGTCCCACTGTCCAGAGTATCGCAGCTTTCGAAAAGGTTTGAGGATATGTGCAGAAGTGCGAAGGATGTCCATTGTTGGAGTCACATCAGCATACTATTCGGACAGCTTCTATCGAGTTAACTTCACAGTGAAGAACAAGTCTACCTTGCGTTGATTCTTCTTCTAAGGCAAAGATCGCATCATGCCATCCATATGATGGAACATGACATTGTACACTGTGAAAATGTGATGCAATGTGACTGTATTCCTCCTCAACATCCACAGGGTCCAATATTGAAATGGCCTTGATACTTGCATGACATACTTCACAATGGTCCACGTATCTTGGGTTGTGACAAGTGGGCAGTAATCACTGTATTTTCGATTTTGGAGCCACTAGCATTTGAATTCCTATAATTGGTTGGCGCACTCGAGCAACTCTGGTGTTGAGTTGCACCTTGTCTTCACATCCACAACCTGAAGTACTGCAATGCGGACTTTGGATTTTTGAAAGTCAATGTACTCGTTTCAGCAACCAGGTGTAAGCATAATCAGTACTGCCAGAATTCTCTGCTATACAAAGGTCACTTTCAGGACTTTCAAAATATCATGAAATATCTAATTTCTCAACTATCTTTGCCAAACCTGGTCTCAGGGCCGACAACTTGACAATTTGACAATTGCCCTCTTTTCGAAATCTTTGACTCTTGTTGATATCTATGGTTCCATTCTCTGCAAATTGCTGATCACACTCATGGGCTTACCAAGTCTTCGTGTGGCCTTTTACACTGAGACCGCTCATGAATGCACCTAAAGCCAGCTGTATGATGTGCGCCATTCATGGTATATGGTTCCTCAACGCTGGCCACTCGATTCCAGAGGCCTCAAGTGTTGATTGCAGCTCGCGTAATATCGAATCATTGGAGGAAGCATTATCAGTCGTAATAACAAGTAAATGGCCGTCGGTAAGCTCAAAGCAATCACGCACATCCTTCCAATGTACAGCTAGCCTTGCTCCAGTGTGTTGGCCCGTGACTGATCATCCTTAATTAGCTTTCGAAAGTGGGAAAGAATTGGCAATCAACCTCATTGAAAGTGAGCTGAACTTCAGGTCATGCGCAATTTGGATCCATAAAGCAAGCAATGATGGACATTATGGCTAGCTTGTTCGTTGAGGTCCATCTGTCCAAAGTGAAACTAACATTATTTTGTCACGGCAACTGTTTCTTGATTGCATCCATGGACAGTGAATATTCCCTCTGGGAACTGTTGCTGAGTGTTGCTGCGGACGGCAGTACTAGGTCATTGCGTAATGCCTTATATGACCGTTGTAGCTTCCGTTTTGAAATAGAATTCCATGGACTATCAGCCAAAATAAATCCTAACATGAGGTAGCAATTCCACATGTCGTGGTGAAATTTGGAAGTTTCAAAGTCCTTAGCTGCCTGTTTGGAATATTTTGTCTGTCATTTCAGTCAATATGGAATTACCTGGATGTCGAATATGATATAACTCTGTGAACTTAGTATTGTGATTCCTCGACTTCCTTGCATATTTAGGATGGCCAACGTTGTTTCATCCACCGTCGAACTAGTTGATTCAGTAACCTCTGACTCTGTTAATTTGTTTAACTTTGCAATGTGAACTTGTGCCATCTGGTGTTTCCCCATTGAGCTGGTCTCATGTTCTGATGGATGGCGAAGAATTTAATGACAAACCATACATATGACACCAGGGCTGCCAGTCTCCTCCATTACGCAGTGTGAATAGATTCGCCATCAAGGAGCATGTCTAGAATGATTCGAGGCAATATGCCACTTCCAGCCTACATTCTTTGAAGCCCACCAATGATTGAAGGTGATTTGTAAAGTAAGGTCACTCAAATGAGGAATCAAGACGCATTCGTGATTGGAAGAGATCATAACCTCGAGTGAAGAGTGGTTCAAAGAGTGTAACTCTGACACGGCGGTATGAGTTAGAAAGCTGTGAAATGTGACTTGAAAGACTTCCGAAAGTCACATTTCAGTATACCATACTGCGTGTTCTTAAATATTGACTCTACAGCTACAAGTAAAAAAATCAGATCTGTAAGACATTGCATGCATATTTGTGAAGTTGTATACAAGGACAGGTTCCAAAGACTGACTGTGTAAAACTGGTTTCAGCAACAGGATAATGCAGTTCTTTGCTGTGTAGTGTTTTGAACCTCCACAAATATTGTTGACGCACCGTGGGCGTTCAATTGTAAGAGGCGGATTAGGTATCGTCACTAGCATTTTTGCCAATAAAGACTGCCGATAGGTTCATAGTGGATTATCTGCATTCTATTGCTGTTGGATAATCCAAGATGCAAGATCACAAATTGTAGACGCTCGTTTGACGTTCCGTTGATACTTTGTTGACGCACGTTTGGGGACATGGTTAAGATCTTGTTGCAAGCATTTTTGGATAGTTAGACGGCTGATAGTTCGATAATAGTTGAATAAAGTCGCTCAGTCCGTTGATTTTTCAAGACGCGAGGCCTAAAATTGTTGATGCTCTGTTGACGCTCATTTTCAGAGTATAGTGACGATGTCGTCGAAAGCATTCTTGCCTAGACAGGTGGCTGAAAGTTTGATTATGACTTAATATCGCTGCCCAGCACTTCATTTTTCCAGGCTGTAAGGCCAAAAGTTGTTGACATTCCATTCTGGCGTATTTTTAAAATATAGTAGCGATGTTGTCGCAACTCTTTTTGCCAAGAAGGGTGGCTGATAGGTCGATTATGGCTTAAGGTCACTGCACAGCCCTTGCATTTTCCAAGATACCAGGTGAAACATTGTTGACCCGCCATTGAGAACGATATGGAGGATACGAGCGGTTATGACAAATGAGGAGTACGACTTGCCTGATTGGGTTTACAAGACCTCGTATCGGTGTTATTACCCCCTGGATCGGGACTCGTACCTGCCATATCGGGGATAGTCAATTGACTCGCACACGAAATTCTCTAAGTCCCACCTTCTCATGATGATTGCCCCCATCTCCTCTGATCTCTCTCTTTCTTGTGTTCAACTCTACCATCACCTAAGAACACGAAGTTAAGTCATCTCTCTCAATCTCTCCATGCAATAATCATGAGTTAACACCGATTACAGCATCATCCCAAGATTGACAGTCTCCCACTCCCAGCCAGTCCCTCATCTCTCGACAGATGTTGTACTCAACTCTCTACATTCTCACAATTACAAGTTAACCAATGAATTGAGTCTCAGCTGCCGTCGCGCCACCCTCCAAATCGACTGCCTCCAAGTAGTCCTCCAATCTCGCTCGATTGTAGCCTGCTACAAGTGCATCTCCAAACTCACTTGATTACAGCCTCTGAGTGTATCTCTGAGTTCACTCAATCTCGGTCTGCAATTGCATCTCCAAACTTGCTCGATCACGGCCTCAAAGTGCATCTTGGAGTTCACTCAACCTCGGCCGCCAACTGCATCTCCAAACTCAGTCGATCACGGCCTCCCAGTGGATCTCTGAGTTCACTCAATCCTGATCTCCAATTGCATCTCCAAACTCACTCGATCGCGGCCTCCCTGTGCATCTCCAAACTCGATCAATCATGGCCTCCAAGTGCATCTCTCAGTTCACTCAATCTCGGCCTCCAAGTGCATCTCCAAACTAGCTCAATAACGGCCTCCAAGTATATCGTTAAGAAGCGACGGTGGGTGTACAGAGATCCAGGGGTAACGGAGGTGGAATGTACGATGTGGAGTATATATTCGGGAGACCCTGGGGTAGATAGAAAGCATCTCATTTTCATCTCATCTTGTCATACAACGAAAATACCCACTCTATCTTTCCTAACTGTTGGTCCCACTCACTCTTTCCGAGATTTCGTGGATCCACGCAAATGCACGGATCCTCACGGCCAGGTAGTATCATATCTGCTCATCTTCTTTCTACGCTCCTCGAGCTTAATGTAGAAGGAACACGAGGAGTGATTTTCGCAGCGTCACATTGCATTCCGACACATGGTCACTGTCGGCTATAACTTCAGAGTGTTTGTTAAAATTAGGAAACCGACTGAGGGAGAAGAAACAGCGAAACAGCATTCGGAGGGCAATATGCATCGCGATGAGAGGCATTGACGCCGGGCATGGAGTAATCCGCCACCAGGGTGTCTCTGACGGCTCTGATGGAGCCCATCCACTCTGACGGAGCCATTCTGCCAGGACAAAAATGTTTCTTGCTCATGTTCCAATACAACTTCCTCCTCATCCTCATCCCCAGCTGCATCGTCGCCATTCTCGCCCTCACTCCCGTTGATATCACTCGTCCCCACATCAAACCTCTCAAGTCCAGTTATGGGACGTCGTCGCCTGCTGGCGGTTGGGATAGCATTGCACTTGTCGCTTTTGTCATTGTCATCTTGGTAATTCCTGCTGCCCCCTGGTATGCCGAAATCCCGTTTGTCATTCGTATAATGGTTGTTTATCGGGATGTTTTGGTCACTTCTTCCGATCTCAGGCTGCTCAAGTGCCACTTCTGACGTCAAATCGTCAGGAAGAATAGCATTGTCAACATGAGCTGGTTCCACACTGATGACCATGGCAGGCGTTGAGTTCTCCCCCTGTTGGATCTGACGCTTGACTGTAGCAAGAGTGTATTTATACACCCTGTATTGGTAGCTCTCCAGTAGTGTGGTCCAGGTATCCGTCAAGAATGTATACGTGTCTGCAAGACCAGGCGAGGTCTACAACTTGCGACCCGTCGTAGCACAGCAGGATGCTTTCTTACCTCTGTCATTGTTATAATTGAAGAAGATCGAGCGATCAGCTCTGTCCACTTTAAGCTTAGACATGGAAGTTTTTGGATGAACACCGTTGTTCTTTTGCCACTCCAGGAGAGCATTGCGCAACGGGGTGCAGATAAACATGATTAGTGGCGAGGGTATATGACTATCCTTGTCGTTAATCATGGAATTATAAAATCCATCAGCATACTTACCGCGGTTATTTGCCCGGTGATAAAATTTCATGTAGATAAACTGTGGCATTGCTTCCGCCAGGAATCAATGTGGAGGCTGACCATTCCTTAGCAACTTTCAATTCTCTCTGCATTAGATTTGGGCCACGTACACCACCTTCCACAGGCTCTGCTACAGGACAAAGATTATTATTGTCTGCCAGACTTGAATCAATGAATTCCAAATGTTCTGCAGTGGATTGAAAGCGGTGGAGATCATAAAGCACTGTTGTGTTGTCCATTGCTGATTGAATAAAATGAGATTTAACGTTATCTGGTTGTGATCGAACCAGGGACAAGTTTGAGCGTGTAGTATTAAAAGTGGGCCGGTGCCTCAGCATACCGCTTTCAGGATATCCTTTGTGTGCGCCTGAAATGCTAAGGACCAAATGTTGTTTTACTGCAGAGCGGAGTTCCAGTACACCTCTATTATTTGCAAATGTGGGGCTTCAGGTAATGCTTTCGAAATGCGACGCGTTCCATAACATATTGTCTTGAAGTCGTTTGCACTCATAAACAGCCGTCTGTTCCACATGTCAAGCTACAGGAGTCTGCCCGTTTCAAAAACAAGAAACGTCATGTCTGAGTGACCAAATCGATAGATGTTGCGACTGCCGGAAACTGTTAATTGATGTGTAGACATCGCTTGTGGTTGTAATTGGCACCGCCTCTGTCTCAGACTCTGTTGGGTAGCTCGCGGCCGGAGTGGATTCGTAATCATCTTGCGAGCTTCCGGATTAGGGATGGGTGTAGGCAGGGTTTCAAGACCGCAGAGACGAGTGGGAGTGATAGCAATACAGGATGCGGAGCTGGATACAACACGACTTGTTGATGCTCCTCCAGGGGCAGGTGTGCAAGGACTGCTTGTACCCAGAGTAGTGGATGGAGGATTTATTATCCGGGGCTGTGTAGTGGATGGGGTTGAAGTCCCGCGTTGAGCGATATGTACAACGTGGGAATTGTTCAGCGAAGATGAAGGGCTGGAGTACTGACGTTGGATTGTAGAGGCTACGGAACTCCCTCCTTGACAGGAATCCTTCTTGCCAGCTGGTATGGAAATGGGTGTCTTAGCAGCTGGAAGTTAAGAATTCCCCAAAGCCCCATGCTTTTGCTCGTTATGAGGATTTGCAAGATGTCAAACATTTTGTATGACTGGAGTAGTATGAGGGTGAGAGCTATGGGAAGCCATAGTCCAATATAGATGTTCGATGTTAAGAATGTAGGAATAATTGGCTGTGCATGCATACGCAATGCCAGGCAAGGTAGACTCCTAATTGAGCGACCAGGGAGTGTTCCACCATTCAAGGCAGGCGCAGTGTAGACCGCGCTAGACTTTAAACCCTGATAATACTTGGTGATGACATCCCTCTGAATAGCATTCAATTATGGGGTTAACTGCCATCAGATTGAACTCAGCATTGATATTCGCTGTTACACCAACGTCTGAAGTCCTATTTGCACCGCTTGAAGGGTGTTTATGCCTTCTTGGCACGGTTATCATAGTATTGCACTCGTTCTTAGCACAATACTTTGAATCATCAATTCTGTCTATCTTCAGCTTCCCGGTGCAAATCCCCTATTGGCATAGCTAAAATGCATCGCAAAGTGAACAATGACATTCACTATCCTATGACATCGGTTGCATGTGCTTCTTCCACCGCTAGGCGTTGGTAGCCGTGTTGGATGGTTGCACTGTTGGGGCAACTTGAGAACTACTCAGTTTGCTCCGAGATGCACGTGGTCTGAGCGCTAAATGCGGTATAAGATGCCAAATCAACGCCCGGCGTTGCAAACTGTCCTCACCGCGAGTTCTATATTTCATCTCGAGGCTTCTGATTCATGAATTGCCTGATAGTTGTGCAAGATGAAGGCTTGGCCGTTTCGTGTTCATTGACCAACAAAACTCAGGATATAAATCTAATCGAAGAAGCTCAACTAAATATATTCCTTAGTCCCACCAACACCGCCATTCTCGTTTCCTCCTGTATTTAACACACCGCTAGCATCCTCAACTGTCTTGACATCCTGTGTCTTCCAATAACAACGGCTCTCGTTCCACAACACAGCAGAAAACCTTCACCACTTTGCACGTTCCCTCTCGGCTTGCCACTGCTACATACAACTGTATCATAATGCTATTGCCTCGGATGTAGATTCATTTTCAACTCGCAGCGATGGCACCAAAGGGTAGCCGGAAAGGAAAGGGGTAGGCAACTGCAAAGGCAATCTTACTGACATTGGTTATAAATCGACGCCTATTGTTGGATCAGAACCATATAAAGTCATTCATCTTGGAACCCATCTGTGGACTCATACAGATATACAATGTTTCCGTAGGCATGGATGAGAGTGCATGTGACCTCTTGTATGATATAATCTTTCTTGATGCAGTCACGACTTGCCACTTTTCACAATTCCAGCTAATGTTGCCCCACAGCAGGCGCAGGAGTTCTCCATTTCGGGAGTGGTGGGTAGCTTTCCGCCCATATCTGGGGCATATGATAGACAAACCCGTGACCCAATCAACAATTGGAGGTGGGACAACCCCCGTGCCTTTTATGGATGAAGTCGATCGCTCCAATCAACATACAACCAGCTGGGGGAAAGTTAAACCCACTGGTGAGGGTTTCTCCTGGTACAGTAGTGATGATCTTAGTGCAAAGATTGAGCCACCAAGCTGCAAGCAGTACTAGCGAAGCGACGTCCTGCCCGTCAGACAGCTAATTTGTGATGAGAAATTCAACGAGAAGGATGTTGATCGGGACTGGGCATATCCCGGAGTGCCGAGCGGTGGAAGGAGCCCTCCTAGTAATGGCAATGGTAATGACGACAGCGAGGGGGTGAACGACATGCCGGGCGGTGAGAAACACACAGGGCAACAACCGGGGACAAAGGATGGGAAAAGGAAAGGAAAAGGAATAGCGCAGGGGAAGGGGAAGGCAATTGGGGAAGGAAAGGGGAAGGAAAACGGTGAAGGGAAAGGAATTCTTAAACAAACCCCAGGGGGAGATGTTATCTATCGTGCCGTTGTATTACAGTTGCAGAAGGAAATGTATGAGGCCGACTTGGGCATGAAAGGCTAACTAGAGCGGGTATATTTCGAGCCGGAAGCATCCCCCACCATGTCAATTTCCAGAGATGATGATACCGACTCTACAGAGTCGGACGGCAAATTTGACTCAGAACATTATCCTGATGTGGATATGCGAATGGAGGACAATGTGGACGCACTGGACGGCATTGATTTAGATGGCGATGTAGATATGGAAAGGGATGGTGAGGAAGAAGAGGAGGAGGATGAATAGGACGAAGATGAAGAGGGGGAGGATGAGGATGAAGAGGAGGAGGATGAATAGGACGAAGATAAAGAGGGTGAGGATGAGCAGGAGCAGGAGCAGGATAAGGATGAGGATGATGGCAAAGAAGCTCGGACAATTGGCCAGGGAGAGATGGTAAATACATTGGCTGACGATGTAGATTCGATGATAGACAATCAGCCAATCGAGCTACCTGAGCAATCCCATGGGATGGGTGAGTATACCTCATGGCCACAACCTCCGGCAGCAGCCCCACGGTCACGAATCCCGGAGGGTAGCCCACGACCATCAACTCCCGAGACTCATCCCTTCAGTGGGCTAGAGCATTTGTGGCTTGTGATACCGCAAAAACCTCGCCCAGCAGTGGCAACTCTCATCAGGAAAATGTATTTTAGTCACAGGGAGCCTCCAGGAGTGTGTGAGAGGAGGCGGAGTGTGATGTTAGAAGCATCAATTCCAGGAGAGAATCTGACCGTAGGTGTAACGGCGCGGCACGTGATATGTCCAGCGCCGGGTAACTGCACTCATATAGACATCGCCACGACACTCAGATCTTTACCGAAAATGTTACTACTTACTTCTCCACTTGATCTCACTCGTGCGGCGTGTGCATCCATATACCATAATATCAGCCGTATCCATACACGGCCAGACGCGGGTATACGCCCCCGTACACTATTTTCGGTCTTTCAGATACCGGATACATTTTGCTCACGAGACCGCGCGAGTTACCTTCTTTTCAACGCGTCGCGATTTGTACAGACTCAACAATTAAACGCCAATTAACCCTCAATGCCTTCAAAGAAGGGGTTACGTATTCCATTGTGCATGGCTGGCGCATGTACGAGCATGCAGTCTCTCCATATGTCGATTGGACGAATGACCCGTATTCCTACCGCACGCAGCTCGGTACTACTGGAGGAGGAAATCATTGATGATGGTGGGAACGGCGATGCTCAATATCATGACGAAGACGATGTACCAAGCGATGAATACAAAGAAGATGACGAAGAGCCAGCCCACCATGAACCCGAAACGCATACTGATGATGTCATATCCATGATCACGGATGACGATAATAAGGAGATGATGGCGCAGAATCAGATGCCTCTTAAACTCCTATTTGAACAACAAGCTGAATGGAAAAAAGAACGCACTTGGATGCTTGCAGAGCTTGACCGCAGTCGGCCTACCGAACGGAACAATACTTCCGAGCCGACTCAATCGAAGATCTTCAAGATGGTCGACCCTGTGTGGTGCTGGGGAGGAGCGAAGGAGTTATATGAGTTTCTCGAATCCCTGCGCTCAAACTTCGATTCTCACAACCACCTTTTCCCGAAAGGAGGCCCAGATCGGGTCAACTATGCGATTTCCTTCCTCGACACCTTGAATAACCACACAGATGGACGTCAACGACAAATGGGGAATACCGACCAATCTGAGTTGGCTAGCAATCTACAAGACGTGGCACATCCGTGCTTGCAAGGTTTCAAACTATTCGCTCAGGAATTGATGAAGATGTATGGTGATAAGGACCGATGACTCAACTTGGAAATTAAGGCTATGCAGGAGTATCAACAATTATCAAATGAGTCAGTGAGAGTCTATGCCAACCGCATGAAAGCGAATTGGAGGAGAGCTGGATGGAACCTGATCTAGCACGATGTTGTCCTCTACGATATGGCATGATCGGGACTATGACACGCTTGGAAAACGAATGTTGGACTATGGATTCCAAAGGACAAGGACCGTTTCGAGACATTGGACGAACTATTCGATTGCGCAGCAGCCTCGGAATCCAAGCTGGCAGAGAAAACGCCCGGAGGTCAACAGCAACAACAGCAAAGGTATCCGAACGAATCACATAAGGGAGGCGGTAAGAAACGTGAATTCCGACCATCCATCTCGGAGCCAGTAGAAACACCACAAGTGACTCCCGAAAGGCCGAAAGGAGGGCAGAAGGACCAAGGGAAGTCAAATGTTAGCTCCAACCACAATACCCTACCACCGGCACGGTGGGTGGCAATGGAGGTCTACCATAGCCGGAGAGAACATGGGCAGTGCGGAAAATGCGGCGGCGATCACAAGGCGTAACATTGCACGAAATACAGTAAGGCGACCTTCCCAGACAAGACAAAAAATCTCACACCTGGCACTGGCAGTAATCAAGTCAAATGCCAGTGATCCTTCAATAGTAGCAAATCAAAAAACTAGTCTATTCCTCTCGATACCTAGCTTGGCGTGAGAGACTGGACGTGAATGAGCTGGGTCTTGAAACAATCAGAATGCGGTCCCTAATGCCAACTTTGCACGAGATACAACCCCACCGGATTACGATGAAATTGAGAGTGATTTTGGAACCTCCCCCGCCACGCATGTAAAGTCACTATCTATAGGGAACGACAAAACCCGATACGTCCCATATAGTCCATGAACACTATGTTCGAGACGTACAGGGAGAGAGGCAACGCATTCGAGCTCTTATCGATTGCGGCGCTAAAAGCATCTTCATGGCGCCCAGACTGCTTCGGCGACTTCGACTGCCATCCGAACCAGCACACATCACCACTATAGGCCTTGATAGCCGGGTATTGATGTCAGCGAAAGATAGTCGGAAAACGACAATCTCGTGTCAGTATTTTGAACATTTGGCGCCGGTTGACGAACCGGATGTCCCCGTTGTGCCTATGACGGCTTATGATCTTGTACTTGGCCTTCCTTGGTTCCAATCTAGGAATCCTGAAATCGACTGGTCTAAAGGCCAGTGGTTAGATTTGCGGACGGCGGTTGGCAATTCCAGAAACGAACAGACTATCACTTCGCTACCCCAGGGAGATGGAAGTACGGAAGACGGTGCTTGTAAACCACCTCCAACCGTAGATATTGAGTTTCTGGGGGCCACCGCATTCGACGACCTACTTGCTAGTAATGAGGTCGCGACAGCCTTCGCCTTATGAATTGACAAGGGCACCGGTCTGCTGGGAGCATCAACAATGTCGGAAGGCATCACCTCGGAAACATTATGTGAGATGAGCCCCGGTCGCTGCTGAATGGGGGAGTAGGAAGCCGCGGCAGCAGTTGCGTCAGAAGGGGGTCCGCAGGGGAACCCTGAATGACTGCTACCGGCTCGCTGAGTCACGAAAGCAGTGCCTGGTTAATGCGGCTTGGCCCTATTGTGGCGAACCGTTCCGATCCAGCCTCCTGGGACCCCTACCCTTTTCCAATCTTGCCAGAATCGTGTTGCAAACAGAGGGTAATTGATTTCAGGAGAAGGTAATGCGGAGATGGTATTCACTGACGACGGAGTGTGTATCCCGTCTCAATATCGAGACTTTGAGGAGGACTTCAGCAAGACAAAGGCACAAACACTCCCGCTGCACCGACCAGTCGATCACGCAATTGACCTCGAGCTGGGCTACAAATTACCATATGGACGGATGTACAACCTATCAGAGTTCGAACTGAAAACTTTGCAAGTCTACATTGGAACGAACCTAGCCTACGGCTTTATCCAGCGGTCATCATCACCAGCAGCAGTGTCGATTTTGTTCGTCAAGAAGAAGGACGGAGGCCTGCAGCTGTGTGTTGACTGTCGGGCACTCAACTTAGGTAGAGTATAAAATCGATACCCCCTTACAGTGATCTCGGAAATGCTTGATTGTGTGTGTGGAGCTTGGATCTTCACCAGGCTGGACCTCCGGAATGCCTACCATCTCATCTGCATCAAATAAGGCGAGGAGTACAAGACAGCATTTCAAACCAGCTACAGCCAATTCGAATTACTGGTTATGCCCTTCGGATTGATGAACGCACTGGCCTCCTTCGAGGGCTACATCGACGACTGCCTGTGGCCTTATATCGACGACTTCACCGTGTCCTACCTCGATTACATACTCATCTACTCGACTAACGAAAAGGAGCATGAGGAGCACGTACGAAAAGTGCTGGAATGAGCGCGGGAATTTGGTCTCTATTCCCAAGCCGAAAAGTGCGAATTCGGAGTCTTAGAGGTTGGCTTTCTTGGATTTGTCATCAACTCGGAAGCAGTCGGTTTGGAATCAGACAGGATATCTACAATCGAGGATTGGACAATCCCGAAGTCAGTTCAGGACGTACAAGTGCTTCTTTGATTTGCGAAATGCTACCGATGGTTCATCCGGAAATATGGAAAGGTTACTTTTCCCCTGACCGAGCTACTGAAACGAGGAGAGACTGCAGATACAACTAAACACAGCGAGAAGTTGAACAAACCCAGATACAAATGGGAGTGGACTCGGAATGCCGAACTCGCGTTTCGGAAGCTAAAAATGGCCTTTACTTACGCACTGATCCTCCAACATTTCGACCTGCAAAAGCCGATCATTCTGTAGACCGATGCCTGCGGCTTCAGAATTGCTGGCATTCTCACTCAGTTCGACGGATTCGGGATCCTCCGACCGGTCAACTTCTACTGCCGAAAATGCTCCGCTGCCGAACAGAACTACAACACGTACGATCAGGATTTCCTAGCGATCATGGAAACGCTGAAACAATGGCGATACTACCTCGAAGGCGCAAAGCATAAGATCCTAGTGTAGTGCAATCACAAGAACCTCGAATATTTCCAAACCTCCAAAGTGCTGTCCCGAAGGCAGGCTAGATGGGCAGAGATACTGTCCTCCTATGACTTCGTTATCGAACACCTAGAGGGCAAGAAGAACCCGGCAGATGGACCATCAAGATGACCTGACTATGAGATTGGATACGAGAGACCAATTGCATGACTAATGGCAACGCTGGCAGCCACTGTGGAACCGTACGATGATCTCCTACCAGTAATCAAGACAGCGCAGGCCTCCGACTCATTGGCTGCCGACGTGAACCGTAGGATAGTTGGTACCCCAATGGTCGGACTCCCTGACCTGCCGAGACAGGCTGAGGACTCGAGCAAAGAATGGAAAGTCACCGCAGGAGCCCTGACCTACGAAGGGAGGATATACGTACCGGCAGATGACACCCTCCGCAGCCAAGTGATAAGTCTTTTCCATGACAACTGGGAATCCGGCCACTTTGGAGCCCTTGAAACTGCCGAATTATTATTTAGAGACTTCTATTGGGCTGCGATGGATGCTAGAGTACGGAAATACGTCGCTGGCTGCGTGTTATGCCACCGAATCAAAGCACCAGGCCACGCCCGCCATGGACAAAATATACTGTTACAACTGCGTTCTCGACCATGGGAGGGAGTTAAAATGGACTTCGTTACCGACCTTCCCGAGTCAACCGCTTCCAAGTACACGGGGATCTTGGTAATAGTTGACCGATTGAAAAAGATGACGACCTACATTCCCTGCCGAAAAGATATCGACTCCCCGGAATTGGCACGGATGTTTTTCGAACACGTGATCTGCAAACGTGGAGTGCCAGACAATATCGTCACTGATCGCGGGAAGGAGTTCACCAGTCGATTCTGGAACCGGGTCTGCTCTCATCTGAGCATTAATTACCGACTATCCACCGCCTTCCACCCGCAGACCAACGGGCAAACGGAGCGATTGAACCAGACTATGCAGCAGTACTTAGGGGCTTTCTGTAATTACGAGCAGGACAATTGGGTTGAACTCTTGCTGCTGGCCGAGTTCGCGTACAATAACTCTATCCACCACTCAACGTGCATGACGCCGTTCTGGGCCAACTACCACTACTACCCGTCAATGCAGTGTAAACCACCAAAGGTCACATCAAACTTGCGGATAGAAATTCGGGCGGATGCAATGGCTGCAGGCCTGGAGGAGACTCACCGGCTCCTCAAAGAATACTTGCTTGAAGCTCAAACGCAGCAATCGAAGTATGCCGGCGGGCAAGTGATGAATTTTGGGGTTGGAGACAATGTGTGGCTTTCGACTCGGAATTTCAGAACGACAAGACCATCAAAGAAGCTGGATTACAAGCGCACTGGACTGTACACGGTAAGTAAGATGATCAATAAGCATGCATACAAATTAGATTTGCCAAAGACGATCCGGAAGCACAACGTTTTGCAAGTATCGCAACTTGATCAGTACACTCCTCCAGTCACAGGCCAGCCACGATCAGACCCAAACCCAATCATAGTCAACGATCTCGAGCAGGAGTGGGAGGTCGATCGGATCCTACACTCGAAGCGGCGCTACCGGAAGTGACATTACCTCGTTCAGTGGGCCGGCTACAATTATATACGTACGAGTTGGGAACCGTTCAATAACCTCGAGAATGCCCAGGAGCTGATCAACGACTGTCACCGAGATCATCCTCACAAGCCACGGCGGTAACATGATGGAGGATAGGAGGTCTTGGGATGTCTCATTTGTTTCTTATACCCTTCTCTTCTTTTGGATCTCGGCCCGGTACAAATGGCGTCGGCACGGGTTTTTACCACCTAGCAGTGGAGGTGCAGTTTCCTTGTGTGCCAGATCCCCCGTATGGCTACCGAATGGTACCAGATCGGGCGTGGGACTTTGTGATCGTACGAGGACATATGCGGAGGTTAAGTTTTGAATTTCATTGTATGTACGGGGGTTCCCAGCCCGGGAGCTCTGCCTTAAAAAGAGGGGATAATGTAATGGCGCGGCACGTGATATGTTCAGCGCTGGGTAACTGCACTCATATAGTCATCGCCACAACACTTAGATCTTTACCGAAAATCTTACTACTTACGTCTCCACTTGATCTCACTCGTGCGCTGTGTGCAACCGTATACCACATATCCAGCCGTATCCCTACCCAGCCGGACACGGGCATACACGCCCTTACAGTAGTAGAGCATTCCAGCCGGCCTTGGGAGTAACTGGGATATCTGATAAGTTGTACAGAAGCACCACGGGAGGAGTTGTGATAAGTTTTGGAGCACCTGGGACTGTCGCCGAACCAATGCGGATATCCCATACTAACTCTGAACGATGCCTGGGTTCTTAGCGATATTCATTTGAAAGACTGCAGGTGTTATCTGAGATTTTCCGGATGTACCCGAGCAATAAAAATACCCTCCACGTATGATGCATACATTATTGTTCATTGTCATCTTCTAAATCATGCTATAGTACCCAGCATCTCAATCAACATTCTACAGTTTGCATCGCTACACTAAGGAGAACCAAAGAAAATGACAAGTGATTCAACAATGAAAGCAGGTAAACCAGAAACAATATTCTGGCTAAGCGATCAAATGATATCAATCGAACATAGTTTGAATACCATCCACTAAATCACCCATCTCATCAGGGCCGACAAACGCAGGTACACACAATTCATCAATGGCGCAAAGAAGCTGGAGGCACTCCTTGTATTTCCGAATAATTCGGGCCGGGTGAGTGGGCGAAATTGAATTCCAAAGTTGTTAGCTCGATTCGTGATATATAAAGGGTTCACATTGAGAGGTTAGCTCGCGGTGAATCAAAATGCAGTTTGAAAGACAATATGATGAATTCGGGGGAAAACGAGGTGCGCCACCTGGAAAGGAGGAGTGCCCAATGTGGAGTACTGGGTGGGCAAAGGGAGTGATGCTGGTGATGGAGGAGTGCGGAATGAAATTGAGGGGCGCAAATCCAGGCCAAGGAGCGCCATTCCAGCGGAGCAACCCATCTATGCTCAGCATCGCCGAAAGGGTGAGAGGTGAAGAGTCTGGAATAAACTGGAGGCGCTCCTGATCTAGGTCGAGGAGCACATATTCTAGAGGAGCGCCGACAGAATTGCAGTGTGGTTTGCTGAATGAAATAACACAGCGCCAATCATGTCTGCGGAGCCCCGATGGGAATCGAGGAGCGCCTATTATAGCGGAGGAGAACCATGTGGGCTATGAAGCAGCCCTACCATGTGAAATTGATGAGTGCAGTGGCTTCTGCAGTAATACAATCCATCACTGAGGAAGGGCAACATTTACCTCGATATTCATCTTGCGAAAACATAAATGTAACCTTCTTTCCAGTGGAATACTCAGACAGCGCACAATGAATAGCTGCGGCCACAAGGGCGAACATCTACGGTGCGAGCAGTTGACAGAACTGCGATGTGGTCGGCTGTCACCCAGAGCTTTGGCGGTGAAGAACAACTGATGATAGATTATGTCAAGAACTTCCATCCTCGTGAACCAGGACTATTTATCATCGATAACCTTCGAGAGATAAGCATCATCAAACAGGAGTTCCTCAACCTGTATTCGAAGCTCAGTCTCGGATCCTAAATCCAACTGGTAACTTTGGACAATAGTTCAACGAGCTCCATCTGCCAAACGGACCCGAATGGTACTAATCTTTAGTTTTAGCGAGGTATATGTTTGGTGATTAGCATCATTACAAGTCCAATCGAGGAGCAGAAAACAGAGTAAACTGTTACGGCTTCTCGGGTTTGTGGATTGAGTTTGAGAGATTGAACACATGGCAATTGATACAGAGACCGAGCACCTACAGGAGCACCTGCTAATGCCTGCTGTCGATCCTGGGCTTCAATGGCTAGTTGCCCAGCTTCGACAACCATCGAGTACTTCTCCTCAGAAATGATTGGCCAGGGAGTCTTTGTGAATACGATTGCCTCCATGAATCGTTTCGCTACCTCAAAGGTAGCCATTAGGTGTTGAGTAATGTTGTGATCTCCACCAGCATTTCGTTAAGGAACACTATGGTCTCCAGACGCCTTGTGAAGCGAGGGCGCCTGGGCGGGTACAATGTCAGACTCGCGTAATATGTTGATGGTTGACTTTTGGCATTTGAACAATGGTGGTGCCATGGCCACAGCTGAATGTTACAGATTTGGAAGTGAAGTGCGGGCAATGACACTATCGGCACAGTTCTGTTTCTTTGGCTGTGGAACCCTTGTAGTTCGTATTATCTTATCACGGCGCACCTGGTCTAGATGTAGGACCCCTTGCTGGTTGTCCAAATCGTCCACTTAGATATCAGATGACAAGGTAGACTCTCCAGCATATTCGCTGTCGTCATCGCTGAGCTCCTCCCAATCAGTATCGTCATCATCCTGCTTTATATGAATTATTGTGCGGACATTAGCTATCTCTGATACTATATACAAAGGTTGGAGTTTAAACATTTGATCCGCAATGAAAATTGCCAGTCTTCTTGAATGCACGTGCAAGTGCTCGCTCGAGGTGTACTTCTTGATTCGTCTGTGAATAGTGATTCCTCACCTGGCTGGCCATACGTTCCATGTTGATGAAGTGAAGTTGCGGAATGTAGACAGAACTATATAAGAGTAAATACAGTAGGAAGTTTAAGAGAATAATGGGAGAATATGGCATCAAAGTAGTACGCGGTCAAGGAGGATGCAATTCAAGGAGTGCCTGGAAAAAGTGAAGTGCGGCCGAGGAGAATGAAATTTGAGGCGTGCCTGTACAAAGTCCGGAAGACACTGTGTGCGGTTCATATATATATTGTCAAAGCTGAATCTGTCTTGAGATTTTGGAAGTGTCCGGTTCACCGGATGAGATGGATTCTTCATGCCCCCAATTCCCGAATGTTGGTATTTGTATCCAAATATGCTATTGATGCAAGAATATGAGGTTGGATTAAGCCAACCTACCTAGAATTTGAACCAGATGCACCTGAAGAACTCGAGACATTGACATGGTTGTAGCACTAACTAACTATCAGGGCCGGATATAGGTGGAATACTGAGAAATGGGTTGATCATGATTGCCTCTGCATAGAACTCCGCTGAAGGTAGTTCATTATGACTCTAGTTCGACCATATGAAAGGTGACTCCGTGGCACAGAATTGTCGGTGTGTTGAAGAATCTGGCAGGACATGCATGGTGGATAGAGTTGGGACCTTGCTGAGTGGCAACAGTTGAAGTTACATGGGTTCACACCGAGTTTGTTGCTGATAGTGGATCAATATGAATCTCCGAATGCGGTATACCAGTCGGATTGACACACTATTTTCATGATATTCTGTTGTTTTAGGATTCTGCAGCAAAGATAGCGGTCCATGAGGCAATATCAGGTGCAGAACTTCACTTTCACCGGTCCAAGTCTGCTGGATCACAATATGTAGGCAGTGAGTGTAAGAGAGGACGGAGTATTTGGGTTGACAAAGGAGAGATTCAACATAGAGAAGAAACGATAAAGGTACAATGAAGACTCAGGGGTAATCTAATCGATTCTAGTTGTTGTCAATGCCGAGATTGCTTGCGAATGGGTCACAAATAGTCACTCACATTAAGATGTTGCGCATACTATCTTGTAAACACCGCATCATTTAATCACAAACTCATTATGAGTCCCAATGCTACAATGTTGACTGAACATAAATATTGGGGTTCAAAGCAGTGCATAAGAACAATATGAATGCATCATGAGGCTTCATCTGACAGCAGAAAGATGAATAACAGCATGCTGTTCCGGCCGATTCAGGTGCAGCTAGCATTGAATTGGCACGCAGGATACAATCTAATGTCTGCGATTGCAGGCTCGCCATACTTTCACAGCTACTTGTACTTTCAGAAACTGCCTTTTCTTAACTCGAGCTTTCACCACGGTTTGTTCTTCATATTCTCTTGGGATTGGACGTTGGCAGAAATCAGATATCGTCTGTTCATGATTTGTCACGAACTTCAGGTGTTCAAGATATAAGGATGACGGGAGCTTGCTGGTAACCGATCGAGCCGCCGAACAGAGACCGGCATTCAGGTTCTATCTCTTCGAGCTCTCTTCATGAAAACCTGTTCACACAATCCATTTCAAGATACAGGTTTTTGGCAGCCCAAATATACAAGTTAGTCAAAATGTCGTTAAGTCTGGATTAGATGAGTTGTGAATGTGACCCTTTTTGAGGAAGTGTAGTATACAAGTGAGCGGGAGGTGCCGGTCATCTGCAGAATCGCTGCGTAGAAGCTGTCCTTTGATGTTCACTCTGTCAAGCTGCAGTTCGATAATGGAGCCCGAACAACAGAAGCTATTTTAGGATCTTGGTAATGTAATGTCCAAACATACTTCTTAGTCAAAATTCAGTTAAGTGTGCTTATTTATCGCCCAGGGCAGTGAATATACATTAAACATGTTGTGGACACCTTCCTCCAATGGATTGGTTGACACGGAGGATGACAGATATGGCAGTTGAGCAGCGGCCTTCACATACCGATCAAGCACAGATTCACATAATGAGCTGTGTTCGATCTGTATGTGTTGCGCCTGCACCTAACAGTATCGTGTCTGACTGATGACACTCTGTGTGCTGGCAGCCACAGATTGAAAGGTTGTGCAAAGTGGGTATTCACGGTTGAGGGGCGTGTCTGGAGTGGAATCATATGTGAATAATCAGTGCCTGCATGTCGACATTGGACGTTGAATAGAATATGCGTGTGTTGTCAAATCTGAGACCATTACGCTCGACAGGAGAGTGGATCTGAGGTTTGCCTGAATTTCATTACTGAGTGAGGAAATACTGGGCAGTAATCTTCGGGTAAGGCTGGAATACGCGAGCCGTTTGTTAGAATACAATACATCAATTCGATATCGCTTAGATAGTATGTCTATTTCTGGATCATTAGAGATATACTGTAATGGCCCTGTCTCAGGAGAGTCGAGATGTTGATAGTGATTTTCATGGGCAATTGACTGTAAATTATTCAACATTATAGACTCAGTGAATATCCCGAATTCTTTCACAATTCTAGTGTCTGGTGCACCCGCAATCGACAAGAAACAAATAATTTGAATCACACATGGAGGTACAGGCGCACCTGATATCTGCAATCCCATTCGCAGAATTTGGTGTCACAACTTCACACGAACAATATAGTATGAAAATGATATTTAACCGCAGCTTCGTCAAATTGACACAAAGAGAAATGTACGGCATCGCAGCAATTGGCCTTGTCGACCATTGACCTCGTGCACCTGCATTTCATCACACAGTGGAGCATCGAAATGAGGCTATGTTACAGTTTACCAGATATCTGTTGAGTATTGACTTCATCACATATTCATTACTATAATCATCTAACACGAAATGGAATCCAGTTCTAACCAATACTCCCCACAAGCGCCTTAATCGCCATTCCATTTGCATATTTTTCATCAGTTGGTGAGATTGTGTTGGTAGAATGTTTAAAGAAGAGTACCTTGATTATACTGCCCAGATAATTATTGTTCATCCTCACCATCTGACGGCACGACATCTCCATACACCGTAAGCTGCTCTGTATGGTTTTCGCGACACTGCAGAATCCAGTATATCACTGAAGTCGTGATGTTCGGTCTGCTCATCAGGCCATGCATGACTTACATTTGTGCCAGTTCAGAGAGCTTGTGGAGATCACTCGCTCTGTTATCATAACCACTCTGTCCAGTGTTCAATAGGCAGGTGTGTGGAACTATCTTTTGCCCAAGTCAGACGACCCGTGCAAATGCCTGCCGCTGCTCATTGAATACCCAGAACTTCGGAGTTATCACCGCATGGTTTGCTGATGTGAGATTGAGGCCTGTGCCACCCAGTTTGGGTGTAGATATGAATACCGAGGGATTTGGCGAATCTTGGATTTTGAGCTGCATTTCTGCGCGCTCATGATTGCCTATTTCTGCATACATGTAGAATATATCGGAAGGGTCTGCAAAATACTTTGTGAGTTACCACTTCAAATGACAAACTTGGGCTGGCAGTGGGCACAAGATGACTGCCTTTCGAGAAGCAGGTGCACGAGGTAAGGCGCTGTTATTACATTTAGGCTGGTTCAGGAGCGCTTCATTTGATGCGTCATCTTCGTCATGCTCGGGATACTCCACATGTCAATTGACAAGCATTGGCAGAAATGTGTCTCTCAGCCATCAGAAAATTGGAGAATCCACCCAAGTGTTGAGTGGCCATTCATTTTAGCATTGTCCTGAAACGTTATTCTGATCCTCGCTGTCTCCCAATACCAATGGGAAGCTTGCAAGCCGCCATCGATGAACCCTTCACGCTCCCGACGCACCCCATGAAGTGTATCTCTCCCCAAGGGTCTTCAGTTTTGCTTCCATGTCTTCGGTCCATTCGAGAATAAAGAGCTGTGCATTGTCCTTCGGTATGCGAACAAGCGGTTTCCAATTCGCAATGTCCTATTCTGACCCCCTCCTGATCGTCCAGGGCTTTGCAATTTGGATTAGCTGGTGTGCCGCATCCTGTTGAGCTTCTTCGTCTGCAGTCCGAATAGAATGCATCATACTCTTCACTGCGGAATACAGTCCATCTGCGCTGTGCATTTCCATCACAGTCTCATCCTCTGGATCTTCAGGCGCACCTGAAAACAACGACAACATCTGAAAACACCAGTCATAGAGTGAATGGGATCCCGGCATTGCAGTGACTTGAAGTTTGAATCCAATTCTGGCATTCATCGCAATTCGCCAGCGCATACTATTTTTCATCTTTTACCGATAAGACTCATCAGATATCCCAAAACTCCATCAGCAGTGTGAGAGTTGGCCATTGCTTGACAGTTTCGCTCTGGATGTTCAGGTATCGTACGATACAAGGTGGATATCCCATCGGTTTTCTGCCTTGTCATGACTGGTGTCTAGATCCTCGTTGGTGAGATTCACATTTTCCGTGTGCAATAAGTTAATGAGTTTGAAAGCTGTTGCAAATGTCATCTTGTCGATGACACTCTTGAACGTCTCTGCAACTCCGGGCATTGTCACCACCAGGATTGTTTCAAGGGTGGATAATACCACAGGATGCCCCTGCAGAGGAGTTTTCTGGATCCCTATGAGGCGGCGGGGCACTCAATTATATCTCCGCAGTGGATACCATTCCCATTCTTCACCGATTATCCCGGGAAAGTTGTTCTGTACCATATTCACCCACTCTGCAAGCGTACTCCGCCACATAATCGACAACGGTAACCCCATTACAACTTTCTCAGTCAGCTGTTTGCAAGTCATTGCTGCTGCCACTGATGTGAAAGTCTTTCCAAGACCCATTTCATCCACCACCAGTGCTTCTGGCATATCAGCATTCCAAACCTGCCTCCTCACAATGAACCAGATCGCCCAAACCGGGTGCGTCAGAAACTTTGTTCCGGACAGGCCTGGAATTGAATACTTGTGGCCTGGAACACAGTCATTTATTGATTGACAAATAGGATGAGCATTCAGCAGCCTGAACGCCTCCTCAAGACACTCATGTTCAAATTCGTTGTTGACTGTATTGAGAACTGTATTTAGTACAGAACTTGTATTTTCTGGATCGAGGTCCTCCTCGCCATCCACTTGCTCCTGATCCTCTCCTGCACCTTGGTTGGTCTTCCTTTCATCCTTAATGATCTCTTTCAGTTGTTGTGTGGTAAGTCGGCCTGATGGGCTCATACTCCGGCACTCCTGAAATTCACCGCAATGTTAGATATTTCACTGACAAGCATTCGGACCCAACAAGTATGTGGAATATAATCAATTCTATTCACTCCATCAGAACTTACATTATTACTACTATCAGTTTCTTTCCCACATGCCTCTTCATCCACCACACTTTCATTGTCATCGGCTCCCTCCGAAGTCTAAGTATACAGATTGGCAGTGGTGTATGAATAACCGGAACGAGGCTAGTGGGGATTACCTGCACCGGTCTAATTACGTGCTCCACAATATCCTTCCCTGTAGCCACCTGCATTTCCACCAAACATAGCTTCACATCGTGTCCCAGTTTCAACTTGATGACATTTGAAAGGGAACTGTTTTACGATATCTGACCAGATAAACCGCCATTGATCATTTGCCCCGGTGCGTATAACGCCACATACTGTTCGTCCAATTCTTCCTGCATCAAGTTGCATGTGTATATCGTGGTCAGACAGTACAGTTCTTTCAGGCTACAATTTGGTTTGATGAAATCAAACGGCTTTTCCTAGTGCCTCACATCTGTGTACCAAGATTGGAGTTGCATGCTGGATGTCTGGTCATTGCTGCAAATTGGCATGCGACGCATCACCACCAAGAAAGTTGTATTCGGCAACTCTGGGAGGTTACCTCTCGCTTTTTTGCCTGTGCGCTTACCCAAATCCGTTGCAGATCTCGTGTTGCCTCGCCTCTCCTTCTTCCTCGCCTTTCAAACCTCCCTGGCACAATTGTTCAAGAAAATCTTCACCAATTGTCGCCGAATCCATTTGGCATTATCGAAATTTTTCAAAGGCAGCCAAGTCTCAAAAGCCTTCAAAAAATCTGCAACCGCTCTCTCCCAGTGCAGAGCTCCATCCCGCAGCTGTTTCAGATGGTTCTGTCCCAAGATCATGGACCGATGCTCCTTCTCAAGAGACTCAGCCACCCATAGTTTCTTCCACCTGTTGAACGTACTAAAGTTGGGTTGCCCCATCCTTTCAGCAAATTGCTTCAAGGAGAATTCGGTTTGCTTCAAGCTGATGGGGGATTGGCTTTCGGCCATGCTCAAGTCTGACGAATCGTCGCTCCCATATTCTGCCTCATATTGGTCATAGGAAATCTCTGGCAATGGGGGCTACTCGGGAACCTTGGCAACATCTGTCCTGGGCCGTTCTGCTGCAGGCTGAGATCGTTTCATTGGGAGGCTTATCGGGGGTCTCCCAGGTGCACCGGGAAGTTGTGCTGGAGCAGTGGCAGCGGATGAGGTCAGCCAGATAACTGGATTGTTTCCAGGCGGTGCTGGAGGTACTCGAGGTGTGCCTGGAGATGACGGCCCATGTCCTGTGAATTGCTGAGGGAGGACCATTTGAGGTCCACTATATCGTCCTTGGGGGAAATCATATGCTTGCCACGATGGCCCATAGCTCGAATACCCTTGGGTTGCACCAGAGCTTGGTTGTGAGCTTGGTGTCAGGTTGAATGTAGCCCGGCGGTAGAACTGGTGAGTGCCTGGAAATGGTGGCTGCGGAGGCGGATTACTATACCCTGGTGGTGGTGAATGAAATTGATTCGCGGCTTGCCCGAATTGAGTTTCTTTGCGCGGTGTATTTCGCTCATTGTTATCTGATGGTCCTATATTGTCATCTGGGCGCTGTTGTGAGCCAAACAGCCCACTGGTTGTAGCAAGATTGGTTGTCTTCGGCAGAGATCCCTTAGTCGACATCGTATGTGAACCAAATATGCTTGTAATCAAATAATCAATTCAATTGGTGATTTGGAATGAAGCGGAGTATAGTTAAGAATATTGAATGTAGCAGTAACCTTCGGCGGAATGAAGGCCTGTTACATCCATTATCGTTGCCCCGAACTGTGGTGTTTCACTTCACCTTTGATCCCATAAAACCCGGCTGAGAAAAAGAAATCATAATCACACAGTTCCCACTTTTCTTTGGTATATGCTCGAATTCGTATAGTAGGATCTTGGATAGAAGCTCACCTTTGTTTACTTCATGACTGTAAAGGTCATAGATGGGATACAACATAACATCTCCAAGAACCTAACAAGAACTATATCCGGTTGGAAGGTTAGCATGACAAGGCATTTTATTCTCAAAATCTGTTTGTATGACCTAGTAGTTCATTCAATATGAGGCCTGTTAGTCGAGCACCATCAGTGATTCATTCCTTTTAAGCTCCTTGTGTGAACCTCATTGTGTCTTCCGGATCCACACACCGGTCAAGAATCGTTACCGAAGAAATCATCATACCAGCCTATCAGTTCTTGATGATCATTGAGCGGGCATACAGTCAGCTGGGAAACTTACCTATTCATTGTATTAAGCTGATATTATCTGCTGCTTGAGGCTCGAGTGTAGACATAACCTGCACAATGCCGCAAAAACGTAGTATACGATAAGACCAATAGTTGTAGCACCTGAGCAACAGTATTAAAGGTTGAATGTAGTGATGACATAAGAAGCTTTCTTTGGTAACGATTTTCAGTAGATAATATGCGGCATTATTGTGCGGGATTTGATCGATATTATCCTAGTTTGTGAAGAAAACTAATCATAAAGTGACTATGTTTTACCCATCCTCTACATTTGGTGGGGTGTGATGCGGCTTTGAATGTAATACGCTAACCTGAGTTAAAGTTAGCTCACTTTCAAACCAATATCCTTGAGGCTCAAATCCAGCAACAAACCATACCCCTTAAAGCATCATTGAGATTCGTCAGAACACAGAGCATTTCTCAAACGTGGTCAACAATCGCCGGAAACATGTTAAATACTTTATCTGCAAAAAGCAATTATCCAACAAGAACTGACTGGAAGCTCACTATCAACAATATCACCCAATATCGATGAATGAAGGGCTATTACCCAACGGGATTCTACCACCTGCAGGCTTCTCTCACCCTGAGCCATCATGGTTTGATTACAGTAGGTGCACCTAAATGGCCAGCAACAAGCTATCAATTAATGATCTACTCATAGTCAACGTGCTGGGTGCACCACCACCAGAAGATACTCCCAACGAAGAACAAATAGACCCTCAGCAGCCTGATCTCACCTGTACCCCGGATTCAACCAAGACAAAGGCTCATCACCCTGTCATCCTCAAACCGACGGACAAATGGAAAGTGTGAACCAAACACTGGAATACTGTCTCCGAAACTACTGTAATTATGAACCGGATAATTGGGAAGAAATGTTGCCGATGCCAGAATATGCCTACAACAACTCCCTCCATTCCAGAGTAAAAATAACACCATTCTTCGCAAATTATGGTTATCACCCTCAAACACACTGGCCAACTGCAGAACCCTCGCGGAATCCCACTTCCCAGAACCACATTCAGTGGATGACAAGTGTTCATCAACTCGGCCATCAGGGACTAGAAAAAGCCAGCAAATCAATGAGGAAATACCATGATAAGAAAGCCAAACCTGCGCCAGTATACCAACCAGGCTATTTGGTCATGCCCAATGGATGGAACCTCAAAACCAGAAGCCCAGCAAGAAAGCTGGATGCTAAACTCCATGGTCCTTTCAAAGTCATGAAGGTTATGTCACCTACAGCACACAAAGCAGAACCACCTTCACGATGGCGAATACATAACGCCGTTCATGTATCCTTAAATGAATCTTTCCGCATCGCCAGTAATACAATTGGAGATTCGCCAGACATGGATGCAATGGTGACTGATGAACATGAGCTAGGGTATGATGTCGAAGGATACGAAAATCAGACAGGATATGAGGTAGCAGACATTATAGGTAGTCACTTCAACAAGGAACGAAAGAAAGTCCTATATCTGGTCAGATGTAAAGGATATCCAGAGGAGACAGATTGGGCAGAGGAGTCTTATGAAAACTTCGATGATAAAAAGCTACTGAAGGAATTCCACGCACGGAATCCTCAGGCTGCTAAGGATAAAAGATTATAAATTGAGCTCGTACCTTTCCTCCTGGGAGATATAGTTGTACCAGGAGGTTTGAATGCCAACCAATAGACTGATGGATAAGGATATAGTTTGGGCAGGAATGCGAGTTTACAAGAATCAGAGGAAGGAAGATAGGATCGAGGATGACCTAGTCGGAGAGGGAGGTAGTGGTACGCTTTGGAGTAGTCACAGTTGTGGGGTCACGAGATATCACTCGATGATGATGTCAGGTGGTGAGGGAACAAGGTTCATCAATTATAGGCCAGCACTATTGCCACACCAATGACCACCAGGCACATGTCCCTCGACTAAATCATCACCACCCACCCTTGAGAGTTGTCAAAGTGGTCGTGGTGTGTTAAGACAATGTAAACACCCATCCTACATTCTCTATGGGTGAAGATGATAAGTGATGCCAGCTATCGTCACCTCTATATGAAGTAACCTTCGATTGGCATCAGTTATGGCCAGTAGGATATGGATACTTGAGCACGATACGAAGAAAGGCCATTGAATAGTATGATGAGGATGATGGTCTGGAAGACAACAGTCCAATAGATAGCAATCAGTCAGGAGATGTATGTCAGAAAGATGCTGTTGGTCTGGTGAGACTGGAAGATTTGGAGGATACCATTTGCTCGGAGGAAGTTCAGGCCGACTGGTAATCAAGACAAGGGGATTGGGGGATGAAGAGATCTTATTAGTCATCTAGAGAAAAGCGTAGTTAGATTTGGCAGTTGGAGCGCAGAGGAAAGAGGTATAAAGGCCTCTCGATTCTCCGCTGGTATAGAGGGCAATCATCTCACGACGGAAAACAAGCCTTAACAATATATTCTGATTGGAAAGCTATTCTACATTTATTCTATTCTGATTACTTTCTGCACCTGAGTGAAGCTTAGATGTGAACCAGCTATTAGACCGTGTATAAGTCCAATATCAAGTCTGATAGCGAGACAAGATAAGGGATACTTAGGAAGGATACATCTACTCGAGTGTATCTTGCAGTCGATTCCTCCTGCGTTACAATCTCCCTAAGATGATGGTCATTTCAGACTCAGCTGGCGATGCCAGCTGAGTGCACATGCATGCGTACAGGGCATACTCTAAATGCCATATATAAGATCACGAATGTACCTGTACTTGAGAATAAAATGCTTCTAGTAATCAGTCTTTCAACAGGTTATGAGCCCAGTTATCGCAACTATCTAAAAATCTCACAATCTATCCTACAATCTCTTTCACGATCTACAAAAGAGCCTCAAGAACCCTAAACCTCCTTACTGTAGCAACAACCGCATAGACATCAGTAACACTCAACGCCATCACGAGCGATCTGCATGATCTCATGACGACTTCCACAAAACTCCACCTCAGGGGCTGCCCTCCGCACCCAACATGGTGGCAATCGTGGCCAGGGCAAAGGTCGAGGATGTGGTGGATGCGGTGGACACAGAGAAAGCAGTAAAAGCAGAGATAGCCACGGAAATGGCAACAGAGTAAGTGCACCTATTGCAAAATTGACAGCCATACCACAGATGCAGGCAGAAAACGGAAATGCGCTCAGGAGGGTGGAACCAGCAGAGGAAGCAATGAGCGCATTTGCTACCAGTGCGGGCTTCCAGACCTTATCAAAGTCAATTGTGTCACCTAGAAACGGGTAAGGGAGTGGTGGAGAGTGAAGACAGCTACCGCTACAGCCGCTCTCGCTACAGTCGGAGACAGCAATCCCCTTTGACTAACTGCTTGTACTCTTACCGCTGCTGCCACTTTGAACTTCTCAATGTTCAAAAAGCTCTCATTTCCTATAGTAATCAAACCCAGAGACAACAATTCAGTCACCGCTACACAGTACAGTGTTATGGATGTCATACAGGACTACCAAGTCGAAGCTCTCCATACTCCTACTTTCTCGACTTTCCCTCTTATCAATCAACTAATTGGATTTGGCGGCCATACAACAGTATTTCGGAACGGAAACCCGCAGTGTACAATCGAGTCATCAGTGGCACTTACGATCGTCTCTACAAGTCCACCTTCTTCCTCTGTTCTAAGTACACCTCCGGCTACCTGTCATTTCAGGCCCGAGTACTCTCGATGAGATACGAGATCAATCAATTCTGGTGAGATAATGAACAAGGAGAAATACGACAATAAGACCTTCGGACTTGTCCTTGCGGCCTGCGGCACAACATACGAGCTATGCCGTCATCCACCCACCATAAGGACGCTGTTGCCAAACGAATAATTTGAGCAATCACTGAAATGGCCTGGGCGATAATGATTGGTTCCCAGGCTCCCATTCGGTTCGGGGGAGATGCAGTAAATACTGCTCTCAATTTCCATTAGAGATTACTGAATGAAGGGCTGAAAAGAAATGATCGCAATGGCTATCAAGCACAATACAAAACGCCGTACGAAATGCTACATGGATTTGGCAAACCTAGAATGCCGCCGGCAACAATATATCGTATCAAGCTACTCTCCATAACCTACGTCGAATCGGCTGTTATGCCAGCTGACTCATCCCCGAAGTTAACCGCCGAAGCAAATTCAGCCTGAGATCAAAGCCCTGCATGATGTTAGGCTACACACATGACTCAAAGACGTTGTGGAGGATATAGGATCCCGAATTCCAGAGGGGGAAAGCCCAATAAGAAGTTGTCTTCGACGAAGAAAGAAATGCACACATGTCATGTCAGCATTTAAGCAATGAGATTGAAATGTTTGGATTACCAGACAATGAAGAATATGATGAAGAAATTGATACCGGCGATGAGCCTCTCGAAGGACAAGATAGTCAACATACGCAGTTAGAAATCGCCCACAACCAGCGGCTCCGCCGAGAGTATCGGACTGCTCAGCGTTCGGCTGCAAATGCAGAACATGCCCACATCCAGCGCCTCCACAGAGAGGATCAGACTGTCCAGCTTTCGGCAGCAGAATTATAAAGCATCGGACACAGCCAGCTCCTCCGCTGAGAGGGTCAGACTGTCCAGCTTTCTGCAGCAGAAGTAAAAAGCATTGCCCACAGCCAGCGGCTCCGTGGAGAGGATCAGACTGCCCAGCGTTCGGCAGCAGAAGCAGAAATCATCGCCCTTAGCTGGCACCTCTGCAGAGAGGATCAGACTGCCAGTTTTCGGCAGCAGAAGCAGCCAGCATTGCCCACAGCCGGCACCTCCACAGAGAGGATCAGACTTTCTGGCGTTCAGCAGCAGTAACCAAGAATCCAAGCCAAATCCCGCCAGCATCTTCAGCTCCTCCAATAGCGAGTCATGTCACAAGAAGTCAAGCCCTCAATGAGATCACTGAACAAGAGCCAGGAAGGATGAATGCATGTCGATCCTGCTCAACAACCTCTATCTCTGCAGCAATGGAATTCTGATACCTCGTTATGTCAACAATATCTCTATATCGTACCCGGAGGCCACTACCAATGCCACGATCGAAGTCAAAGTGAAACTTTCAGAAAAATGTAAAATCACGAACCTCGGCCTGGAATGCCAATTGCGCGACATCGAAATCTCCTGGGAAGATACTGGAATCAGCCTTGGTCAGACAGCCTATATCACTACGATTCTCAGACGATTCGGCATACAACATAATTAAGGTATCCTAACATCCATAGATCACAGTATAAAGTTAAACTTGGCCGAGGATTGTGGGGAGAAGGAATTGGAAGATATCAGAGGATATTAAGTAGTCGTGGGATCAATTATGAATGCAGGACATGCAACTCGGCCAGATGTCTATACCTCAAATCTGCAACCAATTTTCGACTACATTTCAACCGCAATGAAATTGGCATCGGCATCAGTATCGGTATCGGCATTAGTTTCGCAAGGTACTCGGATTCCGATTTGGCCACTGACAGTGTGGACCTCAAATCTCAGTAAGGCCATGTGTTTCTCGCTAGCAATAGAGCTATCTCGTGGCAGTCTCAAAAGCAAAGCCTCATCACCATGTCAACTCTCATAGCTGAGTTCATAGCCTGCTCAGAGGCATAGTCAACTACTCCTATGGACAGGGACGAAAATGTTGCAGATATACTCATGAAAGCAATGGGTTTATTGTAATTGGAGGTCAATTTAAGGTTTGATTTACGGTTGTTTCAATTGTCTTACGGGAAGATGGATTTCTTTGTTTATCTGGATGGCCATCCTCAGGCTACGGTAGTACTCTTTCCCTGGTCACTTCTGAAGCAGAGTTTTATGGAGGCTACTATGGGAATCACAAGTTGCGCATCATCTTGGTTTGTTGTTTGTCATTCTTGCTCCACAGAGCATAGCAAGAGGGGGGAGTTTTGCATATATGGTCCAATCTCCCTGACGTACGGCTTATGGGCTTCAGCTGAGCTGATGAATAATTTCCTTAAGATGATGGTTGTTGCAGACTCAGCTGGAGATGCCAGATGGGTGCGCATGTATGCGTACAGGGAATACTCTGAATGCCATATATGACATCACGAATGTACCTGTACTCCAGAATACAATGCTTCTAGCAATCAATCTTTCAACAAGATCAAATACGGAAATACGAGTGATAATTGGTGATTCCGGATCGAATATCCATATAAGGATTATCGAGGGATCCAGTAAGGTACCAGAAGTATACCTGTAACACCAAAGGCATAACACACCGCCATGCAATATGGCTTCATTAACATACAGGGCTATCAAGTAGAAGCCCTATATACTTCTTCTTTTCGACTTTCCCTTCAATCAATCAATGAATTGGTGTTTGGCAGGCAGACAACTACATTTCGGGGCAGAAAATGCTGCATAACTTCACCATGGTCCTGCATTCTGGCCGGAAATTTCAGCAATGGCATATATATCCTAGTCCGCGAGACCGCACTGGTATCATCAACCACCAAAAAAGGGAGAATGAGAAAGAGAGAAAGCTCATATTCAAGGGAACTAATCACAGACCCTACAACCAAACCTACAATCCAGTTTCCAGAGACACGAATGGTCACATAGACATATTAACCTGCTTTCTCTGTTCTCAGTAAACCTACGACTGCCAAAACTAGGTCCACTCAATAGTCTCTCACAAACTCATAGTTAAGACTATAGCACTGACGACTAGCCCATGAAAACTCTACCTCCATGCAAACTCTGATTGGCCAATATGCACACCATGATTCATTGTGCACAGTCTGCATCCAAGCCAAGCACCCGCAAAGGTTCAATTGAGTGGCAGTCAAGCGCACTACAAAGCCTTTTAAACTTGTATATTCAGGTGTGTGCAGTTCCTGCTCTACCCTGACCTTGGAAGACAATCGATACTATATACTGTTCATCGACGACTACACAAGACATTAATCCATATAGCTGCTCCCAATTTAGAAAGCAGGCACCTGCATGTCCACGTACAAGGCATTTCAGGCCTGAGTTGACTCAATGGGATACATGATTAAGCGATGCAAGTGTAATAATGGATGTGGAGAATACCACAATAAGATCTTTCAGAATGTCCTCGCACCCAGCAGTACTACATACGAGCCAAGGACTCCATACCCCCAACATAAGAACGTTGTTGCTGAACAACTGACCCATACAATCACTGAAAAGGCCCGGGCAGTGATGTTTGACTGCCAGGCTCCCATTCAATTCTGGGGAGAAGCAGTTAATTGGGCAGTTAATCTCCATCAAGGATCACCAAATCAATGCCTGAAAAGAAATGACCACGATGGCTACTAAGCAAAATGCGAAACCTCACATGAGATGCTGGATGCAATTGGTAAACCAACGCATGATACTGACGGCGATGAAATATCGACTCAAGCGTCTCTCCCCAATTTAAGTCGATTCAGATGCTATGCCAGTACATCAGTAAAATATAATTACGTCACTGGGAGCCTCTGGAAGTGTCTGAGAGTTGTCGGGCCAGAATCACAGGGTGGCCAAATCCCAGAGTTTACTGGCCCAATGCAGTGGCCTTCAGGTGCAGCTGGGAGAAGCTGGGAGTGCCGGTGACAAGACTGGGAGCGCCAATGACAGGGCTGGGAGCGCCAGCGACAAGCTTGGGAACACCTCGAATCACAGTAGGGCAGTCTGGGAGAAACAACATCATCTTTGGGAACACTGCTGGTGCGCCTGGAAAACTTAGCTACAACTTATCGTTCAATGATTTTTAAAACTCATGAATTCAGTTTGTATTCTCATATATGTATCTATGTATCTATATAGCTACACATCAACAGAAGGTATATCTTGACTGGCTGCAGGCGGTGCTTGAGAGAAAATCAAAGTGCGCCTGACGATGATGATCGAGTGAACTCAGAGATGCACTTGGAGGCGGTTATTCGGTGAACTTAGAGATGCACTTGGAGGCCGTGATCGAGCAAGTTTGGTGATGCACTGGGAGGCCCTGATTAAGTAAACTCAGAGATGCACTTGGAGGCCATAATCCAGCGAGTTTGGAGATGCACTGGGAGGCCCTGATCAAGTAAACTCAGAGTTGCACTTGGTGCCCGTAATCGAGACAGCTTGGAGATGCAGTTGGAGACCACGATCGAGTGAGTTTGAAGATGAACTTGGAGGCCGTAATCGAGCGAAGTTGCAGATGCACTTGGAGGCCCTGATCGAGTGAACTCAGAGATGCACTTGGAGGATGTAATCGAGCGAGCTTGAAGATGCACTTGGAAGCCATGATCGAGCAAGAGTGAATGAGTACTTGGAGGGTGTCGATAGGAGGTGCGCCGGATGCTGCAAAGCTATCCATCAGTTAGTTAACTCGCAATGGTGGGAATGTAACAAGCTGACTTTACGTTTGAGCTCTCATGGAGAGGTGGCTGGTGGTGGTCGATCATACAAGGGAGGCACGTGAGAGGCTGAAGCTACATTCCAGGGTCAACTGGTAATCGTAACGATGAAGGGAAGAGAGACAAAGCTGGGTTGATGCAGTACTCGGTGTATGCTGTACTCGGTGTATGCTGCACTCGGTGTATGCTGTACTCGGTGTATGCTGTACTCGGTGTATGCTGTACTCGGTGTATGCTGTACTCAGTGTTAACACATGATCATGGCATGGAAAGATAGAGAGGGATGAATTAACTTGGCGTTCTGCGATGATGGTAGAGAAAGGGAGATGGGGGATGAAGACAGAAACGATATAAGCGGATATGAGAAGTCAGGGGTAGTAGTGGCCTGATTGGGTTTAGTAGACCTCGTATCGGTGGTTTTACATGCCGGATCGAAAACAGTACCTGCCGTATCAGGAATTGAATCTTGACTCACACACCAAATTCTCTTAAGTCCCAGTTTCTTATGATGATTTCCTCCATCTCCTCTCATCTTTCTCTTTCTCTACCATCACCTAAGAACACGATGTTAAGTCATCTTTATCTATCGCTCTATGCAATGATCATGAGTTAACATGGAGTACAGCATTCACCGAGTACAGCATTCACCGAGTACAGCATACACCGAGTACAGCTACACCGAGTACTGAATACACCTAGTACTGCAGCATCCCAAGATGGACCGTCTCCCGCACCCAGCCAGTCTCCCGTCTCTTGGTGGACCTCATTGTACTCAACTCTGTACATTCCCACGATTACGAGTTAACCAATGAATAGAGTCTCAGCCGCTGTTGCACCTCCCTCCCTCCCGATTTACAGCCACCAGATCAGCCACCTCCAAGTACTCCTCCCATCTTGATCGATCGTGGCCTCAAAGAACATCTCGAAACTCGCTTGATCAAGGCCTCGAAGTGCATCTCTGAGTTCCACAATATTGGCCTCCAAGTGCATGTCCAAACTCGCTCGATCACAACCTCCAAGTGTATCTCTGAGTGACACCATCTCGGCTTCCAAATGGATCTCCAAAGTCACTCAATCACGGCCTCCAAGTGCATCTCTGAGTTACACCATCTCGGCCTCCAAGCGCATCGCCAAACTCACTCAATCATGGCATCGAAATGTATCTCTGAGTTCCACTATCTCAGCCTCCAAGTGCATCTCCAAACTCGCTTGATCACCGCCTCCAACTGCATCTCTGAGTGCACTCAATCATGACCTCCAAGTGCATCTTCAAACCCGACGGATCACGGCCTCCAAGTTCGCACAATCAAGGCCTCCAAGTGGATCACAAAACTCGCTGGATTACAGCCTCCAAGTGCATCTCTGAGTCCAACTTGATCTCGGCCTCCAAGTGCATTCCCAGCTTCGCTCGATCCCGGCCTCCAAGTGCATCTCTGAGTTAAACTTGATCTCAACCTCCAAGTGCATCTCTGAGTTACACGATCTCGACCTCCAAATGCATCTCCAAACCGGCTCGATCACGGCCTCAAATTGCATCTCTTAGTTCAACTCGATCTCGGCCTCCAAGTGCATCTCCATACTCGTTCAATCGCGGCCTCGAAGTATGTCTCCAAGTTCACACGATCACGGCCTGCACGTTCATCTCTAAGTTCTGTCAATCAGTGTTTCCAGGTGCTCCTGCCATTACGCTCCAGTACCATCTGCGGCCAGATAGGCTGTATGTATAAATATAGAGAGACTGAGAAAGATAATACATGCAATATTATGATGCAGTGAATCTTGTGACTGTAGCAAAGATGAATCTGATAGACGAAATGCCTTGTAGTTATGGAACCCTAAGAACCACGACTGCGAAAATACGGCATTAAGTGTCCCGCAGACCTGCGCAGAGCTTTCCGCTGCTGCAAAATTTGATTATCCTATAAGTCATATCTCGTGGCGTCCTGAATGCACCTCCATCACTGTAGCTGCTCGCAGAAGAGCCTGAGAATGCTCTTGCAGAGTCTGAGAGCACTTTGCATAGCTCCAGGCAATGATTCCACCAGTCCGGATGGACCCGGTCTGAGATAGGGCTTGATCCGGTCCAGTCTCACCGGAAGGTCGGACTGGACCGGGCCCCACACTGGCAGTCTTGGACAGGATGGGCTTGGTCTGGACCAGTCCAAACGTGATAATCTTGATCGATTTGAAAGTAGAACGAAAACTAAATAAGTGAGACGGTAATCCCTTCAACCTGAAACCAGACACAACGTCACTTCACCACCACCTCCCGCTGTGAGCAATCACAATGAACCCACCCATTACAATTTCCGGGTAGAGACTATGCTATATATGCAGTTTCAATCTGAGGGTCCCACAGCGATGAGTTGAGACAATTTGGAGGGTAGGAGGAGAAGATCTAATCAGTCTCTCCATTCTCTCTCACTGCTGGAGAGATCTATGCTTTATATACACAAGGAAAACTAAGGTTCTATGGAGAAACCATTGCGAAGATGCATTACAAATTGTCAATGGCTATGTCGGTGGCGAGTGACTCATCTTGTATGAGTCTACTTGGCAACTCAGATCATCAGTAACCACTCTCCTGTGCTTTCCAGCAGATTTGCTGGCCTTCTAGAAAGTGGTAGGCCTTCCAGGCCAAATCTTTAGTCAACAAGATAAGGCAGTGAAATTCGAAATGGCAAGTGTTGAGATCAACCGAGTACGAATCGAGATATTGAATTGCCTATCATACAAAAGTGATTGTCTAAAGAGCAAAGAGAGAGAGAAAGACAGGCAAATATATATGGGAAAGGAGGGTATACTCGGGGAAGCCGAGTATCACATCTGGAGACCGATGCCCGGCATCACTGTAGGGGCTAGCCCTACTCTTCGGCATGGGGGTTGGTGGCGGCCCATGGGGGCCGCAAGCCACCGGCCACATGCCCGCAGCGTTAGGCCGTCACAGTCAGTAAGCCCCCGAACGCCACAGAAGCCATCGGGCCAAATCCCATGCCAACAGCAAGTGGTAAGTGGTGGAGAGTGGTGACTGGCGATAGCAAGTGAGCTATTGTTTATGAGTCTATTCAGTGACTCAGAAGATTACAGTGGTGACTGGTGAGTGGCAAGTAGCAGGTGGTGAGGGGTGAGCCATGCATGGTGACTTGCAAATAGCAAGAACGGTCTACATGTATGAGTCTATGTTTATGAGTCTATATGTTGACCAAGTATATCAGTAACTCCCAGCATATTCGGGCCAATTCAGCCCGAATGGACTGTTCCAAAGCAGTCCAGGCCAGTTCAGTCCAGGTGCCGAAAAATGGGGGATTGGTCTGAGCCCGGTTCAAAAATTTCTCGGACTGTATTGGACTGGACTTGGACAGACTCGGTCCAGACTGGTCAATTGCTGGGCTGGTGGAATCATTGTCTCCAGGGAGGACTGGGAGCATCTGGAATTGCTTGGGAGCACCGGTGAGCTCTGCAGGAATGTATAGGAGATTTGTGTGTGGCTTCGGGATAGTGTTAGCAAAGGGTCTGGGCAACCCGCCAGTGGCCCGGATTTGGACCACAAAAACAGGTCGGTTCAGTTCCTGACCTGTCCAAAAACCCGACCCGCCGACTCTTGGCGTGCCACACCCGGACCCGTACTCGTCAACCCGCTGGTTTCGCCGGGTTTACCAAGACCCGTCTTTACCAATCTCCGCTTCTGCGTTTCGGGTTTGACCCTTATGGTCGCATTCAGATATGCTATTATTAATTGTAAAATATTGACATTGGTACGTCTCGGTTCATTTTCGACGTATTTGCTGCCTTGATGTGCGAAACAAGCATACTCACGCACCCAACCACATCTTGAAAATGTGCGTCAACAGAGCGTCAAAAGAGCGTCAATGATATTTGGTCTTGCATCTTCAGTAAAATGAGTGGTGCTTGATCAAAAGCATCCATAAAGAAGGATATGGCAGTCTGTATAGGCAGATATGTACGGGATACTCAAGCCACATCCTCCGGGACAGTAACACCTTATTTCATTTCCAGAGCTACCACTAAGTATTGTTGAGCCTTGAAGTGTATGATGACAGTCAACACGATGTATATAGACAATAACCGCCATATAGTGCTGTGATTAACCATAATGGAAGGCCAACAATTGTTGACACTATGTTGACGCCCAGTTTGAAGTTGGGACAGGAAGCGTTTCACTTTCACTTTTGTCTATAAAGGCAGCCAATAATCAGTTTATGACAATGTGCAACCTGTCGCCCCCCAGATTGCCCATGATACCTGACCAACAATTGTTGACGCTCCGTTGACGCTCATTTTCATGATTGGGCAGGGAGGGTATTGTAATCTGTTTTGCATAAAAAGGCAGCCAAAAATTCCTTTATAACTGACTACAGTCTATCGGAGGTGTGATTTCCCAAGACGCATAACCAAAAATCGTTGACACTCCATTGACGCTCATTTTCATGATGGGGCAGGGAGGGTATTGAAATCTGTTTTGCCTATAAAGGCAGCAAAAATTCCTTTATGACGGACTACAGCCTATCGGAGGTGTGATTTCCCAAAACTCATAAAAAGAAATCGTTGACGCTGCTTTGACGCTCATTTTCATGACGGGGTAGGGAGGGTAGTGCAATCTGTTTTGCCTATAAAGACAGCCAAGAATTCCTTTATGATTGACTACAACCTATCAGAGGTGTGATTTCCCAGGAAGCATGACCAGCAATCGTTGATGCTCCGTTGACCCTCATTTTCACCATGGGGCAGGGAGGGTATTGTATTCTGTTTTGCCTATAAATGCAGCCAAAACTTCCTTTCTGACTAATGACAACCTATCTGAGGTGTGATTTCCCAGGACGCATGACCAAAAATTGTTGACGCTCCGTTGACGCTCATTTTCCCATGGCTGTATCCACAATATGCAATAATTGAATTTGGCACAGTCTATCATTCACATTGTTTTGGCTTCCTTTCTTGCATTTTCATATACTTTCTTCTTGATCACTATGTTGTTCTTTAATAAAACATAGATATATATAATAATAATCTCCAAAATCCCGTGTCTTTTGGTCAATGCTGGTCATCCGTTCCGGAATCGCTCAATCCGCTGCGCTTCTCTTCAAAATGAATGTTAGCTGTATTACCACAACACGGAGAGTGTACTACTCTTCATCAGTCAGCATATTTGGATCAAAATCGGTATCATGCTCAGTATCCTCATCATCTTCGAAACATTCCGCTCAGGGATCAGCGGTACATGAATACGTATATCCGGCTGGCCATAGGAAGATTTCAGCAGGTTGAGCTCCGGAAAGGTTACCGGTCGGGGCAGGTGGTGTGCCGGGCGGTGGTGGAATCGGCTCTGGACTCCGCTCTTGGCGTCGGGCGGGTGGAGGTGCACCTGTTCCATTGTGTCTCGAGCATGTCTGTGGACCCTTTGCGGTGCCATTATGGCAAGGAAGGCAGCCGGAGGCTTGATTTTGAAGACGCATTGCCAGGTTTCTTGGTATCGCAGCCTTCACCTTTTTGTGAACAGGAAACTCAACACTCCGCTTTATCTTTTCTCGGACCTCGGCGAGCGGTATTAAAATAAGATACTACATTTCCTCAATTGCGGTGCGCGAAAAGCCTTCTTTGGCCATTTTGGCCATATTCAACGCCAGGTGCATGTCGGACTGTTCCAGCTGTACCCGACCTCCTTGCCTTGCCATAGTTGCAGACATGTTGAAAACCTACAAGACATTAGTTGCTGCTTCTAACGATGAAATTTGGCTGTTGCCTCCACCATATACGCTTCCGTAGCCTCCTCTAGAGTGATTAATGCCTGTTTCGTCCACTCACTGGGATGTTTATTAGGAAATTTATCTGCGAAAATACCAGGGCTGCCAACATCACGAGGTTTCATTTTGTGCACTGTGCGCACAAATGCCTTTGTCGACCAAGGAGGTTTACCGTTACAGGCAGCGGTAAATTCGTACTGTAGATCTCTACAGACACCCGCTGTATGTTATACGGTTAATTGACCGCCGTTTGGCTCCATCTGGATATACTCACCTCCAACTGCATGCTGCTTCTTCTGTTTGCTGCTTTCAGTCTTGCGGACATTTTTTAAATGTGCATCCTGGGTCATATGTTTAGTGACTGCATTGGCAGAGTCTGTGTGAACTAACTTGAATCTGCACTCTTGTTGTGAGCCGAGAGTTTCCGTATTCAATGTAGCGCCCACCAATCAGGGGGTATTCGATCCGCTCTTACCTGGCGGAGGTGGTTGTGTATCCATGATGTGCTGGTGTCAAATGAGAGAGGAAGATGATAACGAGAGGAAGTGGGAAGCCCTGAGGACTATATAGTTAGCAACTTATCAGAATGGAATGAGTAGCAACTAACATGATTGTTATGCTCACGATGAATCCTGCTGAGTATGGCTGCAACTTGCTGGAGTTTCCCACCGTCCCGCAATTTGCAAAGTGTTGGTCTGATGTTGCGTATTTGTTAACATGGATAAATTGAGGTGTATGACCGCCAGGTTTGCCTAATCGCGTGACATAAATAGGATGTAGTTGGAGAGAAAGATTGTCTGCTGATTTTTGTCTCAAATAATCCCCAGGATATTACATGAAAATGATGCTAACAATCAGGTCTTGTTGTACGGTTAGCGTTACTATTCCAGATTTAATGACAGTCAGGAGGAAGATTTTGCTGTGTTCAAGCTGAGTAAACGTACCAACCTTGACACAAAAGATGCAGCTTGCCTCCATATTGTCCATAACTTGCAACTTCCAACATCTCGCCTAACAACACAGTCGATGCACACTCCAATGGTCAATGCTCTGAAATATAACTTTTCGCCACTCCCGGCTGCCAGAAACAGGAAATTGACAAAGCGCTCAACCCAACGACGTCGTCACGGGAATGAACGCAAGAGCGGCTTCGAGGCAGGGAAAGTGCAAGCCCTTGGGGCATTGGGCAGCTTGAGATCCAAAAAGAAGCTTGCAGCAGAGAAACCAAGAGAAACGCACTTCTTAAGCAATGAAGAGAAAGAGAAATGGATTGAGGATTATGTTGAGACAGAGACCGCTGGGGCAAGAAAGCGAGTTGAAGATGCAGAGGCAGCGCTTCAGCAACAGCAGGACGATATGACACATGCTGAACTCAGGGTATTGACGTTCAGAGAGCCTGAAAAGACGTTTCAGGAGATGCTAGTTGCTATCGGGGACAGTCTGAGTGATCTTGCAAGTTCCGACGATGGGGAGGATGGGGAAGATGAGGATGATGAAGAGACTGAGGAGGGCAAGCTGAGCGAAGATGACGAACCCGGCTGGGTGATGGGCACAATGACTAAAACGGTACTGCAGCGCATGGAGACGTTTTGGCAGAAGCAGATGAAGCACGATGAATTGACTCAACTGGGATGGGCGGCTGCAGCCGACTACTGCCGTGAACAAGATAAGAAGTACGGCACATCCAAAATGAGGGTTCCGGCAGTCGTTCAGCCGCAAACAAATAATGACACTCTGCCGCATCCACCGACAACACTTAAAGAGCATATGGAGCGGCTTGACATTGTCCCCAGAATATCACAACGGACTTCTCGACCCAGAAGTAGTCATATCAGGCTAGGTTTGATAAAGCCGCAGTCAAAATTGAGCATACCTCGTGGTGAGCCAGCTGCGCAGCCCGATTCATCAACGTTGCTGAAAGCCAACCCAGTTAAACCAGTAAGCTTTTACCCCTGCATATAGCCTTCAGCTAATTACCCTATAAATATCGGATTACGACAGAGAGATGGTGACGGCTCCCGAGTCTGGCGAAGAATAGATATGCAAACTGTAATTTTTGATGGCTGATCGGTGGGAAAATGAAGTTGGGTACCAATTTTGCTACGTTTCAGCTTTTTCTTGATTTCAGTAATCAAATTGTGAGACATGATAATTAGTCTGGGCATGTGCAAGGGTCAAACACACCATGTGAACGTTCTAGAATCCAAAGCGCACTGTAAGACAGCCAAAATGTTGAGTTTCATTCTGCAAGTGATTGTTAAGTGACAAAGCAAATGCAATATTAGTGGCAAAATGTGCTAACAAAATTTAAGGGAGTGATGTGATACGTGTCATGAAAAGAGCATTCAGTGTGCATGACGAATCGATCTGAATAACAACCATCATGTTATATTCATCCATGTATCCAACTGCATAACTCTCTGCACAGACCTGGTGCACATGGTCGAGATATTTGAAATTGCTTGTGGAATGTCAGGGAAATCAAGGAGAAGGAGCTGGATAACGAATGGTGAGGAAGTCGAGCTATATTTACCAAAAACTGGTGAAATAATCTACATGCCATCAATTGCCGGCCGAAAGCGCGGGAATGTGATAGGGACATGTCATTTCTCACTCACATAGCGTAGGTAGCAGTTGATCAGAAATTGAGAGGTAACAAAACTGCTGGATGCAAACAATAATACATACAAACACAATACTGAATCAGCCAAATATAAATCGGTCCAGAAGCCACACGCAATCCTCCCAGACACTCCGGTGGACCTCACCGGTGTTTCCAAGGAATTCCTGATGCTGGCAGGCCCCCCTGGAGCGAAGCAAAGTGCTCTCAGACTCTCCAACAGCATCCTCAGGTGCTGTTGAAAGCACCAGCAGTTCTGAAGGTGCATTCAGGATGCTACGAGATTTACCTTATAGGATAGTCCAACTCTGGAGCAGCTGAGACGTCTGCACAGGTCTGTGGAGACTTTGAGAGCACCTTGAGACCTATGTGCAGCTCTACAGGAGACTTAGTGCCGTACTCTCGCAGCAATAGTTCATAGGGTTCCATAACCACAAGGCATTTCATATATCAGATTGGTCTTTGTTACAGTTACAAGATTCGCTACATCATAATATGGCATGTATTATCCATCTAATTCACTCTATATATATACATACGGCCAAACTGGCTGCAGACGATACTGGAGCGTAATCTCTGGGGCACCTGGAGACGCTTGATTGAGAGAACGTAGAGATGCACATGGAGACCGTGATGGTGTGAACTGGGAGATGTACATGCAGGCCGCGAGCAAGCGAGTTTAGAGATGCAATTGCAGCATCAGATCGAGTTAAACTTGTAGATGCACCAGGAGGCCGTAATCGAGCGGATTTGGAGATGCAGTTGGAGGCTGAGATTGAGTTGAACTAAGAGATGCACTTCGAGGCCGAGATTAAGCAGATTTGGAGATGCATTTGGAAGCCGAGATTGAGTTGAACTCAGAGATGCACATGGAGGCCAAGATCGAGCCGGTTTGGAGATGCATTTGGAGATGCATTTGGAGGCCAAGATCAAGTAACTCAGAGATGCACATGGAGGCCAAGATCGAGCCGGTTTGGAGATGCATTTGGAGATGCATTTGGAGGCCAAGATCAAGTAACTCAGAGATGCACTGGGAGGCTGTGATCAAGTTGAACTTAGAGATGCACTTGGAGGCCGTGATAGAGCGGGATTGGAGATGCATTTGGAGGCCAAGATGCAGTAACTGAATGATTTACTTGGACGCCGAGATCAAGTTGAACTCAGAGATGCACTTGAAGGTTGTGATCGAGCGAGTTTGGAGACCATGTAACTCAGAGATGCACTTGGAGGCCGAGATTGTGCGAGTTTGGAGATGCATTTGCAGGCTGAGATCGTGTAACTCAGCGATGCACTTGTAGACCGTAATCCAGCGAGTGTTGAGATGCTTTGGGAGGCCGAGATCGAGATGAACTCTGAGATGCACTTGGACGCCGAGATCGAGATGAACTCCGAGGTGCACTTGGAGGCCGAGATCGAGCGAGTCTGGAGATGAATTTGGAGGCCAAGATTGGGTAACCCAGAGATCCACTTGGAGGCCAGCATCAAGTTGAACTGAGAGATGCACTTGGAGGTCAAGATCGAGCGAGTTTGGAGATGCATTTGGAGGCCAAGACTGTGGAACTCAGAGATGCACTTGGAGGCCGTGATCGAGCGAGTTAGGAGATGCACTTCGAGGCCAAGAGCAAGTTGAAGTCAGATTTGCACTTGGAGACCGAGATCGAGAGGGTTTGGAGATGCGTTAAGAGGCCTAGATCGAGTAACTGTGAGATCCGCTTGGGGCCCGAGATGAAGTTCGACTCAGAGATGCACTTGGAGGTTGTAATCGAGCGACTTTGGAGATCGTGTAACTGAGAGATGCAGTTGGAGGTCGCGATGGAGCGAGTTTGGAGATGCACTTGGAGGCCGAGATTGTGCAACTCAGAGATGCACTTGGAGGCTGTGATAGAGCAAGTTTGGAGATGCACTTGGAGGCCATGATCGATCAAGATTAGAGGAGTGGGAATGTACAGAGTTGAGTACAATCAGGTCAGCCGAGCAATGAGAGACTGGCTGGGAGCAGGAAACATTAGATCTTGAGATAATTCAGTACTCGGTGTATGCAGTGCTCGGTGTTAACTCATAATCATTGCATGGAGAGATAGATAGGGATGACCTATCTTCTTGTTCTTATGTGATGGTAGAGAAAGAGAGACATGTGAGGAGATGGGGCAAATCATGAAGAGAAACTGGGACTTAAGAGAATTTCTTGGGCGGGTCAATTTACCATTGGTCATACCGCAGGTACTAATTCCAATCCAGCCGGTAAAAACACTGCAATGACTTCTTGTAAACCCAATCACGCAAATCGTACCCCGGACTTCTCCTATCCGCTCGTATCTTCCATATTGTTTCCATCTTCATCCCCCATCTGTCTTTCTCTATAATCATCACAGAACACAAAGTTAAATCTCCCCTCCATATCTCTCCATGTGATGTCATTAGTTAACACCGATTAATGTATACACCAAGTACTGCATACAGTGAGCACTTCATACAGTGAGTACTGCATCATCCCAAGATTGTCTGTCTTCCCTTCATTCTGACGATTACGAGTTGACCCATAAATGTAGCTTTAGCTTCCGGCATGCCTCCGTACAAGATCGAGCGCCACCAGCCAGCTCTCCATGCAAGCTGAAAGGTGAAATAACCTCATCATATTCCCACGATTGCAAGTTGATTAACTGATGAATTGAGTCTCAGCATCCGACACGCCTCCTATCGACCGCCTCCAAGTACTCTTCCGATCTTACTCGATCATAGCCTGCAAGTGCATCTCCAAACTCGCTCGATCACGGCTTCCAAGTGCATCTCAGAGGTACACGCTCGCGGCCTCCAAATGCATTTCCTAACCCGCTCAATTGCGGCCTCCAAGTGCATCTCTGAGTTCAACTTCTTCTCGGCCGCCAATTGCGTCTCCAAACTCACTCGATTACGGCCTCCAAGTGCATCACTGAGTTCACTCGATCACTTTGGTCAAGTGTATATCCAAACTCGCTCAATTGTGGCCTCCAAGTGCATCTCCAATCTCACTCGATCACAGCCTCCAAGTGTATCTCTAAACTCGCATGATTACGGCATCGAAATTTGCTCGATGACAGCCTCCAAGTGTACGTCCAGACTCGATTGTCACGATCTCAGAGTGCATTTCGCAGTTTACTCGATCACGGCCTCCAAGTGTATCTACAAATTAGCTTGTTTACCACCTCTAAGTGCATCTCCAAACTCGCTCGATCATGGCCTAGAACTGTATCTCTGAGTTTACTCAATCATCATTTTCAGGGGAACCTCAAATTGCTCTCAACTTATCAGCAACAACCCCAGATTCCATCTGAAACACCCGGGTATTCCGGACACCTCTGACAGCTCTGACGGAACCTCGTACCCTCTGACGGAGAATTACAGGCGACGGGTCACATTGCATAGCAGAGCACATGGGAGCGCCGGCGACAAACCTGTGAGCGTCTGGGAGCACCTCGAATCACAGTAGAGCATTCTGGGAAAAACAACATCTGCTTTGGGAATGCTGCTGGTGCGCCTGGAACTCATAGCTACTACTAATCATGCAACGATTTTTAAAACTCATGTATTCAGGTTGTATTCTCATCTATGTATCTATGTATCTATGTAGCTACCAATCTAGAACTCAGAGATACACTCCGAGGCCGTAATCGAGCGAGTTTGGAGATGCAATAGGAGACCGAGATTGAGTGAACTCAGATATGCACTCCGAGGCCGTAATCAAGCGAGTTTGGAGATGCACTTGGAGGCCGAGAAGGAGGGAACTCAGAGATGCACTTGGAGGCCGTGATCGAGCGAGTTTGGAGATGCACTTGGAGGCCGAGATTGAGTGAACTCAGAAATGCACTCCGAGGCCGTGATCGAGCGATTTCGGAGATGCACTTCGAGGCCGAGATTGAGTGAACTCACAGATGCACTGGGAGGCGGTGATCGAGGTGATCGAGCGAGTTTGGAGATACACTTTGAGGCCGTGATCGAGCGAGTTTGGAGATGCAATTGGAGACTGAGATTGAGTGAACTCAGAGATGCACTGCGAGGCCGTGATCGAGTGAGTTCGGACATGCACTTCAATCTAGAGGCGGTCGATGGGAGGCGCGCCAGGTGCTGAGACTGTATTCATCGGTTAGTTAACTCGAAACTGTGGGAATGTGACGAGGTGACTTTACCTTTGAAGCTCTTATAGAGAACTGGCTGGTGGCGGTGGATCGGTAGGAAGGTACGCCGGAAGCTGAAGCAACATTCAGGGGTCAACTCGAAATCGTGAGAATGAAGGGACGACAGACAATCTCAGGTGTATGCTGCACTCGGTGTATGCTGCACTCGGTGTATGCTGCACTCGGTGTATGCTGCACTTGGTGTATGCTGCACTCGGTGTATGCTGCACTCGGTGTATGCTGCACTCGGTGTATGCTGCACTCAGTGTTAACTCATGATGATGGCATGGAGAGATAGAGAGGGATGACTTAACTTTGTGTTCTTGCGATGATGGTAGAGTTG
>Ga0307514_10000120_pt1 | contig 220130 bp, 184 predicted proteins | sample 16_EM_MG_FD_203088 | JGI IMG/M metagenome (GOLD analysis project Ga0307514, IMG submission 203088) | Populus trichocarpa ectomycorrhiza microbial communities from riparian zone in the Pacific Northwest, United States - 16_EM | ecosystem: Host-associated > Plants > Roots > Unclassified... | reverse complement strand
CCCTAACCCTAACCCTAACCCTAACCCTAACCCTAACCCTAACCCTAACCCTAACCCTAACCCTAACCCTAACCCTAACCCTAACCCTAACCCCTAACCCTAACCCTAACCCTAACCCTAACCCTAACCCTAACCCTAACCCTAACCCTAACCCTAACCCTAACCCTAACCCTCCGGTGGGCTTCATGGTTCCTCTCTGAATATGGGGCTTGAGTAAAATCTTAGTCAAGTGGACTGAGTTCCCGGTGCGTATGTTCGTTGATTGCCTCCCAGTGAGCTTGTCAACTTGTTGGTAGGACTTGACTGGTCAACATATCAGTACGTGTCTTGGTAGATTGCCTGCTAGTGAGCTTGTCAACGTGTTGGTAGGACTTGACTGGTCGACTTCTCTGTACGTGTCTTGGTAGATTACCACCTGGTGGGCTTTGTAGTTGTTGATAGGATTTGATTGTGCAGAGTTGGTTATCTCCCCCTTTTGAAAACTTGTTGCTCTGTTGACGTCTTCTTCATCATATTGATTGTTGATTGCAATCATTGCTCGGAAGCAGTGTAACCATGAATCGGTATTCTAATCGTGATCTCTCTGTGATTTGACCCATAATTTGTTTCAACTTTCGCTATTTCAGCAAACTATCTCCCTTCAGGTTCGGTCATCCTTCTGTGTCACCATCTGTCCAGTGACTACCGTGACCTGCTGTGCCTGTTGACTTACGGTTGTATGAGACATTACAATGTCCTCAATTTCAATCCCGACCTCATTGCAACGGCTATGCTTCATCCATCCACATTCGGTTGTCCTGTCGACTTCGCTTTGGTGATTGACTTCCATCGACCTCTCTGGTGCATCCCTTGCCAAGTATGTTTCTCAACTCTACTCAAGGTGGGCTTCTCAATTCATCTCTAGGTGTGCTGGCTGTTGTGGTGACACTGCGGAGCCGGCATTGTGGATCCACGTAATGTGTCAATTCACAATACCTCACACTGATCCTCACCGTTTGTTGAGTCAGGTTTGCCAGTTGTTCCCCTGGTGCACTTGGAGCTGCTGGCCATCTCTATTGGTGAATGCACTTTGCGGTGATTCATTCCCGCACTCAGAGTATGTTAATAGTTCGCGGTTGGGGTTCTTGACTCCGGTATGGTAATGGTTCGTGGTAGGGGTTCTGGATTCCTGTACAGTTATCAAATTCTCTTTCAGTGTTGTTGCACTTCCAATGACTAATATCGTCCGGTGTGGTTGAGTGCCATATTGATTTGTAAAACTTGATTAGATCTTATTTCAAAAGTCAATTGTAGTCTACAATTGGGTATATCAGGATTGCATTAGGTATTGTTATCCGGGAATCGGACTGCTTGATTTGTTATCACTGAAGAGTACTCGGAATCTTACTCGGTTTAGCCGTACCGCTGGTATATCGTGTATCTGCATCTCTGCGCTCAATGCAACTTCCGTCCAATGAACTCATCAGTCAGTGATCTGTAAAATGGTTTAAGATCACATAACCTCGATATGGTCATATATCAAGCATGAGTGATTGTCTCTCTGACTCGTAATCCATCTCCGGTCATCAATCTCTGGCACTCCATCGGCAAGTCACATTACCGTCCGGGCGGAATGGCTGCATCAAGGTGACCGTGCTACGTCAGAGGCATCAGAGACAACCCAATTGTGGATTACTCTGCACCAGGCCTCAATACAACTACTCGCGTTGCATATCGCCCTCCGATCACCGTTTCGCCGTTTCTTCATGCTCGATCAGTCTCCTATTTCAAACAAACACTCTGGCTTTGGGGCCAACTGTGACCATACTTCGGAATGGATTCATTGGGTATACAATTGCATCGGGATTGCAATGAGTGATGCTGCGAAAATCTCTCCTCGGGTTCCTTCTACATTAAGCTCGTGGAGAGTAAGAAGAAGGTGCAAAGATATGATACTACTCTGCCGTGTGGATCCACACAGTCACGTGTATCCACGAAATCCCGGTAAGAGCTAGTGAAACCAAAAGTTAGGAAAGATAGAGTGTGTATTTTCGTTGAATGACAAGATGCTATGAAAATGAGATGCTGTCTATCCACCCTGCGGTCTCCCGAATATGTACTCCGCGTCGCTCATTCCACCTGAATTTCCCCTGTATCCCCGTACACCCACCATCGCTCCTTAACGATATTCTTGGAGGCCGTGATTGAGCTAGTTTGGAGAAACACTTGGAGGCCGAGATCGAGTGAAGTGAGAGATGCACTTGGAGGCCGCGATCGATCAAGTTTGGAGATGCACTGGGAGGCAGTGGTCCAGGGAGTTTGGACATGCACTTGGAGGCCGAGATGGAGTGAACTCAGAGATGCACTTGGCGGCCGAGATGGAGTGGACTCAGAGATGCACTTGGAGGCCGAGATGGAGTGAACTCAGAGATTAACTTGGAGGCCGAGACGGAATGAACTCAGAGATGCACTACTAGGCCGTGATCTAGCGAGTTTCGACATGCACTTGGAGGCCGTGATCGAGGGAGATTGGATATTCACATGCAGGCCGTGATCAAGCGTGTTTGGACATCCACTTGGAGGCGGAGATCGAGTGAACCCAGAGATGCACACTGAGGCTGTGACAGAGTGAGTTTGCGGATACACTGGCAGGCTAAGATCGAGCGAGATTGGAGGAGTACTTGGAGGCGGCTGTCGATCTTGGGATGATGCTATAGTTGGTGTATGTTGAACTCTGTGTTAACTCATGATTATGGCATCGAGAGATTGAGAGGGATGACTTAACTTCGTGTTCTTGGGTGATGGTAGAGTTGAGAAGCAGAAACAGAGAGATCAGAGGAGATGAGGGAAATCATCATGAGAAACTGGGACTTAGAGAATGTCGTGGGCGAGTCAATTGACCATCCCCAATACGAGTCCCGATCCGGCGGGTAATAACAGTGATAAGATGTCTTCTAAACCCAATTAGGCAAGTTGTACTCCTGATTTCTCATAGCCGCTCGTATCCTCCATATCGTTGTCATCTTCATCCCCCAGTTCTCTCTTTCTCGTTGACAACTCTACTATCATCGCAAGAACACAAAGTCAAGTCATCCCCCTGTATCTCTCCATGCCATCATCATGAGTTAACACTGAGTGCAGCATACACCGAATACAGCATACACCTAGGATTGTGTGTCTTCCCTTTATTCTGACAATTTCGAGTTGACCCCTGAATGTAACTTGAGCTTCTGGTGTACCTCCCTACTGAGCGACTGGCTCTAGCCAGTTCTCCATAAGAGCGTCAATGGTAAAGTCAGCTTATCACATTCCGATGGTTGCAAGTTAAGTAACGGATGAATTCAGTCCTGGCGTACCATCGATCGACCGCCTCCAAGTACTCATCCAATCTGGCTGGATCACGGCCTCCATGTGTATATCTACACTTACTGGATTACGGCCTCCACAAGTGCATCTCCAAACTCGCTCGATCACGTCCTCCAAGTGTATCCCCAAACTCGCGGGATCACAGCCTCCAAGTGTATCACCAAATACGCTCAATTACGGCCTGCAAGTTCCCACGATCAAGGCCTCCAAGTGAATCTCCAAACTCGCTCGATTACGGCCTCCACCAGTGCATCTCCAAACTCGCTTGGTCACGGCCTCCAAGTGTATCTCCAATCTCGCTCGATTATGGCCTCCATAAGTGCATCTCCAAACTCGCTACATCATGATCTCGGAGTACATCTCTAACTTCACTCGATCACGGCCACCAAGTGTATCTCCAAATAGGCTTCATTACTACCTCAAAGTTAATCTGCAAAGTCGCTCCATCACGGGGACATAGTATATCTCTCAGTTCACTCGATTGTCATTTCCAGGTGCACTTCGAATTGCTCTCAAGCACCGCCTGCAGCCAGTCCAGATATAGTGTGTGTAGATGGGTTGCTCTATAGATACATAGATACATAGATGAGAATACAAACTGAATACATGACTGTGATTTGAGGTGCTCCCAGGCTTGTCGTCGGCACTCCCAGGCTTGTCGTCGGCACTCCCAGGCTTGTCCCCAGCGCTCCCAGTTACTCTGAAGGCTGGCAGGAATGCCCTCCCCGGGTCTGATACTCTCCTCAAATTGACGCATCTAACTTTACACTTCACATCCTCTCAGGCACTCCTGGAGGCTTCCAGTGACTAAAATACATTTTGCTGATGCTATGCAACGCGACCTGTCGCCTGGGCGACGGGAAGCTTGTAATTCTCTGTCAGAGTATACGAGGTTCCATCAGATTTCTCTGTCAGAGCCGTCCGGAACACCCAGGTGTTTCTGATGGAAACTAGAGTTGTTGGTGATGTCCTAAGTGCACTTTACCGCTGTTAATTGTCTGTGAAAATTTGCTCCAAGCTTCGGACTCGCACTGGATAGTACGACTCCATATCTGCTCCATCCGCGTTGGCCAATTGACTCACACAGACTCGATGCGTTCGAGGGGAAAATCCAGGAGTTGAGGTACCGCCGGCCCTACCCAATAGAGCATGACTGTGGCGAGCAGTGCTCCCTTTCTGACTTGGCAAGCTGGTAGCAGACATTCAGGTATAGCGGAGTTGGGGTCCTCTTCTGCCGCGACTACCGCTGCTGCTTCTGCTGGCTCATCCAGCATACGAGGGTATTCACATTTTTCGTCAGCTCGCTCTGCCGTAGCTCTTACCAATCCAATGCAGTCCTCAACTCGTAGACCGATAGCCAGAGCAGCCTCTTTGCTAGCAAGCAGATCACCAATTTCGCGGCCGAATGCAACATGCTGCTGACACCACCCCTTTCGGCTTGACCGAGTTGTCTATTTATATTGACAACATTGTGTGAACATCTAAGATTTGCAACGACAATAATCACTTTCACTATATCTATATCTCGGGGTTTTCCCCTCATAATGGTAGCTTAGTGTTTGATATCCGTCCCGTATTCACTGGATTCTGAACAACGAACTTGGCCCTCCGAGCGCTGGCCTGCTCACCATTGTTACAGTTCGGTAAGCCGTAGAGTTCTGGATGGTGGCTTTTGAACCGCGTGCACACAGTTCATGTCATATCTTGCATCTCATATATTCTCTTGGCAGTTTCCGCAGTCCCAGCCGATCTTTGAATGTGTGAAGGTCTCGAGCATGAATGCACTTCCTAGTGTGCAATGGTTCACATTTTTATGTTTTTCGTCCCCATAGGGGGGTTTGACTCATAGATGGCGCTGCATTCGAGTAATGTATCTGTAGGTGTACTTCAACAGTAGTGCACTTCGTGCTGTGCAATGATTCTCATCTGTAGGTTCTTGATCTTTGTAGGTGCACTTGGATCTTCTGGGTAGCATCTCCTCCATTGGTGTACTTCGATTGTGCAACTGTTCTGCTCTGCAAGTGCGATTCATTCTGCTCGTTGAGTGGGATTTGTTCGTCACGTTAAGTAGGCTTCATTTCATCAATTTTGTAGACGCTCATTCCAGGTAGCCTGCTCATTCCCCGTGGACTGCTTCCCATTCGTATGTGGGCTTTATTCATCTTCCCATAACTGCACTTCGTAGATCATCCTGTGAGAGCGCTTTGTGGGTGTGTTTCAAGGTGTGATATAGCCATGTTGACTCGAATATGGTCTCCAACTTCGTGAAAAGCTCATGGCTGGTGAATCGACGCATTCTGGGCTAACGTGATCGCAATTACATCTCCTTCACCAATCGGTGATTGATTGCAGCTGTCGGAAGGTAATCATCTGCAACGATTGTATGCGATATATTTGATTGAGAGGGGGTTTAGACTTGTTTCTCTGTCCTCATAATAATTGACTGAATTCACTGTAACGTGTCTCGTTGGTCATTGAAATCATCTCTGCTGCTGTCAAATGACTTAAAGAATGAACTTCTTCAGGCTCATTGCTCATGTAATCAGTAAGTCTGTAGACTTGTGTCGAAATGGATTTCTGATTGTTGACTGTGTATTCTTCTTTTTCAAAATAGGGGTAAGTTCGCAAATCCCGTGATGGAAACATTTCAGTTTAATGAGGAGCGATAATAGTGTAAAGGCCCATACGCCTGCACTCGGTTACCTAGGCTCACATTTGGTAATTGAGTGGATCTGGTTGCAAATGTGGACTCGAGTGATTATAGGTGTAGATGTGTGGTAAGATTATCGCTAGAGATCTAAGGCTCATGGTGAGCCGACTATACATAACCAGGGTTACCCAGCCCTGGACATGTCACGTGCAACCGTGCCGTTACAATGAAGTGCAATTGATACCAAACTTGAGATCGTGATAAGGAGTGTACTTAAGCGCGTCTTTAAATATTACTTGGGAGCGTGCAATGAAGTGCATTCAGCAGTATTGTCGAATGCAGCATGATATATAGTATTAAGCACACAAAATTGAATCTATATCATACTAATGAAGTCAACAAAAGGTTCATATGAACTTATACAGCCATGAGTCAAATATGCTATACATTATAATCCCAGAAACTGCTTCTCCATAAGTTATAGATCTTATAACGCCAGTTTTCTGAGTATATTGATCTACTACAGAGTCTCTTAAATATATACACTACTGATCACCCAGTCCCCCTCTGTTATCCCTGTAACTCTGTGCACCACCGTCCCCATGCTGACTATCACTGCAAATATAAGCAGTGGAGATAAGATATCGATTGTTCCACCACCCTGTGTACACCCAACTCCAACTTCTGCTGTATACACACTGTACAGATTCCAAGCCCACATGTATATCTCTCCAAGTCTCTGTAAGTTGGGACTATTTTTATTGCCAGAGCAATTAATGTCATCTGAAAAGAAGCTTTATGCTCAGCTATTTGAATTATTTGAAAGCCAATGATGACACCAAGTTTTGCTCTGATCGCAACATGTTCTATGAATGAAACATCCATAAATTGGTTCTATTTCACTTCGCAGTAGCCAATTTACTCCAATGCAAATTCTCCCCATACTACTGTAAAATAACATTACAATAAAGGTATTAATCCACAAATACTCACCCAATATTAAAAATATCATGAATGTCAACCTGGGATGTAAAACAAGGTAGAGTTATACACAATTTATATATATCACACTTTGTTGTCAGAATGCAACTTCCAGATCTAAATTAGTGTGTCATTTTTATTTTGATTTCTCGTGGTTTGTACTTGCCAATATCAGCCAGTCAGTCCCAGAGTGCTAACCAATAAGAATCAAAACAGACACACTGTGTGTGCTTAAATGAATAATATATTAATGAATACTATTTGACAAATTCAGAGTTCTCCTGCCAAGATACGCCTACTTTTCAAAAATGAATCCAATGTAATCATACTAGACGTCCTCGAAAAGTTATTGACTTCTGCAGGTTGCATTAATTCTTCTTTGCAGCAGAATTGGTTTGGTGGTTATCATCATTGTTGGGTCTTCACCCTGATTTGGTGCATTACATCAATATACATACCTTTCTAGCAATTGATACCTGAGATATATCCAGAACACCAAGAGATATCCAAGGGCAGTCATTCTCGCCAGAGTTAATAACAGAGTCTTTTAAGGAATTGGACAAAGGTTATATTCCAGATCCTTTGAGACGTACTCGAAAAGGAATGATAAATCCAATTCCGCAAACTAAGCGGCAACTACGCAGGCAATGGAAATTCGCTCGAGAAGGTAAGGTGAATCCGATCCCGCAAACCAAGACACAATTACGCACACAACGGAAAATAATTGATGAAGAGAAGGATAATCCATTTCCGCAACCCAGGACTCAAATATACAGATAACGGAACCGAGTCCAAGAAAGGAAGGAGAATCCATCTCCACATAAACTAGACACAATATTACAATAACGGAATAAGGCTTAACAACAATAAAGGATAATAAGCTCGAGTAGGATACAACTAGGAAATAGTTTCTAGAGCCGTGTTAAGGGTAAAACACACCCCTAACATCTTAAGAGCTTACTTGGGAGCGTATGGTCAAGCAGGCTGGGAGTATACCATAGGTTGCAATCATGAGTGTACTTGAGAGCGTGCTCGGGAGTATGCTTGAGAGTTTGTTGACAGCTTTCTTAAGAGCGTACAGTCAAGCAGGCTGGGAGTGTGCCATCGAGCGCAATTGGGAGCATCATTGAGAGCATGCTCAGGAGTGTGCTTGAGAGCGTCTTGAGAGCTTACTTGGGAGCGTATAGTCAAGCAGGCTGGGAGTGTGCCATCGAGTGCAATTGGGAGCGTCCTTGTGAGGATTCCCGGGAGTGTACAGAAATACGTGCTCGGAGGTGTACTTGGGAGAGTCTTCAGAGCATACATGGGAGCGTAAGTCATGCAGGTTGGGAATGTACAATCGAGTGCAATCAGTAGTGTACTTCAGAACGTACTTGGGAGCGTGCAATGAAGTGTATTTGGCAGTTTTGTTTCAAGTTTGTTGAATGCAGCATGATGTATAGTATCAAGCGCACATAATCACATGCGTGTCATAATAATTGAGTCAATGCGGAGGTCCGTAGGACCTCATAGTGCCACGCATCAAATATGCTATGGATTACCATCCCAAAAACAGCTTCTCTATGAGTTATGTGTCGAGTAAGGTCATTTTTCCCGGTGACTGTCAATTGTGATAACTGTTAGACCGAGTCTTTGAAGAGTGTGTCATCACGTGGCTGTGGGTTAGGGCTGGCAGCTACTATATAGGCTATGTGTCATCTTAGACTTAGACTCAATCAATCAATCGTCTCGACAGGTTCGTCACAACAGGTTATGAACCCGGGCGCGACCACGATCCGGATACCGTTTTCGACAACTATCAAGGGTAGATAACAGTCGAATCGCGAACCTTTATACGAGCAAGGCCGCAGGGTCCCTGATGCGTTCGCAACGCATACGGGATCAGGACACCCTACGGACTCAGGACGACGATTCCATGATGCAAAGGACTCTGATGCCTCCTCTCGACAAATTCTTACTGAACCGCTTCCAGGGCTTTGATGGCCGCGATGGCTGCGATGGCCGCGATGGCTGCGATGGCCGCGATGGCCGCGATGGCCGCGATGGCTGCGATGGCCGCGGTGATGAGTTCTTCAGGTATACGACATTACGGCAACCGAACGACACGTCGACAGGACAAGTTCGGGATGAGTAAGGAGAGTAGTTTGGCAGGAGTTTGGGTCAGCATCGTGTCAACACCCTCGGAGGAGCTCAGATCAACGCCCTCGGAGGAGCTCAGATCAACACCCTCGGAGGAGCTCAGATCATCACCTTCGAATGAGTTCCGGTCAACATCAGCATCATTAGGATGAGTTCGAAGCAATTTCGTAACAGGTCAACCGGTGTCAAAGCCAAGAAGAGATCAACATACAGTATGGTATTTGGATAGTGTATGGGAAGTGGGCGGGTAATGGACCGCGGATACTTGGGAGATGTCGGCAGACACACACGAAACCCCCAGGGAGTGCGGCGGTTGGTCCGCTACTGTACGCTGGGTAGGTGATTTGCGACAGACTCGAGAGACCGGCGGTGGCTGTGGCCATGAATCCACGAAGTCTGCGGACTCCTCTACTGTGAGGACAAGGAAGCTTTGTTAGCTGTACAGTGTGTATTGTACCTTCACTCTAAACCTTCAATGACGACAACCCCTCCTCCACCCGGGAGGCCGCGTATGGGGATCCATGATCTACAGGAATATGTTTCCTAGGGCTAGCTGAGACGGAAGAGCGACCTAAGGAGAAGTGTCTCCAATTCGAGTTGCAGTCATGGAGAAGCGTCTCCAATTTCGGCACCGACACTGACACTGACACATACTCGACTACACGAGCATCCGCCACTGTACAACCAGCTATGAGTCCTTGCATTTAAAAGGGAAACGACGATCAACACTTCCACTGCGTTTGTCGAGCGGAAGTCAACATCGTCACGGAGATGCGTCTCCACATACTCGACTACGCAAGCATCCGCCACTGTACAACAGGTTATGAGCAATTGTGTTTAAAAAGGGAAACGACCATCACCACTTCCACTTCGTTTGTCGAGCGGAAGTTAACATCGCTACGGAGAAGCGTCTCCAATTCCAACACTGACACCGACAGCACAACCCATGATTGGGACCGAGAGGCTGCGTACGGGAATCAACAACGGTCCAGCTGGTTGGAGCAGTACCTTCGATACAGTACACGGCAAGCACTGCAGGTTTATATGAATTTTCCAACACGATCACAATACAACAGGACTGTGTGTTACCTTCGGAGGAGCGGCTGACTGGAAGTCAAGACAGTTGAAGCTGACCGCACAATCGACTACCGATTTTAGGAAGCATGAGAGGGAGAATGGTCGTTTGGGAGGAGCTCACGGCATGGCATGGTTTGGCTTCTGTTTTTTGGCTTCTGTCTTCTGTTTGTGTTCTGTCTGTTTTTTCAATGGCTTAGTGTTTGACGGACGTGATAACGCCCTGGAGGAGTGTTAGACCGAGTCTTTGAAGAGTACGTCATCACATGGCTGTGGGTTAGGGCTGGCAGCTACTATATAGGCTACGTGTCATCTTAGACTTAGACTCAATCAATCAATCGTCTCGACAGGTTCGTCACAACAATAACAAGCCTGGTTAGGATGCAGAAAATCCATCCATCCTACCACTAGACTTCAGGGAGTTCAGGCCAACAGGTTATCAGAGCAAGTGAATAGAAGACAAGAAAGTTCCAGGTTTTTATCTAGAAGAAAGCACAGTCTGAATAATTGTTAAAGCATAGAGTAAAGAAATTTAATGACCTCTGGATTGTTCACTGACATGGAGAGCAACCTTCTCAGAAGGGAGAACAATTGAAGAATGCGTATTGCTATGATTTAATTAAAAGAGATGAAACGATATCTCGATGAAGGCTCGGAAATTGATTGCAGTGAGGTTTGGGCAGATGCAAACCGGACATGGGCTCACGGCACAATACCTCAAGGGAATCGGAAAAAAAGATTACATGTGTGGGCACGAATATCAAACTAGAGACCATTTGTTTTTATGGTATAAAATATGGAAGAAAGAACAAGATGTGCTATATCGCAGTGCTCCGGGCTGCTTTCAAAGTTCGCTCGATTTTCGGAAAGCACCGACAAACTTTCCGGCTTTCGCAGGATTCAGCTAATTTCAGAAAGGACCTTGAACTTCCAGCTTTCGCGGCGTTTTTCCATTCACATGACTTTCCTCAGGTAGATATATGCACTCGATACTATATATGATGCCGCGTACTACACGCTTCCAAACGCACTCGATAGGCTCTCCTAAGTATGCTCCCCAGTACGCTCTCGAGACGCGCCCAAGTACGCTCCTGATTGCACTCGATTGCACACTCCCAACCTGCTTGACTGTAGGCTCCCAAGTACGCTCTCAAGACGCACTCAGGTACGCTACCGGTTGCACTCGATTGCACACTCCCAGCACGCTTGACATTAGGCTCCAAAGTATGCTCCCAACTACGCTTGCAAGGACGTTCCAAGAAGTGCTCTTGAGTGCAGCTTATCTGGTGCACTTGGGTGTAGAAACTCGTAGAGTAGCAGGCGCCAGGCGCCAGGCAGTGTGTGGCAGGTGGCTTGTGGCGGGCGATGTGTGGCGGGCGGCGTATAGCGTGAAGCGGGCGGCGTGCGGTGGGTGGGGTATGATGGCCGAAATCATGACGTCGGTTGATATCGTAGTCTGAACCTTATCTTTAGCGCGCTCACCACGACAAGATCTCACGATGTCTCACGGTCATAGCGTTGACAATTGCTGCCTTAGATTCTGCGGGAAAGGTAGACAATTGAATCCTGAGGAGAGCAGATCTCCGACTCAGATTTTCCAGCGGAAACTGCAGCCCACTTCGCATTGATGTTGGACGTATGTGTGCGCGTTCGGTCCAGGGCTGATGGTGATGGTGGTGGTGGTGGTGGTGGTGATGGTGATAATGGTGATGGTGATGGTAGCGATGGCGATGACGACTGTGATGGTGATGGTACCGGCAGCACTTAGACAAGTAGGTTGGCTACATCCATGTCAAAGCTTCCACTGACTGAGAGGCTTCTATTGGCCAAAGCTTCCACAAACTCAGAGTTTCCACCTGCCCAGAGCTTCCACCGGCAGCCCTGCGATCTCCGACCGGAAAGCTCGAAAGCTGGAAATATCTCGGCGCTTTCAAAGTTGCCCCAAAGTTTTCAACTGATTTCAGACTTTCGTGCCAGTGAAAGCTTAAAATCGGACCGACACCTCGACATACTACCTTACCGCTAGCTTTTGCCAAGCCGTGAGTCGTTGGCCAACCACAAGCCGCCCCGTAAATTCTCTAAGGCCTCACGATGCCTAGAGTCGGGCGCCCTTCGAGGACCCCAACGCCCAGAGCGGGTCCAGCTGCTACTATTAAACCTAAAACCGATTCCTCCAGCTTCGCCCTGTTAAGGGAGATGCTAGAAGAGGATCGATTGTGTGATTCGGATTCGGATTCCTCCACCCATTCAGACTACAATTTCAACAACGATAGCGACATGGTCGCTTCCTCGATGCTTCCTATTTTCGCCTCTGGTGAAAAGAAGAAGCCAAAGAAGAAGCAGGGTAAAGGCAAAACGACGCCTGCACCCAGGATGATTACGAGTTCGGGGGCCTCCAAAACCCAACACCAACAAAAACAAATGGAGTCTGAGTCCTTTCTTATGGACGAGGAACAATCTATCGAAGATATGCCCCAGGATGTGGCAGAGAAGATAGTCGGAATGGCTGTCATCAAGGTCATGCAGGGATATTTCACAAAACTCCACTCGAAAATGGACAACCTGAAGACGGAAGTGTCGATGCTCCAAAGAACTGTTGCGAGCCTTGTGGAGGAAAATAAACAGTTGGGCGAAGTTAGAAGGCATGCGCCAGACCCGGAAATGCAGCAACAGACGACGGCCCGCACACCAACAAAGAATCTTACGATTAGGCCACGGCAACAGTTAAAAGCGCGAAAGTGTGTGGGCACGCCGTTGGCTAAAGAGATATTAACTCGAATTTGGGCAAAGCAAATCGAAGAGGATGACTCGACACTGATGAATATTGACGAATCGGATGCGGAGCCAGGGCGACCGCCTACAGCACCGAGATTAACATCCCCACCACACAAGCTGATTCACTCTCGATATGCTGGAGCTTCGGTAACGGGAAAGAGAAGGGAGGATGTTAGGGAAGAAACAGATAGGGGGAACCGGACACTGAGTGAGCCGACAAGTCCGAAAAGACAACGACGGAGGTGAGGGAGGTCCGAGGGGTCATGTGACCAAGTGACCGAACTCAGGAATACGATAACATAGAGGAAGGAGGAAAATGATAGGGGTGGAAGACAACCTGGTGGGAGGGGAGGCCAACAAAAGTGGGGGAAGTCTGAAGCTTCGGAAGGTCATAAAGAGAAGGATGAGCGATCGGGACGTAGTCAGATCATTACGAAATATGATGATGGCCTGAGAGTCACGGAAATTTGTGACTGCCGTGGCGGAAAGTATTAAAGTTGGCGACCCTGTAAGGGTTAGCCGTGCAGGGCTTAGGAATGGAGGCGAATTGCAAGAGTTGCAGTTTATAACGCACCAATATGGTTTGAAGATCCTGCAGGGCAAGTATGTACTTTACGATTTTTTTTTGTTTTAGTTTCCTTTATTTTTTGGTGTGTTTGTTGATGGGGGTGGGCTCTTTCGGGAGTAGCAGGAAGCGGGAGGGACGACTTTGTCTAGGAGAGAGATTGGGAGTTTCAACGGCCTTGTGCCCTCCTGGTTGAAGACCGAGGAAGTTCCGGGGACGGGGGTTGAAATGCCATGACCACTAGTGTTCGGCCGGCTTATGGTAACTTAGCTCGGCACCTCCCTTCGGGGGTGAATGCAAAATGATTACAAACAAACAAACAAACAAACAAAGGCTTAAAATCGGGTTAAGTAAATTCTCGAAGTATTCGGATTGGAAAGCTATTCTACTTCAATCCACTGATTACTTTCTGTGCCTGAGTGAAGCTTCAAAGAGATTATCTTTCTTGAGTCCTTGTAAAAGTCTTATTATCAATGTCCAATAGCGAGACAAGAGAAAGGATACTTTGAATGGACACTTCTAATTCCATATATCTTGGGGTCAATTCCTCCCGCGTTACATTCCGAAGTTGTCCGTGCGACGGGGGTGCGTTCATAAGTGCCCCCCAGATGACGCTAGCGTAGTATAAGTGTGAAGTTGCCTGAGAGCGTTGGGAGCTTTAGAAGCCTCTCTAAGCATCCAATGCAAGTAGGGTATTTTGCTGACGAACATGACTCCATTATATGTATCCAGAATATATAGAGCCCGGACTTACATGCAACATATCTACAGCCTTAGCACTGTTGCAACCACGCATTTTCCACTTCTTGGCATTGGAACTGCCCTGTCCATGGATGGTACTACCCGTCCATGGATAGGGCGATTCCACGAATGAGTCAGAACATGGCCAATTGAAAGAGTTGCTACGTATGTCTGCAAACGTCGATTCCCGCTCTGTGTCGTCAACTTGTAAGTTGCGGTTCGGCAGCACCTATGATGGTTGGATGGCACTACATCGTCAGCCGACGTCGGGCATGAGTTTCTCGGTTAATACAAATGCTTCTGATATCCATGCCGATAACTTTAGCTCCAGGATACTTATTAGCAGTATATTGTCTAGTCCCAATGCCAATTTGCAGACCCTTCAGAGGTACGAGCTGCAGCTTTCCATTCAGCCACAGCAACAAGATTTCCTGGTGTATATTGATGCTAGGCGTGTAGAGTTCAGAACTGTAGGGAAAGGCGGGGCGTGCTAGATAATATTGACCGTTTTTGTTCATTTTCATCTATTAGCATCAAATTGTTCTCGATTCCGAAGTAGACATGGCAGCTGTGATCTGTAGGTGGCCATCAAATCGAACGACAGAGTTGTTGTAGAAAGAGGAGTTGGAACCCATTTTCAAAAACGTATTCGTTGATAGAAGAGGTTAGGCTTGCGGTTGTGGTGTAGTAACCAGCGGAATCGTAGTCTGAGGCATCTTTATCAATCAGCTGTACACTCCGTCAGCGTAGCTACACAGGAATATGGGGAAGACATACAATAGCCATGTCGACTTTGATCATTCCTGATGAGTAGAACATGCTATTGTCACACTATTGTACCGCTGTGTGGGAGAAAAAGGTGAAATTGCAGCTCAGTTCCGCTTTGTCACTTCGAGCTGTAATACATATACTCTTCATTCAGGAATAGATAACAACGGGGATGCCTAGTATGCGGAATGCATGATGCATAGTGCGCAAATCGAAAGAACTGTTATGTGCACTCTGGCAAAATCTGCAGCCCGCCTATTTAGCTACTTGTTAGCTTAACGAACATATCTCCCCTGTATTTGGAGGGAAGCGTATTTAGTGTACTTACTGTGTAACGCACGTGTGATGAACCGTGTAAGAACCGGCGACGCTTAATATCACTGGAGTCAATCGCGTCCTTCGTCCCATCAAGCTGCCGTGTGGGATTATTCACGAATCGACGTCTTAATACGATTGCTTCAGCACTACCAGCCACTACTAAGATAAGGCTAGGGTTCAAGGTAGCGACATGTCAATTCCTCAAATTTAACTCCGAATAATTCCACCAAGCGTTGATTATAAGCTAAATGCCCAAACAACCTGAATCGCCACGCCTACTCAAAAATAATACGATCGAGTAATGGTGTCGAGAATATGTTTTTCAGGTCATCTAGCGTCCAGTTCTGCGTCCTTCCGATTTCCTCCAACAAACGCTTAAACTCGGAAATCTGATCCTTATTGGAAGTCTCTTTGATATGGGTAACCCAGTCCTTCCCACCAACCTCAATGCCCATCCTAGCGCACGTGACCACATTAGCTTAGACTTTCTCACTTCCACTTCAGCACATGGCGACTTACCACTCCTTCGCCCAATGCGGGCGTACATTCAACTTCTCACCCCCGGGTCCTGTATAGCTCGTCCAGATATCCGCCAACGTCTGTTTGAAAGCCAGCCAAATACCATTGGGATCCTCAACAGCGGGCATGCTTGTGATGACTTCGATCGATGCCGTTCCAAGATTATTTCCCAGCTGCGGTGCCATAACGACGCTAGAGCCGCCCGTAATCCGCATCTCCAGTGCAATGCGCGCAGAGACGTTGGTGCTGTCGCCGTAGATCGCTGTGATGCCGTCCCACCACGCGCGCTGCACAAGACTCCAGTCACGCTTATTGGATCCTACCGCATCGGCCGGAATAGGGATCTCGACTTCGAAGTCGCCAACGCGCATGTTTTGGATCTATGTATTTCCCGTCAACATGGAGGGGCTGGGAAAGTGGCTAAGAAACTTACGCCACGTCTAAAGTGAATTCCATTGATCAGTTGAGTTTTAACATCGGCAGCAGGCAACATGGTCATTGCCATCGTTCCTATTACGCAGTTAGCTACGGCGAACCATCATTCTCAGAGTAGTAGAGATATCTTGCCCATGATATAGGCTTGCTTATCCGGCGATAATTGGCGGAACAACCAACTGCGATTGAGAACTTCACCAGCCCATGCGCCCATCCACTGCAGAAACGTATCCACCGCATTGGGATAATCGACATAGCCGGACGGGTCTGGCGTATTGTCCCTAGGAGAAAGCGAGTAAGCTCAAACAGCCTTTGATGTAACATGGAATATGCGTACCAGACATTCACGAAAGCTTGATCTTGATATGGAAACCAGAACCACTAGCGGAATAAGCAAATAATAATTCCACCTCGTTGGATCCACTTACCTCAGAGTAATACCCAGTCTCGGCTTTCTGGATGAAACTCTGACGGGCGGTGTCCAGCTGTGCTTGCGATAATTTGGAGAGCCTTTGCTTAAGTTCCTCCGAGCCTTTTGGGAACACATAACCTGTCGGTGGAGGGATAGCTAAAAGTAAATCCGACCTGACAGGCTTCAGTTGGGCGTAGGTCATCCTGTCGAGCTCTAGTGTGATGTGGGTTACAATGCCTGAGTTCCATTAGTCAACAATGGCGACACTTTAATACACTGCGCTAAACATACCCAAAAGCCCGAAACAGCCAGATGCCGCTTTTAGAAGCTCTGGATCAGAAATTGCCTGTGTCTCGCCGTTTGCATCGACGTATTCAATCATTCGCACAAGGTCGCTCAATGTCTGGCTTGTAATACCAGCACCATGACAGATTGGCGCGTTACATCCTCCGATCGTGATTCTAAGAGCTTGTCAGTGAAAATACCAAAGATAGAGGTTCAAACTAACTCAACCATGAGAACATTGACCGGGAGTGTCCACTCCTTATGTTCCACTGCCCACCGTCGGAAATCCTCGTTCGTGACTGCAGCACCAAGCCTCACCAACGCACGATTAGGATTATCGGGTTGTACAGCGAGTTCAATTCTCTTAAATTCGTTATTGCCATAGTTTTGGTTCGCCTGGACGGACTCAGGGTTGGGAAGCGTTTCTACAAGTTTCAAATCCAACAGCGAAACTAGAACGTGGTCGGTTTCCGAGTACATGTCAGTCCAGGTATGTCTGTAGCCCGAAGCCCGAACCCTCTTTCCGTCCTTTTTCGCGGTACGAACAATTGCCTGAACCTCATTTACAGTTGAAGGCACGTATGTGTTGCGTGGAGTGTTCAAGACTGTTTTTCCCCAGTTGGAAAACACGACGTCATCGGCAGCCTAGTAATGTCAGAACCTACACACGGGCGATGATATTGAGACTGTGAACCTGGACATCGATATCTTTTCCTTCAAGGGTAAGCGCCTGCTGTGGTGTCCTTAAGGTCGCATCCTGCAGCACCTTGAAATGGCGGCGAGAAGCCGGACTGACGGGAAGGTCGAATCTAGGTTCTTCGAGCTGTACACTACCGTCCTGTTTTTGATGAGGTTGAAGGATATCCTTGATGGGTTTGCCAGCCAAAAATTCGTCTAACTGTCCTCGCTCAGCTTCGGTAAGTTGGTTACGTGCTTCTTGGAATTCCTTATGCGTCTCGATGGATGTCAAAATCCCACGCACAAAATCCTCAGGGCTTTGAACAGATTCAGGAGGACCAGGGGCAAATCCGGGAGGACTAGGAACAGGGCGGCGGCGGCGGTGGTTATCACGGTCCCCGGTCAGCACATCGCGGAGTCCGGGAAATTGGTCTTCGATCCCGTGGTCGGCGAGAATGTCATGTAGAATGCGATCGTTTTGATGGGTCATGATGGCGGCTTCAGGGTAGTTCAGTAAATATAATGCTGGTTTATGAGGAGAGAGCAGAAGATTGTGGACCGAAGAATGCAACTAGAGGGGTTGCCGAGTGAGACGATGCCATTATATATCAACACCATCATCAACATGCAGCCGGTTCAGCTAAGCGTAGGCACGATGAATCTCACTTCAACAATGGTCATCACTTCAGTCAACCTTGCGAGAAGGTGCACCACTCACGATCAAATGATCATCAATGCTGGCAAGATATTACAAGCCAGAGAGTAGCACAACGGTTTTAGATTGACAGGGTTGATGTTTGACTGAGTCGGCAGGCGCTTCAATGGCACCATAGATACGATTATCTGGGGGCTGAAACTGCACATGTGGTTTCCGTTGCTTTAGAAAGGGGGATAGCCTAACCGTGAATTTCAGATCTTTAAACTCGAGATCTGACAGCGCAAACGAAGAGTGACTCCAATTTTCCGTCAGAAGCGCTCCATACTAGATCTCTAATATATATCTAGAAATATGCATTCTTGCCCAATCCCGACTTTAACTGGTTGTGTAAATGGACCCATAAATATACACTGAAGCATTGTTGACACGTCGGTGTGGGTGAAGATGTGGGAGAGCCAAGAACTCGGGATACAGCCATTACAATTCGAATATTCATCTGCCGCCGGGTTTGACAAAGTCTCAGGCAGCAGTTGGCGTCGCTTACTCTGTACACAGGCAGTTGTAACCGCAATTGATGGTGTCATCTATCAGGCTAGCGGACAATTCAGCCCAACATCTACGCAATCTGTACAACGCTGACTACATGCAACACTTATATGGGTTAGGGTTTGCTGTCACAGTTGCAAATCCAAAAGAAACAGCCGTGCACCTGACCGTCGATCTGATCGATACGCATAAGCTGAAACAATCCTGACTCCATTCGTTACTCGAGCACAATCTCTCCAACACACCTTGGGAACCTTGGCCGCTTGAAGTCATTGGCGGATCTGGTTTACAACCAGGCACCCAGTCTGTATCACTGTGCCCAAACAGAACTCTGCGCCGAAAGTAACGCGTATCGGCCCGTATAACGAGGTCACCTGAATCCGCATGAGCAGTCCGAGAGGCATGGTGGGGCAATGCTTACACGCATCACATCTGATTTTTTCAGTAGCATATAGCCTGTTGTGCCATTCCATGCATGGATACTCTCCAGCGCCGGCGACGATGACGATCTAGTTGGCAAGTTTACGGGTGCCTGAGTCTCACCTCAGCAGCCAACGCACTTGCTCCCTGCCTAGCGATCGAAGGAGAAGTCCCTAGTTAAAAAATTACATTCAAGTTGTCTGCAACTAAAGATGGGGAATTGGGTTCACAACAACGGCCAGATTAACGTCCAAAGAATACGAAATAGCTCTTATCTAACGAGGCAGATTTGATATACAGTTATAATTTGGTGTCCACTAGATTTTGTCCCACGACTGCACACGTGTAAATTACATTTGATCAATACTTAAGTAACTCTCTGTTATGCAGTCAAGACTTGCGGTTATCCTGTATATATCTCGAGTGTTCTCTCTTCTCTGTACATACAAGAAATGTACACGGTTCTCTATATCCATCACTGAACTCTGGGCAGCTTTCCAAGTTCGCTAACTCTCCAGATTTCTTCACTTCGCAGCCTTTTACAGCCTATCCTGCGAACTTTTCATCTTTCTTCCTCATTCACAGCGCGTCTCACCTCGCAGCCGGTCTTATTTCGCACCGTATAATGTGCAGTAGATCTCCATTTAAACCTACATTGGGCGCGATTGCATACACGGCAGTATAATATTCGTTATCTATCTATCGACAGCAACTTTGGGTTCACCGGCAGTTGGGTGGAGACGGCTCCTAAGTGCACTGGAGCAGGCACTCGAGCGCTCTTGGAGGTGCACTTGGAGATTGATCTCAAATGCACTTCGAGACGCACTTGGAGACGGTCGACCTAAGCTGACTGGACACAGTGCACGGGAGCTGGCTGGAGACGGTGCTCGGGAGATGGCTGGACTCCTACGGGGAGCTGGTTGGAGACGATCGCTCTGTGCGGGAGCTGGCCGAAGACGGTAGAGTCTAGAGATGGACTCACCTGAAGCGGTCTGGATACAGCGACTCTTAACCAGCTTGAGATGGTTAATGTAGGCTGCGATAGCACGTGCAATTTAAGGTTCCGTTAGACGATTCTAGCTAGCGACTAGCTTCTATGGTTTAGTCGGACGATTCCAGCCAGCGACTAGTCTATTAGTCTATCTCTGCGTACCATTGGTAGATGCATATATATATCCAGCAACGAATCCTTCATTCTCTACCTGCCGACATAAGTCGAGTGTCTCCAGCCAGCTCCCGTCTCCAAGTGCACTTCAGCTCCATCTCTAATGAACCTAGAGTCGCCGTCAATAGCTAGATAGATCGATAGAACAATTGAAATCGCGCAGAGTATACTCACAGGGTACCAAAACCTTCGTGCGCACCAAAGCTTCCTGCGAGTTCCCACTTCCTGAGCACGACTCTAAAGTATAGACAGAATCGTCGCCAGTGAGCGTAGACTTTGCCGTGCCGGATAACCTTGAGCTTGCCGTGCTAATAAATCTAAAATTCCCCTGGCTAGTGAGCAAATACTGATCTGCAGCTTTGTCTGGACTCTGCAGGAAAGCTCAAAAGTCGCCCTACAATCATCTGCCTGAAAGCTAGGTATATCCCAGCGCTTTCAAAGTTGCTACGAAGATATCAATTGATTTCATATTTTCTCGCTGGTGAAAGCTTGAAATCGACTCATGGAAATTCGCGATGTCCATTTCGTAACTCAGTTCACAATTAAATATTAGGAAATTCTAGTCAATTCAGAACAACCTCTTTGCTAGAGCATTATATACACCTAAACAAACCGCTTCACTGGTCTTAGTGTGTTTTGACCAGAAACTGATGGATGATTAGAGGGGATTGGAGGGGGTGGTTGGTATAGACCCCCCATGAAAATCCACCACCATAAAACCGTCATTTCTTGGAAGATAAAGGTCAACAAGAGCTCATTTGGACGCACAGAGAGAGTTCTATTCCCCGTCCGGGGCGGGTTCGGACCACTTAGTCCCAGTCCCGATCTCGCCCCATAGTTCAGCATGGTTCCAAAACACATAACAAATTTGATATTCGAGGTTTCCGTGGACGATAAGTACAGTGTTCCTAAGCGTCCAGGCCTGATCTTCGCTTGTGTAGACTTGGAATTTGAGGCTAGGCCGGCCGCCAGATAGCCTGCTATCCGCCAAAGTTAATGCAAGCCTCAAAGGCATACGCAAGCCAGCCCAAGCTTATGCAAGCTTCAAAGATATCAGCAGGCATTAATAATATGCAGGCCGGTCACAAGATATCTGCAGGCTAGCCTCTCTTTTAAATAGCAGGCCTAGCCAGCCTACACTAGCAGCGGCCGGTAAATATAGGCCGGGCCTGGCCGGCCTGCAGTTACCTAAAAAGCCCAGGCGCTTCGGAACACTGGATCAGTATGGAGACGATGTGCAAATTCCTTGTGTCTGTCTCAAGTTGAGATAAACTGTTTGGGTTGGCTGCACTGGGCAATTAGGCTTTCTAGAAGAGGATAAAAGGATTGCTTGGGTGGTGTACACTGTTATGATCAGCTGAAACGAGTTTGACGTTTATTAAACGAGCAAGTTAACCGTCGTTGGCAAGATTATATAAGGCCCGCCTAATCAACTTTCGATCTCTTCATAGGAAAAGTAAATGAGGCTGGGGTATGTTGGTAATTGGGGGGTTCACGGACGGGCTTTAAGTTTGAGAAGAACCACCCGCCTTTCAGTATAGAGTGCATGCGTGACATCAGACATTTATTATGTCATGACATAGCTCTGAATTTAATCAGAAGTAACTTTGCTGGAGTTTGGATATAGAATTAGCTAGGCCAAGAAGTAGGAAAGGGTTCAGTACCTACAGCCTTTAAACGGTAGCGATCACAGAAGATACGGTGTTAGACCCATTTTACATTAGTGAAGCTCAATTTACTTAGATACTTAGCATTTTACTACCGATAGTAATATTTTTATCAAGAGGATTAACAATTGTCAAAGGTTTTCAAGTCTAGGAAACGCACACGGAGACCATCCCAGAATCACTAGGAGAGCAAAATTGGTGAATGTAGGACGGATATGAGAACGGTTATCACGTGGTCAGGTTTAGGGTTGAGCGAGGCGGAGCCGCATGCACTTTAGTTCTTGTGTACATGTTAATTTGAGACAAGTGACTTCAGTCAAGAGAGATTCAGCACAACAGACTTGTCACAACAGAGAAGATACCTTCTAATCAAAATCTTTTGGTACAGACAGCCCCAAAGCGAAAACTCAATTATAACATGTTAGGGGTTCTTCCAGAACAGCGATTATGGTACTTGAATTGCTCTATGAATACAAGTCGTGGAGTTACTCTCGGTCTAGTCACATGATTTGAACAACACCTATTCATGACATGTATAGTGAGGCAGTCTGATGTCCCTTAGTGAGGATACATGAGAGTCGCGTGTTGATTCAATAAGTGACCAAGTACACTTAGGGGATTTATTTAAAATGATGCAGCTATGTCGCCAATGTGGGAAAGCTCAGCTTCAGCCGTGCGCATAGTTTTCAACCACATTCACTATTCCTGAAACTAGCTGGACTCGTCTTATCAAAACGCAACAATGGATAGTCAATATGCGAGTAAGCGGGATCTTCGACTAATTTCCTCAGGGGATAAGGGCACTCGGGGCACTCCACAGCTAAAGAGAATGGTCTCGGCCTAAGTATGACGTGACTGGGGAAATTATGATGTCGGCTGAAGATATGAGACCTGAAGCAACCCTGCTCATTGGTTTGAGTTAGTACGCATTGCAACGTCAGACTCGTATTCCATACGAGCTGACACATCTTGTTCCACATTGGCATAGTATCGGTTGGTCGCTGATTGAATCTATGACGCAAGCCAAATAGCCTAATATGGTGAGGCATTAATTGCGAAAAGCATTTGCTGACTACGATCGGTAGATGTTCCAACTATTTATGCATTCAGATTGCAAGATGTCTAAGTTCAAGTTTCATCTGACACAATGAATGAAGCGGAAATCGCGCAATCGATGGCCTGATTCTTATCAGGAGTGCTAAAGCTTTAATACTTCATTGACATAATTGCGTATCAGTTATCATTGTAGTCATAGCGTTGAAGTCTGGGTGTTCAAGCCCTCAAAGACGAGTATAAAGAGATGGCATTGCTCCCGCAATGAGATAAGAGTTGGAGAGAACATCACAGTTAACAATCAGAACACCGAAGACAATCTTAAAATATTATTAGGATTTCTATCTATAAATTGCTAATCATTACAACGCTTATACATCTTTGTGATCAGGCAACGTATGTCTAGTCAACAACGGACAGAATACGAATACTCTCTGCAATAGATTGTAGGACTATTCGGCAAACTACTTTCCCAGTTGGCAGAAGTACATTTAACCCACACTTACCGCGTGGTTTTTCATTTCTGCAAACTCAAGAACATCGACTACCTGGTATTGGGGTACTTGAACACCAGCACATTACCTTTCGAGGAGTGGTCAGAAGAGTGGTTGTTAGACAGGAAAGCTTGATCTTCCTATATATCGGAGACAGTCTCTGGAGACGATTCAATTTGGAGAGCTCTTGTAGTTTGGTACAAGAGGTCGAGTCTTAGGATAAGACGAGGAAAAAAAGGGCAAATGGATAGGCGGTTGTACTTGGTTCAATAAATGTTGTATTGATTATTCGGATTAAGCACCCCCATAACATAACACCAACCCACTCACCTTGCAATTCTTCCAACATGCCCGAGTTATTCGCAAATAGTATTCGCAACAGGATTGGGTATCCTGCCAACAGTATGGGTTCAGACAGCAAAAACAGTTCGGTGCATTCCCAGACCCTTCCAAAAACCCAACCCAGTGTCTCTCGGCAGCCCTGACCCGTAGCTGTCAATCCACGGGTTTAGGCAGGTGTGGATAGACCCATCGGTTCCAATCTCAGGTTTTTCTTGTCTGGTTTTTTTATTTCTGGCCACATTCAGACATCCTGTAGTTAATTTCAAAATATTGTTTTTGGTACATAATTGTACTTTGTTAATGTATTGACCACCTGTATAATCAAAAAAAGAGAGAGACACTCCCTGACCCACTGTGAAATTACGTGTCAGCGGAGCTTCAACAATTTCTGGTAATGTATCTTGCATAATCTGAGTGGTGCTTGGTTGCAGACATTGATATATGAGATATTGGCTGCCTTGATTGGCAAGAGAGAAAGGTATACGCTCCCTGCCCCATTCTGAAAATTCATTTGAACAGAGCATCCACAATTTATAGTTTGTAACTCGGGAAATTACAAAGTGATTTGGTCATTATTATACATACTCAAAGTATTGGGCGACTTTATAGGCAAATGACATAGCAACATACTCCCTGCCCCATCTTGAAAATAAGGGTCAAAGGAGCGTCAACAATTTTTGGCCTTGCATCATGGATAATCAAAGTGCGATGTAGGTGGTATTGTCTATATACAAAGTTTGAATCATTTTTATAGATTTCAACGCTCATGAACATTTAGTTGCAGCTGTGTATATAGATTATGTTGTTATTGTCCAGGAGGCTGTCACGGGAATATCACTTGCTTATCTGTCTATAAAGGCAGCCAACTCATTGTTTATAGATGTCTGCGATCCAGTGCCACTTCGATTACCCACAATGCAAGACCAAAAATTGTTGGCACTCCTTTGGCGCTCCTTTTCAAGATGGGGCAGGGAGCTAGTCACTTGCTCGTTTGGCAATGAAGGCAGCCGATACTTTGATTATGTACATCAATGATCAAATTACTCATCAATTACCTAACCTACAAGACCAAAAATCCTTGATGCTCCATTTACACTCATTCTGCCCCAGGTGTATCTGGAATATGCAATATTTGATTTGGCATCATATGTCGTTAATTGAATTTTTGATGCCTTTCTACTGTCTTCGTGTACTCTGTCATTTATCACTACAATGTTCTTTAACAATACATACAAATAGATCCTTTAAAATATACTTTAAAGTGTCTGCTAATTGTTGTTGATAATACAGTCAAAAATGCTGCTCCTTTTGATCAATGTTCAACTCCACATATCCGGTCGCTTGATAGGCTGCTCTCGTCTGCAAAATGGAAGTCGTCTGCATTACCACACCGCCGATAGTGCACTAACCAGTGGATATTCCGTCACTGGTCAGAAAATCTGGAATAAAATCTTTATCGCTGTTTACATCCTTCGCCTATGCATCATGATTGAAAAATTGGATGTGCCGAAGGGAAGTATGAATATAAACAACTGTAGTCGGCACTGCTTGGATTTTGGAACTTTTAGCTCCCTAATACTCACCGAGTGGCACAGCTGGAGTTCCTGACAAAGTTGGCATTGATTCTCATGACAGCTGTCTGTGTCGGTCTCGTGGAGGTGCACCTAATTCTTTGTACCTCAAGCGTGACTGCAGACTCATTGCAGTGCATTGTTAGCAAGGAAGACGACCATCCGAGTGATTTTCACGAACAATAGCCGTGTGACTTCCTATCAAAACCTGCACATGTCTATATATGGGAAACCAAACATCCCGCTTCTGAGCTTCTCTGACTTTGGTGCGAGATTTCTTGATCAGGTATTGCGATTTCTCTGTTTGTGGCGCACCAAATTACAACCTTGGCAATTTTCGCCATTTTCAAGTCAAGGAGCATATCGGACTGTTCTACCTGTATCTGATCTCCTTCCCTTGCCATAGTAGCATGCATATTGAAAACCTACATGAACTTAGTTGCTGTTTCTAGAAATGTGATTTGGCTATTACCTCTACCATATACACTTCTGTAGGATTCTCTAACGTGTCTGAAGTGTGTTACATCCACTCCCAGGAATGCTTATCACTAATTTCATATACAAACATACCAGAGCTGACAATATGATGATGTTCAATATTGCTAACTGAGTGGAAAAACTGTTTGGTCTACCATGGAGGTTTCCCATTACGTGGAATGATAAATTGGTCAGGTAGCTCTCTATGTATACCAGCTGTATATTATATCATTAGGTGACAGCCGTCTACCTCCATATGGATACATTCACATCTGATCACATTCAGCTATTGATTCTTGCTGCTTCCGGTTGTACTGACCGTGTTTAAATATTCATCTGGCATGATATTTTTCGTGGCTGCATTGGCAGCATTGCAGTGGACTGACTGGTGTCTGCGTTGTTACTGTGTCTCAGCATGTGGTGCATTGGATCGAATGCTTGTTGTTGGGCTTGATTGAGATCTTCTCGCACCTGACTGAGATGTTTATAGAGCCATCGTTTTCAGTTGTCAAATATAAGAGGAACAGGATAACGAAAGAAAGTGGAACGTCCTGATGAATATATGGTTAGCTTGAAGTCAAAATGGAATGAGTAACAGCCACCTTGCACAATCTACTCAAGATTAAACCTACTGCATAGCTGCAGATTGTGGAGGTTTCCAACTGTTGCATGAGTTGCAGTATATCGGTCCGAAGTTGTTTGTTTGTTTACAGCGATAAACAGAGGTGAACGACAGCAGAAATCACCTATTTGTAAGATATACCAAGTAAATTCTTTGAAGGAACACACGTCTGGTGATATTTGTACCAAGCAATCCCTGGGAACTTACATGAAACAGTGCTTAGAAATAAAGTCATGGTGTATGGTTACCGGTAGTATTTCCAATGTAGTGACAGTCAATACGCAAACTTTAGTTTGTTCAAGTTGATCAAACATACCAACCATGACATCAAAGATGCACCTTGCCTCTGTGTGGTCCATATCTTGCAACATCCAACATCTCACCCAGCCACACAGTCAACACAAAATGCCCTGGTCAAGGCTTTGAGAATGAACCTTTTGCGACTTCCGGTGGGCAATTATTCTCAATCGACATTGTGCTCCACACAAGGATGTCATCAACAGAATGAAAGCCAGATGGGCTCCGAGGTAGCAAATTTCTAAGCCCTAGCTGCATTGCATAGCATATGATGAAAACTGAAGCTTGCGGCAGAGACAAGGCAAGAAACACACGTTTTAAGCAACGAAGAGAAAGAGAAATGGATTCAGGATTATTTGGATAGAGAAACCACTGTGCCAAGAAACCGACTTGAACACACAGAGACAGCGATTAAGCAAAAGCAGGAAGATATGAGAAATGTGGAAAAGGCGGGATTAACAAGCTATTAGGGGGGTGCCTAACTATTAAGTATAGGTACTTATGCACTGCCCTGGATTCCTATATTCTGGTATCTGCTGTTCGTGAATGTAAGATTCTAATCTTCAGAAAGGTTTTTGATTATTGTCTTTCTGATCTCATCAAACTTGGGCTGATGCGATGCCTCTCGCTTCCATGCTTTAATCTGTCACTTTTGGAATCGAGCCTTTTTACACTGCAACTTCGATTGAGGCAGTACATGAATTCGTGCTTGTTGAGTGCGACATACTGGATCACTCATATACATTTTACTGGCTTTCTTGGATTGGCATATACAGTCTTCAGCTACATCTAGTATCTGATTATCCCATTGATATTCTGGATTCGGAGAATATCTTGATGTAATTCTAGGTATTGTGGGTATTTCGCGTATTAAATAGTCGACAGCTAAGGAGGGTTGCTTCTCAATAAGTGCCAAATGATCTATGAGACTTTTATCTGATAATCCATAATTGTCAACTTCTGTTTCTTGTATGATATCATTATGGATGTCTAATCCCTGATGTAACCCTATTAGAGATGCTATCCACTCAACACTCTATGCTGCAAATAGATATTGTTCATCTGTAAAGAATCTCAAAACCTGTTTCAGTGTGGATGCGATAAGGTCTTTATAACATTCGAAATTACTTTTTATAAGGATTATTGAAATTCTGTATTACTGCGTAGTGTTGGTATCATCTAGGACAACCAGTTTTGAATGGAGACCGGTCATCCTACAGACAGATGCCTAATGCAGGAGATTATTCGGTCAATGTGCAAAGCTACAACATACAATATCAGCTTCGTTATCAAGGTGATACTTCTCTTAAGATACATGGCTGTCGCAATAAAACGCTAATGAACTTTTTATTTAATCACAGATATAGGTGTCATAAAAAGTAGTAATATTTCAGATTGGGCTTTCCCTGGTAGGTATTTCTGAGTATTCGCTGCTAGAGCTTGTTATCTTCATTGCCATAACGATCTGATCTCCATATAGTTGTATTCTTCAGAATGTAAACCTATACATCCCCTGTATGATGATATCACTCATGATTGCGTTATTGAGGACACGTCATGCCATTCCCATATGCACCCGGTGATAACATGCCACGTATCCCAGTTGCATATTGTGTTCATACAATGTAGTTTCAATGCACTATACTCCTTAGAAGAATCAGGCCATCCATTGCATGATATCATGCCAGACAATATATCAGATCACAACCACAACTTGGACATCTTGTGCATGTTTGGTTCGGTAATTGGAACGACTGACAATCATACTCTTTCAGCGCTTTCCCCAAATGAATGCCTCACCTCATGGGGTATTTGGCTTGCAGCATAGATTTAAACGGCGAACGACAAGGAATATGCCAATATCGATTTTGGACATGTCGCTCGACATCAACATTCTTGTCTGACATTGCATTGCCTAACTGTCACAACTCAATGTGCAGGGTTGCTTCTGGCCTTATATCAACAGCCAATGTCACAATCCCTCAGTCACACCATGCTGAAGCCGAGATTATTCTGTTTGACTTGGTAGTACCCAAGTTGTTCCTATCTCAACATAGACATAGGCTCAAGGTCTAAGGTGATGGCATAATGGCTATTGACTGCCTAGTCAGCAAGTCGAGGTATTCGTCAGTCCGCTGAAATGAATCCAACTCGTTTCTGGAATTGAATCTCGTTGAGAACTACCGGCTCGGCCGAAGAAAGCTTCTTTCAATCTGGCAGTGTTGTTGTATCATGAAATCGGTTCTACTGTAGTTTGTGACGTTTCAATGAACAGGCTAGACAATAAGACGTTAATATTCAATCAAAATGTGTCCCACTGACAATCTTTGTCAGTGATATTGTGACCGATCACAGTTTTAGGATGCTGGCGAAAGGTGACATCTGGCATCATATGACCTGAGTCATATGCTGATGTATCCCATGGTTATTCAAGCACCATAGACACTGTGATGAGAGAACTCATAACACACTCAGAAAGTGTGAAAGATAAATTCCAGGATATTGAATGCTATCGGTGACGTTCTGAGTGGTGTTGCAAGTCTCAACAATGACGAGGATGGGGATGATGAGGATGAATATGAAGATGATAGGCAGGGCAAGCTGAGTCAAGATGACGTACCCGGCTGAGTGATGAGCATAATCTCCATAACTGTATAGCAACTGATGGAGAGTTTTTGCCAGCAGCAGATGAAGCTAGACAAATTGATGCAACCGGGATGGGGGGACCCGACCGACTAGTTCCCATAGTGAGGTAACGAGACTAGGATGGCCAGATTGAAGGTTCCAGAAGTCATTGAGCTACAAACGGAATTAGTTGCAGCCGTAACGGCACAAAAAACATTTGGAATGCTTGTGGAGACACTTCATATCGTCCAAGGGAAATCTTAAATGCTGCAAGGGACTTCTTGAGTAGGAAGTAGCCATCTGAGACTAGGTTCCAGGCAACCACTCTCACACAAATGAATAGGATCTCTCCCACCCAACACGGCGCCCAATTGGTCACCGATTAGGAAAGCGAAGCATATTGAACCCATAAGCCGTTACCCCTGCTTATGTTCTCCTTAGCAACTTCCCATATAGAAATCAGATTTGGACAACGAAATGATGACGACTGTGGCATCACTGGAGGAATACACAGTCAAATCACTATTTTTGTCTAGATATCTCCCGGAAAAGAAATTTGTCCACCAATGTTGCTATGGGCCACCATTTTCTTTATTTCAAGAACCAAATTGTGAGACGTGATGAATTGTCTGTGCATGTTCAAGGGTTATAAGGGCCATGCACAAAATCTAGAGCCCAAATCATGTTGATACACGACCAACAAACTTGATGTCATCCTGCCTATTACTGTTAGGTAAGAAAGCGAAAACTAAATTGTAGACAAAATTTACTAACAAAATTTAACTCGATCGAGTCTTACCAGTCATAGAGGGAGCAGACAATAACCCATACAACCCTGTATGAATGACGACCATTGGACTACATTCATCCATGTATCGACCTGCAGTACTCTTCCCTCAGACCTGGTGCACATGGTCGAGATTTTGAACATCGCTCATAGTACGTCATCAAAATGGAGGAGAAGGAGGTGGATAATGAAATGTGAGAAAGTTGGGCTGTGTATATCAAAATCAATTGGATAGATCTACATGCAGTAAATTTCTGGCAGAAAGTGGTGGAACCTGTTAGGCCAACATTATTCATCAATCAGATAACGTGACTAGTGGTGGATTACAAATTGAGAGGCCTCAACCCTTTTGAATGCAAATGATCATACATAGAAACTATATATTGGCTGTCAATAATGACTATATGCATTTTTGCATACAGTTGTTGAACATACAGTAACTTTTAGTTAGTGTTTAAGGTGAGCGTCAATATAGCATCAATGATTTTTAGTCTTACACTTTCGGCAATCAATGGGCTGCATAGTCACATCTTTGCAAAGTGAAAGCATTTGCTGTCTTTATAGGTAAAACTGAAAGCAACATGCGAATTGCCCCATTCCAGAAATAAATGTTAATGGAGTGTCAATGATTTTTGTTCTAGTAACTGTAATAATAATAAAAAGAACTTAGTTGCTGTGATATATAATCAGAGTATTGGCCACTGTTCTTGGCACATATAGTTGTGGTAACATCGCAATGGTGTCCGAAAACTGAGTGTTGACAATTTCAGGTCTTGCCTCCTGGATAATCAATGGGCTGTTTAACGGCATTTACCCATAATCAAAGTATTGGCTGCCTTTATTGGCAAAAATGCTATTGAGAATATCGCTACCACCTCCTGGAAATGAACATCATCCAAGCATGAACAATTCTGTGTGGGGGTCGTTAAGCTATGTTGCCACCGACTGACTGCATTGGTTTGTTTTCAAATTGAGGTTTTGACTATCCATCTTTTCAATATGTCTTTGTATACGACTTCACAAGTATGCATACAATGTCTCACAGGTTTTACTTTTTCCTTGCTCATAGCTCTTGAGTCAATATTTAAGAACCAGGTTTTTTCTTTACAATAAGATAACTTTTAACAGTCTCTCAAGACGAATTACGCAGCATTCAAATTTGTTCCGCAATGTCAGAATCACAATCTTGAAAATCTCGTTGATAGAGGTCATTATATCTTCCAGAATTGAACATGTCTTTAGTTGTAATTTGAGCAATCTTACTTTGCAAATCGCAATTTATGCTAGGTGTGCTTCTATGGATGTGGGCTCAAAACATTCTATTGGTTGGAATTATTCTAGACATGCACCTTCATGGAGTTACTATTTACACTGCAGAATTAATGAGACCAGTAGCCGTGGTAGTATATGTATCCTTTGTCATCAAGTACTTCGCCATGCATCAGAACATGGAACCAGCTCAAAGGGGAACCACTGGTTGGCAAAAGGGCACATCGCAATGTTAAACCAATTACCAGAGTTGGAAGTTACTGAATTAACCAGTTTAACAGTCAATGAAACAGCTTTAGCCCAACTGCAGCAACAAAGAAGTCGAGGAATTAGAATAGTAAGTTTGCAATCCAAATTCATATTCCACATCTAGGTTTTGTCTGTATTAACTCAATTTCCAGACAACATGCTCCAAACTGGCTGCTAAGGACTTTTCAACTGCTGAATTTCACCAAAGACACCAGGACTTACTACCACAAATTAGGATTTGTTTCAGTTCATATTCCATGTAAAGCTATATCAAACATCGAGCAACAACGGTCATAAAATCCATTGCAACGCGAGCTGTTGCTACCGTCCGCCGGTACCCTTAGCAACGTTCGCTGGAGGGTATAATTACTGCCAGTGGATGCAATTCGGAAGTAATTACCAACAAGAAATGAAGGTAGTTCAGCTTTAGACCGGGGGACATCAAAGAATGAATTAGCCTTAACGTCGGTCAATGCTTACTATCAGGAAACAAAATTGGGCATTACAAGAAGTATAACTCAGTTTCAATGAGGTTGATAGCCTATGCTTTTCATACTTCGCAAGCTAAGGGAGGATGATAGGGAAAGTGTCAACATACCGAAACCAGGCTGGCGATTCATCTGAAGCGAGTTCTTGATAGTGTTTAACTTACCTCTGACTGTGTACATGGAATTACGACCGATACCACTTCCCCTAACTACTCAATGACTTGCAAATGACAATCAACCCCTGAGTCCTCCACAATCAAGTCGCCTGCATTGGGAACCCAGATAGTGTGCATGGCACCTGATATGCAGCTATCTTTAGGTGCATTTATGGGCTGTCTCGGTGTAAAAGGGTGGACCAAGTCTTGGGAAGCCAATCAGTGCAATCTGGTATTTGGAGAAAATGAAAGCATAGACATTGGGAACAGTCAAAGAGTTTGATAAGAGGGCAACACTAGAATCAGCAAGGTGTCAGCCATGATACCAGGTTTAGGGAAGATAATTGAGAAGATACAGATTTCAAGAAATTTTCAAAGTCCTGAAACTGACCTTCATATAACACTGAATGCTTGCTGTATTGATTACGCTGGCACCAAGTTATCGAAAGAGTTTCTTTAACTCTCAAAAAGCCACCGTATAAATCACAGTACTACCTATTATGGATTTAAAAACAGGGTGATATTCTATACTGGAGTTGCTTGAGCGAGCCTACCGATTATGAGAATTTACCCACAAGTGGCTCATGAATCCAAAATACAGTGTGTACTGGCCACTCTTCACAACACAGGATAAATGGACCATCATCAAGTACATAATGGAACTTTCTGAGCCGATCTGATACTGGACCCTGCGGATCTCAAAAAGTCATACAGTTACTGTGTTTCATGTTTTCACTCTCTACGATGACATCTTCAATCATAAGGATCACATTATCAAGGCTTTGTCCAAGCAGATGACTTAATGAAAGGAAGACGTATATTTCTCAATGAAATTTACGCTATAGACACTGATCAAATACTGCTCTGATCGTACTCCGACGATGGGTATGCTTCTCCTTTCAGCACACATCCTTAATTGTTTCTGGAAGTTTGGATCCTGTAGGAAGTGGGACAAGGGACTGGATATTCATCTCAAGGAGGAGACATCTTATACTACCCAATACCAAGAGGCGTTGCAGAAGTATGTGGAAAATGAAAACTGAGCTTAACAAAGACGTTTGCCTGTCATTAAACACTAAAGGGTACAAAACAGCAAGTTGTTCCTTTCTGCAGTGGCTATTGGATCTGGTCAATCTGCTTTTGATTCATATGATTTGTCCAGCAATAATGAAAAATACAAAAGGCCTAAAAATGGAACTGAAATATCACCCGGATGACACAATAGCATCGTATGCTTATTGGCAGCTGCAAGGCTCTATTTGAATTCACTACCTCAATCACCAAAAAGCTTGAGGCAAGTTAATCTGAATGATAATGATTATCACTCCGACCCCTGGGTGATTTGCAATATATTTTTTATACCGGATATTACCGACTGGGGTGGCAACAAGAAGAATCACACTCAAAGTACCCCAATTTCTTTAATTTGGCCCACAATTTATTCACTATCTTCCCACATGGTGACAGAGTGGCAGCCATTAATTAAGTTGGGCGAGATGTTATCGGCTGGAGACAGTCAAAAACCTCAGTGCAGACGCTTCGCAAAAAGTTTGTGGAAAGGAAGTTTCCTTGATCCAAGGACAGGCTATTCACAGGGGAAAACCCAGCATTGGTTATTAAGAAAACAGAAAATGACTTCAAAACAAACAGAGAGGTGGAAGAAAGAAAACTGCACCAAATGGCCAATGCCCATTGCCTATTGGAGATATGGCAGGGCCTGCAAAACCTACCTGCTTTACAAATGGGATCTCGTAGTCAAAACAAGCAAATGAAATCAGTAGGATACATTTTATATACTGAAAAGATCGTCAACGCATCTTCGTCAAACATTCAATATGATTGTGTGACTGCGTTTAAATTGTCGAAATGATCAACTTTGCCACCAGGTTTCTCTGCAAAAGACCTCCCTGGAGGACAAACTCAAGTATTAACTCTCTTCTGAATGAAAAGAATCAACTGTTATCTTTTCATAGTGATGTTCCCAACTCATTAGAAACATTTTGGTTAGAGTTGGATTCAGAACCGAACCATTGCGCTGGGTTTTACCACATGACAACACAGGACTGGTGCTTTTTGGCCTGATCTGACCTGACAAACCAGCCCTTGCAATCCCAGCATTTTGAAGGCAATTAAGGCTTTGAGTTCTGATTGTATTGTTACATCATCAATACATGAATGATGCTGTGTCAGAACCTCTTTCACCTGCTTGTCTCGGATTTCGAATCTGAGCTACATTTGTTAAGTGGTTGTTGAAAACCGGCTATTGAAGTGTAAATTTGAGTGTTATGTCATAGCGATCAAACGAATATTGATCAAATTGCAAATTGGAGACCAACAAGTCAAAAAGCTTCTGAAGCTGATTCATATACGTATATACCATGTCGTGATACGATGAGAACTCCAAAACTTAATTGCAGCTAAAATTGAAAATACTGCAAAATATAACCATGGACTGTTACCAGCCAGGTCAAAAACCCCTCAGTTCTAGATCGGGTACAGTTCACAACCCAGGGCTAGTTGCCTTGTTCCGTACATTGGCAGTTGCTAACCCGGACAAAGCACTCAGTTCTGATTCCAACCTGGTCAGCAGACCGTTAATGTGGAACCGTCGATAACACAACTTTCATCCAGCCGGAAGTGCTGAAGATAGTTCATCTTAATGCATTTCGGACATCGAAGTTTGGCTTAACTGCATTAGTGATAAGGATAATCAAAATGGAAGGGCAGACAACTGGAAAGCAAATAATAAATCAGATATATAGCTGAACAATGGAATCAGGAAAACTCCATTGCGTGGGATGTGAATGCCTCACCAAATATTCCCTGATTAATTTGGCCACCATGGAAGTTAAAGAAAAAAGCCGACAAGTGGATGATGATGGTCTATGCAATTGAAACAAGGAGAATTAAGTGAAACAGGAAAAGTAGAACAGTTTGAGTCACTATGTTTTCAGCAGGTTGTATATGTTGCTTAACCAAGAATTGCAGTTAGAGAAATATTATGGGATCATGGTGAGCAATCGCAGGTGAATATTGGTTGATACACAGAAGTATAGCAGGTGAAATGAACATCAGCAAAATCTAAATCAGTCTGGAAGTTACACGCAAACCTTCCAGACACGCAGGTGGACCTCACCACGGCTTCCAAGTACTTGCAGATACTCCCAGGCCCCCCTGGAGCTTAGCAAAGTGCGCTCGCACTCTTCAAGAGCATACCCAGGTGCTCCGATATGTTAATGATAGGATAGTCAAAGTTTGGAGCAGCTGAGACCTTAACACACCTCTGTGGGAGACTTGCTGCCGTATTCTCACAGTCGTGGATCTGAGAGTTGTATACCCAGCAGGCATTTCTTCTATCATATTTGTCTTTGGTGCAGTCCAAAGATTTGCTGCATCATAATATGGCATCTATCATCTGTCTAAGTCACTCTATGTATATACATACGGTCAATCATACTGCAGATGGTACATTACTGTAACTAGTGTTAGCAATGGGTACATATTTGGAACCGGCCAGTTTTATAGGTCTGCGTGGCAATGGCCTTACCACATTAAAAATCGACAATTTTTTAACTGAACTGCCTAATTGAGTACACCAATATTAATTAGACAATTCAGAGCTTGGTATGAGAATTGTGCAACTTTGCATGGCGCATCTTTTGGTCGGCTCCAATTTTTGATATCTTCAAAACTCAGCAAGCGGTAGCACAAAAACACCGTTTTCCGGCCAAAACTGACTGTATTTGCAAAGCCGCTTGCTAAGTTTTAAAGATATCAAACACTGGAAAGCACCAAATGATGCGCCATGCAAAGGTGCATCTTTCACATACCAAGCTCTATATTTTCTAATCAATAGTGGTGGACTCAATTGAGGAAACCTTTTGCCAAAAACTGGAACCGAACCGGTTGGTTCCGGGTTTACCTCAAAACGCTATATTAGAAACGGTCCGAAAATGGAACTGTGGTTAACACTAAGCGTAACCATATGTGCACCTGGAGATGCCAATTGAGACAACATAAGGATGTGATTGAAGGTTATTGTGGCAAGAAAATCTGTTTCTCGCCACCACCACCGTTGTTATGTTTGATATGGGGAGGTCAGCGGGGGGTGTACGGAGATACTGAGATAACAGGGATGGACTGAGCAATAGGGAGTATAAATTGGGGAGACACCAGGCTAGATAGTAATCATCTTATTATACGAAATAAACAGTCTATCATGCCAAGCTCTTGTTCGCACACACTTTTGCCGAGCCTTCATACATCCATGCATTTTGGCTGGTTCCTCACAGCCGGGTACCACTTGATATTCTCAGACTCTTCTAGTACGCTCCTCGATCCAGACACTCTCATTCTTATGAATTCCCTTTGGATACAGTGGGAGTAACGCCATTTCATCACACCGTGATCGTGTGAACTTAGAGATGCACTTGGAGGCCTTGATCGAGCGAGTTTGGAGATGCCCTTGCAGGCAGAGATTGAGTAAACTCAGTGATGCACTTCAAGGCCGTACTTGAGCAACTTTGGAGCCCATCATTGTGCAATCTTGCAGACCACGATCAGCAGAGTTTGTAGATGCACTTGGAGGCTGTGATCATGCGAACATGGATGGTGTGATCGAGCTAGTTTGGAGATGCAGTTGGTGGCCCAGATTGAGTGCACTCAAAAATGCATTTGGAGGCCATAATCGAGCAACTTTGGAGATGTACTACGAGTCCAAGATCTATTGAACTCAGAGATGCATTTGGAGGCCGTGATCGAGCAACTTTGGAGATGTACTTGGAGTCCAAGATCTATTCAACTCAGAGATGCATTTGGAGGCGGTAATCGAACGAGTTTGGAGATGTAGTTTGAGGCGATGATCGAGTGAGTTTGGAAATACACTCAGAGGCCATGATAAATCGAGATTGGACAAGCATTTGCAGCCGGTCAATCTCCAGGTGGTCAATCTGCAGCCGGTCAATCTGCAGCCGGTCAATCTGCAGCCGGTCAATCTGCAGCCGGTCAATCTGCAGCCGGTCAATCTGCAGGCTCTCAATCTGCAGTCGGTCAATCTGCAGGCGGTCAATCTGGACGTGGTCGATCTAAAAGCGGTCAATCTTCAGGCCGTGGATCGACAAGGAGATGCGACCGGAGCTGACACTCTATTCCACGATTGACTCAAAATTGTGGGAATGTAGAGAATTGAGTACCACAAGGTCCACCGAGAGATGAGAGATCAGAGACTAGCTGGGAGCGAGAGACAGTTTATGATGGAATCATGCAGTACTAGGTGTATGCAGTACTTGGTGTATGCTGTACTCGAGGTTACCTCATGATCATGGCATGCAGAGATCGAGAGTGATGGCTGAACTTTGTGTTCTTAGGTGATGGTAGAGTTTTGGATGAGAAAGAGAGAGATGAAAGGAGATGGGAAATTAGGATGAGAAACTGGGACATAAGAGAATTTCGTGTGCCAGTCATTTGACCATTTCTGATATGGCAGGTACGAGTCCCGATCCAGCAAGTAATTACGCTGATACGAGGTCTTCCAAAGCCAATCAGGCAAGTCGTATCCCGGATTTCTCATATCCGCTCATATCAACCATATTGTTCACAACTTCATCACACATCTCTCTTTGCTGCCCACAACTCTACCATTATCGCAGAACACATAGTTAAGTCATCTCTCTCTATCCCTCCATGCCATGATCTTGAATTTACACTGAGTACAGCATACAGTGAGTACAGCTTACACCAAGTACAGCATCCACTCAAAATTGTCTGTCTTCCTTTCATTTTCACGATTACCAGTTGACCCCTTAATATAGCTTCAGGTTCCGACACACCTCCCTTCAAGATCGACCATTACTAGCCAGCTCTCCATCAGAACTCGAAGTTAAATTCACATCATCACATTCCCACGGTTACGAGTTAACTAATGAATGATTACAGTCTACCCGGCACACCTTCCATCAACCGCATCCAACTTCTCCTCAAATCTCGCTCAATCATCGCCTCCCAGTGCATCTCCACCCTCGCTGAATCACGGCCCCAGAGTGCGTCTCTTAGTTCAGTCGACCATGGCTTCCAAGTGTATCTCCAAACTCACTAAATTAGGTCCGCCAGGTGCATCTCCAAATTCGGTCGATCACGGCCTCGGGGTGAATCTTGCAGTGCACTCGATCATGGCCTCCAAGGTTGCATGACCATGGCCTCCAAGTGCATCTCTGAAATAGCTTGATCACAGACTCCAAGTGCATTTCTAAATTGAACGGATTGTCATCTTCAGGTGCACCTCGAATTGCTCTCAAGCACCACCTGCAGCCAGTCCAGATATACCATGTATAGATGGGTAGCTATATAGATGCATAGATACACAGAACTGAATACATGAGTTTTAAAAATCGTTGAACGATAAGTTGTAGCTAGGATTTCAAGGCACACCAGCAGCAATCCCAAAAACGATGTTGTTTTTGCCAGACTGCTCTACTGTGATTCAAGCTGCTCCCAGGCATGTTGCCGGAACTTCCAGGCTTGTCAGCGCTCCCAGATGCTGCCAGGCTTGTTGTTGGGGCTCGCAGGTGCTCCTAGGCTGGTTGTCTGCTCTCCAAGTGTTGTCGCAGGTGCTCCCAGGTGTTCCCATATCACCTAAAGGGCACTGCATCAGTCCAGAATACTGGGATTTGGCCACCCTGGGATTCTGGCCCGACAACTCCCAGACACTCCTAGAGGCACCCAGTGACAAAAATACGTTTTGCTGATATATCATTTAGCAAGATATATAAATTTTAATAGAACGAGAGCAACCAGTGCAAGAATAGTACTGGGCTCAGCTTTGTCAAAGGGCCGAGTCGCAATAACTCAGAAAGCCAACCAATAAGTTCAAATAATTATGACTACAATTAACAATGGCAGCAGATTTTGAATGCACGATATATTCAAATGAGTGCCAGCGGAGGGTCAATGATTTTTGTACTTGTAAGTAAGGTAATTGAAAAGTGATTTGGTTACTGTTATGCGTAACCAATATATTGGCAGCCTTTGTAGGCCGCAGTGAAAGCAACACCAGCACTGTCACTTTCTGAAAATGAGCATCCACAAAGGGTCAATGATTTTTGGCTTTGCATCTCCGGTAATCTAAGTGGCGATATGTTTCAGACATCCATACATGAGGTATTGGCTGCTTTTGAAAGTTAAACCAACCGCAACACGCTCCCATCCCCATCCTAAAAATGAGCGTCCATGGAGCATCAACAATTGCTGGTTTACATCTTGGGTAATCTCAGTGATGCTTTGTGGCAATGATTCATACATGAAGTAATGCCAGCCTCTTCTGGCAAAACAGGGTACAATATCTACATTACCACATCGCGAAAATCAGAATCAATAGAGCATCAAAAGTTTTTGGTGTTGCATTTGGCGTAATGTAGGTGTCGCTTTGAGGCAATGATTCCTATTCGAAGTAATGCTGGCCATTTCAGACAAAAGCGAGCATGACATCTGCATTACCACATGGTGAAAAGGTGCGTTAATGGAGCATTAAACATTCGGGGTCTTCCATACTGGGTAATCAAAATATCATGCTGATACTTAACCTTAGCACAGACCTATTGATCTTCTTAATTGGCAAAAATACAAAATATAAAAGGAACAACACGGATTCCAAAATAATCGATATTCCAAAATTCCCAACATCCATAAAGAGATTACTGGATATTGAATACGGAATTCTAATGAGATACTATTATCAAGCAGGGAAATCAAGAGCATTATATGAATCTTCAGGTCGACCCACAGTACAATATGCTGAAAACCAGCCAAATTCAAATGGGTAGTGTGATTTCCATCGAGCTATATCCAAATTGACTCTTCAAGTGTACACAGTAATGTGTCCACACATTTGGCAATCGTTTGGTTTGGACCTTGATCTGGACCCTAAGCGATGATTTGGAACTATTTCTAACAACATTAACAAATGTGACAATGTAACCACCCATGAGAGGGTTTCTGACTCACCCAGCTGATCACTTGGCCAAATACTCCAACTACAGTTTTTACTCATGAATTTCAACTTTTCAAACCGCAACTCTATCATGGATCAAGTAAAGGTCTAGGAGTCAGACTCTGAACTTGAAAAATCCATACTACTTGCAAAGAAATACTTTGTTGCTGCTATTAAACATTGAATTTAATCTACTGCTACTACCTATGGCATATCATATTCCGCACTGTGTGATCACCTGTAAGGCAGACAATCTCCATCTGGGGCTCACCACCACTCAAATCTTCTGACATACCAGGAAGAGAAATCAATTGTCAGCTACTGCAATACCTTAGGTGGCTATGGCCATCCAGTTAATATGTGAATTTCAAAGGGATTTGTAAAATCCTTTCCATCAGTTTCCTGATACAGAACAGGGGGAATACATTGAGTTACATGTCTTTTAAACCATCACTCTGAGTTACCAGCAATATTGAGTCAGTGATTGGACCGTCCAAGAGCCAACGTATGTGATTCTGCATTTATTAAACACTTTTTCGAAAGGTAATTATACTCCATTACAATAGAACTTGATACTAACTTACATAGCTTGGAAAGCTCATTGGGGAACTGGAAATTAGACCAGAGAATATCTAAAATATGAATGAGAAAGAATTTCTACTAACCCATTCATGGATGGTCAAAGTGATTATTTGCTGAAGACAGCAAAATTCCCACCATTTTCAAGATGGAAAGTGAAAAATGGTCACCATTATTGAAACACACAAGGACAAATAACCTTTCACAATGCACAACACATAAAGCAGCTGTTTTTGAGGCAGTGATCCAGAGCATATTTGATACGTGTCACTATCAAGTCCTATGGCCCTGGGCATTGACTAGATTTCTATGATACCCATGTGATTATATGCGCTTGATACAATTCATCATGCTGGGTTCAACCAACTTGAAAAACTGCCAAACTCACTTCTTTGCAAGTTGCCAAGTACAATCTGAAATACACTCCTGATTGCACTCGATTGCACACTCCCAGTCTGGTTGACTTCCATTCTCAAGCACCTCACAAGTGTACTCTGAATATGTGCCCAAGTACACCACTGTGTATAATCTCCAATACCCTCCTGGGCATGATCTCAGTAACCCTTTCAACTGCATTCGATGGTACACACCCAACATGCTTGACTGTATGCTCCCAAGCTCACTCTCAAAACACTCCCATGTCCACCTCCATATCGCTGTCATGTACACTCCCAATTGCACTCCATGGTACACCCCCAGCCTACTTAGGTCTATACTCCCATGTACACTCTTAAGAGGGAAAACACTACCAATCTGACATATCAATATGCTGCCATGTACACTCCTGTATGCTCAATCCAGGGACATGCTTTGTTGCAGATCCCGGGCACCAAAAGCTGTGAGCTGCAGGTTGCAGGAAGTGGGAGGGGTGAAGGAGGTGGAGTATGGTTGTCAGATTTTCGCAGGAAGCATGCGACATATAGTGTGTGGCAGATGGTGGGAGGTGTATGTAGTGTTAGCAACAGTTCCAACCTGCTGGAACGGTTGCAGGTTAGGGTTGTAACTGGAACCGAACTGCGGCAACGGTTTTACCAGATGAAAAACCCGGACCATTGGCATTTGGGCCGTTTTCCACCTCAAAACCCAGCCTTTGCAAGCCCAGATATCTCACTCCAATTAAATATTTGAGTTCTGATCGTATCATGCCATGATCAGTACATATATTTTGTAGTTCTGGCCGCTCTTTCACCTCCCACTTTCAGATTTGTGATCCGACTAATATTCATTGAGTCGCAATCGAAAACCGGCTATTTTCGCGTAAAATGTGCCTTTATTTCGCAGCCACTCAACAAATATCAGTTTGACCACAAATCTGAAAGCAGGAGGTGAAAGAGCGACTAGTGCTGTACAACCACGTACTGACCAAGTCATCATACGATCAGAACTGAAATACTTAATTGGAGTAAAAGTAGCAGGAACCGTAATATGAAACCGCGGTCTGGGTACACCCCGGCCAAAAAACTACGGTTTTATGTCCGGTCCAGGTAACAACCCTGCCAAGACAATGCGGTTCGTCTTTTTGCCAGGTTTGAAACCGAACCGAACCAAACGGCCGGCCAAAAACTGGACCGCTGGTGGGGTACCCGGACCCGTTGCTAACACTAGGTGTATGGTACGCGAAATCATGATGTCAGTCAATATCATAGTCTCAATCTCATCTTCATCACACCCTCTGTGACAGGATCCCTCAATGTCTCACAGTCATGGTGATGACAGTTGCAGAATTCCATTCCACAGGAGAGGAAGACAATTCGAATCTGGGGAGAGCAGATCTCTGCTCGCGATAATGTAGCGGAATCTACTGCCCTGTTTCCATTGAATGTGGGGGTATTTGGTTTGCAATCAGTCCTGGGCTAATGTGGAAGATGGCAATGGCGACGGTGTTGGCGATTGCAATCAGAGTAGCAGAAGTACTTAGACAAGTAGGTTGGCTACGTCAAAGTCTGCATCAAAGCTTCCACAGACCTAGAGCCTTCTACTAGCCGAAGCTACCACAGACCTAGAACCTTCCATAAGCCAAAACTTCTGCAAACTCAGAGTTTTCCGTCAGCCAAAGCTTCCCTTGAAATGCTGTACACCTCCTCAAATTCCACCTTCATACTCAATAAACAGATATGCTGCATGGAAGACGCCAGACACCAGGAGGCGTGACACAGATGGCGTGTGGCAAGTGGTGTTTGCTGGGCCGTGTATGGAATGTAGCAGGTTGCGGATGGTGGGTGGCATGTGGTGTATGGTGGTCAAAATCATGATGTCAGTCGCTATCATAGTCTTAACTATTTCGTTTGCACACCCACCAGATAGGATCTCACAATGTCTCACAGTCATGGTGTTGACAATTGCAGCCTGCAATTTAGCAGGAAAGATAGATAATGTTGTCTTAGGGAATGCAGATCTCCAAATGAGCTGTCTCAGCGGAATCTGCAGCCAGCTTCACATTGATTTTGGGTTTCTGCGTACTCATACGACCACTGATGGCACCGACGGTGATGGTGATGATGGTGATTGTGATAATGGTGATGCTGATGATAGTTATGGTGATGATAGTAATGGTGATGGTAATGCAATCAAAAGCACTGAGTTAAGTAGATTGGCTACATTAACGTCAATGTCAGAGCATCAACAGACTTAAACCTTCTATTGGCCAAAACTTCAACACACTCAGATTTCAAGCAGTCCAAAGATTCCTCTGGCAATACTAGTCCTGCCAAAGCTTAGCACTTGCAAGAGCGATTCTGAAACAGACTCTGATGCAGGCTCTGATGAAGGCTCTCAAGCAGGCTCCCAAGCCGACTCTCAATCAGCTTCTGATGTAGATTTCCAATCAGGCTCACAAGCAGGCTCGCAGCCAGGCCCTGAACTAGGCTCCCGAGCTGGCTCAGATGGAGCCATACAAGATACTCTCAACGAGTGTCAGCACCTGTGAAGACATGGGTAGTCAAGACTGGCTCAGGTTTGGTGACTGCCAGCCATGTATAGTCCCATAGTCCCAAGTGCAGATGTCTCTGAACTAACTATGGATGCCAATTGACAGGGTATTGCACTGGGGTCATCGGAAAGCTTGCTCTAAGCTCTGTGTGTGCGTGTGTATGCATGTGCAAACAGCACAGTCTATAGTCAATTTGCACTTTTGCCAATGCAGTTTCACCAGATGGTCAAGTACTTCCATCTATGTACATTTAGAAATGTTCTGCGAACTTAATGGGGTGGCATGCTGCAATTCAACAGGAGCAGGAAGAAAAATTTGAATCGTCACCAATAGGTGAGACTTACTGGAAACATCGATTAGATTGATGTAATGGCAGTCATGATTATGTTCTCGGCAATGGCACGAGACATTTGCAGGGCCGGGTAACTTCAACCTTATACAGATGGCAAACGATCTCTCTGAGATCACCAGCGATATCTTACCTATCAACAACTCTATTATCTTACTACATCCACGTGTGCAACCATATGTTTCTGTATACTCTCATATGTGGCCCTATACGGATATAAGGCCTTACACTATTATTGCTCTTAATTAATTTGATACAGTTTGCTCAGGGGATTTCGCGATTTACCCCTTCGACGGATAGCAACAAAATAACGTGTTGTGTCAAAAAACATGCCTCCAAAGAAGTCTACTGCAACTCAATCGCTCGTCACTGACATCCATGAGAGTGATGAAACGCTGCAGGCAGCACCATTCTCAGCCGAACTCACTACTCCAACAGTCTTACCAGAGGCCCAGATTCACGATGACGATAACCTCGATGATGACGTCGGAGGTCAAACAAACAACAATAGCCCGATTGACAAACCTATTGGCGATCTCCGTTTTCAAATCACTGACAAGAATAGGCTAGATGTGGCGACTCAATCACGGTTGATGCTGCAAATGATGCTCGAAATCCAAGCCACATGAAATACTCAACAGAGGCTAGAAAAGGAGAGGATGGCAGCCAAACAGGAACGAATAGGTGCCGAACAGCAGCACTGGTCTCGGAAAAGTGCCAAACGCACTGACGAAAACACCGCAGGCCCAAGACCAAATACCTACCGGATGGTTTTCCCCGTACAGTCCAGGAGTGCTGCAAAAGAGCTGCACCGATTTGTGGACGCGTTACGCCCAAATTTCAACACCCATGGCCACCTATTCCCAGGCGGTTGACTCGATCACGTGATATACACGATCTCTCTTCTGGACGCCCGGAGTAATCATCAAAACCCAACACTTAGGCAAACTGGGATGACAGACCCTTCGGAATGGGCAGGCGAGTCATCTGTGGCATCCGAACAATGCCTACATGAGTTCTACCTCTTTTCACAGGAGATGGCCAAGGTTTATGAGGATAAGAACCGACAACGGGTGGCGGTAATTACCCTGATGCAAGGATATATACAACATCGACCAGAATCGGTCAGAGCCTATGCGAATTGTTTGAACGCTAATTGGAGACAGGCTGGGTGGAATCTACAGAAGACTAAAGAAGTCCTCTACGATATTGCCTGCGCAGGACTCTGCAATACCCTCAAGAACAAAGTTGGACTGATTACGCCCGCCTGGGGCAGATTTAACACCATAGAGGAATTCTTCGATAAGACCGCAGCCTCAGAAGTTACACATATCGAAAGCAAGAAGCAACAGCAGCAGCAACAACAGCAGCAGAAACAGCCTGCGAACTAGTCTTCCAAATGCGGCACACGAGGCTACCAGCCATCCATCTCTGAGCCAGGCAATACCACCAGCGGTGGCAAATCCGGCCAATCAGAATCAATCACACACGGCAAGTCAGGTGGCGGAGGGCAATCATCAGGCTTACCGCCAGCATGATGGTTGTCAACTGAAATCTTCAAAATGGCAACGTTCTACCCACAAGTGTTTACGATGCAGATCTCCTAACCACCAGGCGAGGTTCTGCCTTAAATACTCACAAGGAGGTAAACTACCACAGCAGAACCAGACATTCGGTCCAAACAGGGACGAAGGACAACAAATCAAACAACAGCAGTCCTTCGATAATCAGCACCAAAATCACTCATAGGGCTGTCACGGCATCTGACCCGACGGGAAAGATTCGACACGGAGAAATTGGGTCTAGAGAGGTTGGCTATACAGACTTTGATTGCGACGATGGACAGCATACCACTGCATCGGATTGCGTTGAAGTCAAGGGTGTTGTTCAAGAGCCCAAAGGCTCTCATCTCAAGTCAGTATTTATGCGGCACTTACAGACTGAACATGTCTGACATCATTCATGAGGTTTTTATAAGGGATACAATGGGGAGATGCAATGCGTGCGAGCTCTCATCGAGTGCGGTTCGACATGCATCTTTATGGCACTGAGACAGCGAAAACATCTTTGTCTAGCAGACGAACCATCATACGTCACGACTCTAGGCCTCAATGGTCATGTAATGGCTCACTCAAGTGAAAGTCGAAAAACAGCTTTCACAGTTCAATATATGGAGCACCTATCACCAGCTTAAGAATCGGAGGTGCTAGTTGTGCCCATGCGGGCTTACAACTTGGTTTTAGGATTGCCTTTGATCTGGTCCAGGAATCCTGATGTCAATTGGCAACGCGGTCGACTTTTGGCTCTGCGAAACCTTGGGGGACCGCAAGTGGTTACAGTAGACCGAGTAGACCATCAGCAATGTCCCGGGAATGTATCAGGACCTTCAGCTAGGAAGGTGGCGTGTTCTGAAGCAGGCGGTGGTATCCCAGATATTCAAATACTCGGAGCAATTGCCTTTAACAATCTACCGGCCAGTGCGCAGGTCATTCGGACATTCTTCCTCAGAGTGGGAGATTGTACAGCACAGCTGCGAGCAACCGTGGAAGGCATCACAGATGGTGAGCGAGATAGGCCCCAGGCACTGGATGGCTGAGCAGGGAGCTGCAGCGGCAACGGGCAAAAAGAAACTCCTATGGGTATACTCGTGTAAACATTGTCGGCTCGCCAAGACACGAAGGGAGTACTGGACGCCGGGGCTTGGCCCCATTGTGGTGAACGGTTGTAAACCCGGGCTCTTGGATTGTCCTTCTTACCGCTTCATGTCAATTATAAATCCAGAACCAAAGTGTGCAGATGGAGCTGGCACAACGACAAAGATGGTGCCTGCTGATGATGGAGAACATATCCCGGCTACATACGGAGAATTGGTGGAGACTATCGGCAAACATAACGAGGAGACACTTCCGCCCCATATGTCAACCGACCGTGCAATTCACTTGAAGTCCGGCTGAAACGAGCCATATAGGCTATTTTACAACCTATTGGAGTTCAAGTTGAGGGCGTTAAAGGGGTATATCGAGGCAAACATAGCCGCCGGGTTCATTCAGCCATCAGCATCGCCGGTGGCAGCGCCGATCCTCATTGCAAAAAGAAGGATGGATGGTTAAGGCGTTGTGAGGACTACCGCGCGCTCAATCTGGCGACAGAGAAGAATCGGTATCCCCCTCCATTTGTGTCAGAGATGCTTGACCCTCTACATGTGGCCAGGATATTCACGATACTGGACCTCTGCGGTACCTACAACCTCATCCCAAACGAAGCAAGCGAAGAATACATGACGGCTTTTCTAACGCATTACGGCCAATTCAAATACTGGGTCATGCCATTCAGTCAAACAACTGCACCAGCTACGTTCCAGTCTTACATCGATGATTTCCCCCGGCCATACATTGACAACCTGGCGGTATGCTGCCTCAACAACATACTCATCTATTTAACAAACGAGACAGAGCACAAGGTCCATATGCAGCAAGTGCTGTTGCGACTTATGTGATTCCAGCTCTATTGCAATGCCGAGAAGTGGCAATTTGGAGTTTCGGATGTCGGATTGCTGGGGTGTGTTATCACTCCCAAGGGAGTCAGGGTGGAATCGGACCAAATCTCGACAATAGAGGACTGGCCGACACTGAACTCAATTAGAGATGTCCAGGTGCTCCTCAGATTCCCAAACTTCTAACGAAGGTTCATCCGGAAATATTCCAAGGTAACTCTTCCACTGACAGAACCACCAAAGAAGGCAGATAAGCCTGGTGAGCCACCAAAAGGCAGACCTCGATGCCAGAAGTCAGAATACTGTGGGAAAGTCAAATGGGAATGGACATCGCAGGCCGAATCAGTGTTCTGGAAAATGAAAAGGACCTTCACCAAGGCACCGATCCTCCAACATTTTGATCTGGCCAAGCTGATTGTTCTCCAAACTAATGCCAGGGGATTCGCAATAGCAGGAATTCTCAATCAGTACGATGGATTCGGAGCTCTCAGGCTGGTCATTCTCTACTCCAGGAAGTGCTCTTCAGCCAAACGAAGTTACCACACTCATGATCGGAAGCTACTGCCCGTCGTGGAAACACTAAAACAGTGGCGACACTACCTCAGGAGTGCCAATTACATGGTGTTAATTCTATGCAACCACAATAATCTCGAATATTGCCAGATATCCAAAGTTATCTCGAAAAGACACACCAGGTAGTCGAATACTCTTTTGGCTTACGACTTTGTTATCATACACCTGGAACCCAGCAAAGACTGGACTGCTGGCCCGTCCAGACGGCCTGACTACGACATCGGCTACGAAAGGCCTGTGGCACAACTAATGGCAACCGTTTCAGTGGAATCATACGATGATCTCATACCAGCAATTATTGTGACCCAGGCTTTCGACCCCTTGGCAGTGGACGTCTCAGAGAACGTTGTCGACCGATCAATGACAGATGGCACAGATACCGACAAGAAGGAGAGCCAATGAAATGTCATCAGGGAAGTCTTGACCTATGTGGGGAGGAATTATGTTCCACCGATTAATTCTCTACGTGGATCAGTGATAAGTCTATTCCATCACATCCCTGAGTCCGGTCATTTGGGATCTCTTAAGACTACTGGGCTGGTATCTAGGGATCTCTACATGCCAGTAATTGACTCGCGTGTGCGTAAGTATGTTAGTGGCTGCGAAGTATACCCCCGAAGCAACACACCTCACATCCCCACACATGGGATCAACATGCTCTTGAACACACCATGACAGCCATGTGAAGGCGTCACAATGGACTTCGTCACTGACTTGCCACAGTCAACTGCATCGGGCTACACCGGGATTCTCATCATCATGGACCTACTGACAAAGATGGCATTCTACTTACCATACCAGAAGGATATCAACTCACCGGGGTTGGCACGGCTCTTCATTGAACACGTCATTCGCAAGAGCGGGGTTCTGGACAACATCGTCACAGATCGCGGCACCCACTTAAAAAGCCGATTCTGGATCCAGGTATATTCTCACTTGAGTACTGGCCATCGGCTCCCCACAGCATTCCATGCTCAGACTGACAGGCAGACCAAGCGTCAAACCCAGATGCTGGAGCAGTATATCTGGGCTTTCTACAACTACCAGCAGAACAATTGGGTTGAACTCTTAATACTAGCTGAATTCACCTACAATAACGCGATACACCCATCCACAAGGATTACTCCATTCTTGGCGAATTATGACTACCATCCGGTGGTGCAGTTTAAGGCCCCAAAGTAACCATTTAGCCTGAATTCAGAAGTCCAAGCAGAACTTTTGCAGCCGACCTGGATGAGTCTCACCAAACTGTCTTTAAGGACTTGCAGGAGGCTAAAGCCAGTGAGACGAAATACATCTACGGCAAAGAGGTTCTGTTCAATGTTGGCGATAGGGTCTGGGGTTCAACTTGGAGCTTCCGAACGACAAGACCCTCAAGGAAGTTGGATTACCAATGGACAGGACCATACACCATAAGTACGGTCATCAATAACCATGCTTACAAATTAGACCTTCCATATACCATCCGGTAGCACAACATTTCCCACCTCTCTTTGCTTGACTGCTCTACTCCCCCATCCACCGGCCAGCCGCCATCTGATGCGCAGCACATGGTCGTCGACGACTCTGAGGAATGTGAAGTTGACTGCATTCTCGACTCTAAGCAATGCAACTGGAAGCTCCATTGTCTTGTACAGTGTGCGAGTTACAGTTATGTACGGACTAGCTGCAAACCTGCGGAGAATCTTGGCAACATGCAGGAATTGGTTGATGAGTTCCACCAAGAGCATCCAAGGAGGCCTTGATGATGACATGACTGGAGGAGTGGGATTGGACATGTTTACAGGGGTTTTACTATGCGTACTTCCTATGAATCTTGACCCAGTACAAATGGCGTTGGCACATGTTTTTACCGCCTCCGGAGACAAGTCATGTGGAGGTGGCGTTTCCCTGTTCAACGAATCCGCTGTGAGGCTACTCATAGGGCACTGATCAGTTGTGGGACTTATTATATTATGCGGAGACTTAGGCATTAGTTTTGTTTCTTTTTGTGGAGTTGCTCTTATTATATTTATGTCAGTGGCAGTCCAGGGGGTCTGCACATAAACGGGGGGATGATGTAATCGCAGTCATGATTAGGTTCCCAGCAATGGCATGAGACATGTCCAGGCCGGGGTAACCGCAATGTTAAATAGACGACTTGCGATTTCTCTGAGATCACCAGCGATAATCTTACCTATCAACCACTCTATTATATTATTACATCCACGTGTGCAACCTTATCTCCTCATATACTGTCAATTACAGCTATATACGGATATACGGATATACGGCCTTACAATTGAGTGGAACAGAACATCAACTGCTACAGCAGTAGCAATATGTAAGTATCATCTTTTCACATCAATATTATATTACTAATTGCATCTACTTTGCAGACATGATGGGGAGCACCACTTGCTAATTCTGAATAGACATGCCTCTCATTATACTCTGGAGTTTTATCAGTACAGTTTGGACAATAATATCCACTCGCTTTGCTTACCTGCCCATTCTACATACATCCTTCAACCACTGGATATTTGTTCATTCAGTCCACTGCAGTGAGTATACAGCTCGGAACTTGACCTTAGGATGAGGCTTGGAGGGAATGCAATCAAGAAAGTTCAGTTTTATGAGTACTACACCCAGTCTTTATGATACAATATTAGTATATATTGATCTGATCTCAGACTTGTAACACATGCGAGGAGAAGTATATACACACCAAAGAAAATCTGTAGTGCCTTTGCAGCTACCAGAATCTGGCCTTACAATCCTCTACAAGTTTTGAGTCACACATCATCCACAATCACTCCCTCTCTCTCCACTCATGGATCTCTCAATGCTGATTCCCATTCTGCAACCCAATCATATTCAACCACCAGCAACCACCTACAGCGTACTGCTATGCATCTAGTAAAGTGAAATACACCTTCCTCCCTTAAACTAAACCATATGATTGGACAGCTTGGGAGATGTGAAGAGAGTGCAATTGCAGATCGAGATCTGGAGGGAGAAATGCTGAGACACCTGAACTCTCAGGTAAAAGAACTATCTGCTGCATCAGCGAAGGACCGTCGCCAGCTTACTAATGCTAGAGAAATCACCCAAGAGGATGTAGTCCACCTCAGGGAAGAGAGAGTGCAAAAGGAAGCAGAAAAATCTGCTAGAGCAGACGCTAGGAAAAGAAAGCAAACTGCAACTGCTAGTAAAGAGATAGAAGGTTTAAGTGCTACCAGCAATCCAGAGAAGCAGCATAGCATGGTCAAGTGTGCTGGTACAAATTTACAGAAGGCCGGGAGCAATGAAGAAGAAGATTTTGTTGATAAAGGGTGGGTTTCTAAGGGTGAAAGTGAAGGGGAGGAGGACTTCCTTATACCTGCTGGTGGAGTATTGGAAGATATGCAGGCAGGAGATGATGGAGAAGTAGCTGGGATGGTACAAAGAAAGGTTAAGATAGTTACAAGGTCAGGGAGAAGGGCAGGTCGTGTTATTTACAGTTAATATTATGCCTGCCAGTGTGAGCGGAATCCCGGTCATGCGCGGTCACTCGGTAAATTACGTTAAATGATAAATAAAATCCATTCCATTCAGTATGCAGGACAACATGAATATTTACTGCTGTTTCTGAACCTCAGCCTCGATACCACGGACATTGATCTTGCCCTAGTCACGCTGGCACTAGTAGGCATCTACCACATTATTAGCAATTATCCTTGGTACCACTACCGCCAGTTTTTGGCTTGAGTAAACGTACATTGAGCCTGGCGGTCGCCGGTAATCCCTGCAACAGCAGAGCCGATGGTGCCGGTGACGTGGTCCACAGCAACGCCGACATAGTCCTTGATCTGACCAGTAGCCTCAGGGCTCTGACTCTCTTCGTTCTGGCACCGGCTTTCGTTCTTAAGATTATCTTACCCGACAACATTGCCGACGAACTCTCTGCCTGGCCCAAACATCTAGTCCTTCTTCGATCCTCGTTGTTGGCTGCTACGCCGCTGGTGGAGAAGTTGAGAGGACCTGCCTTGATACCTGCGTGGGAGGCTTCAGGCTCGGCGTTGGCATCGTAGTGCTTGTCGGCCGAGGCTTGCTTGTCGGTGGAATTACTTGGTGCTGTTAGTAGGAGTTGTCGGTGGGGTAATGGGAGGAACCTGTCAGCAAGCCGATACTATTCATTACTGCTGCGTCGGCAGAGTCAAGCCACTCTCTCATATCTGCACCCAACCAGGAGACCTTTGGGAAATCCGTTATGGTGGCCCAGTCCGTGGTGATCATTTTCATATTGGCTGCGACCAGGCTTCCCAACCGTCCGTCTCGTCCGACCAGAGCCATGCTCGACCCTGGATTACAATTTTCCGGGCTGAGGATTCCTTCCCGCTTTTGCCCTAGGCTTCCAATATCTGGACTACAACCCTGTAGGGCCTTACAGCCTTTGCACCGGATGCTTAAGCCTGAAAGGTGGTGGGATGACGGGAAAAAAACAAGGCACTTAGACCTACCAACTCTGTAAAGCGGATTAACCGTCTTGAAAATGCGGATCAACGATGTGGGAGCTCTTGTTTTCTATGTGGCAGTGCACACTGTAAGCTCGGCCTGGTTGTCGGCCTGGTTGCCACTCGGAATTATATATATCCGCTACCGGTAACCTCCGCTGGGGACCAACAGTTGCTGAACGAACCCTAAGGATTCTATCCTCGGCCCGAGACGCCCCAAGGCAAACAAACTGTTCACCCGATCTGGACGGCGGTGCGGGGCCCCGAAAGACGTCAGTCCAGACGGACCCTAGCTGCGACTTTTGACAGCTCTCTCCCAAGGCAGTAGAAGCACATACCCTTCGTCATCGTAAAGATACATCCATCTGTCTCTGTATTGGACACGTAGAATTTAAACCCCATGCTCAGCTGCATCGGTGGGGCACCTCATCGCCAGCGTTTCATATTCAAATCCAAGGAGAATTAGCGGAGTGTCTCGTCCATAGAAATAAATAATCAACTCCTTAGAGAGGCTCCCAAGAACATCTTCACGTTCCACTAGATGGTGTAAGTATAATAAAACACAAAATAAAGAGGTGGGGGTTTGCTAACATCTAGCTTCTTGCTCTTCCCACGTGTCTTGCGCAGCTGAAGATTAAGAACATTTGAAGGCCTGATGTTTTGCTCCACGATCTACACCCAATTGTCAGCAGGTGAAGATTCCAGTTGATCGGGTCACAAGTAGGAAGATGAGAGTTAACTGACTGTAAAGTCATCCTCCAGCTGCTTTTCGGCAAAGATCAACCGTTGCTAGTCTTGTGGGATCTTTTCCTTGTCCTGAATCCTCCATGTAATGGCGTCGATGGTATCCATTGACTCAACCACCACAGTGATGGTCTTGCCAGCCACTAGTCAAACGTTGGTGAATGTTATTTATCTCTTAGTTTGGCAATAAAACCTACAAGTCTTCACGAAAATCTGCATTGCTCCGCACAGGCGAAGCACCAAATAGAGCGTAGACTCCTTTTGAATATTGTAGTCAGATAGAATCAAGCCGTCTTCACACAGCTTTCCGGCAAAGACCAACCGTTGCTGGTCTGATGGGATTTTTTCTTTGTCCTGAATCTTCGATTTAATGGTGTTGATGGTATCCAGTGTTCCCAACGGGCCGGCCGGGCCAGGTCAGCAATTTCGAAAGCCCGCGCGAGCCAGGCTTTTTTGGAAAGGCCCACGGGCCGGCATGCGGGCCTGCCTACATATACACTTCATGCAGGCCCAACAATAGTAAGCCGCCACCATGGTTGCAGATGCTGGCTAGCTATGCTATTTCGAGTGTATCTGATGTCTTATAAGTGATTAGTGGGAAAATAATGGTTGCAGCTGCGGTAAAAGAGGGAAAAGCAAGAGTAAATTTTGCTATAACAGACACTTTCCCACAATCAGAACATTCTTTTGTTTCCATTCTTCATCACTTCCCCTCATTTTATCAGGGCTCTCGCAACATAGTTAGTAATAATATCATGGTTCTGTAGTTTTCCCGCTCAATATGTACTTATCACGTAAAATCACCCGGCCGGGCTTTTTTTAAAAAAGCCCGCGCTAAGATTGCCGGCCGGGCCTACTCTAAAACCCGGCCGGCCTAGCCAGTTGAGAACACTGATGGTATCCGACGACTTAACCTCCAGTGTAATAGTCTTGCTAGTCACTAATCAAATGTTAATCAATGTACGTATCTCAGTAGCAAATAAACTCACAAGTTCTCAGGAATATTTGCACTGCTTCGCAGGGACGGGGCGCCAAGTGGAGCATGGACTCTTTTGAATATTATAATCAGGCAGGGTTTAGTCGTCTTCAAACCGCTTCCCCTTAGAGATCAAATGCTGATCCAGAGGGATACCATCCTTGTAATTACAGTGGAGGCGGGCCTTGTTGTTGCGAGCGGGAGTAATCGACTCGTTCCTAGTGGATCCTTAGAGAACGTTGACGGTGTCCTGGACTAAGAATTCCTTGAGCATGCTGTCAGAGCAGGTGTCGAAATTGGTATGGGTTAATCCTCTCCATCTGCTTTTCTCTGGGTGACTAGACGGGAGCAGGAACGCGCTAATTACCTGGCAACGAACATTGCATGCATTGCCTCCTCCTCCACTAGTATCGATTTTACGAGCGTGTTTGATTGTGGAAACTTCCCTGGGGTGATATTCATCGTACTGGCACACGTCCACCATAGTCCCTTGGCATCTAGGGCGGCTGTAAGGTGGGCCAGGGACCGTATCTTCCTGGGCCATTTTTTGGCAAGAACCTAGAGAAGAGTCTCGGAGCATTAGCCATGGGGATTGCATATAATGTGAACAAGACGATCCGGATACGGGCGCAAGAGACAACAAGTTGCACCCGCTCCTCTCGAATTCGGTGGGAATGCTAGATTCAGGTTTTCAGAGGCAGCATCAGTGCGTGACTCGTGGGCGAGAAAAAGATCGACACAACTTTCGAGATCGTGTTTATTCGGTACGCTGGGACGGCCGGCTTCATCGACTGTGTATAGCTATCGAATCCTCACAAAGTGTCTGTGCGGCTTCGTCGTTTGGAGATCGCGGCGTGGGAGAACTAAATAGGATAGCAACTGCTTCCTTGACGTTGATTAAATCCACATCTATATCGCCAACCTCACCAAACAGAGCATCGCCAGATACGTTAGAATCCTGAAAACTCGTGGGAAGAAGTGCCGAGAAATACGACATAACTGGGGCTCCTGTAGTTGGGAGGCTCGGTATAGAAGGTTCTGGGGTGAAAGCGACAGGACGACGGATCTCTCCATTTCCCATGGTGTGCAGGGTGGTTGTAGTAGTGCCTTTTGAACGGAGGATGTAGGGGTAATAAACTATGCGTGGGGATAGTTGAAGTGGGGTAGAGGTTGTATAACCACAGAAAGCGAGGAAATGTTGGCGAAGAAGTGCAGTAGTGTGAGGGGGCAAACACAAGAGTATACGAGCACAAAGAGGGGCACGAAAATGGAGATGCAATTGATGAAGATGATGAATAAGAAGAGGAAGCTCAAGATATCGTGATGTGTAAAGGAAGGAGGATAACGCCACACCGCCGTGACAAACAGGTCATCGACAAGACAACCACACTTCCACCAATGCTAATCTCGAACCACGATAGTTACTTTAACTCTTTGTATTGAGTGGGATAGCGTTCATAACTGGGAACCGGGTTTGGCGCTTTTCCACCGTTGGAACCGTGCCGATATGGACACAGTTTGGACATTGGCAAGGCTACACAATACGGATTTCCTCTCGCCGAATATGTCATAACACCAAATGTTATTTGTTGTTGCTAGTGTTAGCTACAGCTCCAAACTGCGTAAAACGGTATGATTCCAGTTCCAGCTCTAACTGTCGAACCATTCGCAGTCGTTCTTCGCTTTTATATGCGGCTAATCGCAGCGGATTTGAGGAACATTCGGCTTATGTATACTAACCGTAGTGAGTTCGCTTCTTTCTCCTCCACAGCCTGGCGGCTGAGCTTACTATATCACGTAGACCCTGGATCAATAGGCTGCCGGACTGGAGGTGTGAAGGTCTTCATATTTTCCCGGTTTGGATTGCACAAGAGCTTAAATAACAGGGCAGTAATGTAAATGCATTTCACCCCAGTAACTTATAGCAAAAGGTTCCGGAGCTTCCAGATGTCCTTTACAGTTGGTAGTTCGGAAGGTCCCGGACGCCGGCCTCCACATTAGTCATCCTCCTTCCTGCTCCTCCGACTTGCAATTTCATCTTGCCACTTCTCGGAGCACCTCGACAACAACCGCGTCTTTACCTCATCCGTCTCTCCTGCCTGCTCTCAAACCCCACCGTACCTAATCAGTACCTTCGAAATTTACTAGTTTACAACAGAACCTATTAATATTATAGAGACAGAAACCCAGTTCAACAACTACACAAATAAGTAAATACCGGAGAATCTATTACGAGCAATGGAGTGCTGCCCATGCTCAATGTTGGCATCACGTCGAGTAATAACCCATCAATATCAAACCTGGAAGAGTATTGGTTTTGCGATGTGGTTTGTGGTGCTGTCTACGTGAGAGGGAGTGTTAGAAGAAAGGTCAAACGGCGATGAGTGCACACCAAATGATGTAGGATGATTTTCTGATGGATTCGCACGTGAGTTAAGCAGCTCTTCGGCCGTTACCCTCTCGAACCAGCTCGTTCTAATGTGTAATAGTCCCCTTAGTTCTAAGATATATCGCCTCATGCCAATCGCGATTTCGTTTAAAGCCCACAGTATTTGAACAACTGTCGATTCGAAAATCAGTAATCTTCAGTTCAAATTTGCGAGTTATACAGTAGGTAGAGGCAGTTTACCCTAGATAGCATGGAACAGAGAGAGCACTGTAACTACTGACCGTCGCGGAAGTCTCGGATACTGCGAGAATGGGATTGTGAAGTTGCAACATTGGCTGAGCGCTCTTAGTCCGTAGGGGCGGAGACGACTTATCGACGCAAGTCAACTTCAAGCGCGGCGGGGTAAGTCCCAGGCAGCTGAGGTGTTGGTGCTGCACGAGCTACTTTACCCAGCCCCAGCAGCCATATTCGATTGGTAGTCTCGGAACGCCGATTAGCCGACCCGCAAACGTGGGGCACCGATTTAGGAGGCAAGTTCAAAATAACATATGACTGGCTTTTAGTCTGATGAGATACCAACAAGGTGCTGGGGAATAGGTATACCGAGGCTGGAAGGAAAGTCAACATGTTTTGCGACACAGAGTTCAGATCAATATACTTTGGATTCATACAATCAGATAATAAGATAAGTTCACGAGACAAGGGGTACGACTCTATTCAAACTTGCCTGGATAGCCCCAACACTCAGGAACCACTGCGGAGTGCCGGGAGTGCTGTATTAGTAGATGAAGCTTCTGTACACAGTCTTTTACGCCTCGACGATTCTGGGGAGGTCACAGTCGATCACTTCTGCATGCAGCCTGCAAATAAATATATATGAAGAAAAGGGAACCATGTCCATAGTAAAAAGAGAATGTGAGAGGGTGAAACCAAGTATATGACCGGGTATGTGCATCAGCGTGCCGGTATGTAGGTGTTCCGTACCATGGACGACCATTTCGGTTCACGAACTGGTGAGCATTTGTGAACCGTCTCCCATCTCCAACCGCGCTGGTCTGTTCTACATACAAAAAGCTTCATCTAGTTCGCTCTCCTAGCCAAAGTCCCTCCCACCGTATGAGTATAATATTAACCATAAGATAGAGTGAGATAATACTTACGAACTATACGATTATAGCCACACCCTTGCTCAGTTCACCCAATCCCATAAGTCTCCGCAGTGTCCTGGAACCCCACCAAAAGCCCCAGGACCATTTAATCACATAGGTAGTAGTGATAGTTAGTCGTGGAGGTTATTAACAATCTCTCTAGACAAAAACTTTGTGAGGTTGTAGTTGGGCTGTCAAATTGCAACTCGTCCCCATGTCGCGGCCTAGACTGCTACAAGTTGCGAATTGTCACGGGTTGCGTACTGTACGGAACATATGTGAAGCATGCAACGAGCTCTAGTAATTATGCCACCTACGACCAACGATAGGTAGGTACGATTTTAATACAGCTGGATGTACTTATAGAATCACAATACCAATATGACCGGGTGTATATTTTAACCTCCATTCAAAAAGGTTGCAGTAGGAGCGTTTCTCTCTAATTGTACTAGCGAGGCGATCAGTATCTTCTCATCAAATTTTACTAGACATCACCAAAGAATGTTACTGTGAACATATATGGCAGGCAGGAGCTGGGATACGACTACCACTTACCGTTGCCCGCTGTGCCAATTAAGCTTAAATGTGCGGGTTGACTCTACAGTCTGCAAATTGATTTATAAAAACGAGTGCTCTACGGTGTTTGGGTTGGACGCATAATCACTGCTTTTTCTCCACTCCCGGGCCCCCACGCTGTTTTCTAGCTCTGAAACGAGCGCAACCTGAACTAACTGTCATACTCCTAAAACGAGGCTGTCATAATAATCTAAATTCTGTGTCCTGATTCGGCTTAGCGGTAGGAACGCCGAATTGCGCAATCCTAATTACAGCATGCAAAATTCCTACCTATCGTAACACACGAGTGAAAATACCAGCCACTGAAGAAAGCGCCTTGCATCAGGATGGTCTCCTAGGCAGATCGCTCAAGCTGACCAATCTACCAATCTCTCCTTGATAATTTCCGTCATTGACAATTTAAACAATGTGTGGCCAGCGGTTTGACGTCCAGCCGGCCACCTCAGCTCAGTTCAGCTCACTCCTGCCGCGCTTTTCACCACAATTTCCCTCTGCCACGTGCAGCAGCATGTGGCGCACTAGAAAATTATAAATACCCTTAAAAAAGATTCCTTCATTTATCCCGATTTCCGCTTCCAACAAAAAGATAAAAATATCGTACTTGAAAATGAAACAAAAATCCACAAAAACCGCAACATAAACCACAATCTTCCAAGTCTGTATGTAAGAACCAAACCGTACGGCACAAATTGGACTCAGATGTCCTGGTAGAGCCATAACCAAAAAAAAACCCCCCCTACAAACATAAATAATCAAGCGTCAATGACAATTATCCAATGCCGTAGAAAAAATTAGATCAAACTGAACTAAAACATTCAGGTGAAAAATTAAAAGCAGCCAAAAAAATTAAAAAAATATAAACCAAAACTCTTCATATCCGTACGCAATCTGCCAATGAAAACTAGACTCATCCAGATGAATGACACCCACTATTCCAAAACAAACACCAATACACAAGTAGAAGTGTCAATCAAACTTCCGTACGATACCCATCAAAAACCATCTAGCTCGTTCAATACACCGCGTGCAAAGAAACCATAACAATCCTCAAAATGACACTAAGTGCAACTATTAGAAATCTTTGATTTGAAGAAGGGCATGATAAAGTACCTCTTAAATTCTATCCCGGTTAGTTAAAAGACAATCCTAGGAGAAAATTTGCATGCTTGTGCGTGCTTTCTCTTGTAGTCCGGGCGGTTTTTGATAGGCTTGTTGCAGTGACCACAAATAACGCTCTCGCCGTGAACGGACTTTTCGTGCCGGCGCAGGTTGGATGTTGATGAAAATTCACCTGGGCAGTGTCTACAGTGGAGTTGATATTGGGTCTGAAGGGACGTTGCAGGTGATGATTCCGCTGTCAGACTGACGTTGCTAGGTGGTGTGTTTTGACAGCTTCCAGAGGAGGATATTGTTGTATTCGCTTCCCATGTGTAGGTGAGGGACCAAATCGGGCTGCCACGCGTATATAGCTCTTCCAAGCCCCTGGTACTCTACGAGGCAAGGTTGGTACAATCAGGACCATGGCCGAAAAAAGCTCCGCGGCCGCCCATATGTAGTCCGCTGCCGGCCGGATATCCGGCGACAATTTGGCTGCCAAATAGTGACAGCCCCGCAGATGCAAATGAGAGTTACAGGCAGCACACATTTTCAACACTGTCTCAATTGTGTCAAACTGTACCCTACTCAAATCTCTGTTCTTACATCCATCAAGGACGTAACCCACCGAAACTTTTTCCAGCAGTAATACCTCAACCTCCAGGACAGTTCTCATCGCACCATATCAATGATTCCCCAGAAGCAACCCCCATCGAAGAAACAAAGTGACGTAGCATTATTTGAAGCACGCAAAGAAGCCACGCAGGACAGAAGGGTATCCGCCAAGAAGAATTGCCAATAAATATCGGGCGGCAGGGAAGACCGGGGATGTCCAGTGGTTTGGTAATCTATAGCACCACTGTTAGTTCAGTACTAATAGGGAGAGGTTCCAAACCACTCCCGTGGATCAGCGAGTGATGGGCCAGAGTTTAGACTGCAGTATATCCACCCCAATGAGCTGTGTCGAGGCCAAAATCCTAGGATTCCGAGTGGTACCTATGCTAAGAACCCAAACGGAAATGCTGTGGGATCCAGTTATTGCGAATTCGTCCGTCGGTCCATGTTGCCAGACTGCCGACCAGTACATCCCTAAGCCCAGCCAGACATTGCTGGGGGTGCAAAGTCTCAGCTAGGTTGGAACAGTGTCCCCTTCCTACAACAACGTCAGCATTAACTAGTTGCTGATGACAAACGAAAGAAAATTTACACCATATCCTAGACTTTGGACAGATCTTTTCGTCGTTTGGCCTTCCTTTATCCCAATCACGAACAAACAAACAAGGTCGCCGTCGGCCTCGAGTTAGACCTCAATGAAATAGCTGACAATTGGGTTGCTGCACAACCGAGATCGAAGAGTGGTTGTTCCAATTGGATCCCTAGCTTGTTCGTGGATTGGATTGGTGTTTCGAAGTTGAGAGCTTCCATTCGGTACTGTTGCACTTTAAGATAGGCCTATGAATCACGAGCCTGATTAGATGAAGGCGTATATTTAGTAGTTCAAGATCCTATTAGAGGGCTTATTTGCGGAATACGTATCTGGCCTTCCACATTTTTTATGCGAGCGACGGTGTGTTTCAATCTTTGGACCCTTGGAGGCTCAAAAAGAGACAACTCGCTGTTGTCAGAACGTTGGCGATGAGTACTCGAGCTGGCTACCTTGACGTCGATGACGGCTGGGCGGTAATGCAAGTGTATCGTAGACAGGCCGGAGATGGTGTGTTTTAAAGGCGTACCATAACACCGTAGAGCCCGTGCAGGGTCTCTAGGCTCCTTTATTTGCGGAATGCGGCAGTATGCGACCACTGTACCAAATTATGAGTCAGTTCACGTGATAGAAATATGAACCGGAATTTACTACAGTATAAGATGTCCCATCACGACACTATGAGCTCGAGCAGACTGTATGTGGCAATATATACGTGCGTTAACTTCACTTAGTCGGTGACCTCTAGCAAGGAATAGATGACACCCACGGCAAGATATCTCAGTCACCGTTGTTGGGCGTCGATTCTTTGTGTACACACGTATAGGGTTCGGCGGGATCGCCCTATAGCTGTGGGTAGGGGTCATACTATTTGACCTGCGCCAGGTGGCGGCTAGGTGTAATAAGGCCAGTGCATGTTAAAATAACGGTAATTGCCTCTGGGCGTCGGTTCTTGTTGTGCGGGTGGTGCGATTGCGGGTGGTGCGATTGTGGGTGGTGCGATTGCAGGCCGGTGGTCTCGGTAACACTCCAAGACTAGCAGGCGGACTCGGGTCGTTGATGCGAAGCCGGCGGAACTAAGTAGCTTTGGCTAGTACTTCCGAGTCTTGTCCTTTGTCGTTCTGTCGTCCAGTGGCTTATTCTTCCCGACTCTTATCCTGCAAACTCTGACCGATACTGTCGCCCGTGAAGTATTTATCTGGTGCTTATTGTTTCAGGGTTTGAAAATGTCGAGCGCAATCATCTGCTTGTTGTTCGCGCGGCTCAAAATTGCATGTATCGAAAACAACGAAGCTGTAGAAAAAGAGAGGAAACAGAGAGCAGACGTCGCTGTAATATATAACTCGCAAGTGCGATGTCGGCAGTTAAGGCATATTCGGTTGACTTCCATCAGCCATTGAGATACCGAGACAAATTCTGTTGTTTTGCAACGAGCAGCAGATACTACTTAGCCGCAGGTATGTTCTCTACCAGTTAGCACAATACTATACTGAACCGGTGAGCTGAAGTCCTACACCTCTAACGTAGGATGGCCAGAATAGGTATAGCATTGGGATTTCGCGACGATTGGGTACCCAAAGATATACGGATGACGGATGTAGATAGGAGTCTGACGTGGTGAAGTCTCCATGCTTGAATGATTATTGTCCGCCTTGCACGAGCATTCAGTCACCTACAGTTGCCGTTGGTACCAAACCATTGCACGATTTTCATTCTTGGCCGCTGCATATTGCAGCTGCAATCCATCTCAGCCCGGTCCACGGAATATTGTGTCCTACACGGAATACGAAACATCGCTAGTCGGATCTATCTCCTAGATTTGACTTGCGATCTCATGATTTAGGACTCTGGCAGTTTCAGCCTCCTCTTCTACAAAAGCAAATATACCTTGTACGTGGAATTAATAGGACCGCCGTCCCTGTGCTCGGTACAGGGAAAAATATTGAGATCAAGATGCCAGTGTTTGTTTTTCTCATATGTACCTTTTATTAGGAATCCAGCAAAGTGTAGAGTACATGTCTGTCTTCTTTCGAAATTTTAGCCCATGCATCTCTCTATACCATCTTCGCGTAGTGGGTGCCACCACCCACACATTGGATCCAATTGGCCACTCGAACACCCCACTGCTCCCAGTGCAATGCTCATATCCTTGGCTGATTTGTTCTAAGCTCCCCTCCACCCTGCATATCAGAGTTTATACAGTCTTCGCATTCCACTCGAGCGCGGTGAGGTTGAAAGAATCCTATTGTGTCTAATTGGCCTGGTTTCACATTTACTCGTACACGATCGAGGCGCAGAACCTGCTAGGGCGTGACGGAACGATCCGAAACGATCTCAGAGGCTGGCTGGGCGTAAAGGGACCTGTACCACATCATCTTATCCTGATAATCTCCATCATCTTTTTCACTCAGACAACCTATATTCAGCGCTGCCGCAATTTGAATACGCTCCACCTAGACAAAGAAAATCGTGTAAAGCTTTACCACACTGGAGATATCAATGCACTCGAATCCATCCCAAAGCAAGGCCTCGAAGGCTTACAGTGCTGGTTGGCAGAGAGAGAGGGACTTGAGGCTGTAGGCGCTGAGTGTATCCACAGGCTCGCCACTGGGTAACCCCCCACAGCCCCCACATCGCTCACAAATGCGGCCCGTGGGTGTAGAACCCCAATTGCAAGTTGTAACTATCGTATGAAGCCTGAAAGCCGACGACTAGGAGCACAAGCAGATATACTGCAATATTTATGTACCAAGGGGCCGATTCAAATCTCAGCCAATGTGAACAACAGGTACTTTTACACCTCCGGACCGGTACCAATCCGCAATGCAACCGCAGTAGGCCGATCACGAGAACTGACTCGGGCATGAAGAATCACTCATTTGGTGATGTCGCTCGCATGTTAAAAGTAGAGATAGAGAAGCTTTATTGTGTCTATCTAGGAGGGCCATAAAGGCCATATATATACGGTAGTCGATGTACGAATGTGTACGTACTTATCTATGTATAGAGACGTCAGCCTATATGAATACAGCCCAGTAAGTCGTAGGAGGGCTAAGATCTATTTATGCAACATCTCATGTTACTAGAAAGGTCTAGAATGAGGTCGCCGATATATTAGTCGACTCATACTCATAAACTCATACACGGTTGGTCACTCGCCACTCGCCACCCACCATTCGCCACTCCATCATCTCCGCAGGACCTCTAGACTCTCCATGTATATAATGACATAAACTTTACCCTTAGATAGATCAAGCGACTGCATCTGCATCGTACATTTACATTGCAGTAGGCTATCGTGGGGGCTTGTGAGCTGATTTGCAGTTTTGTGATCTGGATAGAGTTAAACTGTTGGGTCGATTGCAGAGGACAGAGTTCGCGGCCCCAGCGCTGCCCAACCCGCTCAAAGAGAGTCGGAAATGTTTCTTTTAAGAGGCACTGAAAAAGGCATTGAAAATAAAAGTAGCTTTTTGTACATCAAAAATGAAAGCACTTTCAACGAATCTCACTGCCCCAGTTATCATTCTAGCTTGCTTACGGTGTTCGTCGATTCCGCCCCAAGATGAGTCGGATTAAGTTGAAATTGATATGGTCGATGGTTTGATGCTTGGGGTTGAAAAGCATATTCTAGGCGCAGAGAGTGATCGGAGATGTTGCTCTCGGTGTGTTGGTTCCCTAATAAAAGATGTTGACGGAAAGGTCAATGTCAAGGAGTCTGAGACTGCAAGGGCAAACAAAGAACAACCAAAAGTGCCAAGAGCAGCCGCACGTAGCCATATTACAGCTACCCATAGAAAAGATCGGAAAGCAGGAGGGTTGGAACGTGTGGTTAAACCTCTTCGGGGGATTTCAGACACCAGATCTCAACCCCATCAACATTTGAGGTAATTCTACCAGGGTTTTGAGAGCTAACCCCTAGACCATACCAAGTTGTGCTAGAGGCCACCCCGAAAAGTGTTGTATTAGCCATAACAGGGAATTCCCGATCTTTTCTATGAGTAGCTGTAGGCAACACGAATCAAGTTCTTGGTGTTAGAAATGTGCGAAGTATTAATTTTAGTATTTAGGGACTGCAGCCCAAACTTGCTCTCGTGCCCAGACTTTTTCGCCTCTCTCGCAACGAAGTGAATCTGGAAAGTCTGGTATACGAAAGCATCCCAAACTTGTTTGCTTCACCATAGTAACCGATAACATGCCACTACAGCTGCCGTTTCATCAGATTGACACCGATATCCTCTCTGGCTGCTCGCCAAAGAACCATCATCCGGCAAGAACGTTTCGAATTCTCTGACGGTCATCACGATCAGAACTTGTGTAGATATCACCGTTTGTTTGACCTTATTGTAATCTAATCCATCACCTCTAGCTCTGCCCAAATTATCTTCATAAATCTGGTACCACTTCCATTCTCGTTGATCATCTCACTCAGCTTACCTTGCTAACGTCGGCAAACAGATAGTGTCCATCATCCCCCCCGCAACATCCAGCATCTTCACCTACACTGAACCAACCGGTTCACAGCTCAGATAATCCCCTGTGGCTACCAACAGTGGCTTCTCTGAAGTCTTTCTTCCCCAAAAAGCTGTAAAATGGTGTGGGCCCACGCTCAGCTCCAACATTACGGGCTCGCAATCCCGGCGGACGGTAAAAACGTTGCTCTAGAGGCATTGCATCAAGCCGTTGCCGATGGAAAGGTACGCTAAAGCAGACTGAGTAGGTATTTTGAAGAATCCGACAAATGGTACAGTGTAATACTGTTTCTACTGAAATCACCGCCAGCGAGGTCCGCCTCAAGAACGAATACGAAACTGCTCTCGCCGCGGTAAGGGAGAAGGAGGAAGCCGACTTTTTTCAAAGCCTGGAATTCTATCAACGCCTTCATTCGGGATCCTAGGGAGGTTGCAGAAAATGCGGTTGATGAGAAAGATTCCTTCTCCTTCCTCTAGATCTACTTTCTGAACACTGCCGGAAAGTTGGACACAAAGAGGGCCCCCGCTGCTATGACTCTCCGCAATGTGAACCCAAATGTCGCCTCCGAACTCCGTGACGCTGCTAAGAAGATTGCGGGGGTCCATGAGTGGTGCAGCGCTGACGGTTGCTATTATCGGGATGACGATGATACTGTTGTCCTCATTGTCGGTTGTGATGTGTCTTCAAGTCAGTCCTAAGTTATTCCTGGACTAACTTGTAGTTACTCGCTGCGAGTCTCTAAGGGCGGAAAAAAAGCTAGGTACAGGGAGTAGTTCCACGTACCCAGGTAAGTATATTTCCAACGCAACCGTGGCACATACTAGCCAGCGGTGAGAGATCAAAGATTCCTTCCGAGGAGCCGTCTAGCGCCGTTTCCTCGCAAATCATGGACAGTAGGTTGGCTGATAACAGTGAACATTCCTAATCACAGCCGCTGACTCGGCGATTGGTAACCAGGCGCTGTTACGATATGGAAGTTAAGGAGAACCGTGTACGTGTATTCTATGGTACAGAGAAGAGAAAAGGAAAGGAGAAAGACTCGAGATATATGGGCGAGACATCAGCCCCTGCAACAGTCACCGTGTATCAGATCTGTAACATATCTCCGGCACAAGTATACCTGTAACAGGCGCTGTTACAAAAAACATCAAAAAGTCTTGGCGAAACAGAAACAGCGCAATGAGTCGACAACAACGATAGCAATTGAAAAACGGATGGCGGCAATCGATTCTAGACGTCGAATTGACCCCGGAGCGAGCGTCCCAGCAGCAGCGAGATCGCAGGAGGAGGGCGCGCACAGGAATCCACGCAGCAGAGTGGGTTCGCGTAAGGGCTTGGCAGAGAATGCGACTGACGCGACGCGTCGGCCAACGAGCAAGCGACGACGAGGTCTAAGAGGACTAAGAGGCTTGCCTCACAGAAGTGATGACCGAATTCAGAGTGAGCGGGAGGAGTGACCTGGACCCGGGAGAAGCTGGAAATGGGAGGAGCGACGCGCCTATGGATGTGGCGATGGAGACGGCGACTGCGGCGACAGCCATCGCCACGGAGACTGCGGGCACAACCATATTTGAGCCAATGGAGAGAAACGAGAACGGAAAACGGAGAAGGAGGAGCGAGGCCCCTGCGGCCCCCAGCGACTGGAGGAGCGGCATGGAGAGGACGATACGACAGCAGCCACAGGAACTGACGCAGCTGCACCGAACGGTTGGACATCTTGCAAACCTGGTGGACGCCCGGGCAGCCCGCGAGGAGGCACAGCGGCTGGCAATGATGACTTGGATGCAGAGGAGAGAGCAGAAGTGGGACGCCCGCTATGAGGAAGACAAGGTGTGGGGGGCGGGTATCATGAACATAATCTCAAAGACCATGAAAGGGGTAGCACAAGGCCAGGAGAAAAGAGAGAGAGAAAGAGAAGTGACAGCGAGGACGGACGGTGGGGGGCTGGAGGCCTCCCAACATGCAGACACAAAGCGAGAAGAGGGACCAGAGGAGCACCAGCAGCCGCAGCAGCAACCGAAGCGCAAGCCCAAACTGCAGCTCAAACTGCAGCCTACACCGCAGCCCACGCCCAAACCAAAGTCAGCACCCACACCCGCTAGACGGTGGGAGACCGTCCCGCCTTGAGCCAAGAGTCAGAGGGCACCCATTGGCCCAGGCCCAGGCCCAGGCCCCGCCCCGACGGCTGGATCAAGCATGGCAGAGAGACGCCTGATACTCAGAAGAGACGAGAGCGTACCGCTCTCCAATAAAATGGACCAGGAAATCACGTCAGCGATCAACAGAGTGCTCTTCCACCAGAAGGCACCGGCCCACGTTAGGATCATGAACGCCAAAAGGAATGCCAAGGGCGCGATTACTGCGATCATGCACCCGAATGCGACAATGGAGATGGCTATGCGGTACCGTGACATCATCATCATGGCAGGGAGCACTGTCGACAGGGGAGTCGTGGATGTCGAAGAAAACGAAACCTGGGAAAGGCTAAAGATCCATGCAGTCCCCCTCGTGCGGTACATGGGAAAAGGCACAGAAGGCCTGCAGAAGATGCGAGAGCAATTTGAAGCGGAGAACGAGGGCATAGCAATCCCCACCCAGGTACATTGGCTAGCGAACTCCCGCACCATCAGGGAGAGGAGGCAGAACGGAGAAATCGCCGCGTCATCGGTAGTCTTTGTCGTAAAGGGAAGCACGCTGGCACAGAGCTTGATCAAGAAAGGCATCAAGGCAGCGGGAGTATGGTACCGTGTCGAGGCGTTCACTAATGCGGGCCCTGAAAGCAGGTGTGAGCTCTACTGCGGATGGGGTCACATAGAAAACAAGTGCGGCAACAAGCACAAGTGTGGCTACAGCTCAGGCAATCACCGGACAAGCGACCATAAATGCAATGTAGTGGGGTGTATGGCGAAGCAGCAATCACTCTGCGGCCACACGCTGGAGATGTGCCCCAACTGCAAAGGAAATCATATTGCGTTCAGCAGCAGGTGCGCGAAGAAGAGCGAAGCCGCCAAAGTGGCGCGGCAGAGCAGAAAGATGGGAACAGCAGGACGGGCGCCCGTGGGCAAAGCTATGCACACGGCAACATGGACGAACAGAGTTGTGCTTGGTCGTAGACCCAGGGGAAGAGTGGCAGCAGGGGGGGGAAGTGAAGAAGAGGAGATGGCTGATGAGATGGCTGATGAGATGGCTGATGTGCAAGAAGATGAGGCAGCGGGGGAAGCAAGAGACGTCGTGATGACCGAGACCGAGACTGCGACTACGGCCGCAACTGAAACTGAGACTGAAACTGAAGCGGGAGCCCTGGCTACCAATTATTAGAGTGATCCAGCACAACTGCCCAAGGTCATATGAGTGGACCATTGCGGCGCTGGAGACGGGAGTCAAACGCAGGGCAGACGTAGTGTGATTGCATGAGCCACCAAGAGAAAGAGGAGGAATTGGGATCAGCCACTCGGCATACGAAATAAGAAAAAGAAAAATAGTTTGGACGGCGATACGGAGAGGGAGCGGCTTGGTGGTTGATGAGCGGACGAATTTAAGCAGAGGTGCAAACGAAGATGTCATTGCCACCGACGTCAGGAGGAGAGGGGAGAGGATAACGAGGATCGTCAACGTTTACGACCAGAAGAACTCGCATTCGGAAGAGAGACCGGCGCGAAAGTTGAACAGGCAGAGAGTCATTCGGCAGGGTAGCACAGTCCTTGCTGGAGACTTTAACGCCCATAGCATATGATGGGACCCAAGGTGCCAAGTGCAGCAGGATGCTGTGTTCTGGGAAGACCTGATTGACGAGAACGGTCTGGAGATTGGAAATGATGGTGAAGGCACCCACCACTGGACAAGAGAAGGTCATGAAGGCGAGTCGGTCATCGACCTCACACTAGCGAATCGACCAATAACCAAATGGTCCATACTGGCCGACGATGACCATGCCACAGGATCCGACCACGAGGTTATAGAGTGGGAGGTGGAAGTAGACAGGCAGGAGGAGGTGGGCCATGAGAGGGTAGTAGGGTGGAACTTAGCTGCAATGACTGAGGAGGACACGAAGGCAGCGGAGAAGCTATGGATAGAGCTAGCAAAAGGGAGAGCTCACCTGGATGCAGAATGCACAGCAGACGAGGTGGAGCAAGAGGCCGCATGGTGTCAGGAAGCAATGGGCAACATTCTCGACGCCACGGCAAAGAAGATCAGGATCTGCGCCAAATCGAAGAGGTGCTGGAACGCCGACATCAGGGAAAGAAGAATGGCGGTCGGAAGGGAAAAAAGGAGGAGACTGAACTCGGTAGAGGCCGCCAAGGCGAAGGCAGAATTCCAGAAGTCGATTAGACAGTCCAAGAGGAAAATGTGGAGCGAGTACTTGCAAAACCTGAGGGGGGCCGACGTATGGAGAGCAGCACGATACGCGAACCCTCGGGCAGGCATGATCATGGAGGCCTTAACAGACAGGGAAGGCAAGCAAGCAAACACATCAATGGAGAAGGAGGATCTGCTGAGGCGCGAGTCCTTTCCTCCGAATGATGACGACAGGTACTACGAACTACCTCCCACAGGGAGCGCACACACACGCGTCACAGAGCAAGCAGTTGAATGAGCCCTATTTTCCCAATCGGTGAAAAAAGCACCGGGGCCGGACAAGCTATCTTTCGGCGCCATACGGCTGCTCTGGAAGTGGGACAAAGAGAGGATTGTGAGGCTGACAAAGGCGGCCATTCGCACGGGAAGACACCCATCGGTATGGAAGCGGGGTAGCGGCGTGGTGATTCGCAAGCCTGGCAAAGACGACTACACGCAGCTGAAGGCCTATCGCTCCATATCGCTGTTGAGCTGCATGGGAAAAGTGGTCGAAGAAGTAGTCACTGAGCTGCTGTCAGATGAGGCCGAAAGGAGAGGACTACTGAGCGACGGTCAATTCGGAAGCAGAAGAGGGCGGTCAGCCATCGATGCAGTGGCCATCATGGTTGACAGAGCTCATGCAGCCTGGAGAGACGGCTACATAGCAGGCGTGCTTCTCATGCTCATTAAAGCAGCCTTCCCAAGCGTGGCAAAGGGAAGACTAGTCAACTTAATGAAAGTCTGGCAAATGGATGGAGACCTCATACGATGGACGGAGAGCTTTCTCTCAGAAAGAACAGTGGAGATGGTAATCGAAGGCAATGCCATGGAAAGACACCCAGTCGAAGCAGGGGTCCCGCAGGGCTCACCTGTGTCACCGATCCTCTTTGCGATCTACACCTCAGGACGGATCGAATGGGTCAAAGAGTATGCGTCAGCCGAAGGATTATCTTTTGTCGACAATCTCGGCTGCGTGGTGACTGGAACCGATGTCAACCAGGTTGTCACAATACTTGAGACATGCGCAGCGAAGAGCATAGAGTGGGCAAGCAGACGAGGGCTACAGTTCGACACCGCAAAAACGGAGGCAACACTATTCACACACAGATCAGGCCACAAGAAACACCTCTGGCCAAAACTGACAGCAAAGATAAGGGTCGGAGACAGTTTCATACGGTTCAACAGACAGGCGACACTCTGGCTCGGCGTCTGGATGGACGCACAGCTGACGCTCAAGGAGCACCATAACCGATGGATGAAGAAAGCCAGGGCAGCAGAAGCTAGACTCCGAACCCTCACACATACGTACGGGGTAGTACCAGAGAGCGTAAGGGCCGTCCAAGTGGCATGCGTCCAAGCTGTCGCACTGTACGGGAGCGAGCTGTGGTGGGATCCCAACGAAGCAGGCAGACGAGACGATCTCCAACTTCTTCTCGATTGACAAGCCAGATCTATCCTGGACGTGCTACCCATGACCCCATGAGAAGCGTTAATGAGAGACTCTGGGCTTACACCCGCGCCCGTAATCTTAGAATCCAGACAGCAGCGCTTTGCAGCGAGGCTAGCAAACACGTGCAGCAACAAGCTAAGAAAACTACACCAAAACCCCTCTTCCGGGGCGCCGGTATGCAGAGCAGTGAAGAAAGAGCATGAGCACGGCCGGACAACTGAAGGCATGAGCTGGCCGCCCCCGGGCGAAGAGTCAGTGGTCAGAACCATCATACTGGACGATGCCTCCGCAGCCAAGAGAGCCGCGCAGCCATGGGCAAAAGAGAAAGAGGCCAAAGTAGGAGCGGAAGACTGGATGTGTTGGACAGATGGATCACGCTCAGATGACGGCCGAGTGGGAGCCGCGGCAGTATGCAAGCACAGAGACGAGTGGAGGTCCCGCCGCAGCTATCTGGGCACTGGACGAATGGAGGTCTTTGACGCCGAATTGTGGACGATCGGACTCGCGCTCGAGGAGACGATCGAGAAGAGAGAAATACTACAAAGAAACGGCGTGAGGATGGTGGCCGTCTTTAGCGATTCACAAGCCGCCATCCAGCGGGCGGCACATCTGGAGCCAGGCCCCGGACAGCGGGTAGCAAGACGGATCAATCGAAAGGCGCAGGCTCTCCTCGCCCACGGCATCAAAACGGAGATTCACTGGGTTCCGGGACATTCCGGTATCCCCGGGAACGAAGAAGCAGACTGCCAGGTGAACGTAGCCCGCGAGGCAACAGGGGACACAGCGCCAGAGCGGCCATACACCTCGGCCGCGAATACGGCCAGACAGATCTCCGAGAGAAGGTCAGCAGCCAAAGCGAAGTGGGAACCCGACATGTGCGGCCAGCACTTCGGCTACAGACTCAAGGGCAAGGCGGGGACCAAGAGACCTATCCCAATGACAAGCGTGAAATCGCTGGCCGCAAGGTTCTACGGACTAAAGTCCGGGCATGCACCCAGTGGAGTCTACCTAAAATGGTTCGGCCATCGTGAGGACGACAAATGCTGGTGGTGCGGCGGTGGAGTCAGGACGGCGGCCCAGACGCGGGAACACCTCTTCCGCCACTGCAGCTGGTGGAGAGACCAGCAGAAAATGCGATGGAAGGCAGTGCGAAAGGCGACAGGCTGGAAAGCGGGCAGATGCCGACACGTGCAGGTCTCTGAGCTGTTTTCTAGGGATGTGTGTGATCAAGCGGTGATGGACTTCCTGGCGGCTACTGAAGTCGGGAAGTTCCCGCCCAAATGAATGAAGGGAGGGATGGAGCAGGCACAGAGGCTGACTCAGGTGCAGGGAGCGGCGGCAGCGGGCAGAGATCTCTGCGTTTTCCTTTCTTTTTCTTTCTTTTACTTTCTGTTCTGGTCTGTCTTTAAGCTTTCATTTGTCAGTGGGGATGAAGGGTAGCGGGGGGGGAGCTCCGCCATCTAGCCGGCTAGCCCGGAGGCGGAGGGGATATCAGGTCCTGTCATACTCTAATTAGAGTGCATACAGTATGAATAAAACAAAACAAAACAGGCGCTGTTACTTTGGATGCTAGAAAGACTTGTTGATCAACTGATCTCTCGAGGCCAGAAGGCTCGTATATATATACAAACTTGCTCCTATATCCACATCCATATTCGTATTCATATCTACATCCGTTTGCATATCCGTTTGCACTGATATGAGCAGCTCTGATTTGAGCCGCTCTGATATGAGCCGCTCTCCTGAGGCATATCTTCATACACCAACTGCATATCAAACGGATCTGAGCAGTGAGGCTCACGATGCAGGTACACATGCAACAGGCGCCAGCACTGCCGCAAGTCAGTAAGTTCTCAATACTCATCAATAAGTTGTAGAAGAGTCCAGCATCACAAATGTTAAGCACCTGGGGGATGACTCGAGCATACCCCATTTCTAACGGCACTATGTGATGATGTCATTGACAAGGCGATGAAAGGGTTTAGGGCTCAGCGTGTCGCAAAGTGACAGTCAGTCTCAAGCTTAAGCTTCAACCTCCACCATGCATGCAAGGGTGTCAGGATAAAGTGCGGCTCTACTGAGCGCATCCATTCCACTACTACAACACAAACGCTAACTGTCACCGACCAATCTACATCCTCTACATTTAACTTCCCCTTTCCTGTGTTCCTAAGCAGCTCGGCCGGCCTGCATATATTTGAAGCCTACATATATCTTCGAGGCCTGCAGAAGCCTGGGCCGGTCTGCATAAGCCTAGGCCGGCCTGCATAAGCCTGGCATAAGCCTGGGCCTGCCTGCATATATCTTTGAGGCCTGTGGAAGCTTGCATGTTGCATATACCTTCGAGGAGTGCATAAGACTTGGCGGCCGGCCAGGCTTCGATTTACAGGTGTGCACTAGCGATGATCAGGCCCGACTTCATGCAGCCGGGCCGCTTAGGAACACTGCCCCTTTCTCGATTCTGCCCAAGTAGAGAACTTTCCTTTCCCACCCGCAACGGCAACGGATACATCGCGATTTCTGACTTGGAAGACTATGTCCAGTCATTGGCCAAGCTGGGTGAGGACCTGACGCAGGCCGTGAAAATTGGGCTCCCTTCTGTAGAGTGGCCCTATGGCAAAGGTCACGGCGATCATGATCAGTTGGGATAACGATAACCTCGGCGTTGACAAGGTCGAAGATCGTCTCTGGCAGGTGTTCGAGAATGCATATGGTTACAAGGTGACGCGGTTCAAGATCCTAAGCAATAAGACGACGAAGTTCGCCGAAAAGTCCCTGGTGCGAGCTTTAACCACTCACATCGACGAGCACGATGATGAGACGTCGCTGATTGATGATGAGATGTCGCTGATTATTGTCGTTTATAACAGCCATGCAAGCGGTGAGACATTTTACATCTGGAGCCACAAGGGACGGGTAACACTACTCTATTCACTGGGAGGAGACCCCTAACACTGGAAGTGGAGTTTCCCTGTGAGCTGGATCTACTGAAAGGTCGCCCTGAGAGGCATCGATCGGTAGCAGCAGCACTTCTTGGTTCATACGAGTAGTACCAGGGTTCCCAACCGTCCGTCTGGACTACAGTCTTTCGGGGCCCGACATCGTCGTCCCGTCTGGGGCATGAGTATAGAGGGACTGGTCCGTCTCGGGCAGAAATCTCTAGGACTAGGGCCCGACACAGATGACCGTAGTCTTCACTAGGGACAGATATAGTATATCCGACTTGGGAATGAGAGTTCCGGGACACCGTATCCCGAAATAAATCTTTAGCCGTGATGAGCTTGTACCGAATTGCGGATTATAAGCTTCATTAAATTGAATATCAATTTCTGTGTGGGGCCAATTAATGGACTGTAGGGCCCGCAGTCCTGTAGTCTTGTCATGGAGTGCACTGGTCTGTCCAGTCCTAAAATGTTGAGCCCCGAAATTGTAGTCTGGTCTCGGGCAAGGCCTTGGACGGATGGGACGGACATTGGGATGCCTGAGTACGTACGCGGAATATTTGTTTGATTGTTTGATTCTCTTCTTCCCTTACCTTCTCTTGTATTGCCCAGGAGTCTGTACCTAAAGAGGAGGATAATGTAATGGCAGCACGTGACCATAGGCCGGGTATATAGTCACCGCCACCGCACTGAGATTTGTACCGAAAACCTTTCACATTATTGCACTTCCATGATCACTCAAGTCCACGTTTGCAACGTATCCTATCCCATTCACATACAAGACTATACGTAGTAGTACCAGCTTTTACATTAACACACTCTTGTAACTATTTAACTGTACAGTGGCCTCTCAGTTCATACCGAACGAAAAGAAATCCAAAGAACAGTACGAACAGCAGGAAAAGCAGTCGAGAGAGTCAGAAAGGTATAGGGAAGAGACCCAATTCCGAAAATGCATCTCTGAACCTGCGGAATCCATATCTGACGATTCCAGCAGTTCCTTCGATGTAGGAAACTAGATATCCGGTATATGTAATAAGTTCAGCGGAGGCTGCGGTGCTAACTTAACACCAGTAACATGGCTATCGATGGGAATCTATAAGAGTTGGAAGGCAAATCTGCAACGCACTCACTGCAGCAGCGGAGACTCCAAGACCTACCTTTGTATCAAGTACGGCAAGTCGAACCCCCTAATCAGAACTTCAGCAGCAGCGGTGGACAGCAAATCAGGTACCAGAAGTTATTCAACACACAGCAGCAAAGAAACTAGTCTACCTCTCTCGGTATGTAACTCCGAGACAGAGACTGAACGATATGCAGTTTGGATTGGAGAGCTTGGGAATCCAAGCCTTACTTGCAACTTTGGATGAGATATAACTACAACGAATCACCTTAAAATCTAGAGTCATTCTGGAAGGTCCTCGGACTCTGATGTCAAGTCAATATCTATGTAGCACAGAGACTGCATTTTGCACACATCATCCATAAAGTCCTTGTACGAGATATATGGACAACATGCAGCGAGTCAAAGCACCTCTCAACTGCAATGCAATAAACATCTTCATATTACTAAACCTAATCAGGAAACTCAACCTACCATATAAACCAGCATTCACTGCCACGCAGGGTCTCAATGGCCAGATGATGATATCTGTAAGGGAGAGTCAAAAGGCAAGTCTCTCGGTTCAGTAGTTCAAACACCTTAAACCGGTTGACGAATGGGAGATAGTCGTTAGCGTCCTCAACGGTCTTATTACTCGGTACCCCACCAGTGCCAAAAACGATTTTTTCCAATTAAGTATCTGAATTCAACTCGGGTCGTAATTGTAAACATATACACATCTTGTGCGGCCTCGAAGATTCTCACTGGCCGGAATTATTTTCCGTGTGGCTGTGCCTCAAGCTGATTGGTCGGAATTGTTCGGCATGTGGCAATGCGTCAGTTTTTGTGGCGTCATCGCAACACCGTCGTGATCTTCTATCATTTTGCTTGGACTTATGCGTCATTGCCACGTGACGTTAGGAGATAGGACGAGGGTGCTGGAGACTGCAAAACAATAGCTAGAAGGGGGGTGAAAGCTGAAAAGAGAGTCAGAATGCACAGCACCCGCTTGTGTTGTTGTTGTTTAATCATACTGTATTCACTCTAACTAGAGTATGACAGGACCTGAATAACCCCCTCCGCCTCCGGGCGAGCCGGCTAGATGGCGGAGCTCCCCCCCCGCTACCCTTCATCCCCACTGACAAATGAAAGTTAAGAGATGGACCAGAAAAGAAAAGAAAAGAAAAGAGAAGAAGAGAACGTATATAAGTCCACTGCCGCCTCCCCCCTGCACCTGAGTCAGCCTCTACGCCTGCTCCATACCGCCATTCATTTGGGTGGGAACTTCCCGACTTCAGTAGCCGCCAGGAAGTCCATCACCGCCTGGCCACATTCTTCCATGGTAAACAGCTCAGAGATCTGCACATGTCAGCATCTGCCTGCTTTCCAACCTGTCACTTTTCCCACCGCTTTCCAGAGCACTTTCTGCTGGTCTCTCCACCAGCTGCAGTGGCAGAAGACGTGCTTCCGCGTCTGGGCCACTGTCCCTTCGCACAACCAGCATTTATTGTCCTGTCGGTGGCCGAACAGTTCTAGGTAGACTCCAGTCGGTGCATGCCCGGACTTTAGTCGGTAGAACCTGGCAGCCAGCGACTTCACGCTTGTTGTAAGGGCACGTACGCCAGCGTTCGGCCTCATAGGCATACGTATGGTAATTGTAGGAATACGGTTGCAAACGTGGATGCGAGTGATAGTAGGTGTAGATGTATAGGTAAGATTATCGCTAGAGATCTAAGGCTCGTGGCGAGCCGACTATATAGAATGGCCGTTACCCGGCCCCGGGTCACGTGCCGCCGTTACATTATCCCCCTCTTTAGGCGCTGACCTCCAGGGCTGCATAAACCGTACAAGAGAGAAGGAAATGAAAGGAAAGAAAGTATTAAACAATCATGCCGCGTACGTACTCGTACGAAATCATAAGTCCTGCTACCGATTGGCACCGTACGGTAGCCTTTCGGTGGATCCGGCGCACGGGAAAACTCCACCTCCACTTGGCTGCGATCCGGAGGTGGTAAAAACCCGTGCCGACGCCATTTGTACCGGGCCGAGATCCAATGAAGTAATGAAGTATGGAGAAGAGAAGAGAAGAGAAGAAACAGAAGAAAGGAACGCCCAATTGATTACATTCCTCCTGTCCTGAGTTCCGAAACTCTATTGACCCATTTCCTCCGCTCCCGAGTCTCGGACCTCAATTCCTCCTTATCTCCACTCCCAAACTCATCCGGCATCCAACGTGCCATGTGGTTCATATCTCGGCGTGGTTCTTGGTCGGAATCATCAGGGTGGTAGTGCTTCCGATCATGACTTGGCATCGATGGGAGCTTCCGCTGCCGGCATCGTTCGTTGCCATCGGTAATCATCAATCTTATACGTCAATTGCATCGTGTGTAGTCGCGTCTCATTCGTCGACATGTAATACGTAAGCTTCTCTAAAATGGTTATACTTAACAAGTTCAAGTGCACTTGCGCTCTCCCGAGCCTTCGTGCAGTGCTTCGTGGAATATTTCTCTGTCGGTTGCCATCGGTAAGTGGCATTGACTCGGAGATGCTGCTTGACTCTGTAATCGTCGTTCGAAGTCCGCTTCGGTGACCATCCGGTGGACTTCATAGGTGCGCGCTCTCGATAGGCGGCTTCAGTAGAATCTTGGTCGACGTAGACATCTCTGTCGATTTCTTGGTGCGTGTCTCGGTAGACTGCCTCTCGGTGGGCTTCGACTTGTCGGTAGGACTTGATCGTGTATACACGGCGATCTCCCTCTTTGAAAGTTCGTTGCTCCGTCGACGACTTCTCCATCATATCGATTGTCGATTGCCATTGTGGCTCGCTAGTAGGGTAACTTGGATCTCCGAATTGGAATTGGGATTCATTGGTGATTCGGGATTGCAATTGTAATCTCTGATTCGACATATAATTCGGTTCGGCTCTCACTTCGTCGGTAGACTTCCGGTCATGAGATCCCGGCCATGTCGTATGTGTGCTCGTTCAAAGTTCAGTCTAAGCATGGACCATCATCGGGATTGGTCGGTGAACTAGTCGATCATCACATGGATCTCGTCTTGACTTTGGACAATGATGTGAGCTTCCGCTCCTGGTATCGTCATAGCCGTCAATTCTCATGTGGCTCGCTGGTGACTATTCGAGAGTGGTAGAATAGACACCAATTGCATCGGGCGTGGGCGGTGTATCATTGATCTGTATCTAACACGTAAGCTTCACAGTAGGTGGTCATACTCACCGTGATAGGAGCGCGCTTCTGCTCTCGGAAAGCCGCTTTGTACATTCCATATGCAGATCTCGGCATCTCTTGATTTGGTATTCAGTAGGGTCTCGGTGGACCGTTTCTGAGTGAAAGTCATTCGGATGATAGCTTCGGTGCGTTCTTAGTCGACTTCTCTGTGGCCATCTCGGTAGGCAGCTTCGGTAGAATATTCGTTGGCTTCTCGGTAGTCATTTGGTAGGCCTCGGGTATGGTCGTTTGGCATTCAGTTCGGTATGCCGTTCGGCGATAGTTTCTTGATCCTTCGGTACGCCATTCGGTAAGCATGTTGGTCAGTGGCTTGGTACGGTAGGGCTCCCGGTAATCCTCTCGATCTCCATGTAAAGTCCTTCGGCAGTGATATCGGCTGTCTCTCGTGATGCCATTCGGTAGGCTATTCGTTATGCTCGGTGGCCATATTTGATCTCGTTCGGTGGCCCAATTCGGTTGTCATATTAGAGTTATTTGGTATCTCGTTCGGAACTGTTTCGGTAGCCGTATTTGCACTCGTTTGGCGTGGATCAGGCTCGTCTGACATATCATCTCTCCGGTGCATTTGCAGGTATACTGGACGTCCGTCGTATGGTAGGTGAGCTTATCGTCTCAGATCGCGGGGTGCGCTCTCTGGCTCTCCACCGGGTGTGCTTGTTGATTCATCTGTAGGTGTGCTTGCCATCACTTGACTCCGTGCACTTATCATCGTTCTCTGAGTCCACTAGTCGATTCGCCTCCAGGTGCACTTGCCGCTGCTAGCCTTCTCAATTGGTGAATGTATCTCACGGTGCTTCGTTCTTGCGCTTCCGTTACGGTAAGGGTTGCGATTCCGGTACGGTCATCCCCCTCTTTTAAAAGTCGTTGCTCCGCCGGCGACTAATCTCATACGGCTTCGTAGGGAATATCAACTGGAAGGGCTTGAATCGGTGTTGATTCCGAAGTTGATTTGTAGTCGTCAATTGTCATCGTAGTTGAGTAGCTTGTGATCGCCGAGTTTGAGTCGTGATTTCAGTCGGGATAGTATTCTCGGTAATTTAACTTCGTAACAAATTCGGCATTGTATTCGGTATTGTAATAAGCATTGTACTCTCTGCCATACGGCTGCTTGATGTGGTCCCTTGAATAGTAGTCCGGATTGTACTCGGTACGGCAAGGCCGCCGGTACGTATATCTGCTTCTCGGCATTCAATTGCTAGTCTCGTAGATTGTCATCGAAAGTAAGTATATTAGATAGGATAGAATTCCACATAACTTTTTGTATATCGCCATAGTCAAATAGATTGATTGTCATCCATCTCCGAGCATCTCCGGGATGTGCATATCGGCGCTCGTAAGTCCAATTCTCATAGTATCAACGATAGCTCTTTTCCTTGATAAAGTAGCTTTCCAACGTCGTTTCTCGTCTGTTGGTGGTTATCCCATTATGTGCTCGGCTTCCAGTTATTGAAACGTTCACTCTGTGAGTTCATCGTCGCTCGGCCTGTATGGCATACATGTGCTCGGCTTCCAATTTTCCAATTGTACGTCGTCTGTTCCCGGCCGTAAACTGCGCTTCACCGCTGTGAATTGTCATTCGTCTGTGGGGATTATCTCCAAACTGCAGACCCGCACGAAAGTCGTACGAACTGCTCCATCTATGTTAGCCAAAAGAATCCAAGAAAACGATGGAAGCGGTGAAAGGGAACATCGAGGAGATGCAGTACCACCGGCCCGTCCAATGGAAAATGACCGTGGCCTGCAATCATCCCTTCGGTGACTCGGCGAGCCGGTAGCAGTCATTCAAACGTCTCCTTGGAGAGGCTCTTCTGCCGCAACTACCGCCGCTGCTCCTTGCTCGCCCATCCAGCCTGCGAGGGTTACCACTTCTGCTGGCGCACGATGCCGCATCCATAGGTCCCTATACTGCAGCTCCCAGCAAACTGGTGCAAACCCCAGACCGTTGGGTGAATGCCATGATAACCGCTTTCTAGCTAGCAGTCATCATGCGGTCCCCGAGTTGGTATCCCCGGGAGAGGTATGTCCTACAACGGTCCAGAAGCTAGATGCTTGTGGAGAAGAACTCCTCACCGCGATGGTCTCGGTAGCATTTCTCGCGCCACAGACATGTTTCCACTGCTCGATAGCATCCACATATCAACTTGCTCCTGGGCAGTCCGTAAAGGAGGCTGCGAGAGAAGTATATTGTTTGGTTGATGGTACGACCGGCACAGTGACCGATCGACCATTACCGGGTTTGGGCCCTAAACCGGGGCAGTTCCGTACCACATCGTACATCGAGATGGGCATATCCAGCAATTCAATTTGTAATTCTGAGTCCACTCCATATCGCCATAAGGACTAGTAATGTATGCCGCTTGATAATACTAATTTTGCTGGTAAACATATATATTGACTGAGTGCCGTGGAATGTGTCTCGGCTTTAAAGATGAAAACGCATATTATCCATATCTCATCGATTGATTGGATCCTCCAATTAGTCTGCTGAAAGTGGTGCCTGTCGAGGTGGTAGTCTTGGATCATTGATATCGTCTCTCCCGTAGCCGTGGGTGCTGCCGGAAATCCAGAGCCTATTCAGTCCGTAGGTAATAATGGTCATGTGTGGCCTCCGTTGCCGTTGATGTCATTGCAGTCGAAAATCTTTGATATAGTAGGCGAACTGTGATTGTCCATAATAATTGCGCTCTGAGCGGTCATCGTAGTAATTGTAGTGATCGTGGCCATCGTAGTCGGGCTGCGGAATTGTGTAGGTCTCAACCGTAAATGGACTTCTCGCTGCGCAATGTATCACCGCTATAAGTTCACTTCAATCGAGGGAAAGCTTCTCATCGTCAATGTGCTTCAATCGTAGGGGTAGGGTGTCTTCTCCGTAAGTACACTTCGCTCGTGCAGACGTTCGCGGTGGTAAGAGTGCTTCATTCGTCGGTTGATCCTCCTCCGTAGGTGGGTTTCGTTTATAGTATTGTCTATCTCCGTAGGCGTGCTTCACTTGAGTAGTGTATCCGTCGGTATAAGTGGCCATAGTATGCCTGAGCAAGTCGGCTTCTTCGAGGTTGCTAGAGCTGTAGGTTTACACGCCAATTGAAGTAGGCGCACCTCGCTCGATTAAAACGAATGTAGTTGTAACTGTGCTGACTCGTAAATCTTCTCTTGACTTGGCCTTTGGTTCTCGGTATTGTCGATTCAGCGGTAAGATCACTCCGTCCATTGTAGGTTCTCTGACTGCTGATCGCGCTCAATTGACTTGTAGGAATGGTGTTCGAACTCAATTAGATCGATCGTATTCGATTCCTCTCGTTGGCAGGGTCGAATAGTCGTGTCTCTACTCCGCAGCCGTCAGGTGGCTCAATTGAATGGTGGAATGATCAATGCTCCGTGCTTCGCGGTAATGATGCTTCGATATCTCGTTTGGAGGGCAGTACTCTCAATTGTTGACTTGATGGTGTCGCGCGTCGGAAAAGGGGTAAACTCGCGATATCCCGTGAGCGAAGAGCATACGTGCTGCAATCCTTGCTACATCTTTATTTGAGATTTGTGAACTTCTTTGTTGACCGCTCAAGTGTGCTAACCAAATCTTATTAACTCCTGAGTACAGCGAAGTTCACATCCTGTCGGCGGCAACGCCACCGCCACCACGCCTTGTATGACATATACTCGAATTATGCAGTTAAGAACGCTCTTTTATGTCTAAGTCTCTGATTTTTGATAAGACCGAAAATGTGCGCCTGGCTGTAGTAAAATAGTCAAAAAAGGCATTTTTTGCACCTTCACTCACTCGATATTAGTCGTATGGTAAATCAGAACCAGCAGGTGAATGAGGTCCTAATTCTGCACGTTTCGTATACAGATCGCTTTGTAATCCGAGTAGAACTCAGATACTTAATTAGAAAAACAGTTTTTTGGCACCATGGTGAATGGCCTAATTTCTGCCAAGGTAGCAAAAACGATCGTGAACAACAGTGAGTAATGAGACCGTTCAGCAAACTGTTTGTGACTACGCTATTACTGTTGACCGAAGTAGCCAGTGGCCATCACTCAAATGTTGTAAAGAGGCACCAAAATATTCAAAGAGTTTAGCGCAGCCAGTGCTAGTGTTAGCAACGGGTCGGGGCAACCTCCCAGCGGTCCGGGTTCGGACCGCTAAAATGTTTCGGTTCGGTTCCAATCCCATCCAAAAACCCGACCTGCTGCATCGTGGCGGCCCAAACCCGGACCCGTACCCGTCAACCCGCGGGTTTTGCCGGGTTTGGCTAGACCCGTTGGTTCCAATCTCCGGTTCCAGTATTCGGGTAATTCTATTTATGGTCGCCTTCAGATATCCCATTGCTAATCGCAAAATATTGACATTGGTAGATCGTTGTCCTTTTCTGATGTATTGGCCACCTTTAAAATCAAAAACAAGTGACAACTGCTCCCTGCCCCATCCTGAAAATGACAGTCAACGGCAAGTCAATGATTGTTGGTCTTGCACCTTCGGTAATCTGAGCGGCAATTGGATGCAGACGTTCATAAATGAGGTATAGGCTGCCTTTATATGCGAAAGAGAAAGTGACACACTCTCTGCCCCATTCTGAAAATGAGCGTCAACGGAGCGTCAACGATTTTTGGTCTTGCATCTTGGGTAATCTAATTGGCAAATGATCGCAGACATCCATATACCGGGAATTGGCAGCCTTTATAGGCCGATAACAAGCAACGTTCTCGTGACAGCCTCCCGGACAACCACAATTTAGTTCATATTCAAAGCTGCAACCAAGTGATACTGAGCGTTTTTGCCAATAGAACCGATCATAACTTTGTATATAGCCATTAACGGCCACATCGCGCTTTGATTAACCATGATGCAAGGACATAAATCGTTGACGCTCTGTTGACGCTCATTTTCATGATCGGGCAGGGAGCGTGTTGCTTTCTTTTTGGCCTATAAAGGCGGCCAATACTCTCAGTATGCGTCAAGCCGGGCAAGTCTCTGATTAATTACCTGACTTACAAGACCAAAAGTCATTGACGCTCTGTTGACGCTCAGTTTCAGAATCGGGTAGGGAGCATATCGAATTCCCTTTTGCCTATAAAGGCAGCCTGTAGGTCATTTATGCATCACTGCGACCAATCGCCACGCAGAGTAACCATGATGCAAAGCCAAACATTGTTGACGCTCCGTTGACGCTCATTTTGCCACGGGCGTATCCGCAATATGGAACAATGCACTTTGGCATACTCTATTAATAATGGTCTTGTGGCAGCCGTTCTGTGCTATTCATGTACATTCTCCTTTATTACTACATTGTTCTTTAATGATGCATATAAATATACCCTTTAAAATATACTTTAAAGTGTCCGCTAATTGTAGATAATGATAATACTCAAAAATCCCGTTCCCTTCAGTCAACTCTCGTCTTCGCTGTCAGATTCACTCAAACGCCTGCCCTCATTGACACAATGGCTGTCAGCTGCATTACCACGCAGCTGATAGTGTACTAACCTGTGAATGGACCATCATGAGTTAGCAAATCTGGAATGAAATCTTTATCGCGCATGGGATCCTTAGCAAAAATCGAGGGTTGGGAAGTGGAGTATGTATAAACACATATGCTGGTGGCATACCTTCTGTTTCGGAGCTCTCATGATCATCAGATGGCACAGGTGGCTATTCGGGCCGCAGTGGCGCCCGTCTTGATGGAGGTGCACCCTTGCTTTTGCGCCTCCAGCGTGTCTCAGGATTTTTTGCGGCGCAATTTTGCCAAGGAAGGCAGCCGTCCGTTTGATTTTCGCAAGCCATTGCCGGGTGTCTTTCGATCGCAGCCTTCACCTGGTTATGTCCAGGAAACTCAACACCCCGCTTCTTCTCTTCTCAGACTTCGGCGCGAGGATTCTTGATTAGTTGTTGCGTTTCCTCCATTGTGGCGCGTGAAAACCCTCCATTGGCCATTTTGGCCATATTCAAGGCAAGACGCATGTTGGAGTGTTCAAACTGTACCCGACCTCCTTGTCTTGCCATAGTAGCTGACATGTTGAAAACCTCCAAGAAATTAGTTGCTGCTTGTACAGTGAGATCCGGGTATTACCTCAACCATACACGACTCCGTAGCCTCCTCTAAAGTCTGTAGAGCCTGTTTCGTCCATTCCTGGGGACGTTTATCACGAAATTTGTATGCAAAAATCCCAGAACTGACAACGTCGTGATGTTCAATTTCGCGGACTGTGCGGACAAATGCCTTGGTCCACCATGGAGATTTGCAGTTACGGGAAGCGATAAATTGGACACGTAGCTCTCTACGTACCCCAGACGTGCATTATATTTTTAGTTGACCGTCTTTTACACAGATATGGATTGACTCACATCCGATCGCATGCTGCTTCCTATTCTTGCTGCTGCCAGTTTTAAGTACGTTTTTTAAATGTGCATCCTGGGTCATATTTTCGGTGGCTACAATTGCAGCGTCGCGGTGGACTAACTGGTGTCTGCGTTGCTGCTGAGTCTCGCCGAGGGGTGCATTGCATGAAGCGCCTGTCGTTCAGCTAGATTCGGCTCCAATCGCACCTGGAGGAAGTGTTTCGGGAGACATGGCTTGCTGTTGTAGAAACGTGAGAAAGATGATCACGAAATGAAGTGGGAAGTGCTGAAGGTTATATAGTGAGCTCCAAGTCAAAATGGAATGAGTGACTGCCAACTTGCACATTCAATTCAAGCTGAATCATGTTGCATAAAGCTGCAGGGGATTCCAACAGTCGCGCGATTTCAGTAAGTCGGTCCGATATTGTTTGTTTGTTTACAGGGATACATCGAGATGAACGACAGCTGATATCTCATGTTTGATAGATCCAAAAAGGTCATTCTTCGACAGAAAGGACGTCTGGTGATATTTGTGTCAAGACATTGCCGGGATCTTACATGAATCACATGCTAATTATCAAGTCATAATGCACTGTTAGCATGACTATTCCCAATGAAGTGACGGTCAAAACACTGATTTTGCTTTGTTCGAATTGATCAAACCTACCAACCTTGACATAAAAGACGCAGCTTGCCTCCATGTGGTCCATTTCTTGCAACATCCAACATCTCGCCCAACAACAAGGTCAGTACAAGATACAATGGTTAATGCTCCGAAAAAGAACCTTTCGCCACTTCCGGCAGGCACATATGGCAAATCGATGAAGCATTCCTTACGACGACGTCATCAGGCGAATACAGGCAAGAGTGGTTTGGAGGCAGAAAGGGTCCGAGCGTTGGGAGCGTTGCGCAGCTTACGATCCAAACAGAAGCTTCCGGCGGAAAAACGACACGAAACGCACTGCTTCAGCAATGAAGCAAGAGAGAAATGGATCGAGGATTAGGTGGAGCGAGAGACCGCAGTGGCAAGAAAGCGCGTTCAAGACGCAGAGACAGTGATGATGCAAGAGCAGGAACATATGGAAAATGTTGAAAAGGGACGAGCAATAACTACTAAGCCTGAAATAACATTTGAGGAGATGTTGATTGCTATCAAAGACAGTCTGCATGATCTTGCAAGTTCCGAAGATGAGGAGGATGGGGAAGACGAGGATGATGATGAAGAAGATACAGGGCATGGCAAGCTGAGCGAAGATGACGAACCTGGCGGGGTAATGGGCACAATCTCCAAAACAGTACTGCACCGCATGGAGAGCTTTCAGCAGAAGCAGCTGAGGCTTGACGAACTGACGCAACCGGGATGGGGGGACGCGGTCGACTTCTTCCGTGAGAGAGAAATGAAGCACGGGACGACTGAATTGAAGATTCCGGCTGTTGGGAAGCCCCAAGAAGACTCGACAGCAGCCACACCATCACCAACAACATTTGGAGAGCTTATGCAGGCTCTTAATATCGTCCCCGGACAATCACAAATGCCGCAAGTGACGTCTCGACAGGGAACTAGTCAAATGAGGCTGGATTTGGAGAAACCTCAGGCAGACAATCACATAGTACCGCCGATGCCCGCCGAGGTTCCTAATTCATCACCAATAGAGATTGTGAAGCCAGTTCAACACGTAAGCTTTTACCCCTGCAGATAGCGTCCCTAGCTAATGACCATATAGATATCGGATTCGGACGAAGACATGGTGACGGCTCCAGTGTCACCGGAAGTGTAGATAGCCAAATTGGTATTTTTGATGATGTATCTCGTGTAAAAGCGATTTGTGAACCTTTTTCGTTACGTGTCAGCATTTTCTGGATTTCAGTGACCAAATCGTGAGACAGGGTTATGCGTCAGTGTGTGTGCAAGGGTCTTACGGGCCATCCGAATGTTCTAGACTCCAAATCAGGTTTATTGACGAATGTCGATCTTCATATGGTGTTGCCTGTTATGGATACATGATAAAGCAAAACCTAAAATTGAGACGAAATTTACTAAGAGAGTTTCAGTCAGTGATGTGATACGGCTGATAGAAGGAGCGGTCAAAGCACATGCGAAACTCGGACAAATGACAGCCGACAGGCTGTATTAATCCATGTAGCCAAATGAATATCTCTTCGCTCAGACCTCCTTCACATGGTCGAGAAATTGAAAACCGCTTATGGTACGTCATGGAAATCGAGGAAAATGAGCTGGATAAGGAATGGTGAGGAAGTCAGGCTATAAATATCTAAAACTAGTGCATGGAGTGTTATGCCATAAATTGCTGGCCGAAAGCGTTGACACGCGATGGACTTACGTCATTGATCATGTAAATAACGTGTATAGTGGTGGCTCAGAAACTGAGATTTCTCGAAGATCTTGAATTCAAATGATATTACATTCAAACTGTATACTGGCTGCCAATAGAGGCTATATGCATTTTGTGTACAATTGTTGAGCACCCAATGACTGTTAGTAGGTCTCTAAGGTAAGCTCAACGGTGAGCGTCAACGGAGCGTCAACGATTTATAGTCATAACTATTTAGTAATCACCCGGCTGCATAGTCGCATCCATCCAAAGAAGAAGTATTGGCCGGCTTAGTAGGGAAAATGGAATGCCACACGCATATTGCCCCGTCATAGAAATGAGCATCAACAGAGCGTCAACGATTTCTGGTCTTACATCCTGGATAATAACTGGGCTGTGCAGCGGCATTTAGCCAGAATCATAATATTGGCGGCCTTTATGGGCAGAAATCCTACAGACGATATCTCTACTACCTCCTAAAAATCAGCGTCAATGGAGCGTCAACGATTTTTGGCATTGCATCATTGAAAATACAGAGGGTTTCGCTGTACCCTTGACTCATAATCCAACTATTCCCCGCCTTTCTGGGCAAAACATGGTTGTGACAGCATCGGGACTACGTCCTAAACACGAGCATCAACGGAGCGTCAACGACTATTGCCCTTGCATCATGAAAAATACAAGGGCTGTGTGGCGACATTAAACTATCATCAAACTGTCGGCCGCCTTTCTACACGAAAATGATTGCGACAACATCGCTACAATGTCCTAAAAATGAACGTCAACTGAGCGTCAACGACTTCTGGCATTGCATCTTGGAACAGGCAAGGGTTGTGCGTCGACATTCACCCATAATCGAACTATCAGCCGCCTTTCTAGACAAAAATACTTCCGACAAGATTGTAACCATGTCCCACAATGAGCGTTAACAGAGCGTCAACGATTTTTGATTATGCATCTTGGATAATCTAATGGCAATGGAACGCAGATAACCCACAATGAACTTATCGGCAGCCTTTAATGGCCAAAATGCTAGTGATGATATCGCGTCCGCCTCCTACAATTGAGCGCCCACACAGCGTCAACAGTTTTGGTGGATGCTCAGAACGCCACACTGCAATGAACTGCATTGTGCTGTTCCTAAATCGAGTTTTACGCGGTCAGTCTTTGCAATCTATCCTTGTATAGAACTTCACAAATATGTATGCAATGTCTTACAGATCTGATTTTTTTGCTTGTAGTTGTAGAGTCAATATTGTAGAACTGGCAGTCTGCTTTACTGTATCGTCACTTTCGCCAGGCTTTTGAGTCGAATCAACCAGCGTTCTAATTCTTACCGCCATGTCAGATTCCAAATCTTTGAATACCTCTTTACTCGAGGTTATGATCTCTTCCAAACATGAACGTGTCTTGATTCGTGATCTGAGCGACCTTACATTGCAAATCATTTTTGATGCTTATTGGGCTTCAAAGAATGACGGCTAAAAGCGGCCTATTGCTTGGAATAATTCTAGACATGGGCCGTCGTGGCGATTCTATTTACACTGCGGAATTGAAGAGACCGGCAGCTCTGGCATCATATATATTTTTTGTCGTCAAGTTCTTCGCCATCCATCAGAACATGGGACCAGCTCAATGAGGAAACACTTGCTTGCACACGCTCACATCACAAATTAAACGAATTAACAGAGTCAGAAGTTACTGAATTGACTAGTACGACGGTTGATGAAACAGCTTTAGCCATTTTGAATAGGCAAGGAAGTCGAGGAATCACAATAGTAAGTTTGCAGAGGAAATTCAGATTTGACATCCAGTTCAATCCATATTGACCGAAACGGCAGACAAAACGTTCCAAACTCGCACATAAGGACTTTGACACTTCCGAATTTCACCAAGACACGTGGAATCGATACCTCATGTTAGGATTTGTGTCGGATTGTATTCCATGGAACGCTATATCAAATCTCGAACTATGGCGGTCATATAAGGCGTTAAGCGATGATCTAGTGCGGCCATCCGCTACAACCCTTAGCATCATTTGCCGTACGGAATATGCACTGACAGTGGATGCAATTAAGAAGCAATTGCCGTCACGAAACAAAGTCAGTTTAGCTTTGGACGGATGGACATCAAAGAACAAATTGGCCATAACGTCAGTCATTGCTTACTATATGGATCGAAATTGGGCATTGCGCGAAGTTCAACTCGCTTTCGATGAGGTTAATCTCCTGTTCTTTTCCAGTTTCGAAAGCTAATTAAGGATGCTAGGTCAAGGGCCAACATACTGGAGCAAGGCTAGCTGTACATTTGAAGGATGTGTTCGATCGTTTTGAGCTCACCGACGGCCGTTTGCTCAGTATTACGGCAGATAATACTTCCTCAAATTACTCGATGACACGCGAGCTGCAATCAACACTTGAGGCCTCAGGAATCGAGTGGCCTGCATTGAGGAACCACATACCATGCATGGCGCACATCATACAACTGGCTTTGAGTGCATTCATGCGCAGTTTCGGTGTAAAAGGCCGTACCAAGTCTTGGGAAGCCCATGAGAGCGATCAGCAATTTGGAGAGAATGAAAGCATAGACATCGGGAAGAGTCAAAGACTTCGAAAAGAGGGCAATCCTAGAATCAATAAGGTGTCGGCCATGAAACCTGGTTTGGCAAAGATAATTGAGAAATTACGTATTTCATGATATTTTGAAAGTCCTCAAACTGACCTTCATATAGTAGAGAATGCTTGCTGTATTGATTACGCTCACACCTGGTCGTCGAAACGAGTTCATTGACTGTCAAAAAGCCAAAGTCCGCATTGCCGTACTTCCGATTATGGATGTGAAGACACGTTGGAACTCTACACTGGAGTTACTCGAGCGGGCCTACCGATTATGGGAATTCACCCGTGAGTGGCTTCAAAACCTAAAATACACCGAATACCTGCCACTGTTCACAACTCAAGATCAGTGGATGATTGTGAAGTATGTCATGGAAGGATTGAGGCCATTCCGATATTGGACCCTGTGGATGTCCAAGGGGCATACAGTCACATTGCATCACGTTATCATAGTGTACAATGACATGTTTGATCACATGAATGGCGTGATGCGAGCTTTGGCGAAGAAGAAAACTCAATGGAAAGAAGACTTGTTCTTCGCGGTGAAGTTAGCTCGACAGAAGCTGTCAAAATACTACGCCAATGTGACTCCAACAACGGGCATGCTCCTAATTTCTGCACATATACTCGATCCTTTCCGCAAGTTGCGATCGTTTCGAAAGTGCGACAAGGAAATGGATATCAATCCTGAGGACGAGACATCCTACACTACCCAATACCAAGAGGCCTTTCTGAAGTATGTGGAGAATGAATACTGCGCCAAACATCGATGCATGCCTGTCAATAAACTCCAATGCTTACCTAGTAGCAATCACATCTCCTCTGCAACGGCTTCAAGATCCAGTCAATCATCCTTTGATCTATATGATTTGTCCAGCGATGATGAGAAATACCTAACGCCTAACAATGTGGCTGAGACGACACCCGGACGAAGGGATCACGCTGCGTGATTATTAACCGCCGCCAGGCTCTATTTCAATTCGCCGCCTGAAGCACCAAAGAACTGGGGGCAAATCAATCCAAATCTCAATGATTACCACTCCGACCCAATGGACTTTAGCAGTACATTTTGGATACCAGACATAACCAACTGGTGGCGTCAACAGGAGGAAAGGCACTCAAAGTACGCCGATCTCTCCCATGTGGCGTGCGATATATTCTCTATCATACCACATGGTGTCGGAGTGGAGGCCAGTTTTTCCCTTCGGCGAGATGTTATCGGCTGGAGGCAGTCAAAAATCAAAGAGGAGACCCTTCGCGAAAAGGTCGTTGTAAGGCAGTTCGCTCGAGCCAATAACGGGATTTTGGCAGGTACTGATCCAGAATTGGATAACGTGAACACAGAAAACAACTCGGAAATGAAGAAAGAGGCGGAGGAAAGGAAACTGCACAGAAGGAATCTCGCGCTCAAAACAAGCAGATGACCGCCATAGGATACATTTCAGACACCGAAGAGATCGTCAAAGCATCCTGATCACTCTTTCAACATGATGGTGCAGCTGCATTCAAATTGTCAGAAAGATCTCCTTTGCCACCACCTTTGTCTGCAAAGGACCTCCCTGGAGGATGAACTCAAATCTTAAATGTCTGCCGAATCCGGAGAATCAACTGTCACCCAGTCGAAAGTGACGAGGATAGCGCACCTGAAAGCATTTCAGACACTGATGATTGGCTTAACTGGAATGGAGACTTAGATAATCCAAATGACAGCGAAGATGATTGCGCGGCGGACGTTGAATCTGATATGGAGCAAGACAATAGCATCGAGGATCCGGAATCCCCAGAGCAGCGGGATGTGAGCGCCGCGCCAAATGTTGCCGGATTGATTCGGCCTACACGAAAGTCGAAGAGACATGCTGAAAAGGTGTTGGCGACGGTCAATGCAATCGAAACGAGAAGGAACAAGGGAGTGAAGAAAAAGTAGGACAGAATGCATCAATGTTTCACCAGCTTCTTTATGTATGTTGACTGAGTGTTTTAGTTAGAGATATATTATGGGCGAATGGTGAGCAGAAGCTTGGAAATATCGGTTGATAAACAGATGTATAGCAGGCGCAATGAAGCTTTTGGCAAGACACATAAATTTTACTCCTGTGTGAGCAAACAGTGCAATAATATTACTGCGCTCGGCTTTGCCACAGGGCCAAGTCTTAATCTGGCAGCAAGACTTCCAATAAGTTCAAATCATGATGAAAACTACTGTCGATGGCAGCAGATGTTGAATGGACAATACAGTAAAATGAGCGTCAACGGAGCGTCAACGATTTGTGGTCATGTAAGTATGGCAATTAAACAGTGCTTTGGTCGCTGTTAGACATAACTGATGTATTGGCAGCTTTTATTGGTAAAAGAGACAGCAACATGGTCATCACCCCATTCTGAGAATCAGCGTCAACTGAGCGTCAACGATTTGTGGTTATGTAAGTACGGTAATTAAAAATTGCTTCGATCGCTGTTGGGCATAATCGATGTATTGGCAGCTGTTATTGGCAAAAGAGACAGCACCACGGTCATCGCCCCATTGTTAGAATGAGCGTCAACGGAGCGTCAACGATTTGTGGTTATGTAAGTATGGTAATTGAACAGTGCTTTGGTCGCTGTTAGGCATAATCGATGTATTGGCAGCTTTTATTGGCAAAAGAGACAGCACGACAGTCATCGCCCCATTCTGAGAATGAGCGTGAACAGAGCGTCAACGATTTTTAGCTTCGCATCTTGGCTAATTTATCTTCCGATTGGTTGCATACTTCCATTTATCAAATATTAGCAGCCTTTACTGGCAAAAACGACAGCAAAATGCTCCCTGCCGCATCCTGAAAATGAGCGTCAACGGAGCGTCAACAGTTTTAGTTGTTGCATATATGTTAACCAAGTCATTGTGCTAATCTTCGCATTCATAATGGAATTATGGACCGCCATTATTCGCAAAAATACAATATACCAAAGGTAAAATACCGATTCCAAATTAATCTATATTGCAAGCTGCAAAGCATACAAAACCACATTATTGGTTGTTGAAAACACCATTTTGATAAGATACAATTAACAAACTCCAAAAACAAGAGCCTTATTTGAATCTATAGATGGACCCGCTGGGCAACCCGCTGACAACCCGCCCAATTCAGACGGGTTGGGAGTTTACCTTTGAACCGTACCCGAGTTGACGGTTCGGGTTTATTGATAACCCGGACCACCAATTTTGCAACAGTTCGGTTTGGACCAGGACCCGGAACCGTTGCTAACACTAGCAGCCACTTGAAGCTAGAGATTATATTAACCCTAACCCTATGTACAACAGCCAGCACTAAACACTAGCACACAAGACTCCAGCGGACCAAGTAGAGTGAAACCTACCCAGAACGTCTTGCAATGCGATACAAGGCACAAGGTATGCCGTAGGTCATTATTACGTTGGAGTAGAAGAGTGAAGAAGTACTTGGGGCCTATATATGCTCTAGTATGTAGTGCTAAAACATCTAGGTAGCTGAGAGTACTTGCACTAGATGGAGTTATTCACTTAGAATATTTACATAAGTAGTTTCGGCAGGCTAGCGACTTGTATTCTCTACAGACTGTGCTGTTAGTAGCTATCTATTTACGTAGAGTGAAGTATTGAGATACGAAGAAATACCCAAAGGGAATCAAGAATCGTGGCCTGGCTGCTCTGTTGCCATGTACTGCTAGGAACAATATCATGTTAGGTATATAAGTTTAAGTGACTTGTAAATAGTCAGAACGTTAATATAACTCTGTTCTAACCATACATACATAAAAACAACGACATAGGAACCAATCTCAGTCTTATCCATCATCACTCGAGTTCGAACCATTGCCACAAAGGGCTGCCATGCTGAATTTTCTCTACAAACTGTGTTGAACCGGAACCAGTCAATTATTTGGTGGATGATCATCACTTACACAGCTACTACGGAAACGGAATAGGTGTTGCTTTTCAGAATTAGCTACCACCATAGTGTTCATTATCAATTCGTTGCAGATACAGCTGTTGGAAAATGTCGTCTTCTCCGTATCGGGCCTGTTAAAAAGAGCACCTTGCTCAGACAGGTCCTCTGCCAAAAATGTTTCCATCGGGCTAAGATTATAGCCAGATGAGCAGGATATGATGGAATGAAGGCAAAGTATTGGACCGTGATATGGACAGTAAAAACCCAACTCATGGAACCCGGTAGTGTCAGATATGGTTGGACCCTCACTGAATGCCTCTTGGGGTTGGACAGCTTCGTTTCCTGTTATGGGAACCCATGTCTGTGAGCTGGCCTTGTGAACGGATTGCGGTTGGGTTGGAGTCCTGAAAATTATGTTCGTCAATTATGCGTATAGCCTGAATAACGAACAAGGAGTCAAATCTTTTTAGCGTTTGCAGAGTGTGGTGAGCATCATCAGCCGGCGTTTTAAATTTAATGAGGAGTGGATTTAGATACGGGTAAGACTATTGTAACTGGTTGGTTGAGCACTGGCCAGAAGCTTTGGGGCTGGCAGTTTACGATCCTTCAAATGCCTGGTATTTATAAAGACAAATTTGATCTGGTCACACCATACCATCGAGGTAGGAAAGTCAAGGGGAGCTGAGGCAGCAGTCTGGTAGTATCTTTGCCTTGGGCACGGTATGTACATCATAACCCTGGTCTGATAAGTACAAACATCACTGCTTCCTACAAACATGAGTGAATTTCCAGGCCAGGCTTGAGCAACCACGGTCAGAAAGTGAGTGCATACCCCAGGAATGGGATAGGGGACGACTACTGCGAGTTTGGTTGCGCGTGTACTTGCAGACATTTGACCTTTATCCGGCTTCGCAACATTTAACCAAAGGCCACCCTAAGTGGCTGCCATTTCTGGGTGGGCCTATGGTCGTCCTGTATTCTAGATGTCAACTTCAGCAACTGAACCCGGTATGTTCCCCATGCCGGTAGTCAGGAACCACATTCCAATACCACCAGTCCAATTACTCCCACGTGTTGCAGTCAACGTTTTTTTAGCTTGGCGTTCCGTGGAGGCAGTATCCTTGTCAGTGTGCATGCGTGGACAACAGCGCCATGCATGGGAATGCAAGCTGTATGCATGATGGACGAATTTATGTATGATACGATATTGACTTTGGGACAGCTTCACTCTGCGCAAGGGTTTGCCACACTTACGCAGTGTTTGGTTCCACTAGTCAGGCGTTCCGCATACTCCTCCCGTCATGCTGAACCCCTAGGCCCTCTTATCGGCTTGTTGACTTTGGTAGCCTACTTTATGGTGTCTTATTGGGTTGTCTACTTTTGTTTGACTTGGTGTTCTACCTACTTATGGTATCCTGCTGGTTGTCTACTTTTGTTTGACTTGGCAGCAGTACCTTTCTAGAATATCATTTCGTGCATGAAAAGCACAACCAACCTGTGAAACGCAGTAGGCCCTAGCAAGTACTCGAGTAGAGTAGAGTCTGATATCTGCCATTTAAAAAGGTACACATTTCAGCTCATTGTCTCATTCATCATCCAAATCGATGACCACGAATATATACAGATATCTCTTATACTCCAATTCACACTTATATCTGCCTTGATGAATCAACCACTTGCTCTGTTGCACAAATCGAACTCGAGTCGAATATCTGCTGAAATTCCATTAGAGCAGAGATGGTATATTTTAAAGCCCGTCATTGTACAACTCTTCGTCAGCGAAAACCGCAAGCTACCGTAAGTAGTAGAAATCATGAAGGCTAACCATGCATTTCATGCAATCTGAGTCTCATTTTCCCCGTTATTTTCCCACTGATCTAATACAGCCAGTGAATCACAATTCAAGTACAAATTTAAGAAATGGAACATAAAAAAACACATCCCCTCAGGGAAGAAAAAGGTGATGTGAGACACATACAAGGAGCAGAAGAAGATTAGGAAGTCAACGAAGTTTATCAGTGAGGGAAAGGAAGTACCCAGTCAAAAGTTAAGTCGATAGTTGAAGGATAATAATGCAGTCCCTTCTCCTACCTCTTTCCCTGGGGGTGAAAACTATCCGTCATCATCCGATCAAATATGTGCACCCTCTCCGGCGTTGCTCGGTAGTTTAATCTTAGTACCTTGTATACTAGCTATCGCTGCCTCCACCTACTGTGATCTCCTTAGGTTTCTTCATTGAATCACCCCCCAGAGGTTTCTGCGGTCCTTAAATCACAGAACCACCTCACTGGCTCCATCCCTGCACCTATCTGGTACACCAATGAGCGATATTATAGTAGCGACACAGTCGCATATCTCAAGCCCCACAGCGGCAAACGATGCACCATCCTCACTCTCAAAAACCCACCAAGCGCTTCACACAACAAATCGAGCTCGTATGCTTGCTAGCGGTCACTTTGGTGAAGATTTTACTTCAATGGGCAATGAAGAACAGGGGTCAGTAACAGATGCTATATCTCCAATGATTCATGGGCTAAATGGATTTTAAAATATAGAATTATGTCCACATGGCTCTATCAATACTGGGTTTATGCATTTAAAACAGCAAAGTCGTGGGGGAGAGATCCCAGAGAATGGGATGCCGAGACCCTTGGGTTCAATCATTAAGCTCAGTCAATTTACCCAAGCCAACAGCAGACCTTTGGCTGGACTCCTCCCCTCTTGTATGTCTCTCCCCACCACTTCCATAGTAAAGAAGTTCCCAGAGAGCCAAAGTCACCCTCCGCGGTAACGGTTTGCGAAGAGATTGAGATGGACGATTTGTTTCTAGACAGGCAAGATACTTGAAAAAACCTGGCCCAGCTAGTGGAAAATGCTGCCATATGAAACGAAGATATTACACGGTCTCACAAGCAAGTCATTCAGTAACATTGAAACAAACCGTCTCCCTGTTGCATTGCCAAAGATTGTTCAGCTCGCGGAAGCCACCGGTGGAAAATTTACAGATGACGCGTTGTGTTTTAGCATAATGGCTGGAAATGCTACTTTAGTTGAAGATATTGTAAGCAAGCGAACTGATAGGAAGATGACTGGAATGAATCCAATTCACCTCTCAGTATCGTACCTATTTGGGTCAACGGCCTGCTGCTCTATCCTTCAAACTCTCCTCCGAAAGTGCCTAGGAACTGTAGTGGATATGTATGCTCTAGATTATTCACCTCTTGAGCGCTTGATGGTCTCCATTATCAGATCTCACACTTCTACACCTCCACAGTTGGTCGACGTATGCTTTGGCCGGTTTCCTGGGGATGAGGTGGACATTTGCGGAAGATGGAGTGTCGAGCACAGCGCTATCCGGGATGTCCTGTCTGACGAATCTGGCATTGCATCCGAATGGAAGCATAAATTTTGCAACACTTCTTTGCAAATAGTCTGCCACAGCCTCTTGCAGTTGCTCAGAATAGATATACTGACCTCTAAACAACCTCTGCGTGGGCTATTTGCCAAGAAATGTCCTTTTTGTAACCTGCAGTTGGAACCGTTTCCATTGCATACATTGGTGCTAACAGGATGGTACCTAGCAAACAATGGGACCAAGAACGAAGACTTGTTCGGAATTATCACACTCCTGCTTGGTATGCTCAAATGCGGTGCCAATCTGCGACTCAAGGCACCCATCTCTATCTCCGCACTTACGCCTCAGGTCAGGGGCCCTAATATTTCTACTTCGAAGTGTGATCACCAGCACTTATCGGCCAATGAACTTACAGCATTGCTCCCGCAATACCCAGCACCAACGAAAGGGTCCCAAGGTTCACTTGATTGGTCTGGTAAAACGTGGTCTCAAAGTGTTATGACTGGGTGGCTATTGCTTGTCCCCATTCTCAAGTGCTCCGTGATTGAAGTACAAACACATCTCAAACCAACCCCTCTCGGACATGCACATCACAAGTCAAAGCCTTGCTTTGTGACCCAGACTATAGGATTTCATCATATTCACTTCGGCAAATCCAAGCTTGATATCTAATGGGGTGCAATCAACTTCGAGTTTCTTACGTACCGGAGATTGAGAGTCCAAGATCTGTGGAGGTCTGACCAAGTCGATATGGAGAAACTGCTGGAAGATCTCTTGCAAGGTGATGGCAGCTATATTGAAGCTCTGATAAATGGGATGAAGCCTATCTGTGAGTGCGGCAGCTTCCACAATAAGAACACTAATGTGCTATTTCCCTTGGTATCTGATGTTCAACTAGGCTGAGGAATAATACTCGTCCGATTCCGACAAAGTAAAGTTGAGCATGCTAGGCTGGGCTTATGGATGCATCAATGGATTTTATCTGTCATCATGTATCTGAATTTAGAGTGTAAAATCGGGAATATTTTGTGTTCATAATATCCATGGTTGTTGCGCTTGGTTAATCGATTTTACGCCGAATATCCGTATCTACATTTATTTTCTAAATAGTATGACAGTAAGATCTAAATGACTTTGAGATTGTAACATCCATATCCAGAGCGAAATTCTCTTCCGGTAGTATAGCACGTGAGCCCAAATGGTAACGATACAATTCATTTGAATAATTAGCTTTAAGTATGCTTTTTCTTTGCTATTCGTTGCTAGAAGGGTGAATTCCCAATCTTTCCTATCGATAGATTCTATGGCACAAGTGCAGAGTGTAAATTTAAAACATACTTATTCTGCTGAAGAGTAAAACCCAACAGTTATATTGATCTAAATTTAAGCAGATTGTGCTTAAAGACTGTTAATTATCACCACATGCGCAGGTACTGTACATGCATGGGTCTTTTTTACAATTTCGAAGACTCTTCCAAGATTTTCAGGTGTGTAACTATGGTCACCCCTCCATCCTTTCGTTGAGTTTTCCGATTACTCGATTTGAACATCATGTGGCCACAACCCAACATATCTCGTCTCTGCCAGTTCCTGGAGATTCTCCCAACCTATTGGTTTTTAACTACTTAAGTAGATAAATGTGAGAAAGAATATCTACAATGTTGAATACACCTTCCGTTCACACCAAAAAACAGAACGAACTCACGCACTTGCGCACAATCAGCCGCGGCGACATGCTCATGGTCAGCACTGGTTCCATAGAGTAGGGGTAATCAGAGAGTTACGTGGTTCCAAAAACGAATCTTCTTTAAATTCTTACCACATCCACCCGCTCGAACTCGTGTCGCCATATCCCTTCACTGGTAGCGGACCTACGTAAGGGCCCACTTTCGCGTGCGCTGCGCCTTGTCGCTTATAACACAGCCACCCACTTAAACCCCCCCCTAGAATATTATGAATTGAAAGATAACTAGTAGAAGCTTCTATTTATAAATTCTTGTGGCAGTGTGACTAGTTCTGTAGTGCTGAGTTGCATATAAATAGCAGTACTTTGGAGATTGTGAAAGTACCATCCTCCAGCCCAGCAGCAACCACCTTCCCACTTCCCATTAACCACACCACAACAACCATGAGCAGAGAAGCCCTCAGACCTCAGAACCTTAATGTCAACTATCTACTCCCACCACTTATACTCTCATCTCCACCATCCTCACCAAAAAATGTAAAAAAACACAGTGCCAAGCATTGCATCATGGACAATCACTCTGGTCCAAAGCGCACCTCCTCCCAACCACCACCAGCATCTACAGTGGTACAGCATCGACTTGTCATTATACCTGATGTGTCTTCACCCGCTACTGAAGCTCCACCTGCAATTTTCAATCTTAACGAAAATTATAGCTCCTCAGTCGAGGCATATCTTGAGTCAGCCATATTGATCACCATTGATCATTCGGCCAAGCAGCACAAGAAAACACTCAAAAACCAATTCAAAATTTGACTGATCTTCCTAAACTTCCCACATTTGACCTTCTACAACCAATTGTCCCTCCTCACAAAGCATGAAACCGATTGCACATCTCATTCCCTGAGCTGGATGGCATTCCTCCAATTCAAATCTTCAATCGCTTCCTTACCATCTCCATTATGGGACAGCTTGTAGCCAACACTAATTTCTATGCCCAGCAGCAGCTTCTTGGGCCAGAGAAGGAGCGGCAGTGTTCCTGGCAGCCAGTAACTGCTCAGCAGCTTTATCTCTGGCTGGCATTTCAAATTCATATGGGCCTGATTGGGGTTCCTCCTGAGAGGTACTGGATGAAGGATGGAGTTTACCTTCCCAAGGATGAATTACCACCAGCTGCCTACGTTGGCAAATGTCGCTTTCAGGAGATCTGTCAGGGCATGTATACCTGCGTCCGGCTAAGTAAGAGAATAGATTGTACTTGTAGGGATAGGGTTGCAAACGGGGTCAGAGTGATCGTACATGTATAGGTGTATGGTAAGATTCTCCGTAAGCATCATGACGCTCACGAGCCGTCTATTTAAGGTTGTCGCTTACCCGGCCGCATAACGTCCCGGTGTACCAACCCTAACCCCTAGTCTAAGACCTCGCCATTACATTATCCCCTCTCTAGCCGCAGGCCTCCTGGTCTGCATCTCCGCATAGAACAAAACGACAAACAAACAAACAAACAAGAAACAAATCCCATTATCGTCCTGCGGATATGACGTACAGGAAAACTCCACCGCCACCTGACTGTGATCCGAAGGTGGTAAAACCCATGTTGAGGCCATTTGTACTAGACCGCATCCAATCAATAGAAGGAAAGAAAGAAAGAAAGAACGCCAAAGTGATCCCATTCCTCCATTATCGTGGCATTCCTGGATGGCTGCGGTGGAATTCGGCCACCAGCTCCTGAGAATTCTCAAGGTTTTCCTCTGGGTTCCAACTCGTATGCACATATCTGTATCTGGCGCATTGAATGAGGTAATGTAGCTTTCGATATCGCTGTTTGGAGTCAAGTATATGATCAACTTCCCACTCCTCCGAGTCGTCAACGATCATCGGTAGAGGTTGGTTTGGTGGCTGGTCTGAGACTAGAGGTGTATATCTATCGGGTTATGATACGTGGAAAACGTTGTGGTTCCGCATTGTTTTCAGCAAGTCTAATTTGTATGCATTCCTATTGATGACTTTACTCACAGTGTATGGTCCCGCGCATCTGTAGTCGAAGTTCTTAGATGGCCTAGTTGTCCGGAAGTACTTGGTTCAGAGGCACAATTTGTCTCCAATGTCGAACGTAATCTCTTTTCCGCCGGCGTACTTCATCTGCCGCTGCTGGGCTTCCACTATATTCTCACGGAAAGTCCGATGACTCTCTGCCAATCTCTTGGGGGTACTGTCCGCTTGAATCTCCAATTTGAAATGTGACCCTTTCGGTGCTTTGAACTGCATCTCGGGGTTACGATGGTACATGGCCCAGAATGGTGTCATCCTAGTCAAAGCATGCACTGAGTTGTTGTTCGCGAATGCTGCCAGAGGAAGGAGTTCGGCCCAGTTGTCCTGCATGTAGTTGCTGAAGGCTCAGAGGTGTTGTTCCATGGTCTGGTTCTGCCGTTCAGTCTGGCCGGCAGTCTGCGGGTGGAAGGCGGTCGAAAGCTGGTGGTCGATGTTCATGTTTGAGCAGGCTTGAGTCAAGAATCGGCTGGTGAACTGCGTTCCGCGGTCGGTGACGATATCATTTGGTACGCCATGCTTGCACATCATGTGCTCAAAAAACATATGTGGCAATTCCGGTGAGTTGATATCCTGTCGGCAGAGCAGGTAAATTGCCAACTTCGTTAATCGGTCGACTATGACCAAAATCCCAGTGTATCCCGACTTGGTTGATTCCTGTAGGTCGGTGATGAAGTCCATAGTAATTCTGTCCCAGGGGTTGTATAGTAGTGGCAGCAGCATATTAGCTCCATATCGTGCATGGAGCGGTGCTTTGGTTCGGTGGCATACTTTGCAACCGGCTATGTACTTCCGTACCGTGGTGTCTAGTCCTAGCCAATAGAAGTCTCTAGATAGGAGTTCAGCAGTCCTAAGAGCTCCAAAATGACCAGATTCAGGGTGGTCATGGAAAAGACTTATCACTTGATTGCGGAGTGATTCTGGCACGTATATTCTCCCTTAGAAGGGGAGAGCTCCTGCGATGACTTTCCACTGCATGTCCGCTTCCCTATCCATGGATTCGTCTTGTCCATTAGGTAGTTCAGAGTAACCAATCTTATTCTTCATGTCTGTCGCTAGTGGATCGGTATCCTGGGCTGCCTTAATTGCTGGTAGGATATCTTTGAATAGATTGACGGTGGTTGCTGCCAGAGATGCCAAGAGTCGTGCAGTAGGTCTTTCATTGCCTTCTTCGCAATCAGGTCGCCTTCATGGTCCGTCTGCAGGGTTCTTCTTCCCTTCCAGGTGTTGAATAACGAAGTCGTATGATGAAAGCATCTCAGCCCATCTCGCTTGCCTTCGGGAGAGCACTTTCGATGTTTGGAAATATTCGAGATTCATCTGGTCGCATTGTATCAGGATTATGTAATTGGTTCCCTACAGAGAGTGTCGCCATAATCTCAAATTCTCCACGATGGCGAAGAGCTCCCGATCATACGTGTCGTAGTTCTGTTTGGCAGGGCACCATTTTTGCTAGGAAAAGTTGACCGGTCTGAAAATGCCGAAACCGTTGTATTGGTTGAGAATACTGGCTATTGCGAAGCCGCTTTCATCCGTCTGGAGGATGATAGGCTTTGCCGGGTGGAAGTACTGGAGGATCGGTGCTTCAGTGAATGCCTTCTTGATGTTCTGAACCGCGAGCTCTGCTGCTCGAGTCCATTCCCATTTGCCTGGGGGATTCTTTAGTAAATCGGAGATTGGTGTTGCTACCTTGGCATATTTGCAGATGAACCATCGGTAGTTGTTCGTAAAGTCTAGAAGCACCTGTCCGTGTCAAATTGACTTGGGAGTAGGCCAGTCCTCCATGGTTGCTATGCGGTGTGATTCCATGCCGACCCAGTCAGAGCTGATGATAAATCTGAGGAAACTGATTTTTGAGGGTCCAAATTGGCACTTTTCGGCTTTGCAATAGAGGCCGAATTGGCATAGTCGCTCTAGCACTTTAAGTAGTGATCTTTGGGTTCCTCCTCATTGGTCGAATAGATCAGTATGTCATCTAGGTAGCATATGGCAAAGTTGTCAATATACAGCCGTAGGCAGTCGTCAATGTAGGCCTGGAATGTGGCTCGTGCATTCGTTAATCCAAAGGGCATGACTCAGTATTCAAACTGGCCATAGCACGTCTGGAATGCAGTCTTGTATTCATCTCCTTCTTAGATCCAGATACGGTAATAAGCGTCTCGGAGGTCAAGCTTTGTGAATATCCGAGCTCCACGCATTCAGTCAAGCATCTCCGAGATAACAGGTAGAAGGTACAGGTTTTTGACTGTCGCCGAATTGAGCACCCAGTAATCCACGCATAGTCGTAGGCCGCTGTCTTTCTTCTTTGCAAACAATATCGGTGCTGCTGCTGATGACAATGACCACTAGATGAAGCCGTTTGCTAGGTTCATCTCGATGTATGCCTAGATAGTTCGGAGCTCGACTTCCGAGAGGTTGTAGATCGGTCCATATGGTATCGTATATCCTGGTTCCAGGTCAATTGCATGGTCAATGGGGCGGTGTGGTGCCAGCGTTTTAGCCTTTGTCTTGCTAAAGACGTCTACGAATTCCAAGTACCTTGCTAGGATAAAATTCCTATCGTCTGTAGGTATCCTTTTGTCTGCTGCTTCTGCTTCGCGTTAGCTTAAGTGTTCGTGAACAGGGAGGTCAGGAGGAGAAAAGGAAGGAAGGAAGGAAGGAAGAATCCAGGAGGCCTTGTCATGAATAGTTCACCCACAAAGGAGCCAAGCCACACCGTCCAGTCACTACCTTCGGGTCTCGGCGAGCCAGTAGCAGTCATTCAAGCTTCTACTCAGAGCAGCTCTTCTGCCGCAACTACCACCGCTGCTCCCTGCTCGTCACATCCAGCGCTTGGCTCTGTATTACCTGGTTAATCCAAGGTGATATCTTCCAAAGTCGCGCCCAGTACCCCTGTGCTTTCCACAATCCATAGGGCAAATGCTGCGACTACTTCATCGCGAGCTAAAAGATTGTCGAATGCGGTTGCTCCCAGTGTCGGTATATTGAGACCGCACCCCAGAAGCTGCTCGTTGACATTTTTGTTTTCGGCTTCCAATATGCTTGATGCCACTGCCGTAGTCATCGGTGTCATTTCCTCCACTCCACTCGCACTCAGTGATCGCAGGGAAGTCAACCAACAGTGAGCCCAGTTGATGTCAGGATTTCGCTTTTGCAACCATGGTAATCCAAGTACTGGATTGTACGCACGCATTGGCACGACCAGCACGTCTGATTCAACAACTAGTGTGTGATGGTCCAAATACTGAACTGTGATCCACGTCTTCCGGCTGTCCTTTGCGTGTTGCATTACTCTTCCGCTTAGGCCCAGGGTGGTGATGTTTGCCGCTTCATCTGTTATCCCGAGTCGCTAGAGAAGCCTCGGTGCCATAAACATGCTGGTTGCGCCACAGTCGATACGAGCGCGTATACGTTGCATCTTGCCATTTCTGTCTCGATTTTGTACTTCGTGAGCTATATGTGCCGAATTTAGTATTTCAGTGCCACAGAGGTATTGACTTAACATTCTGGCCCTCAGGCTCTCCAGAACAACACTTGACTTTAGTGAGATCCGGTGAGGTTGAACTTCATCCAGAGTCGTCATTGGTGCCTGCACACCCAACTTCTCCATTCCCAGCTCCATCTCGTCAAACCTCCCACACTGCGCTAGATACCGTGAGAGGTATGCTATTGTTTCACTTGCTGCTTGTCAAAGGATCGTTGGCACTTGATTTGTCGATCGCCGCCTTTGTTGTCTCTGTCTTTGCCTTTGCAGTCTCTGGGGGTGGGTCTATCTTGAAAGTTTGGCTTTCAGTATTTCGGGCATTGAAAGGGTTAATGGTCATCGCCACATCGTAGGCATTTTCCGTTAGCTTTCCGTATTGTGTAGGCCTCTCCAGTTACCCACGGTGACGGAGGTAGATCTTTCCCGCTGCCGGATGACTTATCGGACTTGTCGGGTTTGGAAGGGTTCTTAGGTACGTCTTTCGTCTCTGAGATTGATGGTCAGAAGTTATGCTTTCTGCTACCAGGGTGAGATGACTCGGCTGGTGGCTTCTGCTGTTGCTTGTCATACATCTCCGGTTCAGTTTCATCATCAGCTGCTCGATCAAAGAGTTCGTCAATGTAATTGAACTTCCCATTCGCTTTCAAAAATGGTTTGAGTGTGGGTAGTAAGTCAGCCTTCAATCCCGCCCAGACCATGTCGTACAGCATCGGTTGGAACTGCATTCAGTCATCCGACTCTGCTTCTCTCCAATTCCGTTATAGTCGGTTGGCATATGCTCGTACGTTCTGGTTGGCGTTTTAGTAGCCATGCGGAGAGTCGTAATATGATTTCCTAGCCACATTGAGTCTCCGGTCCTTATTGCCGTACATCTTCTGTATTTCTCCAACAAACAGGTCGAAGTCGTGGAAGCATGTTGAATTGTTCTTTTGTAGGTCTTGGCCCCGGGTAATTCGGTCAATCATAGTCGTCTTCTGCATGTCGCGATAGGTATGGTAGGCCCAGCGTCCAAGTTGGTCTAGGGCATACTGAACCTTGTTGGTGTCGTCGTGAAAGAGGTGTATATTGGTCCGGAAGTTCAATTGAAGTGAGCCGAAATAGATTTCCAGTTCTTGAGCACCTCTGCTGTAAGGTTTCGGCTGTGCCATCTTAAACTTGTCCTTTGAGTCTGAGGTCAACGATCTGCGTCATTCTAGTAGGTCAGTGTCATGCTGGAAACGGAATTCAATCATCTTCTGATGTCGCTCCACCATCTCTTCCAGGTTGATCTTCGGTGGTGCAGTCGGTTCGTCATTATTGTGCAAGGATTCATTAGGTTCTGGAGTGTCGTCGTCATGCTCGCTCTCGTCGTCAGAAAGGGGGTCCTTATCGTCGTCCATGATTCTGCTGACGCGATCATGATCTTCTTCGATTTCTGCCTCCGCTAGAACTCTAGGGGTCACTGATCCAGGTGTGATTTGACTGGCAAGACTCGGGGTGTCACGCCCAATCTATGCGTGAATCGTCTCTGCGCACTCATGTTTGTTGGTACTGCGTAGAGGGAGTCTATTCGTCCGTTTGGGAGGCATTGAGTGTTCGATTGCTTAGATTGTAGGTTCTGTGCGTTTTGCGATGTGTCTGAACAAAGGGGTAAAATTGAAAACCCGTGAACAGAACGTATCTGATGACTGAAAGACGGAGAATAGTGTAATGGCACGTATGCCAGCGTCCGGCTAAGTAAGAGAAAACATTATACTTGTAGGGATACGGTTTCAAATGGGGTCACAGTGATCATACGTGTATATGTGTATAGTAAGATTCTCGGTAAAGATCATGATCCTCAAGAGCAGTCAATTTAAGGTTGTTGCTTACCCGGCCGCATGACATGCCGGCGTACCAACCCTAACCTCTAGTCCAAGATCTCACCATTACAAAATCTGCCACTTCTTCCATGTTTCTCCATACAATTCCCCAACTGAAACTCCTGAACACCTACCATGTTAGCATTAAAAGGTGGATATTCTGCTGGAGCAGCTGCGGTTTTTCTTGCAGCAGTACCAAGTACCTAGCAGCAATGTTACTATCGATGAAGCTATGATTCTATTCACAAGCATGTCTATTCACAATACAAAGATGCCCAACAAGCCAATTTGTCAAGGAAATAAGTTTTTCTGCACGGCAGAGAAGTGCTATGTCTGGGAGTTCCACCCATCATTGAATGCAGTTAGAGGGGATTCTGTTGATGCAGAATCTTGTCTATTCAAGCCTACACATACTGGAAGGATAGTTCACCACTTGATTAGATGTTTAAACCACAGACATCGAAAGCGTTCCTTCAATATATACATGGACAACTTCTTCACAACTCAACCTCTGCTGGCAGAGCTCCATCGGATGGGGATAGAAGTATGGGGCACATGTAGGTAACAGTTCCGAGGATTTCCCAAAGAGCTAAAAGTTGGAAAAAATCCCATATTACCCTATTATTTTTGAAGTGGAGCTGTTTATGATGGGGTTGCAACCTTGCTATGGATGAACAGTTCTCCTGGTACCATGATGTCTACAATCCACCCTCTAAGTGGTGAGGATCCACTGGAGCTGAGAATGAGAAAGTATCCAGGCAACAAGAGTACCAATGTAAGTGGAGCAAATTCCACATTTCTTCCTGGAGACCACCAGAAAGAGCTTGATATACCTGTCATTATTGATGCCTACAACCAGCTCAAGGTGGGTGTGGATGTGGCTGACCAGTATCAAATCTATTTTGATATACAGCTCATATCCAGATCCAATTGGTATTTACTTTTCTATTGAATTCTGGAGACAGCCCTTAATAATAGCCTTATAATCTATCGAAATCTTCCATGAAACAAAGCGCGCACTGTGGAGCACTTTGACTTCCGTCTCTCCATTGTGCGTAATCTTCTGCAAGCTGGAAGACAATCAGCAATGTAAAGCTCCTCCGGTATTCTGGCTTCACAAAAAATCACTCGGTCAGCTCCTGCCACACAATCTGCCTTGCCCCCACTGCCTACCAGGTTAGTTACCAAGCACACCCCCCTTCACCTCTGCCAAAAGGTACCAGGAATGCATTCCCCACTTTGGTTGGAGATTAGAGTAGATTGTTTCCTTTGCAGGTGGAGAAGAAGTCAGGGTGGTAGTGGAGAAGGCATGAAAACCAGCATAAAGTGTGAGGACTGCAATGAGGCTTTGTGTTTCACACCCAAACAAAATTGTTTTTATGAATTTCACCATATGTAGAGTATTTTTATTTATTGTGGGGGCATTTGGCTGGATTGTGGTTGTGTGATGTGTATTTTAAAAGCTGGCCCATCTGTGGGCCCAAACCCGGTTACCAGCAAAGGGATAAATAGTAAAGAAACCTTAAACAGTGAAAACAACTTTCTAACAGAGCATCTAGATCTATTAAGGAATCGAAGTGTCCTATAATGTCTGCATACAAGCTACTGTACTAGCCTATCAACAACCATTCCGCAATGCTCGTTATGTTGTTGCAATGCATACCTTGAATACTGTCATTGAACAGAATTACTTAGTGAGGATTCAAAGTCTTGCTGTAAGACCACCAGGAATGATGGTCTATTGACACAGGTACTCTAGATTAAATTTAGCTAACTACTGCTGTAGTTCCTAGCATTGGGTGCATCCTTTTATTTGCACTGCGCAGAATATTGGTACAATTTTGGATTGGGGTTTAAGTCTTTAAAGACGTTTGGTCTCTGCAGGCCCAGCTAGGAAGATAGTCTGCCATCCGGCTTTTATCGCTGGCGCTAGGCTACTAGGAAGACTGAAGCCCTGCAACTGGCGGGCGGTAGCGTCTTAATACCACCCCAGAACGGTATCAAGCTTGCAGGAGCTAAGACCATTGCATCATCGAAATCGTACACCCTTAACCACACGCCTAAAGTATTGAAGGCAGAAAAGGGCTAGGGGTATTTTAACCTCTCTTCCTTTCGTACTAGCCAGTTAACTTCCGCTCTCGCCGGGTGAGTGATGCGGGCCGTTCCATAAGCTTACCCTGCACTCTCCTCCAGTCGAGAGCACAGCGAACTCGGGTGGTTAACCACAAGCGGTACCATGAGGGACTATTTTGTTGTTTGTTTGTCAGCATCACATGGCTACGTTGATACATAATTCGCTCAATCAATCATACAGACACCTGTGGAGTAGACGGGGTCTTTCATCAGATGTTTAATCCGCCCGTCCTGCGACTGAAACTCAACTTGCTTGTGAGCATTTTACTTCGTTGGAGCTTCGGCTAGTTTTACATCCCGACCAGCCGCCTGGCTAATACAACCGAGCAGAATTCGTCTTCAGCTCTTGAGTTTCAAGGCTTCAGGTAGCGATAGATAGCAATGGTAAAGAACATCAGCTGGTTTGAATAAAGCTCACACGCGGAGCTAATACAGTGGTATACGATTGGTCTTCAGCTCTAAGTTCCAGGCCCGAAGATTCCCTCAACCTAAGATTGTAGTGGCATCAGTAACCATTTCGATTCACCTGCAGGCACCGATGTCGGGACAATCGGGGTGCAAGATGAACGCTTCTACCTCCTCTTTGCGGCGTCTTTTCCATTTAAAAACGGTTTACTATACCGACCGCCGCGGTACCCCTAGGGTTCATAAATTTGGTGTGCCGGAGTGTAAATGCCTCAATTTTGTGGTGTAAGACTAGCGATAGAGTTTAATCTACACTTCGTGGTTTACAAAGTGTTTACTTGACACAACAGCAAGCCCAGATCTTCGGACTAGTCCAAGACTGGAGGGTGAATTAAACACAGGAATTAAAATATATAGGGCGAATTAAACCACTGCATGTGAACCTCTAATACTGAGTGAAGTTCAGTGCAACGTGTAAATTAAACCACAGAGGAGTGTTGTTACAGGTGGACTTGTGCCGGAGATATGTTACAGATCTGATACACGGTGACTGCTGCAGGGGCTGATTCCTTCTGTATATATCCCCAGTCTTTCTCCTTCTCTCTTTTCTTTGTACCATAGAATACACACACACGGTTCTCCCCAACTTCCATATCGTAACAAGTGTAAATCGAACGACATAGAGTGATTTTGTATGAATTACTTTAGCCAACTATCACGAGATTTCACCTTGGTGTTGAGGCTTTCAAACCAGCGGGCCATCACAGCCATAATAGATATACTGAAGGGATTTCTACATTTACCTCTTAGAATTGTACGACGAGTAATTTGGAATAGTTCTATGTGCATGGATGTGTGCATGCGTGTGTGCAATCAGGTGAATATGTGCCAGTGTAAGGGAGATATTTGGTTGCATTGTGAAAAATAAGGTAGTGGTGATGATGGTGCTGAATAAGAAATATTCTAAGTCCGTGAGGAGTACATACACTGCCAGGTATAGTGAAAAGTTCTTTGCCGACTTGTAGCAACACTGCACTGCGCCCGAAACTACAGCACTACGCCCGAAACTACAGTACTGCTCCCGAAACTATAGCACTTCGCCCGAAACTACAGAAACGTGAGATTTCAAACATTGTTGATGTGTAAATCACCCGTTTTTGTGGTGTGTATACAGACTACAAAATGGTGTAAAACAACCCTTTTCAGCGTGTAAACCTCACGATCCACACCGCAAGCATTGAAGTTTGCAACCTCACGAATAACCTCACTACAATCACACGACACACCTCACGATGGACCTCACGATAACCTCACGATAACCTCACGACAACATAGTGTAAAAGCCACTTTACTGGTCGTTTAGTTTGAACGACACCAAAATGTGCCGCAGGGGTACGCTGCAAGAGTACTACACTGATGACCTTGCGAAGAGATAGTAAGTGAAGGCGTTCGGAGCTTCCCCCAAGCTAGACGCTGCTGCCAAGACCTGCCTTGCTATCTGCAGCTGGTTCAAATCTGCAACGACCCAGGTGCGCGTCTACTACCAGGTTCCAACGGGTACGATCATGGAGCACATGTGGACTGGGAACAGATGGACCCCCGTTCGCCCATGCCCACTGCCCTCCTCAGTTCGAATTTAGCTGATCCAAGTTTTTATATAGCGGAAGCAGTCATCCCATCATTCGCGTGTACTATCAGGATACTACTGGATGGATCCGCGAGCATATTTATACAGATGCGTGGAGAAATAGAGACATACCGTCAGCCGAAACGCGAATTACGCCCCCACCTCCGCATTGGGATGGGATTATCTTAGTCAAGTGCAGGTATTCTATCGCGAGTACTCGAATGAAATGGTGGAGATGGTGCATATAAACGGTAGATGACTTCCGAATTCGAATCAGATTACACCGTGCATTTCGAACAGCATGATTGCGACATCGACGCCACCTGGCATTCAGAATCCCGCTGTGTACTATCAAAAAGATTAGCTTTAGTCGTAAGAGTTTTATGGAACGGAAAGATTTGGGGAATGGGCCCTCTGGTCCCAACTGGAATATTGGACTAGCCATAAGGCTGGTGTTTCCTGTATGGAGCACGCCGGGAGATACGGTATTAGTTTATTGGTACGCAAGTATCTGTTTGTGCTCTTGGCTACTCCATTATGTGTAATAATAGGTTTTGCGTTTTCAGCTGAAGGTCCGGGGGATTGGGTTAGTTAGATATGTTTTCTGACTACATCATATTAAGCAATAATCCGAGGTGCCACCACAGCTCATGAACACTCCTTCGTATGTCTCTGCAGTTTTGCGTTTTCAGATTAGAGGCCTAAGGCAACGGCAAATAACGGAAATTATGGAATGGAAATTGTTTTCTTGCAATCAACTTCAGGTCGCCAGAGATGTATTCCAACGAGTAACTCCACAACGCTTCATTGAACATGACATGAATTAGATGACCCCCCGCACTGCTACTTTCCCTGTAGGTTCTATGAAAACACGACTACGTACAACGTGGTTTTCCACTTGTTTGCCACTCTTGGTTCGCAGTTATTCTCGCCTTCTTCACTCATCTTATTCATTGTCATTTTTCCTTGATCTCAGTGTATGCGGCTTCTAATCAACACTCTAGCTACTATACACCGGCAGTGCGACGCTCAGGAGATCTCCTAGGAGCCACAACTTCGTCAAGTATATCGACATGCAACGCTTCCATCGCATATGCCTATTTAACAGCCAGAGGAGCTGTGAAACCTAGACAAATCAATATAGAAGTTTTCTCGCTAGCCCCCAGATTTCCAGAGCAACCTGTTACATATATAAGATCTGAGGCCTGATATAAGCTCATCTTAACCAGGGCTGATGTCTCATGTATATATCTCGAGTCTTTTTCCTTCTCTCCGAGTCTTCTCTCTGTACCATAGTCTATATACACGGTTTTCTCCATGTTGCATCACGACTATTGAATGTGTACCTATACCGTGAGTTTCAGCCTCTATCGAGGCTCTGATGCAATGGCTTGTATGCTTGTATGAGAATGAAGGCTTATATGAAGATGGTGGCTTGTATGAAAATATGCATGGCTTGCATCAGGATCAGGGAGATGCTTCTCATGTCAGATAGTGCATAAGCGTACGCATATGGGAGCTTGTACATATACGGGCCTTATGCCCTCGAGAAAGATCAATCAAGAAGTGAATCAAGCATCCAAAGTAACAACCGTCACATCCAAGTCAAGTGATACTGCGTGACCATGTGATTTCCTGTGCTGTACGCCGAATGAGTAAGTAGCGATTGACCACTGACCCAGTAGGTATTAGATTTTGAGTTTCATTACAAGGCGGTAATGTGACCAGATTCTATCAACAATTGAGCAGAGCATCCTGTACATTTAGTCAATCCTGTTAACGTACCCTGTTCCCTCTTCCTTCTCCTCCGCTCTCTAATTTCCGCATCGAGCCTCTAAGCATACACTTGTTAACACAGTGAGCACATTGCTCATCCTCACGCGACCACGAGCAACTAACTTCACGGCTAGCCCACTAAGCGCTAGCGAAGCCTACCCGTAAATAATAACTGCAGTGGTTATCCTGCACAGCTGGAGGACTGGACTTCGGAAGACATTCAATGGGAAAGAGGATATTCGGTGAGGAACGATCACGAAACGCACCTGCGACAGTAACAGGAAGCAACCCGCAAAACCAAAATTATACATGTATATAGATACCTTGTCACATGCCCTCTCAGCCTTAATTACGATCGTTGGAAACTTTTGTACCCTACAATGAAGGGTAGAGGCCAGATAGACAACTCATGTAGATGAGCGCGAGTGTGGGAGGTCTAGAAGTCCGCCATTGCACGCTGAGAACAAAAAGCAAAACGTACCGACATTTAAAAAAGGTGTGTATGTGTGTATTTTGTTGAGAATTCTTGTAGACTAGAGCACCAATTCTATCGGTAGTGCATACCACGATGTTTACATGCTTTCCCAGAGTGTGGTGCTCTGGCATCATTCAATCGGAAGTCCAGCTAGCCAATCACCAGCTTTTCCACACGGCGATCATTGCCCTAAACTATACCAAAAGAAAGTGGAACCGAATTTGAGGAAACCGAGCGTGTAGGGAATAAGCCGCAATCTCGGGCACCTCGAGCCCGGGAACGCTCAATAATCGTACAGCCGAAAATCGAACGGATGAGGACGTATCCAGGCATCGCCAACAGCTCCATTCCTCCTAGCAGACGTATAACATTTTCGTTACAGACATAAGCTGTAACCTGAAGTGCGCTCTCATATATGACATCCGCCCCCTGGCGCGGGAGTATTTGCCCGATCCTCATGTGTCCTTCTAGGGCCGCGGGGAATGCATGTGCCAGAGTAGCTACATGCAGGGCACTACCATACATACACACCGCACTACAACTTAACGACCGCTTTTACCAAGCGGGTACTGGATAATCCCTCTTACTCCTTTGTAGGCTGCTACGTGCTGTACATTGCCGTATCGCGTTCAGAGAAGTGCCCCCAATCGATAAGAAGTGAACTGACACTATATCTTTTTGCTGCTGCATGAAATTCTGTTCTAAATTCGTCATGAACTGCTGAACAGTCGTGCCGCGTTCGGGCGACATATCGATAACGAATTAATTTTCGCTAGTGATTTACATGGGACGGGACGTCTCGGTACCCCATCCCATATCCATAATCAATCAATGTGTGAATTACGTCTCTATAGCTATTCCCAGCTGCTAAATGTAATGCAATGCAGTCTCCCCGATAGTGGTCTTCGCATCGTGCTCTAGCAATAACTGCACCACCTTGCAGCGCCCGCTTTAATTTCTGCAGCTTGAAGGAGTGCCGTTCTATTGTATTTGTCTGTTACCATTATTCCCTACACGCTCACGAAGGGCGGATTTATTGCAGTTTTTCATTTGGGTACTGATCAGCAAGTAGCGATTTTTTATTGGCCGCTGTCGAATGCGAGTGGTAGTTAGTTGACTAGACAATACTGCTTTTGGTATCACTCGTCCACCTCTCTGAATCAAGTTGGTAGGATCTTCGCTGTGGCATACTGGCTCTTTCTTCCAGCAACTGGTTAACAGTCAACTCAAGTCTAAGATCTGGCGCTACCTACGCAACCATTACATGGGTTATTATAAGTCTAATAGCAATGGAGAGGTTTTGTAGCTCCGTGCTAAGTGGGTGTCGTGCTATTTAGCGCTGTGGCGGAGTGATAACACAGAAGATAAAATCTGTAAGTTTTACACTATTAAGCGTATGGTGTACTATGTTAAATGGAACACTTGCCTCCATATGGGATTGTTAACTCCTTCTAGTACTATGTTGTGAGTTTAGCACAGTAAACAACCCACCCAGAAAGCTGTGGTATAATGTCATGCTAATCAGCCACACCTCAAACTTCATCTAACCGGAAGGGCAACGGTTGGTCTGGATACAGCACAGATATAGCATGACATTTTTACAAAACCTCCCTAATGGATCTAGCGATGAGTTAGATGTAAGCTCGCATAAAGGTATGTGAACTTACGCTAGAAGTTCAGAATGATCGAAATCGCCTCGAATGAGTCTGACAGCTGGTACGCGGAGTTCGACATGTCCGCCATACCGCGGCAATTTTGGAAGTTGGTTGCCCAGTGCTTTCAGCATAAGCGGGAAACCAATGCTGTTCAGTATATTATTATTTCGGAATTTGTGACTGTTAACCAAGTAGCTGGTGGCCGCGACTCGAATGTTGTAAAGAGGCACCACATAAAGATTCGCGTGTGATCGGTTTTCACCTGGATGGACAATGCCATATTCATTTCTCTGAGCGACGGTGGCGGCGAAGCTAGCTGCGACCACCAGATATGCAAGGGTTTTCTAGGGGTTCATAGTCTCCGTCCAATTGGCCAATAAGCTTTGAATATGGCCGATCCTTGAATAGGTTTCGTAAAATGGCACCAGATAATCAGTTTCGAGTTTCCGCTTCCATTAATATTAATCCAGGATATGATGACGTCTTTAGCGATAACACCGCACATCTGTCACCGCCCTGTGAAAATATCCCACAGGTCAGACCTGGCCACCTTTCTTTTCTCCTCGCGCATCTCCGTGGCATTTTTGAGAAGTCCGCGTTTCGCTTGGAATAAACTGGTGCAGAACTCGCTTTTTGCACGGTCACCGGGTAGAGTTATATTATGACCCTGCCTGTTATTAGCCACTGCAAGTATTTCCCAGAAAAGGGCGTCCGATCCTTTAGAAAGAACGTGGGTTGAACTGCATGGCTATAACAAGTCTATTTATTACGCGATTCCCCTATCGCCCAATAGGGTATGAGGGCCCAAAAATCTCTCAACTTTTACGATTCAACAGACATCTTAGCCGCTCGCGGGCTTCGGTCCGCGGCACGGTGGGTGCTGGTGTGCATAAGCGAGACCAGCTACGCAGTGGCGTAATCAGCTCTGTTGCGACTGCCAAATTGATGCAGCATGAAGGAATCTTGTGTGACGACGGTGTCGTTCATCTGGAAGAGAACAACTGTTAACACTACACCTAACCCTCACCACCAAGCATCCCTCGGTGCCGTACTCCGCCACCTAGAGTCACCTGCTTGGTGGAATCATCCTCGTCAATACCAACCGCTACTTGCTATTACCGAAATTCTGAAATCCCTCAAGCTGTCACAAGGAATTCTGTCCAACAGCCCATATCTCCAGATGGATATGGGTGCGCAGTTTGAAGAGAGCTGACAATGGCATCCATCTGCACATATATTGCGAGCTTTTCCTTTCACCAGCTCCTGATCCCTCACACTTCTATTCAGCTTCAATCTTGTCTGATCGGATCTCTTAATAACTAGTCACAAAGTCCATTGGGCCCTCCCTTGCAGTTCTGTCCGATGGCTGAACCTCAGCCTGAAGGACGTGTGCAGTTCACGGATGACAACTTCCGAGGGGATGTCCAACGCCACTACTCCCGTCACAGCCTATCTCGCCGGCACTCCTCCGGCTCGTTGTCCATTAGGTCTGCCTCGACAGGAGTTACGCGGGTCACGAGAGATCTAGCATTGCCAGTTGCCTATCGGACAGTGTGAGCGACTCTTCTATACTTTGTATTCACTGCTATAGATACTGACTACTGATTGATTCAAATCAGCTCCATCCAAATCGAAGATGAGGCGGACAGAGAGCAAGCCGCGAAGATCAAGAACAATGCCGATGAGATTGCGGAAGGTACGAGTCTTATATCCCACCTGAAACAACTGTGTACCTAAGAAAAGAATAGAGCTCCGGGATTTGAAATGGCATGTCCTTTCACCGGCCGATCTATGCGAAAATCTACAAACGTCCGTCACTGGTGGCCTCTCCCCTACACAGGTTACTCGGGCCACGTCCTGGTATGGACGGAATGTCCACAAACCGCCGCCATCGCGCCTTGCGCACAAAATTTTCATGTATTGCTTCGGTGGTTTTGGAAGTTTGTTGCTTGTCGGCGGCGTTCTTTGCTTGGTGGCATGGCGGCCCCTCGGAAACCCTCCAGCGGCAGCCAATGCAGCTCTCGGAGTCGTCTTGATCGTCGTATTTTTCATCCAAGCCTTCTTCAATGCATGGCAAGACTTCACCTCTTCCCGTGTTATGGCATCTATCACGAGCATGCTACCGGATGATTGTCTAATCACCAGAGACGGGATACAAGTTACAGTTGAGGCCACGGAATTGGTTCCAGGAGACATCGTGCACATCAGACTCGGTGATAAGATCCCGGCAGATTTGAGACTGGTGGATACTTCTATGGACTTGAAATTTGACCGGTCTATTCTAACGGGTTTGATTGACCTGGCCCCAGTACTGATTGTCGTTGTCGCATGCTAATAGTTCACAAGGCGAATCGAAGCCCTTCCCGGCAACGGTGGATTTCACGGACAATAACTATCTGGAGACGCACAACATTGCATTACAAGGAACTCACTGTGTCTGCGGCAAGGGAACTGGGGTCGTTGTGGGCATGTGCCCTGCGTCTGATACAGTCTCTGCAGGTCTGATACTTCGCAGATACTGGCGAGAAGACTGTTTTCGGGAAGATTGCCAAACTGTCCAGCCAGCCAAGGAAAGGCCTAACCAACCTCCAACGGGAAATCTTGAGATTTGTCTTGGTTATTGTCTCTTTGGTTGTATTCGTGGACACACTGGTGATCATCCTTTGGTTTGGGCACACCTGCACCATTTATACGGATGAGCATAATTTGACCAATTCCACAGGGCAACATGGCTTCACAAAGACTATCCAGATTGGATTAACGTCCCGCTACTTGTTGTTGACTGTGTCAGTGTAGCGGTTGCCTTCATTCCAGAAGGTCTGCCGATCGCACTTACAACCTGCCTAACCATCACTGCTGGCTCGATGAAAAAAAACAAAATCCTGTGTAAATCGCTCGCCACAGTCGAAACGCTCGGTTCCGTCAGTCTCATTTGCTCTGACAAAACAGGTACACTTACAAAGGTGCGTGGCTTCTCCATCACCCCGGAAAAGGGCTGACATGATATATCTCTGCAAAGAACAAAATGTTTGTCACCAATTTCTCCATAGCTGACCAAAAGCACGAAATTCCTTACGACAAAGAATCATCTCCGCGCGCTGTGGAGAAACTAGCTACGGTGGCGGGTCTGTGCAATAGTGGCAGCTTCGATGCAGCAACAGCCAATCTCCCTCTCGACCAAAAGAAAATCATCGGCGATGCGACAGACCAAGCGATTCTTCGATTTTCCGAGTCCATTCAGTCGGTTGAGGAGCTGTATCGTCAGTGGAGAAAAGTTTATGAGCTCGGTTTCAACAGCAAGAACAAGTTCATGCTTACCTTGGTCGAGAGCGAGGAAGAGAGGCACGAATAGTCGGTTAAGCCACCATTCTCAGGGTTCAAAAACTTACTGCTGCTGTAGTACTTTGATGATGAAAGGCGCACCCGATATTCTTCTATCACGTTGCAATCAAGTTCTTCGGGCTGACGCCACCACTACCCGTCTGTCAGCCGAGTGGAAGCAAAAGCTTCAGCAGTGCCAGGTTGAATGGGCCACTGAAGGGAAACGAGTTCTTCTTCTTGCTCAAAAGACTCTCCCAAAAGCGCAAATCATATCAACACCCGATACTGTGGCATATGCGGAGGAAGTCCTTGCGGCAGCAACGGATTTGGTGATTGTGGGCCTGGTGGCTATTGTTGACCCTCCAGTAAGTTTATCCTTTCTATAAAGTGAGCATACAAAGGTAACCGTCGACAGCGTACTGAAACCCCGTCCGTAATCGATACACTTCGGGGCGCTGGTATTCGAGTATTTATGGTAACAGGAGACTTCAAACACACTGCAGCAGCAATTGCACGTTCCTGCAACATCCTTAGAACGCCTGCCGGTCTTGTTGATGACTTTACTGCTCTGGACATCTCTTCGAATTCGTCAATGGATCCTGCTAATGAGAAACTTCCTGGTTCCTTCGGGGGTGCTATCGTTTTGGAAGGTCCTGAAATCATGACTTTGAACGAGGCCCAGTGGAACCAACTAGCTAAGTACGAAGAAGTTGTCTTCGCCCGAACCACACCAGAGCAAAAACTCCGCATCGTGCGGGAGTTTCAAGCACGTGACGAGGTTGTTGGCATGACTGGCGACGGTGTCAACGATGCGCCAGTATGTGGCTGCACCGTGAATCCCACATATCTCTCACACTGACTTGTTTATTAGTCCCTCAAGCAAGCAGATGTCGGAATTGCTCTCGGAAGTGGTAGTGATGTGGCGATTGAGGCTGCAGATATGGTTTTGCTCGACAGCTTCGACGGAATCGTCGGTGCGGTGCGGTCTGGCAGGGTAGTGTTTGGTGAGCCCAGATCCCATCTTGAGGATATATGTTACTGACTTTGAGAAGATAATCTACGCAAAACCATTGCATACCTCCTACCAGCTGGTTCCTTTAGCGAACTATGTACGTGGCCCTTATCTTTCTCAGAAACCCAAAGATCAAGCACATCTGTTAATACTTTTCTTGCTATGTAGGGCCGGTTATGATCAACGTTCTGTTCGGTCTTCCTCAAAATCTGTCGTCTTTCCTAATGGTAATTCCTCCCTCAACCTGGCCTACACTGCCTATGCACCTGCTTATGTAAACCCCAGATTATCATATGCTGCTTCACGGACTGTGCTGGGGCCATGATAATGGCATACGAAAGTCCAGAATCCGATATCCTTACACGGGGCCCGCGCAAGATTCACTCGCAGCATCTCGTTGACAGGCGGCTTCTATTCCATGCCTACGGATTTGTCGGGATTCTCGAATGCACCTGTAGCATGACCATGTCATTCTGGCACATGCAACGCCGAGGGCTACCGTTTTCCGCGATATGGCTGCGATACGGAAATCTCGATCCCCAATATAGCCAGGAGTTTGTTACGCAGGTTGTAAATGAGGGATCATCTGTTTATTTTGTCACGCTTGTGGTGATGTACGTATCCTCAGCCCGTGGGGAGTCTGACACTAATGGTGCCGGTAGGCAATTCTTCAACTTAATGGCGACACGTACTCGTCGGTTGAGTCTCTTCCATAGCCCGCCAATCGGTAAAAGGGAGACGCAGAATCTGTATCTCTTTCCGGCCATACTCTTTGCTTTAGTGATTGCGTTCATTTGTAATATCTTCCTCTCGTCCGTGTCTATCCTGCAACACAACTAATGTGGGGTGTCCCTGCCAGTCAACTATATTCCGGCTTTGCAAAACATTATCGGCACGACGCAGATTCAGGTGGAATATTGGTTCTTGCCAGTGGCGTTTGGCATTGGGCTGCTTTCTCTGGATGAAGGAAGGAAGTTTTGTGTTAGAAAGTATCCGAAGAGCATGTTGGCGAGGTTCGCATGGTAGTTTTTAGGGTGGTGGAGCCTGACCTTGCTTTAATGAATATTTGTTTAACATCGACAAACACTTTTGTCTCGTGCCCTACGACTCGGTTGCAAGCTCCCTCTCCGGCTCTCCTGCTGATTGAGGATTAGGAAAGAAAGAAAAGAGGGACAACCAATCGTTACAGACATGTACCACTGAGTAGCAGCTCTCGAGAAGTTTTGTTACTAGTGTCCGGGGAAATATGAATAAGGATCGAAGGATAGATGTCCAATTTCATCTTCTGCTTCGCTTTCTGACGCCGAACATGCATGTACTGACCGGTCATCCCGAATAAGTCGGCGCAACGTTCCAAGTCATGACTTCCGTTATATATTATCGGCTTTATTTGTTCCTAGGACGTTCATTCTTTGCGCTCTATCTAATATTCTTGCTACACACCTACGTATATTTGCCTGAAAGCTGTAACAGCCATTCCCCGCACCAGGGAAAACCATTTGCATCAAGTGGAAATAACAAATCAAGTGAGAATGAGTGATTGATATAGCGTACTCCGGACACCCCTGTCGATGATTACGTGACTGATAAGATTATATCTTATCCCATCATAAGCGCCGTTAGCAACACATCAAAAGTTTAGTGACTAACGTCCAAGTTGGATGATCCGGAGACTTGAAAATTCGACGAGTAACCCGACGCATGACAAGACGCGTAAGATCCCTACGAAGTTAAGCTCCATCACACTATTCGGAATCAAAGATATCCTAGAGTAAATCCGTGAATTAGGTGTGGAAACTTCGGTTGTCACTACCACCGGGCAACAACCACAACGCGCACACGAATTAATTCTCCCGCCACATCGTCATCATATGATACTTAACGAGAACTCTTCGTGAGGTAGCGTATAATATACATTAGGGATACTAAGAGGGTATTTTAAGAGGGTGGAGATAAAGTTGATTTATCTTTCCCTTCTGATGGTAGATATGTATCATACAATTGAGATAACCTCATGTAATTACGTAGGATCCTGAGCGGCGCCATAGAACGGTACATCTACCGCAAGGAGCCTGAAATCATTCGGATGGCCACTCCATCTCCGACGCCATGCGGTGGTGCTTTCCGCTCTATCATTCCTGATATTATCTATCGTTATATACCCAATACAGCCTCCGTCATCCGGATGGGTGATCCACTGTGGCTGATCCGTCGCCTGCTGTTGCTCGCCCACTTTCTATAGCTTGCCTATTCGCCCTAACGCGAAAAAAAATAGTAAACGAGAGAGGTTGCTTTGACCAAATCCAAGTTAGACCTGCGCTAGTATTAATGTGCTATAATTGCATACATTACTGTAGCGCACTCTTGGATGTAGGTTGGCGGGTTCCACGGATGGGACTTATAAGCTGGACGAAGTCCGAGGTAGTTGTTGATATGGAAGCTGATAGCAAATTTGAAGATGAATGAGCAAAAGATGATTTCATATTACCGATACTTGCTGGTAGGTCACTCTCCCTAGGCCCATCAGCGCCTAACTATTCAGTAAATCATAGGCCAGTGGTTCCAACTTTTCACCCAACAGTTTACCGTCAAAACAAGATATCGAACGAAGTCTTGGATTCAAAACGTTCCTAGTAAATAGTCCTGAGGATTGGCTGGGAATCAAGCTGCCTAAGCTTGGTTCTCTTGCAAGATGGACCTAGCCTGTCAATGGTATAATATGGAAAACCTCGGGACTTAAAAGCATGCAATATTTTGTACTTACAAAAGACATGTCCGCACTACCCAGAACCCACATTAACATCCTTCCTGGCATCCTCCAGAAACTCAGTAATATCCTGTCTCTCTTGCACGGTAATACTCAATCCATGCACCAGATGGATTGCCCAATCCACATCCGCGCCCCATTCGATTAATAGCTTTGCCACTTCCCACGCGCCAATTTTGTATCGTTGGATCTCCCGCAAGCAGTCTTCTTCCGATAGTTGCGACGTTAACGACCTTTCGGAAGGTCCAATAACCCCCATCTTTGCCGCCGTTACCAAAGGCGTCTTTGGTTGGTCGTGAGATGCATGGGAAAGTGCGTCAACCTCGGCTCCGTGCTCCAGCAACACCCTAGCAACATCGGCATGGCCTTTGTGTGCCACGCTATGCAACGGCCTCCATGTAGACGGTCTGGCCTCGACGTCCGCTCCAGCTTCGATCATCATTTCAACAATTTCGGCATACCCCCTCTGTAAAGGATCTCGCATCAACCAACTCAAGGCCACTGGATCCATCTCTCTTTTCAAAAACAGCCGTACCACGTCGGTATGTCTCTCGGCCGCAGCGATCTGGAAAAGCGTCTCTCCGGAAAATACGTCTTTCGATATCCCGCTCCTCTCCATTTCGTCCAAAAGAAGCTCCGCAACATCAGCATGGCCGTTCGATACCGCGTATCCTAGCGCAGACAAGGGCCCAGCAATAGGATATAACCGTTTTTCGGGATGTTCTTCCCAACAGCTCAATAGCATATCGGCGCCATGTTGCAAGAGGAGGTGCACAATGGACACATGCCCAAGCTCCGCGGCAATGTGAAGTGGCGTTCTCTCATCACAGGAGACATTGGGGTCGGCACCGTAGTAGAGAAGATAGCGGGCGAGTGCATAGTTGTCGGTGGTGGTAGCGTGTTGTAGTCCGCGAAGGCCATTATCGTCTTCCACTGCGCGTTTGTAAAACTCAGGTGTGAGAATGTTGTGGAGAGTATGACAGGTTTGAACGATGGAGGCGAGAGACGGTAGTGTCAGACGGTCCGATATCATATAGATAAGCTCTGGAGCAAGAGAGTCGAGCATCGTCGGCGGGAGGCGGTGGAGAGGTGTAGGAGAAGCTGTAACTAGCACAGTATGACGCAACGCGAATGTGGCGAACACAGTGTGGCTGGTGCTGGTGCTGTGGCTTATCGACCGTCGTTCCATCACTCGGTCACACGATACTGGACATGACAACAGTTTGGTGCACTTATTCTGCCGGATGTTCAAAACAGTGCTACACATATGTGTACCACGTTTAAAAACTAGAACATTTGTTGTGGGAGGACACAAACCGCTGAGCTGAGACCGTATCCACCTGAGTATTACATGTGAGGCGCTCATCAACACCCTGCAGTTATAAAGATTGCGGGGTTGCCATTCAACAACCTCACGACAAATCCACAACCACACGCCTACTTATTACGCAACATGGTAGACACTATTCCCGCCTGTGCCTATGTCCTCCGAAACAAAGCAACCTCGACCGTACTCCATCATAATGGTGGCAGCAGCAATATCGATAAGCCGACATCTATCGCAACAACCACCGCTGCCGAGCAGGACGAGGAACGACACCGCGAGCGGCAGATATGGTGGATCGAAGCCGATCCCGGCTATGAAGATATTAACAATTGCGATGAAAAGACAGCGAAAGAAGGCGCCATCTATAGGATCACTACTATTGCTACTGCAAAATCTCTCGACGTCAAGCTCGCTCGCAGTGATAACGGAACCCCCGCCGTCACCTACAAGTCTCATGGCGCGCCATGGCAGCTCTGGAGGTTTAAGAAGCTACCGCAATCAACAGACGAGTAAGTTACATCTTACCGGCGGGAGATGCGGGGTATTATAGCTCGGGTTACACGGCTACAGATGTAGATGTTGGCTGTTTCTCTGGATCCCTCTCCGAGAGATCGCTTCTTTTTGCTGCTGGTTTTCTTGGATCTTTGATACTAAATATATATGTATACAGTAGAGAATTCTATAATATCGTCTCTGTTCATACCGGCAAAGCACTCGACATTCACAGAAATAATGAGTGCTATACCTGGCAGCTCGACGTCAAATCGGAGAGGCAAGCATGGGAACTCCTAAGACCCGTGGTGTCAGTGCCAACTGGTTGGCTTCGACTGCAAAACGCTGCTTCGGGTCGCGTCCTCAGTCACACTTACCCTTCAATGCCTGTAATATCGACTTCTACACCAACATCCAACTCTTCGATCTATCGTGAGTGCTGGGCAACACAATGGGCCTTCATTAATGCCTCTTTTGTCGATTACTGGAGGGCGGGAAACAAAAGCTACGTCATCAAAAACCGTCTCACAGGAGGGCACTTGCGATGCCAGCCGTCGAAATTCGCGCAGAGGGGAAAAGAATCTGGTAGTATCAATGCCTGGGAGTCTCGTTATGAATCACCGGAGGACGAATTGTGGCGATTTGAGCTTGACGTGGAATCAAACTGGAAGATTATTCATCAAAAGAGCGGCTTCCTCCTCGAGGAGGCGACTGTGCCACTACTCGATGGAAATGAGGTCGTCTGCGCTACTAAAACGGGTGATAAGCGTAAGAGCTGGGTTTTCGTGTAAGTGATATGATACTCACTACACCACACAGAATCCTATCATCTTGTTGGTAAAAGCTAATGCGGATACTTATATAGACCAATCAAAGATATCGATAGAACGGCTGGACTGGTAAGATATTCCGATCAAGTTGCAAGTGAAGTTTACTAACTGTGAACGGTGATGGATAAGTAGAGCTCTCCTCCACCAGCTTATAATGCGAGCACTGGGGGTTCTGCAGCATCATAGTCCGTGAGCCTGGTTGCGTTTTGTGATAAGGTGTGTTAGGGGGTTTTGCATGTGGTCTTTATCCTCCAGTGAGTCATGCGGGCGGGAATTATTTTGAAATGCATATGGATTTCTATTGAAATTGCTTTTATTTCATATAGGTAATGTCTTCGATAGCTTCACTACTTTAATGTTATCTCCTGTAATTGCACTCAACTGCTTTACCTTTCTCTATGTTGATGCTCACAAATACACTTAGTGGACCCGACTGAACTCTCCGAGTGATCGTTCAAGTAAATACACGAGATCGCACTCATTCTACCTTGATTGGGCTTGGACTGGCTCCCCCAAATCATCTGGAAGACATTCAAGTGGCCACTCCACACAGTGCCTCTATTTGCTGCGAGTTAAGAGAAGTGAAGTTGAGGAATCGCCGAAATCGGTGCGTCTTATATTCGAAGACAAGTCGATAATGCATCTAGACCCATGTTTATCGTGTTCTTTCCTAACAACCCGTGCAGTGGCACCTAGATACCGAGTCAATCCGCCTGTAACACTTGATATTCCAGTCCTAGAGTGTCAAGATACCAGGCTGCGCCACCTATCCCGACGAAGGGGGGGTATTCCATGGCCAGCAGGTTTAGGTCTAGAACCTATCTTGCTAGCGGTATTCACATGAAACATCGGAATTTGCAGACGGTGCGCCGGCGCCCCGCAGCGCTCCGTGGAACCACCCTCCAGCACTCGATGGTACACCAAGCGACGCTCTTTGCGTATCGGATGGATGTATGGAGGCTCCCGTTCGCCTCACCAGCCAACACAGTATGAACAGGTCTAATTGTATTGCCACACACGAATGAATGCGCGATTGCTTTAAATTCTCGATGTCTTCCTTAGAGTGAAGTTCTGTACCATTTATTTCTGTCTATCGCAGCTAGAATGTTAGCCGAGCGACGGACCGATTAACTGAAGTTGCACGATATCACCCATTATATCATGGATCATCACTCCACTTTCCCGACTCCCGTTGCTCCAGTTGGAGGCCTTGCAAAAACCCCTCCTCCGTCTCAATACATGCACGGTAATCCAAAATCCAACTACCCCCATTGTTTTTCTTCTGCGCAGCCGTTGACCCACCAGTATCCTCCTTCCTCTCCATATTTTGTCTTTCTCCTTCTCCCCTCGCTCTCTTCTCTCCCCTCGCCACCCACCACAAAACCGCATCCCTCGCCCACCTCGTCACGCACCAATCCCCCATCACCGCCCACCCAACACACCACCCCATTTCCGCAACCCTCCTACTCCTCTCCCTTGAATTCTCCACAAACCACCCCACCCCCCCTGCCGCCTCCTTCCAACACCCCCTAAGCAGCGCATTACACAACTCTACACTCTCCTCTAGCCCCCTCCCCGCGCCCTGTCCTACAAACGTAGTCTGCGGATGCGCCGCGTCTCCTATCAACACCACATTCTCATAGCTATTACAGATCCTGTCGAAAACACCGTGGAACAACTGCACCTTCCGTACCCTCTCACTGCCCGCCGTCACCGCGCCGAATGTCTCCCCACGGAATGGCAGACGCGAGAACGCACGCATCGTGGATTCCGCATCCCCTGGGGATGACGATTCGTAGATAATCCAGAATAGCCGGTTGGAGGGGAGGGAATAGGTTACGTATGCCCCAGCTGCGCCGCGGAGCATGTACAGGTGCATCGTCCCCGCCTCCGTCAGGAGGTCTACACTCAATAGCCGCGAGATCCCGTATACCGCTGTCCATCGCGTCGACTGGGCTTTCCATTCGTCTCGGTGGGAGAACGGGTTTAGTAGGTTTATTACTGGAGAAGGTAGCTGGGAGTACAGCAGTTGTCGAACAGCGGAGTGCACCCCGTCTGCGCCCACCACCAGGTCCCCGCGGACTTTCTCTCCGGATTCAAACTCTACCTCCACGCCGGTATCGCGGGCATCCATAGCGACCAGCTTCCGATCCCATTCCACGTTTCCGCCGGTTTCTAGCACCCGAGACAGGAGCAGCGAGACTAAGCCACTACGCTCGACGGTGAGTAGACTCTCCGGGTCGGAGGGGAAGATGTTGTCTCCCGCCAGTAGGGTTTCGTTGCTGGGTGACATGAGTCGGGTGTGGGTTAGTGCTCGGGCGCAACCGGCAGCAACGAGATCGAGAGAGAGGGAACGTAGAATGTGGAGGGCGTTTGGGGAGAGGATGATGCAGAATCCACGGTCGGCGGAGAGGCGGGGGGATTTCTCGTAGATGGTAAGGGTGTAGTACTTGGATCCGTGGGTGAGGATCTGGAGGGCGAAGGCAAGGCCGGAGATGCCGGCGCCGATTATGAGGATGTGTTTTTTGGCGGGCATTGTGAGTGATCAATGATACGGGGATTGTTTGCGTGAAAGAGATTTGGATGGTAGGAAAACCCTCCGGTTTATTGAGGAAAAGTCCTTGGTATTGTTCCTTCGATTCCCCACTCTAGCGATTATATCTCGTCTACTTAAGTTTTACAATCTGCAACCATCAGGTACCATTCTGCCCTCACACAGCCTGAAGTTTCTCTTTAATTTCCTTCATCTCTTTCTCCAACACCTCCAACCGCTTGAGCAGCGCCTTCACATCCTCTCCGCCCTGTTTCTCGACCTTCTCTTCCGCCGGTCTAAGCCTCCTCACAACCCTCGCTGGATTCCCCGCCACAACCGAGAACTCGGGCACATCCTTCGTAACCACGCTCGCCGCGCCCACCACACACCCGCGTCCAATCCTGACTCCGGGCAACACCGTCGCCCCCCCACCAATCCAACAATCCTCGCCAATCTCAACCTCCCTCCCCATCTCCGGTCCCTTGGTTCCATCCCGCAGCTCATGATCCAGCGGGTGCTCGGCCGAGTAAATATTCACATTGGGCCCTACCAGCGTGCGCGAGCCGATGGTGACCCGACACGTATCGAGGATCGTGCAGTTCCAGTTGATGTATACGTTCTCGCCCAGGGTGATGTTGTATCCGTAGTCAGCATTGAAGGGAGGTTCCACCCATGCTTCGTCCTCGAGGGATTCTTCGGGGGTGTCGGCGGGGAGATGCGGGGCGCCCGTGATCCTGGGGGTGTTAGTGCGGGGTGGGGTGCGGGCGGAGTGCGAACGTGTTCCAGAGGTTGATACGCTCGAGTCGGGAAGGGTTGGAGGCGGTGTTGTAGTCGTGGCAACGGCGGAAACATGCTTCACGCTCCGAGACGAGGGCGGGGTGGAAGGCGTGGTAGAGCTCGCCGCGGAGCATCTTGGATTTCTCGGGGTCCATGGTGGCTTGAGATGTCGCTGCAGGTACTATAGCTTCGTGTGTGCTGGAAATTTGAAACGATGAAACGATTGCAGTGGTGTTTTCTGTCGAGCGTTAGCGTAATCTCGGAGCAACACTCCGAGACTGCTTAACCTAAGCAAGTTAGCGGCCTGTCAGAAACTCGCCGGGGAACATGTGACCTGTGCTTGTACACTTGAATCAGAGTAGAAGCCACGGACATGCGGGTGCCGTAAAGAGCCCACATCGTGTACCTTTTCGACCAGATCTGAGCACAGGCTGAAGACATCTATGGGTTCTCAGCGGTATGAATAAAGTAGAGCTGGCTGGCTTGGGGATTTACTACCACTGCTTCCGCATCCTTTTCATGCGATCGACCACAACAACCCATACCGCCCTTTGAACTTGAAACAGATTTAACAATCAAGATGTGATGGCAAGACCGCAATTGCGATGTGCGTGTGCATATACTCCAACGCAGAACTTCCAAGACATGACAGAACGACCCTATCGTGCGAGAACTCCACGCATGTTTTACGCACATCTGCCGTATGTGTCTGGCCTTTGGTACGTCATATCAGTCTTGCTGAAAGCGGCAAGAAGGAGATGTCATTAGACTCCCCCGTGAGTAACCCCCAAAAGCTAGCTCGGGCTTAATGGTTACTCGACTACCGTCCGTGTATCCAGACGGAGGAGGAGCTTTGGGAGAGTGTCTAACAGAAATATGGGCATAATGGTGGGAGTGACCTTCTATGATTACATCTAGAATCGGTAGCCACTATACTCTAGACAAGCTGCTTCAAATTTCATCCGAGAGTAAAAACAACCGAAAGCGTAAAATGCTCTACAGTAAGTGGCGAATGATGCTCCATGATCAGAATACAACAGTCTTCAATGAGCTGCTTAATGGGAGATACCACATCTGAGCCGGCGGAAGCGACCAATAGAAGCAACAGAAAGCGTAAAGTTGGCGTAGATGTAGATACCGAGTGAAGACTCATGATCGACTGCCCAGAAAACAGCTTCCGGTCTTCGATAGTCACTTTAGATGAGCTACTCCAGAGGTGATCACTCAAAAAGAATAGTTCAATTTCATCCCATAAGTCCATACAAATTTCACCCACCATTCCCAAATCATCATAAACAACCATCAAAACGCGGCATCAATTCCCATCTCAATCATCCCCCAACAACCTCCCCGTCACCAACCCGAGCACACACCCACACGTGAGCGCACCCCAAACAACCACCGTCGCCACACCCAGCACTTCATTAACAACCGTCAATGCCTTGGGCCACTCGAACGCCTTCAACAACTCATTATTCGCAAGAAACACTGCCGCATGCGCAAAAACCACCATAAACCCCTCCAACACTTCGGAGCCCAACATCATCAACTCCCCAAGATTCCCGATATTTCCCACGGCGGCGACAAGGAACCACCACACCGCCAAACCCCAGAACACTAGCCCAAGTGCGACGCCGACATACGACAGCGCCACACCGCCGACGATAAACCCCGGGTTCCCACCCGGCGCGGTGGCTTTAGAGGGGAAGTGTCGGAGTGCCTGTTGCGCGAGGGAGGTACAGGCCCATGAGGTGAGGGCAGAGGGGATGGAGGCGAGGAAGAGGGCGGGGCGCTCCTTGGTTGGCGGAAATCCCTCGCGGTGGAGACGTTCAAGGACGTTTGCTTGGTACAGGAGGGAAAGTAGGATTCCCATGCCCTGTGTCGCGACACCGAAGGCCATGATCCCCAGTGCCGCACGGTGGTGGGTAGGTTTTAAGTGTGCTAGAACGACAGCGGCGGTAGGGCCAGCGAGGAGAAGGGGGAGGGTAGAGGTTAGAGCTGCGGGGGTGAGGTCTCTTGAACGGCGGTTCTGTGGGCCCTTCGAGAACTGGATTAGGGGAGAGGCGATTCCGAAGAGGAGGGAGAGGACGATATAGATCCAGAAGAAGCTTCGGATGGCGCGGGGGTTGTAGCCGTGCATTTTCTCCGCGTAGGTGGCGCCGTTGAGGATTAGGATTCCGAGGGCAGCGGGGAAGGAGGAAACGTGTTGGCCTTCGATGGGATGGACCATGCTGCCTGGGACGAGGGAGGGACGGACAACGAAGCGGACGAGGTGGGCTAGGAGGGTGATGAGGAAGAGGATTAGGGAGATGATGTAGACGATTGAACCTACGCGGGTTAGCACGGTTGGGGGATAAGAGCGGTGTTATGCCGACCCAAGACCCAGAGTCTGTGGACCCGATACGGGAGGTTGAACAGCAGCAACGACACCGCGCCGGTCGATATCACGATATTGTACCAGCTGTTTGCTGCTTAGCATGGCCGCATCAAGGGAGAGAAGAAGCTCACGCCCAAGTCATCTTGTTCTCGAGGATATGTCTCCAGAGCGGAAGATCTCCGCGTCGCCGGCGGAAACGGTCGTCAATTCCATGCAGACCATTGTGGCCAAGCAGAGGAGCCCGGTCATCGTCTCGCTCCCCAGCTTCAATTCGTCGTTCACGGCCCGACATGATTGTTGCGAGTAGAGTGTAGAAGGAAGAAGAGAAAACCCGACTTCTCTGGGAAAACGGCGGGGTTTTGTCAGTTGAGTGTGCATGACGACACTGCGTGGTGTGACGTGACTGACCTCATCATGATGATGCGCGCATTCCGCCTTACCCCGCGCTCTGTCGATCCGATCCGACTAAGCTTTGCGTCAGGACTTATGATCCGCATTGGTCGAAGCTTCAGCTGCGGCTAGAAGCAGTTGCACGGGCACGCGTCGGGCTGGGAATCCTGTCTGCGATCGCCCAGGGCTTCAACGGGTCATCAAAACACAATCGTCCCAGCTCCACGCCTCCGCTAGGACCACCAATTCCGCCGCCTACTCTGTATATAACCCATTCCTTCAGCTTTCCAAACCACAACAATCCATTCTCCCTCAACCAGAGCACTTTAATCCAAACAACAACATTCACAATGCAAAACGCCGCCGCCAGCAAATCCACGCACCTTACTGGTGAAACGCGTACCTCCGCGCCCGCCGCCGGCACCTCCAGCACTGGCGCCGCCTCTCGAGGCATTGGAGTCTCCCACGCCAAACCCGGCGACTCCTCGGTAGTCCCACAGAAGCTCCAAGAAGCGCTTCCCGAGAAGGTCGAGAATGCAGTCCCGAACACGATGCACGACACGGGGTCGAAGGGATCCAAGAGCCATGCCAAGCCTGGCGGGAGTATTCTCCCCGAGACAGTGCAGCAGATGGTGCCCGAGACGATTGAGAGGCTGGTTCCGAATGCGATTCATGATACGGAGGATAAGAAGGTTTTTGGAAAGTGAGGTATGTGCGTGGGATAGATGAGATGAGAGGAGGGATAGGATAGATGGAAACATGTGTAACTGTAAAACTATTGTATGATGGGCTAATAGACCGGATGTGTATCACCCACCTTCTCCGTGACTGCAGAAACCGTCGCCAAAAACCGAGGCTGTGATGAGATGCTACCCTTGCCTAGGAACATCCATTGTTATCTTGCCATTGTTCGTGTTGGCTGGTACAAGGACACACGCCTTGCTGCCCAATCGTTTTATTACAGTTGCATCTAAAATTAGCCTCCTTGGTCTGTGCATCCGCGTTCGGGGTATCTGGAGTAGACCAGGGGCCAGCGCCTACTTTGCACAGGGATTTTTTTGTTTTAATCATTCTGCATTCACTCTAACTAGAGTATGGCAGTACTATGCACAGGGATGATGGATAGTGCATCGGAAGACGCACCTGTTGCTATTGTAGGATACTGATGATCCGGAATTGTTTGCATGAAGATATAAATCCGAAGAAGGGGGATTGTTTGAAGTGTGCCATGTTTGATATGCTGAATTACTCGGTGAAGCACCATCCAGGGAGATGGTGCGGGTGGCACAGCGATGATCATCAGTTGGAAGTCACTTTCGTCACTGCGAAAAAAAAACGGATATTTCTTAACTTCTTGCATTGTCTTTTGCTATTTCTTACTCCCCTTCCCTTCCCTTCCCAACAGCCCCACGGAATCAGGGCCCCTTATCCGTGGGATTTATCTAAAAGGAAACATACAAACGATAAACCCGTAAGAAATCCATCCGACATTCGAAACTCTTCTCGAGCTGGATAAAAATAGTGATCATGACATCATAAAGCATTGAAAAGACCGTGAAAAAAGTTAACCGTAGCGCTATGCATATTATCCTTCCTTAACGAAAGTCCCAAAGTAGTAAGCATAAACCCGGTCCGAAAGAAAATTCGTGAAAAAACTCCGTGAAAAAAAGATGCCCGCTGGAAAAACTCCATCCCATAAAAACCCAATATAGACAGAATCGAAAAAAGTTGGCAAGACAAAACTGTGCTATATGTAGCCGCTCTACATCCGCAGTCCGCGCTCGAGGCGGTAAGCCAAGTTGTCGTCGATATCTCCCTTCTTTGGCGGTGGCGCCATGGCGTATTGGTACTGGTCGACCTCGTACTCGTCGACGTACTCCTCGCAGTAGTGGCCGCGGGTATCGATCTCGTATTCGTCGCATTGGCACATTGGTGTGGCCGGGCTGGACCCACGGCTGCTAAGCGTGCTACCAGAGCAGCTTGAGGAGCTGCGGTCTGAGAGCGGGCTGGCGGTGGTGGCTGCGGATGAGATCATGGAGTCGGGACGGCCGTAGTTGTACTGGGTATCGAGGGTGAGCTTGTGGGCGGCCATGGGGTTGCGGGGAACGGGGTGGACGAGGTGGGTGAGCTGGCGGTGTTGGCGGGTGGGTGAGGGTGTGCGGCGGGTTTGGCTGGGGTAGTACTCGGCGGGGTTTGGGATGTCGTAGACACCACCGGAGCGTTTTGATGATGCGGAGGAGCGCGAGGAGACGGAGGAGGCGGGGGAGGAGCGGCGGGTCGAGGTCGCCGATGGGATTTCGTGGTCGAGGATGTTGAGCGTCAATTTGCGAGTGGGCTCGTTGCAGCTGGGCTTGTTGGGGTCGTGCGACTCAAAGTAGCCATCGAGGATGTACTAATTCGCAGTCTGTTAGTGGTGGGGGGGGGGCTGCAGAAGAACGAGCTGCGGAGAACATACGTAGTACCAGTAGCGTGCTGGGGGCATGGACGAGCCGAATTTGATGGTCAGGGTCCACCAGCCTGGGCCGGCGCCCTTATCGGCGCTCATCTGGTAGCGCTTGGAGTAGTTGTCCCAAGAGCCCGTGAGGTGGCAGCTCTTGATGTGCGCGGGAGTGCGGAGGGTGAAGGTGGTTCCGGCAGCGGAGGTAGACATGATGATGATGATATATAGGGTGGTAATATTAATGGATCGTAAAATTAGTTAAGCGGACTCTTCAGTAAGATCTGACTAGCAGATTGAATGTGGCGATATTATGGGGGGGAAAATTAACAAAAGACACCGGGTCTTGGAACAAAGGGCAGGGGAATGCAAAAAAGGAGTAAAGAGGCGGGAGACTAAAAGCTCGACTGCCTGGGGAAGGGGAAATGAAGAGACTTGCTCGTGTGGTGGGATGAAGAACGAAAAGAAAGGTTCAAGAAGGGCGGAAATGGCGGGGTCTTTATCCTCGCTGGCGCCTCGCACCAAATGGCAGAGCGTTCGCTGTGGAGGTCGGGTGGATGGCCACGGTTGGCCCAGCAGCGCTTGGGGAGGGGGGACGCGGGCGCTGATTGGCTCGAGGCTTCCAACACCCCGCACCTTGCTCGCAGTCCCAGCGCTCGCCCTCTCGAGATCCGCACACGCCATTCGATACGGGCGACTGGCCAGCCACCAATCACAGTCGCAGTGGCTCGCCCATTGACCGTGGTGCTGGCCCTGGCTCACGCAAGTGATGGCCATGCAGATGCAGTGCACAGGCTCTGCATGCATGCTGCATACTGCCGAGTCGACCAGGGCTGGCGCTGTTTTTGGAAGCAACAGACCCGAACACCGCTGCCAAGAAACGTCCCACCCCAAAACAGGTACGTACCCATACCGACGATCCTCTTGCCGGTGTTGCTGTCGCCGTCGGACGAATCTTCAGCGTCTTCGGTGCAAAGGCGCACGGACTGCAGGCGTCGCAGCCGGAAGGGCGCTCTGGATGCGGTTCGGATCCAGCCCGGCTTTGACGTTTCGCCGCGCAACGCGTTCCGTGTGGACGATCGGAGAGTGACTATTGTTCTGCGATGAGCATGTTCGTCATCAAAGCTAGGATACTCCAGCCGAGACGATATTATCGCTCTCGAGCAAACCTGGTTGGTTGCGGTTTAGATGCAATGCAGATGGAAGCGCCTCCGACATTCAGCCTGATGGTATCTGTATGTATGTACGTTTGTGCACACGGACTGTTGCAGGCGGATCAGAAAATAGTAAAAAATAACGGTAATCTGTGGGGAGAGGACTTTTCACGGCAATAATATAATAATAGGAACTAAAGTACTGCTACTTGGAATTGTCGCGGAAACGTCGCAAGTACGCATGTGCCTGTATGTACTCGGTGCAAGTACACTTCACGGGTCTTCAGTATGTTGCATCCAGATGAAACTTCTGAATTGTGCTGCTCCTATCAGAACTTCATGATTACTCTGGGCTCGGATACAGTATCTGAGCTGGGCGAGTTTCAACGTCGTCATAGATTCAAGACATCCATCGATCCCATCGAATCTTAGATGCTACATACTATCTCGCACTAGCTGGCAGCATCAACGCTCGCGGGCGATTCAAACAAATCGAGGTTCTTGTCCGCAAGCATACCCTAAGCCAGGTGCCATCGTAGCAATGAATCAATAGTCCTCGCAAATTGTAAATGAAAACACCCCTGATATCGTCGACTTCGCGAACCAAACATCTTCTGATCATCTTCTGATGGGCGAGATTACCCAATAGAGCCACTGACACTCTGTCGTCGGTCCTCGGCAGTTCAGTGGCTCATATCCCTCAAGGACCCCGATCTGAGGCTGAACACGTAGGTGCAGTGGCTGGATGCAAAGTAAGCCTCAAGCTCGGCGCTTAACCGCCACCCTGGCAAGCGAGCAAGTCTAATGCTGCTGTGGAACATTCGGTTGAGATGTGTAGCCGGACTCCCGACGAAGGCCGGGTGGTTGTCCGTGCGAAAACGGTGCGGCAATTTCTAGCAAGTGAGAGTACAGTACCGTCCGCGCGGTGGATGTCAATGAACATGTTGAGGTTAGGGTACGCTCTCCTACTTAAGCCACACGAGTTCTTGTTTTCCACCCCGGACCGGAGTGAGCTTGAAATTTCTGTTGTACGAGCGCCATTGCTTTTGTGGCAGACACTCCCATATATTGCGCAACTCACCGAAAGGCATTCTTATTGTGACTCCGAGTGGGGTACAGCAAGCGGGGGTTGACGCAGATGAATAGCGAACAAATTAGCCAAAAGCAGGTGGAACAAAAGGAAGCAAATCTAGACAATTTGTGCAAAAATAGACTATCCTGGCTTCCAACATGTTAACAGCTTTGCAGGTGTCATGAGGGGGTTGACAGGATGTGGTTTTGCCCACCATTGCCGTTTGTGGACATGAATGGTCAGCCCCTCGGAAGGTGGCGCGAAAACATGAGATGCCGAAGGAAAATCACTGGTTAGTGACTGACCTTCCGCGCCTCCCCCTTCCACACTCCCAGTCGTCGTTCCCGACGGCCACACAATACACGGACGCTCGCACCGATAGTAATGGGTAGATACATTCGGATTCATTTCAGGCTCCGATCAGAATACTCTTTCTAAGCGCCTATGGTTAACATGCATGTACGGATATAGTGGGCAGGGCAGGTCCTTGAATAGCAGGGTTAATTGGTCACCATGGAAATATGAGCAGGACGGGAGAAACCACCGATTAATAGCTTTCGAAACCCAAAATTACGTCCTGCGGTTTTAGCTGCATAGTATTGTTGTTTCTGGGGTGCATCTATCAATTGGTTGGTGGATAGATTTATCGTAGTAGGTGTGCGGAGACTGTCACACCGTCGAGTGACCGACTGTGACAAGCATCAAAGTGTATCTGCACACCACTATTAGCTTGATTGGTATGCAAGCTGGACCGCGAGGGGTTAGACTGACTTGTCCGTATAATACCTCAGACAGTCAGATGGAAAATTCTGCACACCACGCGGCCCAACGCTGATAGCGAGCGGGGTTGAGAAATAAAGAAACTATGATTTCAACCTGCAAAGTCCAACCAAGATGGCTTTCTTTCCTTGTTTCCTGATCTCATAGGCTGGTTAACTCCGGTGGTTGTGTAGCAAAGATCCCTTGTATTAACCAGAAGCCGTGAAATGAGCTCATGATCAGATAGCGAGTTATGCCCCAGACGACAGTCGGGAGATCCTTCAGAGCCACGTACAAGTATTCCAGTGAGGCGGTCGATATGTCCATAAACAGTTACACATCTCTAAGTTGCCCCTCCGGCATTCCCTTGGCAAAAGCGGGTACACATGGTCGATGAAGGCTTCTACCAGTATACCAAAGTTAAGAAGTAGGACAATGGCATTGCTGCCGTTATCTATCCATCCCGAGGTTTCAATAGAAAATCCAGCCATAACCAGGCATTATTCGTCCGGGGTGTGGCGTGGACAAGGTTGGATTCGTCTGGGAAGGACTAAGTACTCTCATTCAAAAAGCCGCTGTAGAGTATAGTACATAAAGTACACCGCCATACGTGCAAGTATGTGTAGGGTCAGTACATAGCTAAAGACATACTAAAACGTATGCCTGAGCTTTACATTAGCTATCAGTTATACGGATGCAAATGCTAACCAATCGACACTAGGTTATGATGGAAAGGTGACAGTCTGTCAGTGCTTCATAAGGCTAGGAGCCGTTGGCCCTTCGCGACAGGAGTTCTTCTTACAACCCGAAGAACCTACTCCCATCCGTTTACCAATTCTCACTGATAAAGATCTCTACACCATAGCCCATCAAGAACTGAAATCAAGATACTCACCGTTTGCAGTTGCGTTTGGCTTAACAAAGCAATTTCACTACTCTACATTAAAAAAATCTACTCCAAGAACTAAGAGAAGTAACCTAGGTAGTTAGAAGGATGAAGTAATAATTTTTGTCGGCCATCTAAAGTTGCCCAGCACGACATACGTACTTAACCCCACAGTAACGTCGACCAAACCAAGGCAATAACTAACCAGCCTTCTACTACATTGTTAGTCAACCGTACTGGGGCTCACTTCCAGTCATAAAGTAATTACGTAGAGTTCAGTGTCACGTGAGCCGTGAGCGTTCCAACCGTACATCATCATATCTTACGTAAGATGTGACCGATACTATGAACAAACTCGTGTGGCTAGATGATTTTTCAGTTGGGTCACTAGCCCTAGCCTCTCTAGTTTCTTAGATAGATAGAATACATTGCATCTTCTCCTCCATTAATATAATATGAATACGTTATCACCAGAGGACAGATCAATCCCAGCCCCCCTTTCAAAGCAATCACAATTGATAATTCAACTGGCCAACCAGATTGTCCCAGACACTCCAATTTACTAAATAGTTAAAAATTCGGCTGTACCATAAAACTTTATGGGATATCAACCTCCCACTGCCGGCATTGTATTGGCATCAATGGATATGGAGAAAGAATACGAAAAGGACAAAGTAATTTTCTCTCTAATCATTGCAATTTCCTTCACTCGAATAAATTTGCACAAAAAATTGGTTAATTGCCTATCGCCGAGAACAACAAAAAGAATACTACGGATACGCTACAAGCCTAACCCTGATTATCTCGAGACATCTGACAGCACCTAAACTTGATATTTTTACTGCGAATAAGGCCTAACGTTTTCATAAATGTTCTCATACTTGTCATGTTTCTATTGAATTCCCCGTGTATTATAATAGCACCCAGGTTGTATTTATGCCTGCTCAAGCTTCCAGCTAAACGCAAGCAAGCCATGCGCATATGAAGTTGCCCCACTGCTTGAAAACGCTACCTAGCTACATCTCCTAAGTTTCGAATTCAAAGAATGCTAACGATATTCATTCGGTGACTACTCAGCCGTCGGCTTAGTCTGGATTCATGCATTTTAGATTGATGTGGCATCCCGCCGCTTTTTTTAGTGTTCATTTTGACCTTGAGATATGCGAAACCAAATTGCACAGAGCCCTGGCCCAAGTACTCGCATAGCCTAAGTAGAGTACTATCTCTGGCACTATTTTAGTTTCACAGGCTAAAGGTAGTACTGGAGACACCGCGCTTAATTGTTTCACGCCATGCACCATGTGTCCCGCTGTTACCCCCCACTTTGAGTACCATTCGCCGCCAAAAATTCAAGCATGAATTGCGCCTCAAGTAATCTCAAAGGGCGGCAAATCCAGGCGATTGGGTATGCATTCTAGTATACCTATAAAGACTCTTCTCGCATTCTGAGAATTGGTAGGACGTTTCTTGAAACCCGTCCCAGCTTGTGCTTAATTAAGCGCTAACATGGCCGTCTCACCACCACCGTCATTGCTCCAACATCCACCGTCTCGACTTAGTTCGACCTTCCTACGCATTTACTCAACACTTTTTCCGGATGTTGGATGGCGACCAGCAACACTACAGCGTAGTGTTCTCTTAACCGTTGCCGTTCTTACTACTGCCGCAATCGCAGTTTTCCAGTATCTGTTATGGCGATCGGAACACTTTGGCGCTGTTCTCTATTCACCCACAAGTTATCAGAGGGCGCTGTTCGAGTATGGCCCACTGACATGGGGTGTACTATTTGGACTGTTTTGGACTAGTATTGACCACGATATTAAAAGGTATGTTCGTAGACTTGGTTAAGGAGTATTTGTAATTCATAATCCCATCGCAGGCTGGAGCCATATTTTCAACTATCAAAGCCAGAGGGCGTGACAGCAGAACAATGCCTGTTTCTAGAGTATCCCTACATATTAACTATCCTTGCACCGTTTGTGGCGTTAAAGAAGAGGCGAGTCTACTTTCAGCCCCGTCCTAAAACTAAATTCATCAAGCTGATTATATCCCGAATATAGGCACTGGGTGGTTGCATGCTCGACCCTGATACTCTCTCTGACCATGTTCGGTGTGGTTCCAGTCGCTAGTACCATCTTGTCAAAGCAGAACGTGGAGCGGCAAGCCCCGTTCAATATTTCACTTGCTTCTCTTCTTCCGGTGGATTCTCAGCCTTCAAATCTTACCACCGCTTTCAGTTATGTTGCCTACAGCAACGAATTTCTGGACGGTTCGCTTCCTGGGTTTACCAGACCTGAATTTGCCGTGCTACCATTCAAGGCCGATGGAAATGAGACAGTAAGACCAAGCGAAAGATGGCAGGCTCGATCGATGCTATACGAGGGACGCTTGAACTGCACCACCGCTGTTCTCAAATTCGATTTCCACTCAGATTACGACGGTGTCTCGAAATACAATACGACTAAAGCGTTCGTGGCTGACAAACCTGACTGCTTGATCAATGTAACTATCCCCGAATTAGATGCGGTATATCAGACCATTTTTCAGGTTGTCGATGACCCAAATTGGATTCATACGTCATGTGCGTCGTCCACCAACATGCTTTTTGGCGTCTGGGGCCGCAGTCTATTATCAAGGCTGGTTCAGTGCAATTGCTCAAGTATGGGTTGCCAGAGTTGCGGGACCCAGTTCTCCAAATATGCTGCGGTATTCTGTCAGCCTGTTCACGAGCAGCAAGAGGTAGATGTCACGGTTGACGCCAGTACCGGTGAAATATTAGAAATAAGAAGGTATCCAGAGACCAAAACCGAAATTACCAGTCTCAATATTAAGCATTGGGAAAACCTGGTCTTTAACGCTCAAAACTCGCCTTCGACTGCTGCATTCAATGTCTCTCCAACCTATGGTATTGATCGCGAAGATACCATGCCCCAGGTCGGCTGGCGCTTTCCGCAGCCTATGAGTCGCTTGAAAGTCAATCCTGCATTCCTAACACTGATGGAAAACTACACCGAGGCAGAATTTGGCGATCACCGGCTCCCGATCAACACCAACTTTGCCCAACTCCAATCTCTTGGTACCTATGCCCTTGCGGGACAAAACAACTTGGAGGAGCTCTTTGACCCCAGAGTACTGGCGGGAAAATTTGATGATGCATATAGAAAGATGTTTGCCATGGCATTCTCCCTTAATTCTGGTATCTCCTTCTTCGCTGACCAACCGCTGCCCCTTAATTCCAGTGTTTCCCTCTCCGTCGATCAACCGCTGCCAACCAAGGGGAAGAAACTGTTCAAGGAAGTGGGCTATGTGGTAGACACGAAATGGACCCGTGTTCTTCAAGCTACTTTGAGTTTGGTGCTTGGGTTCATCTTAACACTAATGGTCTTGACTTGGAACAGACAATGTGGGATTGGGTCGGATCCTGGGACAATTGCGTCCGCTATGATATGGGTGGAGCCTAGTGTACTGGGAGAATTTCAAGGCGCAGAGTTCATTCAATCGAAGGCTCTAGAAACAGCCCTGAAGGAGAAGAGCCACCGGTATAAACTTCAGGGACAGAAGGTTGTGGTATGCGCTCAGGGGAGGAACCAGGCCTCGAAGGGTCTCAATACAGAGGGGACACACGCGGTACTCTCAAAGCCCTGGGAGTTGACATTAGCCGCGGGAGTCTTTTCACTGTTCCTTCTCTTAGCGCTTATTGTGGTCTTAAGCGTCTATTTCTTTCGGAACCAGTCACAACAAGGATTCCCAACGCCAACTAACCGTCAAACGTACGCATTCTACGCCTCGTATTCACCAACAATTGCTGCAACATTATATGAGTCATATCTAGTCCTTCTTGGAAGCTTCGTTTCGTTGCTGTTCCCCTTCAGAAAGCTCGCACAGCGTAATGCGAGTGCTGCTAACTCGCTGGCAATCAACTACGACCGCGCGCCGCCACACCTATTATTTTTTGATGCCTTTAAAACTAGAAACTTTTTGCTGGCGCTTTTAAGTGTTTCGATCTTGCTGGCCAATGTACTCGCAGTTGCTCTTGGAGGTCTCTTCCACCAATCTGAAATTGATATCAACATTTCAAGCAAAGCTATTCTGATGGGATCTCTGGACGATCTCGAGCAATATAATGCAACTGTATTCTCGAAATACGACATCGACGCGGACCATATCTATGCAACCACCGGTGAGCGATTCGGGTTTAAGCAACGTCCATGGACCACCGATGATCTATTCTATATCCCGTTTGCGGACACCTCTCAAGAAAAGCTGGCTAGACTCAACTACACAGCACGAACATTTGCTTATGGTGTTAATATAACATGCCAAGAAATGTCACCCGAGTCGATCAAAGAGTGGCGTTCAGTTATTTGGCTCGATAAGACGCCACCGGTTCCGTGGGGATCCTGGGAGAGTGTTGGCTCAAAAAAGTATAACGACCGTATCAACCATAAACAGAGCATAACATTCACATACATTACGTCATCGGACCGAAACAATACACTACTAAGTTATCCTCTAAACGAATCCCTTAACAGCAAATATATTGATCAATATTCCGACAAAAAAATGGGAGGCGACGATCCAGATGACGAAGAGAAAGCATTTTTCAGCGGCAGCCCTCCAGTCGAGTATATTGAGTGGGCACCGCAGCAATATAAATATCCGAGTAACTCCAATACCGTTGAATTCTTTGCTTCGTGGACAAAATCGGGGGTCGGGAACCGCAGCTTAACCATAAACAGAGCGGGTTTGTGGACAAATTTATACGGAAAAACGATAAACGGGCTATCTGTCATCCCTCTATCCAGAGTTCTTATTCACTGCTCAGTAAACCCGAGAGTTATCTCGAGCAATGTTCAAGTCCGATCTGATCAGGGTGGTGAAGTCGTTATGGCGACAGACATCCAAAATGTGCCGCTTGACCACATCAACTCCACTCAATCTGGACTTTCCGGGATCTTGAAGGCCTTCCAATACATGGTAAACGCTGAAGCGAACCCCGTTGGTGGTGGCGATATCAGATTTTTGGAGGAGACTTATAACAAGAACCGTGCCGATCCCCGACCAGGCAACTGGTTCACATTTCTAGTGCATGAACACGCGCGAGAGACGAACAAGGACTTCGATCTATACAGTTACCCTCAACAGAGCACCCAAAGCATAGAATTTGTTTATAAAAAGATGTTTGCCATTTACATCCAAATACACAGCAAAAAGATATTCCAACAGTTGGAGAGAAACAAAGCAACTGGTACCATCGTTCCGAGTTCTTACATCCGTCGAGAAATGCGGGTACTCATGAGGCCTGTCGCGTTTTATGTGTCGATATTCCTTCTGGCGATTTCAATTCCAGCAGTAGCTTGGACATATGCAAGCCTTTGGAAGGCTTTCTTGGCCCACTCACCAACGACGCTCAGCGGGATGTATGCTTCGTTTTATGCTAGCAGGAAGGTGCTAGATGATGTAGAGAGTACAGAGCTTTTGGGACTAAAGACGAGGAACCGGGCATTTCAAGAGTTGGGTAATAAATATGGATACGGATGGTTCAAGAGCGCGGGCGGGGAATGGCACCTTGGCATTGAAAGAGAACCTACAACGTTCTGAACAAGACCATGACATGAAAGGTCGCTATCGGACCTTCCTGTGTTGGACCCGAACCGTTTCATTCAGCGATAAAATATAAGGTTCGTTCGGTAGGTCGCACTGGGAAAGTGGGGAAGCACACAGAGCCTTCGGCAAGAGGCTGTTGCCACCCGGCCTGGAGAGTATCGTTCTGCTACTCTACACTGATCTGCATTGGCGCGGGAAAAGACAAGAGACACTGTATACATGTACATATATTTATAGTATTCCTCGGGTCGTAGCGTTAAGGTGTGGCAACTAAGTCGAACATATAAATTAGTTATTAAAAAGTGCGGTTTCCCTACAGTACATGGTATTAGTGTAGTGTAATGAAATATGCACTTTCGACGTGCAGCGTCTCACGATGTCGTCTGATATACACTACTCTACGCTGGTTCGGAAGTGTTTAATACAAACGGCAGTCGGTAGAAATCACATTTAATTAACCACAGCGTTTGAATCCTTGAACAACTCTTCAATCCCACAGTAATGTAGATACCTGGTGTAGAAGCTACGAAGTCGGTGGTGTAATTTGAACGATACCAAATACCCTAGAAGTTTCCGCGTAACATTACACTGCAATTACAGAGACATTTAGGGGAAACCTATGGCTGGGTGTTAACACTGGAGGAGGACAATATTGTGGAGAAGCTCGGAGTCGCTACTATAGAGTAAGATGACATGCATAAATAACAGTTGATTCTACTAAGAAAATCGACTGTTTATGCACGAGAACTACGCAAAAGCACTCGCACTGCTATACCAACTTAATAAGTGCTCGAGTGCATTACCGTCGAGGTTATCTTCGCTTTCTGTCGTACATAACTCCACTGCTCTCATCGGATCAACTAATACAGCCAGAAATAACAGTCATCATCGATAATTAAGATACATATTCCCACGAAACAAGACGCATTACAAACCCAAAAAAAAAACTTACTGAACGAACGCGACCATTGCAACCCCATCTTCATTCTTCGCCGGAAGTATCGCATAGGTCAATGACAGTATATGGCTTCTTCTTTGATGGCCTCATCTCAGCTGAGTCTAAGCTACTATTGACACTGATCTCGCTCAGACTCTGTTTATGGGTGGTTGCTGATGGTGATGTGGCAGCAGTTGAGGTAGGAAATTTTTGCGACAACAAATTCTTTGCCATCGTTTTAAACTGTGTTGAATATCCTAATCCTCCTTTCTTGACTGCATCAACCATCAGATCCTTCCACTCTCCTTCTCCTAGCGAATCCTCGATTCTGAGCACGCACGATTCGATAATTGCTCTATATTTCTCCCGATTCTTGCGCCTATCAGCAAGCGACATTCCAACCTTCTTCGCTGTGAGAGTTCCAACTCTTCCGTGTGGTTGAGTCTCCGAAATACCAACGTTTTTTAGGTGACTGTATCGATCTTTTAGCGCATCATGGACGTGTTTGCGATCTGCTTTCGTCATCGTCCATGTTTCAGACGTATCATTTTTTGAGACCAGAAAACTGGACTTTGTGGCAACTGTCACATTTTGAGTCCTCACAATCGAGCCCTGGGAGCAAGAAGTTCTTAGTAGGAGCACTCTTGGCGCCCAGTGCAGGACCAAGCGGGGCCAGAAAGTGCTTCAGAACCACCGTCTGGAAAAAGAATGGGATGGCAGGATGCGAATCCCGGGGGATTCCGAAAGCAACGAGATCATCCTGAATTTGAACTAAGATGGTGGCATAGAAGCGGTACTTGTGTTCGGTTGTCTTCTGGGTCTCAGGTGGTTTAGTGCCTGCAGTGCTCTTCAACACCGTCCCAAGCAGATCCAGTTCCTTATGTTCCATCAAGCGGTGGAGCAGGAGATATGTATCGCTTGATTTCCACTGTCCGTGTGAAACGAAGCTCGGGAGTTGATAGCTATGACCGGAAAAAGAGTTGTGAGGCGTAGCTATATTTATGGCTAGAAACTACAAGCGGTAGGTACGTTTGCAGAATACCTTTATAATTCTTAAAAGTTTCAAGCTGACGAAGCCAATATCCTATGTTGCGATAAACCCCCATTTTCGGGAGGATTCTAAAGATATCATTAGCATTATCAACAGTGTACAGTGCTGGAGCGTAATGTCCCTAGTCGAACATGCGGCCGAATTAACAGTGATTAACAGCCTTGATTTGCCGAAAATCTACTGCAAAGTCGGATGGCGATACTCCCCGTATGTAACTCTAGCGACATATACCAATGATTGTCTATAAAGAGAACTTACAGGTTTCTAAAGACCTCATTCCCAAAATCCTTTGTCAGACTGCAGAGCTCGTTGATAGTAATATACTTCCGAATGTCACAGATGCAAAACCTTCCTGGATGAAAGTGGAGGCTGTGCTTGAGTTGTTTCTGAATATTTTGGCAACAATCTGTATTTTACGCTTGGTGCTTTCTTTCTTTTCTACACACATAGTAGGTTGAGAAAATGTGCGGCATACCCGTAAAACGCGTCGACTACGATTTGCGAGTGCATCTCTTCAGGCCACAATACCAACGCAGAGCGACTCCATTTATGTTCCAATGAACCACTTCCGGGATCATAATCTTCCTCAAACATGGGAGATTTTGTGGCCATTCTTGTTGTGGTAGTACCCAGTCCTCACAGTTGTGGTCCTATACCGGCGAACAATAGACTCTCCGGTGTAGCGACTGATGCATTCGTAGGTCTCGCCAGTTTTCCAGGGTGATAAGCGGATCCAACACCAGTTCGTCATAATCTATCTCATGGAATCCGTCCTCATCAACATAAGCCTCATCTATATCAATCTCCCTGTATCGATCGTAATCATAGGTTTCCGGATCAGCCCAGCCTGCCGCTGTTCCTTCCATGGTGCGCGTGAGATTCACAAAGTAAACTTTTAGCAGCCTCCACCAACATGTCCATTCGGCCTCTATCGATGGGATGAATACGCTCGAAGGAACCGTAGTTATCGTTCAATATCCAGGTAAGGAATTTAGGAAAAACAGCTTCCTCATGTCTTCGAACGGAATAGAGCCAACAGTTCAAGCACTCCTTCAACGCCGTTATTCCAGAGAATGTGTCAGGCAGCTCCAGTTGGTGAGGTAAATATGAGTAAGGCGGCAGTACGTGAAGGGTATAAAGTAAACATAAAGCAGTTCCCTCGGATACGAGCGTCGGCTCCACCCCATGATACCAGATGGCCAAAGTTAGATCGGCGGGCCTTCCCGTCTGGTAGTCAGGTGACTCCAAATTTGCGGATTCTGATGACGAAAATGTAAGCTTAAATTCGTCGAATGACGGCAATATGACAAGAAGCTTTGCGAACCTATTGGTATACTTTTTCTCACGGAGTCTGAAGATCGATTAGTTAGCCCGTTTAGTCCTCTACTATCGAACCCTAGCATCCCGCAGCCCCTGACACCAGGCCATGAATGAATCCGACAAAGGACACACAGTGTTCCTTCCGCCACAGTCACGGCGGGTGGGAGACACTTACTCATCACCAAATCCCATAACTTCCTCTCCCTCCGTAGCCATAAAAGCAAATTCAAACAGTAGCTCTGCCCTCTCAATTTCGAACTTCTTCCTAACAAACTTTTCTGCCTTTTTCTAGATCCAAGTCTTCCATTCCAAGTTTAATATATTCAGGTCTTCGCCTTGAATGCAATCTCTTCCCGCTCTGTTGACACGAATAAGTTTTCTTTTACTTCTGATCTCCTCAATCTGACTCTGCTGAACCGGCAAACCGATATTGATCTTGGCACCTATCTTGCCCCTCGCGAGTCGCTGGACAACTTGCAGAAGCGGATTGGGCGCCTTCGATATCCTAGTAGTTGACGCGGACAGTCGAGGAGTAACGCGTACAAGCGCATCCGCGAAGTGTTCCTCGAGTTTGTTGAGAGGGTGCTGAGGATCCCGCGACGGGGATGACGTTGAGTTGTCGGGTGAGGACATGTTGGTGCTGATTGATAGTCCGCGGAACTGCAGGATTGCTGGTTTAGTGAACGGATTTTCAGTTTCGGCTGAATCGTGACACTCAGGAGAACGCGACGTTTGTTTTATTTACATCATCTATTTATTAGAATGTCAAGAATGAATTAAAACCAATCAATGCAGCTCAAGTCTGTATATATGATACTTCAAGAGGCTTTCTAGCCGTGATTATCCTTGCTTTTTACTAGCTGATTCATTTCTTCCTAGAGAGATCGCACCCAAACACCCACTATCACTCGATCGCTTGACAATCATGCGTGTTACGAATGTGAAGCTGATGAAGTCTATTCTACTAACTAAGGAGAAGCTCTGTCTTTATATACATGAGAGCCTGGAATACCATGGAAGTCCATGGAAGCTCACGATTGCAAATACCAGTGGTGGCGAGTGAAGACTCGTGGATGAGTCTACGACTATGAGTCCGTAGCCTGTGAGTCGATATGACGATCTCAGTACAGGTGACTTCCTTACAGATCATATAGTAATAATGCGAATGGTACTAGGGAGCTTCGCTCAGACGTTGAGAGATAGTCTTAAGATGTAACCTACTACCAGCCCAGCCAAGCGCTATTCAAAGCATCTTATTGCGAGCAGATAGATTTGCCTAGCATTTTTGTCCGGCATAGTCTTAAGTTCCTTTAAGACCAAGTTCTTTAAGGTAAGTCCAACAAATGCATAATGCAGCTACAGAGGTCAATTCAATGATACATATGATGCGTGTCAATTCGGTCGACTGGAAGCGGGCTTGCGAGCAAGGCTAAAAATCTGAGCACGAGACAAGCATGTATATGTCTGAATGTGGAGCGTACATACAGAACATCTTACCAATCACTGGCGTACGCCCTGGGCATGCCGAACTTCCTTCTTCTGCCACGGAAGCTGAACGAACGAAAGCACAATTTGTTGTACTACAGAGTAACGATGGGGTAGGCTCATAATCAATTATGTCGCCCTTCAAATACCCAACCGTTCCACACTATTGCCAAGTTATGCACTGTACAGCTGATACAAAGACACTTTCCCAGTATGATTCCGATATAAGCCGACAAAATTTGTAAGCCCACAAAGACGTTTCCCATTTTCCACCTTTGTAGAGCCATTTTAACAAGACTTATCTTGCAGCATAACTCTTCCATAAAGATGGTATATGCGTGATATAAGAGTTACAGCAAAAACACCTTCAATAGGCTTACAAGTTTTATCAGTCTCCCTCTAACGTAAGAACCATTGAATTGACCAGACGTATTATCAGAAGTTCTGTTTTATTATTCAGAATCTTCATATACAAGAACTAATGTCAAACTTACAAAGCTGGCAGTGCATGAAGGTATCAGTATCAATTCGAAGCGCCGAGGCACGAAACCTATAGCACTCCTTCTTTTGCCCCCTTCCCCCGCCGCGTCCTCAACAGCTCCTCATTCAACTAAGTTTAAAAGGAACAGGAAGGTGATTGGGAATAGAGAATCGAGAATGGTATTTACGAGAAGTGGGATGGGCAGCCACCAATTTTCAACCAAATGGAGTTTTGATCGTGGGCATTCCTCGGTCTAGGCTTGTCACGTCTCGCTCAATACTTTGTACTTTACTAGCCACTAGGATTCATTTTTGTGCGAACATCTTTTTTATTCCTTTGGGCGCAAATCTGTAATAAAAAATTATTTTTAGTAAGTACTTACTGAAGTATTTATCTAAAGGTACGTCGGTAGTGTTGTACTCGTCAAATTTTTAAGTATCCAGAAACAAAAACCCTAACCCTCATTAGGTGATGCCAAGAGTCATTATAAGCGCCCACGCTAATCATTACTAGTGATTATATGCCGGGTTAGGGTTAGCCAAATTTCTGGATACTTAAAAAATTGACAGTATACCAAGGTATGTATAACGGTGTTATATTAGCGGACTATAACAGTTCAGCCGCATTTACTGCGGAACAAACAACGCAGAACTTTGTATTAATTGTCAAAGATTTCTACAGGTATATTCCAAAATTTGTTGGAATTTCGCAGCCCCTGACAAATTTGAACTACAGAGGGGGCCGTGATCCAGAATCCTCACTTGCAATTGCCGGGTGAAATGAGAATGAATAGTAACCGTCCAAAACCCTACTATGAAGTCAGTGCAGTCTCCAGAGTACCAGTTGAGCTAGATGCCATCGTTGGACTTTGTTGCCGTAAAGTGCCTGTTATACTGCGCTTTTCAAGGCTTTTTTTTCACCCGCTGTACACTGCAGATCGGACTGCAATGCGTGTGGGCGTGGGGGAGATTGAAAGAATCGGTCAGTCGGGCCGTTGTGGGCAACGAGGTTGATGCCAGCACTGGGAGTTACCCCTGAGCACATAACTGCGGCAGCTTCCTAGGTATACTTCTTGAACTTTACAAAACCAGAGTAAACGTTCGAAATATTGAAAGAAAATATCGCTCATTGGGGATTAGGTAGTCGTTCTAGTTCCCCGAACGCATATGCCTTGTCATCTCCGTGCTAAAATCTTTCAATCTGCACAAGTACAGATCCGATCTCTCCCGAAGAAGGGACCTTACTCTATTCTCAAAGTATAGATACGACAACATTCCCAACCTCACAATGTGCTACTTAGTTGGCGGAGTCGTCAGTATCTATCGCATTAGCTACTCTAGACGATGCGAGTGAGTTCGATACGTACCAGTGATGCTAGAGTTTCACGAATTAAGGCCGGGATGTGTGACGCCCAGCATGCGTCCAGGTGCCAATGGTATGCGCTTGGTATAGACGGCAAGTTGCAGTTGAAGATGAATGTGACGTCTGAGGTCGCTCCAAACCCTCGGTACTGTGCTTAGTACTAGTACTACGTGGGACTGTTGTGCTAGTTGTAGTCCTCCGCTTGGCGATGGTCGGCCAATCACGTTGGGCTTGCACCTGCATATCTCCAGGGGTGTGTTTCAAACAGACTACGGGCTTTTTGTTAGTTGCAGCGAATGCCTACTACGGGAAGGTGTCTGAGATGAAGGATTGCTGTCGCTATTCCCTATCGAAATGAGCTAGTGAATGTTGATTGATTAATACCGATCCATCGCCTACACTTCCCCCTTCTTCTTTCTCTCTTCTCCCCTCCCCTTCTGTTTGTTCTGTTCTGTTCGTCTCGTTGCGCTTTACGAACTCACCTAGTCATTCTTTTCAAGATCGAGACCGTTGACGTGCATTCATTCTTTGTTCGGATATACACCCGACCACTACCACCACCTCCTCTTCCTCAATCACCACATTCATTGTTTGCAAGTCGCTCTTTCGCCTAGGTCAGCCGCACGATGTTAGCAAAATCCCTCCTACTCACCATCTCGCTCCTCGCCCTAGAGGTAAGCGCCTTCTGGCGTATGCCATGTAAAGGGCGACTCACGATGGATCGCCTTGATCCTATCGATACTCCAGGAGCCCCCGCTCATCACGCTCACGCAATCCATGGTGGCGATGGTTTGTACCAGTCACTTGCCGTTCTATTTTCGATGCATACTGATTTCACGTACAGGTCTCGCTCAATCCTGCACTAACGACGAGCTCCGCAAGTCCACTTGCACCAGCTGCGCTATCACACAGGACAAATCTGGTTACTGGACCCCGAACTTGTACTGGGAGTCTCCCGAGGGTTACCTTCAGTCACTTGAGCAGATCGGCGGCATGCTTGTGTACTCTTCCCTGCTCCCCCTCCTACCCCACCCCAGACTAACACACACAGATACTATCTCCTGCGCGGCGAAAACATACAGCCATTTCCTGAAGACCTGCGCATAATCGCAGGCGACGGCCGCCTTCGTGACTTCTCCTGGGACGACAGCCTCACGAGGACTGAATATGCCGGTGCCGGACTCTCAGACAACCAGAAATTCCTGGGCCAAAAAGCAATAGGCTTCAACTGCCTCGACTATGACAAGCATCCCGAGGGTGCTCTGAGTGTGAATAAGATCCCACAAGGCGCCGATTGTCCTAATGGTCTCCGTACGGAGCTATTCTTTCCCTCGTGCTGGGATGGTGTCCATTCCGACAACGCCACGGATCACAAATCCCATATGGCATATCCCAGCGTCATGGATGATGGCGTTTGTCCCGAATCTCATCCCGTACGCGTGCCCAGTTTATTTTATGAGACCATTTGGAACATCAGCGCAGTGGCTGGCAGAGGTGGACGTCTTGTATTCTCCAACGGCGATCCTACAGGCATATCTCTCTATGTACTATGTGGGGGTTTCACGCTAACAATATGCAGGCTATGGCTACCACGGCGATTTTATGAACGGCTGGGACCAAACGGTCCTCGAGACAGCTCTCACTACGTGCACAGACATGAGTGGCGAAATCGAACTATGCGAGGTATTCAAATTGCAAAGTGACGACAAGGCCGAACAATGCACCAAGCCAGATGGTCACAGAGTCGTCGGTGATAAACTCCCAGCGCTTCCAGGCTGTAATACAATCAACGAAGGTCCCGAATACGCAGCCAAGGGTGGATGTCCTCACGATCACGGCAATTCTACAATGCCTAGCTCTTCGCTGAAGCCGGAGCCGACGCCGATGCCGATGCCGACTTACGCGGAGCCAACACCGGTTCCGACATATGGGGCTCCAGCCAAGGAGCCAGTATATGGTGAGCCAGCGAAAGAGCCGACATATGGGGAGATCCCAAAGAAGCCGAAGGAGTCCAAGCCCGAGATCGAATATCCCCCATCTGCGCCTGCCTCTTCCACATGCCCGGATGACAACGACCCATACGTGGTCGTGGTTACTGTAACTAAGACCTACAACCAGAAGCGGGCGGCGGAAACTGGAGTTCAAGCGAAGCGTCATCTCATGCAGCATCTCCACAAGCGACATGGGCGGAAATTCTAAGGAAATGCTATGGCGGGGAAATCTTGTTGAGCGATTTGTTGGCTGTAAACGTAGCGGCTAGCGAGGGTAGCAAAGCAAAAAGTGCTATTCTCATTTTACTTCTTGTGGATTTCTTCTTTTCTATAACCCATTTTTATGTTTAGTCCGCGCTATGGAACGCTTGGTGTTGTGCACATTTCTTGGAGAATATATATACTGGGACGCGGGGGTTAATGATGGTACAATGTTTGTGTCTACGGCCGTGCATGTGTGAGTGTGAGTGGTGAGAATACTCCAATGCATGCACGGGATGACTAGTGACCGAGTTCTATGTGCCTCCTTTCTACTACTTAATGTACTTTATTCTTACCGCGTTCCAATAACCTATGGACGATAGAACAGAAGCGCGCAACTCTCGGTGGACGGCTGATCCTGGTAGTTGGTTGGTGTTCATTCATTAAATTCCCCTAATGTTATGTAACGCTGTGCTGCATACGTGTTGTGGGTTTCACCGCAATCCCCGAGTATACAGTGTGCGAACACCCCAGGAGCGGAGGCGTGCACCCAGTTTGTGCTACTAACTATCTCCTTTCTTTGTGACCAGGTATGTACTGTACTGTACCTCAAACCCGCCAGTGGACGTGGTTGCTCTGCCTGTTTCCGGGCTCCACCCACCCACGATCCTCACCCCCAATACAGGACTGGGTGACGTGAAAATAAGAATCCCCGACGCTATAGCGTTCCATATTTAAGAGGTACGTGGCAGTTGCGATTATATATCCAAGTGCCTCTCCGCCACCATATCTATAAAAGAAATAAGCCCTAGCCTTACCCCGCTTTTTTTACAAGTACAGAGTGTAGATGATGGCTGAAGGGTAGTTCATGCGAGCGACCCGTGACGTTGGCTAACGTTGTTTCGGGCAGCTGTCAATCCACTGCAGGTCGGTGGCGGCGTTTGATGGCGGCGCGAACGACATGTCCGTTTAATTAAACATCTTTGCCGCCGCGTGGTGGCGTGGACTTGATCGGATTGTTGAAACCTTATCGGGGACTGAATTATCCAATAACAAGAACTGATGATGCCTAGCCTCGTGACGTTCTTGTCGTTGCAAGACTAACTAGCTGGGCTGTAGTTAAACGCCAGGTGCTGGAAACACCTAGGTTCGAAACCTCTAGCTAGTGCCCAATCTTTGCTGCTTTCTCCGTTAGGTGGGGATCCAACAGCCAAAGCCCTACACGTCCGTATGATACCCCTGAAGCTACAACAACTTACTGTTATTGTTGCGCTGACCGGGTGAATTTTATTGGCTATGTAGATCAGAAAACAAGAACCGATACCTTGCTTAGCTGGAGCTGTAAACGCCAGGTGGTAGAAACACCGTGAATGCCCTGTAGTGCTCGTTCTTTGCTGTGCCTCGCAACTTGACTTATTCGGGTACGGAAGTCCTGAAGCCAGCACAATTGACGACCGGACAAATTGTTGGAAACCTTGTCTCACTTGTTTAGGGTCCGAATCTCGCAAGCAAGAACTAGTGCCTAACTTAGCTGGTAACAGTGGATGGTGCTTTAATCATCAATGTGCTGTAAACACCAAGGTCGAAACCTGTAGCGTTCATTCTTTATCCCACCTCCCCCGTCCACCGTGCCCGGAAGACGTGACAGTCAGAGCCCTACCCTATGTAGCTACTCATCCTGCTGACACGAGGATTATTGCCGTCAAACCGACAAGATACAGCCGGAGACTTACAGTCCGAACCTTCCAATTACCCAGAACCGATGCCGAGCCTGGCCAGCGATTGGCTGGTGTTAACGATGCAAACGCCATGTGCTGTAAATACCAAGGTTTAAAACCTGTAGTGTTATTTTCCTCGTACCGAGATTTCGAACAGGTACACAGAAGTCGTTTAGTCCAAGAACCGCACTTGAATTACTTTAGATTGCAACTTATAGTGTCAAATAGAGTACTCTACCAGTAGCTCGAGTCATTTCGGACCCGGTTATGTGACAGTTCTGTGGGCAGGGGTGGAGTTAAAGACTGGGTTGGAATGAGGGTTTATCTCCCAAGATTGTCCCTGCTCTACTTGTAACAAGTAGATTCAAAAGTTTTTGCACGCAATGGGGGCGCAAATGAACAAATTTTTTTTAGGTATTAAGCCTTGTCTGCATATAAAAGAGTTGTATGTGAAGGTGTTCTCCTCGATTACTCACGGTCTCATTCCCGAATGCCGAGTGCGCATGTATGAAAAGGGATGGCATATTAGTTGGGAACGCTATCGAACACGGCGACCGCCGGCTAAATCACTAAACCGTAGATGGGACGGACGTGCCGGCCCCCAGGCTGAACATCACACCACGCAGATGACGAAAATTGCAACGTTAGTGAACTGAAGTTTAAGAGTCTTGAAAAATGCTAATCCATAAGTAGGGGAATGGATAACTGACTGTTCCAGACACGGGAAACAAATAGAGGAAAGAGTTACCATTACAGGCTTCGAATCGTGGTATTTGCAGCACCTGGCATTTGTAGCACGTCGGAAAATAAAAGAGTCACATTCAAGATATCGATGCCGTACAATGCCATCGTGCCCGCTACCGTATGAAAACAAGTGTGATCATATTTTTTCCTATTCCAACTGCATCAATAGCGCCAATAGTCCTATCCATCCCTTCTGAAAGCGCCTACTAGACCTCAACACCCCTCTCTTCCCATGAGTCCACCACCATTCCCGGCAAAGCCTCACGACAGACCTTTAGACCTTCCATCAATACCTCTTTCTTCACCTCCAACCTATGTCGCCGATTCTGGTGCTCCATCGATTCGCCAGCTATTGCAGATACTACCTTGTCCGGCATGCTCAGGACTGAGATAGGCGAGAAGACAGCCCAGAGTTCGTGCAGCAGATGACGCTCAACGACTTGTATCGCTATATTGTCCACGAAGGACTTAGAGGCAACCTAGATAGGTTGTTAGATATCATGAGAGTAAACACTAGAAGCAAGAGACCGAGGAAGTTACCTTGTAGTAAGCTAACATGCTTCGGAGTACTTCCTCACAGGTATATTCGTCCATGTCGGTTGTTATGATTTTCGATAGACAATCTTTGATTTCCGCCATGGTGAAAGTATCCTTGAGGACTCCCCTAGGGGAGCTTGCTGTAAGAATCGTCTTCAGGTTGTTCAGCAGTTCCTGCTGGCGAGATTTTTGGATGTCGATCGTGTAATAGTGATTGAACGTGGTGGCGTGCTTTCGGCGGTCAGTGAGCAGCTTGTTCAATTCCTTTTTAGCGTGCTCGAGCCGCTCTTTCATGGCAATGTTTATTCTGTGCAGGATGGGGCTGGAAATATCTCTTGTTGTCAGATAGGGTAGAGCTAGCTCAAGGAACGCCTCGCAGGCACCATAAACAGTGTCTAGATGGTTGGGAGCTAGGACTTCCCAGGGCCTTGATTGTTCCCAGAATAGATTCCCAATGAGAAGGGGGTTGAACGAGCCCGGAAGTTCCTTTCCTCGGCTATGTCTGATGAGTGGCATGACCCATTCGATCGCCTTCTTTCGCGTGAGTCGCTGTGGCAAACTTACTCCAGCTTTTTCGATTGAATCCAAGCTAAAATTCGCAATACTCGGGGGCGCTCCGGCCATGGTTTCCTCGAGTAACTCGACAGTATGGCCATACGTCCGAAACGTTTTGGCGAAATCTAGCGCTGAGTTCTGTACGAGTGCGCGCAGGCGCTTTGGAATGTCCTCCTCTTTAACTGGCACGGCATCCCCGAAAAACTTGTCCTCGTACACCCCGTCCACTGCTTCTTTGCACAAGTGCAAGAACGACATGCTCAGGTGAGATAAAAATAACCGCTGTTCGTCAACCGTTCCCCGCTTCGGACCCAATTTCTCCAGACCTTTCCGACAATCATCAAGTGCAGCCTGAATGTCGCGACAGACTTTCGGGAGCTCGGCATTGATGTGATCGTACAGCAGTCCACTCAGCCTAGATCTCAACGTGGTGATGCCGACAGTCTCTCGAGGAAGTTGCGCCCATGCCGCCGTCTCGAAGAAAATCTCTTCCTTTTGGTTCCTCTGTTCGAAGGTGTCATTTCGCTCTTCATAGCACCGGTTTCGCAACGCATGCCAACCCAACCCAAAAAAGATCTCCTCGTTCTTTGCCAGCTTGACGAAAGCATCCTCCTTCTCGGACCCGACCGGTATCGAATCCGGCTTTGTGATCACTCCCAGAGTGCGCTCTCCGTCGGGATCCACCTCCTTTGCACGCTGCAGTACGATCTGGTTTTGGAAGTCGTTCATGGCCGTCACCACCGCCAGTATAATAGTACGTTCATTCTTCATATATGACCCAACGAGGCTGGAAACCAGCTCGACGTCTGATGCCTGTTGCGATCCTGATGACGTGTGGATCAGACCAGGAAGATCCACAACCGTCAAATGCGGCTGCGACGCCCCGGATATCTCGATGCTGAGCACATCTCGTGAGAACGTGTTGCCATTGCCTATTCCCATCGCTTCCCCAGCCTCTTCGACGATGGCTGGAAGCTCGGAGAAGTCTTTGAGCGTGTGTCGGAACGACGAGAGACGCTCCATTACCTCGTCCGGTCTTTGGCGCACTGTGTCCGGGATGATCTTGACGGATACACTTGAAGTTGGCGAACGTCGAAGGACGATCTGAGTAGCGAACCGTGTGCACAGGTTCTCTTTCCGTGGAAATGGAAGTTCAGTGATTGCCTAAAGACGCACCATGTCAACCACTAATTTCCTCAATCGCTCAATATCTAGCTTACCTCGAGGACAGATGATTTCCCGGCCGACTGATCACCACAAACAATGATCTGAGGCAGCGAGACAAACTCGCTTACCCCAAAACTCCGCAGTTTGTCCATGGTGTCGAGCAACTTCATCTGCTCGGCACTTTGGAGCGAGTCGAGACCGGGGTTTGTCAAGTTATCTGAAGCATCGGGCGAGGACTCTGCCGGGGTGGGAGGAGTCGAAGTCATGACTGCTCTTGTTTTTTTTGCTTCGATGCTTGGGTATGGCTCGTAGAATAGATTTAGCAGTAGGTTGAGACGATGATGATAAAGGATGGGTATTGTCGTGGAGATTCTGATACTGGAGAATTGATATATAGCTGCGCAGCGCAAACTAGGCAACTACGATAAACCATATCATCCCCACACGCAGCCAGACTTCTTTCTGATTTTCGATCCCTTGCATACAGACTGCGGCCGGCGACGACCAATATTGCGCATCGTAGGAATCGAACAGTTGACTCATAGCTCCCCGCATGAGTGATTGTTGTGGGGTACCGCTTCCAGTAATACGAACCACCCACAGCTGGCCCCTCACCCAATTTCCCGACGGCCCAGGCAAGTCAGAGATGCGCAAATTGGCTGAGGGTGAAAACCATGCTGCCTTATCGTACTCTTGGCTGGCGAACATCCATCTGGCTGTGGTTTAAGGTTAGAGGAAGCCAATCATGATCAAGGGGATATCGATATTTAGTCTGGAAACCTGATGGAAAAAAGAAAATGAGGTTCAAGTCATCCGATACCACTGGCCTGAATTTGTACCCCTCCCATCGGCACCCTGATTTATTGCAGTATGCATAATCTTCATTTATCATGCGGGCCGTTCGTAGACTGGCCGGTCCGCGGACTGGCCGGTTTGTCCAGGAACGGTGTGGGGTTGGGTAAGGGTTAGAAGGATCGAGGTGGGGGTCACAGCAGGATAAGCAAGATATCGCTGAAGGGGAAGAAGTGTGAACGAGGGCGTCTTCTTTCGAATGGAGCTTATCGGAGCGTGAGTCATTTTTACATTTTATGGCGGGGTTCTCTCCTCTAGAGTCCGGATCCACCGCGCCCAAGTCAAACATCGCCATTGACCATAAACGTGTACTCCCACTCAACTCCTCCTTGCGTTCTCAGGAGTACCAAGCCCTAGGCGACTCTATTGTCTTTCTAGGCCGGATGAGAAGTTGTGAAGTACACCCACTCGAGTACAGTAGAATCACTTGCCATCGCTTGACAGACCTGGCAGATCAGCAGATTCACTTTCCGCGTCCTTGGAATAGGCCCAAACAGACTCTACCGTTCAATTATGCTTTAATAACTCTCGATTTCTACTCAAAAATGTACCCAAGGCACATTTACGACTTTTTTAGAGCTGTCGAGACTGGGCTGCGGAGCCGGAGTCGCGTCGCACATGTTCAAGCTTCTCATGTGCAGACCACCCACTCACAAATCCGGAGGTCGAGTATTCGAGCGTCTATTAAGGAACCTCCCATATTCGGCATAGTGGTGTCATAACATATAACATCACGTCTAGCCCTTAGCCCTAACAGTACCGTCGTGGCTCCGACTGTAAATGAGCCTCTCACTTTCGAATCCCTCTCTTTTTAACAACACGCACACATACGAGCAAGAATAACCACCGTTCTTACTTTTCATCTCCAATGGCCTCCACCCTCCATACCTCCTTTACCGAGAATAGTCACTTTTCGCAATGGAAAGACTATCTTCAAGCTCTTTCCGAACAGTCTCATGACGTCATAACTCACTTCCATACAAACTTGGTGTGCTACAAGAATCAGGAGAACAAACAAACAAAACTTCGAAGACTCTCAGCCAACGCAAGCGACAATGACAAACAAACTGCACGGCCCCCGACATGATTCTTAAGGTTTATCCTGCTACCTATGAGCTCCTAGCACGATCGTCATCCTCAGAGGCTCAGCGGCAAATGCTCTCAAACACGAAATTCTGGTGTGGAGCAGTGCCACATGTATGTGGTATATCTACAGAGAGAGTTGTTAGGATCTATGATGACTGAACTGCCAATGTTACGCCTTTGCTGCGATCCATATTCAAATATGAAGAAGAAACAGGTTTGCATATAGTGTGGGTGGGTGGTGGAGAGAATTACAACCAGTGCAATGAGACGAGTCGTGTTTGGTGATCTCCTTGAGTGATAACATATGACTTGTCAGGTCGAGTCTCCCTAGCCCACAAGCCTCCAGCAACCATTCCCAGGAGCGAATCTAGCTATCTCAGATCCCGCTTAACGGATAAGTCACCGCCGGACGCTAGAAAAATTGAAGCCTGAACGATGCTAAAAAGTGTGAGGACCGAGAAGAGTTCGACCGGCAATCCGGAACTGCGACGGGTGTGATGCTGTTACGGAAATCGGGGTGACCGAGGCAGAGAGCCGCAGGAAACACCAGCGAGAGGGCAGCAGCAGTGTTCCTAACCGTCAGTCCGGTCAGATATGGCAGCTAGCGAGCCGGTTAATGCCAAGGGCGGGTTTTGGAAATCACACCTAGCCGGTCTATTGATCTACCGCTATCGATCTGGCCGGTCTATAGATATCTACAAACTACAATACTAAGTTGTTCATTAGAAATGGCTGCCCCTCAAATTACTGTATCGAACGCGAAGCTTTGGACGTCAGGAAGTAGCAGTAGTACTTATTCCAAGAGTACTGACTTTCGGGTCTAATCTTTATATAAAGGAGAACTTTCTACCCACATCTCCCAGATAAACGCCAGATATCTTCGCCAAGGCAGATTCCAGTCATCTACAGATATCTAGGCTATTTGACGCCTAATATAACCGGTTTATGCCAGTGGCGGCTTTCCCACCGCCTGGCCTGACTACAGATCTATAGATTGCCCGGCAGTCGATCTGACCGGTTGGGAACACTAGGCAGCAGTGTAGGTGCTAGGGGCCGGGACAGAGGTGCCGGTGGAGGATACGATGCGGAGGGTGCTGGAGGAGGCGGAAGAGGTGAAGCAGCCGAGTTGGGTAGGTCGGATGGTGGAGGGAGGTAGAGCAGCGGTGTGAAGGTCAGTCGAGATCGTAGCCGCCGTACAGAGCGATTAATGCGCATTCGGAAGCGACTTGAGCTCGGTTCTTGGGCCATAGGTTACCTTCACTTTCCGTCTAATTTCATAATTGCAACAGTTGTAGGAAAAGGCGAACCAGTAATTTCCATTCGAGATGTCGTTAAGTCTTTGGACACGAACCAACCAAATCGCAGCCAAATACCATACTACACTCAATCCTCAGTACTGTAGACACCCGAATCCCTCTTAGAACCCAAGGTATTCCTACCGGCGGCTCCAGGAGTTCGCTAGTCGCTAAAAACGACTATAGGATTATCTTGGGCTGCCACATTTCTGTGGATACACGAACAATCGGTCAAAACACTAATCGAATGGATACACCGTTTGGATCTGCGGATCGGTTTCACAGTGCAAGAGGTGTACAGAGTATAGTCAACATTCATTTTGCTTGAGGCTCCCGCGCATTTTACGGCGCTTTTAGTTCACGCTGTTTTCGAGGTCTTGCATTGGTGAGGGACGAAAACCAGCCGCAGAAGCCCACGAACACCTTTAAGCACGAGCGCCTAGACTCGGACACGGCTAAGAAACAAGGAGAATATCGACCCTGTTTCCATCTAGTCTCCCTTCTATGGTCAGATTCCTATATTTATTTTTGTTCGTTTCTTGAAATTTCCAAAGCTGCTTTCTTCTGTTGTCAAATTTCTCTGTTTCTTTTGTTTAGCTCCTTGATTTCCCAAAGTTCCTTTCTTCTGTTGTCAATTCCTCTTTTAGAGTACCCGTACAATCATTTTCAACAAGTCAAGGCATTCACATCAGTTCCTAGATGTTTCAGTGAGCGAGCCGCCAAAAACATAATCTAGATCTGGAAGTGGGAGAACATCGACCAGAGATTGGCTGCAGTGAAAGTCATTGTATGACCATGGAGAACTATTATAATCGGTCAAGAGAGCATCCACAATGCATGTTCCAAACGTGAACGAAGGGACATAATCATTGTTTACATGCCATGCGATCTAGAAGAACAAGAACGAATTTGTTGATTCTCTGAAAGCCCGACATGTAGAACGTGATGGGGTTTCATGGCACAAGTTGACATTACATCCAGATATACTGCTCCTCAGATAACTCTAGCATGTATGTTGTATCTTTATCTCTCAATAATACCCAATAATTAAGTTTACAATAAGGTTTTCCCCTTTACATACATTATACTCTAGTAGATACCCACGTCACCTACGCCAACTCAAACCTCAACGCATCATACTGCACATAAATAGCATTCGGCAAAACCGCCGTCTCAGTATCCGTCGCATTATCCGGCAAGCTCAACTCCAAATGATTCCACCCCTCCTTCAACACCTCCTTATCAAACCGCACCTTCTCCCGTACCTGGTAACAACTCACCGCACTCCTCACAATGCAACTACTACTCTTCCACCACGGGATCAATACTGTCGTCGTCCCCTCTTCCATTCCATTCAGTGCCAATGTCAAGGGAACATTTGCGTACGGCTCGGTGGGGGACTTGACGTCGGTGTTACCCGCGGCTCCTTTGACTGCAGCGAGTTGGAGCGTGAGAATACCGGCTTCGGCCCCGAGGAGTTGCCCGGAGGCGAGGTGGAAGTTGATATGCCAATGGTTTATGATCTTGTCGGTGGCGTCAATGGGGCGTTTTGGGGTCTTGCCAAACACGGACCAGTGCACTGTGTTCCAGTCGTGCAGGGAGGAGACGCCGATGGTGTAGTTTACACCGGTGGGGAAGTCATCGAGGAAGTCGTAGGCGCCCCAGTAGATCGAGCGTTCGGGAGGACTTAGAGGTTTGGTGGTACGAATGTTGCCGCGTTTAAATTCGCCGGAAGACTATGCTGGTCAGCGAGGGAGGAGTGGGTGGTCTAGGGGTGCCTACCTTGTCCGGGGTTCCAAGACGCCAGATCTCTTTTCCATTTGACTCCGGGGTCCAAACCACCTTGGTGGTAGTGGTGTGGTCGGCATCAATGCGGATGCCATCTTGGATGTAGTCCCCGAAGATGCCGTCGGCATAGATAGTGAGACGGTAGTTTCCTGCTACAACATGGTCGATTCCGCAGTCGCCATCGCCAGAGATCTCACACCAGTATTGGAATGCTTTTGGGTCCGCCGCGTTGTCCTCGAAGCTGGTCTGATCCACACTCAACACCGCCACTGGTCGCTGTGCACCTACCGGGAGCTGCACCCGTCCCCGCCACCGCCCTCGTCTAGACGACGGAACAAACCCGACAACATGCGGCGCAATGGAATCGTAGAAATTTGCGTTCCATTTCGGGGTTTTAGCGATCTTTTCTGCGTCTTTCCGGAGGAAGGAGAGGGGAGCGGCGGGGGCAGAATTGAAGTAGTAGAACTGTGGGCCGAAAGTGCGGTCAAATCCGTGGGTGATGTTTGGAGTTCCGTCGCCGTGGTGGTTAGACACAATGTAGTTGTACACAATCCCGTCGACCGTGAGATCGCTATGTAATGGCCCGCCGAAGTACGTGTCTTTTGTGTTCATGACTAGCCAAGCGCCATAGGCGGTTCCCTTCGAGGTGCTGCCATCGGCGTATAAACCGTGTGCTATCGTATTCCTCCAATCTATATACTCCTTGCTTCAGTGTGACGTGAATGGGATGAGATGATCAAGGGATACTACCGCTACTGAAAGTGTACTTTGTAAAATACTCCGAAAACTCCTGCACATACTTATCCTCTGGCGTGGCCGCAAGCGACCACGTCGTATCCTGCACCATCACCTGCTTCGCCACTGCGTCTTTCCCTGGCAGCGGCGCGAAGTGCTTATCATTAACACTGAGATGAGTCCACAGCCCCAGCGCGGCATGATTAGGCCTCATCAAAGTTCGCAGCTCCTGCAAGACACCTCGGGTGGGCGCAGTATCATTGTAGTACGATACCCGCGTGAACGTGTGCAACCCCGTCTCCTCTCCATGGAGGAACCAGTATTGCTGGAATGTCTGGTTTGTGGGAGCGTACTTGTCAGAGAGGATTACCCCCACGTAGGGGGTGTTTGTAGAGTCGATGCCTTGAACAGCCTCCCACGTGGGGGAGGAGGAGCCAATGGTGTAGAAGCCGCTGGGGATACAGTAGCAATCTGCTCCCCATTAGTAAAATCATGGTATTGGCACAATGGAGGGGAGAATACCAAGATACGGCCCTACCCCAATGGACCCATTGCGCGGGCCAAGGAGATCTTGCCCATCAAGGGTGATATTTAAAATCGACCCAAGGCTTTTGAGAAACGAAACCGAGAGTCGCGAGTTGGAGATATCGATGTTTGTCGATGTCTCGGAGACGCTGAGAGCTGCGACCACGCCGGCTAAGGCCGTGAAAAGAAATATCAAGAATCGCATCTTTGTGCGCGTGGTGTTGTAGTTGGGATACGCATATTTATTAGGGGTGATTCGGCAAGTGGACGAGTTGGTCGGAAATTCAAGGATTGAATGAGCACTCTATCCGGATCTCTAGGTGGCCTAGGTTACCCGCATGTGAAGTGAGTAGCTACTGTCTATCAATTGGCGTTCGCAGGGAGAGTAGGAATTTGGCTGAAGTTGGTACTTAAGTATTGGTGACGACGAATTTAAACTGATGTACGCGAGTGAGCGATTGTGTAGATATGTGTTGTCAAAGCTGAATGCAGAAACCATCATCACTACAACAACAATCACCATCACCGCCTTAGAAGCACAGTCTCACTTACTCGCGGTAAGGAATAAGTACTCGGGTCAGGCAGTAGAAGATCGGACGCTCCTTTTCTAGTAGGTTACCACAACAAACTGACTAGATATGGTATAGCGATGGGTATAACACGATCTGAATGTTCACAGAAGGGGCAAAGCGAATGTGCATTGACTTTGTTCTTAGCTTCACCCTTGGTCAATAGTGACTCAACACCCTGCTCTCACAGCAAAACCCATGCTAGAAATGGGGCGTCCGATCTTCTACTGCCTGACCCGAGTATCAGATCTTCTAAATTGCAGTGACTTGCCTGTTGTAGAGGTATCCACTGCAAAGTTACGGATCAGGTAGGTTCCGGCCAGCAACTTCCATGTTCTGGTACCTTATCCTTACTACGATTACTTGCATGGTTATTTATTAGAGCTTCCTTAATTTGGGAAAGGCTGTTATCAGCGGACAGGCGTATGCTTATTTCGGTTCATGGGATAGGTATTGACAAATTAATTTCCTCAAACCGGCAGCCCCATGAGTACTACCGCAAAAATCCCCTGAAATAGATCCTATAGCAATACTATAAGAACCTTAGTTCAAAAGAATATAGACTTAAGTCTACAGTTTAGCAGAAGTTTAATTCTGAGGTAGTTCTGTGGCAATCCTACCGGAGTAACCTAAGAGTTCCTGAGACAATCCGAGAATAATATCAGTTAAATGCGGTATCACTACCCCAGAACCAAACTCTAGACTGAAGTCTGTATTCTTTTGACTGAGGTTCCTACGGTACTGCTACAAGTATCTACTTTCAGGTTTTTTTTGCTATAGTATGTAAAGTACATAGAGTATCTACGGCAATACTTTTGACGTGCTGTGCGAAAATTCAAGGGTATACCGGTACAATGTAGCGGGCGAAACAGCAGTAGGTATAGTACGAGTACATGTGATACCATGACTTAACACCAGACAACACAGGATTGGGATATAAACTGGATTCTGGTTCTGGTGAATGTTCCTAAGCACAGCTGGACCTAACGGTTCTTGGTTCAAACTGTTTCTTCAGCGAACCGCACGAGACAAACCAGTTGACCCTTCCCTCTAAACCGGGACTAGTCCTTTACCGCCCCACCTATCTAGAAATACTACAAAAATATAGGTGCACTGCTAGCGATGGTTCTGAAGAGACTAATCCGGCCAACTTTTTATGTTACAACGTTACCCACTCGCGGTATATACTGGAATTGGCGGGGTATGGGGAAAGAGGTACTTTGGTATATGCCATAGCTCTCCGAGGCTGAATGCAACAGGGTTACAAATAGGAGAAATAGGACCTTTAGGAATCATCAATGCTCTGGTTTTGCTACTTCATTGGCACGGAGACTAATAACACTAGCAGTCCTGTTTACTGGAATCCATCAACTCCGCCCCGGGTGGCGTACGTAAGAGTACAGGATCGAGGCGAGCCTAATTTCAGTTCGTTCAGGCTCCCGCCGTAATCCCAGCACGCTGTGGGTCCTGAATTCAATCTCCAATATCCGGAATCCAGCGCTGAGCGGATGTCGATAGATGGTTTCTCTGGGCAACTATGCTAGTTGGAGCAAGTACCGGGGAACACTCCAGCATGGCCCGTGCATAAGCCCATAATAAGCGCACCACCAATCTATTCCGTACACAGCGAAGCGCGCGCGCCTGTGGAAACATCAGTTGCACACGCACGATAGGGATGCTCTGTTTAATTAAAGCGTAGTGGTAAGTATAATGGCAGCGAGTTTAACTGGAACGCTGGATGGGCACTGATATGATTGGGAACGGATGCTATTTCCTGGTTTCAAGGGCAGAAAATCGGTACTCGTATAGAAGACGAAATTTTAGCCTCGATCCATACAATTTCTATGGGAGCAGAGATTAAACATCTCCAGTTTCGCCTTCCATATCCGAGTACAAGCGTTTGGAGTAAGCGCCACCAATCAAATACCTCTACCTACAAATACCGCACATAAAGAGGTACTTCTGAAGACCTTGCCCTCTGGCAGGTAAATATATGGTGTGAGAGTACGGGCCGAATCTGGCATCGATGCACATAACAAAAGCTCATTCACTTTTAATCCGCCGTCACTCGCGCGCTGCGGCAAAGAGAGCAGTTTCTGGTACCAATGCATCAATCCACCAACGACTTAAAACACCCCCCAATTTCATTCGGATACACAACCCAAGCAATCAAGCCAACTTGCAATACGCATGCAGAACCACTTGGTTGCATATCCTACATTTCTCAGCCGCAGCCGTGGTGGTCGAATCACACCTACAGCTCTCTGCGGCGGATTCAGCTGAAGTTTGAAGTGCGCATGGGCTGAACCTCAGGAAAACGCACAACTGCGGGGTTTAGAGTGTCAATACGTTATGCACATATGAAGTCTTGGAGAAGCAGCAGCAACTTGGATGGATGTACTCCAATCAGACTGACACTACCCTTGCTGGCGGAGTTCCAAGATACTAGTATTCAGTACAAGACGGGAGTATAGCGAATTGTCCAAAGATATTCGCCGCTTTACTATACTTTCCCTGAGCGGTAGGCATAACGCAGATAGTGATGTTTCTTCAGCCGAGTACGGGTATGATACGGCTAGATTGTTCATCAACCTTAGCTGTCATCAGCCCGCCTCCACATACATGGACGATGGCCCCAGACAAACACAAATAGACTGACACGGGCAGCTGAAGCTACCTACAAGGCAAATTTCCTGGTTTCTGGATGTACCGGGGAGAGCTGGAGTTGCGTTGGCGGTGGCTGGTCTCACTTCCTCTCGTGAAATGACAGGACGTAGATGAGACGGTCAGGAATTTGCGCGTATTTCAGCCGGTTCGTTTGATGGAACTGTACGATATGAGCTAATAGGAAGTTACGCATCATCTGCAATACTCGTATTAGCCAAGGCTGGGTGCTCGAGTTTCTCATCCGAATGAACGCCAACAGCAAATACTGCTCTCATGCGAACCCGCTGTAAATAGGACCTGGGTGAGCACCCCACCACGTACACGCGCACAGGTACTCGTACAGCACACAGTCCAGGTGGTCGATCCGAAGGCAGGGGCCGCCACCACCGTGAAACTGTGAAGCGCCAGTGGGTCGGCATGTCAAGCTTCAACTGCCTTCTGTCGGAGGGGATACAGAGTGGCTGTTATGGCGGAGGAGGCTGAGGTTTATATTGCTCCTGACCCCTCCAAACGGGAGTATTTATATTAGAGCGCGGGGCGTCGCAATCCATCGCGCTGTCTCTCTTCTCGTGATTCGCCCGTGTCCGGCGCTTGCTCACACAGCCGCAATCCCTGCACCTGTGCCGCGAGCCGAGACTCGCAGCGGATCTGCCAGCCCGAATTGGAAGGCATCGGTGTCACCCATCTTTTGCAGGGGTGGCATCTGAAACTCAGCAAACCGCATGGCAAGCTATTGCATGCAGGAACGGAGGGCTCAGCACCCGCAAAGGGTATATATCGTAGCAGCACGCAGAGGGCAGACAGCGTCATTGGATTGTTGCCGCCACCACTCCTTTGGCTGCAAAAGTCCATTCGACCACTCACGCTCCTTCAGCCTTTTTTGCAGTGGACGAAAAAGCGGAATTACTGGCGAACACCCTCCGCCAATTACCGGCGAACACCACCCTCTGCCAGTCACTCGCTACCTCGACCACTCACTCGACAGCAATTCGATCCGCTACTGCAGTCGCTCTTTCAAAGCTACGTTCCTTCTAAGCTTCGCTTCAGCTGTGCCATATTGCATTATATATATTTCTCCCTTCCTCCAGGCTGTCGCCCATACGCCGACGCTTGACGAATTCTCTCGCTCCGGACTAGTCTTGCAATGCGCCCTCCTTCTTCGACATCCCGACTCGGGATTGCGGTATGTGTTGTTGGCATGGCTCGGTTAGGGTGGTGGTGGGCTGACGGGTGCCCGCAGACTACTATTGCCGTATCTCTCGTGGCTCTCGTGCCGTTAACGTCGGCTGTTTATATCCCGAATCCCGCAACACACCAATACACATTCAACAATCTCACTTCAAATGTCACGACCTCCGCCAGTACGTGGTGGCTCGAGAGTATCCCGAAGCAAGGCATGGCCGCCTTCAACCCGAACCCGTCCGGCTACAAGGTCTTCCGCAACGTCAAGGATTACGGTGCAAAAGGTGGCAGTTATTTCTGATGGAGGGTGCGTATGTGCTGACGCTGCGGGTGCATAGGCGACGGTATCACGGACGACACGGCTGCCATCAATGCTGCAATTCAGGAAGGCTCTCGCTGCGGACAGGGCTGCGACTCTTCCACCGTCACTCCGGCGTTGATCTACTTTCCCTCCGGAACGTACAGCATTTCGGCGCCGATCGTCGCCATGTACTACTCGCAGCTCGTCGGGAATCCCACGGATCGCCCCGTCATCAAGGGTACGTCAAACTTTACGGGAATCGCACTGATCGATGCCGATCCGTACGGTCCCGGCGGAGTCAATTGGTACACGAATCAGAACAACTTCTTCCGAGCGGTTAGGAACATCGTGCTCGACACCACCGCTCAACCACCCAATTCCGGGTCCGGTATCCACTGGCAAGTGGCGCAAGCGACCAGTTTGGTAAACATGAAATTCGTCATGTCGCAAGCACCGAACAACACTCATCAGGGTATCTTTATGGAGAACGGTTCCGGCGGGTTCATGAGCGACCTCGAGTTTGTTGGTGGGAAATACGGCGCGTTTCTGGGCAATCAGCAGTTTATGACCCGAAACATGAAGTTTACAAACTGCCAGACCGCCATCTGGGTCAACTGGGACTGGCAGTGGACGTTCAAGTCGTTGGATATCGACAACTGCAGGGTCGGTGTGGACTTCTCTAGCCTCGACAACAATGGAACGCAGCTGGTCGGCAGTGTTATCATCCTGGACTCCAAGATCTCAAACACCCCGATTGCTGTCAAGACTGCCAGGGCCGGTAACTTCAAGCCCGTCGCTGGTGGTTCCGCGGTGTTGGACAACGTCGTTCTCACCAACGTCGGACAGGCCGTCGCCTATACCAATGGCGCAACCGTCCTGCCAGGTGGCTCATTCACCATCGACCTCTGGACCCAGGGACGAAGCTACAAAACCGACGGCTCCGTCGTCACCGTGCAAGGCAACATGCCTCGCAGCGTCCCAAAGCCCGCTGCGCTCCTCGACCCCACCGGCAAGATCTTCGAGAAGTCTCGACCGCAATACGCCGACATGCCAGCATCATCCTTCATCTCCGTCCGATCCAAGGGCGCCAAGGGCGACGGCAGCACCGATGACACCGCTGCCCTACAATCCATATTCCGCACCTACGGTGGCAACTCTGCTAACATCATCTACTTCGACCACGGTGTCTACGTCGTCTCAGACACCATCCAAATCCCAGTAAACACCAAAGTTCTCGGCGAAGTCTGGTCGGTAATCATGGCCTCCGGGTCGGCATTCCAAGACGTCAACAATCCCAAAGCCGTATTTTCTATCGGTAACCCCGGTGACATTGGCACCGCCGAGCTCTCAGAATTAATCTTCCAAACCAAAGGTCCCCAACCGGGTGCAATCCTGCTGCAATGGAACTCCCGCGACCCCGCCGGTCTTCAAGGCGCAAACGGGATATGGGACGTGCACTTCCGTGTCGCTGGATCCCGCGGAACAGACCTGGAAGCAGCACAATGCACCAAAACCCCTAACTCCACCATCACCACCGCAAACCCAAACTGCTTGGGCACCTTCATGCATTTCCACATCGCCCCTACCGCGTCCGTGTACATCGAGAACTCCTGGGCATGGACAGCCGATCACGCACTAGACGCGCCCTTCGACCAAATCACCGTCTACAACGCCCGAGGGATCTACGCCGAGTCCAGCGAGGGACCCGTATGGATGTATGCCGCCGCCGCCGAGCACAACGTGTTATACCAATACCAACTCGCGCACACTAAAAACGTGTTCATGGCTATGATTCAGTCCGAAACACCATATTTCCAATCCAACCCCGGCGCTGACGTCCCTTTCGCCTCCTTACCCAGCTGGAACGACCCCGACTACTCTTCCTGCACAACCAAAGCGTGCAAAAAGTCATGGGCATTGCGTATCCTCGACTCCAGTCAGACCCTGATTTATGGAGCGGGGTTGTACAGCTTCTTTGAGAACTATGCGCAGGATTGTATCAACCCCAAGACGTGCCAGGATTCGATTGTGGATATTCGGGGCAGCCCGGGAGTGGCGTTGTATAATCTTAATACGATCGCGAGTACGAGTATGTTGGATTTTGAGGGGAAGAAGATTATTAATGCTGCCGATAATGTTAATGGATTTTGTCAGACGGTGGTGGAGTTTTCGACGAGTGATTAGTGGAGGAGTGTAGGATATTGTTTGGACCTTTTTTGGGGGAAAGTATAAAATTGCATGAGTGGATTCTTCGAATACGGTGTGGAGTAACTACTGTTTGAACTTGTTTATTTGTGTATACTGTACTACTCACAGTGCTTCGGACACTTGCTGGTGCTGACAAGTATTTTTCAATTGGACGGTCGTTGCTGACAGCTCTACACTGACCAGACATGGCGATGAAGCTTGAACCACCAGTGCACTCAGGCCTCTCTATTCCTTTGTTGAGAGGGTCCCCTTTTCGTGGGCATCGTCTTCTAATCCTGATTCTTTTCCTGCCAGAACAGGTGGTGTAAAGGGTGGATCCAAGGGAGAAGAACTGCTCAGAATGCCCTCGGCTTGTTAGATAGTACATTGCTGACAGACTTTAACCCACCGGACACTGGCTTGCTGACGCTGACAAGTACATAAAATTGTCCGGCCGGACACCCCCATATGACTGCTGACGTCCGGTTCACTGAGTAGTACAGTAGTTAATTGTATGCGGCATGAACGGGTAGTATCAAAAGGCTCCTTCTCTGGGTGCTCTGTAGGAACGGGTGAAGAAGCGGAGGTCTTACAACCTACAGACTCTATACCCCACTAGACATTCCATTTACTCTATACTCTTCGACTATGGTACGTACGCCTGCATCGAACCCGACCCGCCACACGTCACAACTTATCACTCACACCCTTTGTCCTCGAAACACCTTTTCTTCTTTCTTATACAGTACATCCTGTTCTAAAATTAGTGCTACGTCGTATCGTTTCGAAACGTTTGAGGATTTATGTTGAAATACTGATTGCTAGAAGCCTTGTATTCTCAAGTACAGGTACATTCGTGATCTTATATACGGCATTCAGAGTATGCCCTGTACGCATGCATGCGCACTCAGCTGGCATCTCCAGCTGAGTCTGGAACGACCATCATCTTAAGGAGATTATGCATCAGCTCAGCTGAAGCCCATATATGCAACAATTTACATGCTGGTCTGATTCGAGTGATGATATATGATCGTAATAGCTATCAGAAATTTCGATGACTGCGTGTATTGTTATATGATTGAGGAGCTCGAGTAGGTGGAAAGATGTACCATTTCAACCCGTATTGTAGCTGCCGCGGGTGCTCTCCACAGGTCCCTTTCTGCCCGGTGCGATGGATACAAAGATACGCTGGCAATTGCAATAGAAAGCTCAATACGAGATTGAATATTCCACGTAATCCGTCCATCTTCCCTCTACTACCTCAGCAAAAGGTATTCGAATTCGGGCTTGTAGTGAACAGCCACAAAAGGACGCATCACTTCCAATTTGTATAAGGAAAAGCAGCATTACGACTCTTAAAGATAAGCTCAAGTTTATTAGCTGGCTCAGTAAAGCCAAGTTTTTCGAACCCGACATGCATACCGCATAGTTCAGTTGTAATTTCGAGGGAAAGTTCTGACACAAACGCCCAGGATTTCGTTCCATCCAGGAGCATTGCTTTTGGATTTTAGCTGCGGGCCAAGAATAAGTTTTAGTTGCGCCGAGAGAATGAATTATGCCGTGCAGCCATCCAAGCCATAGGCCCCTGACCCCGCATGGCACAGTTTCCAGCTTCGAAGAGGACCAGCCATACCAGAGGGGTAGTTCAATTCATATTCCACCTATAGAAGCAATGTCGTTCTTGCCGTCAAACATCCTATAACCGGTATCTCTAATCCACTGCTACAGAAGGAACAGGGCATTGGGCTATACCGACTAGAAAACGCAAAGACTGCAGCCGACACATTCGGCGCAGGAAAAAGGTCGGCGCGGTGTTAGGTGTTGGGGTTATCTCTTTCGGAGATTATCGGTGGAATCCCATCTTCAGCGTATAAAGCAGTACTCTTCCCGATACTTCACAAACCACCCATCATGACCACCCTTGTAGCATTCATTCTCGGCGGCGGCCCCGGAGTTGGCCTACACACCGCCACCGCCCTCAAAGCCGCTGGCTACCGCGTCGCCCTCGCCTCCCGAAACCCCAACACCGCCTCCCTCACCGCCCTCCAAATCCACCCCATCACCCTAGACCTGCAGGACCCCGCTTCCGTCGCCCCGGCCTTTGCGGCCGTAACAGCCGCGCTCGGCGCCCCAAACATCGTCGTTTATAATGGTCCCACACACACCCCGCAATACAGTGGTGTCTGACTAACCCTAGGCTACGGCCTGACCTTCCCGCCGAACCCGGCAGAGCCAACATCGCTCCCGCTCGCGGCACTCGAGAAAGACACAAACGTAAACACTTTGAGCCTGTATGCGGCTGCGCAAGCGGCAGTGACGGGGTGGGAGCAGCTCCAGGACGGGCCAAAGACGCTGATCTATACGGGTAACGTATTACCGTGGATGAGTATGCCGGTGCTGCTATCGCTCGGGGTCGGCAAGGCGGCGAGTGCGCACATTATTGCGAGTTTAGCGAAAGCTTATGGTGCGCGTGGGTGGAGGTATGTATTCTTTCGTGTTGGGGAGACAGGGGCTGACGGGGAGGAAGGTTTTATTTTGCGTATCAGGTTACGGAGGACGGAGGGGTCGCGAATTCGATTACGCCCGAGGCGGCGGCAAAGGTATATGCTGAATTGGTGAAGGAGAAGGAGCAGGGGGGCTGGGAGGTGAGGTTTGCGGGGAGTGGGGAGGTTTTGGGAAGAGCGCAGGGTGGGTATAAGTGACGTTGCGTCTGAGCTTGGCTCACTAACGGGGTTGTAAACGTGCTTTTCCTCATACAAACTGAATGTGAAACGACACCGATATGTAGTAGAGATACAAAAAGATGAAACACCTTTTGTGCCTTTCCACTTAGCCTGAATGCCTTTTGCTTAATATCATTTTAACTTGTACATGTGTTATCGTATGTTCACCACAGGTTCTTTTCTTCGGGTCGTTCTTGCTTGTTGTTTGCCGGCATTGCTGATATTGTAACTGTGTGTAGAGGCACGCTTGCATTGCAAACTGAATACTATGAGATTGAAAATTTCCACGCATTACGGTGTATTGGTCGAGTGATAAGCAGTGTCCGAAATCTGCTCACGTTGGTGCAAGTTTCCATTTAGACTCGTAAGTAACGGTAATGTGGGCCAGCCCGTTTTCTGCGGGTTCCATGGTTAGAAAACCAGATCGTTATTGCTGATCACACGCAATCACTCGTTACAAGTTTGCGTCAAGGTTTAATTACTCAAGTCATACGAGTATGGATTCCCGAGCTTCTGCAGTGCATTTGAAATAGAATAAATACACCTAATAACAATTCTAGAACATCGAAAAGATGTCGCGAGGATTAAGGTGTGAGTGATTTCTCGTGTTGGCTCCTGACCAGAGTCGCCACGTGCTGGTTCCTGACGCGAGTGACTCCTGATGCGAATGGATGATTGATGATGCAGGCATGATGAAGCGCTGTTACTCCCCTCTCTGCTAGCAATATCGAGATCTACACACAAGTGATTGGTATAGTTAACCATCCCCACATACACACCTACCACCCAGGGTCAAAGGTGGATCAACTGAGGGGAAATGAATGTCAGTTCTTGTTTACATTCAAAAGCAGCTCTTATTCATTAATATAGATAGCTATATACCAGCTATACACACCACAAAAACCAGGCCCAAGGGGATCTAAAATAGTAGCTACATATCATTCAAAACCAAGCAAGTAAAACGCACACGCAACGCCGCCCGCCGCCCCACCACCCTGTCGAAATGAACAACGAAAAGAAAAGAGAAAGTAAAAGGCATGCATAGCCAAACACCTAGGAAAACACAGATTACTCACCGACCCCCCACAAATTACCTGTATCTCCATCCATATCACCAATGACACCCTCCCAATTAATAAGTTCGAATTCATCGACGCCTCTAACCTCCAGCGACATCTCCACAGCTTCTCTGATGCCCTCCCTCATCTCGTCATCCCCACCCACCATCGGATCCATCACTGGGGCTTTCTGTGCAGAAATACTACTACCACCACCAGGTAGCTTCTTTGCCAGCACCGCCGCCTCAGTCGCTCTCGCCAGCTCTCTACTCTCTCCGCCACTCTCCTTCGCCAGCCCCGCTGCCGTCTTCCCGCGTCTATCCTTAATCGTCAAATCGCACTCCTCGCGTTCCATCATTACCGCCACGAACCGCCAGTACCCGTGATAACTCGCCTTCATGAGTGGTGTCTGGCCGATGCGGTCTTGCTTGTTCAAATCTGCACCTGCGTCCAGCAGCACTTTCATCGCTTCCACAAAGCGTTCCTGGTTCCCAGGTGCGCGGAGTTTGCGTTTTGGGATTGATGCCATGCGATGGAGTGGTGAGGAGCGGTAATAGTTAGTTGCATTGACGTTTGCGCCCTGATTGAGGAGGAGGCGGAGAATAGCCGGGTGGCCTTCTTCGGCTGCGATGTGAAGTGGGGTGAGGCCCTTGCGGTTGCGGGCACATGCATCTGACCCCTTGGAGAGGAGGAGTTTGATTGTTTCCTCGTCGCCGTCGTAGCACATTGCGTGCAGCGCGGTGGAGCCGTTAATGTCGTTGTGTCCGATTTTTGCGCCAGCCTCAAGAAGGACCGCCGCGATCTCCGCATCGGTGTTTTTTCGCTCCTTTCCAGGCTGACCAATGAAGAAGAGTGGCGTCTCGCCTTTGCGGTTGGGCTCGTTGACATGCGCGCCCGCTCGGAGGAGGAGCTTCACCCACGTTGCGTCTTTCTCTTTTATGGCGTAAGAAAGCGGGGTTTGGTCGTATCTGTTGACAACATTGACGTCTGCCCCCCAGGCAACAAGGATCTCGGCGGCTTCTTTATCTTGCGCTAAATGTAGCGGGGTGGATTGGTCTCCATTGGTGGCGTTCACATCTGCGCCTTTTTCGAGGAGGATGCGGATTGTCCCCAGGTGCTGCTCACGCTTGAATATCACGGCGTAATGTAGTGGGGAGTCGGAGCGCGGGGAGGACTGGTTGATGTTTGCGCCCTTGTCGAGGAGGAGACGGATGATCTCGTCTTTCCCACTTCTTGTAGCCACATCGAGTGGCGTGAATCCCGCACGGCTCTGGGAATCGATGTTAACACCATGGCCGAGGAGCACCTTTACCACCTCGGGTTTGTTGTGATTGATAGCGCAGAACAGCGGGGTTTCGGAGTTGGCGCCCTGGAAGACCATAGTGTGATGGGAGCAGGCGGTGTCTGCGGGTGCGCCGAGGGCGAGGCAGCGCCTTGCGACGCCAGGAACCCCTTTCATGCATGCCCAATAGAGTGTGTGGTTTCCGCGGTTTTTAACAGAGGCTTTATAGAGCGCGGTGTTGAAGAGGGCGTGCATATGTCTGGAGGCGCGGAGGAGGGCGTTGAGATCACAAGGCTCAAGGTTGTCGGCCAGCATGAGCAAGAGCTCATTCGGAAGTGCGGGGAGCTCGGGGATCGACATGGTAGCCGTGCGGAATGCTGGAGGATCTGTATGTAGGCGGGCTCGGATGTTTCTAGGTGGTTGTAGTGACCCTTACCCTCGTTGTCGAGCTCTCGTGACTGCAGCTCGGAGCTGGGCGGAGCTTGGGTTAGTTCTCATCCTCACCACAGTGACAGCTTCGGAGACACTCACCGTGTGTATCACAGTGCTGGATACTCTGCCAGCTCGAGGGCAAGAGAGAAAACGAGAGAGAAAGGGAAAGAGAGGGCGGTTTGGGGGAGAATATCGGTGTTCTTCGTAGCGGGGTAGAGAGTGTAAGGAAGGTAAGAAGGCTGCCACAATACAACCTGGAATAATTAAAACTACACGTCCGGGCCTAGAGTAAATTGGGGCTCTGACAGCGATATTGGCTTCAATTTATTGGCGAACAGAAGCCCTAACCCTCCTACATGTTTGGCTCCAAAGTCTGTTGAAGTGCGAGTGTTATGAGAATAAGAGTACACTCAAACAATCAATCGATTGCTCAAACGCTGCTACAAATATCCCTTCTCCAAACCCGTCTCATTGATTCAATTCATCTGTCTCCGTCCGTCCATCAATCCATCCATATCTATGTACCCATCTGATCATTCCGTTCAGCCCAAACACGCCACCTCCAGCACTTGCCCAGCCCCATCGATCCGTCCCATGCTTCGGCCAACAAACAAAGAAAATAAAACAACGCTAACTATGCAACAAAACACACAAAGCACACCAACACATGTACACACTCTAAACAATGAGTCGAGTAGTGATTGAGAAGAAAAGGAGATGAAACCACAGGAAACACAAGACATTTATACATATCCCAAATAGGCGAAACAACACCTCTCCGCCTCTGCGCCTGTCATCGATACTTATGTAGATATGCACCAACCCTCTACCCCACTATGCATAGTCAATCCCAATCTAATAGTGTCCCATAGTGTAACCATAGTATCCATTAGCTTTATGCCCCCCATGCCCGTACCCATGCCCACTCTTCCTCTGGCTCCTCCTCCTACTTTGCCGGTTTTCCGTCCGACTTACAGGCGGACTAGGCGCCTCGGGGAGAACGGGGTCCTGTTCCCATATCTCGGCCGAGTTCACCCAATCCTGCTCCACCTCTCTCGGACCAGCTCCAATATCCATATACCAACTCTCAGCAGCTCCCTGTGGCGGCGCATGCTGCTGTACCCTCGTTGAGCCCCGTCGTGAAATTGGCGGTGGACTGGGTGCATAGGGAGGAGGAAATGGTACCTCGGGACGAGCGCCGTCCAGACAATACGACAGTACCGATGAAGAATCGGTGTCGTAGAATATTTTGGCAGCCGGTTTGCTCTGGCGGCGAAGCTGGACCAGACGGTGTGGAAATTCGCCATCCGTTGCAGGTGCGACGGAGGAGACCTCGGTGCTGGCGTCTGAGTCTGCATCCGAATCTGCATCTATTTCGGTTTTCATTCGGGCTAGAGCAGTTTTGCGCGCTGTAGTGACCGTGTCGTCTCGTACTGCAAGGGCCGGAGCTGCAGCTGCTCTAGCTCGAACCGAGTTAGATCTTCTGTTGCCTCTAGTCGGGGTAGGAGTGCTGTCTAGCAAGGCGGTATTCAGCTTTTGTTGTTTCTTCTTCTTTTGACTTTCCGCCACAAAGGCGGCGTAGTCTACTGTTTCCGTAGAAGCTCTAGAAGATGCGCGGCCATCACGGGTTGGTGAGGGCTTTTTGGCCGGTGTCTGGGGTATTGGCGGCGGAGGGGGTTGCTTATCCTTCACAAGCTCACTTAGCGGTTCTTCAGCATGCTCCATTAGTGCCGCTTTCAGTGCAACCAGTTTCGGTAGTGTGATGGGGGGTGGCGGTATCTTCGTCGTCTCCTTCGGGAGCTCTTCCTCTGTTTCCTTTTCTGGTTCCGGTTCCGGAAGTGCTGCTAGTTTTGACACAGATGTGATCGGCAGTTTCGTTGGGATATAGGCATATGAGCTAGGTGCCTTCCCTGACAGCTCTGGTACTGCTGCCTCCATCGTCGATTCCGAAGAAGCAGAATCCGAATAATCGGAACTTAAAGATGAGCTTGAGCCTTTCTGCCTTAGCTTTGAGGGTGTAACATAGGCATTTTTGCGGATCATTGGGGGCCGCTGTGGTGGTTGGGCCTGGCGTTGAACGGTTGCGATTTTAGTTTCGGTAGGAGCGGCACTGGGACCGATTGGTGACTTTTCAGCCACGGAGGACGGGATAGCTGGGGGAGAGGCTGTAGCGATAGTTGCGCCATTGACTTTTATTGTCGGCGCAGGTGCTACAGGCTTTGCTGCTGCGGTGATCGGTGCCACGATTGGGGCTTTGACCGAAGCTGTCGCAGAAGTTCTCTTTTTCTTTGGCGATACCTCCGTCGTGATACCAAGTCCAATTAACCCCTCTAAACCCGTAGTCTTGCTCGATCGCTTTCTCTCCTTGGTATCGCTTCCCCCAGTCCGACTACTTCCCGCATCGCTGCTCGCCCTACTGCTGCCGCCGCCGGGTCTAAGTAGAGGTGAGGTTGACGCTGCCAAAGAGGCCACTTCGGCCGTCGCGACAGAAAGCCTCCCTTGGGAAGAGGTTGTGCTGTAGGCTTTTAAGCTGGAGCCTTTTCTCGGGGATCCGGCGGGAGTAACCCCTACCCGAGGAGTCGTCTGTGTCGATGTTGCAGGTGTTCGTACGATACGCGGAGTACTCTTGGTCCTAGGTGTAGCGCCGGATATTTTATAATTCAGCTGACTCAGAGCTGGGCTTGTTATCGCGCTCCCTCTGTTCGACGACTTCCTCCTAGGCGTCGCCGAGGTGCTCACTCTTTCGCTATCGCGTCTAGTCGACTTTCGGCGAGTCGGAGGCGTCGCTGAGTATTTAGCGGAGGAAGATCCAGGTCTTGGATGGGACGTTGCTACGCGGCCCACCGGTAGCTGGCGTTTGCGAGGATCAGGGGAGAGCGGGAGCGAGCCGTCAGTTGCAGAGCCGGAGGAGGAGCCGGAGCGAAACCGGTCCTTTTCAGACTGCTGGTGTGAGGAGGGTCGCGGCGGAGGACGACTCTTGGGTGTTGGGAGGCACATATTTTTCGTCTATGACGGCTGTTGAGGCGCATTCAAAAAGTGGAGCTTCTTGACTAGCAGAAGAAGCTGCTATAGCAAGCAACAGTTTGACGATGTTGTTTTAAACAATCCAAGGTGCTTTTGATTGGAGTGAGGAGTCAGTATCATGGCTTCTACGACAGGACAGTATAGGAGCGGTGTTGATGTGTATGGGACGAAGAGGAGAGAAGGGAAAAAGTGTTGTCAGAAAAGGAGGCTGAGAACAAAAATCAGAAATTATCCATTTCGTCAGCAAGTGAGGCAGTGTTTCACATTTTCCACAACTGGCGCTTCTCCCAGAAGAAATAGAGTGAATGACACTCGCCAAATGGTATTACAGGCAACCAGGTATGAGAGTGGGATAGCGATAGATTAAAGGAAAAGAAAGGAAGAAGAGTAAAAGGATAGCACAAGAAGAGATGACTTCATGAGTCGTCTCGAAAAAGTAGCTGACTGACTGACTGATTGGCTTTTTGAATGCCCTGTGTCGAAACGAAACAAAGTTGCTCCTCACCCCACGTTTCTCCTTCCGCAACGTTCCTCCTCTTCTCGATTCTAACACTCCCACAACGCCTCGATTTTTCGTTCCCGTCCGTCACCAGCACTTTGGAAATGGTAGTGGTAGTAGCTGATCGAGTCGTCTCTCCGTCGTCTCTCTTTCATCCAGTCGGTTGGTCAGTTGTCACCCGCCTCTCTCCTGCCTTGAAATCTGCAATGTCCCGTCGTCGCCTCGAACTCGATTGTATCGTCAAGTTGTAAATAGCCGCAATACCAATCGTTAAAAGCTCGTCATCATCGTCGTCGTTACTAAAGAATCATTGCCATCGTGGTATCGTCAAGTCGTAAGAGAAAGAAGGACTCGGGTGAACAAGTTTGTTCGCTGTCGCTGAGGGTCACGCCTATCTTTGGCCCCCCACAGCTGGCTCAGTTGTTGATAGGCGAGGGAAGAAATCGAAAGGATCGTGTGGGTGATGGTCTAAAGTAAGTGGTATGTATGGCGAATTGCCTTGCCGAACCGGAGAGCTTGGCCGCCCCGTTGTTCGCGAATAGCGGAGCTCGGCGGGGCTATTGACCATCATTGGTTTGGATGTGGCAGGCACAGCCGCCTCTACCTCATATCGCAGCATGAACATGTACACTTCTTGATGAGTTGTCAGTTTCACATAGTAAACCTCCTTCCTTCCCCACATTCTCAACTTGACAACTTCCGGCTTCAGACATCACGATGCCTAGCCAGACCAATGGGGACCGCACCAGGGCGTCTCTTTGGGGAAATTTGTTTATTGCGTTTTACGTCCTGCAAACCCTGAATTCAAGCTTACCATATGCGCTTTATCACGTATGCGCGCACGATCTTTTATTAAGCTTAATTCTGCTTATATTCAAACATTCAAATGTTATTAATATTATGATGAAGCATCAACATCGGACAAGGCGAGTGAGTGTTAGTGCACCTCTTACCCCACTTGCCGCAGTTGGTTGTACCGTTCGTTGCACCCGAACTTCCGATCCATCACGACTTTTTCCGACAAAGGAACTTTTGAAGACATTCCATTCCTCCTTGCCCGAGCCTTCGTTAATCGGAATTCCATCGTTCCGTCAGTGAAACATAGAGTACCCAGCATTCCAACAACGTGTCCAGTTCTCGGTGTGTCGCGCAAAGCCTCGGAGATGCGGTGCAATACGAAGCTTTACTTATATTTAAACGTGCGGAACATCAACGTGTTCATTCGGCTTTCCCGAAGTATGCTTTCGAGATTGCTTAAGTTCTCAGGTTCACGGAACTCCGTACTCTATTACGAATGACTAGGTACTGAAACGTGCGATGTCCGGGGTGACGTAGAGATTGCGGCGCAAGAATAGCGTCGCCGCAGCCGAATTTGAGAGGAAATTGAAAAGTCTGCTAGGCAAGGAGGTGTAGATAAAGGCCGACTTCTCCTCCTTTCTTTCCTTCATCAGTTCATTGTCAATCAATCATCTCGAGCATCAATACTAGTATCCATCATCAGTATCAGCAGCAGACATCATGTCCACCATCATCTCCATCCCCACTGATTACGGGTTTGCCCCTCTTCTCCATCGCGTCTGTGCCCCATTAACACGGCTTAGCTATGTTCTCGCCTCTGTCGTCTTCTCCACGGTCGTAAGCACATATCACGGCTTTCTCGTCGGCAGGGCACGCTCTGCAGCCAACGTCCCGTATCCCAACGCGTATGTCTCCCATGCAGAGGCTGTTGCCGATATCAATAAGTACCGCTTCAACTGCGCCCAGCGAGCACACCACAACTTTCTCGAGCACTATCCCGCGTTCCTTGCGACTGCTGCGGTTGCAGGGTTGAAGTATCCAGTTGCGACGGCGGTGATGGGTGTCGTGTGGAGTCTGGGACGTGTGGTGTTTGCGAAGGGGTACATTGGAAGTACGCAGGAGCAGAAGGGAAGTGGAAGGTATAAGGGAGCGTGGTATTTGCTAGCGGAGTTGGGACTGTTGGGAACGGCGGCATGGACAGCGTGGCAGATGATTATGGGATAGAGTGTAAATCGGGAGGAGCATTGAAGATAGAGAGGTACAGAAATGCGGAACTGGTTGTTATCCTTAACTCATAGCCAATAAATTTTTGATTACTTATGTTCTCTCGCTCTGTGCCGTCTGACATTTCATGATTCTCCCTGCGATAACCGGAATACATAGCCGAGCACTAGCGCGGATGAACCCGTTGGCGTTCCCCACATTATGAGTCTCCAAGCCTCACCAAATCGTCCCCGCATCCGACTGACCAACCACCATCGCCAGCCCACGATACCAACGACTGCACTTTCTTCTTAAGTACTTGCTGCTTACTTGCTTCTTTCCAAGTGTGAGCACTTAGAACAATAATAGTTACTCTCTATTGTTTCTTCCACTCTCCGCAATGTCCTCCACTACCGCCCCACCTCCTCCTCCCGCCGAGCACTACGCCGCTCTAACGGCCCTGCATAATCACTACCGCACCCTCATCACCAACGAGCGTGCCAGCATGTCTCTCGAGCGGCAACTCTGGGAATCCGAGCGATGTATCTACCTCTCCCGCATCCGCGAGCTCGAAGCTACCGCCACCGCCACCGCCACCTCCCAGCCGCCACCGCCACCGCCACCACCACCATCACAGACACAAACGCAAGAAAACGCACGTCCCTCAAAACCGATGCTCGCACTCGATGCGGAAGAAGAGGAGGAGATTACGCCGCAGGAGATGGCACAGCTGTTGAGAGAGGCAACTAGAATTGTGTATCCCATCTCACACTCAAGGCCAAGGGGACAGAGTCTTGCGGAGCCTGCTCAGGGGGGTGTAGGGGTGGTTGGTGCTCTGGAGGAGGAGGAAGAGGAGCCGGATAAAGAAAAAGAGGAGGTTGTGGAGTTGAGATTAAAGAAGACGAGTAATTTTGGAGTTGAGTTTGGGAGGTGGAGGTGAAGGGATCGCGAGAGGAGGATAGGATAGGAGGGGGAGTATGGGTATGTGGAATGATCCGAGAAGATCTGAGAACTTGTTTTGTGGAGGTTTGCTGATGATAGTCTACTTGCAGTTTTATTGAACAGGCTGTGGAGTTCGCCTCGGGACAATTATCGATCATTATCTTCCATCACTACTGCAGATTACCGATCACTATGAATACCGCCGCCAACACGCCAAACGCTACCATCGCCCTTTTTTCTTGTCGTCTGGCGTCAATCCTACTGCGGCAATTGGTGGTATGGACGGGATGTTACACCCATCGGTGTAATATAAGGCTGCCGATGTGTGGTCTCCTTTGTGCTGTTTCAATACTGGGTATTGCATTACATCACGTCTGCGATTATTATTAGTCCAAAACACTCCAGTACGCCTTGTAAACGATCAATCAACCAGTGGGACTTTGACTTCTCAAGGCGGAGTGAAAAAAGAAAGTAGAGATTTCAGCCCTCGGACGAGTACCGACATATCGACATGCACTACCAGTACGCCATTCCAACAAAGAATGAGGTAGAGGGAGCCGAGTTGCTTTGGTGTATTCTCAGCTATTTGATTAGATCCGTCGAGTTGCAGTTTGTCGAGTCCCTTCCTTAGCCTGGCAAAATATTTCGAGATGAGCAAGTCGACCCGAAGTACCTGATGTACTGCCTCTGATTAGCTAGCGAGAGTGTGGTAGCCAGTGTGTATACAGATATTCGAGTGTTTGAGGTCGACCGAGCAAGATATGTCCGAAACGCACAGCGGAAGCCAGAAGAATGGAACGAGCATTTGCCTCGTAGACGACTGCCATTGCTGCCGTGAAGGAACTGGTTATAGGCCTTGCAGAGATGCCCACGCTGGACATCGATCATCAGTCTCTTATGAATCCTTCCATTCTCCACACTTCTCGCGTTATCCAGCTTAATGGGTTACAAAATACCTACAATTCGTTAAAAATCAGATTAGAAAAAGGGAAAAGGAGGGCGATCACTATGGATACCTGACGTCGGACAGGTGCTGCCTTTGATGACCTTCGCTGCCGACGAATGATCCCTTCCTATCTCAAACCTTTCTCTAGACACTTAAGGGTACGAAATTATTATTGGTTGGAATCATCGGTGATTCGTAGCTGCTAGATTCGCTGATCTTCCTTGTCGCATTTCCTATGCGTACCTGACGTCTACGGATTGTCAACGTTTCGAGTTCGCCTTGTGCACGACCTAGCCAATCAGACATTGTTTTGCTTTTGTGGTCCCATAAAGGTGGGAGGGAAAAGCAATTCGAGATATCAGCCCAAAGGTATGTAGCGTCCACACTACACACGTCTTCAACGTCTGCTGATTACCGTATGCATTGAAGAACACCTTGAGTTATCGTGAATGGGCTTCACACTAGTTCATTTTGGTTGCACAGGGCTAAGGAAAAAGCAAACCGAATCTTCAGCCCCAGGAACAGTTCAATATAATTGCCCTTCCCTTTATCAAAAGATCTTCTTGCTAGAGATTCTTCCATCGGGTAGAAGATAAGCACAGGTACGTTCAATCACTAGTAACTCTTTTCGTATTGTGGTTGTGTTTTCGAAGATAGAATCATGACCGAGAGAAATGGTGCTGACTAGATGGATGGTGCTTGGTAGCAAACGATGATGCACTGGAGACTAACGCCGCTTTTAATACTTGTCCTCGGGACCAACGCTTTCACCAGTAACTTACTACTTCCACGTCAAGAGACGTCATCAAAATACAATGACACCATATCCAAAGTGTGGGGTTGGGGGAACAGTCTTCTAGGGACAGAACATCCAAGTATTTGCGCTGGCGAGATCAATCTGCTTCTTAAACAAACTGGCGATTACAACAAATGGGGTTCCGCTGTTACCGCAACGATTCTGACCTTGCTGCCGGCTCTTCTGACGGTTGGGCCGTACCAACTGCGAAACTTTCCAATTTGATGGTCCTCAGCCCGGTGGCTGCATTGATTACGGTTGGGATGACGCTGGGTTAGCCTGTGCGGTCGATCCAACCAGTGGATCGAGTTATTACAGTTCGAGACCTTGCACCAGACTGGAGAGTTGCTTCGTATGGGATTATTGGTGCTGCTGCTGGTGATATTGGAGCGGTAGAAGGGCTTCACCACCGGCAGATTCGGGGACTGAGCGAGCTCCATAGCTAGTACACTGAAAATCCTACATTGCTAGCGCTCCAGCGTTGTGTGTTTCGACCCAAAAGGCAATCGACCATTAACAAAATCAACCTTTAGATACTTTTTTTTGGGATTCTCCAGATTTTCTTCTGCACTGTCCTGCACAGTGGATCAGTTGCTCCGCTTAAGAATTTCATGTATATTTGGGTTTGCCCATATTGGAGTTATGTCATTCATTTTGCATGGGTTGTTGGATCGTTTATGGCTGCAACTGTGGGCTACGGTGTTATAGCCGCACGGATTAAAGACATCGAGAATGTATTCTACCCCATCCCTCTGCCGGAATGGTTCAAGCTCGTCGAATGCCCCTGCTGCTCTGTTCAAAATCGACTTCCGGCTTGGAAGGGAAAGAGGAAAGGATTGCGAAAGCACAGCCAGCAGTGCGGTCCGAAATCACGGAGATTGTCCTCGGTACGCTCCTTCATAGCGTGAGTAAACCCCCACCCTCATATACATCTTCGTTCTACCTTGCTAAGTATCACTATTAGTCGTGTGTACCGCTTCATCCCCGCCTTACTCCATTCTCAAACACCCCTCACCGTCATCGTCCGCCACACTCATCCAGTAGGATCACTACACCCCATCAGATCCGCCGTCGGGGGCGCAATCCAAGCACTACTCGTCATCGGCATTACCTTGCTATTCGGCAGCATCTATGGCAGCGGGCTATTCACGACCACTGCATTCGCCGTCGTATTTATCGCCGCCATCTCTTTCTCTCGGATCCTTAGCATTGCAGCACTGGTGCATCTCCAGGACGTAGCACAGCTCAGGGTGATAGAGTGTGCAAGTGATGCGGATGTTCGAGGCGTTGTGAGGCTGCTCGCCGCTATGCCGGGCGTACTGGTATGCAAGAGGGGCGGGAGGCAGAGGTACTCGGGTGGGTTGGGTGGGTCATGTGGCTACACCTCTCCAGCATTGGGGGTGCATTTCTGATCGAGGAGGAGCAAGAGGAGGAGAAAGAGGGTCCAGGTAGAAGCGGTGGTTGTGGCTGCAGGGTAGATGGCTTGCTTTGGAACTGCTATAGGGCTCCCGCATGTACAGAGGGACCACTTCAACCGGTTTGCGGGCAGGTGACGGTGACGGGCAGGTGACGGGCAGGTAATTGAATAGGTGCACTGAGTGAGCGTTTATGACTTGCACGTGTGATGCCGCATGACCCAGCGGCACAGAATCCAGCACGAAACGAAAACTCCAAGGCCTTGACCTCCGTCTCTTCGCCAATGACGTATCACAACCCTCATGCACTAGCCGCTAATATATCATTTGCCGGCTTTCACGACAAGTTTAGGGTCCGCGCCAAGCGCTACGTGGACAGATCACGAGTGGGCTCCCGTGACTCCAGTGCATGGCCTCATGTTGGAAGTCAAAATCGATTGATTCCTGAGGCCAATTGGCACCCTTTACATCTGCTGCTCATATTGCGGCGATTTCTGAGCTCACCTGGCCCTAGTTCACGTTGATGCAAAAAAGCTAAATTAAGCAAAGCCGGCAAGAGCCGCACTTAATATTCACTTCTGCTGATCCTCAGACATCCCTCCCTTCCTTCAAACGCTCAAAACCACCACCTTCTCACTCAATATCTCCACAATGCGGTTACTAGTAGGCGATGACGTTGGTCAGGCGAAGGGTTTGTACTTCTCTAACCGCTCTTCCACGTCTTACTAACATGCAACAGTTATCGAGACTTCCAACGGAATCGATACCACTGTGCCTACCTCCGCAAGGGCAACGACCACCTCCTTTTTCCCTCCCTCACGAACGCGTCCAATCCAGCATGCTCTCCCAGTGTGCTACCAAGGGCGTGACGGCCTCGTATTTCTGCTACAATCCTTCTCAATCTCCACTGTAAACTAATCTCATGCAAAGGCAGCAGTTTTCTCAAAGGGCGGTTTGCTTCGAATCTTCGATCCCGCCTCTTCTCCTAGCAGTCCTGACATTGCATTCTCTCATACCCTCGATGTCGCTGCGACTACCGACACTATCGCGCTCGGCGCGTGCCGAAATACACTCTATGCCGCTACTGCAACTGGCCATGTCCTCTTCCTCGACCTCACAACAGGCTCCTACCAAACCACCACCCTACCTGGCCCCATCAGTACTTTCGCTGCGTTAAGCCATCTTACTGCCATAGCAACCGGCGGAGAAAACAAGGAGATCGAGATTTTCACCCCAGCCGATGGCGCCTGGAACTCAGTCTGGAAATCACGGAACGTCAAGCCAAACCACCTAAAGCTAGAGATTCCCGTCCACCCCTCGCAAATCTATTTCTTACCCTCAGTCGACGGTACCTACCGCCTCCTTGCGTCCTCGCATCACGGTCACATCCGCGTCTACGATACCGCCGTCTCTAGGAGGCCCGTGTTTTCTGCCGAGCCTTCCAAGACCGGGATCCAGGCACTACGCATTCACCCTTCGTCCGAGACCCCGCCCGCCGAAGAGCCGCTAGTTACTACCAAGGGCATAGAGGCAGACAAGGCACACCTCGTGAAAGATGTGAACGTTGTGTACGCGAACTCCTCCGGTTTGTTCTGTGTCTACTCGCTCCAGGAACGTCGGGAAGTGGGGATTTTTAAGGGCCTTGAGGGGGCTATCAACGGCGTTACTGTAGATAGGCAGAACGGACTAGTTGCAGGAGTGGGCTTCGGGAGGTATGCAGCGGTTTACGATGCAGACACTAGAAGCCTAAAGAGCAGAGTGTATACCAAGACGCAGGGATGTTGCATAGTGGTGTTGAACGGCGAGGACCCGGTGATTGAGGAGCCGGAGAGAGATAAGAAGGAGGATGTGTGGGATGATATGGAGGAGGTTAAGGCTGCCGAAGTGGATGACGAGACGGATCGATTAGTGAAAGTAAGGGTCAAGAGGAAAAAGGATGGGATGAGACAGGAGGGAGGAAAGAAACCGAGGATGTTGGAATAGGGCCATTTTGGTGGAGTAATAGGCGAATGTGGAGGGATTGTGTACTTCTATGGTTTATTGCTTACGTGGGGACAGGTATTTTGTTACATATGGGACGAAAAGTAGTTACTTTTGTTCATACAGTCCTAGTCTTAATCGGTAAAATACTTATTGCCTTGCAGGTTGTTCTAGTGCGGCTCCTGGATAGGTCATAGTCTGTTCCCAACTGATGAATGTATCCCCAGCCAACACCACCCCTCACCATTCTAGCAACTTTAATAGTCCAGTTTCTATTCGCCACAATCTCCTGCCCCATACGCCATTGTAACCAGACTCGCTAACTTGATGGTCCTCCTCGTCTCTGCCCGCCGGCGGGGCCACACCCCCAGCAGGCGATTTTCAACCCGTCCGCGATGAACATGGCCTAGGAACCCGGCCTGGACACCCCTCCTCATTACCATCTCATCCACTGTATGGCTTATAAGTAGCGTTAGTTTCCACCCATCTTGTGGACATGTCTCAAGAAGAATGTTGTCTAACACGTGCACGGCCCGTGCAGTTGAAAGATGTGTTTGAGTGTTGTTAAGTTGAACGAATGCCCTATTTCGAGAGTTCAACAGCGACCCTGAAAGGTATGTTGCTGCTTGATCGATGGATCTGAGTTTGTGAGGGATAGTGGCGGATAGTGGTGGATAGTGGTTGTTTTCGTCCTAGGTTCGAACTCCGACACATCTCCGTCTGTTCCTCTATGCCATCCCGCCCCCAAACTCTACCCTGTGCTCTATCATCCCTTAGCAACCATCACTGACTGGCGTAATCCGAAAGACCCTAACGAGCTTCGAACTCCCAAACTCCCGCTGCAGCCTGAATCCAAATGAACTTGTCGATCAAACATATGCTGGCAGAATCCATAGATGGGATTTGCCTAAGCTTTTATATCTGTGAACGGGGCCATGAGTAAGCAAAAAATGGAATGAAAGGTAGCGGAGATGAAACCACGCGCCGCGCGGCTGGAGGTTGGAACGTCATGCGAGCGGTAACTTCACCGGAGCTAGAGCCAATAACTTCGCGAGGCTCCTAAACTATGAGATCCTTTTGGTCCTACAGAGCCATGTTCATGTGCGTAAGCGCTTATTGCCGTGTCAGGCTTCCGCTTCGCAGGGACTTCGGACTCTTTGGCATACCCTAACTCTTCCGGTTCGTTATGCCTTTGGGTTGGGTACGGTAGTAGTTCACTACAAAGCTGTTAAGTGGACATGCTAATGCGGACTAGATAAAAAATGAGGTGGCAATGGTCAACAAGTCTGCCGCGATTCTAGTACAATATCGTTCTGCCAACGTACTCTGCATGTAGGAGGTGGTGGCTATCCCTTACATTCATATTATTTATAATAGCTGGTTTAGGATAATTGAACTCACCGATCAGCTCAATGATAAATTTACCACCGCTCAACGCCTAAAATCTAAACGCCCAATCAATGCCGTTCTCACTTACACTTCTGTAGCTAATTTACTAGATCCGAGCAGGTGTGCTATGAGGAAAAGATTAACTGGTGCCTAAATTCTAATAGCTGTATCTCGGTCAATATCTACTCTAAGTAGATATAAATTACGAATCTTCATAGAGAGAGCGAGATAAGATGGATGAGATTAGAGTAGATCGTAGAGATTAGATGGAGGCTAGCCGTCCCGGTTTAGGCTGACGATGTTGGTTGTCAGATTATAGGAGCTCCAGTGGGAATAGACCTCTTTGTTTCTCTCCATTTACTTCTTTGCACCAAAGGTGTAGATGTGTGGCGAAGTTTTGTGGTGCCATTAGCTGGTCTTGTGCTTGATTTTCCTATTCTCTCCTAACTCTAAATATATAGCCCAACCTAGCCGGATATAGTCTCAGACTGCTTACCGCTACGCCAATAGCGGCTCGAGACTACTGGATATACCTAAGGCGGCTGCTATTCTAGGAATAAATATAAACAATGCACTAGGCCTTAGAATGTCATAGTACTCTACTGAACCGACTGAGTTCACCACTCCGTTGTATGAGAGCATATAGAGGTTGATATGGGCCCTCTCGCCATGTATCGTACAATTGCAAGTGCCCTATTAGTTGCATTGCCCGTAGTTTCTGGCGGCTACATACTCTCAAGAGCTGCGACCAATGTATAGATCTATGCCTAAATCACTTCCTTACTGGAACTATTTACACGCATGAAATCCCGTTAGGCTATATCCTTCTGGAGAAAGTAGGTTAAGTTCCACAGGAAAGAAGTGTCTCACAGCGACAATATCATAATGAATTCAGACAAATTCTAGATAGTTGCATGTTGGTTAGCTAAATCATGTGTGTGCTGTCGTGGTCGACTTTGGCAGACACCCCACGGGCACGACATCGGCTCTTCATACCCATGTAGAACGGGGATGAAACACGTAGATCTCGTGGGCGCTTAACGAGGTAACACTCTGCATAATTGGGGTTTGAAGTCTGAACAGCATAAGCCACATCTCATGTATCTTTGGTCGGTAATGCTGCCAAGAGGGGCTTCAAAAGTACACTTACGTGCTGTTTATACTTCAAACCCCAGTAAGTATATTGCCTGCAGATTCCAAAATAATTCGGCTTGCAGCCAATCGGACTTCTACAGTCGACCGTATTAAAGGCGCTCGACTGACCAGTTGATAATTATATAACTACTTGATATTGCAGACTACAATTATTATACCCATCCACCACCATCTGGGTGACCAAGAACAGACATTAAAATGCCTCCCCTGCCTGGTGCCAACAATCCACCCTCTGGTACGTCCTTGACATAGTATAGGAACCCTACTCGTATATTAATCATAATGACGATTAAAGCTATAGTTCAGAATGCCCCCCAAAACGGTGAAAAATCCCTACCGTCTCCACCAAACCGATTTCAAAGGCTTCGAGCCATTACGTTTATACCCGCTAAAGGTAAAATTGAGCACCCGAGCACTATATCCACCGATCACTAATAAGCTATAGCTGATACGCGATGGGCACCGTGGAAACCATTCACCTTATCCGTACCTTTTTTGACTGGGTTTCTGAGCATCAACATAATTCTCATCCTCGCAGTGGAGCTGCTGTGCCAAAAAAGCGAGCAGGATAACGGGGTTTACTTTTGGCAGGATGAGAGCGGACTGCAGTCGACATATGCTGCGATACTCTTCAACTACCTTCCTACCACAATCATGGTTGTCTATGGTCTGCTATGGGCTACAATAGACCTTAATGTCAAAAGGCTGGAACCCTTTTTTCAACTATCAAGACCGAGTGCCGTAGACGCTCGAGATTCGCTTCTTTTGGAATACCCCTTCGAGTACCTAGCTTTGGTGCCACTTCAAGCCCTATACCGGAAGTAAGTGATAATTTAAACATCCACATGCTCTAAGGGCTCAAGCTGAAACATACTTCTACAAGGCACTGGGCAGTTTTCTTCTCCGGAACAGCGTTGGTGATCATATTCTGGGTTCTTACGCCGTTACAGAGTGCTGTATTCACAACCGACCAAATAACCAGGATCTCTCCTGCAATCTTTTCACAATCGAAGATCTTGGGCGATTCAACATATCAAAAGAAATCGTTGGGTGATAACCTGTTTGCGACAGCATACGGAGCAGCTTGGTTGGGAATGAACCCAGCCCCGTTCACCACAAAATCAGAAGCATTTATTCCTTTCGATATCCAGCAACATAGCTCTAAAATTTCCACCACTGAAACATGGACATCCGAGACAGAGGTCTACTCGTCCAAGCTGGTCTGCAAGGAAGGGAAATCCGCAGGGGTCGGTATAGCACGCGCGTGGCTAAACCATACCGCGGCAGAAGTCTGGAAAAACCGTACGGGAGTGGTGAATGGTTCTGGATGTTATCGCAATATCTCATTCTCTGCGAGTGCCACCACCACCGCTGGTGCCGGTATGATACTGAATGCATTTCCAACTTGGAAAGTCCCCAGTGGTATGAGTAATGGTGTGCCGATCGACGACCAAGGTGGCGATTGTTCTGATGTGGACCTGATCTTCTTATGGGCAAAGAATTTAGAATTAGGAAATGATGTTCGGAACACTCGGTACAATGCAACTTCACTTTTTTGCAAGACGGAGTACAGAAACAGTTCCGCACAAGTCACGATAGATCCATCAACAAAGGAAGTTGTGCAGTCCACTAAGTTAACTGGCGATTGGACCCCTCTACATAATGAAACTTTCAACGGAACCTTTTTTTTGGACTTGATTTTAAAGGGCCAGAACACCGATCCGAGTTTTATTATCAAGGACCCCTCCGGTCCTCCACTCGTCTCTCTGCCCACACGTGTATCGGAAACCCCTCTTTCCCAGGCCTCATCTATGGCCATTGCCATGAATATTACTGGTAGCGACTTTAAATTTGATGATTACGCTAATAAAACTGCATTGTTTCATCTCTTTGGCGATGCTCATGCACTCTTATTTGCAATAGCGATGTCGCAGTCGATGCACACCCCAAAAGGCTTCCAGTCAACTGGCGTAGCTGGAGAACGTCATATTATTGGAGAAGCTGTCATCGTTGTGCCAACATTGGCCCGTATTTTGGAGGGATTTCTTGCTACAGTAGCCGTGCTGTGCTGTCTTTTACTCATTACCAATGCACGCAGAAGCAGTCATCTCCACAGCGATCCAGATTCGATTGCGGTTAAGATGGCACTGGTATCTGAGAGCACCCGCCTTTTGAGCGATTTCGATGGGCTAGATCAATGTCAAGATATCGAAAAACATCTCCCTTCGAATACCCAATATCGATTGGGCGAGTGGCATGATAGCGGACCAAGCTACCGGCTTGATCGTGATGGGATCATAAGTATCTATAACCACGCCACCCCCCCCAAAGTCATTCCTTCGCTAATAATGAGTCGACAGATACTAAAACGCCCCAAAACATACCTGCACCAAAATACACCAGACCTGTCGAACTCCGCCTATACTCTGGAGCAGCATTTTTGTTGTTCCTCACAGCTTTGCTAGTGTTGTTTTCCTTCCTTTATCACTCTGCACAGAAAAATAATGGTGAGTAAATACATCCATTAGGAGAGTGCGAATATGGCTAGATATTGACTACTCATTGCAGGACTCCCACGACTTGTTAACAATCCGATTGGATTCTCTATCATTTTCTCCTACGCTCCCACTATTGCAGCTACCTTCATTGAACCATATTGGGTCTTAATTACGAGGAACCTCTGCGTATATCAGCCTTGGATCACACTAAATCAGGGCAGTGCTTCGCCAGAATCTCTTACACTAAAGTATACGTCAATCCCCCCAGCTCTTGTATTCCCTAGAGCAATCCGGGCCAAGCATTTTTTTCTTGCGTCAGTTGCGCTGATTGCTCTAATGGCCAATTTTCTCACGATTGCTCTCAGTGGCATGTTCACATCTGAAACTCGACAATTCTCCTCACCACACAACTACACTCAACCGTACATCCCTCAAATCACCGGGTTGCCTTCTCTGACCAATGAGGAGCGTTGGGTAGTGACAACCAAGACTATTATTGATGATGCACTCTTACTGCCTTGGGTGTCTCCCGACTATGGCTACTATTTTCTCCCATTCGAATCTAGTTCTCAAAATGGGACAGCTAACACCCGGGGTTTTGGAACCGTTTTGGACTGCCATCCCTTGGATGATCCCATATTGGAGGTTCAGTCAAGCACAACCAGGCCCAACTCAACAATGCCAGTTTACTCTTGCTTCCGTACTGCAAATCTAAACTTTACAATGCCAGCTTGGAACGACAGAAACGCCCGGCGTTGCGGCCGGAAAATCAATCAGGATTTTGCTGGTGAGAGAGCAGCTGGAGAACCCAACGAAAACCGGTGCACGTGGTGGAACGATCCTGAGAGCATTGGGTTGGGCCAGGAAGAGCCTGCGACAGCAGAATTCTCTACCCGCTATGATTATAAATACAGTGATTATTTCGAATCTGGTCGCGGAAGTCCATTCAGCAACACTACCAACGAGATATGCGACGGAGTCTTCACTATGGGATGGGCTCGGGCAAACTTTGTCGCAGTTAACTCTACCGAGGAGTTTTTGCCTGGAACAAAAATCCCCACAACCTGGATTGAGTGGGATATGGCTCCCAAAAGTTTCAAATCCATCGAATTTGTGTGCCAACAATCGTTTACTACGGCGCTATTTGACGTCACTGTTGACGATAATGGCCGGGTTCAACAATACAATCGCACATCAGAACTCGAGACCGATATTCGGCCGTACCTGGAACTGAGTGGTACAAGTCGGGATATAGATAATTTCACTGATTATGTGGATGGGATAACTCAGATGCAATTCTCCTTGGAGAAACGGTTAGAAATACACAATAACAAAACCAATCACTATATAGAACGATCGTATTTACTAGGTCTACTGGATAAACTGTCAGGCTCCGACTCATTTTCTAACTCCAGTGCGCAACTACCGGATTTTGCAACTGCGGCGAACTCTTTGGAGAAAGCGTACAAGCTATTGTTCGCGGTGACCCTCGGGCTCTATTCGAAGACGATATTTGAGCTCAATGCCGATAAAACGGCAACTATCATGGGCATTCAGCCGAGGGCGGAGCGACGCGTGCTTCTTGATCCAAACATGTTTGTAATTGCTATGGTGGTCTTGAGCTCCAACATTGTTATCGGATTTGTTGTGTACTTTCGTCGACCACCAAAGTTCCTTCCCCAGCTACCGACTACATTAGCTTGCGAAATTGCACTCTTTTATGGAAGCCAGGCTCTGGAAGATTTGAGAGGCACCGAGAGAATGAGCACTGCTACACGGAGGACGCATCTTGCAAATAAAGGACAAAGATATGGCTATGGATGGTATGCTGGAATGGATGGGAAGTTGAGAAAAGGAGTTGAGAGACAGACTCTCCTACTGAAAGACGGTGACAGGAGGTTGGTCCAGGGTTCCATTTGAGGAATATTGGTCGAACGTCAGATACATGTCCTTTGTCGATCATCCAATGTCAAGGGTTGGGGTTATATAAATATCACTAGATCTTTGGAAATGTACATATTGTATTGCTTTTGATTCATCACTTCCATCACAGTACATGCATATCCCATCCCAACGACCAGTTAGCTCATCCTCCACCTCCTCTTTCATCAGCACCGCAGTACAATCTCAACGAAAGAGACAAGACAAACCCCAAAACAGAAAACAGAACATGTTCCAAGACAAAACCTTTTGAAATTACCACTTCCCATTTTTCCATTACACCCTCTCAAGCAACCTCAATTTTACGCCCTGCCCGCTTCTCAAGCTTCGGCACCACTACCTTTAGAATGCCGTTTTCCAAACCCGCCTTAACTTTATCCACATCGACCGGGCAGGGGAAGCTGAAGCTGCGCGAAAACTCACCGACGGATCTCTCAGAAACCCAAAACTTAGGACCCTTTGACTTCTTTTCCTCCTTTTCTTCCTTCTTTCCCTCCTTCTCATTTCCCTCGATCTTCTTTTGCTCCTCGCCCGCTTCAACCGATTTGACGTTGCCTTGCTCGTCACTCCATCCCTTCACAGACCTCTCAATTTTCCCGTGGACAAGAATTGTTTTGTCGTCGGTAAACTCGATCGAGACGTTTTTCTTATCGGAAAGGCCAGGTAGCTCGCCCTCGAGGACGTACTCGTGCTCCGTCTCGTGCACATCGAAGTTTGGAGAGAATGCGCGGCGGCCGGAGGACGAGGTATTGGTTGTCGATGTAGTGTCAAACGTATCCAACATCCGAAGGATGTCAGTGGGGAAGGATGAATAACTAGGAACAGTGGATTCGGGATAGTGGAATCGTGGGAAGAAAGGCATATCGATTGTTGTTGACTGAACGAGCTGGTGAAAGTTGTGTGAAAAAGGTTGTGTGAGGTTTGAGCGCGTATTATCGAGTGTTTGTGTTTATTGTGTTTATTGTGGTTAATTAATGGGGAAGAGGACGAGATGTAGAGGGTATTTATTTATCTTTGACTGAGGTGAAAGTGAAGTGATATTGCGTCATAAGGTCGTTACTCATAGAGTGCCAAGATTGTGGTTAGGGTTATAGAAGGTTCCAGGAAGATCTCGCAATAAGTAGAACCGAGAACGCGGGGAAACCCATGTGCAACTGTACTCCAAAGTATACCTACATGGGACGGCTGATGAAGGTTTTACAAGCTTTGTGCCAGATCGAAGATCGCGATTTACACCGGCCGCAGATTTGATAGGCCTAGCTAAGCCTTCCGCGTATGCATCATCGACCGCCATGCATCACCTTTCTTTCGGCTTCGACAGTCTCATGCATGCACCTTTCGTTCAGTTTCGACAGTCTCGACAAGTCGACGACACCTTGACGACACCTTGACGACACTTTGACGACACTTTGCATTGTATCATACGATTACAGTCCGCCTTGAGTATGTATCTCACGATAATTTGCATACGATTATAGGCCACCTTGGATATGATTACAGATCACCTCGAGTATATCATACGATTACAGATTCCCAGGTTTATGTTTGTTTATGTTTGTCTGTTTGGGTTTGTTTTTAGGGATGGGCAGTGGGAGGGGAGGCTACTAGGCGTAATAAGATGGTACCTATACTCTATCGACTTGTGTTTATGCCATAGCCGCAAGCGGCCGAATGAGATGATTACAGCAACATGATTATAGATAACCTTGAATACAACTATAGGCCACCTTAGATACGATTATAGATCACCTGAACATATATCATTCAATTGTAGGCACCTCGAGGAATAGGCAACTTCACGATATATCACGCTATATCTCAACAGTATCCAATTACGGATTCAATTAAGCCTAAGGATTTAGGTGGGATAGTAAGGCCGGAAAAGGTCGGAGAGTCGGTACGTTGTATGAAGTCAAACTCGATGGCAATGCCTTGAAATATATCTCGCGATGAAACAAGGGATGGGTCATTCAGACAATCCTGTTAGTGTACAAGTACATACGCGTACTTATGTAGTGCATTATATCAATGCACACTAAATTTCAAACATACTCTGTTCTGTCACTGACGAAGGTAGCATGTAGTTTCCCCCTTAAGCTTGAATCACTGGAGCAGGTATTTACGAGGGAGGTAGCACAAGTTCCTCATGTTATGCAGTAGAATTTCTCGGGCTATGTCCTCGGTCACACAAAATCCACTCGCATTACAGCGCTAATCCGGTGACTGTGAAACCCCCGGACATCCAAAATAGAACGTATGTGCAGACAAGGAGAACAAATACCTGCCGGGATACTCATACGGTACGATATGATTCTCATGAGGGGGAGGAAAGCGTGGGAGGATCGGGCTAGAGAAGTAAGCACCCTACCGGCAGCATCATTATCACTCGAGTACTCGCCAGTTTGGATGAATGGGGAAATACAGTTCATTTAAATCAATATGGTACCATTGGGTGTGTCCCTCGGGCGTTGTCGTTTCGATTCTTTTACTCAACCAGATACCTAAGCGCCAGGGATCTGTAGATATCCATAGATAATCACCAATATCTATACCCAAGATAGATATCTACAGATATTCAAATATTTAGGCTTTACGAGCATTGACCAGGCTAGTCTATGCCAAGGGCGGCTTTCCCAGGGGTGACAGCCTGACTGGTTTACGAATTTGTAGATAGCGGGACGGTCGATTTGATCGCTTGGGAACACTGACCGTGACTATCCGGTAAGTTTCTTCTATTGCTTCATTCGGCAACTGACATCGTATACACAACACTACAATTATGATTGGGGTATCTACATGCCGTAAAGACTCGGTAATAAGGCATTGTACTAAACTTGGGGCGAAGTGACTATCACTATGCCATGAATTCCCGTGGTGGTTTGCGCACGATAGTTCAGTGCCTTAGTATTACGGTATACGTCGACACCTCGACCTCCAGCCCAATCCATGTGACGGCCGTGCCGCTCTCCATTTACGATGTGGTAGGCGCCACAATTCACCTCAGTTAGTTCTACTGCATCATGATCATCCTTTCCCACAACACTGTACTAATGGACGCTATCTGAACAACTTCTCCAACATTCCTCGCTTTCCTGCTGGCGTACTTCTGGTAGGGGAAATCAAGGGGTTTTGCGGTGTTATGATATAAAGGAAGAAATAGCTCGCTTATTAATCCGATTGCTGAATCTCTTAGGTGACATTTAGGCTGGTGATTGTGGTCGGCCTTCGTGGGGAGCTTCTGGTATATCACGTCGGTTGCTAAGGGCAAAATATATGGAGTTTCGTCCGCCAGTGTAATGAATGCAATGACGTCGACTGCTCGCATACCGTTCGTTTTCCTTATCCCATTTGACTGTTCTTTTGCTACGCTTCTAAAGCCCCTTTCTTGGTTCTGAGCATGCACGATGGAGTTCCAAGTGCTGTCGAGTTGGTTCTGGGTGGTAATCACTCGCTCACTTACTGCGACTCTGAGTTTCATCTACTGGCTAACACCACGCCGAATTCAAACCATTTTAACGCTTCAGTGCTTGGCTTCCAGAACACGGCAAGCCCTTACAATTTCGCAATAAATATTTTCATATTCTTTCTATGTAGATACAAAAGAATTTCTGGGGATTCGGATGTGTTGATAGTCAATCTGGGGACTTGGTTTTGGCCGTGTTTTGTGTTGATTGGATACCTCCTTTGCGTTACATCTACAACATAGTCCCGTCTTTAGACTATAGCACAAACGAAATCTTCATCCCGCGGCCGCCAGCTATTCATCGATACTAAGTTCCACTCCATAAACCCCTCCCTTAAACAACCTCGCATCATTTCTCTCCTCCTCAACGCCAAGTACACAATCTCTCCAGTCCCCTCGTTCCTTCTAAAACTCACAAGTCGTCTTGCCCGATGATGAGTACAAATCTCGCCCGATATCCATACAAAGTGATACAACTCTTATAAGAGGGACAAAGTCCATCAACGTCATTATTGTCCGGAGTACGGTTGATGGGTCTAGTCCCCCGTTGGATAAGACGTGCATGAACAGAGATGAGACGGTGGCACGAGTTGAGAAAGCAACAGTCATGAAAGTAATTTAAGTGGCGGCAATGGACATGGAGGCGAGAGGGTAAAAGCGGACGGTGACTGCAACTTCTGGTTCCCACCGGCGTGGCACTGTCAGTGGTACTACCGATGCAAACCGGAGATGAGAGGAAGCGGTAAGTGAAGAAGAAGTCTAAGAGCACTGCTCATTTTGCTGAACCAATTGGCTGGCAGGTTAGGAAGACCAGAAACACTGTTCGGGACTTCGGTCAAGTGGTTTTTGGGAGAAATTGCAATAGAGGTCTTGCGGCAAGTAGATATTAGAATTATATCGATGCCGGGAGGTCAAAGTTGACCAGCGCGAAATGGCTTTGAAAATTGTCGACCGGAAACACTTCGGGTGGGAAAAGTTATTCGAGATATGAACAGCCATCTACCTACTTAGGTAGATAGTGAAGAACTGAAATTACGAGACATAGAAGCATACCCAATAGCATTGACTAGATACAAGACTAGGACCGGCCGAATCCAAGCGTCGGAAAGTGCATGTGCTATTCATCTGCCACACAATATTGTACCTACCTTTCTAGCTGCCTATGTCAAGCTCATCTCAACAAATGCATGGTCAACAACCGAATGTTCAATGCAGTAGGCATCCCGGTTTTGAGATATGGGACCGAGCTCTGAACGAAATTATGCTCGGTAACATACCCTGTACTACAAAACTTCAAGAAAGGAATTGAGTCCAATGATTCGTACCAGGCCGCTGCCAAATTATGGGCTATTCCCGACAGGACAATTCAATTGATAGTAGTGCTTTCGATTAGCCATTATCAACTTAAATCTCCACTGGCAATCGTGCGGGATATATATCGGCGCTTGGATGGCCATATGGTTCTGAACCTTCTAAAAGGTAATCATTAATTAAGAGATTAGCAGGGAGTTTGCAATTTTGGCGAAAATCTAGTCCAAATCCAGGTAAACACAGCATCCGATTGGTCAAACCAAAAGTCGTAAACTCTCAGGTATTTCGACTTTAGCTTGTAGAAGTTCGTCGTAATTCACCCTTGGTTGTCGCACTACGACCTTTGGCGCCTGTATCTGCAGGGGAGGGGGCTACTTAGGTGCAAACATTAGTAGATACAGGTACCAGTACCAGTTTTTTGGGCGACGAAACATCCACCGAGTTTGTCCAGCAGGCCCGAACTCTAGGTATCCGTTGACGCCAGTTTGTGTCTAATTACCTGTGTACCTATGTGGCTAGCATGCCTTGCCCTACTTGTATGTACGTACTCGTAGAGAACATGTTCTTTCAGCCGCCCGCAACTGAACACCATCGCCGAGCCGACGATTCCGTAGCGCCACTGCATCACCCTGCAGTTGGAGAACCAACTGTGATTTGCCAGCCTGACGTCAGAACCAGGTGCGAAATGATCTTGGCTGTCATCCAATAAAGCAGTTCCAGCTCGGTATTCGGCTATGTGCCGCTGGATGTGTTTGGTTAAATTTTACAACCTAAGCTTTGCCCACCAATCTTTCTGTTTCCATCATGCCACATGGAAATCATCCTCCAAAAATTTAATGTGTCAAAATCTGTACCTTATTTGCTTTTTAGATGGACGCACGAGTATTTTGACCAGGATGCCAACGGAACCTTGCAGTTACGATCGCACTGCGCCGCAAGTCAAGCCTTATTGTGTCATTCAGATGCATGTTCCTGACTTCCCTACCTTTTGGTTCCGATTGTTCGAATCCAAGTGTCAAAACTAATCTATACCAGAGAGATGAGGGACCGTCATCATCAGCTAGAGATTTTCTTGAGTTTCGAGACTATTCCAGCCGCCGCCACAGTATCAGATTTACCGTTCGTTGAGTTGCACAGAATCGTGAACTACAATGGCGATGTAGTTACATAGAGCAGGAATAGGAGCTGCTGAGCTGAGGAGAAAGGAGAATTTTCAGTGAGCGCACGGAAACACACTAGTCACCACTTACCGGGATTATCTCCTGAAGGCTTGTGCTCGAAGCTGTCATGCAGGGAATGGTTGGTTGGATACGGTTGGTATCCTTGCAACATGCGGCCGCGAATGCTTGGTGATTTGAATCACAGGCGTTGTATGGTTCGGCGGCTGTCTGTGCATATTGGCCGTTACATCTCAGCATTCCCGGGAGGAATTCGGCCAACCAGATTGGTTGGGTATTTCTTGAATGCTCACTCCTCACTTTCTCTGTTCAGATTGGGCTGTGATACCGCCGAGGGGGATCGCAACCGTACCTGCATGCGCATCACGGTTCAGCCCCTCTTCGGCGGTTTGTTGCCACTAGTTGCACAGGCAAGTCCTACTGGTTGACCGGTTGCAGAATGCACTCTCTGCCTTAGCTACGGCAATTTGCTGCTAGTAGAACTGCTCTCTTCTCCTGTTATAAAAAGGGTGATGACCCCTCACGATAAGTTCTCTCTTCACCCATCACGGCACATTCTCTCTTGCGATCACCTTAGATAGGTTCAGACTTTCTTTGACTTTACACGCCAGCGGCACTTTTTTGGAAATTATTCTGTGAATAATTCCTATCCCGTCTTTTTCGAATTGCTAAAGCGTCGGTCTTAAATCAATCTTGTAAGTTTTCTCTAGGAACATGGAACCCCGTACTTGCTGGATTGGGGACTAAACGTTTTTCCAGTACATCGATTTCGAAGAACGTACCGGTTTACGCTCCAATACCTCAAACGCAAACAAAGTCAAAACCTGCAAAAGTTCGCAAAAGTTTCAACCTAAGCAGCCCACGATGCAGTTCACTCTAGCCACCGTCGCCGCTTTTGCCGCATTCATTACCTCCGCTACATCTCATCTAATTATGGCCGATCCTCCCCAATGGGCCGTCCCTGGCGAATCACAGGCTCCCCTCGATCCCAGCGGCTCAGATTTCCCTTGCCAGAATGGCAATCCCGACCCTACCGCTTCCCGCACCTATACTCCTGGCAGTCAAGCTCTACTTCAGATTCAGGGCACCGCAGTTCACGGCGGTGGATCGGGTCAGATGCTTATTACCTACGACTTCCCTCCTACCGCCAACAGCATGTGGAGGGTGATGCAATCCTTTGAAGGCGATCACCCCATCAAGTCCAAAGGAAACATGCAAGACCAGGACCCCAGTATCACACCCTCCGCCAGCTATATGCTGCCGCCCATCACATGGAATGTTCCTTCGGGCTTGCCTGCCGGAAAGGCCGTCGTTGCTTGGTCCTGGTTCAATCGCATGGGTAACAGAGAGATGTACATGAAGTGTGCCACCGTTCAGATCAACGGCGCAAAGTCTTCTGTCAGCAACCTGAACGAAGATCCGGGCGTCAAAGCTCTCCCCACCCTTTTCCGTGCCAACAGTGGAAACGGCTGTACAGTTCCTGAGAATGTCGATGCTATTGCATTTAAAAACCCTGGCCCTAATCCGAAGATTGTTTCGGGTTATACTGCCACTACTATTTCCTGCGATAGCTCTCAACCTGGTAGTGGCTCCGGTGCTGATTCAGGCTCAGGCTCCGGTGAAGGTGGAGTATCCAGCCCAGTTCCCAGCGCGACCTCTGGTCCAGAGCCAACTTCATCTTCGGATGCCAAAGTTCCTTCGCCTACCAGCACAGAACCCTCGTATCCTTCTGGTGGCGACAATGAATCGGGTTCTGGCGATGGTGCGGAGCTCCCCAGCGGACCTACTACCCCCACATCCAACAAGGGAGCCAGCAAGCCTACTCCCTTCGCCTCCAAGCCCTCCAAGCCCTCCAAGCCCGATACTCCAGCCAGCGGTACTGGCTGCCCTGAAGGAAAAGTTTACTGCAACAGCGACAACACTTGGTCTATGTGCGGATCAGGCTACATCCAGAAGATCGGCACTATTCCACCGGGAATGCAGTGTGTCAACGGCGAGTTCTCGGCTAAGCTAAGGGCTAGAAGGGCTGTTCGCTTCTCACCCGAGCATATGCGTCATCGTCATTAAATTCCTTCGCTGAATTGTACATGGGTCTTTTAACGGGGTTATTTTGTATATATATTTAATTATGGGTGGGTGTTGTGTCGGTGTTATGTTTGTGCATCATGCTTTGGGATTTGGGTCTGGGTATACAATGGGTGGAATTGGATGGCACTGTTCTGCGGGTCGGGAATGGGAAAAACTGAAACCTACTTGCCTACTAAAAAATTAAAGTCGTGAAGTTCTCACTGAAAAAATCTAGCCACAATTTGCATTGAACTACACGTTTCTGCAGGCGAAATTGTTGCTGATCCCTAACCCCTCTCCAACCATTTTTTCTACACTTACCGACGCCACTGTTAGGTCGAAACGCGGGGTGGTTTCAGGCGGCCGGAGCCGATAAAAAGGGGGAAGGAAACATTGGCCTCATGCCCAAGCGTCGTTTGAGTAACCGAACGGCCATCAATCATCAGCTAGCCGCTTCTCCGGTGGAATCATCAGTCCACGTCATCTTCAACGGAACGTCCGAATGTAGGGCAGTCATATGTCAATCATCCTTGAGATCCGCTACCATGAATGATTTTTGGTTTGGATGCTAACCGAGTTGCTATGGGGTCGAATTGAACCGGCAGAAAGCAACTGTGATAAATCCCAGCGATGGCCGATAAGCTTAACGTGTTTTAGTAGCAGTTTATTCGACACTCGAGTAGCGAATATGTAAATATTTCTGCGTGAGATTTTCTTATCCAGGTTTGCTGGCTCAAGCAATTTTCAGCCACTTCAATGTTTTTGGCTTTTAATTCCCGATCCGAGTACTGCCTGCTCTAGGCAGTATCGATATCAAAACCGACATCCAGACACCGAAGATAATGATCCCTTGCGCCATCAAATCATTGCCTCCTTTAGAAATATGTGAGGCTGAATGGGGTCTATAAATATGTACAGTATTACTTAACTATAAAAAACTATATACCTACAGCTAAGTCACTCTCACACACCTTAGTGCAACCCTTTATTACTGGTAGCTACGGTATTCAAATTCTGGAAGACGATTGCGTTTCCGTCAGCGCCGGCAGTTCTACTGCAGTACGTTTGCGGGTTTGGTGTGTGATTGTACGCCCAAAGATATATCGATACGTCGTGAGGTGATGGGTGAGTTTTTTTGATTTGCATTTGGTTTCTATAGACTATACCTATATCAAAACCATGGATTCGGATATGGTACACGCGGTCCTACACCTGAAAGATCTTACTAAGGATTCAATCGGCTTTCCACCGATCAGCTCTGAGACCGAAGAGGTTTCGGCCCTACCTCCGATCTTTCTTCCCAGCTTCTATATTCTCAAAGTGTTTACGATAAAGGAATATCGAGATCTATAGAGAGGGTTACACGGACAATCCCACACGTTATTTTCAGTCTGAGTATGACAAACGAATTCGGGAATGCGGAAGTGTTTGGGAGAGCGCCAACATGGAAGTCGCGAAATCCGGTTTCCTCAGCCATAACCACGTCCAGATTTTACGCTAAAAGATTCTCCGTTTTCATTGGCTATACCTGAATACCTGTGCAATGATATATTAAGAAACGAACTACGCGAGAATCCAATATATTTATTTAGGGCAGAGCGAGTCTGTGAACCAGTGATTCTCGCCACCAAACCGTGCCAGATGTAGTTGTGCGCGTACCGATCTTCCAAGCGAGTAGCAGAACTTAATTTATGACTGGTCAAATTAACGTTAAGTCTCAAGACATGGTGGAACGGCATCCTGCATTTCACGATCAGACCTCAACCGAGAGAATGTAAAACAGGCCCACAACAAAATGCCGACCGACTGTATGTGTACGTATAGAAATCCAGGTATACAGTTTGAGACGAGAAGGAATAGCAGCTACACCGAGGTCTGGTACCACAATGGAATTGTCCGTAGATTCACAACTCTTGCGCCATTATTTGAAGGATTCAAGTCAAGGATTCATGACAGTACAAGCACGGCACAACATCACCGTCAACGAACGAGTGCTAACTTGTGAATCGATTACAAAAGTACTGTGGTAGTGAGCACTTCTAAGTCGAGAAGTAACTACACTGAGTGTTGGACATACAGAGATCTTATCTACTCTCGATCCGTCCAAATGTGTGGCTCATAAAATTGGTTCTTGACTTCCAACCAACGCTGTCCTTAGGCGCGTGTGTAGTGCAACTCCAACCACAAGGTGATATGCATATGTAAAAGCATAACCTCACATTTCCTTGGAAGGGACTGTTATCGATGCATGTGGAGCGCTTCGGGTGATGCAAAATCCAAGCTCATAATTGACTACATCGGACCCTCCGTCCTGACATCCGCCCAAGACTTTTGCCGCGCTGAAGCACACATGCATACCTCTCATAGAACGTCCAATACTTACTTACGTACTTAGCATGTAGTGCGATATAATGCGGTAATATATAGCGCCTCGACTAATTATCTGCATTCGAGAGGGATCGAGTAATTGAGTGCGATTCTGTATTCATTCATTGAATATTTGGGTTCAACGAGGGAGGGACTTGCTTCACTCAATCGATAACTCTTGGCTGATTATATCCACTATGGACAGCAAGTATGGGCGTGCACGAGGTAGTTGCGAAAGAGAGTCGAATAAACAAAAGCCCTATAGATCAGTCAACATCGCGACGTGTCACAAAACATCAATCACGGGCAACAGATCGACAACAACTAGCGGATGATATATTTCCGTCTGCACAACTGCCCTCACCAAAGTGAGGGGCGAAGGCTACCTAGTACTCCCACATATCTCCTTACCAGTGCATCATTGAAACCCAAGAAACCCAAGAAAAGCAAGAAAACGCCGTATCGTAGACTCGAACATGATTCGTGACTCGTACAAGTTGACGCAATAGAAGTTAGTCAGTAGTCGCATAGAATTCAATTAACCAAACTTCCACACCACCCTCGATCCATTCCCCTGCGGCGGCGGAGAAGTACCAGAGCCAGAGGGGAGGATTCTCCACTCCGGTTTCTTGTCGGTATAGACGATGGCGGTGCGCTCGTCCCAAGTAGCAGGAGGTGGATTAAAAGCCCAAGCCGGAACCTGCACTGCCGGCGGTTGCTGCTTGACGTTAATCTGCCCCGCCTGCCACTTCTGCAGTGAGAACTGTGGCGGGGGAGGCGGGGGAGGCTGCACTGGAACGAGCAACTTTGTCTCGGCAGCCGGGAGCGACTTGAGGAACTGGGTCGGCTGCGGCGGGGTCATATCGTCTAGACCATTGGCAGCGACGGCGAACATGCCAAGGGCATCGCCAGAAGAGGAAGAGGTGGACGTAGAGTCGCGGACGACGAAGCTGCCGTCAGAGTAGAGGACGAGGTTCTGGTTGGGCATGGTGGATGAGTGGTGGCGGTTGGTTGTGTTTGTGAGGAAGATGATAATGATGGAGGTGAGGATGAGGAGGAACGTAAGGAAGTAGAGGAGGAACATGGTGGAGGGTACATGTACGTTGGTACTTTTGAACGATGTAGTCTCGAACGTATCACACTGCGATTAGAAGGATGCGACTGCGCTCTTTTCTGTTTGCAATGTTCAATTCTATGACGTGTGTTAGTCTGGATTCTCTCAAACCTTGCAAGCTCGGTTGTGGTGTATATATATACTTTGCGATTGATTCTTCCATTGGAGATGTTCCCAATTCCGTACAAAGGTCCCAAGCCAGGAAGGTACCTACACACAGTAGAAGGTGCCCCAAACCTTTCGTTGATAGAATATTTTGCATGTGTACCTGCATCGTGAGCCTCACAGCTCAGGTCCGTTTGATATGCAGTTGGTGTATGAAGATATGCCTCAGGAGAGCGGCTCATATCAGTGCAAACGGATATGCAAACGGATAAGAGATATGGAAACGAATATGGCTGTGAATATGGGAGACAAGTCTGTATATATATACGGGCCTTCAGGGCCTCGAGAGATCAGTCAATCAACAAGTCTAAGAAGCATCCAAAGTAACAGAATATATTACTATATGATCTGTAAAGAAGTCACCTGTACTGAGATCGTCATATTGACTCACAGGTTACGGACTCATAGTCGTAGACTTATCCACAAGTCTTCACACGCCACCACTGGTATTTGCAATCGTGAGCTTCCATGGACTTCCATGGTGTTCCAGGCTCTCATGCATATAAAGACAGAGCTTCTCCTTTGATAGTAGAATAGACTTCATCAGATTCACATTCGTAACAGGTTATGAGCCCAGAGGCCACGTACTGAACTCACTCTACTTTACACTACTTTCATCTCACGATCTACAAGAGCCTCCACAACCCTAACCCACAACCGTCGCCATAGTAACAGCCGTACAAAACAACACTAAAACTCAACACCACAATCTATATCGTCCCTTCTCACGATGTCTGCCACCACCGAAATGATTTAGACCGACTACGGATGTATTCCCAAGCTTACTCAGGATAATTATCCTACATGGAGGAAGAAGGTACGCCGCATGCTAGTTTCAATGAGGGCGTATAGCATTGTCAGTGCAGACAAGCTCCTTCCCGAAGGTAACAGATCTGCTGCACACACTCTGTAGAAGGAGTGGCATCGGAGGGACAATGATGCTATTGCTCAGGTCAATCTTGGCTGCACAGATGATCTACTTCTGTGGATCGACGACATCGACAATCCAGTTGAAAAGTGGCAGATGCTTTAAGGTCGAATGGACAATGCGACAAATCAGGTCGGTCGAACTACGATCGTTCGCAAGTTTCATGCTATACGCCCATCGAAAGACGAGAAGATTACACAGTATTTCACTATACTGATCGATCTTCGGAAGAATTTGATCAGATCCCCCAAAGGCATCTCTGACGAAACAATGAAAACTCACATGTTCTCCACTACGCCAAAGGAATTCGAAATAAACACATCAGCAAAATGTAATTATGTCACTGGGAGCCTCTGGGAGTGTCTGAGAGTTGTCAGACCAGAATCCCAGGGTGGTCAAATCCCAGAGTTGACTGTACTGACGCAGTGGCCTTCAGGTGAACCTGGGAGCACCTGGGAGCACCAGCGAGAAGACTGGGAGTGCCGACGACAAGCCTGGGGGCACCTGGGAGCGCGGATGACAAGCCTGGGAGCACCTTGAATCACTGTAGAGCAGGCCGGGAGAAACAACATCTTCTTTGGGAACACAAATCAGCAATAACTGTAGTTTCCGTCAGAAATACCTGGGTGTTCCGGACGGCTCTGACGGCTCTGACGGAACCTCGTACCCTCTGACGGAGAATTACAAGTTGGCCGTCGCCCAGGTGACAGGTCCGAGTTTACTGCACTGATGTAGTGGCCTTCAGGTGCACCTGGGAGCATCTGGGAGCACGTTGAATCACTGTAGAGCAGTCTGGGAAAAACATCTTTGGGAATACTGCTGGTGCGCCTGCAAATCATAGCTACTACTTATTGTTCAACGATTTTCAAAACTTATGCATTCAGTCTGTATTCTCATCTATGTATCTATGTATCTATATAGCTACCTATCTACATGTGGTGTTTGAGAGCGATTCAAGGTGCGCCTCAAGATGACGATCGAGTGAACTCAGAGATACACTCTGAGGCCGTAATTGAGCGAGTGTGAAGATGCAATTGGAGACCAAGATTGAGTGAACTCAGAGATGCACTGGGAGGCCGTAATTGAGCGAGTTGGGACATGCAGTTGGAGGCGGAGATCGAGCGAGTTTAGAAATGCACTTGCAGCAGGCTATGATCGAGGGAGATTAGAGTACTTGGAGGTGGTCGATCTAGAGGCGGTCGATGGAAGGCCATCCAGGTGCTGAGACTCTATTCACCGGTTAGTTAACTCGAAACTGGGGGAATGTGACGAGGTGACTTTACCTTGGAAGCTCTTATGGAGAACTGGCTGGTGGCAGTCGATCTGTAGAGAGGTACGCCGGAAGCTGAAGCTAAATTCAGGGGTCAACTTGACATCCAGAGAATGAAGGGACGACAAACAATCTTAGGTGTATGCTGTACTCGGTGTACGCTGCACTTGGCGTATGCTGCACTCGGTGTTAACTCATGATGATGGCATGGAGAGATAGAGAGGGATGACTTAACTTTGTGTTCTTGCAATGATGGTAGAGTTGGGGACGAGAAAGAGAGAAATGGGGGATGAAGATGAGAACAATTTGGAGGATACAAGCGGACCTGAGAAATCAGGGGTACAATTTGCCTGATTGGGTTTAGAAGCCCTCGTATGGGTGTTATTACCCACCGGATCGGGATTTGTACCTGCCGTATCGGTAGTGTTAGCAACGGGTCCAAATTCCCGGTTCGGTTCCGGGTCCGGTTCCAACCCAGAACCGGACCGTTGCAACGGGTTTCCACCAAAAACCCGGCATTTCAAGTCTACAATTTTCGCTCCAATTAAGTATCTGAGTTCTGATCGTATCGTGACATGATCAGTACGTAGATTGTGTAGTTTTAGCCCCTCTTTCACCTCCCGCTCTCACATTTGCGATCGGACCAATATTCGTTGAGTCGCTATCGAAAACACGCACTTTTCGGCCGAAATATCACCTTCTTTCACAGCGATTGAACGAATATTGGTCCAATCGCAAATCTGACAGCGGGAGGTGAAAGAGGGGCTAAAACTGCACAATCTACATACTGATCATGTCATGATACGATCAGAACTTAGATACTTAATTGGAGCTAAAGTTGCAGGAACCGTAATATGGAACCGCGGTTCCGGTCCAACCCGTCCCCGAACCCGGTGGGTACCCCTGTTTTCCGGGTAACAACCCGGACTGGACCATCCGGTCCGGTTCCAAACCCGGACCGCAGCCGGGTAACCCGGAACCGTTGCTAACACTATGTATCGGGGATGGTAAATTGACTCGCACACGGAATTCTCTTAAGTCCCAGTTTCTTATGATGATTTCCCCCATCTCCTCTGATCTCTCTCTTTCTTGTGCTCAACTCTACCATCACCTAAGAACACGAAGTTAAGTCATCCCTCTCTATCTCTCCATGCCATGATCATGACTGAACACCAAGTAGAGCATACATCAAGTACAGCATGATCCGCGCCTCCCTCCCAATCGACCGCTTCCAAGTACTCCTTCAATTTTGCTCGATCACAGCCTCCAAGTGCATCTCCAAACTCGCTCAATCACGGCCTCCCAGTGCATCTCTGAGTTCCCTCAATGTCGGTCTCCAATTGCATCTCCGACCTCGCTCGATCACGGCCTCAAAGTGCATCTCCAAACTTGCTCGATCACGGCCTCCCGGTGCATCTCCAATCTCGCTCTATCACGGGCTCTAAGTGCATCTCTGAGTTCACTCGATCATGGGCTCCAAGTGCATCTCCAAACTCGCACGATCACGGCCTCCCAGTGCATCTCTGAGTTCACTCAATCGTGGTCTCCAATTGCATCTCCGACCTCACTCGATCATGGCCTCAAAGTGCATCTCCAAACTCACTCGATCATGGCCTCCCAGTGCATCTCCAAACTCGCTGTATTATGGCCTCCAAGTGCATCTCCAAACTCGCTCTATCACGGCCTCCAAGTGCATCTCTGAGTTCACTCGATCTTGGCCTCCAAGTGCATCTCTCAACTCGCTCGATTACGGCCTCCAAGTACATTGTTAATGAGGTATGGTGGGTGTACGGAGACACAGGGGTAACGGAGGTGGACTGAGCGACGGGGAGAACATAGTCGGGAGACCCCGGGGTAGATAGACATCATCTTATTTTCATCTCATCTGGATCCACGCAATTGCATGGATTCTCACGGCCGGGTAGTATCATATCTTCTCACTTTCTTCCAAGGCTCCTCGAGCTAGAACCGTTCTTTCTCACGAATTTCATTTCGATGTCCCGAGAGGTGTGACCGAATGTCGATGGTGGGCTCACTGCTGTCTAGCTCCGTCGTATCACCACAACGGCCTCCAAGTGGTACATCTCCCGGTACTCTCAAGGGGCGTCTCCAGGTGCTCCTCCGATTATGCTCGAATACCATCTGTGGCCAGATTGACTGTATGTATATAAATAGAGATACTTAAATAATGCATGCCATATTATGAGGTAGTGAATCTTGTGACTGTAACAAAGATGAATATGATAGATGAAATGCCTTGTGCTTATGAAACCCTAAGAACCACTGCTTTGTGAATATGGCACCAAGTCTCCCGCAGAGCTGCGCAGCGGTCTCAGCTACTCCAAAAATCGAGTTAGCCACAATGCCACAGTGTTCAGATACAATAGGATACCAACAGAGCGAGAAGAAACGGCGAAACTGCGATCAGAGGGTGAAATGCAACGCGACGCGTGGTATTGGCGCCAGGCGCAGAGTAATCTGCCACAGGGGTGTCTCTGACGGCTCTGACAGAGCACGTCCACTCTGACGCACCCATTCCGCCCGGATGGAAATGTTTTTTGCTGATGCTGCAGGTGCACCTGGAAATCATAGCTACTACTTATCATTCAACGATTTTTAAAACTCATGTATTCAGTTTGTATTCTAATCTATGTATCTATGTATCTAGATAGCTACCCATCTACACACGTAGTGTTAGCAACGGTTCCAAATTGGCGGTTCGGTTCCGGGTCCGGGTTGGAACCGAACTGGAACCGTTGCAACGGGTTTTACCCCATCAAAAAACCGAACCGCACCGAACCCGCGGTTTTTTGGCCGGTTCCACATTATCGCAAACTCAGAACTTTGGCTCCAATTAAGTATTTGAGTTGTGCTCGTATCACCATATGATATATACGTAAAAGATGCAGTTTTTGATGCCCTTTCACCTCCCATTCTCGAATTTGCGATCCGATCACTATTCGTTCAGTTGCTGTGAAATAACGCCGAGAATTAAGCGTTTTTCGAAGCGACACAACGAATAGTGATCGGATCGCAAATTGGAGAATGGGAAGTAAGAGAGCATCTAGAGCTGCCTCTTTTACGTATATATCATATGGTGATACGATCACAACTCAAATACTTAATTGAAGCCAAAGTTCTGAGTTCGCGAAAATGAGGCTCTGCTGCATGATATACCCGGCCAGAAAACCGCGGGTTTATGTCCGGTCCGGGTTACAACCCCGCCAAGACAGCGCGGTTCAGTTTTTTGGACGGGGTCGGGAACCGATCCAAACCAAACCGCCGGCGAAAAACCGGACCACTGGCGGGTTACCCGGACCCGTTGCTAACACTACTGGGAGGCCGTGATTGAGTGAACTCAGAGATGCACTTGGAGGCCATAATCGAGCGAGTTTGGAGATGCCCTGGCAGGCCGTGATTTAGTGAACTCAGAGATGCACTTGGAGGCCGTAATCGAGCGAGTTTGGAGGCTGTGATCCACCGAGTTTGGAGATGCACTTGGAGACCATGATCGAGTGAACTCAGAGATGAACTTGGAGGCCGTAATCGAGCGAGTTTGGAGATGCACTTGGAGGTCGTGATCGAGCGAGTTTGGAGATGCACTTGGAGGCCATGATCGAGCAAGATTGGAGGAGTACTTAGAGGCAGTCGATAGGAGGCGCGCTGGGTGCTGAGACTCTATCCATCAGTTAGTTAACAAGTTGCAACCGTGGGAATGTGACAAGGTGACTTTACCTTTGAGCTCGCATGGAGAGCTGGCTGGGGCGGTTGATTTTGTAGGGAGGCATGCCGGAAGCAGAAGCTACATTCAGTGGTCAACTCATAATCGTGAGAATGAAGGGAAGACAGACAATCTTGGGTGGATGCTGTACTCGGTGAATGCTGTACTCGGTGTAAGCTGTACTCGGTGTATGCTATACTCGGTGTATGCTGTACTCGGTGTATGCTGTACTTGGTGTATGCTGTACTCGGTGTTAACTCATGATAATGGCATGGAGAGATAGAGAGGAATCACTTAACTTTGTGTTCTGCGACGATGGTAGTAGAGAAAGAGAGATGGGGGAAGAAATAGGAACGATTTGAAGGATACAAGTGGATATGAGATGTCAGAGGTACGACTTGTCAGATTGGGTTTAGAAGACCTCGTATTGGTGTTTTTACCCCCCGGATCAGAAGTAGTACCTGCCATATCAGGAATAGTAAATTGACTCGCAGACGAAATTCTCTCAAGTCCCAGTTTCTCATGATGATTTCCCTCATCTCCTTCTCATCTCTCTCTTTCTCTACCATCACCTAAGAACACGAAGTTAAGTCATCCCTCTCTCTCTCTCCATGTCATGATCATGAGTTAACACCGAGTACAGCATACACCGAGTACAGCATACACCGAGTACAGCATACACCGAGTACAGCATACACTGAGTTCAGCATACACCGAGTACGGCACACACCGAGTACTGGATACACCGAGTACTCATCATCCCAAGATCGACTGGCTTCCGCTCCCAGCGAGTCTCTCATCTCTCCGCAGACCTTATTGTACTCAACTATCTACATTCCTATGATTACGAGTTAACTAACACATAGAGTTTCAGCTGCCGTCCCACCTCCCTCCCGATCTACCACCTCCAGATCGACCACCTCCAAGGACTCCTCCAATCTCGATCGATCATGGCCTCCAAGTGCATCTCCGAACTCGCTCGATCATAGCCTCCAAGTGCATCTCCAAACTTGCTCAATTACGGCCTCCAAGTGCATCTCTAAGTTACACAATCTCCGCCTCCAAATGCATCTCCAAACTCGATCAATCACGGCCTCCAACTGCATCTTCAAACTCGCTCAATCACTGCTTCTAAGAGCATCTCCAAACTCGCTCGGTTACCCCCTCCAAGTGCATCTCTGGGTTCACTCGATCATGGTTTCCAAGTGCATCTGCAACCTCGACGGATCACGGCCTCCAAACTCGCTTGATTACGGCCTGCAAGCGCATCTCTGAGTTCACTCGATCACGGCCTCCAAATGCATCTCTGAGTTCAACTTGATCTCGGCCTCCAAGTACATCTCCAAACTCGCTCGATCACGGCCTTCAAGTGCATATCAGTGTTCACTTGATCTCGGCCTCGAAGTGCATCTCTTAGTTGAATTCGATCTCGGCCTCCAAGTACATTTCAAAAGTTACTTGATCGCAGCCTCCTAGTACATCTCCCAGTTCACAGGATCACGGCCTTCAAGTGCATCTCTAAGTTCTCTCAATTGGTGTCTCCAGGTGCTCCTCCGAATATGCTCCAGTACCGTCTGCAGCCAGATTGGCCATATGTATATATATGGAGACTTAGATAATACATGGCATATTATGATGTAGCGAATTTTGTGACTGTAACCAAGACGAATTTCATACATGAAATGCCTTGTGGTTATGGAACCCTAAGAACCATGGCTGTGAGAATACGGCACTAAGTCTCCCGCAGAGCTGCACAGAGGTCTCAGCTGCTCCAACATTTGACTGTCCTATAAGTCAAATCTCGTAGCATCCTGAATGCACCACCCTAACTGCAGATGCTTTCAGGAGCACCTGAGAATGCTCTTGCAGAGTCTGAGAGCACCTTACTTAGCTCCAAGGGGGCCTGGAAGCATCTGGAATTACTTGGGAGCACCGGTGAGGTCTACCGAAGTGTCTGGGAGGGTTGTGTGTCGCTTCTGGCCCGATTTACAATTTGCTGATGCATCAAGATACTTGAGCAACAAATTCCAGTTCCAATGGCCCTGCAGGTTGTGGACCGTCAATGAGAGGACGCTGATTGAACCGAGCTCACCAAAGAGATCGGAGACGAGTCAACTGGATCTGCTCTATACTGTTACCACGGAGGATATGGTAAGCCTGGAGAACGAGGAAACAAACGAGGCCGTGGACGAGGAAATTTTGGCAGAGACCGCGGAGGAAACAAAAATGAAGACAAAGAATACAGCTTCATGCAGTGCAAAATGAACAATCACACTACCGACAGCTGGAGCATTCTCAAACTACTCAAAAGCCGAAGTGGAGGCTTTAACCGAAAGAAGAGCCAGGAACTGCTCTGCTTGCACTGCTGAAAACCTGGCCATACGAGAACCGAATGCCAAAGTCGCCAACGAGGTCTCAAAGCCCAAAACAGGGTCAACAAACGAAGTACTAAAGACTCAATGGTGGAAGCAAATCTGGTACTGACAAAGCATGGAATCTCGACTGGCGATCGAGATCTATTCTGACTACCAAACACCTCTCACGCTGCAGCTCTTACGTCTTCGACTGCATCATCTCCGACGCAGGTGGTAGACTCAGAAGCTTCTCACAACATGTGCAACAATAGAAGCCTCTTCATTTCATACAAAAGACTGCCTTCTCTGATCAGTATAAAACTTGGAGACGATACGACCGTTACTGCTACATATCACCGACTGGCCCATATCACTCAAGACTTGCAATTGGATGCTCTCTATACTCCGACTTTTCGACTATTGTTACTATCAATAAGCCAACTCGAACATGCAGGATACACAACAACCTTTCGATGTGGGAAATGCTTCATATCAGCCAATACGAAATCGACCACTTCTATTACCGCGAAACGCATCAGAGATCTCTATATTCTCCAATCACCACACGCTCTTAACTCCGAAGCCATACCAACCAATGCTCAGGTAGCCCTACAGTCAAAAGCTAGAACCACCTCTCGTAAGGAGGGCAAATCCCAGATGAATTCGAATCTCACTCTGGTATCCACGATCACTGCAAGACTGTGGCACCGAAGATTAGCCCATTGTTAGGGGTTGTCTCTTAGCAGCGGTAATGATACTTGATTTTGGCTCTGGTTGCATACACATCCAGAATGTGCAAAACACCTATGCATAGAACATTCAAGTTGGTCAGCGACATGCTCCTTAGCGGGAGTTCTTGTCGGTCGCGTGAAGAGACACGGAGCGGCGATATCTTCGTTCACACCTGGATACTTCGCGGGACATGCATGGTAATCATGCACGGCAGTTGATAGTCAATATGCGATTAAGAGAACTCTTCTCCCCTACCTGTGACAGAATAGGATACAGAGGAGCATGTTGCAGTCTGGAGAATAGTCTCGACCTTAGCATGACGTAACTGAGGGATTAATGACGTATGCATTGGCATAGAGCGAGCACCACTTGTTGGCTCGAGTGGTCTGGATCGCAATGTAACTTTGTATCAGATACGAGCTTACGCATCAATAATCTACGTTGACATAGTATCGGTTGATCGCCAATTAAATCTATGACGCAATTAAATAACTCACTTGCATATGGGATTTAAGAGGCGATAAGCATTATCAACTTGGTTGGTAGATATTCCAACTACTGACTCATATGATTGCAAAAGATGTCTGAGTTGAGAATGTATAAGCTGATATCGTGCAATGCATGGCCTGATTCTTATCAGGAGCGTAATGCTTTCAAACCACATTGCAAGGATGCAATTATATGAGGGTGTCGTGGCAAGTTATCACTGGGCACCATGAGGGTGTGGCCGAGATAGCGCTATCACACCTAAGAAAGAATGAGAGCTATAAAGAGCCAGTGTTGGTCGAAGGAATTAGGGGGCATCATCCACATGATTAGCTTTCAGAGAACACCAAAGACGATCTTAAAATATTAATAAGAATTCCATCAATGATTCACAATTGCTACTCTTATACATCTCTGCGACCAGGCAACGTATGTCTGGACGACAACAATCACAATCCGAATACGCTCTGCAGAAAGTTGTCAAATCATTCGGTGATCTTCCTTTTCAGTTGGCAGAAGTGTCGTTAACCCACACTTACCGCGTGGTTTTTTGTTTCTGCGAACTGGAGAATATCGACTACTTGGTGTTGAGATATCTGAACACCGGCGCATTACCATTCAAGGAGTGGGCCGAGCAGTGGCTCCACGAAGGGAAGATTTAATTTACCTAAACGAGGGAGATGGGTTGTGGAGAAGATTTGATTTGCATCGCTCTTGTTTGACGGAACAAGAGGTTGAGTCTTAGGATAAGACGAGGAGAGAAAGAGATTAATAGATAGGCGGTTGTACTTAGATTCAATAAATATTGTATTGATCATTAGGATCAAAACACCCCCATATCACCCATCTCCATCCTGCGGCAATGCGATCTCTAATTGACGGACTCAATGACCTCGACAAAGCCACCGAAATATGCAATGTTTGCTTGCAAGCCAAGCACAAGGAAAAGTTCATTCGAACCAAAGTCAAAACGGGTACCAAACCATTCGAACTTGTTCACTCTGATACCTGTAGTCCCTTCTCTGTATCGACTAAGGGAGGCCATCTACACTATATTTTCTTTGTCTTTGACTACACGCGATGCACAACAGTTTACTTAGTCCCTGACAAGAAGAAGGAGACCTGCATCGCAGCCTATCAACACTATCAAGCTAAGGTCGACGTAAAGGGCTACAATATCAAACGTTTTCGATGCGATAATGGCAGTGGAGAATATCATAATCAGCTCTTCCAAGGGCTGCTGGCAGCAGGTGGCACAGCACATGAGTTCTGTCCTTCTTGCGCCCATGGTAAGAATGGAGTCACAGAGAGAATGATTCGCACAATCACTGAAAAGGCAAGGGCAATGATACTGGATTCTCAGGCACCACTCGAGTTTTGGGGGGAAGCAGTCAACATGGCTGTATATCTCCATCAGGCAATACCCAACGAGGGACTCACAAGAAGAGATGATCACGATTGCTTCAAGGCCCCGTAAAATACGCCATACGAGATGCTACATTCTTGTGGCAAGCCTGAATTTGAGAAACCTCTCGATGACCGCACACGCAAGAGAATCAATTATAAAGCACCGCTCCACCATCTACACAGATTTGGATGCTATGCCAGCAGGCTGATCCCAGAGAAGCAGAGAACCGACCAGAAGCTGGGAGCATGGTCTAAGGCCTGGATGATGGTTGGCTACGTGCATGACTTCATGACGTTATGAACAATCTGGGACCCGGAGCATAACACAGTAAAGGCTCAATCGGATGAGATATTTGACAAGGAAAGGAATGCCTACATATCGTGGCCGCAATCACTAAGACGCAAGCAGGGTGTACACGATGACGAGCCAAAAGCGATGACCAAAATTGACACATTCGGTCTACCGCAAGAAGAAACACATATTGAGGATAAAGATGCCAGTGGAACGGATGACAGCATGGCTCACGGCCACACTCATGATATGAGTCGAACGGGTGAAAGCATGTCTCATGGGCGCACTGATGAGGTTGCCCGCAGTCCAGCCGCTGGGAATCCCGCCGCGGTAGGAGCAAATTCCGATCTTCCATTAACTGGGCATGGAGATCGAAGTCCACCTGCTTCAGGTGTGAAAAATGGCCACACACACACACACATGGCTCCTGACGAGGACGCCCACACACACACGAACAATTGACATAGCAGTCACTGTCCAACCCTCAAATCTCATCAGCAAGTCCTATCAAGAGACGAGGTTATCACACAATGACAATTGCGACGATCTGTTGCGGCTACTACTAAAAGATCAAAGAAAGCCCCAGTACTGACAGACAGAGTCACCAGAAGCAGAGCACAGGTAAACGTCTCTGAACTGATACATAATGCACTAGCCTCAACTACAATTGATGGCGATCCGCGCTCATACGAGGAAGCGATGCTTAGCCCACTCAAGAAACAATGGCAAGCCGCGATCATGGAGGAGAGCAACTCTATCATACGAAACGAGACCTTCACAACAGTCAACTTACAAGAAATACCAAACGATTTTGGAGCAAGGCCAATCAGATCGAAATGGGTGTTCAAGACTAAATGAATTCCTGACGGTTCAACGCGGTACAAAGCCAGGCTAGTAAACAAAGGATATGAACAAATGGACTATGGAGAAACATACGCACCAGTTGGCAAACTCACTACGTTTCGACTGCTAATAAGTATCGCAGCGTAAAACAACTGGAACATCAAACACCTTGATGTGGTCACTGAATTCCTTAACCCTGATGTCAACGATGATGCCCTGCTTATGGAGCTACTAGAGGGCTGGCCCCACATGCAGGGTCTTATGGACGACTGCACTGAGGGGGAAGACTCGAGAGTCAGAGTCGTCCGGCTATGAAAAGCTCTTTACGGCCTTAAGAAGGTGCCACACCTCTGGTACTGTCATATTACCGCTTTTCTCCTATCTCTAGATTTTGTCCAATCAGAGGCTGATCCAAATCTCTATATACGAAACAGGAGCGGTATTCTCCTACTTCTCTCCGTTGACGATATGCTCTTGACCTACCCACCACAAGCAACAAAAGAGGCACAAGAGATCAAGACAGCTCTCGCAGCAACTTACAAGATCACCAATCACGGCACTGTTCGACAATTGCTTGGAATTGAGATCTACCAAAGTGAGAATGGCACGATCAGTCTTGGCCAAGGACGGTTCATCGATTCAGTGCTTAAACGCTTCCATATGTAGAAGGCTTACAATGCCACAATTCCACTCGACAACAAGATTAAGTTGGATCTTGTGAATGAGACTGAGGGAGAAGCTGATCCCAGAGAATACCAAGCAATCGTGGGATCTATCATGTATATCTAGTGTTAGCAACGGGTCAGGGTAACCCGCCAGCGGTCCGGGTTTGGACCGCAAAAACAGGTTGGTTCGGTTCCAGACCCATCCAAAAACCCGACCCGGTGACTCTTGGCGGGCCAAACCCGGACCTGTACCCGTCAACCCGCGGGTTTCGCCGGGTTGGCTAGACCCATCTGGTCCAATCTCCTGTCCTGCGTTTCGGGTTTCACATTTATGGTTGCATTCTGATATGCTACTGTTAATCGTAAAGTATTGACATTGGTATGTCACGGTTCATTTTCAACGTATTTGCCGCCTTGATGTGCAAAACACGCATACTCATGCACCCAACCACATCCTGAGAATTAGCATCAACAGAGCGTCAACAGAGCATCAACGATATTTGGTCCTGCATCTTCGGTAATATGAGTGGTGCTTGATCAAAAGCATCCATAAAGAAGTATATGGCAGCCTTTCTAGGCAGATATGTACGGGATATTCTAGCCACATCCTCCGGGACAGTAAAAATTTATTTCATTTACAGAGCTACCACTAAGTATTCTTGAGGCTTTTAGCATATGATGACAGTCAAAACGATGTATATAGACAATCACGGCCACATCGTACTGTGATTAACCATGATGGAAGGCCAACAATCGTTGACACTCTGTTGACGCTCATTTTGAAAATTGGGCAGGAAGCGTTGCACTTTCACTTTTTCCTATAAAGGCAGCCAATAATCAGTTTATGACAATGTGCAACCTGTCACCCCCCAGATTACCCATGATACCTGACCAAAAATTGTTGACGCTCCGTTGACGCTCATTTTCATGATGGGGCAGGGAGGGTATTGCAATCTGTTTTGCCTATAAAGGCAGCCATAAATTCCTTTATGACTGACTACAGCCTATCGGAGGTGTGATTTCCCAGGACTCATGACCAAAAATGGTTGACGCTCCGTTGACGCTCATTCTCATGATGGGGCAGGGAGGGTATTGCAATCCGTTTTGCCTATAAAGGCCGCCAAAATTTGCTTGATGACTGACTACAACCTATCGGAGGTGTGATTTCGCCGGACGCATGACTACAAATTGTTGACGCTCCGTTGACGCTCATTTTCATGATGGGGCAGGGAGGCCATTGCAATCACTTTCGCCTATAAAGGCTGCCAAAAATTCCTTTATGACTAACTACAACCTATCGGAGGGGTAATTTCCCAGGACGTATGACCACCAATGGTTGACGCGCCATTGACGCTCATTTTAATGATGGGGCAGGGAGGGTATTGCAATCTGTTTTGCCTATAAAGGCCGCCAAAAATTCCTTTATGACTGACTGCAACCTATCGGAGGTGTGATTTCCCAGGACGTATGAACAAAACTCGTTGATGCTCCGTTGACACTCATTTTGCCATGGCTGTATTCACAATATGCAATCATTGAATTTGGCACAGTCTATCATTCACATTGCTTTGGCTGCTTTTCTTGCGTTTTCAGTTACATTCTTCTTGATAACCACGTTGTTCTTTAATAATACATACATATATATAATGATAATCTCCAAAATCCCGTGTCTTTCGGTCAATGCTCGTCATCAGTATCGTGCTCGGTATCCTCATCATCTTTGAAACATTCGGCACAGGGAAGAGCTGTATGCGAATACGTATATCCAACTGGCAAATTGCCGATTTCAGCAGGTTGAGCTCCGGAAGTGTTACTGGTTGGGGCGGGTGGCGTGCCGGGTGGAGGTGGAGTAGGCTCTGTAATCTGCTCTCTGCGTCAGGCAGGTGGAGGTGCACCTGTTCCTTTGTGTGTCCAGCGTGTCTGCAGATTCTTTGCGGTGCCATTTTGGCAAGGAAGGCAGCCGGACATTTGGTTTTGACAAAGCATTGCCGGGTGTCTTTGTATCGCAGCCTTCACCTTTTTGTGCCCAGGAAACTCAACACCCCACTTCTTCTCTTCTCGGAACTCGGGGTATGATTTTTTCATGAGATATTGCGTTTCCGCAATTGCGCCGCGCGAAAAGCCTTCTTTGGCCATTTTGGCCATATTCAACACCAGGCGCATGTCGGACTGTTCCAGCTGTACCCGACCTCCTTGCCTTGCCATAGTTGCAGACATGTTGAAAACCTACAAGACATTAGTCACTACTTCTAACAATGAAATTTGGCTGTTACCTCTACCATATACGCTTCCATAGCCTCCTCTAAAGTGATGAAAGTCTGTTTCGTCCACTCACGGGGACGCTTATCAGGAAATTCATCTGCGAAAATCCCAGAGCTCACAACATTATGATGTTCGATTTTGCGGACTATGCGGACAAATGCCTTGGTCGACCATGGAGGTTGCACGTTATGGGCAGCGATAAATTCGTTACGTACCTCGCTATGGGCACCCGTTGTACGTGACACGGTTAATTGACCGCTGTTTGCCTCGATATGGATATAGTCACATCCAACTGCATGCTGCTTCTTATTTTTGCTGTTTCCAGTCTTGCGGACCATTTTTAAATGTGCATCCTGGGTCACATGTTTGGTGGCTGCATTGGCAGCGTTGCGGTGAACTAACTTGTGTCTGCACTCTTGTTGTGTGCCGAGAATCTCCGTATTCAATGTATCGCCCGCCAATCGGCCGGTATTCGATCCGCTCTTACCTGGCGGGGGTGGTTGTGTATCCATGAAGTGCTGGTGTGGAATAGGAGAGGAAGATGATAACGAGAGGAAGTGGGAAGCCCTGAGGACTATATAGTTAGCATCTTGTCAGAATGGAATAAGTAGCAGCTAACATGACTGTTATGCTCATGATGAA